>JAEEGK010000010.1_pt1 | contig 407066 bp, 447 predicted proteins | sample 8958771 | NCBI WGS metagenome assembly JAEEGK01 (sample SAMN16246547, study PRJNA631951) | gut metagenome | biome: gut microbiome; feature: rumen; material: SC-attached | host: Bos | place: Iran: Karaj | collected 2018-10 | reverse complement strand
TCTGACATAAAGCCTCCTTTTATAGAAATATCGCAAAAACGGAGAGGTTTGTAATGTCAGATTGTGACAAAAATGAGGTCTACCCATCAAAATTGGCCAAAATGAGCGAATTTCGCCATATTTTTAGTCAAGCAACACTTTGGGTGGACATAGCCTATAATTTTGTCGTCAACTAAGGATCATCAACTATGTACCTGTTCAGGCGAATCAGTCACGAAAAGAATCTGACCAAAAACGGTAAGGGCAAAGTCACCTTGTACCAGTCGATCCACCCGGATTTGAATTACCTTATCCGGTGTGCCAAGTCCAATGTGGAGTGCAACGACGCCGCTCTCCCGAACTGGCATGTCCACGTGAAGAACCCGGACCAGAAATACCATCCCGGATGCGTATTCCAGGCCGAAGGAATGACCCGGTTCATGTGGAGTTCGCTCCCCAACACCGCAGACCAGCTCTACGAATGCAAGACGAAGGTCTACATCTTCAATGTGGACTACATTCCGCCCGAAATGGCGAAGCCCATCAATGAGGAGAACATTTCGTTCGAGCAGGGGTTGAAATACGGCAAGCACCCTGATGAAGTATATGCCGAAACCAACTAAAATGGAATGAAACACACCGGGGCTCCTCCCCGTAACAATCAACAAGTCGACCAACAAGGAGGTAGACAATGGCAAACAAGAAAAGGGACACTTCCCTTACCGACTACATCCGGACGGTCTCAATGCCCATCCCCGTCGGCACGCTTACCGGCATCTCTATATCCGGTCTCGCTACCCACATGCGGGTTCCCGAACTCGACATCGCGGTCGACATGGGCGAATGCCCGATCGGATCCCTCCCCATCAACCACGTCCTCCTGACCCACGCTCACGGCGACCATACGCGTTGCCTCATGCGCCACGACAACCTCAGGAAGATGACGGGTATGGGAAAGGACGCGACCTACTACATGCCCGAGGATATCGTCGGCAACGCGCTGGCGATGGCCAAGGCCGAGGCTATGTTCGAGGGCGTGTCCCCGAGCAAGTACGTTCCCCCGGTTTTCGTCCCCGTGAAGAGCGGTGAACCGTTCCGGCTCCCGCACAGGCACGACATCGTGGTCGAGGCGTTCCCCGTCAAGCACTACGTGCCTGCGTTCGGCTACACGGTGAGCCTCGAGAAGAAGAAGCTCAAGGACGAGTTCGTCGGAATGTCCACTCAGGAGATCGTCAAGCTGAAGCGGCAGAATGTCGACATCACCAACACGGTGCGTTCGCCGCTCATCACGTTCATGGGCGACTGCATCGGCTCGACGCTCCTGATGAGGCCCGAAGCGTTCAAGTCCAGGGTGCTCGTCACCGAATGCACGTTCGTCGACTGGGAGGACAGGGACATGGCCCTGAAGAAGGGTCACACCCACCTGTCCGACATCGAGTACGCGCTCACCCAGCTCGGCGACGACGTGAAGTGCGAGTGCATCGTCCTGAACCACTTCTCCATGAAGTACAGCAGGGAACACATCGTCAAGGCGGTGCGCAAGGCCATTCCCGACCGGTTCAAGGACATCGTCCGTGTATTCGTCTAGGCATCCGGGGTTCCCTCGGCCCCGTATCGCCCGGACGGCCGCGTTCAACAATCAACCAAGAGGAACACAATGAGCAATATCCAAAGAATCAAGTCGTCCACGAACCTTTTCCCCGTCCTGACAAACGTCAACCCCGGCGGAAATCGTTTAAACACCGGCGTCGACTTAAACTACGGGATTCTCGGCAATAGCAACGGCTTCAAGTTGGTGGAGTCCAACCTGGAAATCGTCGAATGTCGCGCAGGCGACGCCCTGTACAGAGACGGTATCATCGGCGTGCAGGGTCACGTGATGGCACGAAAGCCTGATGGGAGAGCGTGCGTCCTTGCCGTGATGTCCCCGTCCCTCAACAAGAAGCCGATTCCGTTAAGCGCACCGTACGTCTATTGGATTCCCGTCAATGACGACGGCACGGTGAGCCTCAATGCCAGTCTGAACCGCATCGGCACGTCGAACGGCGCGACTTGCACGATTATGGACGTCCCTCTCCCCAACGACAAGGACGTCATCACCGAGGCGATCAGCCCGAACATCCCCGTCATCTTCAACGCGAAGATCTTCTGGGACCCGTACGAGGGAATCAAGTACGCGTTCGACGAATGGACCGAGGGCGCCAACGAGCTCAAGAAGCTCGCTGCTCGTCACGAAAGGGACGGGCTGGCTAACCTGGAGACGAAGTCCACCTTGGTCGACTCGCTCGTCCAGTTCCAGCGTGACGCCTTTACTAAGTACGAGGCCGAGCGTTCCCGCAGGGCGGATGCCGACGCCAAGTGGGAAGCCCTGTCCCTCGCGGACAAGGAGGCCCTGCTCGTCAAGTGGGAAAAGGCGGAGGCGAGGAAGGCCAGCAAGGCGAACCTCGCCAAGCCCGAACGGAAGAGAGGTCGCAAGCCGAAGGCAAAGTAATCCATCCGAGGGAGTCCCTGCCGGGGCTCCCTTTCCACTTTATGGGGTAAACGCAAGAAGGAGATAACATGGAACAGAACATCATATTGCCCAATGTAATCGACAACTATATCGTGACCGGCAAGCGGATCCGCGAGGCGATCAGCAGGCTTTCGAAAAAGTTGCGCGGTTGTTTCGACGGGACGCGTTTCGTCACCGAGTCAGGCGAGAGACTGGATAAGCACGAAATAGTCGGAGTGCCGGATGTGGAGTGCGAAGTCGTCACCGACATTGGCGACGTGGCGAAGGGAGCCGACGGCCAGAACTACCTGGTTGTTCACGCTGACGGATGGGAGAGCTACACCTACTATATCAATCTGGAATACTTCTCGATGACCGACGAGCAGCTGGACAAGGTCGCCTCCGACCTGAGAGCTGAAATACGGCGCGAACGCGAACGGTGGGAGGCCGAGGACAGGAAGCGTTGCAAAGCCAACGAGGCCGCGCAGATGGCAGCTGAGATTCTACAATACAATCAGTTGCGCCAGAAATTATTTCCCGATTGCGAAAAGGTATTGACAACTCAGGATAAATAATTTATATTCCAACCAAAAAGGACTACTATCATGACACAAGAAAACAAGAAGACCGATTTGATCGGCCACCAGCAAGTGCAAGACCATTTCAGGTTCTACAGCCTCCTGTGTTCCCGAATTTGGAACATCAGCGACTTTTTCAAACAGCACGGGCGCCAGTTCAACAAACTCGTTGGCGGAGTAGTTGTCGGCGTGCCGGTACACGCAGCCCACAAGATTACTCGCATCCTGCAGGGCGAGCAGGGACAGCTTATCGCACAAGTCGAGACGTTCAACCCCGTCAAGGCCAACCGTTACCTGGAAGGCGCACCCGTCACCCCCGCGAACTGTCGCGATGCGGAGAACGGGCAACCGACCCGCATCTACATCCCGGAGAGCTGGCTTGGCATGACCGACGAGCAACTCAAGGATATTGTCGAATCGATGCCCCCCATCAAGAACACCAATGAAAAGGCCGCCGGACCGGCGCCTGATTACATCCGTGTCGACTCCGGCAATCCGGACGACGTGATTTGCATCGGGAGCGCGGTGTTTGTCAAAATCGGCAATGTAAATACCGATTTGACATACGTCAACATAACCAACGCCGATAATATATCCGTAACGGGTGATATGGTGTCAGTCGAAATTAACGGCACCGTTACGTACATCACAAAAGCATTATGGAATCAAGCAAAAAGGAGAAGCTCGAACACATGAAATACCTAATTTCATTTTTCATCGCACTGCTCACCCTTATCGTCCTGTACCTGCTCGGTCTCGGCGATAACCACCCCTACACTCCCGGCGTCGTCAGTCTGGTGGTCTTCCTCGTCTGCGCCATGTCGCTCCACTGCACTAGATCAGTGCCGCAGGATGCGGACGATAGCGGCCGAGACGACGAGCCCGATCTGAAACTCAGCCCTGCGGACAAGTCGCGACGGATCGCGACCGAGGCGCAGTCAGCCAAGGCGCCCATCGCCAGGACATGCGCCGACCAAATCATCAGGTACATCGACGCCAACTACTCGAAAAGGAATCAGTTCACTGCGTTGGTATCCCCGTACGAAATCATTGAAACCTGCTCGATGGATCAATTCCATCTCGAGGACCTGCTCCCCGAAATCAAGGCGATGCTCCAATCAGACGGGTACATCGTCGAAGAGAACCTGCCCGAAAGGTCACTGGTGAACAGCGTCGCCGAGAAGCAGTACGGGCGGTACGAGGCAGCTGGCCTGACCAAGGAAATATATGACACCGTGTTCGCCAAATTGACAAAATTTCAGTTGAGCTGGCCCGCAAAGGAGAATACCTATGATAAGTAAGAAGCTGAAACCCGCCCTGCTCCGTCCGGCCAACATCCTGTTCGCCTTCTGCAGTGCGTGGTCGATTGTCGGCCCGTTCTCGATGGTCGCTCTCTATCTCGACACGGACGGCGTTTCCCGTTTCATCGCGCCCGCCCTGTTCGCCGTCGGATTCGCCATCGGCTACGTGTCCAGCGCGGTCAACTGCTACCGCACTTCCATAACGCTATCCGACTTCTCCAATCTCGCTGAGGAGACCAAGGAAGCCACCAGACGGCACATCGAGAAGTACCACGACCGCGCAGTTATGGAGTTCATCCGTGATATACGGAACGGCACGATCGAACAGGCAAAGACGAGCGGACATTACTACACCGACTACGTGCTGAGGTATTGTAAACACGAAACGAAATTCGGACTCTATTTCGAGGATCTCGAAGAAGACATCTACAAGGCTCTCGAGAGCTGCGGGTACAGAATGTCCGTCGACCTGAGCAGCTTCACGTACAACGACAAGCCGGACAAGGCGTGGCACATCCAGTGGGGCGACGTCAAGAAGGACGCCAAGGCTGAATAGCCGGGGCTCCGTGGAGGTAACATGAAGAAGATCGACAAGAATATGCTCCCGATAGTCAAGGCTATGCTGGCGAGCGGCCGATGGGCGCTCAAGGAAGGCTCCAAACACGTCAAGATGTGTCTTCTGAAGAGCAACGCGGTAGTGGTCGTGGCCGGTTCGAGTTCGGACCCCAAGCGGGCACTGCTCAACTTCCGAGCCGACGTACGACGGGCGGAGAAGCTCGCCCAGTACGAAACAACATCAATCTAGAGGACACTATGTCAAAGAAACCCACGATACAAGCGACTGAAGCACAGCAGACGCGTCGCAGCTCTACTGAAATCAGGGCCGAAATCGCCAAGCTCAACAAGGAGCTGGAAGACGCCCGTGCAGAGGAACAGGCCGAAAGCAAGGCCGCTCTCGACAAGAAGTTTGCGGGCAAGTTCATTCTCCTCGGCTCCGCATATGATCACACCGATGAACACGTCGGATTCCGTCTCGCCAAGGTCAAGTACGTCAACTTCATTGGCGCAGGCACCGGCAGAGTCGAACTGAAGCTCGACGGCGCCCTGCTCAGGATCCACGGCTTCGCGGCACCCGTCCCCGAAGACGTCCGTTTCCAAGACGTCCCGCTCACCATCGACCCGGACGACGAGACCTCGTACAAGATCATTTCCGAAAAGGAAGCTCGCAGGCTGGCCACAAGGTGCGCAAAGCAGGTGGACGCGCTGTTGTCCCGCTTCATCCCCAAGAAGCCGACCAAGAAGCCGAAGCGCAAGTGACCGACCGGGGCTCCCACGCCCCGTACATGGAGTTAGGCGAAAATAACGCAAATCAAGGAGATTTACAATGTCCATTACTATCGCATCCACCAAGGAAAACTGGGAAGTGTATTCCAGCGCCGTCCACAAGGTCGACCGCAACAACGTGGCCAACGACTTCGTGAAGGTAATCCCGAGGTGCGAGGACTGCGCCAGGGACTTCATGGAAGAGTTCAGCCGAGTGGCCGACGAGCATCCCGAAGAGGGGAACTTCCGTCCGGTCATCATCGGCGAAATTATCGGCGCCGACATCGTCAACAGCATCGTGTGCCAGGTGCGCGGATGCTTCGAGGCGAACGGCAACCACACCCTCACCGACACGCAGATGGCCGACATCTCGGCCCGTGTCTCGCAGGACTACGGCCTGCCCCTCGCCGCCTTCGCGTTCGAGAAGTACCAGCAGGAGCACATCGCCGAGGCCGTCGACGGAAACTAACCATCAACCCGCGCCCTTACCAAGGAGGCCACCATGATATCGTTACGAGTGGAACTCAGCAACAGTAGACGCTACGTCGCGGCCTGCGACGGTTGGGGCGTGTGCCACCTGAACAACTGGCCGGAACGCGAACGAGTCCTGATTGCCTCGACTAGGAAGGAGATACCCGACCTGATCGAGGACGCCATGGCCATCGTCCGCGCCCTTCCGGGGAAATTCCACGAGCTGGCCGTCCACGCCGAGCTGATCACGCAGGACGGTTACACGCTCGGGGACTACTGGCCCCGTCCGCTGGTGTTCGCCATCGTCGAGAAGGTTACCGACGACGGTACCAAAACATACAAACTCAAGGAAATCCACATATGAAATACATTTGCAAGCTCAAGCTCGAAGGCATCCCCGAAATCGTCGTCGGCGAGACCGAAACCAACACCCCGTTCCAGGCAGGCCTGAAGCTGCAGGACGCCCTGAAGGCGCGTGTCGGCGAGAAGAAGTTCGGCCTCATCGAGTCCGCCACGATTGTCGACGAGACCGGCAAGGACGCCGCCATCCTCCAGATCGACACCCGTACCGACAACGTGACCGGCAAGACCACCCGCACCCCGCGCTGGAACTCCTGGCTCACCTTCAGGACGGCCAAGTAGCCGATGCGGAACGCCGACGACATCTGGTCCGGACCGCGCATCCTCCCGTCCACGGAAACCGCCTGGACGCCTCTTCAGGAACCCCCGAAGAGGTCGAGGGACTGGGTGCCCGCGCTCGTCCTCGGTATCATCTTCGCGGCCGTACTGCGCTACATCAGCGTATAAACTGCGGACAGATGTAACACAGGCTGCACGATGAACCAAATATTTCTGGACAACCTCGAGAAGGTCAAGGAGAACCCGAAGATGAAGGGCATAGCCGAATCCGTCGGGAAGCTCTACGAGGCCTGCGAGCGCAAGGTCGCGCTCGAAGGCAAGATCGGCAGGGCGCTCGGCATCGGCGCCATCGGCGCAATGGGCGCCCTCGGCCTGAACCACGTCGCGGGCAACCCGGTCGACAAGGCTCTCGACTCCGCCAAGGAGACCGCCGCCGAGGTCAAGGCAGACGCGCAGAAGGACCTCAACGAGGACCTGACGACCCGCAAGGCGCAGAACTACGCCTTCTACGGGGACGAGCTCGCCTCGAAGGGGTGGACCTACGTCGACGCGGAATCCCGTCCGGGACTTTACAGCGACTCGCTCAACCACGTGGCGCTCTCCGACATCGCGAAGGCCCCCGCCGCCAAGGTGGGATGGTACGTATCTCCCGACAGGCGCACCTACTATTCCACGGTCACGGGCAAGGTGTTCCGGATGCCCGAAGGGCAGACGTTCGACGACGCCACCCGCGAGAACCCCGGCCAGCAGGTCGGCGTGGGCACGGCGGCCACGGGCGAGGTCGACTACGACCCCGACGAGTGCAACCTCAAGACCCAAGGGATGACGGGCTGCAAGGACCCTACGCTCATGACGGCGAAGGACATCGACTGGGTGCGCGGCGCCAACTAGCAAATTCTGCATAACACACCGGCGTCGCCGAGCGAACCTCGGCGGCGCTTCCTTTTGCGCCGGGGCTTCCCGGCGGGCATATCGACAGGACACAACCCGAGAGGAAACCAATGATAAAGGCAATCCTAGCAATGGCGGTGGCGCTCGCCGCGTCCGCTTTCGCGGAGCACGTTCCCGTCCCCTTCGACGGGAAGAAGGTCAAGGGCGACATACAGGACACGCGCCTCAGCACCGTGGCGGTGATGGAGACGCTTCCCGTCCTCGTGGACGGCAGGCCGACCTGCGCCTACCTCGGCTCGATCGCGGCACCGCCCGACTCCGACCTGACCTGTCCCCATGTGGCGATATACCATCTCGTGAGAATCTCCGGGAACAGGGGGAAGCTGAGCTGCTACTACGACTACAACCGGGACTACAGCTACGTGCTGAGCATTTCCAGGGTCGACGGCTGTCCGGACATACTGGCGAGCTACAGCGGGTTCCGATTCTTCGACGCGGTCAACTTCGACGCCGTCGACGACCACCGGCTCTACTATGTTGGGACGGAGATCCCGAGGCAGAGCATAGACTGGTCGCTGTCGGACGACTACAGGGTCCGCGACCAGGTGCTCTACCGGCGCCTCAACTTTCCATCGGCGAAGGCCAAGCGCCATTCAATCGAGTGGTAGCCTTGACAACATTTTTAGAAATACTTATATTTCGACCGGGACCGCCGCAGAGCGTCCCCGCAGATTAACATTCCGGCGAGATTTTTAAACGTAAAACTTGGGGGTGACCTGGTTTCGACAGGGACGCCGATACGCAAGTTGCACGCCGAGGTCACAGACGTGGGCACTCGTTAAAAAGTCTGTAAAAAAATAAATGCTGCACCTGTAGCAATGGCTGCCTAATTTAGGGCAATCCCTGGACCGCCCCCTTCTCCGCTGGGGGTGAATCTGGGTCGCAACGCGGGGTAGGGGACAAGTCCGGTACCGAGGCCGTCCCCGAGATCCATCGGTGCTTGCGGGTTCACGCGCCGGCCTCTAGGGCGTACGAGCCTGCGAAATTTCAAATTCAGAGGAAACGCGTGTAGTAGCAAGCGGGTAAGTGTTTTTGGACGCGGGTTCGACTCCCGCCACCTCCACGAAACTCACGCCAGCCGCCGGTAGCACCACCGTTCAGCACGCGGCAGACGCGCAGTTACCCATTTCGTTGTTTGGGAACTTGCGCTAAGGCGGCTGGCCTCTTTTTTCTCGTCGGAACAGTTCCAGCACATCGTCAATGGCGCCGGGGCTCCTCAGCCCCGGCATTTTTATTACGTGAACCAGCAAGGAGGCACAATGTACTGCAAAGACATCGAGACAATGTTCGGCATCCAGCTCGACAACGCTACGAAGTCGCTCATATCCTGCTACGGGATAACCAGTCGCGACAACTTCGTGGAACGGTGCTATTCCGAAACGGCCGACCTCGGCAACGAAGTCCCCGATGGAATATCCGATCGTCTCGTGAAGGTGCTCGGCAGCTTCGGCGTTCGCGGTGCGGTCGTCAGGGGGATCGAGTGCGGTCCCGTGCTCGTCCGTATCAAGCTGGCTCTCCCCGAGGGGGTGAAGGTCTCGCAGGTCGAGTCGCTGTGCGACGACATCGCGATGGGCCTCAGGGTCAGCAAGGTCTCCTGCACCCAGATTCCCGAGGAAGGCGTCCTCGCGGTGGACATCCCCGCGAAGACGAGGAAGTATGTCCTGCCCGGCTCCGTCGTGGCCGACGTTTCCGGAATGTCCCTCCCCCTCGAGCTCGGCGTCTCCGTGGACGGCCACGGCGTCGCGATAGACCTCGCCAAGGCGCCCCACTTGCTGATAGCCGGGATGACCGGCTCTGGTAAGTCCGTGTGCATCGGCGCGATCGTGGCGAGCCTCATCAAGAACGTCGACCTGCGAGACTTCGACCTCCTCCTCGTCGACCCCAAGGGTGTCGAGCTCGGGATGTTCGCGAAGCTCCCCAACTGCGTGAACAACAGGGTTCTCGTCTCGCCCGAAGAGTCCATGCGAGGTCTCGGGTGGCTCGTCGACGAGATGGAGCGCCGCTATGCCCTCCTCGCCGCAAAGGGTTGCCGCAACATCGGCGCGTACAACGCGAGGCTCTCGACCATGCCGATCTCCCGGCTTTCGGGTGCCCGCATGCGCTACATCGTGTGCGTAGTTGACGAGTTCGCCGACCTGATGCCGTCCAGCGGTGCCGAGCTCACGCGCCTCGTACAGAGGCTCGCGCAGAAGAGCCGTGCCGTGGGTATCCACCTGGTTCTCGCCACCCAGCGCCCGTCCGTGAAGGTCATCACGGGCGACCTGAAGGCGAACCTCCCCTACCGAATCGCCTTCAAGGTGAGCTCGGCGGTGGACAGCTCCACCATCCTCGGTCACGGCGGCGCCGAAAGGCTTCTCGGTCACGGCGACATGATCATCGCCACTGGCGAAGCCGAGCGCAGGGTACACGGCGTGTACTGCAGCGACATGTTCATCGACCGCGTCGTCGAGTACGTCGACAGGAACACGTTTGTCGGCTTCTCGAGGGAAGTTGACTTCGAGACCGGCACCGTCCAGTCCGAGGGCAACGAGTGGCCCGTGGATCTCTTCAACGAGGTCGGTCGCGGTCGTCCCGCAGGCGACTACGACTTCACTGTACTTGAGCAATATCGCGCCAAGTACCCCGTGGCAGGCTACGGGGACATGATGAGCATCATCCTCACCCATTTCGGGGAGCGCATACCCGAGACGGCCGTGGACAGGTACATCCGTGACTTCGGCCGGTTCGGGGAGTTCAGCCTCGGATGGAACACGACGCCGCGTCGCAACGAGGTGGGCGGGTAGCCCGCCCCGGCGCGATGCCGGCGCATTTTTTAACACCAACAACAAGGACATGATATGTTTTCATTTATTCTTCGATTCTACTACTGGCTCACTCGGCGCATTCAATTCTTGCCGGAGGCCTCCGAGGATAACTCTCCGTTCGCCACAAATTATCTTGCGAGGTACAAGAAGGAACATACTCAAACATTTCAATCATTGATGGAATGTATCGACGAGTACGAGGCCAAGGTCGCGACCATGCTGACTAAATTGAATGGGCATACGATTACGCTCTGCAAAATCAAGCCGTGGGATTTCAAAACCAGGGCAATGCTCGCGCACGCCATGGTTAGGAATCATTTTCCGTGGTATCGAGTTTCGTCTATCGATGTGAGGATAACTAATTGTTATGGCGGATATGATTCGTATAAGTACCGAAACGACCACTCGACACTTGATATATTGTTCAATGGTAAGCCGTATGGACGCAATGAAAATCGCGTTCTAGGCCTATTAAGCATTGCCAGCAATGGTAAGCGTGGATTTGCGTGCTACTACGGCAGAGACGGAAGACTAAGGGAGTCCTTTCTTCACAATATCGAAGAAATGTACATCACGCCGGACACCATCATATTCCTTACATGGATTCTCGGCCTGATACCGTCGATCCATAATCAGCTCAAAGAATTGGCCGACGACATAGACCGGCGGACCGACCATATTCGCGCCAATAGGGAAATGCCCATGAAACTGGTAGAGAGTTTCAGGAACTACATTGCCGGTATTCGGGACGAAACTAAAGCCGGTTGATGCCGATAGCCATAAAATTTGCTATATTTCGGTGGGGCCTCCGGGCTCCGCCGATTTTTTAGCAAGGGGCATACTATGTCTAGCGTTAGTCAATATGATTTACTGGGCCTGTGGAAGGGAACCGACATTTTCGTCAAGAAGAGCGGCGACAAGACGTACAAGGTGAAGTTCGCCGAATGCGGCAGGGCGAGCAGCAGTCCAACGACCTACGAGGTAGTGAATATAGCCGAGGCTCTTATCGGAACGAAGAAGGCCTACAAGGTGACAATGAGTCCGCTGGATAGAAAGGACCCGTTTGTTGTCATAGCGATGAAATGCGTACAGGGCGAGTTCAACCCGGAGGCCTAGTTGCTTTCGACTACGAGGAGACCGTCATATCTCTTGGCTACGCCCGAGGAGATTGCGGAACAGGTCAAGATAGTCGACGCAGCCGTGGAGACTGGCGACCTGAAAGTGCTCGTCGAGGCCGAGTACAAGCTGTTCCGTATGGTCTGGAAGTTGCCCGTCAACCGGCAGCACCGGAAGCTCGTCAGGGACTACATGTGGCCCAATATCCGCGAATGGCGGAAGGTCGCCGACCGGATGCACCCTGAAAACATCAGGTGCCTGCACATAACCCTCCAGAACGCATTCAAGCGGCTATCCGTACAATGATGTGTTAAAGGACGTTACAAATGGACACGAACACGATGCTCACCATAATAATATTTGCCTGCTCTGGGGGCGCGGTATTCCTGGTGTTGTCGATCATCGCAGTGCGCAAAGTCATCTGGCATTTTCGCAACGCCAAGTACGACGGGGTCTGCCGTATCGTGCATCGAGGCGACCGCTTCGTGGTGCAGATGTACGTCTTCAACAAGGGGTTCAAGGACCTTGACGACTCGTTCACCGACAAGGATGCCGCATTGAGGTTCTTGTACGAGATCGAACGGAAGCACGGCCGCACCCAGGGCACGACGCCGGACGTAGTAATCTATTCGAGGAACATTAACCGAAACAAAAGGAGCGTTCAATGATTATATTTCTATTCAAGGCAGCCGTGGTCATGATCTTGCTCAGTATCGCGGCTTCGTTCATCGCCTACGTGACCATCAAGCGCAAGCTGGGATCGGATGCCGTAGACACGTCCACCAAGCTCGCGATCGCACGATTCATCATGAGGCGCAAAAAAAAATAGTGACTTCCTGTTAAATAAAATAAGGCCGTCCTTCCGGACGGCCTTTCCGTTATTCGTAACCTAATCTATTTCCGGACGTTCATCTCCATCACCGTGAACGCGATGAAGTAGAGCGTGGCGAGCACGATGTACAGGGTAGACCCAGTGAACGTGTTCGCGAGGAGCGGGCCGACGATACCGCCGACGCTCCATCCCGTCAGCGTCATAGCATGTACTCTGGAGGCATTGGCCATACCGAATCGCTTTGCGAGAAGGCTGGGCAGCACGCTGAAATTTCCGCCGTAGGCGGCCTCGCACAGGAGGATGCCGAGCACGGATAGTACGGGACTGCCCGTGACACAGAACAGCGCACCGAGGATACCGAACGAACAGACGAAATGGTAGGCGGCCTTGCGCCCGATCTTGTCCGATAGCGTCGAGAACCCAAGACGGCCTCCCGAGTTGGACAGGGCCGTTCCGGACAGGATAGCCGCGATGGCAGTTATGCCCAGTGCGCTCAGTATCGACTTCTCCTGTGAGATGATGGAGAGTCCGCAGCTGATGTTCACGGCGAACATGAACCATATCGACCACCATTCCTTGCTCTTCAGGATCAGCTTGTAGCTGAAGCTCCTGTTGCCGAACTCGGTTTCCGCCTTCGGGTATTTCCTGAGCATCAGGGACGAGCCCGTCATCACCGCCGCGTATATCGCCCCCATTATGTAGAACATATGGGACAGGCTGACGTTGGCGAGAAGGAACTCGATCACCGGGGCTGCTACGAACTTCGCGAGACCGAAGCCGGTGATCGCCAGTCCGGACGCCAGACCCTTGTGGTCGGAGAAGAAAGCCATGAGCGTCTTCACGGGCGTCACGTACCCTATTCCCGTACCGGCGCCTATCAGGGCGGTCGAAACATAGAACAGGGGCACCGACACGGCGTCCACCGAAATACCGAGCATAGCAAACCCGGTGATGAACACGGCAGTGGAGAGCCACGCGCCTATGCGCGGGTTCTTCTCGATCGTGCTCCCGAACAGGGCGGCGAACATGCCGAGGAAAAATATGATGAGGGTAAAGCCGACGTCGGTCATCATCTTGGACAGACCGAACACGGCCATGAGGTTCTGGGAAAACTGCGACCAGCAGTAGACCGAACCGATACAGGTAGTAAGCGCGACACCGGGTATCGCGCAGTTGAGCCACTTGCTAGGCATCTAACTCCTTGGTTAAGGCCAACCGCAGTTTATTGCGGGCTAGAGCTTGTAGCAGTGGTACTTGGCGACTTTCATCGGTGACTTGAACGCGAAATGGTCGTTGGCGTCCTTGGAGACGTCGGAAACCACCTTCTCGCCGACGGCGCGACAGGTGTTCTCGGATTCAACTTGAAACGCTACGACGCTTGGGGCGGGCGTGCCGTTGCCCATCGTGAGGAATACTAGAACGAGCATCCACATATGCTTACCTTCTGGATCTGGTTTTCAAGAAATTTTCAAGGTATTCGCGGTCGTCCGTTATGGTGCAGTCGCGCCACTTGTCGTAGACCGCGAAGTCGCCTCTTGGCAGGAACCCGACAAGTATGTTTTCAAGATTAAGGCCTTTGTTGTAGCAAAGGAGACCGCACGTACCTTCCTCCTTGAAAATGCAGTCGGGGAAGTAGGACTTGCAGAGCGCCTTGAACTCGTCGGCCGTCATCTTAGCGGGCTTAGGCGAAACGTCGTCCCAGAGTTTCCGGTTTTCGAAGCACCACGTGAGCAGTTCCTTGTCGCCGTCCTCGAAAGCGTAGCAAGTCGGAAACAGCTCCTCGATCGACTTAGACTTCATGCCGTCGATTATCTTGATGAAGCTGTCAAGGTAGACCTTCGCGAGAGCGTTAGCGGAGCATACCGTTGACGCCGTCAGGCGTTCGGTCACCTGTCCCAGCTTGAACTTTTCGTCGGATTCCTTGAAGTTGCAGAAATCCCTGACGAACGTGACGACGTCGCCGGTGCTGATGTCCACCATTTCGGCAAACTTTTTCGTAAGGAATGCCGGCTCGCCCTGCCGTTCGCCCGAAGGAACCTTGCAACAGGTCATGGCACGGCCGAGAGATCGCACAAACGAGCGCATGTTGTCCGAGCGGTCAATCTGCTTTTTCGTCAGCAAAGACGCAATCTGGGAAATCATCGATATGAAGAACGGGCCCGCCTGAATCGGGTCGGCGTCGACCATCTTCAAGATCAGGCCGTGGACTATGGCACCGCCACGGGGAGAGTTGAGGATGGTCGACATCGCCGCCATTTCTTTGTCGGTCGAGTGCGTGATGTCGTTGCTCTGGAACCAGTTCACGAATAGTCCTTCACCTGCTTTACGCGGGCATAGAACGTGTAGCAGTCCTGGTATGCGGAAACGAGTTGCGCCACCTCGGCGGTGCGGTTGACGAGACCGGTGAGGTTCTCCACGGGGGTTTCTTCACCGAGCCTGTAGCTGCACTTGAATCCGGACGCGGTGTCGAAGCTGACGGACAGCGGCCAGCGAACGATGACGAGTTCGTCAGCGTCCGCTTTCTTCGTCACCTTGAATACAGGCTCCAGGTTACCCATAGGCAGCTTCGCGACCAGCTCGGACTTGTCCTCGTCTAACTCGACGATGAAATCGACCGGGCTGGAATCGAAGATGCTTTTCGCATCTTTCAGGGAGTTAGTCATTACTTTTCCTCCAGCGTAATCTGCTGGTAACGCTTTCCGTTCAGCTTGTCGCACAGGATGTCGAACGGGTCGGTCTTGTTGCTGAAGATCATGTCCATCGTCATCGCGGACACGCCGCTCAGCATCACGATACCGGCCGGGTTGGTCCTGACAGCGACACCGCCGCTACGGCTGCTGAGGTTCCAGAGCACGAGGCGCGGGAGGTCGTAGCCGTACTGCTTGAACTTCCTGCGGATCGCGTCGAACAGCGTGGGCGAGTCATCGAAGCCCATGTTGCGCGGGGCCTCGCGGTCGAACTCCATGTCGGAGAAGATTACGAGGGTCGGCAGCTTCGCGTTGACCGGGACGCCGGATCCAATCAGGGCGTTGAGGTACGCCTCGAACATGCGGGTGATGTTCGTGTTGTACCCCTTGTTCGGCGACGCCATGATGCGCTTGATGTTCTCGCGCAGGGTGGGCGCGTCGACGTCCACGAACCTCGGGGTCGAGGAGAACGTCATCACCCTGTCGCGGAACGCCGGACACTTGTTGTAGCGGGCGCAGTAGAGGGACAGGCCCACGGCAGCGTCGAGTACCTGCGCGGTAGTCGCATCGGATATCGTGCAGTTGGTCATGGATTCGGAGATGTCGCACACCGGGATGATGGAGTAGTCATTTGCCAGGAGGTCCGGCAACGCGGTCCAGGACGCCTCGATCGCGGCGTCGACCTTCTTCACGCTGTCGTAGCCATAGCGGTAACTATGCACGAGCTCTGCCGAAGACACCGTGGCGGCGTTTTTCTTCGCCTCTCCCTTCAGCACCTTGGCGTTGAACTCGGTGAAGCGGGCGAGGTCGTGCTTGTTGAAGGCCTCGCGGTAGCGGTGGATGGCCACGCCCGGCACCTTGGAGTATTCGACGAGTCCCCACTGGCCCGAACACATCTTGCGCTCGACGACGTCGATGTACTCGCGGAGCATCGAGCACGCGTTGCGGTAGGTACGGTGAGAATCGAAGAGTGCGCGGGACACGATCTTCGCGTAATGGCGGGTCTTCTTGGAAGACGCGTTGATGGACGGGAGCCACTTGCCGAGCAGGGACACGGAACGTCCGGCCTTGAGGTTGGCGAGGTCGGCGTTGAACTGGTCCTTGATGAGGTTCAGCACAGGGCCCGAAAGCTCGGCGTCGTCGAGCATCGGGAGCAGCGAGTCGAAACGGTTGTACTCGCCCACGAACTTGAGCAGATGCTGGTGGCGCTTGGCGACGAAGGGGAGGGCGGAACGGAACAGGTGGCGTTCGCCCATGCCCTCGCGGATGTCGCCGGCGTAGAAGAGCCAGCGGACGGCGAGCTGCTTGTCCTCGGCGTACGCCTTGGAGAACAGGTCTACGATCTTCTCGCTCGACAGCTTGCGCATACCGAGCGCGTTGAAGTTAAGGTCGAGCAGGGTGTGGCCGCTCGAAGCGTGCATCACGGCACCGTTTTCTGAACGAGTGTACATATATTTATCCTCTTGATTACGAACAAATATAGTCACGCGTACCCGTTTTGTCAAGCAAAATTTTTGAAAATTATCGCGGGGGCGGAACCGCGTCATTTCTTTCAGTCGGCGAGCTCCTTCTTGAGGCTCGCCACCTGCGACTGCAGTTCCATGACGGCGTCCACGAGTTCATCCTTCTTCATCTTGGACGCCTCGTCGCGAGTTATGTCGTCGGCGGTAGGCGATAGCCTCTCCCCGAGCCATTCGCCGACAGCCTGAAAATTTTCGATGTACATGGCGTTAGTCTAGTACAAGTTGCCTATTGTTTATCATTCCCGGAAGGAGGACGCTTGGAAACTATCACTTTGAGGTCGCGCACGTCGACCAGCTTCACGTCGGTGCTGAAGTCGGACTTCGTCGGGGTCGACCCGTGGAATCCGCGTATGTACCTGACGGGCGTCGCGACGAACTCGACCCGCTCGCCGTACCTCAGCCCCTCCATTTCGGTAGTGTACGGGAGCCACACGTGGTCGGACAGCAGCTCGCCGCTTTCGTTGCGCAGGACGCGGAATAGTGCGTTCTTCCGCGCCTTGCCGTACTCTCCCATACGTACGTAGTTGGCCGTGTACGTGTGCGGGGTCAGCGTCTCGCCGAGGTCCCGCATTTTCTTCGGAGATTCATGTTCTCTACTTTCGGACATAGGAAACCTTCCAATCGCTTCCTACCAATATAGGAACTTAACGGTTGAAAATCAATTCCAGGACCCGTCGTCGTCCCAGTCCTCCGTGTCGCGGTCGATGTCGGAGAGCCGTCCGTAGTTGGAGGACTCTATGTCGATCTCGGACGTGGTCTCTTCCTCCTCGTCGGAGCGGCGGGCCTCCTGTTCCATCTCGAGGATCTCGTCTTCGGTGTACAGGTTCTCGGCGGAATCCGAGAAGCTAGAGCTGTTCTTGGGTTTTCTTGCCATTTTGCGTGTCCTTTGCCGTCTCGATTGCGTCCTTCTTCATCGCGTCGAGCAGCGATTTTACGGTTTCCTCTGGTTTTGCCGCCAGCAGGGCGACAAGGTAGTCGAGCGTCGTCCCGAACAGGTACGTCCCGGTTTCCTTGTCCTTGTAGTAGAACTTGTATTCCTTCTCCCCCTCCGGCTTGTCCTTGTCGTTGTCGGCGTCGTACTCCATGCCGTAGTCGATGAGGCCCTGCTTGATGGTATCCATCTTCTTGACGCTGGCCAGGTGCATCTGCAGTAGCTGCCTGACCGACGCGAGGTCGTATTCGGCGGTGGGGTCGGGTTTCAGCCACACTGCGAGGAACGCGAACTTGGTCCCCTTGTCGTCTTCGTAGACGAGCTCGTTCGTCTTCTCGTCGTAGTCGAAGCCGTTGTTCTCGAACAGGCGTATCGCTGATTCCCTGTTTATGTGTGTGTCGTTCATTCTGGATTCTCCATTTCCTTGAGTTCGGACTCTATGCGGCGGTTGTCCATTATCTCCTCCTCGCGACGTTCGCGGCCGATGACGGCGGTGATGTAGTCGCGGAGCTTGTTGACGATGTCGACGCACTTGAAATGGTCAACCGTCTTGGCCGAAACTTCCTCGCAGAGCTCGTTTATCAGTTGAGTGGATAACATCCCGTACGTGCGCCCCAAGAACCGCTCGTACATGGCCAGCTTGTAACGCAACACTACCAGCGCGACGGCCTGCTTGAGCGCGGAGTCCGGGTCAACCGAGAACGACGGGAGCACGTCTCCCGGACCTTCCTCGGGATTGTCGGCCGATATAATATCCAGCGGGCACAGGCGTCTGAGCTCCTCGTAGTCGAAACCCTTTTCGAACAGCTTTTCCTCGGGGAACCGGCACACCAGCTTCGCCTCGGTAAACCGCTTGTTCTTCTCGTCCCGGATGAATTTCAGCCAGTCCATTAATCAGTCTCCTTCTCGGGGTTGAGCTTCCCGTACAGCTTGCTGTTCCGCATCTTGGCGATGGCGCGTATCTTGATCTGACGGATGCGCTCCTTGCACAGGTGCATCGAAGTGCCCACGACGTTGAGCGGGACCGGCTCGTCCTTGGACAGGTATATCTCGTTCATGACCTTGCGCTCCGTGTCGGACAGGCCGGCGAGGAACTCGTCGACGAACTTGACGCACTCGGTGCGCCTCGCGGCGTCCGACACGTCCCCGCCCGAACCGAGCCGGTCGATGACTGCGCGTCCGCACTCGTCCTTCCTGTCTATGGGCACGTCGGCCACGCTGTCGTACACGCCCGTGCGTTGCTTCTTCAGCTTCGCCTCGGAACGGCGTACCAGCAGGCTCTCGAAGCTCGCCTTCTTCATCTCGTTGAACGCCTTCGGGATGTAGTAGGTGTAGAAGGAAGTCCCCCTCGTCATGTCGAACGAGCGCAACGCCTTGTTGAACCCGAACATAGCTGCGTTGACGAGCTCGTCGGGCGTCGCGTTATACTTTGTCTTGATGTTGACCGCCATCGAGTACAGGAACGGGATGTACTTGTATATCAGCGCGTGCTTGGCGGCCACGTTCCCCTCGACGGCCTTCTTCACGAAGATGAGCTCGGTCCGGCGGTTCGGTATGAGCCGCTTCGCCTTCTCGTATTCTTTCTTGTATCTCTCCATGATGAACTGGTCGGTCATCTGCTGGACCTCCCGGTGACCTTCCTCAGCGTCTCTCTGGTGCGGACCAGCGCCTCCTCACGGCGGGCGGCCGACTTGCGCTTCCTGACACGCATGTAACCCTGTATGATCGGGAAGCCGGCGATAAGGTAGTCGCGCAACGTGTCGCCCACCTCGTAGTCCTCCATGCCAGGAACGAGCTCGAATGCCTTGGGCACCCGTTGCTCTATGTCGGAACACAGGCGCACTAGCGACTCCTCGACGGGCTCGTCGTCGTTCTCGGCATAGGCGTCTATGTTGAACTTCATCTCGGCGACCGGTATTGTTTCGTTGTCCTTCACCAGTCTGACTATGACTGCGCCTTTAGGAAACTGGATTATCAGGTTCATAGGTCGGCGAGCATCTCCTCTTCGGTCATCCCGGCATTCATCTTGCCGTCAAGGAACCCCGTGTCTATTAGGTTTTCCATAAAGGTCTTGATCTTCTTTTCATCTTCGGGCGAAACCTCGACCCGACCGACCTTTACCGCCACGAACAGTGCGACGGCAGTCCCGTCGTCATTGTCGGGAAGGTTGAGCTGCCTCCTGACAGTCTCCACGTAGTCGGTTTCCTTGCCGACCAGTTCCTTCAGTTCTTCATTCATCTCCCGGTTCCTTCACTTCCAAGTCCGTGTAATCGACGTCGGTGACATTGCCTGCGCGGCAGACGCCCGTGTGGTCGGGGTCTTTCCACGTATGCCATACGCTCACCTTGCTGTGTCCGTTCTTGAGCCGTATGTAGGTCACGTTCTGTAGGTTCAGCTTCCGGTCAAGCGAACGGGACTTGATCCGGAAGCCGAGTCGTGACAGGACATTATGCACATCATTGAAAGGCCGCCCCTCGAATTTACTCAGGTCTGTCATTTGGTCTCCTAAGGTAATCGGCCAGAGCGACAAGTGAGTCTCGGTACTTTTCCTTTTCGGACCTGAACCGGTCAAGTACGACGGCTTCCGCTATCGTAATGTAGTTCCCGTAACCGTCGTCGGGCTCCGCCCTGCGGTCGCGAACATGGAGAGGGTCGTCATTTCTGATGCTCTCGTTTAGTCGCGCTATCTCGGCCTCTAGGGTCTCGACGACGGTCGCATTTTTTCTCTTCTTCTCGTCGGCCATGTTGGTACTATCGATCAATATAGCATATTTTTAAGGATTTCGATTGGTAAAAAATATTTTTACACAACAAAAAGGCCGGCCCCCTTTGGGGGACCGGCCGGCGAGGACTAAATCCTATGCCTTGGAACAGCTGTCGGTGGGTTCAGCGTCCTGAGCCGGGGCCTGGGCCTGCGGTTCGCCATCGACGGTGAACGTGCCGACGGATGCCATCTTACGGTGCTTGACGATGGTGGAAACGACGGCGGTGACGCCGAGAACGGCGAGACCCACGACGAAACCCTTGATCACCTTTCCGAACTTGCTATCGAGAATATTGCTCATAATGTTGTCCTCTTGTTAGTGGTTTTGTTCTGTGTCACCAAATATAGCATCGGGGTCAACGTCCGTCAACTGGTTCTTCCGGATTGTTTTCGTTTTTTCCGCTGGCCGCGTCGAGCGCGGAACAGAAATCTCTGGCGGCCTCCTCGAAGTTGTCAGCATGAAGCAACGCATCCAGTTGCCGGCGGAGACCGGTGATGCCGGCGAGGAACTGATAGGCGAGGTACCGCTCGACAGGCACCGAAGAGTTGTCCACTATCATCTGCATCCGTCGAATACATGCGTCCGCCTCGGTCATAGCCACCGACCCGGCTTTAATTTCGTCTTCCATTCACTTGCTCCTGTCGTACCATCCGTACACGTACTTTTGTCCGTCCACCTCCCTGGTGGCGAACCTGTCATACGCGAGTTGCGCGTTGTCCGCGACGTCGTAGCTCCCGCCGAAATACTCGCTTATCAGGGCGATCGCCGTCCACTTGTCGATGAGGTCGAGCGGGGTGTCCATCGGGAGCTTCACGCTCTCGATGTTGTACCTGTCCATCGTGCCGTCAGGCCTGTACTCTGTGAAGAAGGCCGTCTTCGCGTCGAAGTTGTCGCGGGAGTCCTTCCCGTCGTGGCTGAACAGCCCTAGCGGGTTCACGCACATCTCGTAGAGCATGTTGTCGATCGTGAATTTTATTTCCTCTGCCATATGACTATCCGTGCTGTATAGGTTCGGTGAAGTGGTGCGGTTCGGCCGTCATCGCCTCGGTGTCCACGACGAGCAGGTCGAGGTTGGAGAACCTGAAACCGCGTGAGTTGATGATGTCGTACGCCGATATTCCGGGATTGCCGTTGACGAAGTGGTATATGTAACGGATTACCATCCCGTGGGACACCGCGACGAACGAGTCGGTTCCGTTTTCGTGCCTTACGTTGTTCGCAACGTGACCCAGTATGGCCTCCGCACGGCGTTGCATCGTGGACGCGGGGAGGAACACCAGGTTGTTGAACTCGAACTCGTTGATCTCCCAGAACTTCCTGTGGCCGAGGTTCTTGCAGTCGAACTCGCCGAGGTCGTACGTGACTTCGTCGGGAGCCCTGTCGAACAGGAGCTTCGCGGTGCTTATGCAGCGTCTCGTCGGCGAACTCAGTATGACCCTGCGGGCGACATCCGGAATGAAGGCGCCTACCTTCTCCTCCCACTCGTCGGGCTTGTCGAGCAGGTTGATGTCGGAGTTCTCGTACCCGGCCACCATCGCCCCGGACACGTTCGCCGACGTGGGCGCGTGACGGACAAAATAGATCTTCATTGCGCAATACCTACGGGAGCGGGCTGGAGGTCGTCCCTCCAGTCGCCGTAAACTTCCATCAGCCTGGAACGCGGGATGGCGCATTCGGTAACTAGCGCCTCGAGCACGTTGGCCCTGAAATATCTCAGGTCGCCCGCATATTCCTTTCTATTCTCGTTCGCCATTTAGGTCACCCTTGTCTTGTAGACTTCGAACGTCGCCCATAGCTCTCGTTCCTTGGACTCGTACCGGTGGAAGTCACCCTTCTCGCTCAACGGAATCCCAGTGACCTCGAGGTAGGCCTGCGCCATTGCCTCCCAAGCGCTCTTTTTGTTCGCCTTGGTGATGGTCATCGTCCGAATGGTGGTCGGTGTCCTGATGGACGCGTGGAACGCGTAGGTCGACTTGCACGACTTGATGTGTTCCACCGTCGTGCTCAGTTCTTCCACCGTTCGGTGCGCCCTGTTGAGCTCCCGCTTGATTTTCGATACGTTACGCTTGGCCATTAATAACCTTCCTTTGTTCTCTTGCGATATTCTCTATGACGTTGCTCGCCATCTTTCCCCTCATGTACCCGTGCTCGACGAGCCAGTCGGTGTAGTCGCCGTGGAACGGAGTTAGTTCGCCCGTGTCCATGGCGTAGCCGACCGCGTCGACAAGACCGCCCAGCGACACCGACAGGTTCATCGCGTTCTCGTTGGCAGGGGACGGCCCTGTCCCGTCCCAGCACTTGGCTGCCATCGCGTCGCGGTAATGTGCCTCCATGATGAGGCGCATCAGTTCCCGCATCGCTTCCGGTTTCAGGGTGCTCAGTATGTTCAGGCTTTCAGGCAAAATTCGACAAGCTCCTCCGTCGAGCACCCGGACGTTTCGTGGGGGTACCACAGGCGCACGTTCTCGACAAGCTGGTTCACAAGCATCGTGTAGCCGTTCAGTGTCTTGCATCCGGCGGCCGACGCCGCCTTCAGCAGTCGGGTCTGCTCCGGCGAGTAGATAAGGTCGTACACGTACTGGCCGGGCCTGAAGCAGTCGTCGTCCACCGGCGAAACGTCCACGTTGGGATAGAGTCCGCACGAGGTCGCGTTCACGACCAGGTCGTAGTCGCGCAGCTTCTCCTTGGTCTCGGACAGCGGGTACACGTCCGGCTTGTCGCAACTCACCGCGAGCCCGTCCATCGCGCCGGGAAGCTTGCCTAGGTAGTCGACATACATCTCCTTGGCAACGGCCGACGCCTTCTCCGTGTCACGGCAGTACAAGTCCACCTTGGCGAACCTGGACCACAGGCCCCGCATCGCGACCCTGGCCATCGCCCCGTTACCCAGTATTGCGCAGCGGGGCATCTTCGGTAGGTCGGCCCAGTTGCGCAGGGCGTTGAGGAAGGCCACCCCGTCTGTGCAGGTCCCGACAATCTTGTCGCCGTCCCTGTACAGGACGTTGACGCTCTTCATCGCGTCGGCGACCTCGGTGGCCACCATGGACTTCGTGCCGAGCATCTGGTACATAGAGTTCTTGTAGGGGGCGGTGATGTTGGCGCCCTGGAACCCAAGGGCGACTAGCCCGTCGATAGACTTCTCCAGGGTGTTCGGCCTCACGTCGAAGGCGAGGTAGGCCGCGTTTAAGTCGAGTTCCCCGGAAAGGCGTTCAAACAGGACTGGCGACCTAGAATGGACGACTGGATACCCCAACAGGGCAATGAGCTTTGTATTCGCATTCATGCCATAAATATAGATTTTTCCGGCCGGAATTTCAAGAAATGATAAACTGCGTGTAAATAACCAAAAAGGCACACCTATGGTCAACCAAAAGTATATGGAGATTCTTGCGCAGCTCGAGAGCGTTTCCTGCACACAGGCGGAAAGGGACGCTATCAACATGGTCCGCGGCAAGTATGTACAGCAGTACGGCTCGGACAACGAATACGTCAAGGGTCTAGGTCTTCTCGAAGCGGCGGCCTGCACGCAGGAGGAGAAGGACGACATCAACATGATCAGGGGCAAGTACGGTCTCTTCGAGATGACCTACGGGGTGTCCCCGACCACGTCGATGACGACGCGGTTTGACGAGAATACCATCGAGGACGAGATGGACTACGACTACAAGCTCGACCAGAACCCCGTGAAACCGAACCCTAGCCACGACCCGAACACCATCGCCAAGATCGCCGAGCTTACCGGCCTCTCCGCCGACGACGTGGAAAGGGTAGTCCGCACGTTCCAGCGCATCGAGCGCAACGCGGGCCCGGACGCGGCGAAGGGATTCGCGGACACTCTGAAGGTGAACCAGCCGACCGCTGACCGGCAGGTACAGGCCTCTCTCGGCGGACCGCAGTAACAGGCGTTTCCATTAAAAAGAAAACCGGCGCTACGCGCCGGCTTTTTTTTAACCAATAGAGTTGGCAACCGACAGAAGGGTTGACTGCTGTTAAATAAATTTTACACACTTTTTAATGATTTTCCACACTTTTGCACAAAACTTTTATTATATTTGATATAAACCTAAAGAGGAATATCAAATGAAGATGAAGCGTATGAAGGTTGTGCGAGTCACCAAGGACGAGTTCGAGCTGGCTGACGGAACTATCCAGCCGATGGTTCTCAAGCTAGACTATGTGCCTACCGTGGAGGAGTTCCAGAAGCTCCTTGACGCGAATGCCAAGATGCTCGGTATCGAAATGGAAGACGAGGTGGAAAATGGGGAAGAAGCTACGAAGTCGTGAGGCCTGCAAGATTCTCGACATCCACCGGAACACGATTGTCAAGTGGGTAGAGCAGGGAAGACTGCATCCCTACCGTGCTACTCCGACAGCCAACCGCAAGTATGACGAGGATGAACTTCGCCGCTTGATGCAGGAGGATGAGGAAGTCGAGACCAGACCGGACCTTACCGCTGTCTATTGCCGGGTGTCTTCCGCCGAGCAGAAGACCAAGGGAGACCTTGAACGGCAGAAGCTGCGTGTGTTGGAATACTGTGCCGAAAAACATTATACAGTTGGGTCGGTAGTTGATGAGGTTGGCAGCGGACTGAACGACAATCGCAAGAAGCTACTGAAGCTGATGCGCGATGCAGCCGAGCACAAGTTCAACCGGTTGGTCATCGAGCACTACGACAGGCTGACCCGGTTCAACTACAACTTCCTGGTCGAATACTTCCGGTCCCACGGTGTCGTGGTGGAATATGTCGAGGAAGTCCTGGAAGAATCATTCGAGGCCGACCTGGTAAAGGATATGCTATCGCTGATTACCATGTTCTCCGCCAAGCTCTACGGGCAGCGGAGCAAGAAGAATCGGAAGAAATCTATTAAGGAAAGATACAAGAAGATTGCCGAAAGCGAAGAATTTAAACAGGCGTATGACGGAAAATCTATTGGCGAAGTAATGGAAATAGAAGGTATGTAATGGAACAGCAGTGTGGCAGAAAGATAGAGCTTCGGCTCAACAAGGAACAAGAACGGATATGCGTCCGTTCCTGTGCTGCCGCGCGTCGAGCCTACAACTGGAAACTTGCTGCACAGAACTCCGCCTACGAACTAGCCAAGCAGAATACTCCAGAAGGGCAGAAGGTCAAGTGCAAGCTCGGCACCCCGATTTCCTGGCACAAGGAATGGGTAGAGTATAAGCACCTAGAAGGCAACGAGTGGCTGATGGAGTTATCCAAGTGCTGCGGTCAGGAAGCACTCCGTGACCTTGGAACGGCCTGGCAGAAGTTCTTCAAGGGAACCGGTAAGCACCCACAGTTCCACAAGTTCGGAGAGTTGGATTCGTTCCGTCTTACCGGCTCCGTATATATCGGTCGTAACTTCGTACAGCTGCCTTCTCTTGGTAGAGTGAAGCTCAAGGAGAAGAACTATATAGCCATTCCCGATGGAGTGGACAAGGTTCCTATCCCGATGGCTACCGTATCAAGGCAAGGTTCACATTGGTATGTATCGTTCGCATACAAGACTGACATCATCCCTCTCTACGAGAATGCCGATATTACCGATGATGAATACGATGTAATAGGCGTTGACCTCGGAGTCAAGGACTTGGCCATTACTTCCTATGGCGAGGTAATCGCTAACCCGAAGTCATACAAGAAGCACTTGCAGCGTCTCAAACGCTGGCAGAGGAAGATTTCTCGTAGGAAGAAAGGTTCCAAGAACCGCAAGAAGGCCATACGCAAGGTAGCCGACTTGCACAGAAGAATAACAAGCATCCGCATCAACTCGGCTCACCAATGCACTACTTCCTTAACACGGAAGCTGGCTCCGAAGATGCTCGTAATCGAGTCGTTGAAGCCGAAGAATATGAGCCGTAACCGCAAGTTGGCATCATCCGTTCTCGATGCCAACTTCAACCGTATTGCTACTCAGTTAGAGTACAAGTGCAGGTGGCTCAGAATCAAGCTGGTCAAGGCTCCGCAGTTCTACGCTTCGAGCCAATACTGCTCCGAGTGCGGATGTTACAGGAAAGAAGATTTGAAGCTCACTGACCGTGAGTGGACTTGCCCCCATTGTGGCTACCACCACGACCGGGATGTGAACGCAGCCAGGAACTTGCGTTTCTATGGCTTGTGGCTGCTTGGCTACGCCAACCAGCGAACTGCGGCGAGTTACGCCGTGGCAGCTTGCCCTGTGGACGAATGCCCACGGGAAGGTAGTGGTTCCGAACCACGCCCGAAAGACTTGAGGTTACAGTTCTTTGAGACACAGGAACAGTGCAGGTCGTTGAAGCAGGAAATCACTAGCTCAATTAGGCACTGTGCATAATTGTGCAAAATGATTTAACGGTCTTGCCCACATCGGATTCGACGACGTCGACGGGCACGAACCGACTGCCCGTGTAGACGGAATAGCACTTGCCGACCATATCCTGAGTGATGACGGTATGTCGTGTCCAATTTTGCTTCGTGTCCATTGCGTTCTCTCATTTATAGTTCGAGGATAGTCTTGAGGACGGACGGTAGGAATTTCGGCTTAATCAAGACGGTTTTTTCTCCGTCAACCTCGGACACATTGACTCCGGGCAGGTTCAACGGGAGTATGCCGATGCGGGCGCAATGCGTCGCGAGGTCGTTAACCGCAGAGATGAACTGCAAGTCGAGGTATTCCTGCATCGGGTCCGACGACCCAGCAAAGGCGCACGGGACACCGTTATCGAACATGATCTCCATGGAGATGTCGAAGTGGCACCTTGTGTTGTCCTTGATGCCTGGATATTTCCAGAACCCATCGTAACCGAGTTCGCGTGCCTTCTCGAGAAGTGCCTTGTGACGCTTGCTAAACAGGTATTTTTCCGGTATTTCCATAATTTCTCCTATGGCGACAAATTGCGGTCGGCCAATTGACTTTTAAGGGAAAATGCTTTGCGACTACTTCTTTGACAGCCTGCGCATGAGCAGTTTGTTTAACGTAATCAATCTCCGCCGTCAATTCGGGGGCGTGACATATATACGTCCGTCCGCCATCTTGATGTAATAAGGATGCGGTTCAAATTTCCTAAACGGATACAACCGTGCAAACCATTGGCAAATAGGACAGACGCTCATAAATCCACCGTTAATCAGTTGCCTTTCGCCTGCAACGCCTTGACGACCAACTGGCTTGCCGCCTTGCCGTCGTAACGACCCTTGATGATAGGCGAAAGGATTTTCATAACCTTTCCCATATCCTTCTGGTCGCTGGCGCCGGTTTCGTTGATTGCCTTTTCGATTTCCGCCACCACTTCGGCTTCGGACATCTGCGCCGGCATATACTGCTTGTATAGGTCAAGGGTCTTCCGTTCCTCGTCGGCGCGGTCAGTCTTGCCGGCCTTCACGTATCCGTCGATGGTTTCTGTCTTCTGCCTGATCGCCTTGTCGATGACGGCGACGCACATCGCGTCGTCAACCGGCTTCTGCGCGGCGATCGAAGCGTTCTTGATGTCGGAGACCAGAGTACGGAGGGCAGTCAGGGCCGCCATGTCGTGAGCCTTCATCAGTTCCTTGATTTTCTCGTTTAGTGTATCTATCAGCATATCGCTTCCTTTTCAATAGTTTTAATTCTTCGTTAAACCATATGAGATTCAATCTTACGCAAATCGTTTAAATAATCAACAGACGGTTCACCCAATTCATTTAGGAATACCTCTTTGTCCGGTAAATCTGATTCATCAAACCGTCCATCTATTTTTCTAGCGCAATTGTTTTCGACTTTCCATTTTTCATTAGATTCCTGAAAAATACAAAACATCGTGGTACGATTTTCCAGCAAATCAATTAAAGATCTTATTGTTGTTGTCGCAATAACATACTCTTTCAAATCAACATCACAACAATACGCAATGTAATACTGACCTAAATGATTTTTACATACGAACAAAAGAGGTCCATCATAATGAACAAGAACCTTATCCTTTTTCAAATCGTTTAAATCAAAAGTTTCGTTATCACTCATTATTTTTCTCCAACATAGAATTTTCCTCCTTGTTGAACAGGCGGTCGTGGACAGCCTGTATAAACGAGTCCACCTCTTCGGTGGGAATCGACTGGCCTGCTGCGCCGGGGTGGCCACCGCCTCCCCTCCCGAACGACTTCAGCGTCGCGCCGAGATCTATGTCCTTCAAGCGGGTACGGAACCCCAGCTTGGTGATGCCCGGAGATGACTCGCCTCCGTCCAGTACGATCCAGTCATAGGTATCGGAGAGCCTGAGAACGATGTCGCTCGTGTACCTGTCGCACTTGATGTAAATGCCGTTGCTGGGCAGGTCGTGCGTCTGGCAGGAAGCGACGTATTCCGACACGTCCCTGTCGTGGTTCGCCAGTACGGCGAGGTCATCGTCGGCCAGCTTATAGCCGTCCATCCCGCCGAAAAAGCGCTTCATGAAGCGGTCAAACCCGTACTCGCCGAACAGGCTGTTGAGCTGGTCGGAAATCGGGACCATCTTGCGGAGCCACAGGTCGTGGTCGTTAGTGACCTCGCACAGTGTTTTGAGGTGCGAGAGGTCGGCGATTGGCGAGAAGTACTCGAGGCAGTCCATTGCACCGCATTGCCCTACCTTGATGAAGTATACGCCAAGCTCGTCCTCTCGGGCTGTCGCGGTCGGGTGATGGTCTATGACAAGGTACGGCTTCCCGACGCGGTGTATGGCCTCCACGAGGCCGTCGTCGGGACAGAAGTCGGAGAACACGATAGCGTCGTAGCTCTTGGCCGACGTGAGGATTACCGACATAGCGTTGTCGTACTCGGGTCCGCCCTTGTAGCTTACCTCGACAGTCCTCGCGTTGGGGTAGACCGTCTTCACGACGATTCCCGACACGACGCCGTCAAGGTCGTCGTGGGTGCAGTTGAGCACGCGCAGATTGCGGTTCTTGAATAGGTCGGCCTTGGTTTCCTGGAAACCTTCCACTAGCGCCTTCCCCAGCTTCGGGAGGCCCTGGCATATAGTCTTGATCTCGTCTATCATATAAATTCAGTTCGTCCTACAAAAAACGGCCCCTCCCCGTGGGGAGGAGCCGCCCCAACAAGGAAATTACAGGTTGACCTTCTTATCGGAATAGGAGTATTCGATGTTCAGGTCCACGCCGTACTTGGAGTGCACGGTGTCCAGGTTGTCGTCGAAGGAATCGGAACCCTCGAACCACTTGCGGGCTACGAGCATGGCGAACTTCATCTGCGCGAGGTCGCGCTGGTGCTGGTTCTTCTCGGCGGTGACCTGCTCGATCATCGCCTTGATCGTGGCAATGCGGTCGCCGCCGACCTGCTTGATGTAGTCCTCGACGCGCTTGATGACGCCGTCAAGGTACTTCTCCGCCGGGGTGAACGGCTTGTTCTTCTGAACCTTTGCGTCAAGGTCGGCCTTGCTCGGAATCTTGGTGAATCCCTTGAAGGTGGAATTGAGGCAGGTGGCCATGTAGAAATCCTGGCTCTTGACTGTGGCCTTCGGCGGGTTGTAACCCTTTTCGGTGATGCCCAGCGTGGCGAGGTACTCGGCCTGTTCGGCCGTGTACTGGGCGAACGCGGTAGCCGTCGCCGGCTCCTCGGGGAGCTGCTTCTTGAGGTAGTTGAGGGTGAACTTGCAGTCGGTGAGCTGGAGAGCGGCGTTGGTCATCACGGACTTCTTAGCGCCCTTGATCTTCTTCTTGTTGACCACGGGGAGCTTGGAGAGGTCGACGGTGACATAGCGCATCCCGTCCTTGGACTCCTCGGAGACGTCGGTGAGGACTACCGACGGGTGCTTGAGGAGCTTGGCGTAGGTGTTCCTGGTGAGGATCATCGGGATGACGGGCATATTGATGATGCCGTCCTTGATGATGACGAAGTTGCGGAAGATGGTGGAGGGGATGGTCTTGAGGCCGAACTTGTTGTCCGGCAGGGTGAGCTCCACGTCGATCTGGAAGAGACCGCCGAGGTTGGCGCGTTCCTCGTTCCACACGAAGTTGTTGATCGGGTAGCCGCGGTCGATGCGCTTCACCTGCACCTGGCGCTTCTCGGCTTCCTTGAGGATGGCCTGTGCCTCGGCCGTGGTCTTGGCGTTCTTGAGGCGTTCCTGCTCCTCGTCGGTGAGGGACACCTTGTCCTCGGTCTTGGCGCCCGTGCGGTTGTACTCGAACTCGCTGGAGCAGACGCGGATGAGGTTGTCCTCGTCGTCGGCGATGTCGTTGAAGGCGTCGATGACGCAGTACGGGTCGAGGTTCGGCTTGAAGTTCGGGTCGATCTTGCCACGGGCGGACTTGTCGTTGATTGCCTTCCCGAGCTCGTTCTGGAACGCGAAGAGCTTCTGCTTGCCGAAGCTGGTCTGATACATCTCGACGAACTTGGTGTCGCCGATGGCGTTGAGGATGTCCTCGACGGCGTCGTAGTCCAGCTTGTCGGCGAGGACGTAGGCGACGCCGTAGAAGGCCTTGTCGTCGGACGGCTTTCCGTTGGAAAGGGTACCGACGGTGGCGCGGGACGTGGTGTAGAACTTGGTGACGTCGGTCGGGAGCTGGACCTTGTTGTCGGCGTCGATGGCGGCGACGTGGGCGTTGCCCGTGGTCGGGTTGACGTAGACGACGAACTGGTGGGTCAGCTTGGTCTTCGCGTTGAAGGGGAGCTCAACCTCGATTTTCTTGACGCAGGATCCGCCGGTGAAGGAGGACTCGATGATGGGGGTGTAGTGCTCGAAGTCGGCGGCGGGAATCTTGGTGCCGCCCATGATCTCGGCCATCTGGGAGAGGCGGTTGGAGTCGGCGTAGTAGCCGTACTCGATGATGGTGGCCTGTGCGCAGCTCGGGGAGAGCTTCTCGAGCGCCTCGACGACTTTTGTGAACGGACCGCAGTTGTGACCGCCGTCGGAGAGGAACACCCAGTTGTAGTAGCCGCCGTCCTTGACGATGTCGATGGACTTCTTGGTCGGCTCGAGGAAGTCGGTGCAACCCATGGGCTGGAGGTAGCGGTCGATCGCCTTGTGGAGGTCGGCGAGCTCGGACGGGTTGGTGCAGTGTACCTTCTCCTTCAGGACGAAGCAGTCTTCGCCGTCGGCGAACGCGATGATGGTGATGGTGTCCTGCTCGTCGATGATGTCAACGAGGCGGTTCTTCAACTGCGTGCGCATACGTCCGAGGGAACCCCACATACTGCCGGAGATGTCGCAACAGAAGATGTGGTTGATGGGTTGCTTCACGGCCTTGGTGTCGGCCGTCTCCGTCTGGACGACCTCGTATTCGTTGACGAAGAGGCCGTTGCCGACGCGGAAGGATTGCATTGCAAGATTCATTGGATTATTGTCCTTGTTAAGGGTTTGTGTTTTTGGAAATATAGTTGAAATTTCGAGCGGCGTCAATAGTCCGTCGCAATTTGCCCCGTGTTCGTAGAACCAGTGGGCCAGGAATACCAGCGGGAAGTGCCTGTGGACGGACGAGAACCTCGGGTTCGCCCTGATGGACTGCAGGCAGTGGGCGAAGTCGTCGAACTTTAGAGCCTTCCTGGAATCGGGGTCGGCGGGAGGGGCGACGTACCAGAAAAACTTCTCGACGTAATCGCCCAGCCGACGCCCGTACGCCGTCAGCTGCATACGGAACACCTCGGCGGTCGCGTCGTCCATCAGCCGGCTTGGGATTTGCCCGTACAGGTCTTTGAGGCCGTAGTCCATCATGCGTCCTCGGATTTCTGGTCGATAGTCTCTCGGGCGAACCGGATGAGCAGGTTGAAGCCGTTCGAGACCGAATCGAGGTTGGGCGGCACTTTGTGGACGAACTGGTTGACCGTCTCGCGTTCATCTTTGGTGAGTCGAGGGAACTTCAGCACGGTTTCGCCGTCCTTCCACACGACCACGTCCTCATCGGTTTCGTGCTTGACCGCCTTCTCGAGATTTTCCTTCAGCTGGTCGAGGTGCTTGCTGATGGCCACGACGGCCTCGGCGATAGTCCATGCGTGTACCCATTGGTTGTCGTCGACGCGAACGATGGCATCATTATTGGCCTTCCGCAACGCGGACCGGATGTTCATGAGTTCGGCAGTGACGTCACGGCTGTGCATCAGGGGGTCTAAGCTGGACTTGGATACCTCAACCGTGCCATCGGGGAAGTACACGAGCGTGACATTGTTTGACATATAAGCGATCGCGCATATCTTGTCGACTCCGTAGCCGTTCCGGCCACAGCATCCACGAATGAACATCACGTGGGATCCGGCATAGACGGTTGACGCGTTGGGGTCGTTGAGAAGGTAGGCGCAGGCAACCTCGCACATATCCTTTATGTCGTCATTGCGGTGCCGCAGGTTGACGTAGGCCTTCTCCAGGTCATCGGCCATCTGCGCGTACTTGGCCTTGGTGTCCTCGTCGTGCTCCTGCTTGGCAGTGTCGATCTGATTCAATAAGGATTCCTTGTTGAACATGGTTACACCTAGTTTCTAGTGTCGCGCACCAGACCGCGCTTGCGGAACGCGGCGTACATCCGGTTGGCCGCATAGCGCTCGTCTTCGTTGAGTTCGTGCATGTCGATGGCGTCCATCTGCTTCTTGAAATCGTCGTAGTCCTTGAACCCGCGCTCGACCACGTCAGCCAGTGCGGTGAGGACGCTTATCTTGTATGCGAAAGAGGACAATATCCCGTACTTCCTGTATTTCCCTGCGCGGAGCATTGACGAGAGCGGGAACTCCGAACCGGTGAAGCTTGTTTTGCCGGTCAGCAGGTACTCGACATACAGGTCAGTGAAGAAGACATCGCACACCTTGCCTTCGGCCAAGTCGACGACGGCTCCCACCTGCACGTGGGCGAAATCGAAGCTGCAGATCAGGGAACGGAACGGCTTGATGTAGGAGCAGAACTGGTAGGTCGTATTGCCCTGCTTCACGGTGACTGCGTTCGGCGACCTGTTCAGGACGCAGTGAGCCTGCCCGTCGACGTAGAAATAGTTCTTCGTCGGGTCAGGCGTCTCCCCATCCGAAACGTAGGGGTACACGTCGATGTCGTGCGGGGCCTCCTTGTTTAGGGAGTTGCCCGCAATGACCACCTTGTTGCATTCCTTGCACACGGTCGACAGATAGCTGACGTCGATGCGGCTCATTACGCGGGTCGCTATGCTCCGCTTCAGCGTTTCTACGATTTTGTTGTCGTCCAATTTGTCCTCGCTTTTTGTAGGTTGATAGTGTCCGGTTTCAGGATCTTGCCGAAGTCGTACTGCTGTCGTTCTCGACGGCCTTCAGGAGTTCTTCGCGGACGAACACGTTGATGCCCATGACCCCATTCGTCGTGTTGATTTTGGTTCTACGCCCCGACTTCGCAACGATGTCGCCGACGACGTGAGCGGTGGCGACGGAACGGCTCCGTCCCGCCCTGCAGTGGATGAACCACTCGTCGACGTCGATGTTGTCCTTCACGAACGCGACGATGCGCCTGGCTGTTTCCGCCGTGATCCCGCGTGCCGTGCCGAATTCGGTCGCTTGCTCGCTCTGGGGGATGTCGTCGAACTCGACGTTGAGGACGTTGCGGTGGTCCTCCTTGAACCAGTGCTCGTCCGTCTCGTGCTTCACCGCCTCGAGGTAGTTCTTCTTGATCTCGTCGCAACAACAGATAGAAATCACCGCGACATTGTCGGGCGGGGGATTGTCGTCGCGGTACCCCTTCCTGCGCATAGTATCGTCGAACAGCGTGTGGGGCAGAGCGTTGATGTCGACCCGCTTGCTGGACTTGGTCACGGCGTCGTCGACATCGGCCCTGTCGGCTCGGTCGATCTTCTTCATCTTCTGTTCTCCCTTGTGGAACTGGTCGTCGCACCAGTAGTGCCGGTCGGAGCGGGAGCGTACCAGAGCGAACGCCTTGAACACGTCCGCCTCGGTCATCCCGTGCTTCTTTTTCAGGCGTTCCCCCCGCGTAACCAGTTCGGCCAACGACATTCGCCCGCACTTGTCGAGATCCCTGAGAAAGCGGATGTATTTCTTTTCCTTTCGGTCGGTGCTAGTGTTTTTCATGAGTTCTCCCAGTGTCTTTCTTGCTGGCCTGCTTCTTGCGGGGCTTGCCGTAGAACTTCTCGTATTCCCAGTCGTACACCTCCTCGTCGGTGGTGGACTTGAACAGGTTCTTGGATATCAGCCACTTCTTGTGTTCCTGCACGATGCCGAGCTTGTAGTTCCGGTTGATGCCGAAGCTGTTCATCAGCTTGATGAGGGTGTCGGCGCCGAGGTTCCTGAACAGCTCCGCTATCTCGATGCACTTGTCCCTCGTGAGGACGACCTCGTCGTAGTAGCGATGCACGTTGGCCATCTGTGTCGTGAACCTCGCCTTGCGGTCCTTCGGCGAGACATCTTCGTCATCGAAACGGTCGTGGTTGGTGACCGCGCCGCTAAAGCCGTCGGTAACTCGGATTGAATATTCGTCAATGTTCACGTAGTCAACCAGTTTCTCGAGGAACTTGTCGACCTCCTTGTCCGTCTGGGCGAGTTGGCGGTCGCGGAGACCCCCGGTGATGAAAAACGTGCCTTCGTAGAACCCTTCCCCGGTCTCGGACGACCACGAGTTGCTCGGGCTCGGTATGGATGCCGTCTCCAAGCCAGTGATGCAGAGATTTTTCTTTTTGAGGTCGGCAACCACCCAGTCCATGAAAGATTTGAAGCTGTCGGCAGACCTCGTGACGAACGGGGCGTCCACCTTCACATATCCGGTAACGTAAGTCCACATGCTCATATTGTTTCCTTTTCCTGCCCCGAATATAACAAAACGACTTGCCACTGTCAATACTTTTGCTATATTAATCCCCATGAAATACACATTCAACAAGGATTTCAGGATTTTCAAGGCGGGCGAGGTAATCGAGCTGCCTATCAATACCGACGGCGTGACCTGGGTGGTGGGGGACAACAAGTGCGGCAAGTCCACGCTCCTGCGCCTCCTGCGCAACGGCCGGGACACCCTGCAGGACGTACTGACTAATGAGCGTGACGGTATATACCCGACCGACCTCGACATCCAGGAAAACGGCGACGCGGTGACGATAGAGCAGATCGACGGCTACCAGAGGATGTTCTTCCTCGACTCGGTCACCGACGACCCGAACAACATGGAAAACTGCGCGACGGCAAGCGCCATGGTCGGCGCGGGCGGATTCGCCACGAGACGGATGAGCAAGGGCGAGAAGGCAATGTGCCTTTTGGGGCAACTGATCAAGCACATCGACGACGAGTACCAGACCGAGAATACGATCAGGGACCTGGAAGGGCACCTCAACAGCATAACGGAGTTCAACCTGTGGCACGCGTTCTCCCTCATATGCCTCGACGAAATCGACGAAGGCATGGACATTGCCAACCAGATATCCCTGATCAAGTTATTCAAGAACCTACAGACAAAGTTCGTCGCCGACGTAATCGTGGTCACGCACTCGATCCTCCTGCCGATACTGGCCGGGGCCAAGGAGGTGTTCGACATGAAGTCGAGGTCGATGGTTCGGGTCGACGATTACCTGACGCGACTAACCGGCAAGAGCATAGCCATCGCTGTCGACGACGGGGCGGGCGGGGACTCGCAACTGTCCGCCGACGCGGAAAGGCTCGCCGCCGAGCTCGGTTTCGTACTGGCCAGGTTCACAGACAAGGAACGCCTCGGCAACGCCTGCTCCAAGGTCGAGGCCGTCATCGCCACGGCTCGGGACGCCATGTCGAGGATGCCCCCGACCAAGAAGGAAGAGCAGCAGGCCGTCATCGACGAGATTAACCGGTGGAAGGACGTCCCCATTCCACAAAACCAAAACATATAACAAAGGAAGCTAACATGGGATCATTCAACACTGACCTCGAAACCGTCAAAAAATGGATAGACGACGGCATCAAGATGCGACCGCTACTCGGTAGCCATAGCAAAATAACCAATACGGGTCGCCAGTTCTACTGCTATGTCAATTTTCCGCTACCCGAAAATATTCCAGACAATGTTTCGAGGGTCGACATCTCCTATCGTGGCCGTTATAGAGATAACATGTCCAAGGTAAAAGATAGCGAAAAATTCTATATCAGGACGCTTGTTAGAAGGCAATTAATTCTTTCGAAAGTGGACGCCGTCGACTTCCTAGTAGCATCGCGGGAAGCATTAGAACGCGAGGTAAGTGCGGTGAATTTGTACAACAAGTTCATCAACTTCATTCAGGCCGGTATCATCTGTTCGATAACCCCTGCCGAAGGAACCATAGAATTCCTCCTAACCCCACTGACCATGCAGAAGTTCGTGGAGGAGGCCGCCAAGTGGATCAAGGAAAAAGCTCCCGAACTCGACGCGACTATGTTTAACCCCGACGAATATTTCGACGCGCTCGTCGACGAGATGGCTAACGAGGCCGTCATTAAATCAAAAAACGCTTGCAAACAGATTGACGAGTGCGTATCCGGTGAAATTCCGGTATTAAAAATCCAAGAAGGCACCTCGCTGGATCCACGGACCTGGGTGATCCAACGTATGGCCGAAAAAAGCTTTAAGATGCAACAGGAAGCCGCCGACAAGGAAACCAAAGGTCTCGTCACCAAAATCATCAACCGTGCAAAAATCATCAACGGCGCAAAGGAGATAACAGCAAATGCCGGATAACAACACGACCTCGAATGACCTCCCCAAGTTTAACTTCGACTGGTTCATCTACAAGGTATACAGTCCCGCGTTCAACCGAATGTTTTACTTGGTGAAATACCAAGAAAAGGACACCCACGAACATAGCCGGTTCGATAAGTGGCTACTCAAGCACGGAATCGCCGCAGTGACGCAAACTACCTACATTCTTCAACGGCTTCAGGTTCTCGACTTGCACGTTGATATCGAGTACGAGCATGACAATGACATTAACAGCTTCGCCGCCCTGTTCAGGACGTTGAGGGACGTAAAGAAAGTCATCATCGAGTACGAAGCATATACCCTACGTTACCGGAATCGACCCAAACCCGTACTGGTCGACAAGGTCTGTACTCGGAAAGACCTAGACAACCTGAAGGAATAGACGTCGCATGGACACCAAGAACGAAGACAACGGCATGACGCTGGTAGGCGTCGTCCGCAACATCCAAGAACTGGAGGACTTAAAAGATCATGAAAAAAGCAATCCTAATTAGCATCGTCGTCCTGTCGGCCATATTGGCAGGCTGTGACTCGGAGGAAAGCAGTCAGGGCGATGAAAATCCGATCCTATACGCCCACAAGGCTTCCGTATACAAGGATTCCACCTTGATATTCCAATCCCCCTGTGGCATCGTGAAGGTACAGAACCCCAATACGGCGAAAGGCTCTCCCGGCTTGATGGAAGGGGGCGCCATCAGCACCACTCCGGTCATCACGCTAGAGTTCACCAACGCGTTTGCCAGAGGCTGTTGCTACTACGGGGAAAAGCCGTCGCTCTACCGCGTCATCAAGAACTTTCCCATCCTCGACCAGAGCGTGTCGGTAATCGTGGAAGGTTGCGAAGTCGTCAGGAGCTGCAGGGACTGCCATGGATGACGAAATAGCAACGCGTACCGCGCTCTACCTCGCCCAGTACGCGGGCGACGCGCAGGGCCTGTTTTTAAGCCTGTCGGGTAACGGAACTGTAATGGCGGTCGGCGTCGTTGCGACTTTAATTATCGGGATTATTATCCTCGACTTGCTCGGGATACTTTAGGTTTCTTCGGCTTGAAATAGAACGGGTATACGAAATCGTACAGCTTCAACAAGGACGATTTCTCGTCCTTGTTTTCGTTTGCCAGATACTTGATGAGGAGAACGAAGAACTTGTTCGGCATCGGATTCTCATGGAGCATGACAAACCGGCCTAAATTCTTTGACAGGAAAGAAACTGACTCTGGGTTGCGAGCCAGCCGTTCACGGACACTCTTCTCCGCGTCCAGCAAGGCTGTCTTTATCTTGTACAGCTCGTGCCCGCATTCGAACCCGAACTTCGCGATATTCTGCAACGAGTTCACGGAGATCCAGTTGAAATCGACCATTTCGAACTGCTTCGGCGCCTTCTCGTCCACGAACACGCCTTCCACAACGCTTACCGCCTCTACCTTGCCCGCAGTCACTCCCACTTCGTTCGTTATGCTGACTGGGCATATTTCCCAAAGCGCATTGTTGATCTCCCCTATGTAGGTGCCCAATGCCAGATAGAACGCCTTGAAGATTTTCTGCTTGTCATAATGGTCGTGCCACGGGTGTTCCATTTCGAAAACGAAATTGATGAACTTACGATTTTTATGTATCGTGAAATGGTGGTACAGGAACCTTGGGGAAAGGCGTCTCTTCCTCCCGTTGAACGATTCGACGCAAAGATCGTTAAGCCCGCGTAACCGGAGCAATACCGGTTCAATCAACGACCGGTAAGCAACATGGTCATAGTCGAGCATAGCTTCCCGCGTGATGTAGCTTGTCGAACTGGTCTCGACCGGAATATGGAATATGAAGGTAATCATTTAGTATCCGGATGTTTTTCGCGATAACATTTACTGAGCTTGGAGGCAACTTCCATAAGGTCGGTGAAGTCGTTCCAGAAGCTGAATTGGAGGCCGAGTTCACGAGGTTGATATGTTTTCCTTTCGGCGAACAGTGACTGCCAGAAGTTAACCACCCTGGACGGGAATCCGTCCGTCTGGTCGGAATAGCTGTAGTTGGTCATCTTCTTGAACAGGGGATTGCGCCGCATAAAGCGTTCCAGCTCGAAACCGGGGAACATCCACAGCAGTGTAATCCCTTTGTGCTGAAGTATGAAAGCGTCCCCGGAGCAGTCAAACTCGACACCTCTCTCGTCCGAGGCAGATGCGCGTTTTACGTATTTTCGGAAATAGAGGTAGTCGCCTTTATCCATATGGGCGAACTCGGACTTGGCGTTCTTGAAGTCGCGCTCGATATCGTATTCGGCAAACCGTATCGCGAACTCGGCCCGCTCGGCGGTTATGCTCGACATCAGGAAATCATTGTACGATTTCTTGAGGTCACACAGGAACTTCATCAAGGAAGCCTGGTCCTTGGCTTTCTTGCTGGGGATGCGGTAAACGTTGAAACACTTTGTACTCATATGATACCGTTATACAGATTTATGCAGACCATTCCTGTTCCTTAACCATGGTCTTCTCGGTGATGGCGTTGCGGATCGCGTTGACTATTTCGCGGTACACGTCGTCGGTCGGGTTCTTGATGTACTTGCCACGGATAAGCTTGTCGACCATCTTGCCCGTGTCGTCGCCGATAGACTTGGCCACTTCGGCCAGCTTTTCCAACGGCATGCGTTTCCGGCGCCATTCCTCCACCGCACGCTGTTTTGTTGCCTCGCGCATTTCTCGACGGGCACTCTGTATGGAGAGCACTTGTTCGACCTGCAGATAGAGGTTGTCGACGAACTTCGTGAATGCCGGGTCCACCTCACCCTTCCAGAAGTAATAGAATCCTCGATACCACGTGCCCTCGTCGAATTCGGACTTGAACCGGCCTACCTTGCACAGGACAATGTCGCCCGCCTTCAGATAGTTGCCTTCCAACGGTTCATGGATATCCACGGTTTGCATCTTGAACGGAGCGAGGACACTGTTGATAAGGTCGTCGTCCTCAAGATCCGGAAATTCCGTCTTGAAGAAATTGAATAAGTCCGCCATTAGTTATTTCCTTCGATCGGTAGTGAATCGATGTTGTCCATGAATGCGTCGGGGCCCGAGAAGAATTTTAGCAGATTTTCTTCGAGTCCGCCCGGAGACTTGGGGGGTGCTATGGTAGTGAGGCGTACCACTAGCTTGTGGTTGTTAAATATCTCGATACGCCACATCTCGGGACGTTTCTTGAAAAGTGAAACCAAGCAGAGTTGATTCGGTTCGCGACGGCCAAATGAAAAACACAGCGTACCGCCATATTGATTAGATTGCGTGACCCAGAAGGTAGTGCCGGCACCATGAGTGATGTACATAGACAACAGGTATTCAGGATTGACGGCGCACTTGGAATAGACGGTCGGCTCGGCCTGCGCCTTCTCCATAGTCCCCTGTATGGCGTTGTTGATCTTGGTGTAAAGCCGGTCGATTTCAGCGGCGTTGAGCTTGATATAAAGCCGGTCGATTTCATCGGATTTGGTCACGACGTTCTCCATGGCAGCCGTCGGGAGCCAGAAGCTGTGGTACTTGTTCATTCCCGGCATCGGGGTTGAAGAATGGGCGGATACGTAGCCGATAAAGGTCTTGGGATCCTTCAAGGTAACTACATAGGAATCGATAACGCCGTTAGGGTTTCGATGCTCGGTCATTTGATACTGATCAAGTACCGACTGGACGCGGGAAAATTCTAGTTTCGGAAAGTCAGTCGCCTTTAAATGGTCGAATAAAGTATACATATTGGTTCCTCTGGACAAAATATAGCATATCTCGACTCTGCGAACAACATGGAAAAGGGGCGCCTCGCGGCGCCCCCCATTCTATCTCAAAAAAGACTATCAGTCTTCGCCGTACGTGTAGACGTACTCGCCCTTCAGGTTCATGGACACGTCCAGGAACTTGAGACCGGCGATGCGCGACGGCATGCGTTCCGTATCGGCGCAAACGACCTTGGCGTAGTGGCGCCACTTGACGCCGCTCTCGTAGTCGTTCTCCAGCCAGCGCTCTACGCGGCAGTTGCGCTTCTCGACAACCTCGGCGAACTCGCCACGGATGTCGGCCACGGCGATTGTCGCGAGCACGGCCAGTGCAATGATGAGCTTCTTCATGATCTCCTCCTCCTTAGATAGGATTGTCGATGTCGACGAACTCGGCCTCGACACCGTCGAAATATATGTTCTTGGGCTTGTTGATATATTCGGCCAGCGCAGCCACGCCGAACACCTCGGTACGGTGGTGGCCGGCAACGACGACGGAAATCCCGTGCTCCTCGGCAAATATGGTAGTCGACTCGTGTACCTCGCCGGTGACGAACACGTCGACACCGCGATTGACGGCCTCTTCCAGACCGGACGTGCCGCTGCCCGAGCACACGGCCACGAGGTTGTGCTTTACACGGCCTATCGGGGCGCCCAGGCACTTCCACCCCTTCGGGAACGCCTTGTCCAGCAGCTCCTTCGTGATCGAGCCGGAACCGATACGGCCCACCCCGTCCATGAACGGGATGAGACGCGTCCCCTTGAGCCCGAGCAGCTTCTGGGCGATAATCGCGTTGTTTCCCACGACCGAGTGGGCGTCGAGCGGCAGGTGGTAGCCGAACAGGTCGATACCGGCCCGTATGAGCTTGCGGACATACTTGCCGGATTCCCCGACGACGCGACGGTCGCGATCGGAGTTCCAGAAGCCGTTGGGATGATGTACGATGATGGCCTGCGCCTTGCGCTTGATGGCCTCGTCGATCAGCGAGGACCTGAGGCTCACGCCGGTCACTATCTTGGTAATCTTGTGGTTCGGGTTCCCCGTCGAGTCGACCAGGAGCCCGTTCTGGCAGAAGTCCTTGAAGTCTGACGTGTGGAGCAGGTTGTCAAGGTTTGTCGCCACTTCTTGAAGTTCCATGTATCCTCCTTGGTTAAGGCGAATGGGGAACCAATATAGAAAATCCAAGGCCTTCTGGCAAGGCTAGAAGTTTACATCTACGCGGGACGGCTCCTCGCCGAAACGCCGGTTCAGCTTGTTGACAAGCCTGTTCATTGCCTCGAAGGGCGTACCTTTGGGGAGGTAAACGTGTTTCAAGTCCGAATCCACGTTAATGTACTTCCACTTTTCCTTTGCCGATATTATGGACGCGCACGCCGTTTCCGGCGTCCAGCCTCCGTTTGCGTCGCAAAACTCTTTAAGCGTTCCACCCTCGCACGGCTCCTGGTCGATCTTCTTGGCGTACAGCGTGAACTTGTTGCCATCGAGAAGCATTCCGTAGTACACTTCGAGACTGAATCGGTCCTTATTAACGAGTCCACGCGGAACATAGATCCCGTCGGGCGAACTGGCGCTGACCTTCGCTGGCGGCTTCGGTTCTCCTTTATTGACTGGCCGGCCTGTCTTGTACTCGACGTACTTGTTTGTTAGCGGGGGCATCGTTTCGGAATCCCGTGGCGCAACAATCGGCTTTTCCAGCTCGGTGCTCACGGCACTGAACTCGGACCAATTATCGGCGTTGTCGTCGTCATCATCGTCGGCCTCCACGACCGGATCCGACTTCACGACCTTTTTCTCCCGTTCAACCTTCTCGACAGCGGGTTTCTTGTGCGACTTCCTCGCCAGCAGGTACACAGAGTACACTATGCACATTCCAATGGCAAATATCAGCACTTCCCTAGAAGCGTGAGGGAGCAGCTCGGCGCCCTCGATAACCATCACGCCTATACCTATTATGGCAAACAGCTTGTCCACGGCTATTCCTTGTCAGGAGACTTCTTCTCGGCGGGAGGCCGGTCTCGGTAGAGTTGGTACTTCTTGCTGAGCGTGTGGCTTGTCCCGTCGTCCATCGGCCGGAACCAGATGCCGACACGGCATCGTCCCCGACCCTGCTCGTCCGTGAACTCCGGCGTGAGCTCGGTGAGGCAGGCGTCGTCTATGAAGCCGTAGTCCACGTTCTCCACCATGCCGAGACCCTTCGCGACGTCGACCGCCTTCATCAGGTGGTTCAGGTTCTTGGCCTCGCATATCGTCTTCGTGAAGATGCCGTTGACGTAGTCGTTCCAGACGTCCTTCGGTATCTCGACGGAAACCGTGACCGAATTACTCGGGTTGTCCCTGATGTTGCCCTTGGAAGCGTTCTCCTTGAGGAGCGACGTCCAGAAGCCTTCCGCGCAATGAGCGACCATCGCAGCGAGCTTTCCTGGGCCGAGACCGAGGTCCTTGCGTATGATGAACAGGCGACGCATCAATCACAGTCCTTGTTGATCTCGTACTTTGGCGGTTCCTTGGCCGGCGTTTCAATCTTGACGACGCTGACCTCTCCAGCGTTTCCACCCACGGTCAGACCGGCGATGACGCTGTCGCGCATAGCGTCGTACTCCTCGTTGGTGGCGTTCTCGGGCACCTCGAAACGGCGCTTTACTGTGTATGTGAGCTCAAATTCCATAACTACTCCTGTTGGTTGATGTCTTCGTCCACGAACTTGCCGTCGACCAGTACCGCCTTGTCGTCGAACCACACGCAACCGCCCCCGTATTCCGGGCGCATGATGAGCACGAGGTCCCAGTGGATGGCCGACTTGTTGCCGTTCCACGCGTCCTGGTAGGCGTTACCCGGCGTGAAATGGATGGATCCGGCGATCTTCTCGTCGAAGAGGATGTCGCGCATCGGCTTGGTCACGTTCTCGTTGAGGCCCATGGCAAACTCGCCGATATAGCGGGCCCCATCGTCGGTGTCCAGGATGGTATCGAGAGCCTTCTGGTCTCCGCTCTCGCACGACGCGTTGACTATCTTGCCGTCCTTGAACTCGAGCCTGATGTTGGAGAACGGCTTGCCGAGATATACGGTCGGCGTGTTGAAGGTGATGACGCCGTTGACGCTGTCCCTGACCGGGGCGGTGTACACCTCGCCGTCGGGGATGTTCTTCTCGCCGCAACACGGGATGGCCGGCATTCCCTCTATGCTGAAAACGAGGTCGGTTCCGTTCGCGACGATATGCACTTCCTTCGCCTTGTTCATGCGGTCGACGAGCGGCTGGGCCTTACGCGCCATCTCCGTGTAGTCGACCAAACAGGCATTGAAGAAGTAGTCCTCGAAATCCACCGTCGGCATCCCTGCCGCCTGCGCCATCGAGGCGTTAGGCCATCTTGTGACGCACCACTTTGTGTGGTCGACGCGGTAGCGGGTGACGGGATTCATTATCGCCTTGTACTCGGCCGCCATGGGGTCGGGTATGTATGCCATGTCGAAGGCGTTCTTCGCGCCCCTGACCGCTATGTAGGCCTGCATATCCTTCATCTCGGCGAGGGCACGGGCGGCGACGGCCTCCTTGGCCTCCTTGGAAGCGGTGGCGATGAAGGTCTTCTGTACTTCCGAGTCGTACATGTGGACGAGGGGTTTCGCCATCCTCGAAGTCGCCGCCCACACCAAGGCGGACGTCATCTCGGGCGGCGTGTCGGTCGTCTCGATGAGGATGTTCTCGCCGGGACACAGGCCGACCGAATTGATCAGTTGCTGTGCGAAATTTACTATTCTCAGGTCCATCATGGCTATAACCTGTACCTTATGTAGTTGCCGTATTCCTTCAGCATCGATGCGCTGAGACCGCTTTCCGTGTTGTGCGCGTCCGTAAACTCGTACCTGTGCCTGCTCCGGTTGTCCTCCGAGTAGCAAGTGAGCCTGTAGCGCGGGGTGTCGCCGTCCAGGAACGCGGTGAGCCTCGCGTGGGGACGAGCGTGACCCTTCACGTAGGCTTCCGCAGTTATCCGCTTCCAGTCATGGAACCGGGCGTTCCCGAAGCCCACGTTGAGGTCGTACGTCCCCATGTTGACCTCGCCCATGTACTCCTTCAGGAATCTCGGGCAGAACGAGATGATACCGCCTTCCTCCCTTCCCTTCCTCAGGTTGATGAATGCCTGGATTGCCTCGTTCATACCGTAGAGCAGGTTCATTTCAATACCTTCATGTACTTGGCGGGAACCTCCTTGGCGAGCCAGACCTTGTCGTTACCGACATAGAACTGGCACCCGTCGGCCACCGCCCGAGCCGTGTCTACCGACAGGATGACGTCGTCCCCCTTGCGCCGCTTGGCCACGTCGGAAGCAGTGTCCGTGTCCACCGACAGATGGACGTACTGGCGCTTCATCGGCTTCAGGCCGTCCTTCATGATGCGGTCGAGCACGGAGGCCTTTGTGCCGTGGTAGAGGATTGCCGGAGGCGTACCCGGCTCCTTCCTTATCGACATCGGGACGCTGTGCCCGTACAGGGCGCGTATCCTGTCCCCGATAATTTCGTGGCGCTTCTTGTCGGACGTCCTGATGATGTCCTCGAGGTCGGCGACGGTCACCTCCCTTTCGTACCGTCCGGACTCGTTGATGGATTGCAACAGCTGCTCGACGGGGACGAATCCGTCCGCGTCCAGTTCGAGCTCGTACTCCCACGGGGCGTGGCGCAGAGCGTAGGATATTTCCTTGGAAAGTTCAGTCAGTTTCATGCCGGAAATATAGCAACTGTGCGAGCCGTTTGGCAAACGGTGCCCGCAGAACGCGACTTTGCTATATTTCCCGCGAAACATCTTGAAAGGAAGGAAATGCTATGATTCTGAAGGCAACCAAGAAACCCGTCACGGTCGATTGCGTCAAGTGGGACGGCACGAACAATGACGAGATCACCAATTTCTGCGGCAAGGACAACTGCTCGTTCGAGCTGGACACCCACGCGTACGACGCCGGCGTCGCGCCACCGAGATGGGACCTCACCATCCACACTCTCGAGGGAGACCATACCGCCCTGGAAGGCGACTATATCATCAAGGGGGTCAAGGGGGAGTTCTATCCGTGCAAGCCGGACATCTTCGAGCAGACCTACATCATACACCAGCCGGACGGCAAGAAGTCTACAAATCCAGCCATGGACATGATAGAATCGCTGTTGAAGATAATGCGCAAAATGATTTTTACCAAGTAGGCCTGGCATGAAACATCTACTGATAAAGTTCTTCAAGCGGATAGACCTGATGTCCAGACCGCTACTAGATTTGGACAAAAATTCGTCGTGGGTTTTCCTTACCCTGTATGCATGCCTGTTTACCTGTGCCTTTATTGTATTGTGCGAGCCGTGCAGACAGGGTATAATTACCATTGCTACCGTCTGGGCAATCGGTATCGCGATCGTGGTTTCCAATGGAATAGCCTGCTATTTTATGTATAAAGGCTATAAACGCGGGCCGAGCAAAACCGGTCGGGTAGATGCCGGCATATGGTATACTGCAGCCATAGCGTCATCGGTCGTTTTAGACATTACGTGCATTTTTTGGATATTAATAATCGTTATCGTCAAGATAATTCATTATCCGGTGACCGGACTCATAAAATGGCTATCAGAGGCGGATATAGACATTGAAAAGCATTAGAAACCAAGGTTCGCGGGTGTTGACGGCAGAAATGGCCAGGATGCTCGCCGAATGCAACAAGAAAAACTACATGTTAAGGATGCCCGCCTGCTACAAGCGGCTGTTCAATGATGCGATGGAGGCCATCTTCAAAACAGCCGCGTCCGGCAAGCACTCCGTCGAGATAATCCATTCGATCACTTGCAAGTCGCGTAAAACATTGGGCCGGTTCAGGCAGATGCTCGGCTACCTCGGCTACGAGGTAACCAAGTGCGATTTCGTGAACCACCCCTCGTTCATATCCGAGGCGTTCGTGCTGAAGCTGAAGTGGGGAGACGACCCGGTGGCGAAGACGGCCAAAAAACCTCGAATGGAGGAGCGCTAGAATGCTGAAGGACATATTGAACGAGTGGATGGACGAAATCGTCGCCCATCCTTTCATATCCGCCATAGCGTTTTCAATCGGTTGGTTTGCCAACCTGTAGGCGGAAATCTAAATTTGGGCAATCAGTATTTGCAGGCTCCATCAGCGAGCCGTCGACCAATCACGGAGGACATATGGCACCCAGAGTGAAAATCTACGAAGAAAATGAACTCTTCCACGCAGGCGAATATCTCAAGGTTCTTGAGGGTTCGTCCCATCAGCCCGAGGAAAACGTCCTCAGGATTATTAAGGAGCTGTTTACTCTTCGTAAGGCGGCCATCGCGTCCAAGTACGCGACACTCACCTTTACGGGCATGGTGGGCGACACCCAAGCAACTCTGGAAGTCTTTTTCCACGACCGCCAACGCAGCAGATGGCAGATTACTGTGACGGCTTACGTCGGCGACTACAAGAAGAGTATCGAGGATATCGAATACTGCCTCAGCAGCGGGTTCCCGAACTTTATGGATTGGATCAAGAGCGTCATCCCCTACAAGAGGAACCTTCCGTTGGAACCGGGACAGAACGCATCTCCCGAACTTTGGTACGAGACCGAACCCGGCAAGAAGTTCATATCGCAGATGAAGGAAATCGGGTTCGCCTCTAACTTGGATAGCAAGTATGGATATTACACTCCACTGAAGTTGGATAAGGAGGCGCATGACAAGCTCGTTCCGCTCGTATACAACGACGACCTCGGACATTTCCGCCTTGCCGACCCCGATCATAATGTGAACGCATCGGTCGGTATCAAGATGAACGGAAAGGAGGCGAGAGTTTGGTTATATGCAAGCATGTCGGTACTTATGGAAAAGCAGTTCAACTGTCCGATCCACATATTTGGCCCTGACAACGGTATGGAACCGGACAAGTTCGTCGAGGAAGTGAAGAAACTCCTGAAGTTCAACGAAGACCGTATCGACAAGATTGCCGCAGATAACGGCGGTCTCACTTGGAAAGGAATTGACTTCTCTACTCGGTTCCACGACAAGTTAGACCGTCCGGAAGATTTCAATAAGCTTCCTAAAAAAGACCAGGACCGAATCAACGAGCGCTTGGCGAAGTTCAAAGATAAGCTTTTGATTGAACATGACGAGTATTTCAAGAAGTCCAAGTTCGCCAACCTCTACAACTATATCAAGGAACATGGGGAAGTATCAATTTACCCCAGCCAGTTCGGAAACGAGCACCACATCGAGTTCAGGATTCCGCTCGTCCTTGAAGAACCGATTAACTACGGGGAAAGTTTCAAGACACACAACGTCGCGATTACCGGCGACATCTACGTCAAAGACAAACAATATGAAAGCTGGTCGGGCGTCAAGTACTATCCGGAAGACGACAGCCGTGCTCACGACCTCCACATCTCCTGGACTAAGATTCCGGGCGATGTGAAAGAATCCAGCTTCAATACTGACTGGGTCGAAAGCAAGGTGTAGCATGAAACCCTTCGACATTTTTAACCCGTGCGCATTTGGCAACCTGATCGACAAAGCTAATGATGACTTGTCCGAGAAAGACCTGACTCGCATTATGGGCTATCTCGACCAAGCGAAGCATTGTGTACTGTCGACCCTCAACAAGAAGAAGGCCACCCGAGTCTGCAACAAGGACAAGACACGCAAGGCGGTAATCGACTTCCTTCTCCACAAGGCTACCACTATGCGCATATGCTTTCCGGTTAATCAGGAGTACGATACTGACGTCTTGATCAGCGAAGTCACTCAGAACGCCGACAAGTCTATTACGGTACACGGTACGTACGAAACCAAGCCGGACACCGACACGATCGGGGATTACGGCAGCGCCATAGCGCAGTCGAACCAAGTCAGCGTCAACCTGGTTATCCAACCGGACGACCTCAATATCCTTAGCTACAACGGAGAGCCGCCGTACAGGCTCGGTATACAGGGGTGGCGCAAAGAAATAACCGTGAGGTAGATATGATTACACCGGAAATGCTCAAACCCCTTATCGATAAGTGGGAGGGGATTCTCGAAATCGCGCTCGACAAGTCGACCGAGTCGTGGTGCAACGTCATCCGCGATACGCGGACTGGGACGAAGTTCTCGATGGAGCTGCTTTCCAGGCTTTACACCCCGCAGAACGTGCTATACGAGCTTGACAAGTTGTTCGGTTCCGAACACTTGTTCGATTCCGACTGGCTGCCGGACGCCGTGCTTCAAGACTTTAACCGTATGGACAGCGGTATCATCTATTTCTCGGTAAACAACTGGATGTACGGACAAGACTATCCTCCGACCGAGAACTTCCGCAAGTGGCTAGGAAACGACCTTAACCAGTCGTTCCGCAACGAGGAATGGGTGAAAGAAAACAAGCTCTGTGTACGCTGTGGATGCATCGATATGAGCCAGAACTATCTGGTATCGGCCCCCCGTGAATGGGTCGAGAAGAATTGTCCGGAATTGCTCACTAATTTCGAATACACCTACACTTCCATCATCAACGGCAAAGAAGTGGAACACAAGGACAAGTATTCCAAGTTCGTGTACTCCCCCGACTATGGTCCGGACGGCGACGAGTTCAACTGCGAAGACCGCTTCGGCTGGCCGTTCCTTGAATACAAGGAAGAGAACATCGGAGTCCACTGGTACGAGGCAGAACCGGAAGAGGATGAACCTGAAGAAGACGAGACTTCCAATGAAGAATGACGATAGATTTCTTTGCGGTTCCCCTAAATACCCGGCGAATACGGTCAAGTCGATTAAGCCGTTAAAGACAAAGTGTGGCCTGTTCTATGCGCTTTCCGAGCTGTATGGAGTGAATACCGATTTGTCAAACGCAATGGGCGCCTTGATGGCCGCTATTCGAGCGTCGGCTACCAATTTTAGAAAACTGGCTAGGTTAAAATGAGACTGCTCCAGATAATCAAGTATGCGTTCAAGTATAGAAGGCGGATCAAGGCTCACATCAAGCGAGTCCAATACTTCTATATGAAAATTGTCGATGCCGACATGATACCTATGATGAAGGATATCGACATACCCCGGATAATGAACCACGACAAGGACAAGCTGAAACTCAAGAACCTGGTTCGCCAAGCGTGCCGCTATCTTCCGCCGCCGTTGTCCGAAAAGGAAAAATGGGCCATCCACAACGTGGTGATGGAGCATATCAAGTCCAACAAGCACCACTGCGAGTACTGGAACGACGGCGACTACTCCACGACGGGAAACGACTGCACCCAGATGGACGACACCTACCTTTACGAGATGTGCGCCGACTGGGCGGCGACCTCCGAAGAAAACGGCAACGGACCGATGGAATGGTACGACAAGGTCATAAACACGAGGTTCCTGTTCACCGACAAGCAAGTAGCCATCATCAGGTCGGTATGCGAATATCTGTCAACGCTCATCGACCCCAAAATGAAGCACAAGGACGACATGACGCCGATCAGGCTTTCGTCGATGGGACTTTCGAAAAACAGAAGACCGGCCGCTATTTCGGAGCAGTGACCATGACCGTGTCGCCGAACCCGAGGTTGATGAAGCTCAGTTCCGTGTCGGTTTCAGAGAGCTTGAACTTGAGCATACGCCTGTTGTGGTCGGTGGATAGGAAATATGGCGATTCCACGTTGCAATAGTTGGTACGTTCCAGGCACACCCATACGTTGCAGTTGAAGATCGGTTGCCCGTTCTGGACGACCTTGATGTGTCTCTTGGTGTATTTATTTAAAATGTGATCCATATCGGGAAATATAGCAACCGTTTTGCTATATTTCCAATATGAGTACGCAAAATGAAACCGAAACCATCACCGAACCGGCGAAGGACTTCCGCAAGGCATACGCCTCGTCGCTCGTCGCCGACCTAGAGGCATACGCCAAGAAGCACGACCTTTTCCTCGGCAAGAAGCCGTGGGTGCGGCGTCACGAATGGAACGACTACCACAATGACACCCACCATCAAGACCACCTTTACCTCGACGCCATCCTGTTCTCAGGCATCATCTGCGACGTGAACGATCTGGAATTTGTCATCAGGTACGACAGCAGTTCCGATGGCGGACGCTTCGAGTTCGGTATGGTCAGCCAGGACTTCCGCGAGACCTACGCGAACGACCCGATATGGGGCATCTCGATTCATCAGGCCGGAAAAGACGAGGACGGGCACGACAAGTATGACCTTATGTTCGGCAACGAGTTCCGTTGCTTCAAGAAGGCACTCAACAAGATCTGCGAACAGCACCCCGATTTCAAGAACCTAGCCGATTATTACCACAATTGGGTACAGCACGTCCCGGAAGAAGCACTGGACATGGTCATGGAAGCCTTCCACGAGGTCAACGCGAAACACGCGAGAAGGTTGAAGAACCAAGACAGCCTGGCCAAGAAGAAGGCCCGTATCCAGGAGTCCGAAGACAAGCTGACACCGATTGCCGACCTCCTGGCACCGCTTGTCGGCGAGAAGTACAAGATCACGACCAAGCGGACGAACATCGCTCCTAGTGAGCGGGACCCCATCTACGTGGAGCTTATGGTGGATTCCGGCGTGAGGAACCTCCGCATCAGCTGCGATATCCGTTATACGCCCAAGCGCGACAAGTTCAAGATCTGGTTGAACAACCCGACAGACGACAAGCTGGGTTCGGAGCCTTTCTGCTGGTACGCCGAGGGTGGCATACCGCGTATAGTCGCCGCTATCGGCTACGCGATGGCGTTCTGTCAGCTATATGACGAAACTTGCACCAAGCTGAAGAACCTGAAGGAACTCTACTCGGTCGGCGAGGATATCGTCGTGAAGGACGAGGAATGAACTACCTCCAGCTAACGGATCGCGGAAAGTTCGACAAGGAAGAACAGGCTCTCGCAAGTTATTTCGGTGAGGGCAACTACGTCCCGTTCTATGCCAAGCATCTACGACAGCGCAAGATCAAGCTGCAGAAGGGTGACTTCGTCGGCGGGAGCCTCCAGGTGACCCTGCTTGCATTGAGGCAGCTGGGAATCGAATATACGCACGAGGACTACCGTTGACAAAAACTAACAAAATCTACAAGTAGTAGATAATTGCTGATTTTCTATGGCTTGCTCGAACAAACCATTGCAACGGCATTTTTCCAGGAACTTCTTTACTCGCCACCTAGGCAAGTTTCCTTTCGGAATGAAGTACCTGTATTCGCTATCCCCCGCTAGAACTAGCAGGTTCCCTCTTAACACGGTCGAGGTAAGGCGAAATTTAATGTTCTTCGAACTGTGGGTATCGGCATTCTCGGAATGTCCACATTCTACACAGCAAAATTCTTCCTGGGTCTGACGATTGCGGTCGTCTATACATCCGCAGTGACCGCACATCTTCGAGGTATACTCGGCCTGTACAAGCGATACTAGCAAGCCGTACTTTGGTGCAATATGGATGAACTCATCCTTCAGGGAGGAAAGTCCAGTCCGAAGATGCAACCTACCTAGATTGAAACCTTTACTGTCTTCTGAATGGAGCTTGCTTCCTTGGAAACCATCGAGGTTCTCCATAGCGATATGCTTGATGCCGTGGTCGGCAAGCTGCTTGCACAGGTTGGCTATCTTACGCTTATTTGATTCGTTCAGCTTCGTAGTGATAGACGCTATGCGAGCCTTGTCCTTCTTCGAAATCTTGAAGGCGTCGTGTTCCTCGACTTTCTTGAATCTTGCATTATACGCCTTCTGCTTGGTATCTACCTTTAATAATGCGTCTTCGAGTTCGGCAATCAACGCTTCGTCGTGAGGAATGAACTCGCCGTTGCTCAATGCGAACATATTGTGTTTGGAGTTCACATCTATGCCGATGGTATTATCTTCGGTGATTTCCTCGTTATGCTTGTAACGGTAGCCGTCTCTAGCCAATACGAAGTGGATGTCGTTACCCCGAATCACTATGGTATAGAACGTATCCGTCCCGTTGCAGTATCTTGACAATGCACGGTGATATGCTCGGTTGTACTTGAACGGGATGCACATCGTATTCTTGCTATTGCCACGGTAGCTGTCATCGAACCAGTCCCAAGAAATCTCTATGAAATAGTCGAACTTCCCTGTCTCGTTGCGACGAGCATCAGCAATAGGTCTTTTAATTCGGCTTCTGCCGCTGAAAGTAAGTGATTCGAATGTAATCTTTCCACGATCAATATATTCCGAAAATGCTGCTTCCCTACGAGACAGAGCCAACCGCATTAAGCGGTCGAACCCAAACGTGCTAATGCAACGGAGGATGGCTCGGTAGAACTTCTGCTTGGATCCATCGACGGTAGGAATCTTCGATTCCAACCAATATACCGTATCATCATTTCCATATCTAGCCAACCAGGTAAGCACCTTCGTAAGTTCCGTCTTCTTTGCATGCCGTTCTATTGACTTCAGGTCGCCTTTCTTGTGCCCCTTCGTATTTATCTTGTAGAACGACGGGACAAGTTCATCAACCTTCTCAAACTCAATCTTCTTGCGGATAGCGTCAAAGCGGAGTTGGTATGCCTTCCATACATCCTCGATGGCCTTCTGCAAGTAGTGGCCGGACAACCTGTCAGTGAAGGTGGGATTGAAGAAGTTGAACGCCTCGAACTTCGTCATGTCCTGGAAGCTGAGCATATCGGAGAAAAATATCTCCGATATGTCGTTTCGCACCGCACGGATTTCTTCGGCTCTATGAATAAGTTCAGCCCGCTTGGTGTCGGACAACAGAATAGGATAGAACGCGGCCGAAAACTGCGACTTGAACATATTACCTAATGTCCAACCGTGCTTGCTCATACAAACAGAAATGGCTCGTAAGGAACTTATTGTGAGATTCAATTCCAAACGAGCCATCATAAATGGTTTCTGCCTAGCCCAATGAAGAATCTCACTAATTCATTGAACCTTATACATTAAGTTTATATAATGTACAAAAATTTTAATAGGTTTTCAAACTATTTTTAAAGAAAAGATCCTAGACTGGTGCCATTACGACGGCGACCAGGTGGCAACAGCTGACCTTCGGGGAATCGTCTGGCCAGTAACTATCCGGTTCAGTCTTTCGACAGCTTCCGCACCATCTCCACCACGTCCTCGTATCGGACGTACAGCCCGTCCCTGCACTTGTGCATGCTGGGAAGCGTATGTGGTTTAATTCCAAACAGCTCGTCACCGACCACGTTACAGACCTGCGGGTCATAACGGGCGAGCTTCTTCACGCGTTCATCGAGCTCGGCAATGATAGATGACGCGTAGAACGAGCGCCAGAAGTTCTTGGGTAGCTTGGGTAGCTTCACGTCTTCAGGAACGGGTTCGGTATCGGTCGCCATAGAACTACCTCTAGTAGTTGATAGCCTCTTCCGGCGTGAGGAAGCCGTGGATTCCGGAAGCGCAGTCGTTATCGGTCGTGTCGAATCCGTACTTGGGCTTGACGATTTTGCCGACCTTGTACTTGAAGTTATGGTCGTGGATGGAGCGGACTGTCGTGAAGATGTCCGGCTCGTACGGCGTCGCCGAGAGTTTGCCGTTGTCGATGGCGTAGAACTGGGTCACGACGGCCTCGCTGACGCGGATCTTGCCCGACGCGAAGTCGACGTGGCGTTCGGCGTTACGAGGCACTTCGAGCTTGGCGATGATGTTCGCCGCCTTGCTGATTCCGTATGCGCGGAAGAACGCAATGAGCTTGGAATATATACGCACTTTCTTGTAGAGGGTCAGCGGGTTGAAATTGCCGTAGCCGACCGACTTGGTCGGGAACAGGTTGAGGTTTTCGCTCGTACAGTTCTCTAGGTCGCGTGGGTTCCGGAAGATGCACTTGTTGCAATCCATCTTGACAATGTTGGACGCCACGTCCGCGTAGAGCAACTTGACTATGCTGTTGGTCACGCGGACTCTATCAAGCTTCGAGTTGATTGCGTTGAAGTGTACTACGGAGCTATCGATGTGAATCGGCTCGCCGATTTCGCAGTTAGTGAAGTACAGAGCGTTTCCGGGGTAGCCGGAATGCATACCGTTTATGTAGAACCGGTTGTAGGTGAGCACTTCGCCCAGTACGCCGGTTATCTTGCAGTCGGCGAACAAGACCTTGCAAGAGTCGTCGATCGAGAAATACTTCGGCACGCCGTCCGCTTTCACCACCTCGACGACGGGGAAGCTGCTGACCGTCAAGTGAAGCAGTTCGTTATAGCCGAGACCTTCCAGACGGCAGGACGACGCCTTGGCATCGGACGCGACGAACACCGCGTCACTGCCGTTACAGTTGACGAAGCCCAAGTGTTTCTTGGTGCGGATGGTCGCGCCGTCGAAGAACTTGCAGCTCTTGAAGACGCAGTTCTCGGCGAGACATAGGCTCGCGCCGGTGTGGGACTTCGGATTCGCCTTGTCCAGCATAGTGTAGAACTGGCAGCGTTGGAACTGAATAACCCACATCGAGTCCTTGTCGCCGTCGAGTGAACCCTTGAGAAGGGTCAGATATGTGCCGGTTTCCGGGTGGTGTTGTTTCGTCAGTTCGGAAACGTCGAACTGGCAGTCGTAGACGGTCAGTACGTTGGCCGATACTAGGAAATTGACCCCTTCCTTGGACAGGTAATCGTAATCCTTCACAAACTTGTATTCGCCATTCTTTACGATAAAGTCGGCCAGTGCCTCGTATGACGGCGGGGTAACAAGCGAGTACGCGTTGTCCTTATCGAGCCTTTTCAGCTTCTTTTTCGACATATATCCTCTGTTTTCTTTAAATATAGCAATCCGTGTTGAGTTTGTAACTGTATACGCTATATTTCTTTTTGGTGTATAAACATTTTACTCTTCTGGAACGAGTTCGGTATCGGTCGCCATAGAACTACCTCCAGTTGATTTCCGAGAGTATAATGACTCCTTGTTTAAGCGCGTGAACACCGGCAACTACGACGCCGAACGCTATTACTACGACGAATGCTATGAGCAGTGAGGCGAGCGGGTGGCTAAATAATTTACCGGGGTTATTGATTTTCATAGTAGGAAATATAGCAAATTGTGTATTCACTGACCGAGAAATACTTATTTTAGTTGAAGACATTCGCCGAGCATTTTATCAGTTGTTTGTTGCTTATACTTAATAAATCCGTTTACTGGAGTAAATGTTAGCTCGCCTAAAAATACTTGGGAATCGATGATATAGAAATCAACTCGAACGAATTTAAAGTCTTCGCTTAATTTAGTTGCAATATTAAGCATATCTTGGTATTGAGGTGGCTTACTAATGCCGTCGAGTGACTTATATGAGGTTTGATCGTATTGTGGTGCATATTTCCAATCAATATCATAGTGTGATTTCATTTCGTTTGTATTACGGTCGGTGATAACTTGCCAAAATTTAGGAACTCCATTAAAGCAATAACATTTATAGTCAATAAGGTCGCGAAACCCGTTGTTAGATTTAAATTCCTCAATTAGTATTTTTTTAGGAATTAAACTATAGTGTAATTCGCACCCACGTCTTCCATAGTCTTCTTGTAGCCATTTCATGATGGTTTGAGTTGCTTTTGATATATTTAAAGTTGCTTTATCGTGTACAATAATGTTATATCCGCTTCCGTGGTTACATTTTATTACAAATCTATTTGGTAGTTTGCCCCATTGAATTTCTTGTGGATGATTATACGTAGCAATAATGGGTATGCAGATGTCTTTACCAAGTTTATATTTGCAATAATCGTGAATTGATACTTTATCCGCGCAGAATGTTTTAAGCATTGTGGCGTCATAGATTTTAAGCCATTGTATTTTTTCGGTAAATGAATGTACTTGAGATAAGTTTAAATCATATCCCATATTTTGTTTAAACTGGTTAAGTAATTGTGGGATAAATGTAACACAATAATCGTTCCACCTCATAACAACCCCTTAATTCTTTCATATATATACATAGCTGACGGTAAGCCATTATTAGGAAGGTGTATTGTTTGTTGGATGGCGTTGGGGTGCGGAAATACGTGTTTATAACAAGTGAATATTTTATATGGACTGTTAATAGAATACAGTTCGGCTTGTTGATGTTCAGAAAATGTTAACCAAGGTAACGTTTTGTCTGCTGCGTTAGCAAATATGAATACTGGTGGCTCACCAGAGTTAACCATTCGTTTACTGCGTTCGATATATTTACTAACGATGAATTCCCAGATTTTGTTATAGAACACATCCTTTCCGTCTGATTTAATTTGTTCGGCGGTTGGATCAAAATGATAATGTACATATTGCACTGTAACTAAATTATCAACAATAATACTAAAATTCCAATTATCATCGTTAACCAAGGAAAAATTCAACCAGTTAATGTCATCAAAATGTTTAACCAAGTTGTAACAACTGTTAAAATCCATTTTACACCAAGTAAATGGATTTATCAACTGCTGATTATAGCATTTAGTTGTCATATATGAAGTAATGCATGTATTACCGATTAAGTTTTTCATATTACGCCCCAAGAATACTACGCATTTGCTGTTCAAATTCAGGAAATTTGTTTATAATACGCTTATATATTTCTATATATGAATTACTTTTGTCATTATCACGAAGCTTACTCATTGAGGTTTCATATATACCGTCCATTAACCCATTTTGGTGTGATATGATCGTAGATGTGTGCCGTAGGGTTCTACGTTCGATTATGTTAAAACAGTATTGCCACGATTCATCCGAGTAACCAGATAATTGCATCATTAATTTTGTGTCATAGAATCTAGGGTCTGTAAATGTGTGAGCCGGATATAGGACTCCCCCAAATCCGTTGGCTGGACGTCGCGTAGTAATCACCGTTCCCGCTTCATCTGGGGTATCATATCTATGACGTAATACTGGATTAAAGACTCCGTTAGAAAAACCTACGTCAAACAAGCATCCACCAACGATCACGTCATGCGGATGTTCTTGGTGGTCGCGAATAAAAACATCTAGCCAGCCAATATCACGTATGATGTCGTCATCAACTACTAAAATTGGGTTATTTGGCCACTCGGCTAGTGTTGGCATCAATTTTTTATGGCTAAATAAATTCTGCTCACACCACACAATCTGTATGGCTCCGGTTGCGGTCATAATACGTATGTCTGATGGCAAGTCATCTAATCCATTTGGAAACTCAGGTTTAGCTAATACTAATACAAAAATCGTATTAGTATTCTTCATTTGTCGTAATATTGACCAAATTGCTAGACCTGCGGTTGAAATACGTTGACGCCAAGACGTCATAGAAATAATAATGGTATCTGAATTCATTTCTGTACCACGATTTGATGATCTGGCCCAATAGCCCAAAACCAAGGTTCAGTTAATTCCCTATTAAGTTTCAGTTGATTCACATGTTGGATTGAATATCCTTTGTGCTCAAGCCATGCCCCAAACAAGAACTCGGTAAAATAACCTTCTCGCCTAAAGTTATTGCTAGTCAACGGGGCCACTTTTTCGAATTCAACGAGAACCGGAAAAATAAGTTTGCACCATTGATCAATGATTTCCCTCGGTGCAATGAACATATTACAACACCATATCGTTTTCCCATTTAGGAACTCGGTGAATTTGCTGGCCAACGTAGCGTCAAATTTTCCAAGACATTTGATGAAGGTATTGGTTGTGCCTTTCACACAAGAATCGAGCTCCACTCGTAGATATGGTTTACCCATAAATGGATAGCTATATCCAGGCGCAATCACATCACTGGTCTTCAGCAGCTCGGTAGCGTCGGTCTCGTTGATTGGGTGGCCATTGTACCAGAAGTACGCTCGATAGTGTTCCAATCCAATGACCGAATCTGTAGCGTTCTTCCAGAGGTAGTAGAGGGCAGTCAGTTCGCAGTACCATTTGTTAAGGAAGTCGATATTGTCACCGTCGTGCGGCTTGTCGACGAAGTACGGTTTCCTGATATTGTCCATCGGTAGAAACTTGTTGGTCGATGCCCCGGCCACGTAAATTTTCATATGAAACCTCTATAATTCATTAGGTCAGTTTATACAAAAAGACGACCAACAATGGTCGCCTTCGAATCAATCGATACTCGTATGTTATTTCAGCTTCAACAGATGCCTACTTGATGGCTTTTAAATGCATTGCCGTTCTTTCTGCATATAGCCAGAGTGTCACTTCCGGCCTTGAGCCAACGGCGCAGTTCGGACTCGTCACGGGCTTCTCCCATGAAGTACGCATGTTTCACGATTCCGTTATTGTGCCAAGCAACTGCGAACTCGCCGATGACCATTATATCCATGAGCAAGTTCGGACGGATGATCAGTCCGTCGGAAAACTCCTCGATTTCAATGTCCGGATAGTATTCACGGACAATGCGAGTGTATTCTTCCTTGGATAGTCTCATGTGGTTGCCGTTCCCTACTTTCCGAGACTCTCGAAATAGTTCACAAAATCCTTTTCCGCTTCCGGGTACAGCCTGGCCAGCTTGGACAATGCATCCACGACTTGTTGGTAGCTGATATCCTCTCCGTCGACAACCTTGTCATTAAGCCCGTGCAGAATGCCGTTACGGACATCATCTATCATCATGGACCAGCAGTAACTTATCTTAATTGATCCATCTGACAGCCATCCTATTATTGGGGTACTACCGGTCGTATATCCGCAACGAATCCTTCCGTCAACCAGTTCATACCTGAATTCGACACGTTGCGGCTGGTCACAGCCATATAGGTGCGGTCGATAGATCTTTATATGGAAAACATGCCTTCCCCAGTGCTTCAATACCTTTCCGGCGTTCTCGATATCCTTTCGATGGGATTCGATTACCTTGATCGCAAGGTCGAACTGTTCGACAGCCGTCTTGGACTGGTCTAGCTCGTTCTTCGCACGAACGGCGTTGAAGTCGTCGATATTCTTTATTAGTCGGCCAGCATCTATCATGATTCCCTTCCAGAAAACTTATTCGAATTATTGCTTGTTGTACGCATGTTCGGCAGCATTCATTTATTCAATTCCGGCCACGGAATCCACGCTAGTGCATTCCATAGTTCCATATCGAACCTGTAGCCGTACGCGTCGGTGAAGCCGGTTCCGTCGAAGTTTACTCTCAGTGGCGACGGGCATGATTCAAAGATAAACACGTAGTCACCGGGACTAGCCACCTTCTTCCATTCGTCCAGTCCGGGGAAGGACGTCCAGGTCGGTATGTGTACACGATCTTCGCTCATAGAATAACCTCTTTTGGCGGTCACACTTATCCGTCGCGGTTTCTTTTGGTCTTATTGCGCTTGAATTCATTTACAAGCTTGTTCCACTCGTCGACAGCCTTGATACGGGTCCGCCCTTCGGCAATGGCTTTCAGGTTGTCATATCGTTCTTTGGGGATGGCGACGTCCGGAAAGTTCTTCTGGCCGTCCGTGCATGGTTTTGTCATCCAGTACGGCAGCTTGTCGCAGTAGAAGTCGGTGAAGTACCGGTCGCCTTCGACTCCGCACGAGATATACTGGTCGGCACCGTTTCCGAATATACCCATCCGCTGCATCATCGGGTCGGATACCTTTATACCGGGGCCGTTTCCGACTACCATGCAAGTGTCGACGCGGATACCGGTGAGTTTGATGAATTCTTCCTTGGCTTGGTCGATGTACCGCTGTTTGAGTTTTCTTGTCAGTCGCATGGGATAAATATAGCACAAACCGGGTCGGATTGCTATATTTAAGTTATGCTAAGCCCAAAAATCGAACAATCCATCAAAGAGAAACGGCTCGGCGAGCCGGCTCCGTGGAATCTCCGCCGCTTCTCCCAAGCCATCCGCGAGCGGAAGCTGCCGGGAATCCATCTGCTGCATCGTTACCTCAAGGCGACCAAGACTCAAGTCGTGACCAGGTATTCGGACCCCAGCTACAAGGACAAGACTGTCAAGGATTACACCGTGGCCGACGAGAAGTACCTCTACTGCGGAGAGGTCGACCATACATGTCCGACGGTCTTGACCGGCGTCGGTTGGGGTTCGGTAACCGACGAGATGGTCGATTACTTCCTCGACACTATGCAGATCGAGCTGGCCGAGTACGAGGTCGGCAAGGCGTTGGTAACGCTCGCTTCCGTCAATCAAGGCGACACGAGCGCGAAACGGGGCAAGGATCTGAAGGAACTTCTCGAAAAGCTGATACCAGAAAAGGTGGAAGGTTTTATCGGCTTAGCACACGACATCCCAAACACACAGGAATCACAGGAATTTCTGCTGTTCGACATCAAGTATGAGTTGCTCAATCACATCGCGGAAATCTAGGAGACAATTATGAACGCGTCAGAACTGAAGAAAAAGCTCAAGGAAAAGGATGTAAAGATCGTCGTCGCCAAGAAAAAGAAGCGCGGTGGCTATACCGTGTATCCGCAAGTCGTCGACGTCGTAGAAGCCAACATCCCGCTTCTCGGCGGCAAGTGCTACGCCGTGGTGTTCGAATGACCGGTATGACATAGGATCGACCATGCAAAATGCCCAGTTTAAACGTATAGTGGCCGAGTACAAGGGAATAACCGACCTCGACCCGAAACTCAACATGAGGCTCGGCAATTACTTCCTCAAAGGTTTCTTACGGCCGATCCTCCACACGACAGCCGGCGGGGTGTGGTTCGGCCCGTGCGGCGGGAAGAGCCGGTTCCACTACTGGAACGAGCTGACCGAGGAAATTCTGCGCGAATATCTGTCCAAGCAGTCCAAACGGTTCGAAAAGCGTCAGAAGCGGAAGAACGCCTTGATCGGCCATATCGGGGTTGTGCCTATCCCGACCGAAAGGACGTTCTATGTCATCGCGGCGGTGGCCGTCGACGGGCACGGCCAGCGTGTCGTGCTGTACTGGGAGGATACTCGCAGCGCGGCCAAGTGGGTGGACGACGTGGACGGCGCGACCCATTTCGATACCGAGAAAGCGGCTAGGGGCGCATTCGACATGACCGTGGCGTTCCTCGACTGCGTTAAGACTGCGTATAACAAGGTGTACAAGAAGAATATCGAATTCTGTATACTGGAAGCGACCGCCACGACCAAGTTCAAAGCCATGTAGAGGTCTTCATGCTGGAAACCTACAAGAAATTCGCCAAAGCGGTATGGTCTGGACTGAGGGTGGTATTGCTCGCTATGGCCGTGCTGCTCCCCTCTATCGCCGTATTGGTGTACATGTTCGCCACGTGGACGCCCGACATAGGCATTGTTCCTGGCATCATCGTCTTCGCGGTGAATGTGCTGTGGGCTCCGGTCCCGTTGCGACCGTTCTGTTCCAAGGACTACAGCTTGGGCGAATGCTACGTGTCTCTGTTGTTCGGCGCTTTCGCCGGCGTATGCTTCACTGTTTGCTTGTTCGTGTTCATCGTCGGGTGCTTGCTGCCGATCATTGGCGGCTTGGCTATATGTTCGTTGACGAGCTACTCCCCGACGGCGTTCGAGATGCTGGTTGTCATACTGTTGAATGTTGTATGGGCACCCGGAGCATATTACGGCCTTGACAAGCTAGTCACAAAGGTTCTGAATAAGTTTTGACGAGGTTGCCATGGACAAAGACGCTAACATTCCGGAATCGGTAATCGCGCTGAGGACTCTCATAACCGACCGTCTCGTGAAGGCCGGTTTCCAGCAAGACGAGGAAACATACGGTTTCGACATGGTGTACAGCTATCCGTGTGAGGCAAAGCCGTCGTCAAGGCCGAGCGTGTTCATAATCATCCATTATCAAGACTACGATGGTGGCCGGGTTCCTAAAGGGTACTATGTGAATGCTCATTTTCGTGGAATTCTAATCGGGTGGGAATCCGGATGGTATCGCGATAATCCTCGCAAGCCTATCGTTAAGTGCGCAAACGACATGTTCGAAGGCCACTCGGTTGATTCTATCCGTCTGGACAGGCTGGACGCTTGGATCAATCACCAGAAGGAACTTGTCGAACTGGTTGACAAGTTCAATCTCGATTTCAAGAAGCTCCATACCAAGAAAATAAGGTGTCGCAAAGAAAAATAAGCGTACATGGCAAGACCAGATTTTAAAGCCGGACAATAAGATAGCCGAATTGATACTGGAGTACGCGAAGGAATAACCGCCGTTAGGACATATGAACTGACGCTGGCTCCTACAGGTACCGACAGGCGATGACACCGCTATAACGGCTGGGACTATTCGTCACCCAGTTTCCATTCATATTGTCCGTCGACGGTTTTGACTTGGCGTACACGGCCATACAGGTGATAGTAAACAGCGGTCTTAGGCCATTCTACATCCCAACGAGGGGAAACCACGTTAAGCCATCTTAATTCGGCTTCGCTGGGCTTTTCGGACTTATCGTCGTCGTGAGCAATAACACGATGAACCGCCTCGGACACGACACCGTGGCTGGTCTTATTGGTTGATTCAATCAACTCTTTAAGCGCATCATCTACGTTGTCGCTCTTGGAAACGAAGGATGATACTATAAGAAACGGGCACAGCCTGCTATACATACTGTAAAATAATTTCATAAGTCTACTCTCTTCACTCTTGATGAAATATAGCACAAAAATTGCTAATTAGCTCGACCTTTTGCTATATTTATGGTACAGGCTCCATTGGTGGTTCTCTGGAAGCCGTCGAGCAAAGAGTCTGGTAATATGTCAACGGCGGATGGCATCTAACCAGAGTTAAGACCAGGCCGAAACATCTCGTTAAAGGTCGTCGGCCCGTCACCGTGAATGCTAATGCACGGAGGTATGCCAATTTACCACAACATTGGCCGACATCCCGCCCTCCCCATTACCAGGGATGTGTATGTCATGGGAGCATCCAGTGTCGACGCCGGATGCCCCTATCGTTTTGATTAACAACAAAAGCTGCCGAGTCTCCTCGACAGCTCCTGCAAATAATAACAATGGGGTTCCCATCGAATCGATTAAAGTATAGCAACTCGTCTTAGGAATGTCAACCTTCCCATCATAAGTTGCACTTCAAACCGTCTTTTCCTATCTTTCCGGTTATGCAAAAAGACCCAAGATTCACACCGCCGGAACGGCTGACCCGTCGGGACAAGCTGAACCGGTACTGGCCGAACGTACTATATCCGGGAGCCGGAGTCGTCGGTCTGGCCGAATGCACGGCGCAAGTCAACAAGGCTTCGGCACGCAAGAAGCGTATAATCGACGCCTTGAAGAATCTACGGGTCCGGATAACCAAGGACAAGGTGTTCCTGAAGGTTCCGAACGTACGGTTCTACGATTTCTACCTCAATCTCAGATATACCAGCGAACTGTACGATTCCAGTGAATGGGACGGAAACGAGGCCAGAGTAGGCGTCAGGTGCATCTTCTACACCGGGAAATACCATTGGCGGGACGTGGACGTGCGGTGCGTCCTGGACCAGTACAACAGCGACTACAGCTACTACAGCGGACTCGGACTGACCGTTCGCCGCAGGAAAGACGGGACGTACTACGCCACCGTGTTCCTTTTCAAGGTTCATTACGAATGGAACGACAAGAGTTCATACGGCTACTACATAGGCCACGAGTTTGAGGCCGACCTCGTCGGGTCTCCCGGAAGGGGGATGCGGTTGAAGCTGGCTCCTACAGGTACCGGCAAGCGATGAAGAACATAGCCGAGACGGCCACGACAGTTATCACGAATATCTGGTAGTTTCTGAACGCCTTCGGGGTCAGGGTAACGCCGTCGTCGGCGGTCTCGAAGAAAATCGAGAACATCTCGAAGAAGCAGAATATCGACAGCTCGACTATGCACAGAGTCAGCCACCAAGTGCCCTCTTCGCCAAGGTGTTCGACAATAAATGAGTACATACCGGACCTACAATCCCAGCAGAAAGTCGTATAATTCCGAATTCGGCGCAGGCATGGCTACTCCCGGACAACTATTTCAGCATCTTTACCATTTCGAGCTGCTCCGTGAGGAACTTCCGGAAAGCCTCGACCGTAATCTTGTGGTATAGGGCCTTCGACGGGCGAGCCTTGACCGGTTCACCCATAAGGTTCTTCACGTACATTGTGTAGGAGAAGCCGCTGTGGTCGAACATCAGGTCGAAAGAACAACGGTGTCTCCGTTCGTACTTGATGCGCTGCTTCTCGGTCATAGGACGCCAGAGAACGCCGCAATAGTTCAGTACGGTGTCGAGGCCGAACGCCTTTTCGAGACTGCCCACACCTTTGCAAATCCGGTCCGGGAATATGCATTCTTTAGGGAACATCTCGTACACCATCTCGAGTGCCATCCCGAACGACATCGGCGGCTTGAACTCCGTGGAAGTGCTGAACTTGATGGCGTGCTGCGGACAGTTCTCGGCGACGTGACAAAGCTGACCGAGGATGCGGTCAAGGCTCTCCCTAAGATAGACCTGGTGATGTTCGGCAGCCCGTGCCGTTCACTTTCCGCCGCCACTCGGGGCCACGACGGCTACAACGACGGGCTGGAGGGCATATCCGGGCTGTTCTACGACTGCGTCCGCGTGCTGAACTGGGTCCGCGAGACCAACCCAGACGTCAAGTTCCTCGTCGAGAACGTGACCTCCAACAAGATCGACGACCTGAAGGCGATGTCGAACGCGCTGGGCGTGAAACCGGTCGAGATCAACTCGGCGAGGTTCTCCGCGCAGGAACGGAAGAGGCTATACTGGACGAACATACCGCTGGACGAGGTCGACGGGGAATCCGGCGCCGTGCTGGGCGACGTACTCGAAACGGGCGTCGACGAGAAGTATTTCTACAAGGAAGGGTTCACCGAGACCGACCCGGACAAGCGCGTCGTCGCCATACTGGGCATCAACGGCCACGACTGCATCAAGCGGGTGTACAACAGGAACATGAAGGCGCCGACCCTGACGAGCTGCCGTGGCGGGAACCGCCAGCACAAGGTCATAGACGGCGGGCGCGTGCGTAGGCTCACGCCGACGGAGTACAGGCGACTGCAGACTGTTCCCGACTGGGTGAAGATGCCCGTCGCCAATTCGCACATATACAACATGCTGGGCGACGGGTGGAACATCAGGACCATCGAGTTCCTGCTGAAGAACGTGGAGGCCGTATGAAACGCAAGGAAATATTCCACAACGACGATATCAGGCTCGTCGAGGAGGACGGGAAACTGATAGTCGTTACCAAGCGTCCCAAGGAAGACGTCGTCGTCCGTTCATTCAAGGACGATTACAAGAAGCTGGCCAGCCATATGACCGCCGATAAGTTCTTCAAGAAGCACGACCTTGTGTACAGGCGACTGGAATGTCCGTCCGTCGGCGGCACGCTATGGATGTTCACCGGCAATGACGACCCGAGCCATAGATGCGAGCTTACCAGCCAGGACCTGGAAGACCTGCTGCACATAGTGAAGGAAGAGCTGAAAACCAAGTTCATCGTCGTGAACTTCATGAAGGACGTTTGCTCAACCGACCAGGAATCGGGATTCATTTTCACGTCGAACGTGGCGATTGATTTCGATACGGAAGACAACCTGTGTTTCCGTTCCGTCGTAAATACGAGCGACAAGGGAATCCGCATCGAGGTGTACCGGGAGAAGGACCCGGACAATACCAGCTACAACAAGCTGCTCGACCATATGCACCGCCGGTACAAGGTGAACACCGACAAGGCCATGGGCCTGTACGGGTTTTCCGGCGACTACGCCTTCATAACGGGTATCAACAGCTAACCTAAAATCTATCTAAATTTTCTTAAATCTACCGAAATTTACAAGCATTTTTTCAAAAATAGATTGAAAATCGGTTAAAATTTTTGTACATTATATAAACTTGATGTATAGAGGTTTAATGAATTAGTCGAGTTCTTCATTGAGCCGCGTAAAAGACCATTTATGATGGCTCGTTTGGAATTGAACTCGACACTTAGTTCCTTACGAGCCATTTCTGTATTGTATGAGCAAGCACTGTTGGACATTGAAGGATAGGTTTGGATCGAAGTTCTCGGCTGCGTTCTATCCTATCCTGTTGTCCGACACCAAGCGAGCCGAAATCATCCATCGTGCTGAAGAAATCCGTTCCGTAAGGAATGACATATCGGAGATATTCTTCTCGGATATGCTCGGTTTCCAGGACATGTCGAAGTTCGATGCGTTTAACTTTTTCAATCCGGCATTCAATACACGCCTATCTGGCCACTACTTGAAGAAGGCTATTGAGGATGTCTGGAAGGCATACCAATTACGGTTCGATGCGATCCGTAGGAAGATTGAGTTCGTCAAGGTTGAAGAATTTGTGCCGTCTTTCTACAAGATAAATACCAAATGGCATAAGAAAGGCGACCTTAAATCTATTGAGGCCCATACCAAGAAGACCGAACTTACGAAGGTACTGACTTGGCTTGCTCGATACGGCAAGGATGAAACCGTCTATTGGCTAGAATCCGTCATTCCTACCGCCGTAGAATCCAAGCAGAAGTTCTACCGCACCATCTTGGATAAGATTATGAAGTTTGGTTTTGACCGTCTAATGCGGTTGGCTCTATCTAGGAGAACATCTGTATTTGCCGAATACGAGACGCGGGGCAAGATTACCTTTGAATCACTGACATTTTCTGGCCGTAGCCGTATCAAGCGTCCTATCGTGGATGCTAGAAAGAACGAAACCGGCAAGTTCGATTATTTCATTGAAGTATCTTGGGACTGGCATGACCAAGGTTATCGTGGTGATAGCAAGAACACTTTGTGTATGCCGTTCAAGTATAACAAGGCATACCATCGCTCGTTAAACCGATACTGCAATGGAACCGACACATCCTATACGATGGTAGTCCGAGGAAAGGACATCCATGTAGTCCTCGCTAGGGACGGCTACCGCTACAAGAATAATGATGAGATTACCGAAGAAAATACTATTGGAATCGATGTAAATTCCAAGCATAATATGTTCGCTTTGAGTACCGGGGAGTTCATCCCAAACGACGATGCCTTGATTGCCGACCTTGAAACCGAACTGCTCAAGATAGACCAGAAGCAGAAAAACTACAATGCCCGTTTTGCCAAGGACGAAGACCATGATGCGTTCAAGATTTCCAAGAAGGATAAGGCTCGCATAGAAGCCATCACGCTAAAGCTGAACGAGTCCAACAAGAGAACTATAGTGTCGCTTTGCAAGTCATTTACCGCTAAGGAGATTAAGCACGTCGCAATGGAGAACCTCGATGGTTTCCAAGGGAGCAAACTCCATGCGGATGACTCCAAAGGCTTTAATTTGGGTAGGTTGCATCTAAGGACTGGGCTATCTTCGTTGAAGGACGAGTTCATCCATATTGCGCCTCATTACGGACTGTCGGTTTCACTTGTGCAGCCCGAATATACCTCGAAGATGTGTGGTGAGTGCGGTTGCATCGACGACCGGAACCGCCAGACACAAGAAGAATTTTGCTGTGTTGAATGTCATCATTCCGAGAACGCCGACATTCACAGCGCAAAGAACATTAAATTCCGCCTTACCTCGACCGTGTTAAGAGGGTACCTGCTCGAAAGAGCGGGGGATGACGGATATAGGCACTTCCAGCCAAAGAGCTTGCCCAGGTGGCAAGTAAGGAAGTGCCTAGAAAAATGCCGTTGCGATGGCCTGTTCAAACGGACCATAGGAAATCATGAAAACCTTACTGTGAGTAGGTTTGAGTAGATTTCAGTCAACGGTTTCAGCTGGAAAAAGCTCCCGAAGAACAACGAATACTACAGATCCTAGCCGTCAAGATAAGGCCTCATTTCGTGACGGAACGTCCGTTGGGCGTGTCCGACCTCCTGTTCGATTCGGCTGTCAAGGAATTTCTTCAGGTCCGTCGGCTTGCCCCTCAACGCATCTTCGAACCGTATCGACATGGTAAGGTGTTCCCGGTTGTTGCTGTCCGGACGTCTTGAATCTTCGTCGCGTGGGTACTTGAGAAATTCCGCGTTATAGCTTTCGACGCACATCCTCGACCAACGGATGAAATCTTCGTCCTTGTCGCTGTGGAAGCGGTATTCGTCGTCGTGCAACTTGATAACGACGGTTTCGCCTTCGACACGGATGGTGCCGACGAATTTCTTGCTAAGCATTCTGGACACGCCGTTGTATATCTTGATCTGGTCGTGACGAGCGTCTCCCCACACGCCCATATACTCGCCCGTTTTCACGTCGAATTCCGGTATGCGGTTGATACCGGAATACCCGCTGGGAAGGAAATACCCGAACGCCAGTTCCTTGTAGGTTGGATACTTGCCCTTGCTGAACCATCCGCTGCCGTAACCCAGCTTGTCATCGTATCCCTGGTTTTCAAGATAGTGGTACGCGTCGGTAAACGGGTCGATGTCGAGCGTTATCCACTTGTGGTCTACGTAGGCGACAGTCGCCAGCTTGACCCGATTGTCGTCCAGACGGATCTTGCTATCGCATGACCAGTAGGCGTCGTGACCGTACTTGCTGAACTCCACGCCGAGTCCAGCCATGTCGACCTCGAGCGCGATGTCGAACAACTTGGATATATGGCCGCTCGGGATTCTCGCGAACCCCTGCTTCGTGTAGAACTGGGTTTCGCACAGCATTGTATCGGGAGACATCCCGCCCGGTAGAGTATACATCTTGTCTTGTACTTTCTGTTGCATCTGATACTCACTTGCTTAACAGGATGGTTTCTCGGCAGTGTCGACGTCGGCCGACACGTTATCGCTCCGCGATATCTCTTCTGCTTCCTTCAACTTCGGCATCAGCGCCGTGTGGTCCATATAGTCGATGACAATCTTTTTCTTGTTCCTCGATATTGCGAAGAAATCAATGTTGTCAGTGGAGTCTACCGGTCTCGCCACCGATATGAACAAGCCGTGATCAAACCAGAGGTTGAAGTCTATCCGACGCCTTTCAAGCGACATGTCGACGAAACAACCGCTAAACCCGAGTGTAGACAAGTCATTACTAAGCTTGTCGAACATGGCACGAAATTCATCGCCGTATTCTCCCGTGTTGAACGTCTCGTCGAACGATTCCTTCAGCATCGCTACCTGTTTCTCGTTGGCCATATAGCATCCTTTGCTCATTTTAAGATGAAATATAGCATCTGTCCCGTTGACGAGCCATCGCATTGCTATATTTTCCGCATGGTTACCTATATTCCAGATGAGGACTGCCAGCGTATCGAGACCGAGCGCCAGCGGTTTATGATTGCCTGCAGGGCGTACTTTCCCGACTGCGATTTTCTGTTCGAGGTTGCGGATGGATTCGGCATCTATGTCGAGACGCGGGTCGACGCGATACTCGAATACTACCCGTTCTACGACGACGGGAGGAAGTACCGGCTCGAGACCGGAAGCCGCCGGTTTCCGCACGACTACGCGTACCAGACACTGTCCGGATTGCTGGCCAGGCTACGGAACAGCAGAGAATACTTTAATGCATAATTGAAGAGGACACAAACATGAAATACATTCCCATAGACTTCGAAACGCTCAAGAAAGCCGCCGAGACAATATGTCCCGACAGGATTGCCTTCATCGAGTCCCGCCTGAAGGAGTTCGAAAAGAACCGTAGCTGGTACGGAGCCCAGACCGAAGAACACAAGAGCCGGTTCCTAATCGAGGAGATGTTCCAGCGCCTGATTGACGGGTCGAACTGGACTACGGACGACATATGCCGGTTCGTCTGCACCTATCGCAGCCAGATACAGAATGAGGTACGCGGTTACAACCTCATCTTCCGCCTGTTCTTCGCCGGCTTCACCCCGATAATCGAGTTCAAGAGGTGTTTCTACGGAGCCATCGACGAGAACAAGGACGTTCCGCACGGCTATGAATCCTGCACTACGTTCATCGACTCGAACGCCGACGAGATCGACCTGTCCTTGATCGAGCCGATATCGACCGCCGGTATGGGAGCCGGTGAGGAAAAGGCGCTCGGCATCGATATGAGCCGTATGGCCAGTTCGATATTCGAGAAGATGGTATGGCCGAGAATATGGCTCCAAAACCACGACAAGGAGAAATCCAATGGATAAATCAGTCGCCTCTCAGATGAAGTTCGACGTCATCCACGTGAAGTCCGAGTTCCACGTACCACAAATGTCCTGCATCGTCGCCGCAGGAGTGGACATGGAGACCGCCATCTCGAAGACGGCAGACTATTTCCAGGAGGAATGGGACAGGTATTTCAGTGAAAAAGGTCGCGACCAGCTTGTCGGCAACTTGAAACAGCAACTCAGCGACATCGACCAGTCGTGGACGGGCGACTGCATGATAGATACTTGCAACGGCCCCAACAACTCCAACAACTACATCTTCTTCCAGAAGGCGGGCACGCCTATATTCGAACACAAAGCGGAGCAGGTGGATTCCGCCCTTCCCGAGAACGTAACAAAGGCTCTCAAAAACGCCTTAAAATGGCTCAAGGTGGTCAATGTAGATGGAACCGACAGGCTCTACTACAGATGGAACAAGATGGTGAAAGGCCAGTGGGGCGAAAATCTGGTCGAGTGGTGGGACAGGGAGGCGTTGTCCCAGTTCGTGAAGGACTTCAAGGCGGCCTGCGACGCCATCGTGAAGGAGACAGGAAACGAAAGTTACGCGACCATCAAGGACTGGGCCGACGGCCTCAAGTACGACAAGAAGTCGCGCAACGTAGTATACGACATCCTCGAGTCCAGTGGTAAAGCCGCCATCAGGTTCTTCAAGAAGGACGTTCTCGGGACGTGGAGGCCGGGAGAGCGCGAGAAAACGGAAGACGCGATCTTCGACTACCTCATCGACTGCAAATAACTATCATAGCACGACGTTGTCTTCCAGCCACTTGCTTATTGCCGACCTGCGGTCGGCAGCACCGTCGTATGACAGGCACTTGTCGAAATCAATCGACAGGTCGGCGTCTCCGTCGGCGTTCCCGCGTTGAAGGACGATCAGCTTAACGTCCGTGTACAGGATGTTTGCCCCCGATGCCGACGTATACGACAGCGCGTCCGACTCGACCATGGACGACAGCGACAGGCACCTGTACCTGACCTTCCCGACGCACTTACCAACCTGGAAGTCGTAGTATTCTACGTCGACAATCACGAACCCGCTCAGGTCCATGGCCGATACCGGCGTTCCTTCCATGTCCATACACCGCAATATCAACCCAGGATAGCACTTCTCGTTGAACGACACCGCTCTAGGTATTACCGAAGTGACCGCCAGCGGGTTGTTTAGTAGGTCCCAGTCAGCTTTATTCGAATAACAAATTGCCCGCCAGCGCGTATTGCGCAGGGGATCGGGGAGGCCGTCTATCTCTCTGGCGAACCACACAGGTTCGCGTTCATTGGTGCCGTTCCCCGGCGTTATCCCCACATATTCCTTTTCGAAGTTGCGGTCCCCCAAGCGCATTCTCATTTCCTTCTCAAACGCCTTCTCCTCGTCGGTATTCGCCTTCCATAGGTTCAGCGAATAGTGGAACGGGATGTCGCAGTTCTTCCAGTACAAGGTGTTGGCTTCGGATTGTGCGCCGAATATCTGCGCGTTCCCTATGATGACGTGTCTCTTGGCACTATTCTTGGCACAGACCAACTCGGTCTGGGTGAGTTCGAGCATCTTGTTGTCGGTCAGCCAACCGAACTCGTCAATGAACAGGTAGTCCGACGCGTAGCCGCCTATGGACAGCCGTTCGGCCGGCCGTGCCGTTGGGCCACGACAGCACGCATTCGGCGCCGGCCTTGACAAAAATCCTTATATGCTTGCCGTACTTGCGGCACCGCTCGATATTGCACTTAACTCCGTAGCTGACGCCGTTCCAGAAAGCCACGGCCTCGTCGCAGTCCTTCGTCATGGCGTCGTCCTTCACCTCGAAGAACATCTCGCCAGTTTTTCCCCTTGCGAGCTCCCACAAGGAGCGCACCGTCGGGAACAGGCAGTTTCCCTTCCTCGGCGTCATGGACGAGCAGTATACGACCACGTCCTTGTATTCCAGCCCGCGAAGGTATTTCTGCACAAGCAAGTCGACGCCATAGCAGTCGCCCACGAGAATCGTCACCTTGCGGGCCATCAACTCGTTCAGGCAATTCAGCATCTCGTCGGAGAGCTCCTTGATGTGGGAGCTTCCGGAGACGAATACTTTTGTTTTTTGTGGCTTCAAATCAATCATACCGCATAATATAGCAAAATGCTAATCTAAAGTACCACGCGTGACGACGTCGACACCGCCCTTCCCGTCGAGGATATAGCAGATGACCTTCTTGATATCGGTACGAATCAGGCTGTACTTGGACGACTTCGCGGGAAAGCATTCGTTGACGACCGCCTGCTGGTCTGGGTCTAGACGGCGGTTAGCGATGATGAGCATGACGCTCGCGGTCGACAAGGCCCGGCCAACGCCGGACGGTTTCACCACGGAGGACAGGCGCTTGGGCCTGATTAAATCCCTGAGCCAGCGTCCCGCATTGGTGTCTTCCATCTTGAACCGGAAGCCGCGCTCTATTAGGTCTTTGATTCCTTCCACCACACGGGCCGGCAATATATCTAGGCCTTCCGCCACCTCGACAATGGCGACCGGCGACCGCGCCGTCGACTTGCCGTCGGCAGACAAATGGAACTTCTGCTGTAGGTAGGTACGGAAACCTAAGTTATTGTGCAGGAAGCAATGCCGGCCGGTGTTCGAGAGGTAGAACCTGCAGGCCGGAAACCCAGCCTCGGTTAAAATCTTGTTGATCTGCAGTGCGGACTTCTTGGTCAGCATCGGTGGGACATGGTGGTTGGCAAGGTAAAGCTTGGCCTCGCGCTTTGTCCTCGGAATCCACTCGTTGTTGTACATGTACCATCGCGTCGACAAGCTCTTGTTCGGATACGGGAGCTCGCTTCCGACGTCGACGTTGCTTAGGAGCACCTCGTCGATTGTAAGACCTTCCTTCTTCAGGATCAGCTCGCGCTCGATCGTGTCGATTTCCTTGGCCATCCCCGTTATCGAGTAGAACCCTTCGTCAAACACGGACCGGTCGGTCTCTTCTATGAAGTTGCCTACATTGTCGGTGAAGTCTTTCACTAGGTCCGGTATGGTCTCGCTGAAGTAGACCCAGTCCTTGTGGCGCATAGAGAGCCAGACCCGTTTCTCTATCCCGTGCTTCATCTTGAACCGTTTGACCTTCTGGAGGATACGGTTCCATTCCCTTATAGCCTTAACACGGCAACCTTCATTTATTTCCCGTTCGATCGTTGTAGCCATCTACTGCACCTCCGGCTTCTTGAATCCACGATACGCAAGAAAGTCATCAACCATATCAAAACATTCCTTCACGTCGGCGAACGTGGTCGGCTTGGCCGCATTTGCGAACCTTGTCGAAAAATAGTCTGTGACTTTACGCAAGCCGGCCTTGATCTGCATGGCGTGCTCGCTGTCGCGTTTCTTGGCCGCGTCGAACGTGTCACACATCCCCCGCAACGTGGCAAACCTAAACGGTGCCCTGTATGAAAGATGATATTCTCGGTACCTATCATAGTCTTCCACCTGAATCAGGACAGCAAGGTCCTTCTTAACCATAGTGAGTTTTGTACCGCGTATTTTCGGGAACATATACGGGATATGAACGACCACCTTGTCCGTGAACGTGCAGTCGGCGCATTCGACATGGCTTCCCGGAAAACATTCGAAAATGTCCACGCCTATATCCCTGACTACTGCGTTGCGTACCGACTGGATTTTGACAGCTGCGGCCTCCGCCTTCGCCTTTCCGAGCGCATCGTCCACGAGTTTGCGCTCGGGGGAACCTTCTGGGTATTCCGGCCCGTCATCGTTCCAAGACGTTGCTTTTGTCCAATCACGGGTACACTTATGTTCCTTTGCGATATTGTCGTAAAAGGCACGTAAGCGCTTGGGTATAGCCTTGTAGACTTCAAGCATTGCGTCGTATTCGCCTTCGACCAACCATTTGTTGTCTTTATAAGTTCCGGATGGAAGAATTGCCTGCACCACATTGAGGTAATACGGCCCATCAGAATCTGTATCGACGTCGTACCACATCTTGATACGCTTAGCGTCATAGGAAAGCGAAATATAGATGCTAAATCTGTATGCACGATTATGGCGTCGAAAATCGCCCAGCTTGTCATCATATTCAAGCAATTCAATACCCCTAATATGAAACCACGAGAACCCATTCCAATGAAAACGATAATGGGGCATTTGGACAAACCCATACGCATACTGGGCTTCACCAACCGAGGCCAAGTCGAAGTCTTCAGCTAGCTTGTCTAGTACACCGGCATGGACTTTCTTCCATTCCTCCATACGGAGAGGAAGCGTTCCGTTGCGAGCCTCGTCCGTGTCTAGCTTGTTGATGCTGTGCATCCATATCCACAGTTCTTCGAAGTCATTTAAGAAGTACATAGATTCCATACATTTAAATGTATGTTCGCCAACCTTAGCCGTATAAACTGCGCGACGTACTTTCTTTGACTTATTCACGACCGCGTCGACCGTGGCCGGAGCGCCGTCAACGGTGCCAACGAAATGGATCGTCCCGATTGCCCCATCGGCATCGATGGAATCTATCGTGAAGTTCTTTTCAAGCTTCACCATATCATCGGATGGAATCTTGCTGGTATAGGCAGCTCCCTTGATCAAGTCAGTATTTCTGTAGGTCTTCATATCAATCCTCATCGAGCATTGTGTCGTATAGATGAGAGAGCCAGTTGGAACATGACTCGTTCGGTTCCAGCGGTGGGGCGAGTTCGCACAGGGCAAATTCGGATATCGAGCGGCACACCGAGGACACGCCCCTAGCCACACAAAACAAGATAATCACTGGAACAAGGATGATGGATATTACCCACGCCCATACCTTCTTCAGAAAATGCTTCATAACGGCCTCCTATATTTGCGGGAACTTACGGACTAAGCTGGCTTTTCTGTTCTAGGAATCACGTTGCTACATAGCGGCAGCGCGTTCACCCACGCGTAGCATATGTCCTTCAGCGAAACCATACCTTCGTACTTCATGGTGTTCTTGTAGATAACGTCCAAGACCCTAACGATAGAATCTGGATGATCCTTGATGATATTGTAGATGAACGGAACCGCAGCCTCATCCATATTGACCAGCGCATCGAAATCCGGGTCGCCCTCGAACTTCATCGTCGCGGACACGGCATAACGGTCGTGCCATGCATAGTAGTGCTTGTAGAATTTGTCCTTCAAGCTGGTCTTCTCCATGCGGCGAATCACGTGGTTAGCCCATACCGGGCGCTTGATCGCGTCACGGAGAATCTTCCAGCCGCTCCAGTAAAGATCCGCAGTGTACGAATGCTTCTTCGTGTCGAAGTCGTGGAACTCGGCAAGCATCATGGACTGGTGAACCGTGTGGATGAACTTGTCTACAGCACCGTTTGTACGAATAAGGAGCCAGCCGAGGGTTCCCTTCTTCCAATGCTGAGGGAAGTTCGCCTGTTTATCGCAACCAAACATCAGATCCATTTCATGCCAGTAGGTCAAGTCCAGAATTTGCTGGCCATAGATGCCTATGCACGGGAATCCGTTGTTGGTCGGATCCTTGCACCAGCTGAACGTACAGCGAACACGGTTAAGCTTCGTCAGCATCACGTTCTCCTCGTTCCAGACGGCGAACTCGGCGATGAGGAATCCGTGGTAGTAGAAACGGCGGAACGTCACCTCGACGCATTCCTTGCCGTAATAAGAGATTCCCTTGCGTTCCGTGAGCTTGTACTGCACAAGCTGCAGACGGTATAGCCAGTCCTCGATTGTCCACTTGCGAGTCAGCTGGTGAATCGTCCACTTGCGCTTCAGACTGCGACTTGCCTTCTGTCCGTTAATCATCAGATTTGGCATTGTCAGCCTCCTTATTCGGTTGGGACGAATTTTTCAGCTTTTGTTCATGTGTCTTTGTACGCCACTGGATTTTCCCGTAGCGAATAAGGTCGGCCTTGTCCATAAGGCGTTGTGCAATGCCATTAACATCGATTGCGTATATGGCGTCAGTAATTTGGTTAATGAGTTCCCAGATGTCTTCCGAGTGGGCGTAGAACTTGGAATTGACCATCTTGGAAATCTCCTTGATGACTTCAACCTTGTGACGATCAACATAGGTGTACTTCTTCAGCAAACACTTAAATCGCCACTTGAACCTCGTACAAGTCGAACACTGGTCCGGCGTGTAGATATCGGCTTCTGTCGACATGTCGTTACGAACGCGAAGTCTGGCCACCAAGCGATCATTGTAGTAGCACTTGATGATAAGTTCCATTGGATAGCTCTGCTCGGTCTTGGTTTCGCAGTTGTCATCAAAGAGCTTCTTACAGTAGCGTTCAAAGAATTTGGGTGTAATCATTGGTGCGTCCTTTACTTCTTGTCATATACATATTTCAAGGGCAAGAGCCGTAGATTCGTTCACGGATGGTCTCCCATACCTTCTTCAGGAAATGCTTTATAACGGGCTCCTATATTTGCGGGAACTTACGGACCAGGCTGGCGTTCGGGTCTTCATACGGAATTTCGCCGGCCAGCACTTCAGCAGAAGCAGGGACAATAGTCTCGTCATCGCCAACCAGGTAAAGTTTGGCAAGCTTGTTCTTGTAATGCTTACCCGGAGACGGGAGTCGGTTCGGCAAATCATTGCCATCGAAAATTGTCAGCGTGTAGGTTCCGGGTACTTGCGCCCCATTTTCGTAAGTAGTTCCCTTCAACAGCAACGTGTACTTGCTGATCCATTCGACCGAATTGACTCGAAGAAACCGTTCCGCTTCACGTCCGTAATAAAATATCGTATATGAAATCATCTTGCCCAGCAGCAACTGCTCTATTATCCGCTTAATCTCGTCCTGCGTCTGGACTAAGTCCTTCTCGTATTTGTTTGTTAGTTTCTGGTAGAACGCGGCTTTTTCGCCACATCCTTAGAATATTTTTTGAGGTCGGCATCTAGCATAATCTTGCTGTCATTTTTGATAATAACCGACAACGTAGAGTAGCGGTCCCTGACATAATCATAGAAGGCTCCATAGCCCATCTTATCGATTAAGTCCAGTAAAGTATTCGGATATCTCAATGTTTTCATAGTTTTTCCTATTTGTTACAGACCAGGTCGGCTATCGCCTTCATGTCAGCACGACGCTTGGCCTTGTTGAAACGAGGGTCGGCGAACAGTCTCGCCTCCTCCCCGCGTTTGGAATACTCCACGACAAGATTGTCGAGTTCTTCCTTTGTCATGCTGAAGAAATCGGTCTCCTTGATTTCGGCGATGGCAACTTCCGCCTTCTTGCGCTCGGCGGTAAGCTCCGCAATTGCCGCCTCGTGTATGGCAATCTGGGACCGGTGGTACTCTATCCTAGAGTCGAACTCCGTCAGGTCCGGAGCACGGACCCTCTTCTTCTCTTCCTTCCGGGCACGGAGGAAATCGACGAAAGCGGACAAGGCGCCGTCGGCATTGGCGAGCCACTCGTACAGGCTCATCCCGGATTCCGTCACCATAGGCAGCTTGGCGGTCTTCAGGATGAAGTCGGGGTCCACCTTTCCGAACGATATGTCGGCGGGCTTGCAGAGCTGGAACCCGACTTTCTGGATGACCTCGTCGGTCTCCGCGTCGGATATGGCGATGGAGTTGTCCTTGTCGACCGCAGTGACGTCGAGCCCATCCTTCCACAGCTTTTCAACCAGGTACGCCCTGATGTTATTTCTTGTCGCCGGCAAATGCAGGTCCATCGTTTTCCCCTTTCGGATGAATCGTGTAGGTGTTGAGCAACGGCAATCCGTCGTTGTCGATCAAGGGTACCAAGTCGTAATCGCGTTCCAGAAGCTCCTTGACCTTGTCGGTACAGATGACATACTCAGGGCTTCCACCCTGTGTAATCATCGCAATCTTTTTAGACGTTTCGAGTATCGACTGGACTATCGACTTCTCGTCATTTTTATCACAACTCATAACGTCGTCTCCTTCAGTTACTGTAGATGAGCCTGTCGTCTATGTACACGGCATACTGGGACACGTCGAACGTGGAGCTGTCCATCAGCACTACCTTGTTCCGGTCGACGCTCAGCACGCGCAGGTTGCAACACTTCGAATAATTGCGCCCTACCCTGCCGGCACGGTCGCAGATGTGCGCGGTGTTGCCTATTGTGCGGCACGTCTTCCCTCCACGCGGGTCGTCCACGGGGATGCACCAGGGAAGCCACGGCTTCGGGAGGTCCGGGTCATCCGCCTCGATGTACATCCCGGAGCTGTCCTGCTCGGGACACACGCCACGGACGCCGGGCAATGTCGGCTTGGCCATGGCCACGGACGCCGTCTTGGTGAGCTTTTTCTCTCTCCCTTCGATGACGTATACCGTTGAATTGGATTCCCTGTACCGCAGCTGACGAGCGACGGGCTCCGTAGGAACCGGCTTCCTGTATTCGGGCTCCTCGGGAAGTTCCCTCGCCGGGGCGCGTTCGGGTTCCTGGGGCACCGGGTAATAGTTGACCCGCGCCGTCCCGCGCTCCCCCTTCTCCGCGTGCCTGGAATAGATGTCATATCCCTCGACGACGCCGAAGACGACGTTGAACACGATGGACACGGCTGGCAACACATGCTTTATCATATCCGAAATATAGCAATTCCAAAAAATATAAACTATGGGGGATTACGAGGATCCACCGCTATGAATATCGAAAAGGCCTTATTGGCAAACTTCAACGACGACTTCGCCCGTTCCTACGGGCCGGACGCCGCATACCAGAAATCCTACGAATTTGTCAAGGAACTCGCCAGCGAGCGCTGTCCTGACGAGCACGTCCCTTACACCAGACAGGAGTTCGAGGAAACATTCGGCTACGACCCAAACGACCCGCCGTCGAGCCGCATCGACGCCCTGTTCGGTGAGGAGACCCCCGAAGCCCAGCTCGAGAGCTACATGGACTCCGTATGCAAGAAGTTCGGCTGCCCACAGGTCGCCACGTACCTGCGGGAAGGCTTCAGGATGCTGAACGAGGCGCAGGACGCCCAGACACCGGCCACGGCCGAAAACTGGCAGGCCGACTACGGCAATGGAGACATCCTCCTCCACGAGGGAAGCGCCGACGGCTTCTATGCCAAAGAGAAGGACCCCATCGGCTACGCCATCCTCACGAACAACGTCGCCATGCTCAAGGCGCTCCACGACGGCACCGCCCCGACACCCGAAAACCCGTGGGAGGTAAGCGGCTGGGAAGAGGACATAGACCACGAGGGAACCTACAAGTACAGCTTCGAAGCGGACTACGAACGCGAGTTCATCCAGGACTGGAGACGCGTCGTCGGCGAGACCGACTGCCAGCAGGCCCTTCGCCTGATGCTCGAGTACGTGCCGGACTTCTGGCTGTGCCCGTGCGACTTCATGAACGCGTTCTACGCGGGGTACGACAAGGAACTCCTCCACTCGCTCCTTCTCAACTACTACAACCTGTTTGACCGCAAGGATGACCCGTACAACTCATACCTCCCGTTCGAAGGAGTCAAGATTTCCGAAGTGCTCGACTTCCTGTCCGCGAAGGAGGGACAGCCCGTACAGCAGGGACAGGCCGGCCCGGAAAAAGTACACAGCAAGCAGACCTACATCAAGATGCTGTACAAGGCGATAGAACCCATCACGAAAAAACTCCACAGCGACAGCAACTGGCAGGCGGTCTGGGACATCAAGGATGCCTGGAACAAGGCCTGCCCGACACTGCAGTACAGCATCGGTTCCCCAAACGGCGGCTACAGGCAAAACCGAGACAACACGGCCAAATGGAAGGAATACTCGGTAGACATAACCACGCCCGACAACAAGAAGATCTCCGGCAGGATCTGCTGTAACGCGGCCGGAACGGTGGAAGACCCGTTCAGCCGCTACGACGTCACCCTCGAGATTCACTAGGACCGATATGGCAAACGAGTTTTCCAAATGGATTCAGTCGTGCAAGGCATCCGAGAGCGTCCGCGATGCGTGCCTCTCCCTGTACGAGTCGGTGACCGAGCCGACGCTGTACCTCCGCCGGGCATACAAGACCGTGAAGGACTGCGAATACACGCCTAAGTTCAACAAGGAATGGCACAAGCGAAATAATGACGGAACCTGGGGACCGGTACAGACCGTATTGGATAACCAGTTCATGTTGAAGGACATCGCAAGCGCAATCGACCCGGACGACCCAGATACCGGCATACCACCAGAGGAACTGAAGCAGCTCGAGGAATGCGACTACTGGGACCTCGACGAGAACGACACTTACCGCATACTTGAAGCAGTACCTCAATACGCCGTTGAACACATCCAAAATTCCGACGAATACCAAAACAGCGACTACTCCGCGATGACGTTCAACAACACAGTCGTGAACCAGTGGCTAGTACACAACACCGACCACGCGTGGGACATATGGAGCGACGGGTTCATGTACGGCAACGATGTCGGGCAGCTGGCCTACAGCAACGCCGGGTCCACCCAGGGAAAAGAATTTGGCGACTACCTGTTCGCCTTCCCCATAGACGACGCCCCGTCGCCGTCCTACCGAGACGGACTGAAGTACGGTAAGGCGAGCGTCGTGTTCGTCGGCACGGGAAACGAGTTCTACCATTACGGCGACGAGGAAAACCAGGTCATATTCGACCGGAGACAGCCTAGCGGTTGCTTCGTCGTCGACAAAGAAGACGAGGTATGGAATGTCTACGGCAAGGACATGTACCGACCGCTGATAAGCAGTGAATACGACAGATGTCTCGAATGGATTAAGAAGAACGGAGCCGACTACGCTGGACAGATGAAGATGTGGAAGACCGACGGCGTGATCCGTCGGCATGTCAACCATCGGCCGGTTCCGTCTCCGTCTCGGCGTCTACGCAATTGGAAATGACGTTGGCGTCCTGAAGCATCCGCACGGCGTCCCTATTCCGAAGAATCCGCAGGACTTTCTCGCCATACGGACGGCGTACCATATAAGGGCAGAAGTACGTTACTGGGCCGAGAGAGTCGGGATCTTTGAGTTTCCCGCTGCTAAACTCAGACGCAAAATAACGCATGAATGATAGACTGCCCCTGGAAACATAGTCCAGTTCTATGTTCCCGTCCTTATCCATGGCAAGCGAGAAATTGGGGGTGGAACATTCCCCTATATATCCGAACCGCAGTCCGAGTTTCCGGGTCGCGTCCCTGACGGAATATTTGGAAATTGCGAACTTCTTCTCGAATTCGTCGTACTTGACGCCGGCGATGTCCCTGCACTGGAAGTTGGACACCACGAAGTTGGCGCCAATCCCCATCGGCTCGCCCCCGAACCAGGTCACAAGCGGATAGGCCAGTTCGGGTTGCGCCTTCACAGGCATTTGCATCCCGCCGCCGATACGCGAGCCTTTCGCACGATTCTTGTGACGGTTCGCATAGAGGCGGACTTGGCTGTCCTCGGCCCGTGCGCTGCCCGACATTATGTACGTGGTCGACTTGGTCGACGGATTAAGAAGGTTCATGTCCTTTACAAAGCCGAGCGCACCTAGCAGGGAGTATACCTCCTCGGGCTCGATGAACCTGAATTTTTTGTTCTCGAGCTTTTCCCTAGCGTTCCTCGGATAGAACCACAGGTCGTCCTCCCCCCCGTCGCCGTACTCGACTACAATGTTCGACTCATGCGATGCGGTCACTAGGTCGAGCTCGATTTGTGTAATCGGCGTGTCGGACGGGACATACATAACATTGGTTACATACCCGGCAAACGGACCCGCACTGGGAAACACGACCAATCCATTCTCCGGATGCCCCACCGGCTCGGTCGTATCCAACTTGAAGGGGACAACCGCGTCGGTATTGTTCACGTGTATTTTCGACAGCGCCTCGGTGTTCGGGTACAATACATTGGGGTCGGGAATATGTCTCTCTTTTGATGAATACCGTGACGAGTACCAAACATTGTTCCGCCGGTTAACATTGCAAGCCTCAATCATATGGACTATGCGATCGTTGTGGACCATGCAATCGCTATCAGTATATGAGATATTGTTGGTAGGCGGGGCGGCGTCAATCAATTGAGTGTCCTCGTTGTCAAAGTCCTGCACGATGTAGGAAGTAGTCGTGGTAGTCGACCCGTCCTCGGCGTGTACATAGAACATCGAGGATAGCAACATCCCGTCAATCAATTCATATACGCGCCTTGCGTCGACCGGACGGCGGAACTCCGCCTCGGCCAGCTCAATAATCTTGGGCATCATCGTGCTCGAGTCAAACGCCATCCTCCAAGAACCGCCGTACTTGTATACATACCGCAACAGGTTCTCACGCTCGTTTGAGAAATTCCGCACATAGTGGTTATCGTAGGTCCGCAAATAGCCGCCATTGTCGAACGGCTTGCTAGGGTCGTCGTCCGGACTACGTATGAACTTCACGAACGAGGCCGTCTCAGCTACTATGGAATCATACGACGGGTGTAGCGACACGTACATGCCGTTGACCAAGATAACCGGAAGGAACACACCCAAAATGCGCCGGGCCGCATAGTACGTGCCGTTAGTGGAACGCATAATGACCCGGTTCGTACTTTTCGGCCACACAGTGGCGACCGCATCCTCGTTCAACTGGCACTTGACGGGAAAATGCGTCACCTTGTCATCTTCATCCGACGCATTGGACGTTTTTCCCAAATTCTCGAATGCCGGATTCGCGTCGGGAACCCAGACAAGATATAGCTCGCCGTCGAACGTACACCTGACGGAAAGCACGTACACCCTGCTCTCCTTCTTGTCGACGGGGATGCGCTCCTTGAAGTCGTGCGGTATGAACACCTTCTTGTAGCCGTCGGGCACATAGTGCAACGGCGACTTCAGCACGGAGACCCCGCCGTACCGCTTCGTCTCGTAGGAGGACCCGTCCCTTTCGTCGACGACCCTCCTGTAATCGGAGATCCTGCCGGACGACATGCGGAGACGCCTCATCAGGCTGTCATACTTTCGGTAATATGGCCGGTTCCCCTTGTTGATGGCGTCGGCCATGCTTTTCAGGTGCCTACGCTCATCCGACACGGTAAACGGGGGGCAGATCTCAAAGTACGGGCCACCGAGAAGCATGGACAGCTCAATCTCGTTGTACTTGTTGTCACCCTTTCGCTCGTCCACGTTGTCGTGGTCATGGTTCCAGCGGTTGTTGACGTGGATAAGGCGACCTCCCGGACCGATGTCTATGCCGAGCATCGACTCGCCGAACAGCTCGTCGGACTCGTCCATGTCCTCGAAGTCGGGAAGCACGGCGAGATACAGGCGGACCAGGTTCCGCGAGCCGGACGGCATGCCGTTGACCACCTCGCTAGACTTGACCATGCTGTACCGCTCGAACATGTCGGGATACTTGAAGTGGCACCACGAGTGCTTTTCCGTATACTGGTAGTACTTGGAGGCGGTCTCGAACGAGTCGAGCTCGATGATCCTGTAACGGCGCGGGCCGTACTTCATCCTGCGCAGCTTGCGCTTCATGGAAGACCAGTTCGCGGCGGCCACGACTCCGTACATCGCCGTGAGTGTGGAGAAGGTCATCGTCCTGCCGTCCTTGTCCGTCAGATATCTGGTATACTCGCCGGCGTGCGCTATGGACACGATGCGGACCATATCGTGCAAGGACGTTATCTGTACGGGCTGCTCGTCGCCGGTCCCCAGCTGGAGTTCGCCGAAGGCGATTCGGGCAACTCCCGGAGCGAACCTGATCTTGCACTGGCCGTCCCTGAAGAAGGTACGGCGGAGGTCCATGTAGGCCTCGCGAGTCCACGATAGTTTCTTCGGTGGGTTGTCCTTGTCGATTGATTCAGCAAGCGCCTTGTTGTATCGCTGATCGGCGACGTCCTCGTAAATTTCCCGTATCAGGGAGACGTTGGGAAGGCCCATCAATACCTTCTTGGTATATCGGTATGCGTCGCCTTCACTGCCGAAGCCGGTACTGTTCGTCATTGTGTGTCCTTATAACAAGTGCCGCGAATGAGACACGCCAAGTCCAACCTAAGCGCCGATCAAGCGCCTTCGGTCGCAAGTCGACCCTAGGTTACACACCATCAGACCTAACGGGCTTGCCATTAACCAGGGGTGGGCTCGCCCAGCAGCTTTGCAGTACAGACTTACGTGTTACGAATGGGCTCGCGCCCCCACCGCCGCCCTGAGCCAGGGCCGGCGCAGGCCTAAGCCTACGCCAGCCGCATTCCAACATCGGGCAGCAGTCACGTTTCACCAGAACTGCTCGCCATCGGCCATCCGGTCGGTACCATCGTCTAGGGGCCCCACATCCGAACCAACTAGTATATCCTTCAGCGGGGGAACCGACTCAGCATGCCTTATTTGCGGCACGACAGAAAATATAGACAATTATTTGCCGGAATACAACGCACTTATGTAATTTTTCGTTAACATGTTCGCTGGACCGCCCGTATATCTCGGTTAACCATGGCCGATTACCTCGAAGGAATATGGCAAGACAATCTTTTTTCCTGACCAGGGTTGTGCGTTGCCTAAGATCTCTATTACCCGGTATTCGAATCTAATCGGGAACGACTTGCTTTTATCGCATATTTGACTCGCATATATCTTGTTTCTCGGGAGATAGAGAATCTCGCTGTCAAACCGTAGTTCACCGGACAAGCCATAATCTTTCGCGAGTTTATTGAGCTTCTCGGCCAGACTGCGTGACTTCGTAGCCGTCGGCCTGTACACAGGTTCGACCAATACAAACCTTGTCCCACGATAATACATAGTTACATACCAGTCGCCAAATACGGAATCGAATACGCCGGCCCACTTTTTCTCGCACTCGAAATATGAACCGACCCTCCGTACCGCCCCACGGACAGCAACCGAAATAAAGGCAAGCCGCGCCATAGTCCACAACAATTTTATCATTCGCTCCATACCAACGTGTTCCATATATTCATCGACACATCGTCATAAAAAGGCAACTTAAATATTTCACAACACTCTGGGTCTACATGGAATTCCGCTTTTATCTCGGACGGCTTTATGAGGGTGACTCCGGTGCAGACATATTTCATGTTGTCCCGCGTATTTTTTATGCACTTGGGTGCCAAACGCAAATACAGCACTTTGGTCTTTTAATCATAATACAATAAATATAGCAAAGCACTGACAAATATGCACATAATGTACTAATTTCATAGACAGAAAAATTAACATATATAAACCTATGTATATACGAGTTCGTGGTGGTTCTTGTATATGTGAATGTGTTTTTGAGTGCCAGTTGGATGCTAACCACCACAATAAGCGTCCGACTGGCACTTCTAGTTGGTTGTCATATGATACGAGCCACAAAGCATACGTTGAAGTTCGCCAATACCGGCAAGCGGTCGTCCATAGACAAGTTGCTTGCCGAATGGCGACGAGTCATGCAGTTGATATGCGACGACATATGGCTCAATGGCTATCGCTGGCAAGAGGACGACGGATGGCATGAATTCAATCCGGCACAGTTCAAGTACGAGTTACCCAAGTACCTCGACTATAACCGATTCGATATTGAAACGTGGCTATCCGCGAGGACGCTCAGTTCACTTGTAACACAACTAAGTGGAAAATTACGAGCAATATGTGCGAAGAACGCTGCTCGTCTATATGTATTCGACAAGGAAGCATCTCAAGGACGGTACATTGAACGGTTGTGGAATACTATAGAAACCCGAAAGCCTAGCAAGCCGGACTTGTCTGATGCCGGAATAGAGATATCTAGTAAATGCGCAGAATTCATACATACGCCTAATGGCGAGTTCTATGGCTTCCTCCGCATTAAATCCACTGGGTTACCTATATTCAGTGTACCCGTATGCCACCAGAAGCATTTGCATAAATATACTGATGGTACTTGGACTAGATGCAATGGTTATCTTATCGATGAATATGGCATACAAATGCGGTGGCAAAAGGATGTGGAGCCTAAAGCCGACGGCGTCAAAGTCGGAGCCGACCAAGGTCTGCTTACTTGCATTTCCCTATCGGACGGCCAAACTACACCAGATATGGTCGTCAGCGCACCTAGAAAAGGCGAACCCGATAGGACTATAACTGTTAATTTAGACACTATAACGGACAAGCTGGCTCGTAAGAAGAAAGGATCTAAGTCATTCGAGCGAACTCAAGCTGAACGTCGCAATTACATTAACTATGCCGTCAAAAGAATAGATTTTTCAAATATCAAGGAAATCGGCCTTGAGAAGATAACGAATATCAACTATGGACGGAATACGTCCAGAAAAATGAAACATTGGTCCAATCCGGAGATAGTTACTAGGTTGGCACAAGTTGCAGAGGAGTTCGGTGTCCGAATCAATCTGCAGTCGAATGCCTACCGCTCTCAACGCTGCTCTGGGTGCGGACACGTACTCAAGAAGGCGAGGAAGGGAAAGCTGTATGTATGCCCATTATGTGGGCTTACAATGGATGCCGACATCAATGCGGCTAAGAACCACGAAGCAGGTCTACCCGCTATACCTCACTCGACTGAGTTCTCCAAACTGGCCAATACAGAAGGCTTCTACTGGTTGCCTTCCGGTTTGTTCAGAATGGACGGTTCGGAGCTAAGAGTCCCGGACACGTTAAAAAGTCAATAAGTATATTTGTCTATACTTTGACTAACTCTCCTTGAGCACATACACCCTACGTTTGGGCTCGCATATACCATCCATGATAACAGTCACGTAGAAGGCGTCGTCGAACACCATATCCAAGATTAGGCCAGTAGACAACCTAGAAAATGCCGTGACCAGTCCGGCCACGGCAGATACGATGTACGCTATCAAGAATCCGACGCCCAACTAGCTATCCATTTGCCTGCGGAACCTGTTCGCCGGCGGGCCTGACCTTGGTCAGCGACTCCCAAGAAACTACTACTTCGCACTCGTAGCAACGCTTGAACGTCTCGATGCGCTCAATCTGTTCCTTTGTCAGCGTCGGGTCCATCATGGCCGGCAATTTGAGCGGACGCTCGACAACCTCGAACCCTGCCTTCCTGAGGCGTTCAAACACCGCGTCCTGGTCGGCGAGCAGCGACTTGGCGATTGCTTCGGAATTTTCCCCAGCGACCGCCGCCTGTTTGCCGAATGCCAGCTCACCCGGATGGGTGAGGCCGTACAGCGAGAACTTCGAGAGGACCACTTCCCCCTCTTCCCGACCGGCAGCATCCCGTGCCATCTTGACGATGTCGTTGAACCGACGGTCGACGCTCGTGCAGGCGCGGGCCTCGTCGGTAATCTTTGCCAATTCTTCTGCGATAGACATCACTTATCCTCCGTATTTATGAATTTCTTAATTATGAATTTCTTCGAAATTATATTACTATACTGGCATTCATCCACCGGGATGCCGAGCCGGTCGAGTACGAGCAGGAGAGCCTTGAAATAACCCTCGATGTTACCATCCACGACGGTCATGCTCGGGTTAATGGCGAGTATGCGCCTGTCGATCTCCACAGCCTCCTGGAAGGTCTGGTTACGACCGCTCGGGTTGTAGGCCTTCGTGCGGCGTACGAAGAAGTCGATACGGTTGTCGAACTTCTTCCCCTCGATGGCGCAAAGCGCCTTCAGGGTCTCCTCCTCGGTGTACAGGGCGCCCAGTTCAATCGGCGAATCGGTAATGATCACGTCGACCTTCCCGACGAGCCGGTTCATACGGCGTACCTGCTGGCCCGTGATGTAGACCTGGTTGTTGGCCATGAACTCCTTGTCCCCCTCCCACGCAAGTTCCTTGGCGAACTCGGTCACCAGCTCGGCATTGACCCCCGCCAGCTTCAGGTAGGCGAAAAGGAAAGCTGCGCCCGTGCTCTTTCCCGACCCAGGGCCGGCAAAGAGGTTCACCACGAGCGGCTTACGGGGTGCCGACTGGTCGGGCCCGACGGACAAGTCGTCACCCGCCTTGACAACGGGACGCTTCCCGTCCTTCATTCCGTCCAGGAACTCGTGGCAGGCCGATGTGGCCATTTTCATTTCCATGTTCAGGTCGGCGACAAAGTTCTGCGTGTTCGCAAGTTCGCCGAGACCGGCTTCAATCTCTTCTTTCTCGATACTCATCAAAAGATCTCCTTTGGCATCAAATATAGCATTTTATGCTGGTTTTATGCCAAGTTTCGCCTTTTTCCTCTCTTCGCGCTCTCGGGCCCGCTCCTCCTTCCTGCGGAGCAGTTCCTTCTTCTTGGCCTTCTTTTTCTTCTTCACGCTTTCGAACTCCACCCCTATCTTCATCATAGGGGACTCGGCCAGCGATATGGCCCCCCGCGTCTTTGTAGTGGTCAACAAGGCGACCTTCGCCGGGTCAAGCCTGTCCTCGCCGAACTTCTCCAGTACCATCAGCTCCCGAAGTATCTCGCACATCCAGAATGCGTCACAGAGGTCATTGTGGGGCGACTCGAACTGTTTAAGCTTCTCGAAGATCTCGGCCGGGTAAAGGCTGGGGTATTCCGACTTGAAGGAGAGGCACATCGAAATCTTGTCGGCGTCGCCGTCACCGGTAGCGAACCGCTTGATCTGTCCGATACCGAAGTTGATGATCCCCATATCCTTCGTATAGGCCAGATAACGGATTCCGCCACAGAACTCCGCTATCTGCAAGATGCTTCCGCTTCCGGTGTGGGCCTTGGAGGTAGCATAGTCTTCCATACCCAAGAACGCGACTCCGTCCAGACGCTTCGATATGATGTCGTAGGTCAGCCTCTGGCGTTCGGGCATGCAGAGAGCCGAATACTTGTCAGCGGCGCACAGGTACTCGATATGGACATTCCCCTCGTCCACGGCATACATCTTGATAGTCGTATAGCCGTAGAACTGAATGTCCTTCACTTCAAGGTTGTCGTCCAAGTCCATAACGACAATGCCGCTGGACTTGATCGAAGGGTCGATTCCTGCTATCTTCATTTGCGAGCCGCCTTCACGATGAAATCGGAATACACATTCTGGTCAATGCACCGCATCGAGTTCTTGTACCACATCACCCTGTGTTCGGAAATCGGCGTGTATTGGTGACAATCCGTCCCGATGTTAAACCCGTTGCGCTTGAAGAACGACATCCCGTGTACGTGGGCGTAAAGGTACGTCACGTCGTTCAGGTTTTTTGCGGGATAGTCTACCGGCTCGTGTATAATAACGAAATTGCCCGTGTTGCCGTCCACGTCAGAAAGAGTAACCTCGCAAGCGCCATCCGGCTGTGTCTGGTCGTAGAGCTCGATGGATCGCAGTCCGGCGTATTCCCTGTTGAAAGAGTCCACCATAGCGTTCACCTTGTCCATGTACTTGCGGTCGTAGTTGCCGAGCACCCAGACGAGCTTCTTGAAGTTAAGATTGGTCAGTACGGCATCGGCTCCATCCACGCTGAAGTCGGCAAAGTCGCCGGCGTGGTACACAGTGTCGTCCGGACAGACGACCTTGTTCCAGTTGGACATGAGCTGCAAGTCCATCTCTGTCACGTCAACGAAAGGACGATGGGACAGCTGCAAAGTCCGCTCCTGCCCAAAATGGGTATCCGCAGTGAACCAACGTCGTTCCGGCGCGTCGCGAAGGTCGCTCACGACGTCGGACAGCATCTTCTTCAAGTCGTTGTAACAAGTCTTCTTCTGCTCAGCGAACTTCAACGACATATACTTCATGCGGATGGCATCATCGGGAAACCCGAAATACACGCCCCTCTTCTTGTACCACTCGCCGAACTCCACGTTCGTCGTGAAGGCCGGCCATTTCTCGCATCGAGGAACCCAGAAAACGAGAGCGGAGCAGAGGTGCATCATCGTGCGTTCCCACTGGGTCTGCGCCCGCAGGGCCTCCGGCTGGTGTCGTTCCATCTCGCTGTAATTGTCGTTGGTCGGGGTGATAACCGTGCCCTTGAAGCCAAGCTCTTCGAGGATGTCGAAGGCGGCGTACCGCCAGTCCTCGTGGTAGTCGAAGCGCGGGCACGGGCCGGCCAGGAAGATGGAATTGTTCATGTCGCGGGCCTCGGTCATCTTGCCTAAACCCTCGTCATAGGGTAACTTAATCTTGAACGAGTATTCTTTCATATAGCCTCACTGGTTTAAATCGTTTCCAGGACGTTGGAATCAACGGCGTACGCGTTCACGCGCCGGTTGACCAGCGTGATCTCGAACGGCGTCTTCGCCGTCAGCGTTATCTTCGGGTACTCCTGCTCGCCTATCGTGATTTCGGGATATCCGTTCGGCTTGCTGTAACGAGTGACGAGGTCGTCGAACTCCTGCCTGTCCTGTATTTCGTAAGTGGCGTAATATACGGCGGCCTTCTTGATTGTGCGCCGTACGGGTATAGACCTGGGATGCGACTCGTGCTCGGCACGGTCGTAATGCTGTATGCAGGGCCTCAGTATGCCCCACCACTTATCGATTAGTATGTCCAGTAAGGTTTCGGCCGATACGTCGTCGGAAAGTTCGGTGATCTCTAGGACCTTGGCCAGCTTGGCCTCCGGATTTCCGGGCAACCTATCGACCATACTTCGTAGTCGATTGGCCGCCGCGACAGCATCCATTGTCTTGCAGCCCGCCTTCGCAGATATTCGCCGTCGTAAGTCGAACAGCGAGGCGTTCAGTATGTCATTTGGAACCAACATAGCACCTCCTCATGTCGGTATGTACCTCTTCGGGCAATGCGTCTTCATCGCCAGTTTAATCATAATCTTTAAATGTCTCGGTAAAAAAGGCTCGTCGATCGAGGCCAGCTTTATCATGTCGTCCAAGCTTTCGTAATAAACATCATGCCACTTGTACACGTTGAACTTGTAGCGAGCATAGTCCTCGCCAAAATACCAATGAAGGTTAGAGTTTATTAAATCGGCGACCCATTGGAGGTCTGAGCAGTCTGCGCACGAAGTCGCCGTGTCTAGCAGGAAAATATGCTTATCGAGCATATAATCCGACATCACCAAGTACACTACTTTAGTCGAGTCGACCGGCCCGCAGGACTTGATAATACCGCCGGAAATCCGGCGGATACTTCGCCAGAAGGCGTTAAAAAGAAAGACCCCGTACATGACAGGCTGAATCCATCTCAGCAACATATACGGGATCTCCCTACTTGCCCTTTCGGGATATGGATTCCATCCAGATGGCCTTTAGCTCGCCGAAGCTGATCTTCGGGTCGTCCAGACGGGAGAGAGACGGGCGCGGAGTCGCGCCCGTCTCTACTTTTTCATTGATCTTAGCCGACCGTTCCATTATGCTCCGCAGTCAGCGCCGTGGAACGGCGGAATTGCCGGCTTCTTGAGGTCGTCCATCGTGATCTTGTCGCCCTGTACGTCCGGGGTGGGCTGGTGGACGTTATCCCACCAGTTCTTGCCGGACTTGAACTGCGGGGACGGTGTCGGAGCTGTGCCAACATAAGCGCCCTTCAGGTTCTTGGCGATGTCGTTGAGCTCCTTGTTGCCGAGCGGAACGCCCGACGCCTGCGCGACGGAAGCCGAGCGGTCCGGGCAGTCTTGGTTCTCGCAGGAAATCTCCGGCTGGCCGATGACGGAAATTACGCCGTCGATATAGCCAATGACCGATTCCGGCGACACGTTATTGGAAAGCTTGCCTCTGATGTTGTTCAGGATACCGACAACATGCGTGACGTTGATAGTGTTTGCCATATTTTAATCCTCATTGTAGATGAGTAAAATATAGCAACGACTACCGACGGCGTCAACTAGAATATGCTATGCCTGCTCGACTAGGACGTCCTTGTAGCGGTCTACGATGGAAGACCACGGCCCCTTCACGCCGGCCACGTCCTCGCAGTTCTGAAAGTTGGGGCCGAACGCCGGGTGCGTGGCCGTATATTCCTCGCCGTTTCCGAGGTGAATGCCGCAGAATCCGTTATCCGTCATGAACTCGTCCAGCGCCTCGAGGTCGGCCTTCACGTGCGCGAGGCCGTAATCGGATACCCAGCGGGAGATAATCTGGCGGTTTTCCCCGTCACTGCCCCCTTCGAGCAGTAGCACGGCCCAGCTCGGGAAAGCGGTTATCTCTTCGAACTTTTCGTTGGAAACAGGCTCAGGTTCCTTGTAGAAGGCGTCCTCTATTTCGGACTTGTACGTCTCGGTGAGAGGAGTCCAGGGCCCCTTGACGGCGAACATCTTCTCGACACAGCGGTCCTCCCTGGGGGTGAGGTCGTCGACCTTGTTGCCGAGCGCGTCGGTACCATCGAAATACTCGTTGCTTTCGCCCGCAGGCACCAGGTTGGCAAAGCCGTTCTCGGTCATGAACTTGTCGATGGACTTCAGCTCCTCGAGAGTCTTCTCGGGGTCGTACCCGAGGTTGTCGATGAGGGTACCGTTGGCGAATCGCTCGGCCATCCAGTGGGGGACGTCCTCGACTGGGATGTACTCCTCGCCGCCGGTGGCCTCGTGCAGGATTACAAAGGTAGAACGCATAGCGTCCTTCAGGGAATCAGACGCGCTCGACTTGTCGATAGCCTCGATTACAGCAGATTTCTTGTCCATGACTCTTCCAAACTCGTTTTCAACAAGTTTATCACCGGACCAGCGCCAGCACGATTGCGGCTACGACGACCAGCAAAGCAATCCACGGCACCAACGAACCGTCTCCGCTATTGCGCCCTGCCGGTTTAACGCGGGATTGCATATCTATCTCGTTCTTCCAGGACTTGTCTTCCATCTTATACCTTGATTATCATGTTCTTCGGGTCGTTGATGAAGTCGATAGTGTCCTCGACCGCCTCGGCCAGACTGGCCATGCTTTCCGGGTCGTACCCGTCCAGCTTCAGCTTGCGTCCGCCCAGTAGCACGTACGTCATCTGGTCCACGCACCGGCCCAGGCGGAAACCGCACTCGTGGATGACCTCCCCAGGCTTCGCCGAGAGGATGCGCGAGGCGATCTTCTGCTTGGTAGGTATCAACGGGACGATGTTGTACGTTTCGATGAAATCGTACGCTATGGCGGGATTTACGGTAAGCCCATACAGGTCGGTAGAGTAATCCAGATTCTCGTCGGGCATCAGGTGGAAGCTGTTCGTGGACGCTATCACCTGCAGTCCCCTGCTATACGCGAGGCGGAGCAGATTCGGGAACTGCCTCTGCGTGTTCAAGTGCATGAACGCGTCGATGTCGTCGACTATAAGGATGGAATCCCGGCAGGTCATGAACAACGATAGCCATAACATGACTATCTGAGAGCGGCTTGGCTTGTCCGTGCCCAAAATATCGGATAGCGACATGTCGGACTCGGGCCGGCGGAGCAACGGCTCCACTTTACAATACTCGCTCGGCCACGCGTAGTCCCACAGGTTGGTCTTATCCCCCCACATATTCGGCACGTTGTATATCGCGTTCGCCAAGTCCCAATCAACAAAACTGTCGGCCTTCTTCAGAGTCTTCTCGAAAAAGGACACGACCCGCTCATCGGAACCAAGGGAGGCAAAAAGGCCCGTGCCAATATCCAGGAAACTGACATGGCACTCGTCACCCAAAATATTCAGGTTCTCGTCCTTACCAAGACAGCTACGCTCCGTATACGAGACCCCGCGAACATATCCGGTGCTTTCAACGCGGGCCCGAAGGATTCTTGCGTCATGGTCGACCTCAAACGTGACCGAGTCCCCAAATGTTTCGACAACGACTTTATCAAAATATGGGAGCGCCCCATCATGCAGGCGGAACGCGAACGGCGCAATAAAACCGCGACACGAATTTGTCGCAAATTCGAGCAGCTTCAACACGGAACTCTTGCCGAAGCCGGACGGCCCCGTAATGAAAGGCTTGTCCAGAAACTCGATATGGATGTCACGGTTGCCGAACAGCTTCTCGATGGTCAACGACTTGACCCAATGGTTTACAGATCTGGATGGTGTCAATAACATAATGCGCAAATATAGCAATACGAGCCGTATACGGCAAAGGCGCCGTCGCCGGCGCCCTCGTCTAGTCGTACAGGTACTCGTCCTTGACGAACCGGTTAGCCCGGCGCTCGAGCGCGACCCTCCTCAGGTCGATCCCGCTCCGCTTCGCGAAAGACCTCGCCGCCTTGAGCTGTCTGGCCGCACGTGCGGCGGCCTGTTCCGGCGTCTCCGACGGACGAGCTTCCATCTGTTTCTGTTTCATGTATCTTTCCTTCCTTGATAGAGCCGGCGGCAGGATTCGAACCCGCGAATGGCTGATTACAATTCAGCTGCTTTACCACTCAGCCACGCCGGCAGGTTATTGCGGGCCCGCAAGACTGTGCCGCTTGCCCTTCGGGAGTTCCGCATACATGCCGAGCTCCTTCAGCTTGTCGACCAGTCCCGAGAAACCAACTGTTATCGTCGCGACACCGGGCTTCTCAATCGTCGCCTTCTCGGCGACGTAGTCGTAGCGCACGGTCGCCACGGACAGGGTCGCGGGGTCGAGATACTTGCTCGTCCTGACATCGAAAGCCCGGAAACCACGGAGGAATCCCTCGATGTTCCTGAACTTCCAGATGGCGAACGTGCATATATCCATAACATAGGCAGTTTATCGAACAGCGGCCCGACCTGGATTTGGTATTACACCAAAAATAGCAATTGTAAGTCGAAATTGCTATACTTATCATAAAAAAGGTGAAATATGAGCGACATCCATCCACAGAAAAGCGAAAATCAAGTAGCAAATCTGACCAAAGAAAACGAACTTCTCAAGGCCGACGTGGCCGAATACAAGGAACGCATACAGAAAATGCTCCACGTCTTCGACTTGATAAAGGACAACCTCATCAACGCGAAAATCGGCAAGAAGGTCGCGACGCTTATCTCGCAGACCGGGCAGACCGCAGAGACCGTCATCAAGACGGTCGGTCTTACGAACGGTATGCTGGATATGAGCAAGAAGATGTACGTTCTGTGGATAACGCATCGCGAACTGATTGAAAAAATGGCAACTGGGTCAGACGAGGAAAAGGCCACCGCCAAGAAACAGCTTCTTTGTGTCGTTATGAGAGCTTGCGAAGGGAAAGCGAACCCCGGTCTGGTTTATCAATACCTAGACAAAATGACGACCGAGTATAACAACGGTCGCGGCAAGTTCCAAGACGAACTGTATCGTTGGGAATGCGACTCTGAGATCAGTGCCACTCAGGACTTCGAGAACGCCCATTTTAAGGCCATTGTCGATATGGGGGACAAGTGCATTCCCTGGATTCACGAAATCATCGACAACCACCCCGACCCCATCGTACACGCTCTAGACGTGATGTTCCCCGGCGTAATGAAATATGAGGATTGTGTGCCGTTAAACGAAGTGTGCGAGGCTTGGTCGGCGTTGCTCGAGCTCACGCACGATCAGAGTCCTATGGCTAATCCTCTCCAAGAAAAATGCTATAATTGAGGAAACGAGGTCAAATATGAAAGAATACACAGGCGACAAGCTATTCAGGGCGCAAAAAGGCATTGCCTCCCTTAAAGAGGCGTTCGAGTACGACAAAGACCTGTACGACCAGCTTTTCGGCAACCTGACCATCAAGAAATACCGCAAGAACGACGACGAAACCCACGAACTCGTCTATACCGGCGACATCGACGGCATCGGTCTCCAGTTTACCGTGCTGTTCAACAAGCATCTTGTCAACGTGGGTTATGACGCGAAATTCGAGAACGGAGAACACCTACGTCTGGTAAACAAGGACAACCCCTCCTATGCGTCAGCCGACCTTTACGCCAGCGAGAGCGCACGGGAGCTGCCTTGGGGCTGGAATGTCGAGCACATCGAGCAGGAAATGATCAAGTGGCTCCATTGGGTCAACGCTAAAGACCAAGACCGCCCGATGCGCCTGCTCGACTGGTCTAACAATAACCGAGACCTTTTCAATAAGTTCAACGAAGCAAGGAACGATATCGAGCACCGCAAGATCGAAACACTCCGTTACGAACCGCGGTACCAGCATTTCCGCAAGGAATCTTGGGACACTTGCGACATCACCGCGCTGGCCGGTATCGACGATCAGAACAAGCCTTACATCGCCTTGTGGATTCATTACACGCCGAACGACGAAAAGGATGACTATTGCAGCCGTGTCATCTACGGCGGACGCAAAGAGGAACCCATCCGCAACCCCAACCGTAACGACTCCTTCTACGGTGTCAAGTTCTACGACATAGACGAGATGTACCAGTTCGTCAAGGACGCGCAGCTCCGTGTCGAGGAAGAACAGGACCGAGTGGCCAAGGAGCACGGCATCGAATGGCGCGGCATCAAATTCAACGACAAGGGACCCGTTGGCGAACACAGCGTCTTCAAGAAGTTCGCCAAGTCCGCCACAGAGAAGATTCTCGATATGATCGAGAAGCGCACGTTCAATTTCCGGACATTCGTCGGCAAGGAAGACTTGGTTAAGGAATACCCAGAAGACCTTCTTTTCGAAGGTGCTGGCGCACTGTACGAAAAGAAGGTCACGATGATGAAGAAGAAAGGACAGAAGCTGGTGCCGTTCAAGGCCACTATCTCTATCCGTCCAGACGCGCACTTCTACATCTACGGCTACGACAAGTTCATCCTCAAAGGCGATGAACACGATGTATACGATGTCAACGTATTCATCACGTTTCCTCTCCGCTATATAACGCTTGACGGCGAGTATATGACCTTCGACGAGGCCAAGAAACATTCCGACGGCGGTCCGATCAAGGTCAAGTGGCGCAAATACAAGACCTCGTTCGAGACACTCTCGGATATTTACTGGAAGGCTCACCATGATGCAGACAATGCCATCGCCCGTAAGATTATGGACGAATACCCCGGTGGGCAAGGCATAGAAGCATACGAGGCTTGGTGCGAAGAACACTATCCGGGTTATATCCACAGAAAGGAGAACTACGTCCTCGGCATCCTCAACAACTACGTAGACCAGTACAACAAGTATCTGGAATACAGCAAGGAGTTCAACTGATGAAATCGATATCACGCAATCGGAGCAAACGTCGCAAGTGACGTAATCCGATAATAGCATCTATTCTTGAAATATTCCTTTATTTCATCGTGAGAATACAGCTTTCGGTTTGCTATTTCATGTACGCCAAGGTATTTTATCCAATACGCGCCGCGAGGACACACCATTTTGTTACCTCGGTCATAGCCTTTAACAATGACATCCAATATGATGTTCACGATTTCGTCGGGTGTATAGGTTGATCTCAAACCGTTACGACGACGGCAAGTATTGATATATTTACAAGTTGATTCAAGCTTGAAATAACCTTTCTCGAAATGATTGGTTATTGCTAACCCAAGAGAGTTGTTCAAATAATCAAGAAGGCTTTCATGTTCGACATATTCGGTACCTTCCTCGAACATAAAGTCGCCGCCGTACGTATATTTTATAGCGACGTGCAACATTAACAAATCTGGACGATTAGCTAGTTCTTTGTCGCGAGCTACCTTTCGCGCATCTCGCCGAGCTTCCTTCATATAGGCGCGAAACTCGGCCACAGCGTCGTGACCGAACTTCTGCTCTATGAACTTTTCCGCGAGCTTAACATCACCCATACGGCTTGTATTCCTTGACCATCTCTATTGACCGGGGATTAATTTAAATCCAACAATATATCCAAACTAACATCGCACGAATCATAGAATCCGGGCGGAACATTTTTAATACCACCCGTTTTTGGTATGATTAGTTTCTCGCCTTTAAACATTACATAATAGCCATTAAGCTGCTTTTTATGAATCTGGGCGCGAACGTCCAGCCAAGCTGCATTGTTACGAATCTTACCTATAAGCTTACCATTCGGGTCGTACAGAGTCGTAACTGGGTCTAGCTTGTTGTTGATGACGATTTGATGATCGTCTTTAGATTCGTCAATCTTGATGATCTCCCCAATCGACTTTCCTACATAGGCATCCTTGAATTTCTTGGTTTTGGATATCCGTTTGTAGCGTTCGCGGATGCTGCGGGTAATGATAGTCGTACCGTCTACTTTAAGGTAACGATGGCCTTTACCGATGGCGACAATCCTACCCTTATTCGCAAGGATAAAGCACGAACCGTCCAAGAAAGACTGGATTTCAGGTCCGTCGACAACCGGAATAAAGAGTTCGCCTTGATGGGTCAATGCACTATATGCGACAATCTTGTGCTGTTTCGGGTCTTCAAGACTGAACACGATAACATCGTCGTCGATAAATGTCTTGTCGTGTTCGATTTCGGATTCCTTGAAGAAGACAAGACTCGGCTTAGTCGGGTTGGCTTTCTTGGCAATAACGATATTCCCGTCGACACGGAGAACCTTTTTACCGCGACCAACGGCAACGATCTCGTTCCGGTCACCTCTAGTCAAAAAGTAGCTCCGGCCTCCCTTAAAGAATTCTTGGACGGCTGGACCCATTTTGCCGTCGCCGACGACTAAATCTCCCCGTTGATCAGAGTACATATTCGACACGAGATAGGCATAGGTCGGCTTTCCTTTAGCGTCCCTGAGCGTGACCACCTTGGACACTAGTACATCATACCAGACTTTATTGTCGTGTTGAATATCCTTTTGATTGACAAATTCAAGGTTAGGTTTCTTATTCACTATAATACTCCTTTTCGGCATTTTGGCCGGTTGTAAGCTGAATCAACTTTCGTTCAGGTCTTTCTTGTCGAAGTAGATCTTCATGAGTTCAGTGTCTACAATTTTGAAATTCGGATAATACTGGTTTTCGCCATCGGCAAATTCCTTAAACTTCGCATAGAACTCGCTTTTCGGAACCTTGAGCAACGCGGTGAAGTTGTAACGAGGATATTTGCGATCGTCGTACCAGCTAGTGCTTTCGCCGACAAAATCAAGGTTAGGTGGGACGATATCGATCAGCTTGGAAAGAGACTTCGGCAAGAAGTCCTTGGCTATGCTCTTGAGCTTCTTGTCGCAGTGATGCTCAGTATCTCTACTTCCACATCCAGAATATCTGAGCGAGATGGTAACTTGGCCATACTTTGTAATCACGTCGGGATTATGGTTTGCGACGTATTCACAGAGCGAGTCGATATGGGCGCGAGCCACCGACATCGTGTGGACTTCGAGCGACGTATGAACCATTTCACAAGTGTCCGGGTCGAACATCATCTTTTCGTCAACAGCATCGGTCCAGCTGACTTCCATCTTGTCACGGTCAAGCTTAATATTCTTGCACGAGTTGAACAGGCCCCGTTCCATCATCTTAACTTGACGCTTCATTTCATCCAAGATATAACTCTGGCATCTTTCGTTGAACCTGAAGAAATTCTTGATGATGTCGGCAAAGGTAAAGATATTGAGGTGCTGTGCCATAAGGTAGGTTGTGATATCAGCATCACTTACCTTGAATTTAAGAATCGAATCGCTACGCCACATCGGAATCACGTCTACACTGCCCATCCGTTGCAATGATGCGCAATATTTGTTTCGCGGAGACACGATGTTTTTTTTCTTGAAATGATCGGCATTGCGGTTCGGTTCGTCTTCACCGACCAAATATTTGGGGTCGATTTTCGTCGCGATACAGTTCAATTCCCAGAACTCTACAAACTTTACCGGAACACCACTGATTACGGCGTAGTCACTGCATACGCGAGTTCTGAAGTTCGCACAGGAAAAGCTTCGGTCATAGAAGCTGGCACCGGGTTTGATATATTCGTAACAATAATTGCCGAGCATCATTAACTTGCAGCCACGGTTATCGACAAGGTATGACACATAGGTCGTTTTAATTTTGCCTTCCGTCATCTCGATGTCATACTTGCGCCCGGTCCATTCACCAAGCAGCTTGGCGACACGGTTAATGAACGGCCACTTCGTAAGAATGAGCTGCAGTTCGCGCAAAGCCTTGAGGACGGCAAGGTTCCGTTCGGGGTCGTTCAACGAGGCAAACGCCAATTCCTTGCGGAGTTCATCGACACGAGCTTGGTCATACTTATCCGGACACTGGATAGTATTGACTTCGGTTTCGATAATCTCGGTAGCCGCCGCGAGCTTTTCTTTGTACTTCTCTACATTCAGACCGAAAACGAGCGTTCTCGCGCTTTCCAGTTCGGAATAAGCTTTCTTGGCACGTTCAGTGGCTTTTCGGGTCTTCGTCGTGGCGGTGCCGATAGGCTTGAGATACTGGTCTTCGATTTTCTTGAATTGTTCCGTGATAGACATTACTATCCCCCAATCTGCTTGTCGTCGAATTCGATATCGTAGCGGTCGTTGTCGGCGAGACGGAGCCACATCTTGATATGAAACCGGTCTACTGTTTCTGGAAGTAGCCGTCCGGTTTATTCGGTGCCATATCGGCGCCTAAGTACGGCTCGCGCTTCGACGGCACCACGCGTGCGGGGTGGGCCTTATGCGAAGCCATCGTGTAACAGCGTTCGCGTGACTCGTCGTCGTTTATGTAGACATAGCGCTTGCCGGCGTCGTCGACACGAACGGTCGACTTGAACGACTGTACCCATTCGCGACGACGCTCGTCCGTAAACGGATTGTTGCATAGCACATAGACGTCCCACAAGATGTCACCCGCGTTCAGCTGGTTCTCGTCCAGCCGGTTCAAGTCCATCTGGTAGATAACTTCGGCGCATAGCGCGGGAGTAGCCGCCTTGGTACGTCTTTTCTTCACATCGAAACCGGCCGGGACAATGTTCAAGAAGATGTTCATGTTTACACAGCCATACCGTGAAATCAGCGCGACTTGGTTCTGATTGACCTTGTCGGCCTGAAGCAACATCTGTCGCAAGTCTTCTGCGGAATATCTCTTGTCGCCAACGACGACCTCTGAACCGAAATCCAAGGTGGCCACATAGGCGACGTAACGATTATACTCGTGATCGGACACGATAGTATAGGTACGGTTAGGGATCGGATAAGATGTATTAATCGCGTACATTATTTGTCTCCTTTAATTAATCCAATTAGGATGCCTTGAAGTTGTATTCCGGTTTTATGGTCATCTCTATGTCGCACATATCGCCGATATTGTCCAGGATCGCCTGCATCGGCTTGTACGCCATCGGCGATTCATCGATGGTGCTCGTGCCGACAGACGTAGTGTAGATGCCCTTCATGGTATCCTTATATTCAGCCATGGAAAGCTTCGCCTTGGCGTCGCCACGGCTGAGAAGGCGTCCCGCGCCGTGGGGCCCGGACAAGTTGGACTCGACGTTCCCCTTGCCACGGACGATGATAGCCCCGTCACGCATGTTCATGGGAATAATCGCGATCTCGTCCTTCTTGAGGGAAATCGCTCCCTTCCTGATAATCCGCTCGTCCGTGTCGACATAGTTGTGCAACGTAGTGAACTCGTCCAAAACGTGATGGTTCTTGATGCCCATTCCCGAGAGAATCTCGTATAGCATCGCCTTGCGATTCCAGTAGGCGAACGAGGCGCAGATCCTCATATCGTTAAGGTAGTCCTCGGTGCCCTTCCCCTCGAGCCACGCCAATGCGGGCGGAAGCCGTGTGGTATCGCCCGTAGCCTTCCTGTTATCGTGGTAACGCTTGATCGCCTGTTGCTGGTGGTAACTGCATACGGCGTCGCCCAGATGGCGCGACCCCGAATGGATGACGATGTAGCGGTCGCCGTTCTCGTCGACGTCGACTTCGATATAATGATTTCCACCGCCGAGCGACCCCACGCTGAACATCACCTTGTTCCGGTCGAGGTTAGCGACAAGGTTCGACAGGTCGACGTTCTTCGCGAGCTTATGGATCGCCTTCCTATGCGCCATACCGCACGGGATATTCTGCCGGATAAGCTTGTCGAGTCGGGCATAGTCGAAAGGATATTCCCTCGATACCTTGCAAACCAGCATACCGCACGAGATGTCAACCCCGACCAGGTTCGGCACGACGGTATTGTCGAAAGTCTGGGTATAGCCGACACAGCACCCCTTCCCCGCGTGTACGTCGGGCATGAGCGCTATGTTGGCACCTTCCATACAGGGGACTGCCAGCAGTTGCGTTATCTGGCCATACGCGTCGCTGTCGATACTGCCGTAGCCGTCGACATACACCTTGGCGCTGTTATACTTACCCGAAATAACTATCATAAAAACTCCTACATCAAGTATAGCAACATTCGAACCGCTCGTCCGGTCGCCATTCGCCGAGCTGATACGGCAAATCCTTGGTCATTTCCATATATTCCTCGTACGGGTCTGCCGGCTCGGGGAACAGGTTGGTGTCCGACGCGGGCAAGGCAATCATTACGAAGAAAACCATCGTCCAGAACGTCGTCCGCTGGTGTGCGCACCTTATCATCACCACGGCCAGAACGAAGGCCCATAACATCGTAGCAATCAGCTGTAAAACCATAGTACACCCGGCGAGACTCGAACTCGCGACCTTGCCTTTCGGAGAGGCATACTCTTCCAACTGAGCTACGAGTGCATGAAATTAAATATGAAGGTCGGCACCGAATGACTTCGGCTTTGCCCCAAAGTGTAACGTGTATGGTCCGAATAGATGATTACCATCGGTCACCGCGTTAAGGATAACCACCATAGGCGCAGCAGTCTTTTCCATATACGGAACAAGTCGCTTGACTTCTTCAGCAGGCCGCGTACCATACATGTTAATGTCGATTACCACCTTGTCCTTGTCCCCATACTTCGGATAGCCGTTGATTTCGCCAGCCACCTTGCCCATATCGATTTCGCCAAGACGGTCCGAAGCGCCGAAGGTGACATACTTTTCCGGAATGACAGGCCACTCTCCAGCCTGATGACTCCGCATCGATTGCAACCAATGATTTATCACGTATTCCGTGGTGAAATTCGGATGGGGAGGGACATACACTTCAAATTCCATATAAGACCTCTTTTTGAAAATATAGCAATGCCACGGCTGTTCTGCAACCGTGGCAATCTATGGACCGGGTGGGACTTGAACCCACAACTAACAGGTTCTTGGTGGTAGACCACCATGGACTATATCTTCGCCGTGCATTTCTGTTTAGGCGTCGGATGCTAGTGCGGTTATTAAGTGGACTTAACCACTCCGCTAGTCTCTACACCTTCTGGAAGTGTACCTCCAGCTCGGCTCGGTATTGCCTAAAAAGGGTTCCACCGAATCCTTCCGATTTTCACCATCACTTTTCAATGATGGGTCACAACCACTTATGAGTCTGCTACTCTAACCATTGAGTTACCGGTCCGAAATTAATAATGCCGTTTCGTTCCCGCGTGACTCTGTCCGAAATTGTCCGGAGCAGGGAACGCTTTTGGAGCCGTCATTTCCGAATCATCAAGTGTATTAGGTGAAATTTCAACGAGTTTTCTTGCACTAATTTTCAGAGTTTTTGAATGTCATGCAACGCTTAATTTTCAGATGCGATTCCATCTAAAATAAATGAGGTCTCGTCATCCATAGCTTTCGCGCATTCAATCATCTGACTTGTGACAGTCGTCGTGTATTTTCGTCCAAGCCACCACGAATCGGCCCCGTTACGGCACTAGAAACCTATCTTCGAGGCTATCGTATCGCTCACCTCGAACTCGATTGGTGTCTTGGCATTGAAGTCGGAGAGCTGGTTTTCGAGCTCGCGCTTCTCGGCCTCGCATTCTTCGATTCCCGCGTTGTATGACTCGACCGGCGGCAGGAACGCTATCAAATTCTCTACCTCGAACTTGCCCGTCACGCTGTTGAAGTAGCGGTCGTGGTCGGCGGCGCCACGACAGGTGTCGCGAAGGGCGGTAAGCATTTCGAGCTTGCGGTTAACCGCGTCGATCTTGCGGAGTATGACCTGGCCGTCAACATTGGCCTTCTCGATGGCGATGTCCAGGCTTTCCTTGGCATCCACGAAATCATCAAACATGCCCGTCTCCTTCTTGAAGTCGCCCTCGTCGAAAATGGAGAGCTTGGACTTCACTTCGTCAGCCTTCACGTAGGCCGGCGCAGAACGGAAGTTGGACATCTTCTGGCGGATCTGCTTGTTGAGCTCGGTGCGTACCTTGAATGCTCGGGCAAGATTGATAGAAACAGTCTTCATACTCATAAATACCTCTTGTTGCACCAAATATAGCAAATTATCGTGCTTCGGCCAACAAAAAAACCTAACAAAGTTAGGCTTATCGGGGTAGCCGGATTTGAACCGACGACATCCTGCTCCCAAAGCAGGCGCTCTACCAAGCTGAGCTACACCCCGTAGTAGCGGAGGCTGGATTCGAACCAGCGTGGGGATTTCTCCACTCTAGGTTATGAGCCTAGCGAGCTCGACCTCTACTCGACTCCGCGTCGTAAGATTGAGTTTATACAATGATAGAAATTTTTTACACGATTTTCAAGTTTTTTCTCAGAAAAATCCGAAAAAACCCTCATCTATTAGCAGCCGGGCCATATTTCCGCGCAGCTGGACGTGCAGATGCTCGTTCTCGGTGCCACGAGCTTCGTGCAAGACGAAATACCGATTCCCCAATGCGGTCCCAACGGCGTCCGCTATCGACGCCCTGCTGTCCTTCGGAACGTCCTTCAGGCGAAAGTCGACCGCCTCGCCACGATAGTGGGCGGAAGTCTTCGCGTGACAGCAGAAATCGTTGGCGCTGGTTATGAGCGGACGGAACGCTGTGTCGCCGACCACCTGCCTGTACACCATGGCGACCTTGACGATGGCAGTGTCCATTGACGGGACAACAGTGAGGTTAACCGATGATTTCTGCCGTGTGAAGTTGACTGCGACGGCGTGGATGTTCTGCGACGCGGGAATCCGGTCGACGTCGTGGCGCACGTCGGTAGCAATACGCTCGAAATGTCTCGCTGCGGGCCTGTTGAGGTAAAGCCCGTAACAGAGACTGACCACGAACGCGATACAACCGACCGCTACCATAGATTTCAGAATGTGGGCGGCCATCAGCCGCACCAGCACATACGATACACACACGGCGACAACCGACACGAACAGGGAAAAGAAAGCAATCGCCAACATGATCAAGACTTCCTATAGGAAATCGCGTCCTCGAGAAGCTCGAACCCGTAGATACCTTCACCGCATTCCTTCGGGTTACTATTGAACCCGCCGTTGGGACGGACTGTCTGACCGACTACGTATTTGAACGAGGCCAAATGGTACGAACCCAGCTGGATATTGGAAAAATCGGTTATCAACGTGCCGTCCATTTCGTAGGCGGCGGCAACGATCGCCTCGCTCACCTTCATCTTGCACCTGTCGAGCGCATAGGAACGCTGGGCAGTTTCGGGAACAATCAGCTTGACAACGACCGGCTTGATGGCGATTATTGCTTTAGTTTTCCCGTTTGTGATGTAACCCAGCACCGTCTTGTACATCTCGAACTCGCCGCTGGGCAAGGGGCGGAACCCACGAGAATTGTACTGGACGACAAGGGTGTTCTTCGAATCGTCGCCTTTCAAATCAAATTGGTCAAACGTGGTCAGCGTGCTATGCGTTGCAACGAGTCGATTGACCGTAGAACCGGACCGTATTTCAAATTCTGAAAACCAACACCTATCCAACATCAATTTGCCAATACTGGAATGGTTTAGCGTAAGCGCATGATAACATTGCCTCAATAACACCTTTTCAATACTCGAATTCTGAAATCTAATCGCACTGACATTTTCTATGCACGCTATTTCATTGTCGGACTCAAGAGTCGATTGTTGAAGATATAACGTTCTGGCGTCTCCAATCCTTAACGAGACCATCATCCGGCAGTCAGTGATTATAACCATATCCCATTCATAAATATTGCATTCATTCTCAAATATGCAATTTTTTATTTCTATATCTCGGCTACGATTGTAGATGGTAATAGCGCCGGCTTCTCGACTGGCAAATACACAATCCGATATCTTGTGCCAGCGATCCGAACGCTTTATGTTACGGCGCACCGCTTTTCTGGTAGTCAGATACTTGCGCACCTTCCCGTCGTCGCACATCACGAACTGGCACGACTTCCACCGGAAAAGATTGGCAATCCTATACATTATCGGAAGTTTCTTCTCCACGTTCTGCCTCCTAGATTTCAATTATCCCGTTGTATACCAGTTTCCTGAGCAGGCGCTCGACCACGTTTACGTCCCACCCGTTTCCCGCACGCTTGGCGAGCTGCGAATAGGACAGGCCCGCGAAATCGATTTCCGATACCGAATTGTCCCGAGTGATGCGGAAACCCATCAACCTGAACAGCTCGGTTGCCGAAAACTTGCGCACGATTTCCTTCCCTCCTCGGGGAGGCTCCACCAGACGCATCCCGTTGTGTTCCGGTTGCGTGAGCGTGACGCAGAAACCGTCATACTTAATCTTCTTGTTGTACAGGTCGATGCAGTAAGGCTGGTCGACCGCGAGCGACTTGAACCCGTGCTTCTCCTTCAGGTGAGCCACGCGGCGTTCATTCAAGTACAACTTCTCGTCTGGCTCGAAGTCAAGTACGTCCTTCACCCGCAGGTCGTTCCGGGCCTCCTTGGGACGTATGTCCAGACCATCCGGCAGACCACCCATCCGTGCGAACATCCATACGCGCTCCCTGTTCTGGGGAACGCCGTAGTCCTTGGAGTTCAGCAACGCGACCGCGAGCGCGTTATCGGGCCCGGTGCCGTACCCGATATCGACCAGATCGTCGAGCAACTGGTCCCTGACCGGCTTGAACTTGGAAGACAGGAATCCCTTCACGTTCTCCAGCAACACGTATCTAGGCTTCTTTATCCTGAGGATGCGGATTATGTGGCCGAGCATAGCACCTCGGCCGTACGGGTCTTCCGTGCCAAGCCGCATCCCGTTGCTCGAGAACGGCTGACAGGGGAACCCGCCTGTAAACAGGTCGAAATCGGGAAGGTCAGCCGGATCGACCTTGGAGAAGTCGCCATAGTTAGTGCCGCCGTGATTAGCCCGATAGATAATGTCGGCGTACTTGTCGAACTCGGAATACCCGACCACATCAAATTCGAACCGGCCATCGGTGTCGTGGAGTCGCTTGAGCGCAAACGACGCGCCACCGTACCCCGCGAAACCCTCGAAAACTCTCAGTTTTTTCATGAGCGCAATCTATCCCTCTATCAGCTATCGGCGTCGAGATAGCCGTGTATCTCGTGCTCAGTAAAGTTATTAAGAAGCATCTCCACGCGCCACTCGGCATAATGGATGTCGGCAGGTTTATCCGCATTAAGGAGTATGTACGGGCTGAAATTGACGTCTCCCCCGTCAGACAACCTCAGCCGCCAGAAAACCTCCTTCCAGAACGGGATTTCGGGATCTACGGCCAAGTTCTTCGCCACGTAGTCTACCAAGGCGTCGGCAGTCTTCCTCGTGCGCAATCCCTTCTTCCACAGAGCCATTGCGACCTCGGCGCGGTTCCTCGCTCGCTCGGCGAAGTAGGGAATAGGCTGCAAGTGTACTACGTGGTGCTCGCCCTCGCCGTGTTGGTGTGAAGAGGATACCGCGACATTGCCGAAGTACGGCAACAAGTCGCGATATTCCTTTCCGGTCACGGCTATCCCACCGGCGTCGATTTCCCAACGGCTCAACTTTACAAGGTCTACGGACTTGTCGTCCCCGATGACCTTGTAGTGCATATTGAGCAGATCGTACAAGTCGCTCTTTCCGGAATACTTGGACATTGGTTCCTCAATAAAAGATGTGGGCCCAGGCGACCGCGTCGTCGAAATTTAGGAAGCCATGTATTCCAGCGCCACATTGTTTCTCTTGCGGGTCAAAAGGACTCACTGGAACAACGACTTTCCCGATTTCAAAACGGGCAGCCATACTATCACTACGTGATTCTCGATAGTCGAATATGGACAACAACGTCTCTCCCGGTTCTAGGTCGACCTTGTTACCATTGAAATCATAAAGGCTATCGAGCACGGCTTCTGATACGCGAATTTTCGTCTGCCCCGCTAATACCCTCTCCGCCGACGCCGGCACAACCATTTTCGCGATGACGCGACGATGTATTATTCCACCCACCATCGCCAGTATCGCCTTGTACATCGTGAACGATGATTCCGGCGCTTTCTCTAATCCATACGTGTTGTACTTATGTATCTGGTCGGAGGTGTCGTCGGTACCTGCCAGCATGGAAAATTTCATCGTAGGCGAGTGGCCGTCAATACGCAGACCGCTAAAATCATATTTCAACAAGATCGAGTGCATAAATACAATACTCGCGACGGTCAAACTGCTGGCCACCATATCGATGACACTATGGCCTATACACACATGGCGGGCGTATGTATCGTGAAAGCTTGCCCATCCGACCCTAACCATCTCTATGTCGGGACGCTGACGACTGCATGCATCCGTATTATTCAGGGCTATTACGACCCCCGAAACACCTTTCAGGAAATACTTGATGACATTATTTAATGCTTCTAAATGCACGGTGTGAGAATATTCAAAGTGCATGCACGTGGAACTGCAGTCTCTCACCTTAATGTCGGCATATCCTTGGAATATTACAATGCCCGGCATGCCCTTTGAATTAAGGAACTTGCACCGAATGAACGACACATCCTTATGGATATCAATAATGGTATAGACCTTATCGCTGAACCTTATTACCGAATCAACTACCTCATCGGATTTACGTAGTGTCTTGTCCAGTGCGGCGGCCGTATAATAGGTCGTAATGACCTTCCCGTCTTCGATATGCTTCTTCACTGCACGATGGAATGCGTTAAAGACACGGCACCTCAACTTGACCGGAACTAAATTGGCTATTTTCTTTAGCATAACTCGGATTCCTCCATTTAGGTAGTATCGCACATCCTAATTAGTAGGGAAGTTCAGACTGGTTCAGAGAGGCAATCCAGTTCTCGAAACTCGCGTCGCTCGGCATGCGCCAGTCTGCGCGTGGAGATAGCGACAGGGTACCGACCTTCGGGCCGTCCGGAATACAGCTGCGCTTGAACTGCTGGGTAAAGAAGCGACGCAGGAACAATTCGAGCGCTTTCTTCAAAGCTTCGTGAGTATAGCCTGGTTGATTGGCGTAATCCCTGAATGCGTAGTCGGCAAGATAAAGCATCTTCGCCGGTGTAGCGCCATACTTCACGAAATGGTACAGGTAGAAGTCGTGAATGTCGTACGAGCCGAGAATGTCCTCGGTCTTCTGTACGATCTGGCCATTCTTGTCGGCCGGCAGCAATTCGGGGGAGACCGGCGTATTAAGTATGTTCTGGAGTACATAGCTCAGCGTCAGTTTGGCTGTACCAGCCGTATCTAGCTCAACCATTTGTTGCGGTTGACACTTCGTGGAATACCAGCTAACGATATAACGTACAAGCGTCTTCGGAATATCGCAGTTAACCGAGTACATGGACATGTGGTCGGCGTTGTAGGTACACCATCCGAGCGCGATCTCGGACAGGTCTCCGGTACCGATGACGATTCCGTGTTCCTTGTTAGCCAGGTCCATGAGAATCTGGGTACGCTCTCGGGCCTGCACGTTCTCGTAAGTCACGTCGGTAACCGCCGGGTCGTGGCCGATGTCGGCAAAATGTTGCATACAGGCCTTCGTGATGTCTATGGTGCGGAGTTCGACGCCGAGACAATTGGCCATTGCCACCGCATTGTTCTTGGTACGGTCGGTCGTGCCGAAGCCGGGCATCGTGACGGCCAGTATATCGCAGGCCGGACGGCCGAGCATCATGAACGTCTCGTATACCACCAACAAGGCCAATGTGGAGTCCAGCCCGCCAGATAGCCCGAGCACGGCACGCTTGATGTTTCCCGATTCCAGACGCTTCGCGAGGCCGGCGCACTGGATGTTGAAGATTTCCTTGCAACTGGCCGACTGCTTGGAAATAAGCGCCGGAACGAACGGCCGGTTCGACACGAAGCGATACTTCAAGTCGTCAACCTGTGGCACTGTCTCCGCCTGCGCGGAACGGGCCAGATATGAACGGGCGTCGAAATCCTGGAACGACCCCTCGCTTATGCGTTGCATTTCCAGACGGGCCACGTCGATATCGGCATAGACGATCTCCGTCTTGCGGGAGAACTCGTTGCGTTCCGCCATGATGGTGCCGTTCTCGGCAATGATCAGATGACCACTGCACACCATGTCCGTAGTCGACTCGTGTACTCCCGCAGAGGCGTAGACGTAGCCGGCAATGCAACGGGCGGACTGGTTGGACACCAGGCCGCGACGATAATCCGCCTTGCCAACCAGGGCGTCGCTCGCCGACAGGTTGACAATCAAGTTCGCGCCGGCAAGGGCGAGCTCGCCGCTCGGCGGTGCCGGCGTCCATAGGTCTTCGCACAGCTCCACACCGATACGGAGCTGGCTTTCGCGCACGGTGATCAGGTTGGTAATAGGCACATCCGTGAAGTTGCCGATGGTGCAGCAGACCGGCTTCCCGTCCACGCCTCCGGCAAGCAGGTCACGCCCGCTGGAGAAGTAGCGCTTCTCGTAGAACTCGCGCTGGTTCGGGAGGTGGATCTTCGGGGTGACCGCGACGATGTTACCGTTCTGTATGGCAACCGCGCAGTTGTAGAGCCTGCCGTATATGCGGAGCGGGGCCCCGACAAAAATAACCGAATCTTCGGTTTCACAGCCGCCATCCGACCAGCGGACGATGTGTTCCAGCGTCGACTCAACGTGTTGGAGCAACGTCTCCTGGTGGAATAGGTCGTTGCAGGTATATCCGGTGAGGCAAAGTTCGGGAAGCACGACAACCTTGGCGCCATTGCCGACGGCATCGCCAAGGGCGAAAAGAATATTTCTAGTGTTTTCCCCGATGTCGGCGACCTTCATCTTGGGACAGACAGCTGCAACACGATAAAATCCGTAGTTCTGGTTCATTTCTTCTTAGCCTTCTTTTGAGGGTTCAAATTGTCGGGTTTCCAATTTTTCGGGAGGTCGTCCCAGAGCTTGCGGTTCTTCTTGCACCAGCTAAGGAACTCGTGGGTGTCGGGGAACATGTCAACGATGGGAATCGGCAACTGGTCTTTTACACAATCGTTCACGCTATAATGTACCAGCGGCTTTTTGAGGTCGATTCGGTCGATAAGCTTACGGAATTGGTATACAATGTGGTCAGCAAACTCGATTCCACGCACGAGTTCGCTGGTCTTAACCATACGACAGTCGTTACGATTGAGGGAATCCTCGTACATTTTCTTCCAGTCCCACGTCGTACGGATATAGAGAAGTAACTCGTAATCGGGAATATCAATTTTACGACGAAGCATGTCATACATCATCGGGCCGACCATTTCGAGCGAATGGCGCATCGTACGGACTCGATTCTCCACTTGGGAAGTATACTTGGCAATCACTTCTGGCAACATCCCGGAAATAAACGCGGTATTTTCGTCGGAGATCTCGCACATCTTGTTGGTTATAAGCTCAAGAATCATCTTACGACGATCCAAGCTGCCTATAATCGTACCGATGGCGTTATGTTCCGCCTCGGTAAGCTTATTCGGGTCGAAGCAGTCGTTGTTATTTATACCGACTCTGGACATTTCTTCTCCTTTTTCTTCATAGCCTTCTTCTCAGCAGCTCTCGCCGTCTTATGCGCCTTCCCGAGGACCCACTTGAACTTGTACATGGCCTCACTCTTAATCCGGTTGATGACACGCTCGATCTTATTGTCGGGAATGACGGTGGCCGTCGACAAGTGCTTGACCTTGTGACGAGTGAGTTCTTCGCCGGTACCGAAATCCACGTTCAACGCCGAGTAGTCCCGGTTTTTAAAAACCGAGATCAGACAGTCGAGAATCAGTTCGAATTCGTCGCCGCCACGCCAACCTTCCGCCCCGACGACGTGAGCGATACGGTATTCGACGGACTCCGACGAACGGTTCTTTTCATCTTCCTCGTACCAAGAGTGTCCCGGAATCTTAATCCAGTGGCCGACAACCGGATCAAGCAATGCACCGATCTTGTCGCTGTCCTTGATTTCGTCAATCGACTTCATCTCTTGTTCGAGACGTTGAATCTCGGCGAAATGCTCGTCGCGCATCTGCTGGAGCTTCTCTTGCGGGAGGCCGAGAAGCGACTTCTGGTAAGGGTCTGTAACTTTAATTTTCGTTATGGGCATAGGCCATGTCCTCTGTGTGGAATATAGCAATCGCAATGCCACACGTCAACAACAAAAGTACCAAGCATCGCCGTTCGCACGGCGACACCTGGTACTGTATTTAGGATTGCATCGATTTTTGAATTTAATTGGCGAACAATGTTATGGTTTGATTGCTTAACAGGCAATTCCAGAGGGTTGCTGAACTAACCTTTACCACTCGCCAAACTCGCGGGACACGGTGCATCTGGTTCTTCTCTTTTGCGAAGGGAAACAGCTGGTTTGCTGTGAGCACCGTTAAGTCCCATGTGGAGCGACACTAGGCACTGCCCAAGTATATCGTACCTGCGACTAGCAGGCCAATATACCGGGCTAACAATGCCTAATTGTCCCATATAGCCTCGACGAGAATCGAACTCGTGTCCATAGATTGAGAATCTATAATCCTAGGCCGCTAGACGACAAGGCCGTAAAGACACGATGCGTTTTTCGACGTTAGGTTTCACCAAAAAGAAACAAGAGTCTGCAGAGTTGCTGCACGCATCGTTAAGCTCTACTATCCGTTGATTTAAAATCTGCCGGGCCGGTCTGGCCGACCCTTGTATGCCACAATATAGCTTATAAGTCGACCCTTGTCAAGGGTTTTTTCAATAAAAATTATTTTTTACCCAAAAACCGCGACAGGCGGGCCCTGAACAGGGAATGGACGCTCCCGAACACGGCGCCGGAAACCATCCCGACAAGGTGATTCACGTGCCCCACGTTGTCGCCCCGCCCCGTGGCGAGCAGCTCCTGCCCCCCGTACGTCACCACGACGAACAGCCCGCACAGCGAGAACGCGTTCCGGTTGCCCGCGAACAGGTTGAGCATGAACAGCGCAAACACGAACGCCGACATCCCGATCCCGTGATTGCCCGACACGCCCGCGTAGACGGAGTCGGCGACACACGTGAATATGAATGCAGCCAGATACATGGCCTTCCCGTAATGACGCTCCACCATCGGGCTCAGCACGGCAAACAGCATACTGTTGGACAGCCAGTGGGCGAAGTCCGCGTGCATGAACGCCGACGTCACGAAGTTGTACGGGACAGCGTCCTTGAACATCACCCCGATGAACGACACCAAGATGAAGAATATCGAAAGGAACTCGTCGACAATGATCCTAGGCACCGGCAATCCTCTTCTTGACCTGTTCCAGCTGTTCGAGGAACTTGACCTGTTCTTCCTTGGCCGCCGATACGGACCGATCAGCATAGGCGACCAGGGTATCCCACGGCTCCGTCCGGTAGCAGTTCCTGATGGAACCGCCGAAGGAGTCGCTCTTGAGCGTCTCATTGATATAGGTCGCCATCTTCCTGGCCAGGCGGGCGTCTAGGTGGGCGTTGTACGGATTTACGATCACCATTTCCGGAGGGGTCTCGATGATGTAGGGAAGCGTCGTCTCCCGTTCATTGCACACGTCAAGACGCAACTTGGTGAACTGCAGTATGAACTTGCCTCCATGCATCGTGGCGACGTTGGGAATCACGTACTCCGCATAGTATTCATCGCGCTTGACAAAAAGGCACCTGTCGAACCCGTCCATCACCTCCTTGACAAGGTCGGCCGGTTTCATCTTCTTCCATTCCGAGCAATCGTATTCCTTGTACCGGTGATCCGGCCAATGCACTATGTCGAGAAACCTGATCTGCGTCGAACGATACGAGTCCAGCTTCTTGATGGCGATCTTTTCGAAATTACTCGGGTCGTTGATGATTTTCAGCTTACCCGACTCGATAAGAGACTTGACATACGACGAGTGCATTCCGCCACCCGAATGCCCCTCAGTAAACTCTGGAAACCGACGCTCGCCACCCTTCAGCTTGACGCCCGACAGCCATAAACTGTCCATCTGCTTGTTCGTCTCAGGTTTCAGCTCGGAATATATGTCGTCCTCGCATATGACCGCCTTCCCCTTGGCCGCCTCGACGAACTCCCTGATGTAGTTCCGTCTCTTCTCCTTCGCTATGAGATCGTTCAGGCGCTTGACCTCGGCCTCCATTGACTCGACGTTGCTCTTCTTCATATCAAGATCCTCACAAATATATCCACGAAAGCGCCCACTATCACCTCCACAGCGACCGCTATCGCGAACTTGCCCGTAATCTCGTTGCACCAATCGACCTTCTGCCACCAGCGCTTTGGACAGGCCTCGTCGACCTGTTTCATCAGGGCCTTCAGCTCGTCGTAGCTGGATGCCTCCAGCTGGTGATACGTTCCGTCGGGCGCAAAATACTCTCTTCCTATGGGCATGACCGAAATATAGCAATCCAAGCTATCGTTTGCTATATTTCAGGAAAGATAAATCAGCCCAGCGCCTTTCCGGAAACCAATCAGAAAAAGGAGTTATAAATGATTCTGGACATACTTTGCCACATAGACAAAAGAACCGTGGACGGCGTCGAACGCGACGGATTCAAACCCATAAGCTCTCGCGACATCAACTTCGAACCGAAAAACACTTTCAATAACACAAATTTCAACGCCCCTTCATTAGAAAACATTTTCTTTTTCGTAGAAGACTCGGGCGATATCGGACTATACATCAGCTTCGACGAGCTGTTTAACTGCTGGGCCATAACCGGCGACTCTCCCAACGCCGAAATGTTCGATTGCAAGTACAAGGAGGGGGACAACCGCGTACACGCGACCATATCGTCCAAGTCCATACAGATGCCCAAAAAGACGGGCGTCCTTGAACGCATGTTTTGTGGAACCCTTTTCCCGCCAATCATGCACCATATCTATGTCGGCAAGGAAATTCTCGGCAAGGCCATACAGGATGCGGCCAATTCCATCATGACCAGAATGGTGACCGAGCTCAAGACAAAAGCTATGCTATCGTACCTCCAGTTCAGGATTCCCTCCCTTACCGATGAAGACGCCCATGCGATATCCGATACCGCCGACGTCGACTTCGGAGAATACATGGTCACCCAAATGGCGCTGACGCCACGCCAGTTCGCCGAGTATCTGGAATCCTATCAGTATACCGACACCGACCACGACCAAGCAGATACAATCAAACAATACCGGGAATACGGCCTAGACATCTTCACCGGCCGAGACGAAAATACGCCGACCAAGGTCAATTCATTCGAATGGTTCAGCAAGGACATCCACAATCCAAGCAACTATCAGAAGAAAATCAACGAGTCCGTCAAAAAGTTCATGTCCGACCTCCGCGCCCAATCGGGCAAGAATGAGCTTGCATCCCTGTCTAATTCCAAGAAGGTCGCATACCACTGCCGCCCAGCACCGCCGTCCCCGCCACCCACCGAACTAGCTTGACGCAACATAGGAGACATTCCACTATGTGCCGTACGTATGTTATCAAGCGCTGTGACGGCGACCAGCACAGAACCCATTACCTGTCCCGGCTGCCGTCAAAACACAACAGTCCAGAGTATACCTATGACTACGCCAATGCCATAAAGGCCACCTACGACGAAGCACAGAAATATATGGGCAAACTTCGGAAATTTTACGACGACCACGTCTTTGAGAAGCTGCAAGTTTCCCCCACCATTCCCGACAATATCGTCTACGGTGGCTATTGCCAGGCGTTCCTCGCCTGGGCCGACATACACCGCCACGACCAGCTCATGTCGCTCGTGGTAGACTTCATCAACGACGGTGCGCTAATCCAACCAAAAGGAGGCCTGTAATGGCCAAGAAATGCGTATGCGAAACCGGCGAACCCTTCTACGGCAAGGTAATCAATGACGTGACCGGCAAAGAAGAGGATTTTCCCAGGCTCAAGTATAAGATCGAGGACGGGCACCTCGTCCTTGTTTATAGGGCGTATTCGTGCGACAGTTCGTTTGAAGCGAGACTCCCTATCGCATCTTGCCCGGTTTGCAAAAAAGATCTTAAGCCGGTAGAATAGCCTTACGAATCGTTTTCATAAAAGTGCCCGCATCTTTCTCGGCGGCAACCTTCAACCGTTCGATGTTATCTTTAAATTCGTCATACGTCACTACGGACACAGCTGATTTCAAATGATCTTTCAGATCGACAAACAAATCCTTCGCCGACTGCAAGTCCATCGGTTCAATACGTAGATTCGGATGGTCAAGCATACTCTCGACAATGGAAATATACCGGTTGCCGTTGTAATGTTGCAACACCGGGGAGATCAGCGAAGCCTTTATATATACCGAACCGTCGTCAACGTTGACGACACGAAACACAAAATACTCAAATTCATTAGATTCGTCGTCGGTACCATGGTATCGGTCGGGTTTCAGCTTAACGACTAATCCATTGAACTTCTCGACGACGGTCTTGATTGCATTATCCAAGCGGGATTTTTTGAATTTCTTGATATCGACGTCGGTTTCCTTCCGGATATGGGGCAGAAAACGTTCCATGATATCGGTCGGATAGTTAAAACAACCGACATAGCCTTCGGCGGTTTCAAGCAAGGGGTTTGGTTCGTGGAAAACCTGGATATACCCGTTATCCAAATAATTCTTCTTAAATCCCTTAACCTCTTCTCCACCCGACGACCAGTCAATAATTATGGGGTTTCCCTTCGTGGGGAAACATATACACTTCCCGAAAAACTGGACGCTTTTCTTGTTGGCACGGCGATATCCGCCGGACGGCGAGATTATATACGAGGTGCCCCACTTCAGATACGTTCCAGGTTGCTTTATTTCCTCGATGAACGCATCCACGGCGGCATCGCTAGTTGCCTTAATCTCGGCAATCTTCTTGTTGATGACAGCAGCTTGCCGTTCAAGCTCTTCCAGAGACTCGGTCATACTTACCTCATTTTTGTTAAATATAAGTATCTCCGGAACCGCTGTCAAGAACCATAGTACGGCTGGCTAGATTCGAACTAGCGTATAACAATTTAGGAAATTGCCGCGTCTCCACTACGCTACAGCCGCATAGTACCGACGGTCAGAGTCGAACTGACATCAATGCCTGATTAGAACTCAGGTGCATATCCCTTTATGCGTCGCCGGCACAATTTTAGGAATTATAAACATTTCTATCAACCGATTCTCGATTATTGATATGTTCTTGAATATATTGAATTATATCATCTTTATACACTTTAGCATAATGAACCTCAATAATTACCCACCCAACACTTAATAAATAGTCGTGTCGAGCTTGATAGTATGGTTTTAAACTACCATCTTTATTATAGTGTTGATTTCCATTAACTTCAATTCCTATTTTCTTATCAATCAACACGATGTCAACACTATAATTATGTACCCATAATGGGTCGGTGTATTCTTCATCAATTTTATATATAGAAGCTAGTTTTGATTTTAATAATTCACACGGAGCTGACTTAAATTTATCTTTTCTTTTCCATACATGCGATTCTGGGTGTTCTTTCAAATATTCTTTACGGATATTAGATAATAATTGTTTCGTCTCCGCGCTATGTTTATGAGCTACATAAGGCTTATGAGAATCTTTATTCGGATTTAATTTACATCTATTTTCGTGCGCGTGCAAAGAAAATTCATATTTTGATGTATACCCACAATATTTACACGCACGAGTCGCTAAACGATGATGCCCCTTCCATTTTTTCTGACCGCATTCATCATTATCTGTGGGTTTAGGTTTAGGTTTCTTTAATCCATTATTTTTAGATGGAATTGCAACTGGATTTAATTTGCAATATTTCTCGTGTCTTTCGCAATTTGAACTACACTGAAAGGGTTTCCCACAATAAATACAATTAAAATGCTGATGAATCTCTCTATAATGCCTATAATAATCTGAATACGACTTAACTACGCAATTACAAGTTGGACATAAATAACCACCATTAGTTATAACTAATTTACACATTTAAACCTCAATAAAGAATGTCCTCGGTATAGCAATATTGTGGCACTCTGCATATACCAAGGACATCAAACTCTATTGTGTTCTACAAAACCGCGAGTGCCACCTAACGGCTTTGTATATCAGTTTATATGTCCTAAATTATTTCATTCTCTATTGAAGCGACGGCGTTACTTTCTTACCGGTCTACACACGAAAATGCAACGGCCACCGCCCCATACAGTCCTGGGCGCATTGCCGTCAAAACCACGGATGTCAACCGTGACAATGCCGTCGGAATACTGGAAACCGTTGCCTTCGGCAATCCCTTCCACCTTTTCCGAGCCGGACTCAAAGACAGAATAACCGAACGAGTTGCCTTCACCGGCAACGTCGGAACCCTTCTGGCGAAGATACAGCTTCGCCTTTTCCATATCGCACCCGGTAGCCTCCAGGGCCTCCCTGCACAGGTCCACGCTAACCCGTGTCTCGTTGCGCAGCTTCTTGATGTCCTCGACGGCGACCATAAGGATTCCTCGTTAATGATAGTTCACAGAATGCAGCCGGATAACCTATAGCGGAAGCAGCAGGACTCGAACCTACACGCAGGGTCTCCCCCACACAGCCGATTTCGAATCGGAGGCCTTACCAGTTAGGACTATGCTTCCAAAAGTTAGCGGAAATGGGAGGACTCGAACCTCCATGCAGGGTTTCCCCCACCACACACCGTTCCAAGGTGGGCCAATACCAGTTATGGGACACTTCCATTTAGAGCACCCTGACGGATTCGAACCGCCGATACATGGGTTGCAACCATGGGCCTTACCAGGCTTGGCTAAGGGTGCATACGAATCATTTCCTCCTGCGACGTCGCGTCCGGGCGTACGACACCACGTCAGGCCTATCCAGCGACAGGCCGGGATAGCCTGGTTCCTTTAACAACGTCGGCCATCGTTTGCTGATCAACGGAAGCATTATCGGGCGACTCGCCTCCTCCCGGCGTCGTCTCTCCTCGGCGTCCTCCGCCTCCCACCTCGCCACAACATCCGGATATAGCGTGGCCGGCTCTACTTCAGTCGTGAACGAAATAGGAACCGGCTCCTTCTCCGCTCTCTTTAAGTACGACTCCTCGGCTGAAGCCGAACCGTCGTCGCGGAAATAGCCGACCAGATAATGCTTAGTTCCGGTCGGCAGCTCGTAGTTCTTGTATAACTTGACAATGTTCTTGTAGCGCATATAGCCAATATAGCTATGCGCGATTTGAATATCAAATAGTCCCGGCGAAAGGTTTCGAACCTATACGCTGCATTCGCATACAACACCAAATCCTAAATCTGGAGCGTCTACCAATTCCGCCACGCCGGGGTAATTGGCCTATCAGGAACCGACCCCGATCCTTATGGCTCAAAACCACGCGTGCTACCGTTACACCATAGGCCACTAGTAGCCCCTCCGAGATTCGAACTCGGGTATCCGGGCTGAGAACCCGGCGGACTAAGCCTCTATCCGAAAGGGCCGAAAAGCACTTGGCATCCCTACCTGAGTCTTTTATTATGGTGAGTGAGCCCAATGGTTCTTAGATATCTCACGCGGACCTCACGGTTTATATCCCCTACAATGCCAAGATTCACATCAGGAAACACATGACCGGCCTTAGTCCCGCAAGCCGGGATCGAACCGGCACGCATATTCCAGCACCGGATTTTGAGGCCGGCGTGTCTACCCAATTCCACCACAGCGGGATAATAGTCGGCACAGAGGGATTCGAACCCATCACGTACAAACGTACACTGCGCCCTGAACGCAGCGCGGCTACCAGTTACGCCACATGCCGGAAAATTATTTATATCTCACATCGAAACTTTATGACGCTCTACAAAACCGCGAGTGCCACTTAACGGCTTTGTATATCAGTTTTATATACCCAAATTACGTCATTCATCAAAATACATATAAAGTACCTAGTCAGATTCGAACTGGCGATTGCGGTTTGGAAGACCGCCTTGTTACCACTACAATATAGGTACATAGTGCTGGTGAAACGATTCGAACGTTCGACCCGATGATTAAAAGTCACCTGCTCTATGAGAAAACTCTCTACCAGCTGAGCTACACCAGCAAGTGTATACAGCTGATTGGCAGCTGTCACCGTCATAATCGTTTGCATTTTCGTTTCATACTTAGTTTCCTTTGTAGTCGCCCATACCGAACTCGAATCGGTACGCGATTACTCGCAGGGAATTTTAAGTTCCCAATGTCTACCCAAATTCCATCAATGGGCGTTGTTAAAGTTTAGTCTCGATGGGCAGAGTCGGACTGCCACGCACGTTTGTATATGCCACAGGCTCTCAACCTGTTATGTCTACCAGTTCCATCACATCGAGATAGTAAGCGACTACCGGGAATCGGACCCGGACATCAACCATGGCAAGGTCGTAGGCTACCGTTACATCATAGTCGCGAAATGTTAATTGCCCGTGATGGATTTTAACCACCGAATGGACGCTTCAGAGGCGTCTGCCTTAGAACAGACTTGGCGAACGGGCAGTAGGTGGATAGACCGGCCCCGACCCGGCAACCTCTGGCGTCACAAGCCAGAACTCTACCAATTGAGCTACCATCCACATATTAGAAGAGGGTACAGGATTTGAACCTGTGGGACCGAAGCCCACCACGTTAGCACCGTGGCGCAATAAGCCAGACTCTGCCAACCCTCCATAAAACTTTTTAACGGAAGCAGAAGGACTCGAACCCACACGCGGCGAACCACATCACCGCCTTCGAATCAGCTGCCTTACCAGTTAGGACACCCTTCCAAATAGCTCCGACAGCTCGAATCGAACGAGCAACCTGATCCTTACGAAAGAACTGCTCTACCAATTGAGCTATGTCGGAATAGTAGCGCCTACGGAAAGTCTCGAACTTCCGACCTACTGATTACTAAACAGTTGCTCTACCATCTGAGCTACATAGGCAATTTAGTCAGCGTAGAAGGCTTCGCTCCTTCGACCTCATGTTCCCGAAACATGCGCTCTGCTGGACTGAGCTACACGCTGATAGTTTGTTGTTAGTCGGGATAGCTGGATTTATACCCCGTAAAATATTCGCGGAAGCGGAGGGATTCGAACCCCCAAACCTTACGGCCGGCGGAATTCAAGGCCGCTCCACCACCAGTTGTGGGACGCTTCCAAAAGGTTTAGTGGGCAGGGAGGGATTTGGACCCCCGATGTTTACCCAAAGGGAAGTGATTTACAGTCACTCTGCTTCAAACCGCTTGCATACCTACCCATAAGTTTCCATTTTGACACATACTATGGAGAAAAGTGCCTCGGCTCCGAAGGTGAACGGAGCATCGCGCCTCGTATGAAGGAGCCGTTTTAGTTCAGTTGTCCGTTGCTATCTCAATGACTCACTTCAATTCACCACATTACCAATTTAGGATGTTGGCAACTCCCGGAACCCGACCCGAAGTCGGCGCGGTTGAAGTTTTACCTTTTACTTCCAAATGTGATTTTAGCTCCACCTCCTGGACTCGAACCAGAGACCAACGGATTAACAGCCCGCCGCTCTACCAACTGAGCTAAGGTGGAATAATTTGTTCGCAGGGAATGAGTGATTCGAACACCCGACCTTTGGTTTTGGAGACCACGGCTCTACCAGCTGAGCTAATTCCCTATAAGTTAGCTCCACCTCCTGGACTCGAACCAGGGACCATTCGGTTAACAGCCGAACGCTCTACCAACTGAGCTAAGGTGGATCAAACACCACATTATCGTTTATATACAATATGTTTAAACTCATCAATAAAATGTTCAATCGTCCGTTCAATGACGCGTTTAGTCATACCAGTATGTTTTATCATTTTTGATTTCCAACCAAATTTTGATAAATCTATTCCACTATTTAAAATTTGTACTCGCCGATTATTCCATTCATCTTCAGACAAATGGTAATACCCCTTTAAAATTCGAGGCTTTTTTACCGAGAATTGATAATCAATAATTTTACTATTTACAACAAATTCTTTTATCACGGCGATAGCTTGTTGTGTGTTATTACATATATCAGACCATTTTAATCGTAAAATTGTCCACCCCAACGACTGACAATAGGAATCTTTTTCAGCATCACTCTGCTTTCGTTCCGTCCACTCATGCTGTGCGCCATCGATTTCTAATCCAATTTTTCGATCTGGCCAAGCAAAGTCTAAAAACCATTTACCAATATGGTATTCTTCATAAAATTTAATGTCACTAGTTTCTTTTTTAAGCAACCGTTCAATCCATTCTTCTGCATATGACCGCTTACATTTACTTCTTGAATTCCACCACACGCCACCGTTTTTAGCAATTTGTTTCTTTCTAATGTCAGACAGCAATCGTTTAGTTGCTTCAGAATGTTTATGTCCGGGCTTACCACGTAGTGCTTCGCTAGTTCGCTTAGCAATATTTCGAACCTTATCACTAGTGATTTTAGTCAATCCTTTGTTCCACGGTGTATGTCCTTTAGTATGATTTACATAAACTCGGTCTTTATTCATAGGGCATAATCTTTCGTGAGCACTTAATGAAATTGCGTTTTTACAAGTTTTATGACAATATTTACAGAACAATTCCATATTCATTTACTCCTTGATTTTGAACCATAAATAGTTTATATCAAGTCAGATGCGCTAACTATGTAAACACTTTCGGACAAGGTTTAATACGGTTTGCCGTATCCTTCTTGGCCGATATTAGCGGGACCAACGGGATTCGAACCCGTGTTACCGGCGTGACAAGCCGGTGTTCTAGGCCAACTGAACTATGGTCCCGAAATTCTATAGTTGCGGAGGCCGGGATCGGACCAGCGACGCACGGATTATGATTCCGTCGCTCTACCACTGAGCTACACCGCAATAAAGATGGCAGCTTTACCCCGAAGGGACTTTCCCGTGTTAACTACCGAAGGTCTCTCCGTCATTTCTATCGCAGACGGATTAGTGCGTTTTAGTGGTTCTACTTGGACTCGAACCAAGACTCCATGGGTAAGAGCCACGTTGACTACCATTATCATATAGAACCAAATGATGACGCTACGCCAACGGTTGCGTCGACCGACCTTCGTTTCCCCATCTGCGCTTGTCAAAAACAGAAGGCTAGTTAGTACACCATCAAGAACTTGAACCTTGGACCCGATGCTTAAAGGCAACTGCTCTGAACCAACTGAGCTAATGGTGCATAGTGGGAGGAGTAGGAATCGAACCTACATAGTCGGATTTTCAGTCCGCTGCCGTGACCACCTTGGCTATCGACCCATAATTAGTCCGCAACTCTCGACTTGAACGAGAAGGTCTCCGCCTTATCAGAGCGGCGTGTTAACCAATTACACCAGATGCGGAAAAATAGTAGTCCCGCCCGGATTCGAACCGGGGTCCTCGCATAGAAAGTGCGATGGCTTAAACCGCTGGCCGACGGGACCAAAATGTTGTTAGTAGTCGCTGAGAGATTCGAACTCCCGGCCTTCTCGTTCGTAGCGAGACGCTCTAAAATTCCAACTGAGCTAAGCGACCATAGTGGAACGCGATGGAATTCGAATCCATAACCTCTTCGGTGCGAACGAAGTGCTCTACCAATTGAGCTACGCCCCCATAAAATTAGTGGACCGAACTGGACTCGAACCAGCCTCGCGCTAGACCCCAGTCCCGGAAGTTTTACGGTTCCGTCGTTGATACACGGCGTCGGCAACAGCGTCGTTGGTATCTGGCAACCGCAACCCATTCCTATCTGTCTAGGCAGTGCCCTTGCTTCTAGCAGCCCATAAAAAGTACTGGACCGATGTCGGACTCGAACCGACGACCTCCTCACTGCCGGTGAGGCGCTCTCCCAACTGAGCTAATGGCCCATACATAAAAACACTGGACCGATGTCGGGCTCGAACCGACGACCCCCTGATTGCAAATCAGGCGCTCTACCAACTGAGCTAATGGCCCATATCCGAGGAGCCGCAACTACGTGCAGCGCCCGGAACAAGAAATATGGTTATCCGAACTGTCAATCTGCCGACGAGCTTCACGAGCTCGTCTTAGTGGACACAGACGGGATTCGAACCCGTAAATCCGCTCCGTGCTAGGGAGGGGCATTACCATTCTGCCACTGGCCCATATGATCGGTGTATGTAAAAAGCCCCGGTTGCTCTTGTTGCAACCGGGGCTTCCTATCAAACATCAACCTTCAGGAAATCATCGGTGCAACCCTTGCATGCAATCGTCCAGCGTATAGCCTGCGAACCAGCAATTGGACTTTGCCAACTGTTCGCTTCCGCGTGCGCTAATGTTGAGTTTTGATTGCATCATAGTAGGATTCACCTCTGTTACGAAAACAAGTTTAGCAATCCTCGATAAGAAAAACAAGGGTTTTTTGGCAATTTTTTGAAAAATATTAAAAAAGTGTGATTTTCGTCACACTTTCGTAATAACTAGGCCTGCGGCGAGTTGTTCGACGGGGCCGGTCCGGGCATGAACTGGCCGGAAATAACCAATCTATATCGATGCGGAGTTGGTGGTGTATTTTCAACGTATTTAACCGGTATCACTCTAATCCACAACGAATCCTGACTATTACCGAAGGTTATCGTAATCTCATATCTTTCATGATTAACTCGACCAAATGACTGATGGTCAATTGGAATTTGAATATCCGGGCGAGTTTGACCAGATGGTGTTGGATTTGCACGAGTATCATAGGTGACATTATTGTACGACGGAATCAATACATTTTGATATTCATAAAAGACACCAAATCGCATAACGGTCACTATACTGAAAATTTCATTTGGATCCAAGTTTGCGCTGGGCTCTTCATCCGATACCGAAACAATGATTGAATCAGCGCTTCCGTCTTGACTACGATTCCATTTAACCTTAATTTGATGACGATTCGGCGACGCAATAATAACGTCATCACCAACTTGATACCTATCATTATTTACATCGATGGAAACATCTTGACTGAATGCGAACGTATTTCTCATCGCATCGAGCACACCCAATGCGTTAATAGGCCTATGACTATCAGCGAGACCACTATCCGGAACAAATGTCGACTGAATACTTTCCTGATTAACGTGAATATTTCCGTTAGTATCTCTATGAGTCCACGATACGTATTTATCCGAGGGTGCGCCCGTAATCATCGTACTGCCGACACCCATATTGTTCTGCGCTGTCGCCTTTGCCGTGGAGTTTAACGACTGATCCACGCTCCAGAGTATACTCGGGTTCTCCTTGCTCATCTATTCGCTCCTCGTTGATTTCCGTACAAAACGTGCCGGCCCGGAAAACGCGGGCCGGCGTCGCGGCACGCGGGACTACGCCCTCACCCCGCCGTGGCTGGCCCTGTATTTGGCGAGCGCGGCCTGCTTGAGCATCTTCATGCGGTCGCTGGACTTGGCGCTGGTGCCCAGCAGCTTGGAAATGGCGTCCTCGGTGTTCCTGTTGACGACGAACCCGCTGTTGCTGGACAGGAACTGGCTGACGCCCTGCGACCCGCCCTTGCGGTACGCGTCGATGGCGCCGGTGACGACCTCGATGCCCTCGATCGTCGCGGGGGAGGTGTCCTTCTCCTTGGAGATGTACTCCCTGTAGAGACGCAGGTCGCGGGCGAGCTTGTCGAGACCCGCCATGATCTCGGTCTTCGCCGACTGGTCGGTGGCGATGTCCTGGTCGCCAGTGAGCCACACGGCGAAGTTGGGGTCCGACCCACGGCGGAGGTTGCCGGCCATGTTGGAGATGTAGGCGTCGATATACTCGCGTGCCTTGGCTTCGTCGGACATGTAGGAGCCGATGTCGATGAGCTGGTACTGGTTGAAAGTCTTGGCTATGTCGACGACGAGCTCGCCCACCACGCGGGCGGTTGGGACAGTGTCGTAGGCCTTGGCTTCCTTCTCCCCCGCCTCGTTGGCATAGGCGTCGTCGTCCTTGAGGACGTTGTCGTTGTCGCCGGCGTCGTAGTCCTCGTCCGACTGGAAGGACCGGGCGTGGTTCTCGCGGTTGATGATGTCGTCCACGGGGCGCACTTCGGGATCGGCGTCGTCCTGCGGGGCCGTGCCCATCACCGGTTCGGGATCGGGCTCGGGTTCGGCAAGTTTCTTCTCAGCGTCGGCCTGCTTCTTCGTCTTGCCGCCGACCACAGCGCCGGCGTTTCCGAACAGGCCCTCGAACATCGGGTTGATCCCGCATATGTCGGCGAGCTTCGACACGCACTCGACCTGCGCCTTCGTAAGGCCGAGTTCGTCCCTCGTGATAAATTCAGTAGCGTTCATAAAAAATAAACCCGTGGTATGTTTCCCACAAGTTTATCAGTTTGCCGGATGTACCGAGAGGTCACGCGGTGGTCGCGGAGGCGGACGAGTCGGAACCCGTACCGTACCCGGCGTCCACGCCGTTGATGGTGGCGGCTCCCGGACCCGCGAACGTGGCCTTGGTGCTGAAGCCGGAAACGGGTTCGCTCCGGAGCGAGGCGACGGACATCTCGGGCGGGTTGGGGAGGTGTTCCTTGGCCTTCTTTATGAGACCCGTGACGCTCGCGTCGGACTTCATGTGGATCCGTTGGGGCCGGTACTCCTCACGGAAGGCCTCCTGCGTTTCCTCGTGCGCGTCCCTCGTGCACCGTCCGCCGCACGGCTCGTAGGTGTAGGGGGTCTGGACGTCGGGCTGGGACGTGGAGCTCGCCGTGGGGACCTGCTTCATGATGTTCTTGTAGTTCGGGAACGGCGTGACCGCGCTCATCGAGGAAGGCACGGTGAGGTGCCTCGAGTAGTCGGCCTCGCAGAGCGACTCGTACAGGTCGGTCGCCGCCTTGACCCACGGCTTGCCCCGGTCGAGGCCGGCAAGCATCTTTCCGAACGGGGAACCCATGCTAGGCCTCCGGCGGCTGTTCCGTGCCGTCCTGCTGTTCGGCCTGCTCGGAAGCGGCGTTGGCCTTGGCGGCAACCTCGGCGTTGACCTCGGTCAGGTTCTTGTTCGCCTCGTCGGCGGACTTCTTGGCCTCGGCGACCTTCGCCATGTCGCCCTGCAGTTCGTTGATAGACTCGTCGGGGAGCTTGTTGAGATCGACTTGGTTGATGGTGGTCTCGTTGGGCTCCAGCGTGCTCTCGTACAGCTTCTTGGCGGTCTCGGCAAGTCCTTCGAGGTGCTTGGCGGAACACATCTTGTCCACCGACTCGAAGAACAACTTCTTCCTCTGTTCGTCCATTTGGAAAACCCGTTGTAGTTTCCCGTAGTTTATCATTACGACACGAGCAGGAGGCGGACTTCCGCGCAGTCCGAATCGACCATTTCCCGCACGGCCTCCAGCAGTCCCTTGTTCTTCAGGGCCCTGGCATACATCTCGTCTTCGGCAACGAGGTCATATATGAGTTCCTTGGACACGGGGAAGGTGAGCTGCGAGGCGAGCTTGGCTTGCGCCGTCTTCTTGCTGTCCGACTCGTCCACCCGCCATTCGTCGCCCACGGAGAGTTCGCCGTCGTACTCGCGGCTCGCCGTCATACCCAGCGCCGTCAGTGTCGTGACGAATCGGTCGCGGTGCCTGTCGATGGCGTCGTCGACGCGTTTCTCGTAGTCGGCAAGCCCGATAGCACGGAACGACGGGACAATCTGCCTGTCGCCTTCCAGGGACTTGCTGTATATGCAGCGGACGCGTTCCGACAGGGAGTCGATTTCGACCGGGTCGAACGAGTTGAACCTGTCCATGTCGGTCCAGTCACCCTTCTCCCCGACCATGTAGTCACGGAAATACCCCGTGACGGAATCTTCTCCGGCGAGCTTCCATTCAGTCGCGCCCTTCGGGCGGTACTCGACATACAGGGACACGAAAAAACTCATACTATCCTCCAGCGAAAACTGACACGCCGAGCGCGGTGCCCAGCATCAATACAAGCACGGCAAGCGCTATGACCATTACGCGCAGGATGCGCACCGACTTGCCCATCTTGTCGAACGCGGTCTGTGTCTCGTCCATCAGCGAGGAGAACTGCGTCGTGATATTGTTGACCGAGGACTCGAGCTGCGTCACCCTGACAGGAATCATGTCCCGGTAGGCGGGGGGCTTGGACGCCTCCACGGCGATTTCCATCGCCTTGGCCACGTCGGCCTTGGTCTTCTCGAGGTCGGCGGCCACCTTTCCGGCCGAGTGCATAGCGTTGATTCCGTATGACTGGGCGAGCTCGGCGCTCTTCCAGAGGAGTTCCATCTCCTGCCCCAGCTCGTCATCCTCGACGTCGGAATCGTTCCCGTCGTCGTAGGAGTCGACCTCGCTTCGTTTCATCTCCTGCTTGTAGAACCGTGCGAAGTCTTTGGCGAAATGGTCGACGGTCTCCTGTTCCGCCTCGGACAGCTCGAAGCCGGTCGCGGCGCCGTCGATGAGGTTCGCCATCTTGACGTCGGAGGTCGCCGTCAGGCTTGGCTTGAAGTAGTGCACCGTGTACCGCTCGTCACCGCTCGACCCGTCCCGCTCGAATCCGTCGAACAGCTTTTCCGGGATCTGCACGTTGAGCGGGGCGACAATGGCAAGGCGGTAGTCGATTCCCATCCCGTCCAGCAAGCCTGTGACGGCATCGGAGCCCACGATGGTGATATCGCCCATGTCGACGTCCGTCTTCATCGAAAGGCCCACGGCGAGCCTCACGGCCGGCTCCTCGCCATCGGCGACGAACAGGCGCGACGTGTATATGCCGAACTCCATCGGAGGGAGCCCGTTGTAAATCCTCGGGATAATCGACTTCGGGAGGACGACGAGCCTATGAGACAGAACGGGTTCCAGCCCGTCACACTGGAACACCTTGTTGGGGAGGGCGAGAATGTTTCTCCTGATCAGGTTTCCGTCCCCGTTAACCGCCAGAAGCACGTCAATATTCATCCTTGTTTAACCTCGAATGAAATATAGCTGAGTTCGTACTTCGTGACCACGCCGTCCTTGTCCTCGCCGATACCGACCGGGAAGAAGTACAGCTTGTCGAGGCCGTGTGTCGCTATCGCGTCGGCCAGCAGCTTCCCGTACTTGTTCTTCCGGACGCGGAACGACATGACGAGCACGTCCCCGTCGATACGTGCGCCGACGGATTCCGCCATCGCGTGTTCCGACCACGACTGGAAAGGCGGTATTCGCTTGAGGTTGCGCTCGACCGGCGAGACTTCCTCGATGCTGAACTTCTTGCCGCCCGCTATGTCGAGAATGATTTTCTCGCCGATGGAGCGGGGGTAGACGCACTTCGACCCGTTCTCGTAGACCGAGTCGAACTTCATCACCCTGACGTCCACAACCTGTGACTCACTTCTTTGCTTCGTTCTTTGCTTCGACATCCTTCATCCACCTCTCGACAAGGTCGGGGCGACCGAGCGACCTAACCAAATCCTCCATAAGGCGACGCCGTCCGGACCAGTACTTCCCTATGGCCATCAGGAACCCGCGAACCTGCGGGCCGATGTCCCTGTCGTTGATGACGGACATGTACTTGGAGTGCATGTCCCTGCACCCGTTCCAGTCGGCGAACAGCTTCTTCTCGTCAGCCATCATGGAATCGTACAGCTCGCGCTGCTTGTCCGTGAACGACCTGATTATATCCTCTATCTTCGGCGCCTTGCTCATACTCGGGATTTCCTTACCGTACGCACAATGGCTATGATGTCGGCCACTATTTCGACGCACAGGACAATTATGTAAATCTTATTCTTCACCGTCATATTATTCATTTCTGTAGTATCTCCTTGGTTAAGCGTCGTGCAAGGCAGCGTCAAGATGAGCGACCGCCTTCAAAAAGTTAACGATCTTGTATTCAGAATCCGGATTGCAATGGAAATCGCACGAGAATTTCGGATAATGTATACTGACTTGGCTGTCTGGCGACAAACACGGCATGATATTGAATGTTATACCAAGCCGTTTGTCAAAAAATCTGAGCGATGCCGTCGGTTCTCTGTACACTACCCAGCCGGTCATATTTTCAAGGTCGATCTGCTTGCCGTACTCAGCTTGGTGGTTATAGGTGCGTATCTGCTGCTCGACCACAACCTTGATAGCCTCGGCTACCTTGAGCTGGGCTTCTAACTTATTCTTGGCTCGTGCCTCCGACTTGAGAGCACGGTCTAGGATGTCGGCGACGGCGTGAACCGAGTCGGCTTCATCGTTGAACAGACTCTTTTTAAGCTTGCGCTTGATAGCACCGAGTGAGACCAAGTCGATCTGCTTATCCTGTCCATTGCTAGTGTCCGAACCGTCCAAGTGGATGTGAACTCTCTGGGTGAACCGATCCTTGAGAAAGTCGTCCGTCTTATTACATCCGTGGACCAGCCCTAAATAGAAACGGTGAAGCAGCTCGTTACTAGAGCGGGTGAGGAAGAACGGAACCAATTCTTGAGACGTGATGTAACAGTTGTCCGCGTTCTTGACCACCGGGAGTGTCTTGGACACATAGAAAATCGACGACCGCAAGTCGTTAAGGAACTTGCCGTTGGTCTGCATCCCATAAATGTCACGGAAGATCGTGGCACGGAAAATCGAGTAACCAGACTCGGTTACCATAAGACGATCAATTACAAGCTTGTAATATACATCGAATTTCTTGTTACCGAAGTAACTGACATAGCAAACCGAAGTAAGCGGATATTCGCGTTCTGGAATCATACAAACCGCCCAGGTCTACTTAGTTAATCCCAGAAAAGGATTATGGCCATAATCACTTCGAGCACGCCCTCGATGATGTCGGAGAGGACTCCAAAACAGCCTTCGCGTTCCGTCGAGCTCTTATCTTTCTTCTTAAACGACATTTTTACCTCCGAACTGGTTGAGGATGGTAACCACCTCGTTCTGCAGGTCCTTGCACTTGAAGACCTTGTAGGTGGGCTGGTCCTCGCTAAACCAACACAGATAGCAGTTACCGATTTCAATACCGGTCATTTCCTGGAACATCAGCTTGTAGCACCCGAGCTGGAGAGAATACTCGTCGAGCTTGCTCTGGGAGAGATGTGCGCACGGCGCCATCAGCGGATACTTGGATTCGGTATCGAACTTCGTGTTTGTCTTCCAATCCCATATCTCGAATTGTCCGGACTTGAGGTTGTAGAAAAGCTGGTCGACCATACCGCAGACCATATATTTCGGACTGCCTATGACGAGTTCGGACTTGATGGGAATCATCTTGCCGCGTATGTCGGCGAGAAACTTGTCCACGTGGGCAACGCAGGCGTTGTACTTGGGGAGGACCGGGTCGACCCCGTCGAAGAGCTTGGCGAATATGTCAGGATCAGCCCCGGCGACGAACCGGACGTTCGGGTCGACGGCGCCCAGCAATTTCTTCTTGTAGGCCTCACGAGTGAGCGAGAGCATCACGTCGAACAGCGGATACTTCATGAACTTGTTGGCGAGCGCGTTCTCCACGTAGTTGTGGACGGCCGTTCCCTTGGCGGTCGAGATAATGTTTCCCTTCCCCCACATAATTCGGACGTCCTCTGCGGTCACGTCCTTGCCCTCGGCACGCATCTTCGCAACCGTGGACTCGGTTTTTTCGGCCTCGTTGAACGGCGGCTTCAAGGATCCAGTGACTCGGGTGACGGAAACGGTCCGCACCCCGTTGAAAGTATAGCTGTGGAACTCCGGGTCGAACCGGATTGCGTTGAATATGTCGAGTTTTTGGGCTAAATCGTGCATTTTGAGTTTCAACTTTCTTTTTACTAAAATTAGTTCAAATAAGTTACAATTACAAACAGAGGACTATCATGAAGGAAATCGAGAAATTATCCAACCGCTCCATCACGCTCGTCGAGTTCATGGCTGAAAAGCTTGGCGCCGTCCCCGGACAGCCGTGCTACCAGGCCCGAGTGGGCAGGATCCACAACATGCTCCGCATAAGCAACAAAATCGTCGACGCCATCATCAGGAAGGACATCGGCGAGCAGTGGAAGCCAATCCCCGGCTACGAAAACTACAAGGTCAGCAACTTCGGCCGCATCATGGGCCTCTCGGGCGACCTCGTGACGCCATATCTCAGCAAGGCAGGCGTCGAGATCTTCGACCCGTACATGCCCGACGGCCGGCGACGCCACCTGGCCATCAAGACGGCTATCGCCAGGGCGTTCTTTAACACGCAAAAGGGTCAGTCCATGGGTTACAGGGAGAAGGCCGGCCTCAACTCGGTCTACAACCTCAAGTTCGTCTAATCATCCGGCAAAAACGAGAAGCCCGCCTCCTGGCGGGCTTTTTCGTCGTGCGTCCCGGTTAGCGGTCGGAGTCGATGACGTTCGTCACCTTGGGCTGGAGTTCCGGGATGAAGTTGTAGACTTCCCAGTGGCCCGGGGAGAAGTGGCGCTTCGCCCAGTCGGCGGCCTGCGTAGGGTTGTCGAACGGGATGGACGGGTTCACCGGTTCCCAGTGACCCTTGGCGTAGGTTTCGTCCTTACCGGTGAACTCGTTCTTCCGGTGTCCGATAAACTCGCGCACCCAGCGCTGTCCGGACACCTTGCAGACGGCGCTAGGGAACATCTTCTTGACCTCGTCGAACGGGAGCCGGCGAAGCTCGTTGGCCTTCTCGTAGGCGAGCTGCGTGTTGTAGTCGTCCTGGGTCTGCAGGTTCTCCTCACGGTAGCGGTTCTGGGTGTCGTTGATCAGGCCCTGGCGACGCTGGAAATCGTCGAGGCTCAGACGCTTGCGGTCGAACTCGGGGTGGGCGCTGTCGATTTCCTCGGCGGCGGACTTGACCGACTTGAACTCGGGCAGCTTGCGCTGTACCGGCTCCGGCTCCGGCTCGGGTTCCGGCTCTGGGGTGAACACCTTGCCGTCCTTGGATGTAAGCTTGATGCCGGGCTTCAGCTTGGCCAGCACATACGGGTCGATTGCCTCGCAATACAGGGAGAAACCGGCCTTCAGGTAGGGAACCGCCTCGGGACAACCGCACTTTGCGCAGGCGCTCTCGATGAACGTGTTGAATTGCTTCTGTTCTTCGGTCATTTCAAGAAACCATTGAGATTTCCTATCAGTTTATACCTCAGAGCCAGATTTTTCCGGCCATACCGCAAGAAAAACTCTTATCGGCGAGCATCAATTTTAATATATTTTTGGCGGACACCAACAAAGAAGGCAATATGGCTTTTATCAAAACTCACTTCCGTATGCTGTACATGACAGCGTTCATCCTGTTCACAATCGCGTTCACAGTCGCCATGCCCGACGGCCACACCTCGATGTGGTTCGCCCTATTGACTGCCCTGCTGGGCAACGTGGCGACCGTCATGTTCGCACAGAAGAACATCTGGGCATACCTACCCAGTTTCGCGTTCAACTTCATGTACATGTACATCTGCTGGGAGAGCCGTCTATGGCTCGAGTTCGGCGAATACATCTTCTATAACGTGACGATGGTCTACGGCTTGTACAAGTGGTACAAGTGTCTCGAACCCGACAGGACCCACGTCGTCCCGAAAAGGCTTTCCCCCAAGGCATGGGTCATTTCGATTATCGCCACCATCGTCCTTACGGCGGGGTTCGGCACGTTCGACAAGTTCGTGCTTGACGGCGCTGTCCCGTATATGGACGCATTCAGCATCAGCTTTACAGTAATCGCCCAGATTCTCATCATCACCTGCTACCGCGAACAGTGGTTCTTCTGGTTCGTGCTCGACGCGGTCTCCATCGTCACTTTCGCGATGATCGGCGAATGGGCAATGGTGGCCATGTACGTCTGCTGGTTCCTCAACACGATCTACGGCTGGTACGAATGGTCCTATACCGAGAAGAAGGCCGTAGCCGCCGATACTGCGGAGGCTTAGATGGGATTCAACTGTAAACAAAATTTTTCATAATTTCTAACCTTTTCTACCAAAAATTAACTATATTTTAGTCATCACGCTATAAACTTTATCAAGGACAACCACAATGAAGCGTATGAAAGTAGTGCGACTGACTAAAGACGAGTTCGAATTGGAAGACGGCACCATCCAGCCGATGATGCTGGACATCGACCCTCTTCCGACCTTGGAAGAGTTCCAGAAGTATCTCGACAACGCAGCCGAATACATGGGTATCGAGGTGGAAGATGGGGAAGAAAGTAAGAACTAAGGCTGCCTGCGACATTCTCGGCTGCTGCCCGAACACTCTCCGCAGATGGACGGAAGAAGGCAAGTTCAAGGTCTACCGCTCAGGCAAGAGCGGGAACAGACGCTGGGACGAGGACGACCTTCGCCGCTACCTGGGCGAGAAGGTGGATGAACCGGAGGTTGAAACCAAGAACGGAACCCGTGTGGTCATCTACTGCCGTGTATCGACCTCCGACCAGAAGTCCCATGGCGACCTTGACCGACAGAAGCTCCGCCTGATGGAATACTGTGTAGGCAAGAAGTATTCCGTGGTGGAAATCTTCGAGGAAGTGGGTTCGGGTCTGAACGACAACCGCAAGAAGTTGCTCCGAATGATGCGTCTTGCCGCAGAGCACAAGTTTGACAAGGTGGTTATCGAGCACTACGACCGCCTGACCAGGTTCAACTACAACTTGTTGGTCGAATACTTCCGGTCCCACGGGGTTGATGTGGAATATACTGAGTCTGTGTTGAGTGAGTCGTTCGAGGCCGACCTGGTAAAGGACATGCTGTCGCTCCTTGCCGTGTTCTCGGCGAAACTCTACAGCAGACGAGGCAAGGAGAACCGTAAGAAACGAAAAGAAGCAAATCAAGAAATGCAAGGAGTGACCAATGGCTAAGAGAAAATACACAGAAGAAGAAGCCTTTGCAATAGCACAACGGTTTACTGATGTGCATGTGTTTCGAGAACAAGAGTTCGGTGTTTGGGCGTATTTTCATCGCCATCATTTATTAAATAAGATAACTTGGATGAGCGGAATGCATCATCCAAAATACACCGATGATGAACTTCGTATTATAATATCAAAATATACCGAACTAAAAGAATTTCGAGAAAAGGAACCTAATATATATGGTGTAATTTGTCAGCGTAAACGATATGACCTGTTAGAACCATTAGATAAGTCTTGTGAGCTAGTAAATGGAGATATGGCCGAAATTGTATATGTATATGAGTTTTTTGATACAAAAACCGCTTATGTTGGTAGAACATGCCGAAAACTACAGTATCGGCATATTGAACATTGCAAAGATAGTGATAGCATAGTTAAATATGCAAAATCCATTGGTGTAACTGTTCCCGAGCCAAAAATACTCGCTAAATTTTCAATAAAAACGCATGGTTTATCCGGGAAAATGGAATGCAAAATGATAGCTTTGTATAAAGCATTAGGATGGTCATTGCTTAATGCAAATAAAGGTGGCAGTTTAGGTAGTCTTGGAAATGGTAAATGGAATTTAGCCAAATTAAAATCTATAGCTGCACCGTTCAAATATTGGACAACCTTTATGGCAAAGCATAAAAATGCGTATGATTGTATATGTAGAAATAATTTGCAAGATAAGTTTCCGTGGTTAAAACATAAACGAGCCGCATCATGCACATGGTCCGAACTGTCTAAAGATGAAGCATATCAAATAGCTAAAAATTTTAAAACTCGGATGGAATTTCATCTAGCATACCCAACTTTGGCATTACGGTGTTCCGCAGAGAAATGGCTTGATGATTGGGGATTTCCCCCACAGAAAAATATGCAACGAGTGTGCCAATATACCTTGGATGGTAATTTAGTATGTACTTATGAATCTATCAATATGGCGGCTAAAATCGTAGGTATAACTGCGTCGTGCATTAGTGCAGTTATAAGTGGCCGTCAAAAGACTGCCGCAGAGTCTATCTGGGCGTATGAAACAACGGAAAAGGATAGTATTCATTTTCCAGGGGTAAATTATCAGCAGTATCAAAGTGCTAAAGAGAATAATCCTAATCGTCGCAAAGTAATGCAGTATTCATTGAATGGAAGTTTGATAAATATGTATGAGTCTATTAGTGACGCAGCCAAAGCAACAGGCATTCATCCATCCGGCATTAGTATGGTAGTGACAAATCGGCAACATACCGCTGGCGGATACAAATGGGCTTACGCTGATGCGGCATAAGGACTAGGCTATGGAACAACAGTGCGGAAGGAAGATATGCTTGAAGCCGAGCAAGGCACAGGTACGGACTATGTACCGTATGTGTGCCGTTTCCCGCCGTGCCTACAACTGGAAACTGGCTGAACAGAACAAGGCTTACGAGGAAGCCAAGGCCAACACACCGGAAGGTGAGAAGGTCAAATGCACCCTCGGTACACCGAGGGACTGGCACAAGGAATGGTGCATCTATAAGAAGCTCCCCGACAACAAGTGGATGACGGAAGTCTCCAAGTTCTGCGGTCAGGAAGCCCTAATCGACCTCGGCTCCGCATGGAAACGGTTCTTCAAGGGTTTAGCCAAGCACCCTCGCTTCCACCGCTATAACCAGGATAACTCGTTCCGCTGCTCCGGTGGTGTGTTCATCGGTCGTGATTTCGTACAGATACCTACACTCGGTAGAATCAAGCTCCGTGAGAAGGACTACATCAAGATACCGAAGGATTCGGAAAAGATACCGCTTGCGATGGCGACCGTATCGGTCGATGCTGCGGGTAAATGGTATGTCTCATTCGCCTATGTAGCCGACATTGTTCCAGTCCACGAATCCATATCCTCGTTCGAGGAACAGGACATAGTGGGGGTCGATTTCGGAGTAAAGGACCTTGCCATCACAAGTGACGGCATCGTTTATGCCAACCCGAAAGCCTACCGCCATGCTAAGGCTAGGCTCCGCAGATTCCAGAGAGCATTATCACGCAAGAAGAAACACTCCAAGAACAGGGAGCGGTGCCGCAAATTGCTGGCTAGAATCCACAGAAGGATAACCAATATCCGAGTTAATGCGGCTCATCAGTTCACTGCTGACATTACGAAACACACGAAGCCGAAGGCTATCGTCATTGAGGACCTGAAACCGAAGAACATGTCCAAGAACCACAAGCTGGCCTCCGCTATCCTCGATGCAAACTTCGGAAGGATGCGGCAGTTCCTGGAATACAAGTGTGCTTGGCTAGGCATACTGCTGTTCTTCGCACCGCAGTTCTACGCGAGCAGCCGTTATTGCTCCCACTGCGGGCAATATTACAACAAGGATTTGACCCTGGACGACAGGGAATGGGTATGCCCGGTATGCGGGCATCACCATGACAGAGATTACAATGCAGCCAGGAACTTGCAGTTCTATGGCCTGTGGCTACTAAACCTAGTAGTCCCAACTGAAACCAATGCGGTGAGATACACCGTAAGCGACAATTCTGTTGCGAATGCTTGCCCCCACGGCGACATACAATGTGTCACCTATCGGGAAGGTATGGTTTACACCAGCCCCAAAGACATGAGGTTGCAGTTCTTTGAAACACAGGAACAGTGCATGGCGATGAAGCAAGAAATCACCAATACATATTTAATTGGTAGAAATGTGTAGAAATGATTTATCGGAACCCTCACCGGATTAATCATAGTGTACAGATGAGCATTAACGTCCAGGATACCAATTGAATCCACGTCCGTCACCACCATAATCATTAGTCTGATTGAACGTCCTCGGAGCATTGTAACGACGTACATCATTATCCGAAGGAGGCTGAATCTTAGGTCCAGCCGGCTGTTGGGGAGCGGCTGCCTGACCGGCAGCCATTCCAGCCATCCGAGACATAACCATCAACTCCATAGCACGAGTAAGACCTTGAAACATATCCTGAACATTATTCAAAGACTGCTCAGTAGACCGAACGTCAACGTCATCGAAACGGCCTTGCTTGGCAAGCCACTTGACATCGTTCAACTCGGAAGCCTCACGATTGAAGTTGTGAAGCTTCTCAAGAGCCTTGTTGAGAGCAGCTTGAGTCTTGGACGTCTTGATATCCTGCGCAATACCTTTAATCTCCTCGTTCATCTTGTCAATACGAGTGTAGAGCTCCTTCCGAGTATCAGCAGGAAGCTTCGTCAACGCATTCATGACCTCCGGGTCCATGAACTGACGGACAATGAGATTGTTGGCAAAGGCGTTCTCAACCAACTTCCTATCGGCATCGGACAACTTGGACTGAGCATCGATAGTCTTCATCAGAGCATCGAACGAACCTTGGTCAACCGTGAGTTCACCATTGGCCAACTTGGCAAGAGTGTCCTTGGTATCGGACGACAACGAGTCATACAAACCTTGGTCCTGCAACTTCTGGATAAATCCAGCGAACACGGCCTTCGAATGCTCACCGAGGAACTTCCTCTGAGAATCGAACATATCATTGGCATTCTTGGAAGAACGGATATCCTGACGAAGCTTATCAATCTCCTGGTCCATCTTGGAGAGAACCTTAGGAGTCACAACCTGGACTTCCTGATGCACTTTGGCAGTCTCGGCCTCGGCACGTTCAGTATTAGCCTGAACAAGACCAGTCTCTGCATAGACCTTCTCGGTCTCGGACGGCTGCTTGATAGCGGCAACCAGCTGACTGAGCCCGTCAAAGACAGAACCAAGCTGTCCGGAAGCACCGGCGGCAGCACCGGGAGACACAGAAGGCGCACCAGTACCAGTAACACCTGCGGGATTGAGTCCAGCCTGTTGCATACCGGTCACCTGTAGAGGAGCCTGATTGCGTACAGCGGCCTCATTAGCCTCGACAGCGCGTTGCTGCAGCTTCTCCTGCTCCGCAAACTGACGTTGCTGCAAATCCATATTAGAGTAGTGCGACAACTTCGCACCGAGAACCTGGCCACCAACAGCGGCGGCAGCGGCACCTAATGGCATAATAATACCTCCATGAAAAAATGAAGAAATGAGGGACCGAAGTCCCTCACTTCATTCCGGGTTTAGCACTTGCTGATAGTCGTATTCGGGGAATCATGTTCCTTATCATACGTACCGTAGCTATCCTCAATGCTCTTCATGTGAGCGTAATACGACACGGTGAACACGTTGTGCACCATGAAGTTGTCAAACTCATAAGAATTGAAGAGGAAAGCACTATTGTTCGGAGAGAACACGGACCATTCAAGACCATCGCCTTCGGCGGCGAAGATACGATTGAAGTCACCGTTCCACGGAAACTTATTCACGTAGCGGTAATCCTCACCAGCATTCGGAAGGTCGGAATAATGATACACCGGAGAACAGAGCTCAGTCGTAGAGCCAGGATGGCTATTCGTAGCCTCGACACGATAGACATTCGGTTCATTGACAGGAATGTACTTGTCAAGCGAATACGGAGTGAGAGACTTCTTCATGCTATGAAGCGAGAAGTCACCATTAGCCTTGTTGGACATGAACTTGAACTGCGAGTACGTCGGGAGGAAACCGAAAGTCTGGTTAGCACTGGCATCATTGATAACGCCAGAACCACCGAGATTCTTCTTCTGAATAGCCTCATAGGCAAGACCATCAAACTCCGGATTGTACATGTGTTCGAACGAGGTAGCCTCAACTTCACGAGACGGACCGTTGACGTAGCCGGTCTCCGGCACAATAACGGACAGAACAATAAGAATACCATGTTCCTTGGTCTGATACGAGAACTGGAAGTCAGAAACGCCAAGACCACGACCACCATACTGACCGAGCTTCGCATCGGAAGTAGCAGCGGTGGAAACGACATCGGAAATCTTAATGAAATCATCCGAACCATTGATGAAACGTCCCTTGCATTCTTCAACATAGGAACCGAAACCGAGAGCACGGAGAATTTCTTCCGTCTTCATACCGGCAACGGAAGCCTTGTTGAGAACAACATAAGCCTTCTTGAGAGCATCAATCTGAGGCTGAGTAAGATCCCAATAACCATGGGCGTTATCCCAATTGAGAGACATGTTATTGAGCGCAGCATTACCAGTAGCAAAAGAACCTTGCTTGAAATCAGCATTGGACGAACCAGTGAGATAATGAGTATTCGCACCGGACTGCTCATATCCAGTAACAACGTCGAGAATCTCCTCGATAGTCTTGCGAATGTCGGTTTCCCAACCGTTAGCGGAAGTAGTCGTGTTCGTGGCACCGAACACGGCATCAGTAGCAGCACTGATAGCATCGAGACGCTCAGTGGCAAACAACGAACCAAGCTCAGAAATGAACCGAACGAAAGTCGCACGGAAATTGAAATCCGTCGAGTAAATCGAACCGAACAAGGACGAAGCCGCCTGAGTCATAGACAGCTGAACCAGCTGCCAACAAGGCGTCTCATAGAAGTTACGATAACGTTCAGGAGCAAAGGTGTCCCACCAAGACTTGTAATAAGCAAACAACGGAAGCAGAGATACAATAGTAGAATCCTGCAAATTCACATTATAACCAAGACCGATGAGAACCTTGCGAAGACGCTTACCGAAACTGGACAACTTGAAGCAAAGACGAATCTTGCAACCATCGAACTCATTGGTAGTGATACCAGCCACAGGCGAAGACGTACCAGTACGGTCAGACGACGTAATACCGCTGAAACCGTCAGAACCAGCATATTCCCAGATAAGGTCAGCACCATCAAACGTAATATGCTCATCACCAAGAGTAGCATCATAGGCATTCTGCTCGTTACCGGCAGAGTGCGTATAACCTTGACCATTGGCATTAGCAAGCGGAGTCGCCATCAACGTAGAAATAGTAGGCATCGTAAACATGGTCTGACCATTCGCAGTCGTCACGAGCATATTATTATTAGCGTCGAGCAACAGCTTAGCAACATTATAAGTCGGACCGACATAGTTCTGCCAAGTAGTCAAACTGGCAGCCGTGTTGGGAGTATCCGTATTAACAATACTCAACAGAGTATTGAGATAAGCACGAGTAGCCTGAGTGGCAGACGGCCATCCTGCGGGCGTCGAATACGAACCCGTGTTACGAGCACAATTCCACGTATTTTCCTGGTCAGTTCCAACCGCACCAGAGAAATACAAGTTAACTCTCGCGCCGGCAAGACACATGGCAGCAAGGAAATTAACAGGAATGCAAGGAACCTGCTTCGGAACATAAGTCGACGCAGACGGACCTTGTCCAGAAGCATAAGAAGAACGAGTCACCTTAGTCTGAGACATCATAGCATCCCAGTTCGGCCAAATATCGGCCATCTTTATAAAGTGCGCATAATTCTTCATCTTCACGCGACCAAAGGTCGGATAAAATCATCGGCCCCGTGTACAGGTCGGCATTTGCCAAACGTGTCCTGATTATCGGGACCGCTTCCGAAGGAAAGTCTACGCTCACCATGGACCTCGCCCGTTATTTCGACGCCGACTACAGCGAGGAGTACGGCCACGAAGTCATCGCCGAGAAGACCAGCAAGTGCGCGAAACCCGACGACACGCAGCTTACCTACAAGGATTTTATCGATTTCCTTGACGTGCAGCTCGAGAAGAACTCCACCTGCGACAAGAAGTTGAAAATTTGCGACAGCGACGCAATGACGACACTAATGTACGCGAAGTACTATTCGACGGACGACAGGTATCTCATCACCGAGGCCGACTACGCGGAGCTTGAAAAGCACGCGTCTTTCCTGAAATACGACCTCATATTCGTGCTACCCCCTAAGAAGGACAGCTGGGTACAGGACGGATGCAGGGATTGTCTCACGAACAGCTTCGAGGACAGGCAGAAAATGTACCAGATATTGATGAAACTTATTGGCCAGCATTACTGCACTGAAGATATCGTGTACCTTAATGGTACTTACCTCGACAATTTCATCCAGGCCCGAGACACACTCAAGCAGTTGCTGTCGGATTAAACAAATCTAATGTCGCGACCATCAGTCTCAACTCTTGCGTCGCCTACATTCACACATAACGTCGTTCAGGTTGCGCAGGGCACACTTGGCGCATACAACGGCAATGGCCAGTACGGCAATGAACTGCCATCCCGAAGTCATCCATACGTCATAAGCGACCAGCAGGACGCAGCAAAGCGCCCAGCAAAATACCGATATGGACATACATAGGACGGGAATCCAGATCATGGCATTCCTAATGGAAATTGATTCCGCCTACACCGAGGCCGAACGAAAAACCGTGCTTACTCGGCGAATAGCCCCATCCATAGCGCAGGCCCCCGGTCTTCTTCGTCAAGGCGGTCGTCCCCGTGTCCTTCCTGTCCGTACAACAGCAAGACCCGCTGAACCCAAAGAACAGCAAGGACAGCACTATCATAATAATCGCACCGATGGTGATCCAGTTAGTAAAATTGTCAGAGTTCACGGTGTCCCCATGTTATGATGAAATAAAGTTTTCCTGGTTCGGCGCCCCAACTCGGGTTTCCCTCGCCCATCCGAATCATCGGGTCGCTGAACACCATACGGCGACGCTTGTCGTCCTTACCCGGATAGCCTAGGGTAAACACCAGCTTGTCGAACCTTTTCGACGTTACCACGAGTTCGTCGTTCGCACCGGCGACCTCGCCTTCATCGAACCCCGTGTCATAGTCCCGCTTCATGTCGTTCTTCAACGGTTCAAACTTGATGAACCTGTCAATATAGAACGGCTTAGCCTCTCGGTATTCCTCGAGCTTCTCGCCCGATTTAATCATGTCGAACCACTTCCGCTTCAGCGGAAGGGTCAGTACCTTACTTGTCCCCGCCATCCTCGGCCTCCTTATCCGCCACGATGTTCCATGAATCCAGCTTCACGAACTTGGAGGCAAGATAGTGGGTCGGCGTCTCTTCGGGGATAGGAACCTTCAATCGCTCAACAATCAGGTCGGCGTTAGACTCGATGAACTTGTTGATCTTGTCCTCGATGTTCATACACATGGCGGCGTCGATGATGGAGTCGTCGGGCACGACGAACTTCACCGGCTTACCATCCTGGTCAATGATCTTGAACATTTCCGGATATGCGTTACGGACTTTCTTACGCCACATCTTGGCGACGACCTTCGGCGCGTCATACTTCGCGGTATCGCCTTCTGAAGCAGCCTTGGCGTATATGGCGGAGAACGGCTCCAGTTCCGGCGGCAACTCCACTTCAAAGGGATAGTCGTACTTCGAACGGGGGAGCATCGTCGGCATGTCGCGCTCCCTGTCCTTGAGCATGAACTGGATCGACAGGACAAGGTTCAGCTTCATTTCTTCTTACCTTCGATCTTGATGATCGCCTCGGCAATGGCGACGAGCTGCTTCACGCTGAACGAGTCAAACGGGAACAGGCCCTCGAACGACTTGATCATATATTCAATACGCTCCTTGGATGCCGGGTGCGTATACTGGCCTCCACCGTTGCCGAAGCACAGGAGAGAAATCTCGGTGAGTATGGTCGCCACGGCACCCATAGTCACGTTGGTACCCGTCTGGAGCACGGAACAGGCGAACAGGTCGGCCTGGCGCTCAATGTTCCGGTTGGTGGACATGATGGTGCCGTCGTAACCGCTGTCGTCGACGTGGCCGAGACAGACGTGACCGAGCTCGTGCGCGATAACGGAACGGACGATTTCGAGCGTGCAGGAACGCCACTGCTCGCAACGAGCCGTGGTAATGGTCTGAGCAATCTTTTCGGCTCCCTTGACCCCACAACCGGCGAGCATCTGCTCAACGATATCGTCTGGAAGATTTCCCTCGTAGCTGTTACGGAGGTATCGGGCGCACCACGTGAACATCTTCAACGTGTCTCCGAACTTCTGCCCGTTGAGCGCAAGCATCCAGATGAAGCCGAACACGGACTCCCACATCAGTATGCCCCTGAAAATCCTTATCCTGTACAGGTCACCGTTGCGACCGGCACACGCGTTAATCTCGTTGTTACGCCTGTCGTAGACGAACTCGGTGTTATCGCCGCACTCGCGGTAACGCTTGTTAGACTGCACCACCTTGGACATCAGGCACATCCTGAAAATGGTATACAGGTCGTCTTGGTCTACAATCCTCTCTAATTTAAGCATAAATAGCCTCTATGTTGTTCTCGTTTAAAAACTTGAAAACGGCCTCCCTCAACCCCTTGATACCATTGTCACGGCGGTACTGGGACATAAACCGCTTCATCTCGGTGACCTTGGTCAGCTGGACCCACCTGGCCCACTCCTCGTCGGTCATCGACTTCCGCAAAGTGCGGTCCATGCCGAAGTCGCCTGGGGCAAAATCGGGCAGGACGACCGGCTGGTCTGAAAAATCGGCTAGTTTCGTTCTCTTTGGCATAGCAAATAGTTGTTTTTCGGAAATATAGCTAAACGCGGTTGAAAAGGCAACCTATGTTATAAACTGCAAAAAGAAGCCAAGAGGTTCCCGCATGAACGCCGAATTTTACAATTGCCTCAACAAGTCCAAAACGCTTGAAAACGCGTCACAGGTCGAGAAGATCAAGGACATCTACCTGATGAGCGAGAAGGTCGCCCAGCTGGAAAGCGCAGGGAAGACCGACGACCGAGCCGAGGCGTTCTTCCCCAACGGTTCCGTTCGTTGCACCCGGTTCTCCGACGGAATCTTCGTCGAGGCGTCCGCCACCGGCACCCGCAACATGTACGGGACGGTCGGCATCATCAGCTCCGGGAACCTCAAGGAGGCGCTGGCCGCCGGAAAGTCCGCGCTGGACAACGACGCCGTGATGGAAAGTATGTTCGGCCAGTTCACCCGCAACGCCGAAAAGACCCCGGAGGCCGTGTAATGGAATACATCGAGGACATCAAGGACAGCTTCGACTCGGTGGACCCCACGCAGGCCCCGAGCGAACCTCCGAAACTCGACCCCGAACGCTACTCGGCGTTCGTAAAGAACCCTAGCGATATATCCGAGGACGTGCTGTACCAGCTGTCCGACATCATCACCGGCCATATGAACCTCCGGATGAAGAAGAACGAGACCGGCCTAGTGACCACTCCCAACGTGGTCGACAGGCTCCTGAACGCGGTGACCATCGTGTACATCGAGGAAGAAGGCGTGCCGGTCGGCGTCGCCTCCCTGGCCGACCCCACGCAAAAGAACTACATGGGCTTCAAGCCGGTAGAACTATATTCCCTGCAGTCGGGAGTCAACCTCGAAGGCCGCGTGCTTCTTGACCTGTTCGCCATCCCCGACGAATACGCCGACAAGGGCATCGCCGAGGAAATACTGGCCCAGATCGACGCGCTGGACGTGAAGGTGTTCGCCGTGACCGACCTGGACGACGAGACCACGCCGATGCTGCTAGAACGATTCGAGTTCCAGCCGATGGCTAACATCGAGATCGACAGCAACGAAGTCCCAGTGACCCTGTGGCTCCGCAAATGATATAATTTCCCCTGTATGCTAAGGATTATCGAAACAAAGAAACTTGACGAGCCCTACGTCAACATAATCGAGCTCGTCTATATGTTCCTCGTCGTCGAATGGCACGTGGCGCTATCCGCGATCGGCCTGTATGACCTGGAAAACCGCAAATGGCGGATACGTCGCCTCTTTTGGTATTCCGTAATAGGAATGCCGGGCATCGTTGTGCTCGGCATATTCATCGCGGCAGCGGTCAAGTACCTATTCGGACTATAAAGTTACCAGCGAAGAGGTGACAGCCTCCACCGTAAATCTGAGCGCCTTGGCATACACCGCCTGCCCAGACTCACCCTGCAGGAAGAACATCACGTAATTGTAGTCAAATGGATTAGGCGACCTTTCCATATCGATTTCCTGCCGGTACAAAAAGTCGAAGTGAATATGCGTCCACGATGCAGAAGAACCGGACCCCGCATCAGGGCCGGCCATACTCATTTCCCGAGTGGCAGACCCCATTGTCTTTTTCAGCATAGCTTTCTGCTCATAACTATTGGAACCATTTAATACATACTCAGTAACCGCTGTCCATCCCTGAGAATTTCCTTCACTAGCTGGGCGATGATATTCACACGACAGAGTAAGATCTATAATTTTCGATGAGCAGGCTTTAGGCGCCACGTCGAACTCTGCCGAAACATGGTAGACACCAGCCGCCTCGCGGAGATAAACCAGCACTGGATCGTTTGTACCATGGTCCTGACCAGTTTTCGCACCATAGAAAAACGGGGCCGGATTTTCAATTGTGGATATCGTGCCAACATTGAATTTTTGTGCATTAGTAACTTCTACGGCAGATATATCAACACACGACCCGACTAAAAAATCGGTTCCTTTTTCCCAGTTGGAAATCACACCGTTGGGAGACCTCATCGCTATACGGCTCATAGGTATTCCATACGAACCTTTATCAACATCAGCTGGATTCGTAGCGGTCTTGTCAAAGCAATAATCAACCGGCATCACCCAGTTTTCAGGTTTATTGAACTTGTCGGCTTCCCCCGATTGAGTGCCCGTCTTCTCGAGTTTGTCAATAACGCCGGGTATAGGACTACCCGATCTAGCGCTCTCGCTTTCCATGTTGCTGAGCTCGTAAACCCGCTTCGGAATCATATTGTTATTGCTGGCCATGTCGCCTCCTACAAATTAGTTTGACCCATACCCGAACACAAACTGGTTACCGGATATCGGACCGACTTGATCCCGGTCTTCAGGGACTCCCCGATACAGGATGTAGTTTATTGTCTCAACCGAGGATGGGATGATGTACTCTGGGTGAGCCTTCTTCGGGAAATCGAACATCGAATACAACGTCGGGTCGGACTCGTCACCGCCGGAACGATACGAATCGTTTTCATCATAATGATCAATGTCGATATACTTCGGTATATCGGTTCCTTCCAATATGCTGGTCGCCGGACGGATGAACTGCCTTACCGACCAGAAGTTGGCCTGTACGCCGCCGTCGGTAGCATCCTTGTGCCCGCCAAGACAATCAGCAGGCGGGTAGAGGCCGATGCCTCCATCGCTGTACTCCTTCCAGGGGCGGGCGTACAGACGTGACATTTCCGGCCTGGCGCCTCCGGTGTCACGCTCGAGCACGAGCGACGGGTCGAGCTTTCCGTTAGCGTCATAAGGCCAGGTCTCGAACATGTAGGGCACGCATCCCAAAGTGATGTCCATCGGGGGATACGAACTGTACGGAGCGTACATCACCGCCCTGTAGTTGTCGAGTCCCGTACAGGCCGAGTTGCGCCACAGGTAGCGCGTTGCCGTCGTCTCACCGGAACCCAGCCTATTCTCGACGACACACATCTTGCCGTCCTCGTCGTAGATGGACGGGGCCCTGGCGGTAAGCGCGTCGTTGCCGTACAACGGCGAGAGGTAGTTGCAAGGGTACTGGCGATATTCCGTCGTGTACCAGCGTCCAGCACGCTGGGAGAAGGTGAACTGCATCCTGACCCTGGTGTAGGTCTTTCCGGCGCGAAGGTCAACTTCGTTCGGAGTCTCGTACGGGGCGCAAGTGGCAGCTATCGAAACTCCCGGAATGTCAACATAGTCGACGTTCGGGTCTGCCGTCACATTTTCCGTCTTAACGAAAAGGTCGTCGATATAGTGGGTGAGGAAGTTCTCGTCAACCTCGCCGCAGGCGTCCTGTACCCTCGTTATGTTCTTCTCGTAGATAGGGTCGTCGGTATCGACGGGAAGCTTGCCATTGGCAAGGGCAATTCTCCGTCCCTTGTAGAACCGAATAGGCATGTCGGCACCACGTGCGGGCACGTACTTTGCCACGAAATCGGCAAGCGCTTTCGACGAGCTGTACGGCATACGGGACGAGACCATATCAAGCCCCATCGAGTAAAACTGTACGGCGTCGAACGCCAAGAATTGTTTCTGTGCGCCGGTCAAAGTCAGTGTGCCGACATCGGGAATCGGGAACCCGTCCCTATACTCGATCTTCGTGAACGGAGAGAAACATTCATCCGGCATATTGCCGATGTCGGTATAACCAGTCAGGTCGACCTGCAGGGACACGTCGGCATAACGTCGCAGGTCGCCGAGCAGCTGTTTCTGCTCGAGCGAGCGGATGTGTCCCTTGGCAATAAGCGACTTCACGACACTATTGTCGGAGAATACCATACCGGCGGCCGGATTACCGATCAAGTCGCAGTCATTTTCGGACACCGCAGCTGACGAGGCGAGCCTGTCGCCATAGTTCAGGTACGGGGCGGTCTCCGCATAGGCGTAGAATCCGTCGTTATAACGGAAAAGGTTGGAATCGGCCCCATCTGTCGGTTTCAGCAAGTCGCCGGGAGCGTATCGGTCGGCATACACGACGTACTCGGGAAGCGACCTCAAGGTAGACCGCATAATGTCGGCCTCGATGGAATCATTGCCGATATTGTGATTAGGGGTCCAGACTCCCGAATCACCGATAATCGTAGCGCCGCCACTCGGCCAAGACGAGCGAGTCTCGACGGAATACGCCGTCGGCGTATAGTCGGCACCCGACAGTACCGCCCGCATCCTGTACAGGTCGCTAGTGAAGTTGCGAACAGCTTCGCAGGCCTGACGGACAGGGTTTCCGTAGGGAGCCGTGACCGGGGCGTCGAACAGGCTTTCCGGCAAGGACACCTGCAGGATGGACGCTAGATTGTTCCACGACACCGTCTTTGCATAGCTCACCGGAGACACGTCCGGAGTGGTGAGCAGGTCGCCGTCGTCTCTCGCGATGCCATCGAACAAGACGTTCGTGACCATCGCCTTGTCGGAATTATACACTTTCTGCAGAATGTCAGAGGAACGGGTAAAGTCGGTTGCCACCCTGTCGAGGCGCTGAATCTTCTTGCGCCCGTTCATACGCCAAGGGAAGGTACCCGTGGCGGTCTGGTACACCGTGGCGAGTAGGTAGCGCCGGTCGACATGCGGGAACGCCGTGTGGCCTTCCTTCTCGTCGATCGAGAAAAACTTGTTGTATTGGTCAAAGGCGTTTGGCGTCCCACTACCTGTTACCTCACCGAGCAATTTGTCATCACGGACAAGGCCCATGCGCTCGTCACTCGGGTTGTCTTCGGCGTCGGCAAGATAGGCGATACCGCAAACGTACATGGAAACGCCTTCGCGGTAGTATTGCCTGTCAACGGGCAACTTGTCCGTACATTGGATAGTCATGTCCATGCCGTCATAGCTGATATCTCCGAACGCGGTAATGCTCGGCAATGGCTTTCCATCCAGGGAAACCGCTATGTTGGCCCTGACCTGGGTACCGTCGGGCAACGCCTCGCCGGCAACATCAAGCGCCGGCTTCGAAAGAACTACGTCATACCGAAGGTCGGTTCCGTAGCTGGACATCTTCTCGACCGTACACGGAATCTTCCTGTTACTGAACTGCTGGCGACCGCCGAGAACATACACCCTCGGTTGCGACATCGCCGCATAGTAGGCGCTCAAGTCGGCATTGTCCGCCGAAGAGCTGGCAGCTTCTTCCGGTATATTCTGTATCGATACGGTAATTTCGTAAGTCTCGCCGTCCTCGGTATCTATCGGGGCCGGCAGGTGGATGAACAGCGGTTTAAGCGAATACGAACCCTCAACCTTGTCGATACTCTGGTTGATTACGAAATGGTGGCGGTTGTAGAACTTCCTTACTAGGCGGTCGTCCTCCACCTCATCCCTCATCAGGTTGCCTACGGGGGTCGATACTCCCGGCACATTGACGCCGTTCTTGACCAGCGTGACGTTGTTGGCACAGTTCGCATTGCTGAACACGTGAGTAGTGTCCGTACTGTCGGTAAACGGCCAGTCGCGAGGCAGATTGTCTGGCGTGTCTTCGGTAGTCGCCATAGACCAAGTCATCCAAGGATGGCACACTTCGTCCTCTTCCTCGTCCTCCTTGACGGCAACGCGACGCTCGAACGCGGACGACATCCCCACCATGAACGCCCCGAGGCCGAAGCCGTTGACATAGACGGGGAAACCCTTCCTGTTGCCGATATCGACTATACCGCTGGACAGGAACCAATCGATGAAGGAACCCCTGCAGGAGCCCATATCGGAAAACACGCCGAACCCAGTGACCGGCCCGACCTTCCCCTGCACGTAGTCGTGAATCTCGTCGTGAGCGTAAGTCTTCCTGAAATGCGGGCCGCAACAGGTGCCGACGTTGTCGAGCGCCGTCGGGTCCGACAGAACCTCGTCCAGGTCGGCGGGAGTCGCTTCACCCATGCTTGCGCGAATATAGGCGAACACCCCGTTTCCAGCCCTGTATACGCCGTTGCCCACTACAGACCCCGGCTCCTGTCCGGTAAGCTCAACAACGACAGGAGTGTCCGGAAGCTTGACCTTCACGGCGAACACACGCGCCGATACATCCGAAGGCATGTCGAAGCTGTTGTCGACCGAACTCAAGGTCGCTTTAAGCACATTGCCGTCGACCGTCAACGGAGTATTGGTAATCAGTTGCGTCTCGGTGAGCGGGTCGTCAATACCGACACCGCGCACAAGCGTCATTACGCACCCATCAAGGCCGCTGAAATCGTCGGCCATCGTAAGGGTAAGATTGTCGGAACCTGCCTGACGATTGAAATCCAACTTGCCAACAGGAATCGTCAGCTCCGTCCCGTCGTCGTTAGAGACGATGACATTGACCGTGGAACGGAATAGCGCCTGAATATCTCCGGACCCGTGAACCGAGTCGAAATCGACCGACACGTCCAAGGGAGGCTCGCACCCGTCGGAGCCGTCGGCACACTCGCACGTTCCGTCGTTGCGGACGCCGCTCTCATTAGCGACAGGAAAACCCAACGCGCTCAGGGTAACATCGCCGTTCGGGAGGACCTCGGTCTCGCGCTCGGGCCAGGTCACGTAGTTGTGTATCTTCTCGATATCGGCAGTCTCTGACATGTTCGGTTCCAATAGCTATTCGGAGTTTATACGATTTTCCGGGCACATTCCCTAGCCACGGCAAAGCCTTTTGCTATATTGAACAGGAAAAAACAAGCGAGGACACACCATGATAAGCCAATTTTTCTATTTGCCGGCCACGCAGAAGGCCACAGAGGAAGAAAGAATCAAGTTCACCCAAGAACGCCTTGCCGAAACCAAGGAATGGCTCGCGCACGACTTCGTCCGTACACAACAGGGGTCGTACAGCATCGCCAACATGAACGGCGAGATAGTCGGATGGAAGCTCTTGATCACACGCCGCAACTGGGTCTACATCAACCGAAACTGGTGGAACTGGGCCGTTGAGTGGTTCTGCACCGAGCACAAGTGCAAGCTGGCTGAAACAGACCTCCTGTACCTCGTCATGCAACTATACAGAGAACGCGGCTTCGACGTGAAGCCGCTAGACGGATCTCTCTGCGTGACTTTGTTCGTTCCATTGAACTGCGACCAAAGAGCCTAGGTCGGCGAAGTCCTCGGATCTTCCTGCAACTGGTTCCTGTAGTTCTCGCTGACGTGAATTGGCGACAAGTCGTAGTTAGAGAAAGGATTCTGGAACAGCGGGAAGCCGGCGGACTGCACGTCGTAGGCCTTCTTGTCCATCGGGTCAACGAACCCGAATGGCGAAAGAAGTATGTGGTCCGGAAGCTGGTAATAGTCGTAGGTTTTCCAACGGTTCTCCTCGGACGAATAGATGAACGAAGCCTTGTACACCACCGGACGATCGGGAACACCGACGTTCTCGTCGTGGACATAGAAGTTGAGCAACCGGGCCATGCTGAACTTCGCTATCGGAGTGACCGTATCTACGCTCATACCGCTATCCTTATAGTAGGACCAATCCCTGACGCTATACACGTAAACCTGCGACTTATTGATGATAAGGTCGTTGAACTCACGTCCATCGTAGGCATGGTTCGGCCAAATGTTGATAACGAAGTCGAAGGTCATTCCGTCCGAAGGCTTCTTGACAACCTCCACCCCGTTTTCCTCCACTGTCACCTCGCAAGGCAGCATTATGCAGAGGCCCTGGTCAAGATCGGGGCCGTCGTAGTTGATGATGTTGCGCTGCTTGACCGACGGGTCAGCGTGGCTGAATACCATGACTGCCGAGTACGGCTGGAGCGAATAGGCATTGAGGTTCTCGTTGACATTGTTGCACACGCCAACCCACTTCGGGGCGTCACCCGGCCATTCCACGTAGTTGGATGTGGTGAACACGTCAACCCCAGAGTGCTCCCTAGTACGGCCTCCGTCGATCTTGACGGAACCAATCGCAACAATCTCGGTACGTTCGCCGGATTCGGCGGACGAAATGTTCTTCAGTACGAACCCGTTGATGTCGGTATCGACACGGAAACGCAGGACACCATCGCCGTTCACCGTGTAACGGGTCGGCTTCAGGTAGACCGGCTTCCAGAAGTCGGTATTGTATCGGCGCACATAGTCATTTCCGTCATCGGCGTCGTTGAACGGCGCCATCGTGCTCGGGTGCTCGTTAATATAGACGAAGAACTCACCATGGAAATAGTAACACTCGCCATAGCTCGCGGCGGGTTGCTCGTCGTCACCTTCAGTCGCGTCTGGGTAAACATCGCAATAGACCTCGTAACCGCTCGCCGGGTTGTTCACGGGCTTGGCCGGGTCGCCCTGCACGTTCTCCTGCTTGATATAAACCTTGCCGTCATACAGGACCAGCTCGGGACTGCTTCCGGACGGGACGACTCCCGCAGTTGACGTCACGTCCAACACCACGTCAACCAGATTAGTCTGATCTATCAGTGTCCCCGCCGTCACATCCTCGTCGACACGGCATAGCTTTACTGTCTTTACTGCTGGATCGTCGTCGTAATACCTGACATACACCCCTTTCGCGTAATCCGAGGAGAAAGTCGTATGCGAAATATATTCATTGTAGCCGGCATCCCCGTACACCGGGTTAGGAACGGTATCAAACTCGTCATAGAGGGAGGCGTCCTCGTACAACTTCCACTGCACACCACCCAAATCGCGTGCGCTCACCCGAAACACGATGCCCTCGTTAATGGCGGCAACGATACGGTAACGGCTGTTGTATGCAAAAGACATTCCGCCGAGCAGCTTCTCCGAGAACACCGAGCCGGATGCCTTCGTGTAGTAATACCGGGTGAATAACTCGATATCGCGGAAGAACGGCGCCGAATTGGTCATCAGGCGGATGGTAATCTTGTCATCCTTGCTATTGTTCCAGTTGACAAGGCCATTAAGTATCGACTCGTAGTTATGCTGGGACTGGGCGATGTCGCCCGTCAGGTGTTCCAGCGGATTTATGTCAAGGATGCTATCGTTTTCCATTTCTTACCAGCCTTGCTTACGAAAACAAATTGTACGCGGTGCTTTGAAGAATCTGCCACGGAAGTCGCGTCTTGGAATCCGGGCCAGCAAAGAACTGCGCCGAATCGCCATAGGTAATACTGGACACATTTCCACCTATCAGCTTCAAGGAACTGACGATGCTATCCGCGTCGGCCGACTCGCTCCATATAGCGCAGCTGAACATACTCAGTTTTTCTACATAAAGTTTCAGGTGATTCCATTCCGACGTGTCCGGCGCAGAAGACTCGCGCCTGCTCATCACGGAGATCCGGCCAACAATCGAATCAGAACCTTCGGACGACAGAGAGAACGCCAAGACGCCCTGCCCGTTGCAACCGGACACGGAATTTTTCCAAGTGACAGAAAACTCCGCGCCTGCGTATACAGCGTCAAGGTCGGAGAACTGCAGTATGCAGAGACGCTGGAACTTCTTGGTAGCGTCAAGCGTCTCAGGGGACTTACCACGATACTGCCCGTCGACCTTCTGAACGTCAGTAAGGTAGGCAAGCTCCTCGGCGATGTAGTTAGTGTCCGCACGCTGGGGATTCTTGTGAATATCCTTGTAGAAGTTGACAAGGCGAGTCTGTACCATAACACGGGGCACCTTTCCGCCCTTGTGCTGGTTCTCGCCGCAAGTGACCATAGCCGGAATGACGAGCTCGGCGGTCGACCACACGAACGCCTCGTCCTCGATGGAATAGCGGATGTACTGCGAACTATTGAGCACGTGGTAAGCGTTGACGTAGCTCGAGTTCTCCCCGCGCACCATGTGCGTAGAGCTGTCCTTGCGCATAAAGTAATGGCCAGGATGCTTGATATACGAAGAGTTCTGCGGGAAGTCCCTGCTTCCCATCGGATAGTCCATAATACCCATATTGCTGTGGGTACTGGCAGTCAACGCGCCAAACGAATTGCCCAAAAGGGTCAGCCTACCATAATTCGCGTTGAGGTAGTTGGTGGTATGGAGACGGATTCCGCCGGTTCCGTGAATACCTACGCGATCCTTGGCCCACATTGTCACGGAGTAGTCGTTCTTGGCGCCGGTCGATATCCATTCGCTCTGGAATACCTTCCAGCTATTCTCCATCGTAATCTCCTCGGATACGTCGGAACGGCCGGAACCAGCGTGCATTGCGACACCGCCTTCCTTGGAATACAACTCGGCAAGAATACGATGGCTGTTCGGATGGCGCTCCGTCGAAATCGGGTGAGCCAGCAGACCGCTATCGCCGATACCGAGGAACGTGTAGCCCGTATGGACACGGAGCACGGCGCGAGTCTTGTTGTCGCGGTCGCTGTCCAGCGAGTAAGCGTAGACGCCACGATACTTCTCTATGCCACGGTTGATATAGTCCTCGTCGTATTTATTGTATGTCGAGCTGGACGACTCTCCGTGGACATACTGGGACGCCGTAGAAAAATTCGAGATTCCGAAGAAAACATAATTTGTATTTGTCGCCATGTAGGAATAGCTGTCGGCCACGACCATGGCGTTATTCCTAGTCGTATCGTAATTGACATAACTGCTTCCGTTACCGACGATGAACAACGGACGCATAAGCTCGTAGTTCGAGTTACCGACCACGGTCTGGTGGCTTCCACCGGCAACCGTATTGTAGCCAAGTGCGACCGACGCGGACGAGTCGACCCTGTGCATATCGACAAATACGCCCAGCGGTCCAACACGCGGAACCTCCACGGCGGAAGAACGAGCCATGTAACCGGCGCTCACCTCGCCGCTAAATCCTGGAATACGATTCACGGCGGAATCAAACGACACCACGAGACCGTAACTCCTCATCTCGAGGTCCGTCACCGTCCTCGTAATTGCACGACCGATGTTGGCCGTTCCCTTCTGACCCACGACCGTAGTCCTGAAGATCTTCACCCGGTCACCGACCTTGAAGTCGGCATATCCCCTAGGAGCCCCGTCATAGCCAGACGTTATACGATTACGCGTGCGACCATAGCCAGAAGTGGCAAGCTCGAGATTAGTGATGAGCACCTGGTTCGGGGCGATAACACCCTCGGGGTCGGCGCCGTTGGCCGAGGAACCCGTCTGCTGGAGCACGTACACGCACCCGGCGTCGCCCGGAATAGACGGGGCGCACTCGGTCTCCGCGCCAGCACTCGGTTCCTTCACGTAGCGACGGAAATAGAACGGGAAACCGCCGACCGAGTTACCCTCGTTGGCGGCAAAGCCGTTGTCGCCGACCACGGCATTGGACCGGCCTCCACCGACCATTCCGCCGGTGCCAACCTCGTTGTTCGTATATCCGCCGACAATACCGCCGGTATAGCCATACACGAAATTCTGAAACCCGCCAACGGCCGCGCCGGCACTACTGGAAACCTGGTTGCCGTAGCCATACGCAAACGAGCCTTGATCAAACGCATAAGAATCCACACCGCCGGCCAGCGACCAGAGGCGACCTGAACTGTAGTTCTCCTCACGACGTTCGGCCACTTCCCTGTCCTGCAACCCGACGACGGCGCGGCCCGCATTGACGATGAACTTATCGTCGACATCGAAGAACCAATCGCGACCTCCGCCGATATGGGAGGCATTGTCTCCGCTATAGCCGAGCACATCCATGCTGTAATAGCCACGGGGGAACAGGTAAGTCTCGAACTGGTCGAAATGCTTCGTCGATAGGTTCTCGTCGTAAATCGGAGTCCGAATGTTGATAGGGATCGGTGCAGTATTGGTGAACAGCTTCGGGTTCACCTGGTTCTTTACCTTGTCGACCCAGTAAGATGGATCGGTGACGGAAACATCCTCCGAAGTCATCGACATGATCTTGGAATGCTTCACCACCGCGTCGGTCACCGGCGTGTCGCTGGACATTCCGGACTTGCCGTAATACTGGGCGTCAAGCTTAGCCAGGATGGTGTCGAACTGCTCGACATCGAAACGGGTGTATTCCCACTCGGTGTAGAACGAGCTCAGCATGAAGATGTCGGAACGGGTCATCTCGACGGTCTGTCCCGCACGGTCAACCTTCCAGCCGGTGCTCGAACCGGCGGCCATCACCGACCTGATAAGAGCATTCAGCACGCTCCTCGAGTTGTAAGTCAGCGCATCCAGCTGCTTCGTAAGCTCATGTAGATTAGTCGACATATTCAATCCTAGCGTTTGCTCGTAGTTTATAAGGTTGAGAAGGCGAAAAACCGGCCCGACCGGGCCGGCAAATATCTAGTTGCTGTACTCGTGCATCTTGGTACCGAAATCGCCCAGGCCGGCAAACCCGCCGACACGGGCCGAATAGTCGACCCCTCCGTAGTAGTTTTCCACGCGTTCGGGAAGCATCGGCGTCATATTCGAATACTCGGCACGCTTCATCGCCTCGTTATACATCTCGATATGGCGATGCCTGTCGTAAATTTCCGGGTTGATCCACATATGGGACGGCCTGATGACGGCGTTGACGGCGAGCAGCTTCTCCAAGCACTTAGCCGCCATAGCGTAGTCGCCCACCGCGTACTGGTACTTCGCCCTGTAGTAGTACCCCTCGGGCCTTCCGGGCAGCTCCTCGATCATCTGTATCGAACGGGCGCCCATCGTCGCGAGGTCATCCTGACGGAGAGCGATGTCGCACAGGGCCTCCAGCGACTTGGCGCGTTCCTCGTTGAGCATGTCGGGGAACTCGTCCACGGTGACGGAATACCATTCCTTCGCAGTTTCGAAGTCGTTGATGTCCCGTGCGGAGTTCCCGAGGTAGAAGGCCGACCTCTGTGTATGCTGAAGGTTCCAGTCCTTCATAAGCGCCTTGACGTTGCGGGACAGGTCACGGTACTTCTTGAAGTTGTCCACCATGAACCTGGTCGTCACCACCTGCCCGTCGCGAGCCGTATTGACCATATACTCGTGGATACGTCCCTCGAACCGGGCAAAATCCTTCGGCGCGATCCTCACCCTCGGGAAGGCGAACGACCTGTCGACCCTGGTGAGCATCGTTATACTTGCGTGCGGTATGCGACGGACTATCTTGTCAAACGCGTCGCGCACCTTGGGGGCATTCACGACAACGTCGTTCACGTCGACCCACATCACGTAGGGACAGGTGGCCATATGGATGGCGTAGTTCTTGGCGCCGCCGAAATCGAATATACCGTCATCGTCGTGGAAGAGGGTGCCGACCTTGTCGAACACCACCCGCGCCTGCGGGTGCGTCTCGACCCAGTTCTCGATTATTTCGACCGTGCCGTCCTTGGAACCGGTGTCGATGATCACGTACTCGTCCACAAGCGGAAGAAGAGCGTCGAGACAACGCACGACGCTCGCTTTACCATTGCGGACAACGATACATCCGCTCAAACCGGCCATGGCTATTCCTTTGTCTCCGCCTTGACGGGCGTTTCCTCGGGGAAGATGACCATCGGCTCGATCGAATCATAGATACGGCACTCGTTGACGCTGCCGTCGGATTTGATTTCAGGGACCTCGTCGAGAGAGACCATGTAAATCTTCACGTCGATGACTTCCTTCAAGAAGGTATCGCGCTCGACCGACATCTTGTTCTCCGCCTCGATAGCATCCTTGTACTCCTCTGCGAGCTTGCGCAGACGTTCCTGGAGCGCGTTGAAGGACTCCTCGTTATCCTTGGCCAGCTTACGAAGGCCCAAATCGTTGAACACGCCGGCCTCTCGATACGCGGTTGTGCGCTTTTTCTCGTACTCGAAGAACTTCGGGTCGACTGGATATGCCTCGAAAGTCAACTTCCGCTCTTCCTCGGCCGCCTGCTGGTTACGCTTTGCGGCGTAGTAAAACTTTCCCTTGATCGGTCCCTTGAAAATGTACTCCATGTCCCTGAGGCACATGCCGAGGTTGATCAGTTTTTCGCGTTCGATTTCCATCTTTTCTCGCTTTTTAATGTTCTATGGTTTAAATTAGTTCACTTTCCTGCAAACGGGAACAAACCAGCAGATATCGCCCTATTGACGTAGTGTTGTAGCGAATCCTTATAGTTCCGATGAGATATCTCGTCACCGCCGACGGCACCCGCCAACACCACCCTATCCGAAAGCCTAACCGAAAGGTTCAATTTAGCGCACTGAAGACCCAAAAACTGGTCCTCGCAACCCCAACCGGCAAACGAATCGTCAAAGAGGTTACCATTATTGGCCATTTCCACCTTGCGGATAGCCGAAACCTTCATTGAAAATCCACAGGAATAGAACGGATTGCATAATGTCCCCGTCGACACGGGTCCGATAGCCAACTTTTCCAATCTTTTATCTTTCTCGCAAGTGAACAAATCAACATCGTGCGCCCAGTCTGCATTCCAATCCATAACCGAAACCGGGATACGGTCTCCATCATAAAACTCAACGGCATCGCCGTCTGCCAATTCATACTTCGTTTCAAGAAATTTCAAACCCGCATTACGATTAGCAGCCCGATTTCCAGCCGTGGAAACCGTTACGAAAGAGACCCTATGTTTGTTGACGGCAGCAATATCAGATTCGTCCATTGCGTCAAATACGAATACCATACGAGAAAGCTCGATTGACAGTGTGTCAACGAACTTCCCGATATAATCGCTCTGTTTATGTGATATTATAACAGCGAACCGCATCAATATCCCATAACGTAGATCTTGCCATCTACCTTAACGAAATAGACTACCGCGCTTGCCATAACTGGGGGCTGGACGTAACTGCCAACCGGTTGGTTGAATATCAACTGGCCAGTCGAGTCATCGTGTACCGGGACAAAAGTCGGCTTAATAAAGGACATGCTACCGCCATGGTTTGAATCGGCCCAAGAGTATACATAATCCGATGCAACACCATTACCAGATGTCAAATGCTCAAACTGTATCTTAAAGTTATGGTCATGAGGCCCCGGAGCCAACATACCGCCATACGCACCCTCGCCATTGGTGAATGTTCCATCTGAACCATTGGATACATTACCAATACTGCGTATGTTAATACGTATTTCATAAACGACACCATCAAGCAAATGGTCGGTTTCTACATACATAGTACGGCTACCTCCATTGGTCGAAGTGTCCGTATTATAAAACGTTTTCACGATAGTAACGTCCGGGTGGTCCGAGTCAAACATGCCGGACGCAGTAACTCCATACCAAGTATTCCACACCATCCGTGTAGTAGCGCCAAAACGAACACCACCCTTATCATTTGTTCCAGCAACAGAACGGTACGGGTCTACATTTACAGTCAAACCAGTTATACCATCGCTAAGATTAGGCTCGTAAATGGTAAACTTTCCATCCTGGAACAACGAATAATATGTATATGGATGATTTTGATCGTTCTGTAATGCGATAAACTTTTCAGCCCCAGGGTACGGCACGTAAGCGCCGTCATCCTGAAATACAATAATATCGTTAGTAACATGTCCGAGACCGACATGCAGAGTACCATCAAGCTCTTGCTTGTCCTGAACCATCAAGACCATTCCATGATAAGGCGACTTGACCGTAAGATGATGCACACCATCCATACGGTATTCATCATACAAATCGTATAGTCCATTTGCATTAATTTCAACGCTATCTTCGGTCGGGTCACCATAAGTAGTGCGGATTAGGTTTCTGATTTTGCATGCGTTGGTAGATTCGTTTGGATCAGCGGGACCCATATCAGGAACCCAGATATTGGCGCCCGCATTAGCACGGCCTTCCATCGAGATATCAGGCACGTCACTCGGCAAACAACCAGCCGAACCAACTTTAAGCAACATAAAGTTACAACCCAATTCGCCATAACCACCCAATGCAAGGCCGCCCGTATACATCATAGGAGACTTGCACGGCTGATAGAACTGGCTATCTTCAAGACCCTCAGCGGCCAATCGACTATGCGCATATCCGGGCACGGTACCATACCAAGGCGGGAAGCTAAACTGTCGATTGTTACGGCCTATAAAGGCAAATACATCGCTGAACTGCGGATGACTATTGATATTGTTGATCTGGGTGAAAATAAAGTTACCGACATTGCTGTATTCACATCTGTAGCCCGATGCGCCCGAATTATCAAAATCTTCGGCAGGAACCGCTTCACTATAGTTGTGGCCAATCCACCATACGTTGTCGAACACGCCCTTCGGCAAAGCCGGTTCGTAGGTAATCGCTTCTTGGTTCGGGTGACTACCTGCATTATGAATGAAGGAGTTCTGATAAATAATTCGACTCGACGCAGCCGAATCGCCAATAATGACCGAGTCGTGGCTGCTATAGCCGACACTATTATTGTCACCAACGACCACCAAATTCTTAGTGTTATGGCCGGCGTGCTGGTAAGCGTCTATGCCAGATATGGTCGGTTCATCGATACTCCAAGCGCCCTCCGTCGTATCATAAGATATGTAGAACGTGACACCCTTGACATTTTTAGTATATCGGCCAAGCCCATTACCTTGGGCAACGTCTATTTCACCCTCGCCTACAATAATTGGGGCCCGCGTATTCGAGTACGCAAATGGATTATTGTTTTCATCGGGCAAATCGTCGACCGAATTATACCGGGCATTAAATTCATCGACGGTCAAATATTCAAGCGGTGTCCGTTTCGGGGCTTCAGCATTAATATTACAGCCAATGAATATTGAATTATCCGTATTAGACGCAACATGAGACCTAGCCTGGTCTAATCCGGTTCCAAGCGCAAGAACAGAGTTGACATTGCGACCAATATTGGTATTTGAAGCCAACAGCAAGGACTTGGTTATACCGGAACTCAATATCGGCGAATAAATATCATCAAACGTCGAATGGCCATCCGTCAACTTCTCAAGCAAATCATCGCTCGGTACGCATTCCATTAAATCGATCTTACCAATGAACCCCAACTGCCCCATATCAAAACTATCGGCGATCACCGAATTGGCAATAGAAGCATAGGAGCCCATCGTGCCGAACAATCCGCTGTTCTCCACGACACCTTGTTGCGGCGTGGTGGTAAAATACTTATTAGATGGGTCATTTGCATAGGTATCAATACGGCCCAAACCTATCGAATTTTTGACCGGCGTATTGACATAAAGAGGACGCCCGCCAGAAGTCATCCACAACGAGCCCTGCATACTTGAAATTTCGGTCTCGCCGCAGACGTTGATAATGCTGTTAGACGCGGAATCTACCGCAACCTGAGAGGGTTCCAACGAACCAACCGATCCGCCCATCAAAATGGTAGACGACGAACCTGAACCGAGCAATCCATTGACACTCATATTGAAGCTATACGGGCTTGCCGTCAAGCTATCCTTGCCCAAGTTCATGGAATCCTGACCGACCATATAGTCCGACACGGTAAACATCGGAGCTGCCGCGTCGTAATCAGGGTTGTTCGTACTGTGAACTACCGCATAGGTCTTCTTCTCTTCCTTCGTGTATATTCCACGGACACCGCCGTGGTCGACGTTGGAAGTATCGACGATGTTCCGCATGTACGGGTGCGTGTGGTTCTTGAACGCCCACAGGTCACCATCGTCGCCGATTCCGCAATCCGCGCTACGCGCATTCAGCGATTCAATCATATTGCGGGCATAGTTGAGCTGCACGCCGAGAGTAGTGACTGCCTCGGAAATGCTCGCGTTCGCTATCAGCTGGTTCTTGTACCACGTGATAGCGTCATTCTCGTAAAGGTTGTAGTAAATGACCGGGTTGTTGACCAGCGCGGTGTCCTTGGCGAACTTAACGCTGAAGTCAATATCGAACTTACCCAGACCGGTCTCGCTCATCTCAACCGTCTCGATGTCAATTACCGCAAACAGAACCGGCTCTTCGTCGCCCTGAATCTCAATCTGAACCTTGTTCCCGCCACACTTGGTGTTGTCGGCGTTCTCGACATTGAAGGCGTGCAGAGTAACCGGGACTGCATAAATACCGATTCTGTTGAACTTGAAGCTTATCGGGTATTGCTCGCGCACGGACGGCGAAAGGCTGGTACGAGCGGACGCCTTCTTGCGATAATCCGTAAGATTAACGCTCAACTTGTACGTGACCGTACCGACCTTCGAGTCGGTCATATCGCCGACGGCGGTACTGCTCCTTCCCATCTCGAGGTTCTTAATCAACCCGTCGCTTCGGACAATCGAGTTAAGGTCATAGTGCTCAATCGGGAAAAGCTTCGTGGCAATGGACATGTTCCGACAGGCCGGCTGGTAGTCCACGGCGAACCCCTCGCTAGAAGACGGGGCGTGGTACCTGTTGAAATTGGAAATAGACGGAATGGTCCCACCCTCGGCATAAGGATCGATTCGGGTACTTTCGTTGCTCGCATTCCAATAATCAACCTTGCCTTCGTAGTTTCTCATATCTGCGGAAACCCACAGATTGTCTCTGGAGCCGGAGGAAGGATCGTAGAACAGCGGGGCGGGAACCGGCAGCGGGCCCTGCACGACACTGGCATCGCGAGTTTGCGGTGTATTATTCGTCAAGTTGACATAGCGAAACTTCGGGGTATAAACCGACGGATTGTCCGCGCTCTGTTCCAAGGCGACAAGCGAGTTCATCTTGTTGCCATCGGTGTCAGACACGAGTGAATAGCGGAAAGTGTTCTCGATATTCTCGGCATACAAACACTGCCGATACAGCTTTCCGGCAGCCGAATCGACATCACCCTCGTCGAAGCCGGCGACCGTATCGGCCATCGAACCCTGGAAGATGTTGTAGATTTCGTCACCAGCACTGTTACTCGGCACCAGCGAGGTCATTTCCGAATCGAGCTCACGGGCTTCATCCGGTACGTATGCAAGGCCGTAATAACCAATCCAGTACTGGACGGTATCGCCCCCAGCAATGCTCTTGTTCAAAATGCCGAGTCCGGCGTTAGTAATGATGCTGCTGTTCATGCCGTTTATAACCAATTTCTTTCAAGAAACTAGTTTATAACATCCGGCAACGGACTTTCCGGCTAAAAACTGCAGTCATCGTCCATACATACGTCGGACTCAATCACCTCGGTAGCGCCAAAAACGGGCTTAATTGCATATTTTCCGGACTCTCCGTGGCCAATAATGCTGATGTTACCGGTCGCCTCGGCCTTCATTATGACCCTGATTCCGTCGAACACCACGTTAATGGGCTTGCACACGCGGACTTGTTCCGTAATCCGGCCCACGTCCTCGGTAGTCACCGACACACTAGGGAATCTCGGGTCGTCCACTACGTCCAGAACCACGTGCGGAGTGGGAACCCACCGAGTCGAGTCCTCTATGGACTTGTTCATTACCTCATCTTGGCGCACAAGCCTCTCATAAGGCCTGTCGGCGTCCGTCCATAGCGTCACAAGCTCGCCCACAAGGCCGAACGTGGCCATGAGCATGTTGATACCCGCCTTGGTGCCGCTGAGAGCGTAATACTGCGGAAGATGGGAAATGGTCTCCCTCAAGGCCTCCTCGCGCTCCTCGTCCGTCCTGTACACCCCGCTTTCGCTGACGTCGTCGGCGAGCGACGTGATATCGTATCCCATGAACCTCGCAAGGTACCCGATGAGCTTCCTGTCAATGACCGAGGCGTCCTTCAGATATGCAAGGCGCTCAATGCGCTCGGCGAGCGGGTAGTCCATATCAGGAACACCACGGAAATCAGACGACATGTCGTCACGCGGGGCAACGGAGCCATAGTCGTACTTCGAAGAATACTGAAGCGCGACGTCCCTCGTCGTGTCAAGGCTGTCAAGGTGAGGCTGTCCGAAATGATAGTTCCTGGAAAGGCCCACCCGCTGCATATAGGCACCATTCTCGACATCGGCGAGCACCTCGCCTTCCCCGTACCTGCGGTACATCCATTCGCTCGCCTCGCCGACCGGATCGGTCTCGTCGAACATCGGGTTCGGCACCATGTCCACCTCGACCCTATCGATCTTGAAGGTACGCTTGCGCCTCATCGGAACCCACGCCGTATTGGCTGAAACCCTCCAAGCCATCAGCTCGTCCTCGCACACCTGTCTCGCGGTAACGACGATTTCCCCTTCACGGAACCGGTGCCCGCGCCATACGTATTCGCCTGACAGCCGACCCACATTGCCGTCGGCAACGAACCCCCTGTACAGGGTAGCGGCCGAATTGTCCAGCTCAACCGGTGAATCCAGCACCACCGTATTGTCGTTCGGAACGGACACTACGCGTCGTTGCAGGAAATCGTCCGTAGATTCGCCACAATAGGTATAAGCAGCCTCGCCCGTCCGGTCGACGATAACCTGGTCGCCTGCGGAAAGGCCGTGGGCGTATTCCGTACGAACAACAGCGCCGGTACACTCGACCACCCGGTTGGACGTAACATACGTTGCGCGGTTGCTGAGCTTGTTCCAGTCGTAGGCGTAGACCCTGTACTTGTACCACATACCAACGGACAACGTCATCTCCTTGCCGACAAGAGCAAGACCGTCGGGCAAACTTTCGGGTCCCTCTATGCGGATATTGAAGATTCCGCCTCCATTCACGTCGCTAGTCATCGTGTGCCAGCCGTTGTATACGCTGTTGTTCGCGTAACGGATGAACACCCTTGTTCCCTTGACCAAGTCGGTTTCGGGAATGCGCCCGACAAGGTTCACCTGCGCGGTCTCGCTGTCAACGAACACTATGCGGCTCACCTTGAACTCCGGTCCCATTGCGATTTCCGGGTTGGTCACTCCCACGTCGAACAAGTTCTGTTGCGCATAGAGCGTAAACGGGGTTAGAACCGAGTCACGCTCCACGTGTTCCCAGGCGCCGATCGCAGCTCGGAAGAACCGGTGAACCGTTACGCCGTTCTCCACGCGGTATACGTCGACGACGTCACCCTCGGACAAAGGGTCGCCGTTCAGGCGTGTCGGCCTGTGATAGACGGCCATAGCCTTCTCGGTGCCGGTATCGACCTCGCCGGTAAAGCACACGCCTTCCACGTCAGCGTCGGATTCATACGACACTACGTCAGGAGATACCACGGTAACAGGCACGTCAGTAACGTTGAATATCGCTTCCTTCTGCGAATCGCCTGAAACCTGTACGTTGCTGACGGAAATCCGAGCCCCGTCAGGCAGGCCGTGACCAGCTGACACAAGCGTCACCACCCACTTGCCATCGGCGTTCTTCACCGCGATAAGGTTGCTGTCGATATCAATCACGTAGCTCGGAAGTATGCCGTTCTTCATTACCGTGCCGTCCGTATCCTCGTCAACCTTCGACACGGCAATCTTCTCCAGGTCGACATCAACCACATTGTGGTCACCGAGATCGTCATAGAACTCGACAAATCCCGACCTGGACATCTCGTCGATGCCAATGTCGTTGCCGTAGTACAGATACTCGCGTTCCTTCCATCCATATCGCAGACGGGTGTCGTTCGTCCGCTTCACGTACAAGGGAAGCCGTAGGACGGACATCGAGTCGCTCTCGTAGTCAACGGTCTCGCCGTAGTCAAGCTTGGCCACGGGCCCAACGTACGGCATAAAGGCATTATAGACCTTCTTGTAGCCGACGGAGTAATGCGCCAGGGTGTCCTCGACCAAGTCGGTCTGAACGACCGCCACGCCGTCCTTGTAAATCGTGGACTTCGCCACGCGATACACCTTCCCGTCGGAAGCCTTGTACACATACGCCCCATCCGGATGCGTCCGGCGAGGATCATAAAATACGACATCCGTGTCCATCTCGAGAAGGACAAAATCGGACACGCCGCTCATACGGGCGACCATGTATTCCGGCGTAAAGACCGAACCGCTATAACGACGTACCACGGCGACCGTATCGTCGCCAAGCACCCTCACGTGGTCAATGGCCGTCACGACACCCTCTTCGCTTTCGGTCACCATCTCGACCGGCGTATTTGCCGATATGACAAGGGACGCGTCGTGCGAAATCGCGATTACGGACGTATTCTTGTCAGGATGTTCCTTGACATCCTCAACACGGAACAGACGGCGCTCGATGTTTCCGGCAATCGAGCACGGGACCAGCAACACGTCACCCTTCTCGAACGTGCGGTAGCCATAAACGACGTAATAGTCGGGACCCGTGGAACCGGGTTCCTTCGCTAGATGGTCGGTAATGTAGCCTACCGTCGGGGAAGTGACCGAAACCGGAACATGGTCTACTAAGTCAAACAGCTTGTCTATTCCGATAATGTATTTGCCACTAGACCGGTCGTACTTGCACGAAACTACTTCCGCCAATCCATTCCACGCGTCAATTGCATAGTACTTGCCGCCGATATCCAACGGGCTCATCGAGTAAAACGCGTCAAGGCCATAGACGCTTTCCGAAAAATCCTCGATATAGGAATAGACATAATTCTTCACCAGAAACGCCGAACGCAGCTTCACATCGTTAGACAGTCCGAACGACACGTCGCTCGGGAACCTGTACTCGCGACGCCACTTCAGCATAGGCATCCTATCGTCCGTGTTGACCACGTACTTGCTTTGCGACAGGGGAATCAATACAAGGACGAGCGCACTGGACCTGTCATCTACCCAGCCGATAATTTCGTCGATGCTATAATTGACCGACATTGGGAACAAGGTGGAATAGAGTTCCCCGTCCTCCTTCCTCTCGCCAGAGGCTATGTCGCTATTCATCTTCAGCAACGCGACCTGCTCGTTCCCGTGCATCAGGTAGAAAATCGCGTCGCTGTACAGACCGGGAGAGGCGCTTCCCGTGTAAACCTTCCACTGGCCGTTCGAATCAACCTCGATACGGCTTACCCTGTAGCGTTCAACGTTCGGGCTGAGCGCAACGTCGGGCTGGGGGATATAGTTCGTAGACGAGACGGCCGACATCTTGGAACCGCTCGTATCGCGCAGGTAGAAAATTCCGGACGGATAATCACCCACCCAGTCGAATCCGTTGCCGGACGCGAACTTGACAAACGTGTTGAAATTTCCCGAAACCGGAGAAAGCTGGTTATAGTAGTCGACGGTGACCTGGTCAACCTTCTTGTCCACCCCGTCAATGTCGAAATACACAGTATCCGTAGCGGGAACCCTCTTCACGTCGGTAATCTTCAGCGAAAAGAACACCTCGTAATAGGTAATGGAGCGTCCCTGCGGATGGCCGCCGTGCCTACGGAGCACATGCCCGACATCGGAAACACTGAACTCTATCGCGGTAGCCGGACTGTTGTCCGTATCGGTAAACGGGTCCTGCGACGTGCCGGCCGGGTCTACCACGAGCGCGTCGTCCGCGTAAGAATAGTAGTACGGAATCGTGCGAACCGGTTCGGCGTTCCGGTACTTCACGTACACGACCGAACCATCCTTCAGGTTCCTGTCGACAAGATGATGGCCCGAGGCGGACTCTATCGTGTCCTGCACGACATCGAAATCGACCTCGACCTCCCTAGGATATTCGGCACCCTCGTTACCAACGATGACGTTGGACTTCACGTTGTTGCGCGGGACGGATAGATAGCGGACCCTGTCGCCACGCTCGGAGGCGAGTTGCAACATCGAACAGAGCCGCTCCATAGAAGCCATCACCGAACCCTGGTCGGTAGACGTACACACACGGACCAACTCGAACTCCTCGGTAGTCTCGATGTTTCGGTAAGCGTTGTTGATGTAGTCAGACATGACCTGCATCAACGTCACGACATCCGGCTCTGTCTTCAGAAACTCAGGAAGATAACCGACAAAGTCGTTAAACCTGAACTGGCCATTCTTGTTGTAAACTATCGGATTCATTTCTACTCCGTAAGAAGGACGCTATCGACGGAAACCATGAGCTCTATCTGATCGGTCGGGATGGTTATCTGCACGATCTCGTTATCGTTGGAATATTTCGTGATGTTGCCGTTCTCGTCGATCAGATTCCGGGCCACGTAATACTTCAGCGCGTTGCGCACCAGCTTGATGTATTCCAGCGCGTACTCAATGTAGTCGTGCAACGAATTTCCGCCTACCTCGGCCATATCCTTGATGAAGTCCGTATCCTTGAAAGTGAGCGAGTCGAATCCCTTGTCCCATCCCTTCACTGCCTGTATCACGCGGTACAGCGTATCGGCCATCGTAGAACCGTTCGACTGCTGGGCGATAAGTTCCGAATTGATCGCTTGGTACACAACGGTCATTACCTGTTCCCATATGTAGGCGACGAACTTGTCGATGTCCCTGTCGGAAATCGGCTCGGTTGCGCCCACGGAAAGCTTCGGACGAACTACGAACTGGTAGTAGTCGGATATGCGGGACTGCAGGCCAGCAAGCGAACCCACGGTAAACGTAGACTCCCTGACGTGGTTCTCATTCGACGCGTAGAATCTCAACGTAAAGTCAAACCCATCAAGAGCGATATTGCCGGGAACAATGTATTCGTATGTCATCGGGCCGAGCAGCTTGAGCTCAGTAAGATCAAGTTCGGCATACCGGTCGTTGACCGGAGAGAACGTCACGTCGACACCGGCCACCTCGGTAAGCCCATGCACTATTGACTCAATTCTCGAGCGGTATACCGGTGTCGCAAAATCGGTGTTCTCCAGCAAATACTTGTAAACGGCGTTCTTGATGCGTTCCTTTACGTCGGTAAAGTTGTTTCCGCGATACAAAGTGACCTTCATATGGGCCTCCATATCGTGAACGGAGGGGTATACATAGTTGTGGAAACCACCCCCGACCGTAATCATACCGCGCTGGTTGAGCGCCGACATCACGGAATAAAGCTCGGAGCCGTCCTCGACGAAGTCCATCGGGGAAAGCATCGCGGAAAACACCTTGTAATCGAGCGGATAAGTCGGCTGTACCTGTGAAAGGACTTGCTGCTTCTGCTCCTCGGTAAGGCCCGCAGAGTCAAGTGCCGACCGAACACGTTCGTAAATCGCGACATGCCCCTCGTCGAGCCCGTTCTTTTCGAGATCGCTATAGTCGTACTGCCAAGTATACATGAGCCCGTTAACCTTGTACCCGTCGAGGAAGTACTCATCAGCGGTAGTCGGATAGAAAGTATTATCCTTCTGTCTGTAAAGGCTTTTCAGTGCGCTGAAGCGCACCTGGTTCATATACTTCACGTCAATTCCGCCGTTATCCAGCTTCGTATTGAGAATGTCCTCGCCGTATGCGGTGGCATACTTCACGTCGGCATACCTGCGGAGGAATACCTTGTAGCTCATCCGGTTGACGAGCTTGTCGAGAGAGCTAAACAGGGCAGGAGCATTAGCCTTTATCGACTCGATACTCTCGATGTCGAGCCCGTTACGGACGTCCGTCGTAATGGCTATGTTGAGGTCGTTCACCGTGATGTCGCTCTCGGTGCCGTCGTCCTGGCAGATAACAATGCGGCTCGCGTTCGTGGAAAGCGTGGTACCGGCGACATTGAGAAGGTTTCCCGTCTCTCCCGTGGTGGAGAAGTAGGTAACGTTGATGACGCCGTACGGGATCGCTGCCTTCAATCCGTCACCGAACCGCAGCTGAACATTTCCGTCGTTGGCAGTGGAAAGCTCCACCGTATAGTTGTCGCTGTAGTTGTCCTGACCAGACACAAACTGGTCAATATCGTTCAGTATGTTCTCCTTGGACGGGTCGATAAGCCCGCGTCTGGATATTCGCCAGTAAAGCTTGTCGTCGACCACGACGCTGGGGTCGATGTTGTCCATCAGGGTCGCGTCGGACGTGACCCTCGTGAACGCGGCCGAACGATGAGCCACGTTGCCATCGTCATCGAAGTTGGGGTCGTTGTCACCGTAGTAGTCGCTAAAGGAAAGGTCGTGTATGATGAATGTCTGGTTCTGCGTACCGGTGGAAATCAACGACTCGGTCTTGAAACGTCCCTCAGCAAGGACCGCCTTGCCCGACACGAGCTTCATCAAGCCGGTCTGTTCGGTGTCCGCGTTGCGGTCGTAACGGAACTCCATGTTGTCCATCGCAGTCAGCGTAGTGCTGCCCATAGTGAACTCTGTGCCCATCGGGATACGGACGCGAATAGTGTTGAACTTTCCCGTCTTCGTCGTCTGGATGCCGATTCCCGCCTTGGCCGGGACTGGACGTCTCACGCTGTAACCAAGCATCCTCGCGTTCGCGTATATGGACGGGAGCGAGTTCGCCGATTCCATGAAGGCGTTCTTGAACGAGGATTCCGCGTAATACGCCATGAGGTCAGCCGTACCTGCGAACAGGTCGGACATGAGCCGCCCATAGGAGCTTTCCGAGAAGTCCGCAAGATTTCCCCCCTTGGCCTTCATGATGGTGGCCAGGTGCTCGCGTATCGCCTCGAACGAGATGTTCGTATACTTCCTCGATATGGATGTATTCGCCATGTTTCAACCTTCAATCAATCATTCCGCAGTTTATACGATTTTGGCCCCCGCCCCGACTTATAAACTACATCAGAGGTCAAACAATGCCAGAGTTCGTATTACATCTTTCCGGAAACTGCCGAGCCACGACGGCCATCGTGCCGAATTTCAGCGTACTCGCGTCGGTCTCCCCCCACATGTGGAACGACCGGACGGGCGGACAGGTAGAACGCTCCGAAAAGATGCAGATCAACAACCCCGACTTCCAGCACGACTCTCGCCTCGGCCTCGTCTTCTACAACAGGCGCCACAACGCTTTCCGCGACCAGGAAAGATACAACGTCATGAGCAGGGCCTTCGTCAGCCGGCAGGGCACCTTCTACAAGTATTACACCACCTCGTTGAACGTAGCAGGAAATTCCCTCTTCCACGAGGATTCCAATAGGCAGGTAGAACGCGTATTCGACTTGCCCGTGATAATGGGATTCAACCCGCAGAACGAGCTGTATTCCCGTTTCGGCATCCAGTACACGACCAAGCAGGAAATCTACGTCCACATGAGCCTGTTCCTTGAACTCAACTACAGGAACCTCCGCGAACAAGGCGTAAAGCCGGCCTGCGACCCGTCGGAACACAATCCGGTGTGGTACCAGCGCGGCTACGAGGACTTCAGGTACTACGGCTACACCGCCGCACAAATCTTCCCGAAGGCGGGGGACCTGCTGAAGCTCGAGTTCAACAATGTCCTGTACCAAGTGGACACCGTCGTCGACGAGCTGCCCGAATTCCAGTACAAGTGGCGCAAATACTGGTGGAAACTCTATCTGGACACTGCAATGGACAACGGAAAGAAAGTCAGCGAGGAAGTGCTCAACGCACCAGACCAGGAAAACTTCATCAACAAGCTGTTCGGGCGCAACGTACTCGGCAAGTCAACCGACCCCGAGGACCCAAACTCGAACAAGCCGCAGGGAAGCAACATATTCAACGTGGCCTCGACCGTGGACGAACTGAAAAAGGACGTCCTGTTCAGACCTCCCGAAGTGGACAAGTGCGTAAAGGATATGACAAACGACCCCGCATACTACGCCTGCGGTTCCCTACTCGGGCAATGGTAAACAAAAAAGGTTGCCCGGAGGCAACCTTTTTCGCAGCGTCGGGATCCGCTATTCTTCTTCCATAAAATTAGCAAGCTTGTTTTTCGACACGTAGCAATTGTTGGACATGCTGTTACGCTCGTTAACGCGCTGGATAGCGGCACGAAGCTTTTCCGGAGTGCATACTTCGACCGGCGATGCTTCCTTGTCCAATGGCATCTCGTTACCGTCGGCGTCAACTTCGTCGGCCTCCGTGTCTTCATCGGCACCGCTGTAAATCACGATATCGGTGAAGATGTTCGTGATGTCGGCGGCCGTGATATGCGACTCGATGGCAAACTTGATCACGTCGTCGTACTTCGGGTCATCGAAATTGGTCGGATTTTCCTTGTTCACGATGGCGTCGTTGTACTTGAAGAGGTAACGCATCGTGTTCTCGGTCGGAAGGCCAATCTCGAACATCTCGTCGATACGTCCGCTACGACGCATAATTCTCTGGTTGACCTTGGTCGGGTCGTTGATCGTGGCGAAGAAAATGTAGGACACCTGGTCATTCTTCGCGGCCTGATTGAGCTTGTCGAAGAAATTCAGGTAGGAAATCACGTTGTCGTTCTTCTCATTCAAGTTGTAGGAATCCATGTCGTCAAGAATGATGATGCACTTCTTGATTGCCTTGATGTAGCGAAGCATCGACTCAGTCTCGTCCTTGTCGCAGATGACGTCCGCAGTAATCTTGAACGTACACACGTCGGGGAACGCATTAGATATTTGCTGTGCGCCGATGGTCTTACCGGTACCCGGCTGGCCGACCAGCGCGTAGCTTCGTGACAGGCCACGGTTGAACGCGACACGGATGGCCTTGATAATCTTCGGGATTGTCTCAGTAACCGATTCCTGCGGGATGGCGACGGGGCGAAGCATTTCCTTTAGATTGCCGTCATCAAACGTGTAAAGGTACATAGACGGGTCGATACTCAACGCGAACATCATCTCCACAAAAAGCTCGATGTTCTTGTGGAACACGGCGTACTCGTTCTTGGAAATCACCTGACGGCGGTTGACAGGAGACCAGAACAGCTTGATAGTGGAGGTCGGGACATAGATGGTCCCCTCGCCGGTTTCGCCTTCGCGGACGCGGACAAGCTGGGTAGCGTATACTTCCACGTCGTCGAAACGGAACACGAACACGGCATTGATGACGGGACTGCGCTTGTTGACGTCGGCCTCGCCCTCGACATGGCGATACTGATCGCTTCGTTCGTCGAACACGTACTGCACCGTGGTATCGGTAGCCTCGTCCTTCTTATCGGTCTGGGCGGTGACCATACGCTTGCACTCGATTACATTGGTCTTGACCGGCGTAATCACGTGTTCGGTCTGGTCAATCGGGGAGAACCACTTCATCGGTTCCTTGGAGTTCATCATCCTAATGAACGCGAGGTTGCTGGACGGAGTGATATTGATGGATCGAGAGTTTTCGCCGTTGTGATTCTTGCTGACCTCGCGGAACTCGTCAAGGCTCATATGGAGGAAGGAAGGTTCCGACGTGGACACCATAACATAGAGCTGGTCGAGAGTATTCCATTTGAAATTTATTCGTGCGCACACCGTGTCGCCAATGGCGTACAATGCCATACAGTTCTGAAGGAAACCGGCAATCTTGGAAACCGACTTGGCGCCGCTATGCTTGGCGATAAGGTTCGTCATTGAGCAGGCCAACATAGCGACCTTGGTATTGTCGGTATTCTTGTAGGCCTTCACGACTTCCTTCAGCGCGGCGAACTTGCTCTTGCCGATGACGCTGCTCGGAATGTCTATGGTCGGCAAGGAGGTAATCATATCCTCAATCGTCTTGGTAAGCTCCTTGAAAGTGTCAATCGAGTCAAGGTCGTCGCCCTTGATTCCGGAAATCTTCTTGACCCAGTCGGAAACACGGCCCAAATCGAAATTGTTCATGATAATGGATGGAAGTTTGTTGTTCATTTTTGATCCCTTTTGTTTGCTGCAGTTATTGTAACATTTGCCGAATCTACGCATTGACGCAACCTCCGTTTGAATATGACCGAGCTGAAGTAATGGCACATCCGCCTAGCAATATCCTCCGTTAGCATCTTGTAACGGATGTCGCAAATCGCCTGCCGCTCAACGACGGAGGCCATCTTCTCGGCCATCCGTATAGTCGCGTGTATAGCGCAAACTAGGTAAATTAAAGACTTCATTAGCCAGCGCTATCCACGGACATCATTGCCGAATGACCACGGGAAACCATACGGCCACTCCGCTGGTCCTTGCCGGAGCCGAACGTCTTCTTCATCGAGTTTACGAGCTTGTAGACCATCTGGACAATAATTCCCACATAGACCACGTACTGAAGTTTTTCCAAAATCTTGATAAACATAAAATCTCCGCCTTGGTTAAGACGGAGAAAAAATAGATGAGGTAAATTTGAAGCTCAAGCCGATTAGGCCTAAGTTATGTAAAAAGATGTTTACAGGAACCAGCCAAACGAATTAGAGCGCTCTTCACTGCGTTTGTCGTTGTATCTATCATAATTTTGCAAATCTGGGTCACCCGGATGCGCACGGCGCTCATTGTAGAAATCATCTGCTATCTCGTGGTCGCCCAGCCGCATACGGGTAGGTTCGTACGCATAACCGATAGTACGCGTTTCCGTTTGGTCTATGCCATGCGGTTCGCTTGTGTCATCAAGCACTTTCGTGAAGTACAGCTTAGACATCAAACTATCAATCATATCGACATCGGTATCATCCGGTCCGGTTGCGTTCGACGCCACAACCGTCGTAAACATAAATCCTTCATCGCCATCACGGACATCCATGCTATGAGATGCGTTCCAGCCCATATTCTGAGCAAAAGTCTCAACCTTCTTGACGAGTTCCTCCGGAATTAGCTTACGATTCTTTTCGGCGGCGTATGAAGTTCGGTTATAACGCTCGGTACGATTTTCCGCACGCTCAGCCGGTTTCATATTCCACTCGGGGTCATTTTCCACGGACGCGCCGGCAACCCTTGTTTTATCCAGCTTGAACGCGTGAACGTCGTAATACTTTATCCGTGGACCATCGACATAGAACGCAACCACGTACATCGATGGCGTATCGGCAAGCACTATCTTATCGGTCTCGTCTTTATAATAATCTTTTTTAGACTTTAGCCAAGCCACGGATTCGCTTCGGTCACCATCGCCGTCCTTGCTCCATAGCTTGCGGTCACCACTTTCCAGCCTTTGCGCGACATCAGACAACGTGATTTCGTTCGGATTTTTAAGCTGGTCCACCGGGACATTAAACAGTTTGTATTTCATCTCATATGAATCGGCCTCGTTGCGCAGCAAGTCGCCGGTACTGCTAAATGCGGCTTCCAAGTACAGGCTAAATCCCTTCTTGAGCGAAGGAAGCACCTCCTTGCAGCCGAGCTTATCGCAAACGCCTTCCATGAAGGCAACATATTCCTGTGCATTCTTTTCCATAGGAAACTGCCTCGTAAAAGGTATATAAAAGTATAGACGAAATTGTCTATGACTTAAATACAGCATTTTACGGTTGCGTTAGCAACTTGGTTCCGTAGACGGTTAAAGAAACCGTTTACCATCACCGTCCTACCATCTCTGGTAAGTAAGCGATGAGCTTCATCCTCAGTAGTTTCACTATCTCTCGAAAGAGAGGTAGCCAGAGCTACCAAGTCCGCTGGCGTGAATTTCCGACGGGCAATGTCGGTATCAAAACGATTATTTAGTTCAAGGAACAAGGCTTCAGCAAGGATATTGATAGCGGCATTTGTATCGCGGTCGATAACCAAGCCGCATTCCTCGCAGATATACTCCCGTTCAGACAATGAAAGTTTTTCTTTCGTATGTCCGCAACCGGAACACATTTTGCTAGAAGGGAACCAACGGTTCACCTTCAGCAACAAGGTTCCGTACTTGGCACTTTTATATTCTAAGAACCGACGGATCATGCCGAATCCGCAGTCCGATATGGACGACGCCAACTTGTGGTTGGACATCATTCCTTTTACGTTCAAATCCTCTATTGCGACGACCATATTATGCTTAACTATTTCGGTCGTTGCCTTATGGATTAAATCCTTACGATAATTTGCAATATAGGTGTTCTTCTTATTGAATGTCTTCTTGATGTCGTTGTAGTGTACGGAGTTGTACTTCCGGCGAGACATCATCCGCTGATATCTTTTAAGTCGGTTAGCGTGCTTTTTATTTATATGTTCGTTAGCTACGCATTCACCAGTTGACAGTTGCATCAATGTCTTGACACCAACATCAATTCCAACGACGCCGTTCTCGTTCGTTCCATACAAACAAGTGGTATCGTCGTACGTATACGATACCGAAATGTACCATCGGTCATTAGAGCCTTTCGACACGACAAAGTTATTGATTTTGCCGTTCAGACATTCAGTCTTGACCGGTTCCGCTAGTCTAACCGGAACCTTAATGTGCGGAAGCTTGATATGACATTCATCGGTAAGTTTAGCCTTGTCGTTTTCAATATAGAACGACCGCTTAGATTTGTACTTTTTCCGCTTCGGAAACCCGAATAGTTCTGGATGCTCGTAATGCCGTTTCTTGGCCAATACGAAATTCTTGATGGCTTGATCCATCGATCCTTTCGGACTCTCGTACATCCAGTCAGTCTTCTGCTCGTTGAACTCCTTGCGGAGTTCGGCACAAGTAACCGTTTTCTGGCCTTCTTTTTTCTTGGCGAACCAAGTATCCCTCGCCCAGTTATATGCATATCGCGCACATCCACAAGCGCGGTTCAACGCGCTTGCGGTCTTGCTGTCTACTTGCATCATTATCTTCTGAGCTGTACTTAGCATACAAAAACGATGCCCCGGTCACGCCTACTGTGGAATTTAACGCAACCGGGACATCTAAAAATCCTTCTTATCGAATAAGGAAATTCCACTAACCTTGTTCTATAATAAAGTTTATATATTATTGATTTAAATTACAAGGCGTTTATGTAGTTTTTCCTATACTTTTATATATGATATCATTTACTAGATTCTATCTCCTTAACTTAAATCTGTCATCATCATCGGCTGAGCGGACTGGGCCTTCAGTTCATCCATCAATCGCTTCCACTCTTCGAGGCCGTCGTTGTAAATCTGTTGCCCGTTCACCTTGCCGCCGCCCGGAAGAGGCATATCGTCCTTCTTCAAGATCCTGCCGAGCTGAATTTCGGCACGGGCGAGCGCCATATCCTGGAATAACGGGTTGGCGAACACCTCGTACTTCTTCGCCTTGACATAGACCGTGGCAATCGCCACGCGGTCGGACTTCGGCGTCGGATATACGCGGAGAATGTGCTGTTGCGGGTGCAGCTTGATGTTGTACTGCGTACCCACCAGCTTCTTGACGTCCTGCAGGTAACGCAAGGCGCCGGAATAGGTAATAAGATCGAACTGCCCGAGTCCGCCGAGTCCGGCTCCGCCCACGCCCATCAGGGACTCGCCCGGACCAACGTCCCATGCCATCATCGGGCTAAACGTGTTTCCGTATGACGGGGACACGTCTACCACCTCCATAACCTCGTCGGGCACCCTGTACTGGATGACGCCTTCCTTCAATCGCAAAACCATAGCGTCCTGGTAAGACGCCTCGTCCTGGTTGATACGATAGAACCAGTTGAGGGTGTCGTTCACGGCCATGTGCAGGTGACCGAGGCCGTTACGTTCCTCGACGACCATCTCGATCTCGGTACACGGGTAACCGAGCATCGCCTTGATCTTCTCAACCATGTCATCAGTCGTGATTATCTGCATATTGCCTTACCTACGCATTGAACTGCTGATACTTGTACAGTATCGTCGTCATGGTCTCGTCGAAGTCAGCAAAAATGTTCTTGACCCCTTCCGAGAATTTCGGGTTCTTTTCGACCGCATTCTTCATATTGTCGTTGATGGACTTCAGCAGGCCCACAACAGCCTTGTCGTCAAACTTGACCGACCTCGGCGTATCGGGAAACTCCTTGTCACACGGCTTGCCTGTCAGGGACATGTACGTCTCGGCAAGCTTGTCGCCGGTGTCCCTGCAAAGGTCGTACGCCTCGTTGAGAAGGGTGTGCTTGTTCATCGTGTCGACATTCCAGTGAATCTTGTTGAGCACGTTGGCCTCGACAAGAAGCCACAGGGCAAGTTCCTTCAGAGTCTCGTAGCCGTTGCCCTTGCCGTCGGCGGCCTCCAATTTCGGTGAACACGCGGCTATGACGCCGAGCGCCTTTTCCCCGCATACACGGAACACCGCTTCACAAAAAACCTTAAAAAACGACATTCTGCCATCCGATCACTTTACAGGGAGTTTATATCGTGCTATATTTAATGCAGAACAACGAGGTACCCAATGGCCGAAGAACTCAATACCGAACCATCCACGCCAGTCCAGCAACCGACGCCCGACGCGGGAACGCCTAACGAAGCCGACATCCAAGCCAAACGACACAGCGTCAGCAACTTCATCAAGAAGCTGGAAAAGCAGACCAACTCCAAGGAATATCAGGAATATATCAAGAAGATGAACCGCGCAAAGCGCGACTTCAAAGAATTCATGGACCTCCCGAAGGATATCCGCTCCAAGATCCTATTCAAGATCCAGACGCAAATCATCTCCCACGAAGTCGAGGTAAATCCCGACTCGCCGTACAACTGGCGGCGCATCGAAAAAGAGGAAAGGATGCGCGAGAACGAGGACCGGATGCGCAAGATCGCGGGAGAGCTAGGCCTCGGAGTGCGCTCCAAATGAAATTCCACATAATAAGGTGATCTCCAATATTGTGAACTACGCACCACCTAAAGGCGTTGCGCTTCGCGTTGCGTATCGATGTTTCCCGCGCCTTTAACCACAGTCCCTGCGGCGATTAATCTTTTACCTTCAGTAAGGATGTTGATGGCGGCATTGACATCACGGTCGTGTGACGTGCCGCACTGTGGACACGTCCACGACCTTACGTTCAAATCCTTGGCCAACGTATTCTTGAACCCACAACAGTGACATAGCTGAGACGAGGGGAACCATCGTCCGACACGGACGATGGTTCTGCCGTACCATTCAGCCTTGTACTGTAATTTGTTGAGGAACCTCCTCCAAGCTGTGTCATGTTCGGACTTCGCGTGGTCGCCCTCGGCGACCTCGCGCACGTCTAAGTCCTCGACTACAATCGTTTGGTTCTCGCGGAGCAGTCTCGTGGACAGCTTGTCAAGGAAATCCTTCCTTCGGTTAGCAACTTTTTCATGTTCGCGAGCTATGCGCAAGCGCAATTCCTCGCGTCTCTTTGAACCTTTCTGCTTCGTGGCGAAAGCTCGCTGAAGGTCAGCGATACGAGTTTCCGATTCTTTTAGGAACCGAGGATTCGCGACGGCTTCGCCGTCGCTGGTAACGCAGAATTCTTTAAGTCCTAAGTCGATTCCTATTTCGAATTCGGAGGTCGGAAGTGCCTTCGGCACAGCCTCCTCGACCAAGATCGACGCATAGTAATTCCCGGCGCGTGACCGTGACACGGTCACGTGCTTGATGTCCCTTGCAGACCAGTCGATGTCCTCGTAATTGCGAAAGGAAACGAAGCCTACCTTCGGTAGGCGGAGTTTCCTCCCTTCAACACGGATATTGTGGTTTGTAGTATAACTTGTATACGAATCCCTGTCTTTATGTTTTGCCTTGAACTGCGGAAAGCCGACTCCGTCGGCCTTCCGCTCAAAGAAGTTCTTGAACGCCGTTTGCAAGTTAAGCTTCTCGGAAGTCAACGCTTGCGCGTCGACTTCCTTCAAGAAAGGAAACTCTGCGTAGAAATCTGTCGGCTTAGACCGGCACTGCGTGCCGGTCGCCTCGTACGATTTTATCTTGGCTTCCAACATACAGTTGTATACCTTACGGCAACAGCCGAAAGTCTTGCGAAGCAAAACTTCCTGCTGCTTGTTAGGATACAGTCTGACATTGTAGGCACGTTGAAACATGGTTCAAAGTTCTTTTTTTTTTAAGTTTATATAGAACATTAAAATTTATTTTTCAAGTTTCGCGCCTATCATATGCCACCCTAAAGGGTTCCCCATCGCCTAGCCGCGCTGGGTGGCTTGTTTCTCGGCACGGTCTTCTAAAGGCCCGCCGAAAGGCAGGCCTTTTCAGTACCTAGTGCGGCCACTTGAAATGGCTGGGGTACGAGTCGACGACTCCCCTCAGCGCGGTATGGAAGTGGAACGGCGTCCACTGCGTGATGAAGTTGGACTTCACCGGCTTGCCGTCAGGCGGCGTAGCTATCGTAATATGCGGCACCGCGTTCGTGGTCTTAAAGTTTCCCGTCACGCCGACCGCTATGGCATCACCCGACACGCCGACCGACACGACCTCTATCGAGGCAGTCTTGCCCAAGTTGTTCACGATGTAGTCCTCGACCTCAGGATATGTCCGCCTCGGGTCACCGAAGGCAAGCGTGACGTGATGCGTGTAAATCTTCCAGTCGTCGGGAATCCCGCCCCTGAGCACGTCCAGTAGCGCGTTTCGGGAGGCCTCGTCAAGAAAGATGCCGAAGTACACCGGCTTGGTGCCGTCGCCGAGGTCCATCAAGTTGCGTCTGTAATACTCGCGCCTGAACTCCTCGCCCCATTCCTTGGACCACTCAACCATCCGGCGCTCGCCAAGATCGTAACCGGCCTTCATGGACTGAATATACTTGTCGCGAAGCATCTCTTCCATCTGCTCCGCCATCATAGCCTTCATGTCCATAGGTTACCTCCTAGCTCGATAAATATAGTTTATGGATTTTTGTACGACCATAAACAAAAAACCTACTGGTTTTCCAGTAGGTAATAAGTTGTATTAAATAGATTAAGCTTCTTCGGAAGCCGTATCCTCGGCCTGAACCGCCTTCTTCTTACGGCTCTTCTTCGCCGTCAGGACCAGCGATTCGCCAGCTTCCTCGCCAACGGAAATGCCGTTCACGGGAGACTCGTCAGCCTTTACGAACGCATTGTACGCCTCGTCGGCCACCGCCTCGTCAAGAGCCGGGTCGGCCTTCGTTTCCGATTCCTCGACCTTCGGCGCGTTAGGGGTGAAGAACATAGGCGTTTCACCCAGATCATTGGTGAGACCCTTGATGTACGCCTCGTACTCGGACCTCAGCGAATCGATAACGGTCTGGTCAACCGAACCGACCTGGAAAGCCTGCGTGGAGGCGGCCTTCTTCGCGTTAAGGCGGTTCATCACATCCTGGGCACCCGTCTCGCCGCGAGGCATCGTCTTGATAGTGGTAACTTTGAAATTGAGCATTGTCATTTCCCATTTTATGGGGCGGATGCCCCTTGCTACTCTTTGTTTATACGGTGGGCCATGCCAATACTCACAAGCACAGGCGTGTCGGGCCCGCCTGTAAGCTGCTTTTCGTACGTAACGTCCTCCAGATAGGCCTCCATCGGGCTCCTCTTCGGGATTTTAAGCTCCGTCTTCGGCAACTCGGGCATCGACTTGCGTAGCGCCTCATCGGCTTCCCTTCGCTTCTTCCCCAACAGGAACTCGATATCGCCCATCAGATCTCCTCCTTGGTCACCAAGGCCATCATCGTGTCGGAAAAGTTCGTCTTGACTCCGAACGCGCCCTTGCTTCCCTCGTCGTAGAGAACGAAGTAGAACGAATAGATCGTGTCATTATCGCAAATGATCGGCTCGCTGACGAAACGGCGGAATTGCGTCGTCGTGTGGTATGCGAAATAAAGGCGCCCGTCCATGATTCCCCAGTCAAACCATACCTCGCCTGCCGGAATCACCGTGCCGTCAGACAACGTGACGTCGGCCGGGTTGTACAGATACTGGAAAACGGTGTCGTTCTGGTGCCTGAACTGCAGCACCGCCTTGAACGTGTAAGACTCGAGAATCTTCCCGTCCTTGTTGTCCCCGAACCAGTTGAGAATGTTCGACCAGTCGGTCGCCGTAGCATATCCGCCCGGCGCGAAAGAGCCGTTGCCCGGAGCCATGTCCGGAACAAATTCGCGAGATTCGGCGTTCACGGCTACAAAATCGCGACCGAGACCGCTGTAATCCTTCTCCCGGTCGGAATCCTCGTCGAAATTAAGGTGGATCAGGTCGAACGACGGCACCTCGACAGGACGGGCGACATCGCCCACGACGACATCCTCCCACTTGTATACCGGAATAGGGTCGCCATCCACATCGGTAATATCTTCACCCAGCGAGTTCTTCAAGTTTCCCTTGAAAACAGGATTATAGCCGGCCCTCGCCTTGCCGTTGGCGCGACGCTTAGTAATGTCTTCGTCGGTATGCGGGGTCAGGTCAAGCGTCCGCATAGTCTCGTCCTTCCAGAACTCCTCGCCGTGCTCGTCGACACGACGTACAAGCGTCCTGGTAAATGTCTTGAGGAGGGACCACCCCTCGCGGATAGACGGCTCAACCGTCTCCCAGAGATGCTTCTTCTGCTGGGCGATCTCATCGGGATAGACAAACACCTGTATGGAATCCTGTATCTGGTCGCGCACGTTGAAATTCATCTGGGCATACTTGATTATTGCCGGAATCTCGTAAGGACGATGATACACTCCTCCGTGCGTCTCGATAGTATAGACACACTTGTAAAGCTGATACTCGTTGCTGGTATCGCTCTTTTCGTCATCGACGCTGCTAGACCAGTGCAAAGTAAAAGCAATCGGACGCTCGATTTCGGGCGCAAAATCCCATTCCTTAATCCTAACCGTGCGATACGTGTTGAAATACGGCTGAATCTGCTCCTTCAAGTGGAAGAAGTCCGTTATGTTGTCTGCAAGAAGAGTCAATTCGAATGTGACGGACATCGGAGTCGGCTGAATGTCACGGATATACTTATGCAACGGCGCGGACAGGATTTCCCTGGCGTAGGTAGGCTGGACCATATGCGACTCGTCGTGGCGGTCTTCAATGAACCTGAACCCCAGACAAGGTATAGCCATCGGTTCCTGCGCAGTTGCCGTAGACGCGACAAAGTTGGCAAAGTCGTCACTATTGTGCGTATACAACGGCACGGCAACAGTCTGTGACTCGACTGAACGATTCTGGTCCTCATAGCGGTTCACACGCAAGTTGTTGAACACGTCCATGATCGCAATCATAATCTTCTCAATTTCGCGAACGTAGTAATGCGGTGTCATCGGCCAACCTCAAGTGCAGTTTATCACGAAGATGATAAACTGAACAAAAAGCGACCGGAGAAACCATGGAACCCGCCACTGACGCACAGAAACTCTACATCTATCGACTCGGCAAACATAAGGACGATACCAACTCCGCCGTCGTCGAGGGAATCACCAAGGCCTTCGGCCTGGTAAACGGCATCGACACCACCCTGACTGAGTCCGACCAGAGCAAGATGGACGCGTTCGACTTCCTCGAGACCGACCGCAACGGGCAAGACCCGAGCGCTTACCTCGAGGCGCTGACCGAAAACGTCCTGAAACAGACAAAACCCGAAGATTTCGGGACCATCAGGAAGGCCCTGAACGAATACAGGTCGTTCCTCGGAAAATAGAAAAAGGCCGCACACGCGGCCTTTTCCTTTTTCTGCAGGTAACCTCCTATTCCACACTAAGTTTCTTCGCCTCGGGCTTATCCTTCGGTAACGGGCGGACACGGATGGTCATCATGCCGTCCTCGTACTTGCACTTGGCGTTCGCAACGTCCAGAGCGCTATTCACGTTGACGGCATACTTGTATCCCTTTCCGTCAATCAAGCGGACACCCTCTACACGGATTCCCTTGCCCACTTCGAAGGAAGCGGACACGTTCTCGCGCTTGCAACCCGGAAGGTCGACGTAAATGACGTCTTCCTCGCCTTCGGTGAAGCGGTACACGGACGGGAGATACGTGCCCTTCTCGCCGCCAGTCACCGCCGGCTTGAAGCCGAGCCCGTCGACAAGCTGACCAAATTCAGACACGATATCGTTGAACGAACGATCGAAAGCATTGGTGAAGATAGTGGGGAAAATTCCGTTAATCATATTTACCTCTTGGTTAATTGTTTTTTCGAACCCAGTAAAGCAAAAAGCGTGCCAAAACAGAAAAGGCCACGGGTTCCCGTGGCCTTGATGCAAATTCTTAGAACAGTTAACGGAGCTTGATTTGGTCCTTGTAGTCGTTCTGGGTAATCGGCTCGTTGCCCCAAGCGCTCGCCGTGCTGCAGATGCTATAGCGATTATTCAGCAGGTTCAGCACTTCGTCCTTGTCCAGAACCTCGCGCTCCTCGGCCTCTGCGCGGTCTTCCTCCGCACCCTTGCCGTTGGGCTTCTTCTGGATAGGGTACTCCATCCGGCGATAATTGAGGTCGCCGAGCCCAGGAGTGTTGTTAATCGGGTCGTCCTCGACGAAATTCTCCTGTTCCTGAGCCAGCCGGTCCTCGGTATGCCAATAATTCTGCTCGTAGGCACGATGCACAAACTTCTCGGCCTTGCCGCTCTTGATGTCACCGACGTCCGGAATCAGGCTCTGCGCCTGCACGAAGATGTCGTGACGCCAGTCCGGATGGGTGTCGAAGTTGTCGCCAACCATACCCAGTACATTACCGCTGTTAATTTTCTGTGCCATCGTATAAGCCCCTAATCATTCCATAGCAAGTTTATCAAGATGTACGAAAATTAACCACGAAAGTGTCGCAAACAGCGACACTGTTCGTTTATTTTTTAACCGCCTTTTCCTTTTTCTTCTTGTTGATCTTGAGCTGAGCCATACGGAGGCTCGGGTCGCTCGCGACTGTAGATGCGTCAACGCCGGCCTCGCCGACCTCGATATCGGGGTCAATCTTGTTGAGCGTGTCCACGGCCTTGTCGAGGTCGTTTCCAGTCATCTCGAGGCTGATATTGCCACTGATAGCCTCCTTCTCGCGCTCCGCCTCCTTCTGGACGACACCGGCATACTCGTCGATGTTGAGGCACTCGTGGTAAATGTTCTCGTTAAGGGAGGTGAACTTGATGTACTTGGAACGTACCGAGTGCGCCTTCTGTACCTGCATAAACGCACGAGACACGATCTGTCCGAGGTAATAGTAGGGGTCGTTGTTCTTGGACTTCTTGGCCATCTTGACCGGGTCGAAAGATCCGCAATACTTGAGGGCGCAGAACTGGGCGCGGGCGAACATGTCCTCCTTCCAGTCGTCGGTGTACTTACGCCACGACTTCATTCCCAGCGTCTTGAGGATGACCACACGAATGATGGTGGCAAGCTCGTCGCCAACCGGATAACCCTTTCCGTACAGTTCCACGTTGCGCTTATGTTCCAGCAAAAGTCTAGTGAGATAGGCGGGATCGACCCTGTCCTTTTTCATCGAAGCTAGGGTCTGGTTGCCGTTAATGTCAAAAACGGCCGGGTCGACCGGGCGAGTCTTCGGCCCGTTAATATTATGATTTTTCATCGAAACAATCCTAAGTTCGTTAGACACTAAATTAGTGCATTCCTACACAGAATGCGCGGCCAAATCGAAACTGACCACTCCGAGATGTTCAGCATCCTCCACATATCTAAGATGGAATCGTGACTTGCTGTTGAATACATAGTCAATATCGAACGTTTCGTACGGCTTGGTCGTATCGGCAATCATCGTCCAAGACTTCACTGTAGAACCACTCAAGGAGACGACGCTGATCTCGAACGGAACTAGCCAAATGTTCGATAAATATTTCGCGTGTCCCGAATTATCCTCGGCAGTATTATCGATCGAGACAACCAGCGACACGTCGGCTCCCTTGAACTGGCCGAGATTGATATATCCGTCGTTGCCGATAGAAAGATTCTCGCCAGCAGAGCTGCTCGGAACCAGGTAACCATTGGAAAGCCTCGTCATAGTAGCCTTGACATATCCGGACTCGGCAACCGAGGAACCGCCATGCGCCTCAAGACCATTCGGGCCCACGGTAATCGTCGTCCCGTCAACCTTCACGGCAAGTGCGCCGTTATCGTCAACAACGACACTCTTGTTGTCGGTATGAACGGAAATCACACCGTTATCAGATACAGAAACGGCTCCGCCACCAGCTCCATGACACACCGGGCATTCATAACCCTTGTGGCCGTCACATCTGGTGCAAACCTCGTCGTCGGTACCCGGCTCAAGACCGGTACCACCACACCGCTCGCACGTGGCATAGCCAGTCCCGCCACAGAAACCACAATCGACATCGTGGTCGCCCGCCGGATAGGGCAGTCGAACGGTTTCCCTCCCATCCGGATTATTCGGGTCAGGCCTGGTCGCAGGAATCCACGGACGACCGGGGTCATCCGCAGTTCCTGCAGGAAGGTCGATGATAGGCTTCGTTGCAATACCCTGACCGCCGGAACCGCTTCCGGACGTTCCACTTCCGGCAACAGACGGGTCAGTCTGGATAGCGGTCGAGCCGTCCGTCGTAATCGCCTCCGGCTGACCGGCAACCGGATCAACAGAGTCGGTACCTACAACCTCGACGGCATCATTCTCCACACCAGGCTTGTACTTGTTGAACTCGTCGCAGAACTCCGCCTTGGACATCACGGTCTTGTAGTAACCGAAGCCCCACACGTGACGCATACCGGCGATGTAACCCGGCTGTTCAGGAGTACCCTCGGCAAGCTCGTTCCGAACATCGTCATCCATGTCTTCGCAAGTCAGGCGCTCGTCATTAGCACCTTCGGCGCCAGACGGATCCCACATACGGACGGCAAGTATAGACGTGGTGCATTTTATGCGCCACTGCGAGAAAAGCTTCTCGTCGGAATCAAGGTTATGCGAATAGTAAATCCGGTCGACGCCCGGACTATCGGGATCGATGTCGTAATACGAAAATTCCCACGTATCATCGGTCAGCGCAAAAGAATTGATAAATGTCCGAGAGTCAACAACTTCCTCATAAGGCGACTCGCAATGCACCTCGTTGCCGTCATCGTCGCACACAGGGGAAATTACGTCGACCTCGCCGGAGGCAATCACGCCTCCGTTGCGGGTAAACCAGGAATGCTCATTCACATCGACAAGGGTCTCCGTCGCAGCTCCCTTGACGTGCAAGTGATATACGTAGTAATCCATCCCGCTCATGGCGGTGCCGGAACCGATGTACGCATAAAGGTGCCATCCGTTCGACTCGTGCCTCCAGAACTTAATCGTGAAGCCGTTAGCGTCGTTGCTGTTACCGTAGCTCTTGTCGGGCCGAATGCTGTAGAACTTCGGCAAGTCGCACATGGGGACGCCTTCGGGAGACTTCAGGCACTCTATTGCGCAACAAGGCATGTCCTGCACGAACTCCCTTATACCGACTCCGTTCTTCAACGAGAAATCCTCGTCAGACCTTACGCAGTCATCCTTGACCGGATCGCCGGGCGTACGGCCACGATTGCCAACCAGCGAATCCTCGATGCCTACGGTAACCCTGTATTCCGAAATGCGCACCTGGTGGTCCTCGTTGTTCGGGACTACGGACGCGTCCGTACACATCAAGCGGACATTGCGCCGAAGATGCGTCATATAGCAGGACGGATTCAGGTAGTAATAGTCGATGTGGTATGTCTCGCCGCAGTTGCAGAAGTTGATGTTGTTCTGCGTGATAATCCGTCGCGACATGCCCACCTTGGTTCCATCGTTGGCATCCGGCGGGCCCATGAAAATCCAATCACCGCACGTAACCTTCCATATGCCGTTGTAGCCGTCCTTCTGATTGGACAGCAGCAACGTGTCGCCGGGATGGACGCTGTACGTGCATACAGTGCGAGACCCGCACTTGTACGGGACGTCGTCAGAACATACGTAGTCGACCTGGTCAGTAACCTTGGCGCCGAGGTCAATTACCACCGTGCCGTCAACGGCGCCCGGATGGGGCTTCGAATAGCAGTTGCTCGGGCACGAACTGGCATGGACGTCGTCAAGGCCACGCCATGCGCCGACCTCAACCACCCACAGGCCGTTCTCGTCAGGGTTGAACTGGTTAGAGAGCCACACTATGTCGCCCGCTTCGAGCTGCACCCCGTTGATATAACTCTCGCCGAAACGATACGAAAGATTCTTGTTAAGCTTCAGGCGAACCGGCACGTAGCGATAGCCCGAACAGTCACCAGAAACCTTGATATACATCGTCTTGCCGAGCGTACCGGCTGCGGGATTCGGCACGCCATTCCCGTTCCTGTCGGTGGTGTCATACACTAGCGACATATCACTCACGTCGAAACAATCACCGACACCGGTAAACTTCGCCGGCGTGCGCTCCCTCGCCTCAAGGTTATCGGCGTCGTACTTATACCTTATGATGGCAAGGTCGCCATAATCCTTGTTCAGAGCATCAAACCCGATGTGAATGTCGTACACGCCACATACGTCGTTGCCATCCCCGTCGACGGAAAGCATCTTCGGATAAAGCGTAAATTTAGCCGTAGTCCCGTCGTCACCGAACACGATATCTGACGACGGAACGACATACTCATCCTCCCCGTCCGTCAGGTAAACATTCATGCCGGAAACGAAATTCCTTCCGTGCAACACTATTTCGGCAGGCTCACCTATCCGGCTGGCGAGATTGTCAACATAGCCGATATAAGGATAACTATCACGATAGTCACCCGACATAGCCGAACTGGCCGTTATGGACATCCTGACGTCGTTGTAGAACGGAACGTCATCATCGTCGAAACCGGTCACGTAGAATGACACAGGAATCTTCCTAACCGTGTCGCCGTTCGCCTGAATCGGCGGGATTACAAGGGAAAAATTGGCGATCTTGCCCGAGCCGACCGAAACCGAGTCTACATCCACGTCGAACTCAATCTCGTACAGGCCTTCAGCAACCCGCTTAATCGAAACCCAGCCGGAATCCGTATCCTCGTGTTCGTAGAAATCACCACGCTGTTCCTCGAGATCGGCATAAAAGTTGCGCATCCCAATACCGGCGACATCGAGCTGCAAAACAACGGCCCGGTCGGCACACTCGATATTTACTGACGAAATATGACAGCTACGACGGGTAAAACCAGTCGCCGAAACGCTAGTCAGGCGATAACCCCCAGTAGGCAACACCACGATATCGGACGCGGTGTCTGAGAAGGGTATTGCGTAGTTGCTGAGCGTTATCGGACTTGACATATTTCTATCCTAGTGTTTTGATTACATCTTTGTACAAATTCAGGTACTTGGACAGCGACCGTGCGAGCTTGGAATTCTTGACGCTCTGCGCTTCTTTCGCACGCTCAACGGGAATCCAGTCCTCCGGATTGTCGATAGCGTAAATCACCTTCGTCAGGAGGAACATGAACTCGTTCAGGTTCTCCGTCTTGCACGCCTGCGTCTGTTCAGATGTGCCGTTGATGTTCTCAACGATCTGCGACATCTTCTCCAAGTTAGACTCGGCGTCCACGCTGGTCGGGCCCGCCTTTACCTTGTTGTTAGCCTCGACCCACGCCTTCAAGTTCTTGTTGTAAGCGGAACGGAACTCGGCGGATCCATCCTGTGGCTGTGCCACCTGCATCTGCGGGTAGAACCCGTTCTGCGTATACACCTGTTGCGGAGGAGGCTGCTGGTACGCCGGCTGTTGCGGCGCCATGTTTGGGTACTGCTGGTACGCCTGCTGTTGCTGAGGGGGCGGTTGCTGTCCCCTCGGCGCAAATGTGTAGTTCTGCTGTGCCATAAATCCTCTTTCCTAGTTTATCAACTGGATACGTGCTCCCCGCTAAATTACATCAAAAAGGCGGGACGCCGTCGCGCCCCGCCCGTTTGGCTTTGGGGTTGATTTAGGAGAACTTCGTGAAGTTCTTGAGCTGGGCAAGCGCCTCGGCGACGTCTTTTTCGTCCGAACCGGCTACGCCGTCAAGCGACTCGAAACTGACGTTACCCGTCGGAATCGTACTGCGCTGCGGGGAAAGACCCTTGCCGAGACTCTCGAAACGGCTCTCGACCTTGGCCGGCTTGCTCGGCTTGGTCTCCATATCGAGCTCGTGCGTGATTTCCTTCAGGGCGTTCTCCACGCTGTTCATGTTCAGGTCGCCGTCGGCCTCCGGGTCGATGTCGAGCATGAACACGTCATTGGAATCACCGGATATGAACTTAGCGATGGACTCCTTCGTGATATCGCGCACGTCTACGGTCGGCTGCATAAAATGCTTCAGGACCCGCTGTACCTCGTCGGGCTTCATGCCCTGAACCTGGCACATGATGAAATTCTTCTTCTCCAGCTCGTTAAGGCGCTGATGGCTCTTGTTGAGCTCCTGGTAAGCCTGATGCAGCTTTTCCTCCGCGTCCTTGTTAGCCCGCTGGGCGTCGCCGAGCTCCTCGCTGTAGGAAATGCCGGCACTCTCCAGACAGGCGTGTATCGCCTTCACCACCCGGTAAAGCTTTCCGTCAATCGCATTGTTCTTGTACTTCTCGACGGTCTGGGCGACCGCCTCGCCGATCATCTTGTCGGCCCTGTCAGTCACGCAGGCCAACATCTTCTCGACCTGCTTGCGCTGTTTCGCGCTGTCGGACTCGACCGCCGAAGCAAGTTCCGCACGATAGGCGGATTCGAGCTTGCTTACTATCTCCGGGGAAAGCTGCGAAAGCTCCGACTCGGTCAATACCTTCGAAAGATCCATCTTACACTCCTTGGCGCAACACAGAAATTAGCGCATTCTTGTTGTACAAACCATAGGCGATTTCCAGTTTGCCATAATCACGGGCGATAGCACGTCCGTAACTGCCCATAACGCGCTCGATGGACTCAAGCAAAGGCTTGCGGCTGGAGCCGACGGACTCGGTAAGTCCCTTGCGCTTGGTCGGGGCGACACTTTCCGTACGGCTATTGAATATGGCGGCCTGCCCGTAGGACGGGTTACCAACCACGTCAATCGTAATCATAGTGTAATCGTCGCCGATTTCCTCGTGGTCGCCGACCGTAACGGTGGAACCTGCACCGCGAAGCGAGAAACCAGGATGGTAACCGCCACGGATGAGCCCGGCAAGCGTCTTTCCGGCAGGAGTCTCCTCCAGAACGACCATGCGGACCATAAGCTTGTTGCCCTCCATGTGCATCTCCTCGATGAGGGCGCACACCTTCTCAAGGTTCATCTCGAAAATCGGATAGTCCTTGGCATCGCCGTTGGAATCAAGACGAGGATGGTTGAGCTCGGCCGCAAGACGGCCACGAGACACCATCTCTTTCATAAGACGATTCATCTCGCGCTCGATAATAGGCTGCGAATAGGAACGATTGTTGATACCCGGAACATCACAGATAATGCCGATACCCTCGATGATCAGTCGCTTAACGCCAACCCCGAACTCGTCAGTCCGGTCCACCAGCCTCGCGGTGGAACTCTCCACGAATATGTCACCTACAAGATGCTGCATCATACCGACTTCCCCCCATTGCCGATGGATTCCATTATGGCCGTGGACGCCCGATCGAGCTCCCGGCCCATGGCCGACTCGATATACGACGTGACAATCCGCTTGACAGCGCCCTTGTCATCATTCAAAATCCCAGACAATAGCGTCTTTGCGTCCTTCTGGTCCATTTCCCTGTCCATCTCGGTTACTCTGCAGTTTATATAGGGGCACAAATCCTGAAAAACGGCATCCCGACCCGCCATAGACATAAAAAAGGTGGTAGATCACTCTACCACCTTTCGAGCCCGTGTTCTATAGGCCTAAGTTCAATCCGGACGCTTATAGACGTATTTATAGTTTCCACAATCATAAATACGGTAGATATGACGCTCAAACATAATCTCGTGTTCGGTCTTGGTTGCATCAAACCCAGCTTCAACCAGCTTGTGCTTCTGATATTGCATTCTGTTAGCCAAAGAGTCGCCTACGACATAGTAATACGACGGCTCGGTAACACCTTCAAGCGTGAACCCAATTTTGTCATAGAACGCGCCGTTTCCGGACCAGCGACGGTCAGCAAAACTGACAACACTCTCCGGATTGTGAGCTCTCAGATAATGAGTAAATAACTTACTTGCACCGCCTACGACGGAAACATCGGGAACGGTACAATACCGCAACAGTTCCATCACGTCCTTGGAATATCGACCAGGGCCAAACGTCATCAACGCAACCAAATCGGTTCCATTGTACAGGCCATAACGGTGCGTCGAACCGACACACGCACCCTGAATGTGATACTTATCCAAAAATGCGTTGGACGTGTCGAAATCGACAAGCTTAACTTCACAAGCTCTTGCATAAATCTTGCGACGTACTGCCCCCAATATAGTAGCTAGACGCGCCTTAACGATGTCTTGCTTGTACTCCCATTCATGAGAAAATATATGGATCAGGCGATAACCAGCTTTTTCGGCTAATTCAGTCTTCATCAAATGATAATCATTAGGGCGGTACAATTCGTTATGCCAATGAATTCCGTCGTACTCTATAATCAATTTCTTAGACTCAACCACGATGTCGGCTCCATAGACACCCAAGAAAGCTCGATCATAGTGTTCCGTGGTAAAGCCCAAGCTCTCAACATATTTACGTAGGTTATCCTCCGCGATAGAAGACCAAGTATCCTTCGGCTTACAATGCGAGCACGGCGTACAACCGAGATTATCCCGGTTCTTGATATACAAATCTTGCTCCGTCATCGTCTCGCCACAAACATTGCACTTAAACGTGATTTCCTTCTTGTTACCGAACTCAATCAGTTCGCAGTTGTATTTTGAAAGAAGTTCAGTATACCCATTTATAGCGACTTCACGATTTTTGCAGAAGTAATAAGGTACACCGATTCGTTTCATATTAGCGGCTTGCAACTTCTGCTGGAACTCCGGCAATTCTATATAAGATTTGACTCCATACCGCTCCATATTGGATGTGTGGTACTTATTAACAAAATCCTTGTGCTGAGAATAGAACTCGACTCCATGACGCTCGACCATCGTAGCCTTTCGAGTTTCCAGTATCTTTTGATTATACGCGCCGTTGGATTCTTCATTCAGCTTGGTAACAGTTTCTTGGCGAGCCGCAGTCTTGTGAGCGTTACGTTCTGAATCCTTTGCGATATGTTGAGCAGCACACCTCTTAGAGCAAAATTCTTTATAACCTTGGCCAATCGACCGAAAACTGGTAGGCTTGCCACATTCGGCACACTTACCTTCACCCGGCTTAGCGAGATACTGGTTATAGTATTGCTGGGGTTTTAAGCCGTGAGTTTTCCAAAGATGTGTTCCCAAAGAACACGTCTTCTCGTATTCGACTATTTTTCCAGACCGTTCACAAATAAGACATCTATGCATGATTTAAAATATAATAAAATAAATTCTAAAAAGCAACTCTAAAATGATGATTTTAGAAATTTTATGGCGAGTTGGCATTTACTGCAAGAATACGGGTCAGAGCTTTAAATCTACAAAAACGGCGGTGAATCACTTCACCGCCGTCACCTAACTAAGGAGCTAAGTTAGATCAACCTTACCAGTTGTTGTTCTCGAAGGAGAGACCGCCGGCAACGTTGACATTGCCATCCAGAGAGCCCGGAACAGTCTCGTAAGAGAGACCAGGCTGCAGAGAGGCACCGCCAACAGAACCATTGGACTGCCACGGGTTGTTCTCAAGGTCGATACCAGTGATCACGCTCGACACGTTCTTGAAGTGAATCAAGCGGTAGAACTGACCAGCACCGAGCAAGTTAGCCACGATGGCATAACGGCTCTTGACAATGAGACGCGGAGAACCATCTTCCTGACCAGCGGTCTTGCAGAAGATATAAGGGATGTAAGGCATCATAATGATACCAGATTCACCCTGGCGCGGACCCTTATAACCAATCAAGGCATAAGAAGCGTTAGCGTAGATGTCCTGGTAGAGCTTGATGTTGCCATTCAAGAGGCTACCAGCATCAGCCACACCGCCAGCGGGCTGGACAGCGGCATCGGTCTGGAGGTAGGTCGGGGTGTAGATACCATTGTTCAGAGTAGCGACAGCAGCGGCGATGTCCGGAGACACGATAGCGAAGTTACCGCAACCCATACGAGTCGTGAGAGCAATCTTGCGGGAGACTGCGATCATGGTGTTCACGATACCACCAGCGATGCGTTCAGCAGCCCAGCGACCCATACCGGCGTTGAGGCGGTTCGGATCAGCGAGGTCCATGTCGATCGGCTTTTCGCCACCGAGGGACGGAGTCTGAGCAACAATCACCATGGCCATGAGGATTTCACGGTCGATGTTCTGCTGGATCTCAAACTGGAGACCTTCGAGGAGGAGAGCTTCAACATCCTGACCGTGTGCGGAGGCCATATCCTGCTGAAGTTCGATGGTGTAGTGAGACTTGATGGCACGAGTACCAACCTTGATGGCACCAGAGATCACCTTGATCGAGGCTTTCTTGATGTTGAAGGAGTAAGCACCATACTGGTCGTCACCGGCGACATAAGAGCCACCGAAGTTGTTGTAGAGCTGACCCGGTTCGCTAGGATCGAACTTGTTGCCTGTAGCGGAAGCACCAGTTACACCGGTACCTTCGGAGTAGTTGGACAGCATTTCGCCAGCGCCAGTGGACCACGGGTTGAACGTGCCAGCGAAGCCGGTATGGTCAGCGACGAGGTCGTAACCAATTTCCTGCTTCTGACCGAAACGGAATTCCGTAGTCTTGGTCGGTTCGTTATCGTACAGATAACGGAGGGCAAAATAGATACCCATTGGAGTCGTAGTCGGGATAACGGCCACGGTCTTCATCGCGAGCAGTTCAGGGAACTGACGGCGAATCATCGGGAGGGCGTACTGCTGATACTGTGCAACGTCAGCAGAGACGTTGGCGGCTTCCGCGAGGACGCCACGGTTGAGCTTGTTCTGGTTTTCGAGCAAGGTAGCAATAGTGCTGGCTTCTGCGCGGGTACGCATGGCCGGACCGAGGTCGGACTCAAGCACGGACTGCCACTTGCGGGTGAGATTCTTCTTCTGAAGTGTCTGCATAGTGTTACCTGCTGGTTAGGCCTTTTCGGCAGCACTATGCTGCGTGAAGGCACATTGACTTTACCTCTCCACAGCGGTCAGCTGCTTGAAGGCTTCATGTCAGAATGTTTAGCAGGCACGAAAAAAACACCCCAAAAAGGATGCCAAAACCTACATTGAAATGAAAAAAGCGGTCATTCGACCGCCCTGAGACTATTTTCGGCGCCAGAACTAGAAGCGCTGCCCGACGGGCACGAAGTTGATATTGAACCACGGATCAGACTTCCCGTTGTCCTCCAGACGGACCTCGATGCAGGGTTCGAATATGGGAGTAAGGGACGGGTTGGTGTTCCGCAACTTGTAGACGGCGGTTTCCATCCATTCGTCCCGATAGGCTTCGCACCCCTCGAAGACAGTGAACTGCGTCAAAGTCTTCCCGCACCAGTCCACACTGTGCAGTTTCGCGAGGGTCTCCATGGTGCGGGAAAGGTTAATAGAAAGAGCACCGCCCTTGACTGGTGTGTCATCGACGTCGACGTCGACGATGCCAAGTATGGCGCACATATCGGCGACGTCGTCGGTATTGAATGCTAAGAGGGACTCTTCAATTATCTCGTGCCACTTGTTCCAATCGAGATGGGTGTCGAGCACGAGTTCCCTTTTGTCGGTATCGGGTAGTGTATCTTTTTTGGCCATATCCAAGAAATTAGTTCATTTCCGGAACAAGAAAGGCGGCCGATAGGCCGCCGTTTCCGCTATGCCGGTGGGATGGGAGGCATCGGGGGAGCGCTTGGGCCACCCATACCGCCCTGTTCCTCGGTATCGGATTCATCCCCTTCGCCGGAGGCCTCCTTTTCCTCCTGCTTGCACCATTTCTTGTTGAGCAGGTACACTTCGTCGGTAAGGCGGAGTCCGTAACGGAGAGCGAACTGCTTCGAAAGGGCGCCGTTCGGGTTCTCCTTGCTGGACACGTGCTTCATCATAGAATCGAAGACCGCGAGCTTGGTAGTCCATTCCTCGGAGTCTATGAAGTTCTTGAAGCCGTTGGACTTCTTGAAGCGCACGGTGTAGAGTTCCTGAATCTTGATGTTGTCATCGATAGTGTTATCGGTATTCATCACCATGATGAGGAGCCTGATGAGGATTTCCTCGAATGGGGTCTGGTACCGTTCAACGAGACGAGCGAACGATACTTCCGCCTGGGTGACTTCGCCGATCTTACCCTGCGAATAGTTCTGGGAATCGCCCGCGAGCGCGGTTATACGTCCGGGAGGCACCATCAAGGCGTTCACAAGGTTTCTCTTAAAGAATTTCAAGTCGTCAATGTTGCCGAGCTGGTCGCCGCCGGCCATTCGCTCAATGCCGGAACCGGTTCGGCCGTTTCCGACGCCGATGACAAAGTGTTCAGTCAATCCGATTGCCTTGCCAAAATTGGTAATCTCGCCGGACATCGGGTTGTAATCAAGCTTGCGGGAGAACATCTTGGCCTGGTCCTTCATGTACTTTTCTGCGGTAGACTTGGTCATGCCGGAGACGTCGCACTTGAGGACGAGCTTTTCAGAACCCCAGAGAACGCGGTACATAACCACCGAGTCCTCGATCGTGTTCAATTGGTTGTACGGCTTCATAGCCGGTTCAAGAATGGAGCGCGGGTCGTTAATACCACCCGGACCGGCCATGCCTAGCGATGCGTAAAGGATCTGTTGCGGGGAGAAGTCGATATAGTTCTTGCCATTGGTCTGCTGTGACACGGGGCCGGTAAGCATCTGGCGGAAACCGATTATCAGGTTGTCCTGCACCACGATGATCATGTTTTCCTCGGGCAACATGTTCAGGCCGACAATCTTCTTGGATTCGGTGTCGTAGATGACCTCGAAGAAAATCCTTCCACGTCGGAGAAGATATTTCATATATTCCCAGCCTCTCGAATGGAGCTGGAAAATGCGTCGCAACACCTGCTGGCGGAAAATCTTGCCGATCTTTATCTTGACGGCGTCGCCGATTTCGGCATCGGGGTCAATCTTCAGCGAGCAGATCTCGTCGAGGTCGTCCTTGTACATGCCCTCGTTACAGAGCTGAATCAACGACTCGTTGACCTCGGAGCGACAGGCGACCGTATCGTATTTCAAAGCCCGTTCAACGTTCTTTCTCCAATACAGTTCGGCCTGATTTTCCGCGATCGCGTTCTGTACCTTGTCGGGATCTATCTTGGCGGTCGAGATACCGAGGGCGGGCATGTAGCTGCTGAACCCGTCCGGCGTATTGCCGTTGGGGTACATCATCTGGCTTATGCCCTGGCCGACTATATTCCGCGACGCCCTAATCTGCCGGACAACATCGCCCCGGTTAAAAATCCTATCAAAGAGCTGGCCTTTCTCGTTGGCAGCCCCATAATCGCGGACGTGCGAAAGCACCCTTGACGCGACAGTATCGATATGTGGCGGTTTCTTTCCTAGCATGTTATCCCCACGTTACGACCAATCCGTTATACTCAATAACGAACTTGGGTTTACGTTCCTTGACGTAGTATTCGTAAAATTCCTTGTTGTTTATGTTTTTTGACAGGAGTCGCTTGTTCAACAGAAGGCAATTAGTGACGAGCAGGAAGTCGTCAGCGCCGACATGGAACATAGGCAACCCGTTATAGTTATCGACCATAGGACGCCAACTGCCTCCATAACCGACCGTAGTCGTCCTCGTCGCCGTCGCCGTGGCAAAGCTCAGACTTAGCGATATGCTTGGCGAGCCGCACCGCAAGAAGGTGCCCTTCGGGCAACAGCTGCCTGTAGTCGCACAACCCACCCTTCTTCATATAGTCAATAAGTTCTCCACGCGACCCAACCGACCTTACGTTGAACGTAGCCTCCACAGACGGGAGGACATAGTTATTGAACGATTCCTCCGACACGAGCTCGCCGTTATTCCTGATCGAGGCAACGATAAAGTTCGCAATGGTCAATGCGCGTTCGAGCCGCTGTTCCTTCGTCAGGCCTTCCTCGCTATCGCCTTCGGCGTACTCGCCACGGCCACGCTGTTCCGGCGGGAGGTACGCGGTTTCCTCGACCAGGGAGATGACCGGGTCGAACCTGTCCCAGTACCCTTCGACCTTGCCGCCGTTCATCAAGTACATAGGGTCAATGTCGTCGTAGTCGGCGGTCAGCGACTGTACGCCGCGTTCACCAAGCATGGACTTAATGCGGGCGACGAACTTGTCGAGCTTAGTATAAGCCCATTCAGCCGGGTGCTCCCCGATGGGATTCCCCATGTCGTCCACGGCGCCCGTAAAATACGAGTCGCTTCGGTCGGTAGGACAACGAAGGCGTTTAACCAAGTAAGCGTAGACGATATCGTCAAATTCTTTCTTTCGATTACGGTAATGTGTAGCCATATCTCCCCCTACATCGACGCGGCAAGGGTCTGGTCATGCGTGAAAACCATATCCCAAGTGTTCTTGTTTTTAAGGTTGTCGTTCAAAATAAAGCAGGGGACGGACGGCTGAGGCGCCGCTCCCATCGCAATATCCGGATGCGGTTTTTTCGGGTCCTGCCAAACTTCCACGTGGAACGCGGGGTCCTTGACTTTCGGGCCACCATATTCAGCCGGGCCCATAAACGCCTTCAAGTAACCTTCAAGCTTGGTCTCGTAGCAGGCCACGTTGAAACGCTTCATCTGCGCCTCGGACAGATGGAACTGCTTCCTAGTTTCGGTCGGGCCAATATCAACCGCCTGTATGACGTTTTGATCATATCCGTGATTGGAAACAGGCGTGCCGGCAGCGAGAAACTCTTCGCACTTCTTCTGCATATTGGCCTTGGCCTCCTTCATGGCGGCAGGGTCTTCAATTTTCTTCAGCGTGCCGTTATTTACGCGCTTGGCGACCTTGGTATACTCCTCGTCAACGGCCTTTCCCGGAGCCCTATAATTCACCGATATCTGTCCGTTATGACTCTGGCGGTTGTTGAACATCACACGGGCTTGGGCCTCGGGACTGCGATACACAGAAGTAATGACAACGCCGGGAACTTGTGCCTTCGCCATTATATAGCGAATAGTGGCCATCGTCGTATCAGACACTGCATTGGAACCCTTTTCCGCCCTGTTAAGCACCTTGAAATTTTCCGGGTCAATCGGCAACGCGATATTCTTGTTCTCATACACGAGTATCGTGCCCTTCATCAACCAACCAAAATTCCGCTTCAACAAATGCGGCATCGACTGCTCGGCGGGAACCGGCGTCTTTCCAAACGCGATAGTGTCGACACCGCACTCGCGGTAAATCTTGTTGGCCTCGTCGATACGGCGACGGCGCAAATGGTAAGCGTTTGGATTTGTGTCATACGTCATATGCGACAGAATGTCGGCAATCAGCTCGAAATGAAGATAGGCGAGCTTCCTGTCCTTTGGGACTCCGTTGGACACGAGAATGTTCTTGCCGTAATCGGATTCGACCGCATTGACAACTTCCTTGTTGTCATTCAGATACTTCATTCCGGGAAGCATGTGGAGCGTCATCGACTTGGAAGAACCGATTAGATAAGCCATTCCGACGTTGGCGCAATAGGATATAAAACCAGATTCAGGACAAATGTTCGGGTCGACGGCGAGCCCGTTTGTCTGCAAATAACTGCACACGGCCGTCTTTACCGCCTCCGGGCAGGAGTTGTGCGTGATACAACCCCAATGCAGGTAAGCCCAGTTGTTATCATTCTTGATGGCGCCCCACAACATGAGCTGAACCATCTTGAAATATGCCAACTGCAGCTGTCCCTCGGTAAGCTCAAAATCCTTCTCCTTGTCGGTCAGCTCGGAGTACATCTTTCCAGAAACCGCGTAGATATGGTTGAACTCCTCGGCGGAAAGACCATTCTTCGCGTCGCCGACCGGATTCCCCTCATCGTCAATATCGGGAACGGAGAAAATCATCTTGAGAACGAGCAAGCGTGCTACGTCGCCCGTATTGAGCTTGATTCCCGCACCGATAGCCACACCGCCGTCGTCCGCCTCGTACAGGCGATTCGACTTGAAAGTCTCGTGGTCGTAAAGGAACGTCCAATCAGGAGGATATGAACCCTTCTTGAACGCATTCGCAAAACTTATAGGTAGGCCATTGAAACCTATACAGATCGGCGGGATTACATCTGGGTCGAACTTACATCCGCCCTGGATGGCGGCCACCAGGCTGGAAAGCGACTGACGAGTAGCCTCTGCGGCTCCATTGGTCAGTCCGCCAAGAGCTGCACCGATTCCGTCAAGTTCAGCGGCTGACATAGAGCCTCGCTGGTCCAGCTTGTTGATTATTCCGTCCACGCCTGGATAAAGTACGCCATATTCGTCGTTACTGAGATAGTCCTGCAACATGTCGGCGATTGCGGCGCACAAGTCAGAAATCCTGTGACGGTTGTATTCGGGAACGGACGCCCGTTGCCACGGGGTCAAGTTGTTAGCCTCGTCAGCGATATCGAAAAATCCGTGCTTGTTCATGATTTCGTAGAACTTGCCGGAAGTACCCTTGGCCTTCTCGGTAGCCTTCTCAATCATTCCCTTGGTGCGCCCGGAAAAATGTCCGTTCAACATTCCATTCATATTTCGCAGTTTATAATCTTCCAAGGCGTGTACCTAAGAAATTAGCTCATAACGACAAAAAAGCCGTCCCTCGCGGGACGGCTTCCGGATACTATCTAATATCTTATCCGTTGCGCACTGATTCGACCAGCGCATCGAGTTCAGCCTGCAGAGAGGCATTATCGTTTACAGCGGGAGCCGGATCCTGGGTAGCCTCGAGCTTCGGCTCTTCCTTCGGGGTTTCCTTAGGAGCCTCGGCGACGGGGGCTGGTTCAACCTTTTCGGTAGATTCCACCACCGGCTCGGCCTTGGGCTTCACCTCGATGGACTCGAGAAGAGAGTTCAACTTCGAACCGAGGGTTTCGGCCGGAGTCGGCTGAACGGATTCAACCACCGGTTCAACCTTGGCTGGTTCTTCCTTGGATGCCTTGGCTGCTTCGAAAGCGGCCTTGGATGCCTTGGCGTACTCACCAACGATAGACTCAATCTTCGCGGCCTTCTTGCGAGCGGCCTCGTCCTTGTGGAACTGGGCAATCACACTCTCGACCTGAGCCTTAGCCTTGGCCTTACGATCGGCCTTGTTATAGGCCTCTATCTGAGCCTGCACCTTTTCGGCGATGTAGTCGGCGCGGAACTGGCCGGTAATCGCTTCCACCTTGGCGGAAATGTCGTCAGTGCTTTCCTGCACTGGCTGGGCTTCGTCGGCCTTGGCCGGCGTACCGCATTCCTGCACTGGCTGAGTTTCGTCGGCCTTGGCCGGCGTACCGCATTCCTGAACAGGCTGGGTTTCGTCCGCCTTGGCGGGAACACCGCATTCCTCGACCGGAGTCGCTTCATCAGCGACAACGGCTTCACCTTCCGGAATAGCCTCTTCCTTGGCGGTTTCCTCAACCGCAGTAGCGTCGGCGTTTTCGGTCAGGGCTTCCGCCTTCTTGGCAACAGCCTCGAAATCGAAATCATCGTCCTTGTCGTCTTTCGGTTCGTCCTTGTCGCCCTTGTCATCCTTGGGTTCGTCCTTCGGTTCATCCTTAGGTTCGTCCTTTGGCTCGTCCTTCGGAGCGTCGTCGCCCTTCGGGCCTTCATCGCCAGCAGGGGCAGCATCGCCACCAATGTCGGCATCGAGGTCGCCGAGTTCGGCATCCATATCAGCGTCAAGTCCATCCAATCCGTCAAGCTTGCTCGCATCGAGGTCGTCTGCAGGGGCCGGTTCGCCACCGAGCTCAGCATCCATGTCGGCATTGAGGGCATCGTCGATACCGCCCGCCGCGCCATCAACCGGAGCTACTCCGTCGACAGGCGGCTCAGGAGAAGCCAGCGGGTCTTCGGCAGGAGCGGCAAGCGGATCAGCGCCGAGACCGTCGTCGACATTCGGCTCGAGAGTCGGCTGGTCAAGTTCGACGGTCGGAGGAACCGGGTCCATCACAGGAGCGGCGCCGTCGGCCATCGGGTCAGCCATCGGGTCGGCTGGAGCGTCTGCAGGAGCACCTGCATCGTCGGCACACGGGGCGAAGTCAGGGTCAGTCTGCGTTCCGTTCGGCTGTGCATCGGACACGTTCTGGGACTGCTGAACATTCTTGGCGTTGGAAATGGTCTGCTGGATGAAGCCTTCGAGGTCGCCCTTGATCAAGGAACCACCACGGGCAAGGGACGCGCACTGCACACCCTGGCACAGACCGGCGATATCGCTACGGGTAATCGTTGAGCCAGGAAGCTTAGCAGCCTGCTTGGCAAATTCATCGATCACGAAACGCTGGGTAGCTTCGTCCTGGAGGTCGTCGCCCATCTGAGCGAAAGTCTCACTCGTATCGCCGAGGTTGGGCTCGTTGGACGGGTTGACAGTCATCAGGTCATCGAAAGACTTCGGTTCGAAATCCTCCGCAGGGGGCAGGCCAAGGTCCATCTGGCTGCCTACAGATTCCAGTTCAGCCTTCGCATCATCAAGGGCGAAGATGTCCCGAACTGCCTTCTTGTTCAAATCTGCCTGTTTCATTTATAGTATCCTTTGTTACAGCCGATTAGGCCAATTTTCCAATAGTTTATTACGCGGTTAAGATTTTTTAATTTTCGTCATAGGCGATAACAAGGTCGGGTACGCAATAACCTGGAGGCGAGCTCCCGCTGACTTCCAGCTGCAAGTAGACATAGTCAGTCTCGCCGGCCTGCAACGGGTTATAGATACCGCCATCAACCCGACACAGGTTGTACTGCCCGCACATCGAGAGCTGCTGGTTGTAGACGTAGCTTCCCATCCCCGGACGAGAGACGCATTGGTAAGCGTTGATGCACTTGCCCGCCTTCAACACCAGTTCTGGGTCAACATCGATCACTTCGGCGTCGGTTCCGCCATTGGTAACGTAAACCCCGTCGACCACTACGTCATCGACAAAATTCGCAATCGGCGAATGCGGATTCCCTATGAAGCGCAACGGGTACGACCCGCCGGCCCTGTTAATGAATCGGTACACCTTGTTGAGGTCAAACGTCAGCATCGGACGGCGGACGCCGCCCACAATGTAGCTGAACTGGCCCAAGTTATCGCACTCGGCCATAACCTCGTATACTTCCATCGGCTTGCCCTTGAACAGGTGCGACTCGTCATAGTAAGGACGGCCTTCCTCAGGAACACTCCGATAAATGAACTCGTTGTTCCCGTTGTCCTCGGTGACAAACCATCCATTGTTCGGGACATACAGCTCGTGCAGAGGAGACCCCGGACGAACATATGTCGGAACAAAACTGAACGCGTTGGTGTTCATCAGTCTTGCAGGTACGACAATATGGCCCGTGTTGAAGTTCGGGTTCCCATTGACGGGAGGAATCTTGTATACGAGCCCATGCTTTCCCTCGTTGGCCATCAGGTCAATGACCTCGCCAGTTATCGGATCCCTGTCATAGACGACGAGGAACAGCGAGTTACCCTCAACGTGGATATATTTCGACGGGAGCGACGCGTTCAGGTCAATCTTTCCATCGGCATACGGGATGAACTGAATCATCGACGCAGTTGGCGCGTTCGTATTGTTCACGAACTCGATTCGGATTGGCCCGCCCTTCTCCTCGACAATCCGGTTGGGGTCGGTATAAGACGGGACCGGGATAAGAGGTTGGCGCTCGCCATTTAGGTAAATCAAGTTGCCGTAGCCGCAATCCTTGTACTCGACTACATATCTGTACGTAGACAGGCGCTGGTCCGGAAACTGGCCGTATTGACCCGCAACCGTCAGATAAAACGGGTGTTCCTTGCTGTAATTCCAGATATCGTTCACAGCGATTCCGGATTTCTGGTTTGTCGGACGGCTATAAGAAACAGAATTACCGATGTACAGCTTCGCAGCCAACGGATCAGTCGGGCGTTCGCCTACGGGGTATATGCGGATATTGCTGAGCTGTACATCGGGCGGATTAACCAAATGCAACTTGAACACGCTTTCCATCGAATATGCGTAGCAGTTCGGGTCGTCGGGCCGGTAAATGCAATATAAGGCCGACTCGCTCGCGTCGTCCGACGGAATCGTCATACCGGAACCCTGGAACTGCTCAGAACTATAGACGGAAGGTACGCACGTGTCGACACGCTTGATACCGATAGAAGAGACCGGCGTACCGAAATCGCCGTCCCGTCCAGTATATTTCTTAATAATCACACTAGCCGACATAAAACCCGCGTGTTCACTTTTCCCGCAGTTTATAAGGTTTTCATCGGCCAAGGACATCGTTCGCCGACGTCATCCGGCCTTTTGTGATGAGCTTGAATATCTGCTCGTTCGTCAATCCGGTCGTTCTAGCGTTGACCTGCACGTGCTCCTTGGTAAGGGAAGCCGTACGGATTCCGGCGAGCTGGGCATTAGACACAACCTTTTCATATATAGACTCGTCGCCATCCTCCTCGTTGGCGCCAGCGCCACGGACGGTTCCGTCGGTAGACCTAGGAGCCAGATCGTTGATGTCCTTCTGCTTGTAGATGTTGCGCAGCTTATCAAAACTAATCAAGTCCTGTCCGGAAATCAGGCCAAACTCATTCTCAAGCATATTCTCCATCGAGCGGTTCGGACTATCCTTGAACCTGTCGTACATCAGGTTGCCACCGAATCCTTCGAACATCTCGCGAATCTTGTCGAACTCGTTCTTTATCTGGGTAGCCATGAGCGAATGGATCAACCTAGCGTCACCCCGCTCGACATTACCTTCCCGGTCAAACCCCTCAACGAACGATTCCTCGCTGACAGTTTCCACCGAATAACCCATCTCAACAAGCTCCGCTTCAGTCTTGAATACGCCGTCAAGCCAGATACCGCGAACCATATTCTGAACGCTGGCCTGCTTTTCGCCAAAGAAATTGCCCTTGGAGTTCATATCATACACGGGAACAAGGTCGGTCGTCTTCATATGCAGCTTTCCGTCCTTCACCGAAATCCACGCGCCGCCGTCGCCGACGGAATCGATATAGATCTTAGCGTCCGCATACAGGTTGCCAAGAACCTCCTGCACCATCGCGACATAGTCCTCCGAGAACTTGGTGTCGACAATGTTGCGATACTTCTCGACGAAGTCGCCCGCGATAAGAGCCTTCGCCGCCGAGATACTACCGATCATTCCGTAATACATTATCAACTGCCTGTACGACTGGTCATTGAGCGATTTCCATTCGTTGATATTCGCCCTGTCGTCAAGGCCGGTGCCGTTGGCTCCCTGCTTAGCCTTCACAAGATTGACAAACTCGAGCACGTTGGCCAACACAAGGTTGTTCGGTACGACATAGTTGCGGATTTTCGACGGACTGACATAATGATGCCCGTTAATTACGATAGCGTTCTTGTAAGCGGAACCCTTGCTCAACACATAAGGAACGTTCCCCGACGGCGGATTGGAGTATACCATTCCCTTAGCATCAACGTCAACAAACCCAAGCGACGCGACAGGGTCTTCTTGGTTGAACATCGCGTCACGGAAATTAACCGCGTCCTTGTGCTCGACTCCTATCGGAAGGAACTCCCAATCGAAAATATTGGCACCCAACTTGAGACGACCGCACCACACGACATTCAGCGGCTTTCCGAATGCGCCATTACCGCAGGCAATCGTAAATCCTTCGGCGATGTCGATAAGTTTCTTCATATCGTCGCTTCCGTCCTCGATTGGCATACCGGTCACGGCGTCATTAATGAGAATCTTGATAGCGAGACCATAGTTGTGCCATGACAGGAATGTGCTCTCGGCACCGCCCGTACACATAAGTTCCTGGTCTTCAATCGAGCGAACCGTGTCGACTACCTCAACCTGGCCTACTCCATAGGCGTTACGCAAGATTCCAAGCAGTATGGACACGGCATCGTAAATTCCGAGCTGCGCCCGCATATCCCCGATTCGTTTCGAGCTCGGCTTGAAAATCTTCCATCCATCGACCTTGTCTTCCTCCGCCGGGACCTCGCGAGTCACGCTCGCATACTTGTCCTGGTCAAAAGCGCCGTACGACTGGAAAGCCCAGCGACGGATTTCGCTATCAAAAGGCAAGCTCGGCATCCGATACTCAATCCTTACAGGAGTCAGGTCGTCGGACTTGCTGGTCGGGTCTAACGGCAAGTAAAGGCCATAGACAAAAACATTGCTACCATCAGCAAGCGTCGAATTAGTAATTGTAAATTCGCTGACCGAACCGGAAATGGCCACGGGAACCTCGACTCCATCGGCGTCATTCAAAACGAATTCGCCCGTCTTGAACTTAGTCATAGTGCCGATAGGCAGCTGTCCTTCCTCAACACCTTCCAGGTCGCCGTCGAACACGAGCGTGTCTCCATAGACGGTCGCGGACTTTCCGATAGGAAAGAATTGTCTCGGCTCATCCGTATTCTGTGGATAAGCCGAATACACATCATTGTCAATAAAAGTAACCTCGGCCCAGCGCACTCCGATTGAGCGCTTCACCATCTTGTATCGGGTCTTAAAGAACCGCTTGTACTTAACCCGAACTTTCTTGTACATCAGCACAGGAACCATGAATCGTGCCGGCATAAAGATATACGGGCACGGCAAGTCGCTCCGGTCGCCGACAAAAGAACGATTTTCGAACACGGATTCCCCGGAAAACGCCTGATACCACCTAATCTTGCGAATACACGACATCAAGTCGTCATAGTCTTCCTTGGCTTCACGAAGGTTGTATTTTTGTATAAGCAAGTAAGCCGGCCCAAGGAACCTACCCTGGACATTAAGTATCGTATCAATCTCGTCGATAGCCTCGCCCATCACGTCGACGGCAAAATCAATACATCCGTCGATATCGGCATTAGGCAAATCGCCCACGTTGTCATAGGTCTCGTAAGACGGAACAAAGTCAAGGAAACTGATAACCTTCCCACCGGTAGAACAGGTGTCCCAGTCAACGATCTCTATTTCCGTGGAGTCATCGAGCGTGGTGAAATAGTATACGCCGCTCGCGTCAGTGGATGAAACCAACGACGAGATTTCCCTCATGACGATTTCTATGTAGGCGCGAGCCGTTCCCGTATACGGCAACGACGTGTATCCATTCTTGGCGGCGGTCACTATGTTGGCCGGATCCTGAACAGCGTCAGTATCGTAGGCCGGGTTGTAAGCCATGATAGACATATCGGTCGACACCGACTTACCATCAGCGTCGTTATAAGTCACGGTCAGACGATACGGCTCACCGGACGCCGCATCCTTGTCATAGTACCAACGGACATAACCCTCATCGCCTTCCTCCTTGTCAAACAGGTCGTTGTACAATCCGGTATAGTAATCGCACAGCATATCCTTGATTTCCGACACAGTCTTCTTTGAAGACGAAATACTCCAATCATAATACGTAGACGACTGCACCGCATAACGGCAGGTCGAATAGAACAGGCCGGTTAGGGTACTCTGGTTCGGCATAAACGAGGCCGAATCATACAATCCGATATGATACATCGCCGGGTTCGACACCTCGGCGCCGAGATTGTACTTCACGGACCACCCGTAATCGCTGACCATACGAATGCCGTGATTAAAATCCGGCGAAGCCGAATTATATATCGGCATAGACAGACGTTGCACATTATGGAACAAATGGTCAAGCAAGTTGGCGCATGAAGCCACATCAAGTAGATAACGCTTAGGAATAGTCGTATCGGCAGGCTTGCGCAGGCGAATCAGCTCGTTGTTCAGCTTCCTCTTCAAGGAAGACGACATGAACGAGCGGACACCCTTCACCGACTTTATGCTACGATAAGTGGCGAAATACTTGTCATTAAACTCCTCGGCAAGAGTATCTGCGTGGTAATAAAATTTCTTGAACGCATCCGACACGTTAGGAATCACGGCGGTAACGTTCGATATGGTATTGCTGGTACCTTCTTCACTGACCACAGTCTCCTGTCCAACCAAATCCGGCAACGGATTCTCGTCACCACGAGCCTTGCACTTCGAAACAAAGTCATTCAGGTATGTGTAATAGTCGTCGAATTTCAATCGGGACGAACGAGGTATGTCCGTCTTGGTCCAGTCACCTTCGTCGATTACGTTACCATCTTCATCCAGGACCGGCTCGGCAAGGGAATCGTCATAGTAAGTGACCTTGATTCCCATATTGTTCTGTTCCAAGATTTCACCTATTTCGGCGAGTTTCGACTTGAACGAATCGTAGCGCTCCACGCCAATCCAATTCTTCTTGGTCTGCCGGCTATACCATTTCCAGCCGTGATAACGTTCACCGAACATACCGAGCGCACCCATCGCCCTACGCATATCCACGACACCAAAACGCAAATCCCAAGGATTCTGGTTGGTATCGGAAAAAGACGGGCTCGTTGGGTCCATCATAAGCATACCGGCGGTCGGCTTGTTTTCCGCCTTGGACACATTGGCAACATTCTGCAGACGAACCCTAGGAACGAAGGCAATAGTTATGTCGTTTACGGGACTACCCTTTCCGTCAGAAACTATGTAGATAGCATTGACAAATGGGCCAGCGGAAGCTCCATCCGACGCCTCGTAGGCCACCGCGCCAGCCGTCAACGTAACCGGCCCCATCGGTGCCCTAGATTCAGGAATACGGACCAGGCCGGCCTCCACCAGGATGTCGACCGGGCAAGCTTCAGCGATAACAAGGTCACTACTCTCGGTACCCTGTACGGAAGAATAATTGATGCGAACCGTGGAATTGACATCGACCAAGGATGTAGCGTTCGCGTAACCGATGCCGCTGATCTTGTACATGACATTGTTCGTCACATACTCGTTCATGCTAACATCGTCAGCGCTTCCGTCCTCGTTACCGGATTCAGAGCTGGCCGCGCTCTTCAAATCGATACCGCTGAGATCGAGATGTATCTCGGTCTTCACCGATTTCTCGGTGTAGAACTTCTCAAAATCGAATAAACCGGCCATGAATCCACCAATTTCAACTACTTCCGCAGTTTATAAGGTTTCATCAGGCCACCTTGTTGCGGACAGGCTTCGGTTCACCCAATCGTGAATACATGCCGTTATAGGAAACTTCCAACTCGTAGTCGAACTTGTCGGCCACGACCTTGCCACGGTGGGTAATCACCACGGCGCAACCGATATCGGCCATCATCAGCTTGGCAAGGTCGAGCATATCGCGCATAGCCGAATCGTCGGTCGAAATATCGAGCACTTCGTCCAAGGACAGGAAGTTCACATTGAAATCGCCGACCAGCGACACGAAATCACGGAAAGCCATCGATACAATGAAGCCCATCCTGCGCTTCTGACCCTGCGAAAGCATCGTGTAGTTCGGGGAGAGTCCAGGCATCGTCTCAAACTTGTACGACATAGAGTCGTCGAACTTGAGCGAGAAGGGCAAGCCGGCCTTGGCCATATTACGAGCAACGGTCTGGTTAAATACAGGAACAAACTGGCCGAACACCATCTGCTTCATTCCGTCGTCCGCGCAAATCTTCGTGATAGCGTTGCATAGAGCCAAGGTGTCAGACGCTTCAGACCGCCTTTTCTCAGCGGCAACCAACATTTCCTTGTTCTTCTTGATCTTCTGCTCCATCACAGCAATCGAGTTATCGTCAGCCGACTCCGCCCTCTCGATGTCTGCGGTCAACTTGTTCAATGCCACTTCGAGCTGCCTGATTTCCCCATCAATAGTCGAATACTTGGACACTTCCTCGTTCAGTTCCTCACTGACCGACGAATATTCCTCACGGATGGCAGGGAACGTCTCCTTCTGCTTCTTCAGGGCGTCCAGCTCCTTGGCAATCTCACCGGCGTCCCGTCCGTCAATCTGTTCCTGGTACTTCGTTTCCGTCATCAGCGCGGCATTAAACTGCGCCTGCATAGGCTTGAACTTGGTATTGTCGACGTCGTTGATATGACGCACCTCGGCGTCAATCTTATCGATTTCCTCGGTCTTGGCAGCCACCTTCTCCTCGAGGTCGGAAACTTCCTTGTCGTAGACGTCAAGGGAAGATTTCAACTCCTTGACTTCCTGATTCAAGGACTTCCACTTGACCCGCAATGCTTCCTTGTGTTCCTTGACATCCTCCTCCGTGGTTACGTGACCGCAAGTAGGACAGGGCTGTCCGGCAACAAATTTCTGCGCGTCATTGGTGACAGCGTCACGCTCGGCAGTCTTCAGACGGAGCGTTACAGAACAATCATCCCGCACCCGCTCCTTGTCTCGCAAATCCTTTGTCAGCTTGGTAAGCTCACCCTTGGCGTTCGCCCGATCGTTGTTCAAATCTTCCCGTCGTTTAAACATCGGGTCGAGCGACTTGGACAACTCTGCAAGAGCCGCCTTCTTTTCTTCGGTATTCTTTTTGGCTTCTTCCAACAACGAGAACGCGGTAATGTCCTGCGAAAGCTCGTCAATGCGACGGTCGATGTTGCGCTCCTCGCCCAGCTTTGCGCTGATGGACTTCATCTTGGTACGAAGCTTGGTTACAGTCGCCCCGACCTCGTCAAGCTGACCTTTCTTGACCTTGATATCGGAGTCCATCTGGGCGGCATTGTCCTTCATCTGCTGCAGGTTATGGACCTGCTCTCGCTTCATCTTATCGTGAATGGCACTCAACTCGTTGATTTCGTTAGTCAACTGCAAAATATCGGATTCAGAAATACTGAACTCGAGCTGGGCTTCAGACGCACGCTTGTTGTTAGCCTTCTTCCACTTATCCAAAGACAGAGAAATTATCGACTCAAGCAGCTCGCGCTTCTTGGCGGCCGGCAACATGAAAAACGGCTGGGTCTCCTGAGTGTTCATCGCGATGACGTTCTTGAACAAAACATCGTTAAACCGAAGGATATTCTCCTCGAAATCCTTCTGGGTAAAACCAGCACGCTTGTTCTGCACGATCCATTCGGCCCCCTCGTACTTCTCGAGGGTAAACTTGATATCCGACTTCGCCCCAGAAATAGTCCTGGTGATGCGGTAGTGTTCGTCTTCGGCCGGCGGATTGGAAATGTCGAAAAGAAGCTCCACCACGGTAGGAGGAGCCTCACCCGGACGTTTCGGGTTATAGTTCTTCGAGTTACGGAGATCTTCCTTCGTACCACCGCGATAAGACTTACCGAGCAAGGCAAACGTCATAGCCTCGACTATGGTAGACTTACCGAAACCGTTGTCACCATGGACCCAAGTGAGACCATCAGAAAAAGTAAACTTGTTCAAGTTCGCCCCGTAGCTCATGAAGTTACGAAACGACACTTCCTTGAAAATCAGCTTGTGCATAGTACACCCTAAAAGAATACCACCAATTTAACACATTGGTGGTTGAATTGCAAGTTGGCAGTTTTACCGATTATTTATCGGTAAACGCGCTCAAATCGATAGAATTGAGCAAATTTGCGTCTTCCTCGTCAAGATCCGTGTCAAGCGCCTTGTCCAGTTCGACCTGTTCAGAACCCTGCTCCGGGGATGATGCCGTACATTCCTTCACAAGATTTCGAAGCTCGGCCATGTCCTCGGCCTTGGCGACAGGAGGCGCCTCCAACTCCTTCTTGGCAGCTTCCTTCTCGGCCTTCTTCTTGTCGCGATACTTCTTGCGAGATTCACGGGCCCGCTTTCGCTTCGCGTCATCCTTGTTTTCGATCTTCTGCTGCTCCTCGGTAGTCTGCTTTGTCGCAGAAACGCTCTCGTCATAACTGCTCGTCAGGGCCACTATATCGTCGTTGGCGACTACTTTTTCGGCGACCTTCTGTTCCTGGATGTCATCCGGAGTGGGCTCCTCGATTATAAGCTCCTGCAGAGTCATACCGTGTTCCCTGTCGTACCCCTCAATATCGAGCACCTTGAGGCAACGCTTCATATTGTCGAGGGCGTAACCGCCAACACCAAGCTCCGTCATGAAGTTCGTGTTCGTATTGTTCGGATTCTTCATCATATCGTACAGCTTACGATAGGCAGGCGACGACTCGATAATCATTCGACGCTCGCGGTCATATAGACGACGTATGGTCGCCTTGTGTTCATCGGTTGGCTGGTACGAATTGTTGCAGATATATCCAACTACCTCGTCATAGGTACGACCGTTAAGGATAGCTGAATCAATCCTTGCCAACGGTACCGGAAGCTCGGCCTCCGCTATTTCCTCGGGCGTCAACTGACGGGCAGTCGGGTCGACCTGTTCGACTTCCATAGAATCCTTGGCGAACATCTCCTCGGCGGTCGGATTCACCGGAATACGCAACAGCAACTCACGGGCCTGTTGCATCGAATTGTCCTCCACCTCGTAACCTTCCGGCTTCATGCTCTCGTCGCCACCCATCTCAGACAGGGACTTCAAGGCATACTTGTAAACGCGCAATGGGTACGCCGTCGGCTCGAACCGGTCACTCTCCAGATAGGCGAGGAACGTATTTGAATTTAGCAACTCGCCACGAGTATTGGTCCAGTTAGAAGTAGCCGGGATAACCGGATTGATTAAAGGAACCGTCTTATTGTCGCGAACAAAGAACATCGTGACGGACATATTCGGGGTCTTCGGGTGCGGGTTAACCTTACCCTGCGGGTTCTTACGACAATGCTGGAAACAATCGATCAGCGTACCGACACGACTGTTGATAGGCTTCGCCGAAGACAGATACTTCACGTAAATGGAAACGGCCTCGCTCTTCACCAACTCCATGTAATGGTGCAAGCTGCGGAACTTGCTATAATCAAGCCACAGATACTCGTCATCGTCAAGACACACGGCCCAGCACGGAACCGTACGGCGATCGACATAGGCTTGAATCATCCGACGCTTGAACTTCCAGTCATCGTTACGAGGAACAAATGTCACGTGTTCGCGATAGCGGTCTACGATGCCGTCCAGCCAAGAACGGCACCCCGTGTCAAACACAAATATGCGGTCAAACCCCATGGCGATGTGATACTCGAGCCACTCGACAAAATCCTGCGGGTTTTCGGTAGTCACCCGAACTAGGCAGTTAATGAAAATTTGAGCCATTATTAAACCTCATGCGCTAAATTACATCAGATCGCATCGATATTGAACTCGGGGGCGGCGAACATACCACTCAATCCAGATATTCCGAGCGTAGACCCGTTGCCGTTGATAAGCTGAGCATTGGTCTCCGCCTCGTTCTGTACAAGGATATCGCCCTTGAAATTCTCCGGCGACGCGCAATCCCGGTTTACCGTACAGAAAAAGCCGAACTGTTGCAATGTCTTGTAATAGTCGGTCTTGCTCTCCGGAATTCCCCACTCGGCAGTCTGTTCCCAGTCGACGGCACGTTCGGGAGCCGGCTGACTGACGATATCTTCAACTTCCCTCGCGATATCAGGCGGAATCCACGACAGGTCTATGAGCGTCCTGTTGCGGAGATACTGGCCATCCCATCCATTCGCCTTGGCGACGGCATAAATGTTCGGGCAGTTTTCCAGAAGCTGAACCGCTGCCTTTTCGGATATCAGCGTTTCCTTGGACGGATTGTAATCGCCACTCTTCGGGTCTACAAACGCCATTCCACGGATATTGTCCGACGTATCGCCGGCCAATACCTTGGCCGCAAGATACTGTTGCGGATAGGCGCACTTCACGAACGTGTTGGTCGTGTGGTTGAAAATCTTCACACCAGGTATATCGATCTGCGACATATCGGAGTCACGCGTGACAACAATGACATCGTCGTATTCGGCGGCATACTTTTTGACCGACGCATATATCATGTCGTCGCCCTCGGCTACCTCGCACCGGACCGCCTTGGCACGGAAGAACGGCGCGAGCTTCATCGCATACTGGTCTTTGTACTCCTGCCAGTACTTCTTGTCGACAGAAAATTCCCAAATCGAAGCGGCACGCTTTCCCTTATAAGACGGAAGAATAGGAGTACCTGTGGTCGTCTTGATACTCCAGAGCATATCACGCTTTTCTTTCGGCAACTGCTCCAGCTTCCGATGCTTCAACGACTCATACAAGGCCTTCTGTTTCAGCGGAATCTTTACCACGTCGTATTCGTCATCGCCTTCCTTCGTCACCTTGAACGTGTAGTTATCGCTGTTGACGTAATAGCTAGTCGCATCGTAATACACGGTCGCGTTACGCTCGTAGTAGTCACGGACGAAATTTCGGCGCCACGCCTTCTTGCCCTCAAGACACAAAATGATATCCATCGGATTGAACAGCTTGACGTAGTCGAGCAAGCGGTTGAACATCTTAGTCCGCCAGACAATCATCTCGTCTTCCTCGGGCAACATACTACCGAGCCGTTGACGGCTAGACTTAGTCTTCATTGACCAAAGCTGGTGATATGACAGGGATGCCCAGTCGATTACCAGCAATCGCTTATCCTTATACGGATAGCTCTTTACAGGAGGTTCCTTAAAATCCATCATTTCCTCGAATAGCTTCTTGCCAGCGCAACTTCATCAAAAATATTTTCAATGTTGACCTGGTGCATATTGATTACATAGCCGTTTTTATAATCGAACTCGGGATCTTTCGGATTCAGCACCTGAATCCCATGCTTAACGCACTGATCAGCCAGCCAGCCCAAATCGATACTGCTACCGATGACCATGCTATCAAACCCGACCGGATCGCCCTTGCCGACAAACTGCAGTACACGATGTTCCAAAGTGAAGTACGTAAAGAACGTGCGTTGTTCTTCCGACTCATTTTCTATCGATTGGATCGTCGTTTCAGATACTGGTTCCGTAGTCATAAGATACCTCACAGGAAAAATTTCTTTTTAAACGTTCCGCCGGTCTTGTTGACCTTGGACTCGTGTTTCGCCTTGGCCTTCTCTGCGGCCTTCTTCTTGCGTTCCATCAGCATCGCTTCGTCAACGCTCGCCTCGTAAATTCCATCGAGATGGATCTCGTTTATAGGAATCTCGTCCTTAGCGTAATACATCTTCCGAGTCTCATAATGCTGCATCATATAGTTGTACTTGAGCCGTGGAGGCCCACCCCTTCTCGGGTTCGTGAAATACGAAGCGTCGTCCACCAAGTCATATACGAAGGCCATCTTCTTTTCCTTGTGAGGACGGACAATACGACCGATAGACTGCATCACCATATACACGGACTTTGCAGGGTCGGCCATCACCAGATTATGCAACAGCTTTATGTTCACACCCTGCTGTAAACAACCATACGTCGCGAGAATGATATGCCCCGTAGAAAATTCAAGCGACTTTCGTATCGACTCGCGTACGTCAACGGTCACCTTACCCGTGATGACGTGCAGCTTGAACGCCGGAAAATTATCGCGAAGGAAAGCCTCCATCAGTTCAAGATTCTCAATGAACTTGAAAAGGACGACGGTATTCTGCTTCTCCGTTATCTTTCCGGAGTCAATCAAGAGCTTCATTACATCACGTCGCGAGCTCGTGCTGGAACAGAACGCCCGCTCGTCGTCAAACGTCGAATATCCGATCGTACGTCGCAACGAATGTGGGTACGGAATAAAAATCGCATTTACGGTAACCGGCGTCAGGATTCCCTTGTCGATGAGTTCCTTCAACCGGACAATCTCTTCCTTACGTCCGAGCTGGCTCTCGATATAGCCGGCGTCGATACCGTCGTCGGGTAGCGTGCCCGACACGCCGATCTTGAAATCGACCGCGTTGACGCATTTCATCAAAATGTCGCGAAGCTTCACTCCTCTCGACGAATGCGCCTCGTCAACAATAACAGCCGAAAAGCACTCGAAGAATTTAGCCGGCTTCCTCTGCAAGGACTGCCAAGTCGATATGGTGATATCCTTCAGCATAACTTCTTCGCCGAGATTCGCTTCCTCGAGCCGCTTCTTCTGCACCTTTGTCAACTTATCGTCGGAATCCGCATAGATCAACGTACAATGGCGCTTGGCATCTTCCCATCCATAATCATTGTAAAAATCGGAATAGAGCTGCTCAACCAAGTTTGTCGACGGAACGATAATCAGGATCTTCTTTCGTTCCCGTTCGAGCAAATAGCGAGCGATAATACACATAGACAGAGACTTTCCCGAACTCGTACACGCCAGCAACGATATGCGACGACCATTGAGCGCCCGTTCCACCAGACGCAGCTGGTGCTCATACGGAGTGATCTCGAAATTCTCGACCCTGTTGTGAAGTTTCAATGTCTTCGCATACGCGAACACGTCGTCACGGCACAACATCCCCTTCGGCGGGGTATAAATATCGCGGATTGCCTTCGTCAACGCGATTCGAGTACCGAAGCGATTCTTTACAAGCGAACTTACCCTCGGAATCAAGCCGATAGGCAACAAATGGGTCGACTTGTTGTAGAAATACACAAACGGAGTCTTGAAACCTTCCCTCACGGCCCACGTGTTAGCCACGGCCTTGTCATAGAAGGTCATACTGCCGAAAATGAAATTGTTGAGCCTGTTACCCTCGGTAGGCGAAACCGAGGCTATTTTCAATACCGAAAACACGTCGTCGGCCTTGTCGAACGTAATCGCCGTAAGCGGTTTTTCCTGGTCAGCTTCCTTTACATCGGTATCTGCCATCACAGCACCTCGTAATAACCCTTGACCGGAGACGCGGATATGTCAATCGAGTCGGGAACAGTGTCGCCCTTGATAACATTGTCACGGAAAAACGCGGGGGTACCCAGCACGACGCCGAGACCCGTATCTGACTTATCGAGCGCGAACACCATCCGGTAAGTCGCGTTCGGCATCACGAAATTCTGTGTTTGGTTGAACACGTTCCAGGCCGGCCGGTCGACACCCTTCGGAGCCGGTATGCACTCAAGCCTGCGCATGAAACGGCGCAGTTCTCCCACGTCCTTGTGGACGCGCATACCAACGGCTCTCGCCAGTCGCTGGCCGATGTCCGGCGGCAGACCATCGCCATAATCGCGGTCCACCGCCACCATTCGTGACCGGGGCACATCCCGACCCAGTAACCTAGGCTCGGTATCGATCTCGACCTCGGCATCCGGCTTCATACGAACGCACGGGTTACCGAAGCCGGCATACTGCCACGAAAACAAGGAAACTAGTTGAACAGTAAAAATCATCTCACTTGTCAGATAGTCGTTGCCATCGAAAATAGCAATAACAAGTTTTAAACTCAAATTACTTCAAAAACGCCTGAAAAAAGTGAAACATATATATGTGCAGTTGATTTGCGCTTTCTATATTTGGGCGCATGGACACGAGCGAATTTTTGAAAATACAGACCAACCTGGTAGACAACATCTCCTTCGAAGACATCATCACGACCGACGGCATAAAGACTATCGCCGGCGTCGACACGGCCTACTGGAACAACTCCGGGCGCGAGTACGGCGTATGCTGCATCGTCGTGATTGACGTCGCAACCTGCGCTCCCATCGAGAAAAAGTACGCGGCTGGGCCAATCGATATGCCGTACATTCCGGGGTTCCTCGCCTTCCGCGAGCTCCCGCTGTTCGAGAAGGCGCTTTCCAAGCTGGAAACCAAGCCGGACCTGTTCATGTTCGACGGGAACGGCGTGCTCCATCCCAGAAATATGGGAATCGCCACCCACGCCTCGTTCCTCGTGAACGTCCCCACAATCGGCGTGGCCAAGACCTTCTACAAGGTGGCCGACGACGCGGACTACGTGCTCCCGCCAAACCAAGTGGGCGCCTCCACCCGGATAACCTACAACGGGACCGAACTAGGACTGGCGGTCCGGACGCGTCTAAACACGCTCCCCGTGTTCGTTTCGGTAGGTAACCGCATATCCCTGCAGACGGCCAAGGACATCGTCATGAGGGTCGTCACCAAGGACAGCCGAATCCCCTGCCCCACCCGTCAGGCCGATCTCTACAGCCATGACTGCCGAAACATGCTGAAAACGGCGTCGGACTAGCACCGCCGGTCTTCCCCGGAGGCCCCTTTCTAGGGGTCTTTTTTTGTACCTTTTTCCCCCTATAAAAGAGGAAACATATATTCGGTACTCCCGAAGGCTTACTTGCGTGGCTCGTTTAGGGCCTACGCAGGAGGGGGTTAGGGCAAGGGGAGCATAAACTCCTGTCCGGCAAAGGGGGAGGATACGGGGGTGTCGATCCAAAGATCTGAAAAAAGAACGTGGAAAGACTTGACGATCAAATTTGTTTTTTGTAGCTTTGTCCTGACGAATGAGACCTAGGCACTACAAAATAATGCTCCCCGAGCCTGTCCTTGCGGACCTGAAGACCGTCATAGCGGACTACTTCAAGGTCGAAGGCGTGTCCAAACGGACAAAAACATTTGTGGATAGCTTGGCCTTTTTCCTCTCCGTCGTCACCAAGTCCCTTATTTCCGACCACAAGAAGAACGAAGTGTCATCCCTCGACCATAGGGTGCCGAAGGACCACTGGTGTACCCATCTCTACTCCCCCATACTCCGTAATATCTTCGGTAACGGCTACATTGAAGTGGTGGATTTCCTTGTCCAGCATGGATTTATAGGCCGTTCCGGGCATTACGAGAAAGGGAACGCCAATACCCGTGGCAAGAGCAAGGCGTACTGGTTTACATCGAAATACGGTACGTACCTTGCCAAGTACCTGAATAGCCGTTCGCTGAAGAAGTACTCGAACGAGTCCGTCAAGGTGGTCGGGAAGATGCGTGCCTACACGATAACGTCCAAGACCGTTCTTGACCGCTGGTTCGGCGTACTCTCGGAACGCAAGTTCGTTTCCAGGATGGATCCCGTGGTCGACGCCTGTTACGAGAACCTGGAGCACTTCTCCATCGATATGAAGGCGGCTGACTCCACTATTGCGAAGCTGCGTTCCGAAGGCAAGATGTCGAAGTACAAGGAGCGTCTGGAACGCGAGAAGATTAAGCGTTTCAACGAGTCCTCGACCGAGCCGTACGCAATGTACGTCAAGCACGACAGGTATGGCCGAATCCATACCAACGTGACCTGTATGAAGAAGGAACTCAGGGCGTCGGCACTTCGCTGTGACGGGGAATACGTGGCCGAAGTTGATATCAAGTCGAGCCAGATTGCATTCCTGGTACCCATATTCAGGCGTTTCATCGATATTTACCGTGGAAAGGTCGAGATGAACGAGGACTCCTTCATCCAGTTCAGGCCGTTCTGGGCCGACGGGATGCAGGATAGTGTTCTCGAGAAGATGGACATAGAGCTGGGCCTGTTCGAGCACCTCGTGAAGACTCATTCGGTCTACGAATACTTCATGAAGGAGCTGAACGACGATTACGAGCTCGATATGGTGGTGGATAGGAGCATTGCCAAGGACGGCGTCGTTTCGTTCCTGTTTTCGCCCCGCTATTTCGACGAGGAAAAGGAGCCGGTGCGTGCAGCCGTCAAGCGCTCGTGGGAAGAGAACTTCCCGACGCTACTTACTTGCCTCTACTCGATGAAGCACAATTGCCACGCCGCGCTCGCCTACGAGTTGCAGAAGGTCGAAAGCGACTACATCTTCTACAAGGTATGTCCGAGGATTACCCGCGAACTGGGTTGCCCGTATTGCACGGTTCACGACTCGGTCATCGTGCCGAAGCGTTTAGGGGCCCGCCTGCAGTCCATAATGGACGAGGAGCTTGCCAACCTTGGCATCCCGACAGTCACCGATGTTGAGTACTACGACATGGTGGAGGCATCCATGCCCTACCTGCCGGACGAGTTCTTTATCGACGAGATGAAGTTGCGCGGTATCAAGACGGTCGATGTCGACGATTTGATCGATTCGGTGGAATATCCGGAAGAATGATGTAGTTTCATAGGTAGCGACCTTCGAGATACCTATGAACTATACGCATATTCGAGACATTGTATTTCAGAACCAACCGCAGATCGGGAAGGTACCTGGCGAATCCGGGCTTATACTCGAGGACGACCTTGTCGTCGATATCAAGCTAGAGTACAGGGAAAATGTAGGCGGGATCGAAATAGTCGACAACGACGAGCACAGAGTGATCGTGTACAAGGGACTGGTACTTGAGCGCCACCCATTTCCGAAGTGGATGTGCTGGATCCTAAAGATGTCGGGCGTGAAACTTAATCCGGCCCTGTCGCTGATTCACAAGGCACTGTACGAGGAAGGCGGTCTGGAAGTCTACTCGCGTGAACAGGTAGACCGCCTCTGCATAGACTCGATGCTTGGCAATGTAAAGAATCCCGTCAAGAAACTGCTTCTCGATATGCTGATGGAGATGTTTGTCGGTTCGTCCCTTGCTTGGAAGCGGGACGGGGATTCGACTAAGTACGCAATGATTGAGCCGATTTAGTCCGGCAGTGCGAGCGGGGATTTCCTCAGGATTTCGTCGTCATCCGCGTCGTAGTCGTCAGACGGTTCCTCGTCGACCGGCACGTCATACATGTCCAGATTGGATTCCTCGTCATAGTCGACCATGTGGTTCGGCTTCGGCTCAGCTCCGAGTAGGCCCAGCGTAGGGTCTTCCTTCGCCAGTTCGGACGGTTGTCCGGGTTCGGACTTGTCGGAATCGCCAAGGACATCTTCGGTCGGGTTGTCCTTGATTTCTTCGGCCGGCTGTTGTCCCGGTTCGATATTGTCGGCGAGCGCGTCCAGAACTTTCTGGGTATCTTCCGTTTTCATACCGGGAGCAGTGTCGAAGGTGTCCATCGCTTCCTTTTCTTCCGGCTTCTCGGCATCTATCCGTTCTTTCACGTCTTCGGCGTTATTTCCGATTGGCAGCTCTTCGCGTTTAGGTTCTGGTTGTGGCCTTGCTTCGGGCGTGTAGCCACGGACGTCCTTCATTATGGTAGCGGCGTTCGTGAGGACTCCGGCGCAGGCAGCAACGAGATGCTTGCACAGGGTGTTCTTGTGCTTCGGGTCGCGTACCGACGGGTTGATGTCCTCGCCTTGGTCGTCGGCCACGTCGTCAGCGTGGTGGTCGGCCGAAAGGCTCTTGTGGATATGCTTCATGTTGTACTTCATACCCGCCCAGTTGAAGTCGGGACAGCTACAGAAACACTTGACGTCGGCGTCCTTCAGGGTCTGTACCCTGTCGGCGAGCTTGGCCTTGGCCTTCGCTATGTTGAACAGCGTAGTATCCTTCGGAATGATGTCGATGAAGCAAGTGTAGGACTTGGACGGGTCGGATTGCGAAGGAATCGACCATTCTAGCACGGCGTTGCCCTGCCGGTCAGCCATCACTCCCTTGTAATAGTGCTGAAGCTTCTTTCCCTTGGACAGCCTCTTGGGATCGACCTTCTTGACGAAGAAGGCCGCATTGGCTTCCAGCTGGGCTTTGCCTTGTGACAGCTGCGAAAGGAAAAGGTTCTTGTCCATATTTATCCTAGTTCGAACAGGTTTTCGCGTTCGTCCGAATTGACGAAGTAGCCGATGGTGTTTCCGGTGGCTTGGTCGACCGACTTGACGAAATACATATCGTTGAGCAACGGCTTCGGCGTGATGCGGATTTTTTCCTTGGCGGAACCCTTGCGCTGTACCAAGATGTAGAACGGCAGGATTCCCTTGTGCTCCTTAATGAAAGCTTGGAGCAGGGCCTGCTTGAACGGAGTTCCACCTTCGGACGCCGCCTTGAACGCGTCCTTGGATATCGACGACTTGATGTTGGATATATCGGCGTCGGACATGTATCTAGTGTACTTGGAAAGGCCTTCGGGTGACGATGGCGTCACCACGGTGTAGAACTGTTTCAGGTACGGGACAGATACCTCGATGGGGTCCTGGTCGATGAAGTCCTTGACTTCTTTTTTTCCACCGTTGAGAACCTTGTCGAGCAAGCCTTCCACAATGGGAGTTCCGTTCTGTTCGGTGGATTCTTGGATATTTGCCGACCTCGTGTTGATTGGACGGACTTCGATGCGCTGGTTGCCTTCTTCGTCACTGTTGCCGTTGAACAATGTTGCAATTTCGCTGATCTCGTTAATCTTGAGTGGCTTGTGGACAACCGGAATGCACTTGGAACGGCCGAGCACCCTGATACGCTTGATGAGGCGTTTCCAACCGCCGAGCGCAATTCTCGACCCGAGCGAGTTCGCTATGTCGGTCGACTTTGTTTCCTTGACGAACTCGATTGCGAGTTGCTTGAGGTAAGCAAGGTCTGTCTCGCGGAGCATATCCTTGATTGTGTCGCTACCAAAATTGATTAGGGGGAATCCGAATCGGTTCGTCGTGCAGTGGTCGCCGAGTTTCACCGGCGCCTCGTTGAACCCTCTCGGAACCTTGATCATTCCGACTGATTCCTTGGTCCGTATGAGGTCCGACGCGCTCGGGTAATGCAGCTCGGCGTGATCGGTATCGTTGAACTTGTTGATGAAATCCTTGATCAGGTTGCTGATTCCGTAGGCACTGTTGCTGGCCTTGGATATTACGCTCGGCTTGAGATTGTTGTTCTTGATTTCCCCGTCGAGAAGCATGAACAGCTTGTTCATCTCTTCCGGATTGTTCTTGAAAATCTTTTCGATATATCTGGCAACCTTCGGATATTCTTGCTTGAACAGGGTCGGCTCTTCCGGCTCAGGTTCAGGTTCTTCCGGTTGCGTGTCGGGTGCCGACGTTTCCTGGGGTTTCGGTTCCTCAGGCGTTTCGGCGGTTGGCTTTTCGGTAACTTGCGGTTGTTCTGATTGCGGCTGTTTCGTTTCCTCGGCCTGCGGTTTATGATCGGATTGTGCGGAGACGTCCGCCTGCTTCGGTTTGTCGGCCGGCTTGTTCTTTTCAATGGGCTTGTTCACGTTGACAGTTTGCCCGTTACCATCGGCAACTGCTTCCATGGTGGGACGCGGATCTATGCCGGCCTCGATGGTTTCGATAATCGACACCATGCCGTCAACGCCGACAGCGTCGACATCCTGCTCGAAATCGGCCGGGTCTTCGCTCATGTCGATAGAGCTGAACAATTTCTGTAAATTCTGGTCTGCCATAAACAAGTCTGCACGTTTGATTGCAGTTTATAAGGTTCACGGCATTAAAAAAGCCTTGCTTGGCGCAAGGCTTTTGATTAGTTGATGTCGGAGTAGAGCTTGCTCGCGTCCTTCTTCTCGATGAGGAAGCATCCCCTCTTATTTCGGAACATCGCCTTCAGCATCACGCAACGGATACCGCCGAACAATGCCGAGAACAGGGTTCCGGGTTTAACTTCGCTCCGGCTGAACTTTGCTTGCTTTGGCACGAGGATATAGTAAGGAACCGTGTCGTCGTTGTTACGTATTTCCTCAAGCAGCTCGGACTGGGTAAGCCCGTCGGAATACTTGGCATAGGTCCGGAACGACTTGGTATAGTCGAGCACGTCGTAGAAGTTCTCAAGGAACTCCCTGGGCACGTCGACACTACCTTCGAACTCTGGGTCTACGCTGAAATACTTGATCGGGGTGACATTGATTGTGTCTTCCTGTTCGAGGTTATCAGTATCGACGCGTAGATAGTTCGGGACGCAGATGGTTCCTGGGTCGATGGCGAACTTCTTGAGCAGTTCAAGAGACGCTCCATAGATGGCGCTCCAGATTCCGCCGTAACGCTTCTTGGCCTCCTTGAGCATTGCCTTAATCTTCTTGAAGGTACGCTTGCGGTCGGCCTCGTCGTTGGTACGGAACAGGTGAACCATGGCCTCGCTACTGAAATTGAGGAACGGATAACCGAAGTCAGTAATGACCGGCGTGTTCCAGACGGATACATTGACCTGTCGACCGAATCCCTTGGGCATTTTGAACACGAGCGGTGCTTTCGCCTGACCCTGCGGGGCCGGTGCGCTCTGTTGAGCGGGCTGGGCCGGAGTGGGTTCTTCCGGGGCCTTGCCTCCGTGGATGGCGTTCAGTGTGTCGAAATCCGCAGGGTCGTACGGAACCGGTTCCGAGGGTGTCTGAGGAGGCGTCGGTTCCTGCGTCTCGACAGGGGCCTTCGTAGCCTTGTTTTTAGGACGCACGGGTTTGGCTACGCCCTGTTTTGGTGCGGGCGCTTTGGGTGGTTCCTGAGGCGGAACGGGTTCTGGCGCCTTCGGCTTTTCGGCCGGGGCTGGTACGGGCTCGGGTGCCTTAGGCGGTTCTGTAGGAGCTGGCTCAGGTGCCTTCGGCTTATCAACCGGGGTTGGAGCAGGCTCAGGTGCCGTCGGTTTTTCAACCGGGGCTGGAGCAGGCTCGGGTGCCGTCGGTTTTTCAACCGGGGCTGGCACGGGCTCGGGTGCTTTGGGCGGTTCTACAGGGGTTGGAACAGGCTCAGGTGCCTTCGACTTCTCAACCGGAGCTGGAGCAGGCTCGGGCACTTTCGGCTTTTTAACCTGGGCTGGTACGGGCTCTGGTGCTTTAGGCGGTTCAACGGGGGTTGGAGCAGGCTCAGGTGCCTTTGGCTCTTCGACCGGGGTTGGAGCAGGCTCGGGTGCCTTTGGCTCTTCGACCGGGGCTGGCGTGGGCTCCTGTGCTTTCGCCGGTTCTGCAGGAGCAGGTTCTGGTGTGTTTTTAGGTTCGACCGTAGAGTTCGGCATCACGACCGGATCCGCCTTTACGAAATCTCCCTTTGCTGGTTGGCCGGCTTTTTTTCCGGTAGGAGCCTTGAAGTCATTAATCCCAAGTTTTCCTTCCCCGCCGTTGGCTACATCCTTGAAGGAATCCCAATCGATGTTCTCGATGTTGTATTCCTTGTTGGTCAACAGGAGGGTGAGAATGGACTTGCTGTCCTGTTTGCTCTTGCCGATGATATGAGCGAGCGTCGCGGCGTTCGCGACTTGGCGGATAACGGCTTCGTCGCCGGCTGAGGGGTCGACCCGCTTTTCCATAATGAACGCAAGGTTATTGATAAGGAACAGGGGAAGGCAGATGTTCTTGACTTCCTCGTCACCTTTCGTCCTCTGCGAGTTCAAACCAACTACTTCGCTGGAGTCGAGCCCCAGTTTCGCGAGAATCGACTTGATATCGGCTTCGAGTTGCTTGCGTGCGTCGCTTCCGACCGTCTTGAGTTGGGCAAAGAGTTTCTTATCCATGTATACGATGCCGTTGATTTACGTGTAGTTTATAATTTTGTCGGGATGTCAAGGTTCGTGGACATTATAAACTACGGGTAAGTTTTTGATGGTTGGTATATGAATCGTCCGTTAATTGAAGCATGGGACTTGAATACGATCAACGTGATGTTCCGTAACGCGTACGAACAGTTGATGAACGTCATCGGTGTCGGAAAGCTCGATGACGAGTCTCGACCGAGCGCCTATGCCCAAATTAGCTCGAAGACTATGGTCGGTGCAATTCTCGACCAGGTCGCCGCTCAAGTAGACTTTGCCAAATATAGTGGTGCGGTCCGTTATGCCGACAGCACTTACATGTCCCGTAGAATCATATACCTTGTCGCCTGTATGATCCCTGCGGTTGCCGAATACTTTGCCAACCTGTTCGGCTCCATTGCATCTGAATATCGTGGCGATGACCGGGCCAAGGCAGTTTTCGCGAGAAATTGGTTTGCGCAAGTTGCTGAAACCGCACGGGTTCAAGACCGAGACAACCCTCTTTGCCAAGCGGCGGACGTGTTCGCGAAGTCTATGTACGACACGGTCAAGACCGGCGTCAAGTCCCGCCGGCAGACTGCTGTTGATGACGACAATACGGCAAATGCTGAAGTGACTAAAATTCTTGATGGGCTCACTGCCGACATGAATGAAACTCGTAACATGGTTTACGACATTCTCAGGGCCGTAGACCTTTCTCCCGATTCGGTATCGTCCGACCGAGTGAGCAAGGTCGTGTGGATCATCTATACGCTTAAAGTTCTTGAAGCATACAAGGAAACCACATACAAGCAAAACAATCGCCGTATTGATACATACAGCGGTATATTGTCGCACGCGCTTTTGTCTGAACCCGGAATATCGGGTGTCGCCGGTTCTGACTATGTACTGAAGTCGTTCCAGAACGACACTGACGTAACCAATCAGCACGCGACGCTGTCCGATACTACCCGGTTTACCGCGAAGACCGTGGTGAAGCTGTTTATCGGAAACTTTTCCAAGATGGTCGCGCTATACCCGGCGTCGGCCAGTACCGGTTTTTCCGGACGTCCTGATAGGGTCAGTCGTAACGATATAATGAATGCCGTACAACTGATTTTTAACCATCTCAGCCCGCGTATCAAGAAAGAACAAGTCACTCCCGAGTTCGTTGATAACTACATCCGTGATACCTTGTCCCTGGATACGAGGCTCGCTCTTAACGTCCACGATAAGATTACCGAGTATATGTTTGAAGGCGGCGCAAATGGCTTGAAGGAAACATTGACTGCTCAATACAAGAGTTCCGCCTATGCTGACCGAATCATCAATGAGGTCGCTAGTTGCTTGATTTTTGTTGGCGACGACCAGGTGCTTGGACACCCGTATATGCCGGAAGAAATTTATTGCTTTGGTGAGCAGGGCTCCAACGACCGTGTCAAGACCAGCGGTCTTACGACTATCGGTGAACAAGTTGCAATCATTATGGTTCCGGATGGCGAATCTGTTCATGTGCATCAGATCAATCCGAGAACGAAATTTACGTCTGACGACGGGATTGGCGATAACTTCGGCGCCGAAGATATCGTCAGCTATGACGAAATCAAGGCAAAAGGCGATTCTTATGTGTCGCCTATCCTGGTGCTTCTCCCAATTTCCGAGAGCATCTATGGCTGGTGTGCGCTTTCCGGCATTCAGGCTTTCTCGAAGCTTGAGGGCGATGATTTTCAGGATGCCCGCGAAATCAACCCGGTGAACACCGAGATGGAACGTCGTATCGCTGCGAGCAAGCCGATTAACCTGGCTATATACGGCGGTAAGGGTGATGTCCGGATCGACCACTATGCGCAGAACAGCTCGACGCCGGACAAGTATGCGATGCGTAGTATTGTAGCGAGCTTGAATACCGAGGATATGCGAAGGAAGATGGTCCGTACGGGACTTGCTTCTCCTAGCGATTCGGATCAAGATTATGTTGACAAAGCTGCGACCGTCATCAAAATGTGCAATGCGGTCGACAAGGCGGCTGGCGAAGGCGCCGGAAAGAATATGGGCCAGAAGCTGACCGATATAGCGGCTATCGCCAAGGAATATACCGGCGCTGTAAACCAGTATATCAGTGACTGTCCGGCTGTAATGGAACGAGGCCTTGCTAACATTGTGCAGCAAAAGGTTTACTCGGTTGGGCCGACTATTTCCCAGATGATTACGTTTGGGGATATTGCCGTTCGCGCCTCCGTTGCTCGATTTGCCTGCGAGTTGATGAAGGACGAGGATTCCGATACCTCGGGTCAAATTGATATGGCTATCCGCTTTCTGTTCAATGCGGTTGCCGTTGCCGATTATCTGAAGGGCAAATACAAGACCGGTGAAGAAATCGCCAAGAATCAGAAGGCTCTTGGACACGTGAAGACCTTTATGGAGCAATATGGGCAGTTTGTCCGTTGGGCGTCCGAGAATGTTCCTGAACTTAAATCGGAATTGAAGACGATCGACGAGGCCGTCGAATACGGAAATACTGATGACGCGATTAAGTTGCTTGTGGATCCTACTAGCGTTCAGCGTTGGACGTCGTGGATATCGAAGTGCTACGGGTATGCCGTATCGAAATCCGGTGGGATGCAGAATCAGGTCTATGCCGAGCTCATCAAGAATATTGACCACTTGCTGAACTCTTGGTCTGGGGTAGTCAACTCGATTAAAACGCGTGGATTGACTACGGCGGATATAGGCCAGGTGCGCAATATTCTCGTGAACCTTTCCGGCAATCAGGGCGGGTTTACCAAGTTTAATGAAATGTATACGCCGACGCAGCTGTTGATTACGTTGCGTAAGATTGGCCATATCAACACGGCCGAGGAGGAAAATGTCGATACTCAGGAAATGAACCTGAACAACATCGACCTTTCCGATACCCGCGAGGCCGCGCCCGTGTCCGTGTTTGATCCGGAAAATAAGAACGCGCTCGACCTTGAGCTCGCCAATCGTCAGATTACCGGTGATTCCGGTACCGAGTTGTACACGGGTCAGGATGAAAAACCGGACAACATGGCCGGCTTCCGTGCCCAAATGAATGATGAATCCGTGAAGGATGTGGACAAGCTGCTTCTCGGTATGTCCCATATCGGTGGCCTTATTGCCCAGGAAAATGATTACAAAGACTTGTTCTATGAAATGAAGTCTATGGCATCTGAAGATGGCATCGGCGTAACTGCCAACGCGCAGAATGCCAACGTCGAGGCGATCAAGCGCAAGCTTGCCGAAATTTCTACCGAACTGCAACGGGCTCGCGACATTACTGGAAAGTTCGTTGAAAAGAACGTGCTGACTCAGACCATTTATAGAGTTGTCAGCAATAAGATGATGTCTGTCGACGATATCAAGCGTGCCGAGGGGATTTTCGATACGGCCAACGATATCGCGGTCGACCTTGTCGACGAGCGCAACGGAGTGGTTAATGCGTACACCAAGGATGACACTTCGACGATTGCGCAGCTCTTGAGCGTGCTCGGCGCTTCGGCGTTCTCTCCGGACTTCATCGATATGGGCGAACTCTCGTCGATGCTTGGTAGCCTCAGGCAGTATGTCGCGCACGCGAGCGGAAACCCCGCTTCCGTCAAGGCTATTGATTACGCCGTTAAGGAAGTGTCCCAATATTCCGACTCGCAGAATAATTCCGTGGAGACTAACGCGGACCTGTTCGTCGTTCTAGCGAAGCTGATGAATTCGATTGGCCGTCTTGTGAAGAGTGATGCCAATGACAACGCCAGTTATCTCAATTCCGTCAAGGGACTGCATTATGACAGGCCGTCGAGCTTCAAGAAGGTGGAGAAGGGTGACCTGCGCGGTCTTGACCTTGACAACCCGATTGACGCGTTTGCTCGTGCCAGAATCCGCCCGCTGTCCTTGAAGAACACCGGCGAGGTTACTGATACGGAGCGACTCGAGGCTAATATGTACGTCGATAGCGTCTTCGACGCGATGAAGGAAAATCCGACGCTTGCCAAGTACGCGTATGCTCTGGGTAAGGCGATGGACGAGTTCGGTCGTAGCGTGGTTTCCGATGACGACAGATTTTCGACCAATGAACGCCTTAACCGTCAGTTCAATTCGATCTACAAGAGCGTGGTCGACAAGAACATGCTTTACGGCGATATCGCCAAGACGCTACCGCAGCGGATTGTTCTCAATGCGATTATCGACGACGAACGCCTTGGCGACAAGACGTACAAGCGTACCCGCCAGACTGTCGAGAATATGACCGACAACTCCAACCTCCAGCTGCTTGACACTTCGTTCAAGTCGGTCGGTCAGGGAAAGGCCCACCGCCTTGCCGGAAACCCGCTTTATCGCAAGACCTCCGACTACTCGATGTCTTATGCCAAGGGTGACGGCGAGCTGGTCCAGGCCGGCCGTGGTCAGTATCTTGACGAGGAAGGCAAGGAGGAAATTATTTCCTCGTGGTTCAACCCTGATAACCCGACCAACTCCACGAATATTATCGACCGCGTGAAGTCGGCCCGTCAGTATGTATGCGGTGTTATCGCCGATCGAATCGGAACGCTGGACGAGTTCTCCGACGAGGTCAACCTTACTAACGGCAAGACTTCCGATGAGCTCAAGGCTGCGGTACGCTCGATTCATGCGCTCGCGTCTGACCTTGATACGCCTATAGCCGATGTCATTGTCGCGACGACCTCCCTTGGCCAGAAGAATGCACGAAAGGCCTTGCTGGTGAATGCCCGCGAAGCGCTGACTAGCGGACGTGAGGATTACAGCGTTGACGATATGGCCGTGGTTGCCAATGAGATTAACGTGTTCCCGCAAAGACTCTCGTCCATTGTATCTTATGTCGATTCCGACTGGGTAGATGGTATGACACGCCTCGTATCGGCCATTCCTGAACAGATGAGCGTGGCCGATGTTGTGGGCGCCGTCAATATGTATTGTGGTTCGCTTTCACAACGGCAGAAGATGATGGCCGACGAGAATACGAAGGTTATGTACCGGATTCTCGCTAACCTGCAGAGCATGAGTTCCGAACAAGGTGTTCCCATCGGATATTTCGGTGATAACCGTTATGAGGCCAACCAGAACCTGAAGAGCCTGTTCAAGGTCATCTGCTCGTTCAAGACGGCGGACAATACTTGGGATGATGTTGCCGAACGTATCGGTGCGATAATGAGCGAAAGTGTCGAGCGGGGTGACCGTACTCGTAAGGTTGATGGGGGCCCGACCCCGTCCCAGCCCGCTCGCGAGCGCATAGCCCATCTCCGTATGAACCCGTACTACTCTTATCGTACATCCGGGGATACTCAGGAAAACTTCGACGAGGTTCAGCGCATACTGGTCAATTCCGGTTATGCCAAGCCGAGCAAGTCGGGCCAGTCCGTCAAGTTGCCGTATGACGGCGTTGTCATTGACAAGAATACGTTCCGTTACTGGGTTGGCGCCATCGCATCCGACTTCGAAAAGAACCACATCGAGATTGATGATGAGGTCGCCGGCGACGTATTCGGATATATGGACTACATGATAATGACCTTGATGACCGGCATTGTCCCGAAGTGGCTCGACAATATGAAGGCTGATACAAAGGATGTCGACCTGTGGAAGTCCGAGAACGTGCGCGATGTGATGAAGGCCATTGTCAAGATGTACCATCCTGACATCCAGCTCAATCGTATGGTCAAGCTCGCTGATTTCGGCTATGTGACTATGGACACGTTCCGCACTATGTGCAACTATGCCTATATGAAGGCGTCCGAGACCGAACTAACGGCGCAGTCTGTTTGTGAAAACTTCAAGGTTGCCGAAGAAGTCCTTACCCGGCAATCTATGGACAAGGAAGGTAAGCCTGTGTATAGTCTTGATGACCTGCAACGCGAGCATATGTCCCGTGATACAACTCCAGAGACTTCTCCTGAAGATTCTTCTACCACGGAAACCACCAATGCGGTGAAACCATCGGAACCTGTTGAAGTGTCCGTTGGTGGCCCTGTCAAGAAGTCAAAGCCAGTCGCCCAGCCCGTCGGCAAGGACGACGATGACGATGACGATGACGATGTAGTTCCCGAAGTACACGGCGCAGGAGAATAATGAGTACCTTGCACATTATGGTCGGCGTCCCAGGCGCCGGTAAGTCCACGTACTCGACCAAGCTGGCCGAGTCGCTTGGGTGTACCCGCGTCTCGTTTGACGAGATCATGGAGGAGATCCGTAGCAACCGTGCCCTCAGGGCGCATTGGGTTCGTGGCGAGAAGGTTCGTGAAGAATACTACGAACGGATCGCTTCGTCTTTGGCATCAGGCGACGTGGTCGCTGATTCAACTCACGTCCATACACGGGACTTGCAGAAGCTGATGGCGATATCGCCTGAAGGCACGGACTTCAAGGTGTACTGGTTCGATATATCGCCAGAAGTCGCCGTCGAAAGACAGAAACAGCGCAAGAGACAGGTTCCTGCGCCGGTTATCCGGATGATGTGGATGGCAATGCAGACTTGCTGGAAACAGCTAGGTAGAATGTTGCCGGAAGACCATATTGTCGTGATTGACGAGACGGTTAGCGCCTGATTGCCTCATAGTCGAATCCGGTGTAATTCTTGAAAGCGTTTAGGGCCGATTCGCACGAAGCCGCCAGCGCGGACACCTGCGACTCGTCGATTGGGGACGGGTTCGCCGATTCAGTCCTTGGTGTAGCGACTCCGTCGCAACTGTGGTAGAGTACTCCGTTTCCTTTTCTGACGTTTTCGAAAAGCCGGCGGATTTCCGGCACGATGTCGCTTGACGGGTTTTCCTTTTCGAAGCTCTCTAGAACGGCTTCGACGCCGAACTTCTCGACGGCCTCGCCAGCAGGGGAGCCGTCGCCGCTGAGGCCACCGGAACCCATGCCGATGTCGGCTACCGGCCCGGACGTGCCGACCGTGCTGGTACCAAGCACCACGGGATGGGTGCTTGCGGCGGGGCCCGGAGCGTGCCCGAAATGTTCACCCGGAACAGAACTGAATCCGTATTCGGGGAATCCGACCTTGGCGTGCTTACGCTTTTCCTTCCCCTTCTTGGGTTGGAACGAATCCCTGATGGCCTTGCCGTTTTTGCAGGCCGTCTGGCAGTCCTTGATAAATTTGAATGCGTCCATTGGTTCACCGGATTCTTTTGATGTAGTTTATAAGCTGAGGTATTATATGACCGCTTACGAAGTACTTGGTGTCGACGTGAAGGCGACCGACGAAGAAATACAGAAGGCCTACAAGGCTATGGCCAGGAAATATCATCCCGACAAGAACAACGGGGACGACAGCAAGATGGTCGAACTCAATGAGGCCATGAAGCTGGTCGGGACTCCGGAGGCTCGTAAGAAGTATGACGAGAACAACGCGAACACGGCAGTTTTCCGTATGATGGAGACTGTTTTCGGCCGGCCTACGGTGGCTCGTGATTTCGGTAAGGCGCCCGTGAATCAGGATCCGAAGATGAAGAACGGAAAGGACATCAACCTCAAGGTTTCGATTCCGTTGGACGTGTATCTAGGTGGTATGGAACGGGCTCCCATAAAGTTTTGCCGGAAGTGTGAATGTTTGGACTGCAGCGGTACGGGCGGAAACCGGAAAAGTACGTGTCCCGTATGCGGTGGTTATGGCTACGTCGTGAAGGACGGGAAGAAATCTTCATGTACCCGTTGTAACGGCACCGGTAGCGTAGTGACCAAGAAATGCAAGACGTGTAACGGCAAGGGTTACCTGAAGAACAAGGTTGAAAAGATTATCGCGTATAGGCCGGGTTCACTCAAGGCTACTATAAAGGGAGCCGGTGACAACGGTATGCACGGTGGCGCCAACGGCGACCTGTTAATAACCTTCAACGTCAAGCCGGTAGGCGACGCCTTTTTCGACCCGGCAGACGAGACGGTAAACCTCCGGAGTAGCTTCGACATCGAGGATTTAGTGCTCGGCGTCACGAAGCGGTTTATAATTGGCAACTGGTCGGCCTATGTTTCCTTCACGCCTGACGATATGAAGAAGATTCCTATTATCAAGACCGTAGGGCGATTCAAGTTCAAGGTATCTGTGGCCTTGGAAATCAACAAGAATGATGCTATTTTTGCCCAAGAACTCCGTAACAGCCGGATAAATGAGCTAATTTAAACATCAAAACGAGGTCACACGATGTCCGAAAATATTGAAACTACAGCGCAGGAAGCTCCGGTCGAAACCCAGGCTGAACCAAAGAAGGAACCAAGGATTCTGAAGATATCGGTTCTTGATCGTATCCTCGGTATTCGTTTCGTCCAGGTGCTCCATTGTACGTGGACGCTTCGCGTCGCCTACCAAAAGGTGGTAGACATCCTTACCCCGACCGACGACGAGAAAACTAAGGCAGGCATCTATTTCGACAACAACGGGAATCCGCACGCGAAGTCCGACTTTATCACCGAGGTCGACTTTGCCGATTTTCCACCTGAAATCATAAAGGCTATCCGCACCCAGATAGAGTTCTTCGAGGAAGCGCGTCGTAGGGAACACGGCGACATCATCCACAAGATCTATCACGACTGGTGCAGGGTTTACGGCGAGGTTATCGGATATGAAGAGATTCCGGATACGAATCGTCCTGAGATCGTTTACGAATAAAATTGGACAACTCACGAGGAAGGTGGTCGGTATCCCCGGCCGTCTTTCTTCGTTTTTGGCCAACGGCTGGAACCGGTCTTTAACCGGCAGGACAATGGGCAAGTTGACCAAGTGGATTTATGGTAACTGGATAGAAGGCCGTACGTTGACTACGCTGGACAGGGGATTCACTACATTAGATTCTACCAAGACCCTGTACTGCTCTAACATTGACGGCGACGATATGGCGACTGATTTCCGCAAGTTCATAGAGATGGCGGTAAATGACAAATCCATGTGGAATCGCCCGATTAAGTGCTTTTTCAATACCGGCGTGTATCAGGTGAATGCGAGGACTGAATACGCAATCCTGTTCGTCATGGGCGGTGTTCCCTATATTTTGACGACAAGAATTTGCCTTGCCGGAACGGATGAACATGACCCAGAATTTATGACGGCCGACAACTCGGTAATTGCACAGATAATTTCCGAAAATGCCAAGAACGTTGCTTCTGTTGGATTTGTTGACCCGAGTGAAAACGTGACCAACTATGTATCGGAGTTTGTAAAGACCAATCCGGTAATGAAGAATCCGAACATCAGCTATGCGCTGGCATTGGATTTCTCCATTAGCGGGGCGATGAAGTATCACGGGGCCATCTACAAGCCCGGCGCTTTCCTGTACGACATTTTCACGACGAATAGGGTAGTGTCGCTGGCCATCAGGCCAAACAAGGACTTCGCCACCGGCGATACGATGAACGAGAATGCGTCGTTGCCGGATGGGATGGAAATATTGCTGGTAGGCGGCGAACCCGACTTGGTGTCTGTCGGGACGGTATGCACGCCGAATGGATGTATGTTTGATGTGTGGGTTCCCAACAGGAAGAACTTCTATAAGTCGGCCGTGAATGCCATGGCTAACGAATATCTTCCTTGTGATGCGTTCGAGCTTAATGAGGAGGATTTTATCAAGTCATATGCCATACTGGTAACGACCCTTCGTGAAATCGATGAGGAGCGCAACGGGCCCGACGATGATGAGATGGAGGCCGATGGCGTCAACGCTACGATGATTACCGACGAGGTCGACGACGGCGACGAAGCTCCTGTCCTGATAGAGCTTCCCGAATACCTGATCTGATTACGGACATTGCCAATATTTGAGCCGGCTTCGCCGGCTCTTTTTTCGTTTTGGGGGCCGGAAATCGTATAAACTGCGGATAGCATTTGGGAAATGACCTATGACGGCATATATCGACGACGCAGCTCGCGCTAGGGAGGCCATCCGTCAGTTCAATCAGCAGAAGAACGCGTTCAACGAACGTACGAGGGAATCGGCTGACCCGGATAATCTGGCGAAGCGCATCATTAGTCAGATGTTGTTTGCGTTTAAGTACAATCCGAACAATCCTTCGATGACTGACCTTGCGCCCAATGAAATTATGGACAGTATCGACTATCTGTCCAAAAACGGGGCATTCCGTTCTTTCGGTGTAGATCCCGATAATCTGGCTCGATATATGGCTGTCGCGTATAAGGAGCATGGCGCCAAGGAGTCGCAGGTCGCTCTGGACAGAGCTGCCAAGGAATCCGACCTGTTCAAGGCTCATCAGGCCCAGACCAGGATGGCGGACGAGGCCGAGCTGAACAAGACCGCAAAGTTCAAGAGTATGGACGGGGTCAACATGGGCGTGCTCTACAAGTTGGCTTACGAACAGGGCGGCGTTCTGTACAGAAAGGATTTCGTGTCCAGTGTATGGGATGCCGTGCTGAAGGTCCGCGAATTTACGTTCAAGATGACGTGCGAGATTTTTGGACGTTCCGACGACGGAACCGAATATACGGTCGAACGAGCGAACATTGCGAATGCCGACAAGGTTACTTTTAAGAACTTGTTTTCCGACGACGTGAACAACTCACAGCCGATGACAAATGATGCATGGTCTCGTACAGGATTCTTCTCGGACGACGAGCATACTAGGAAGCTGCACGAAATTGCACTTACCGACGAAACCCAGCAGTGTAATGCGAAGGTTCTCGGTATGTTTGGTCGCCAGCGTAACGATTCCGGTGCGATTATTGTTACGGCGTATGGCCAGTTTGCCGACGATGATTCGTTTACCCACGTAATCAGTGGTGCGTATCTCCTTTCGTCGGGCCTTGCCGTTATGTATGCCAGACAAAAGAATGCTGACGGAGAACTTGTCCCGGTTATGGATGGCGACGAACCCGCTGTGTATGCGGGCGGTTCCCTCCTGCTCACTGATATGTTACAGATTGCCGGACGTTATCGTAGTGCCGATGAAATGCTCGGTAAGGAATAGGGGGATTTCGTATGGAACACAATAAGTATGCCTCGATGGTCAGAATGGCCTTGATTACGCTTGTAACTGCTTGGCAACGCAAGCATAAGTCCATACGGCGTCCGACGATTACTGGAGACAACATAGCCGACTGGTGGTCCCTGCTTTTGAACGTAGTTTACCGTAACGGTGACTCGTTGCTTCCTGAGGACAAGCAGCAGGAATATAATAGGCTTATGTCTGCATCTGACGACGAGAACGCGATGAAGCAAATCGCTAATCGTGTGACTATGGCTATGACCGACCCGAACAGCTTTGCGAATTTTGTCGAAAAAATGCACGGCAGTATAATCGCGATGTACAAGCATGATAAGGGTGCTCGCGACGTTTCCAAAGATACACGAATATATGACGTCGGCTCCCGCAGTTACAGCAAGGGTGAAATAGTGTGGTTTACCACGCCGGAAGTATTTCAGATGGTCAAGATGCACCTCGAGAGCAAGTTGCATAGGAAGCCGTCTAATAGCGAAGTCGTATCGAAACTTGGCGAGCGCGGACAGCTTTGCACCTATATGCTTTACGACCCGGAAGATAATCGGAATGGGCGTACTGGACGTTTCATCCTATGTCCATCCAGAATCGATGGCTATAAGTTCGATATTCCGGCGTCGATAGCAAAGACGATCAACGACGCGGTTGGTGAAAACGTTGCGTCTGTTGTAGATCCGAAAACGGCTACCTACACGCGAAAAGTTACTAATGAGCGCGGAGTGGTCTCTTATCCGACTCGCGTACTCGGTAAGTCTACGCAGGGAATGTCTGGCTGTGTGGAGATTACGAGCGATTTCTTCATTAAGAAATCTACTCCGCACGGAATTGTTGATGCTGAACCGCGTGAGATTGTGAGCGAATTGATTACTCGAAATTCCGACCTGTTTGTCCTTGTACAGATGTCTAAGGGAGGTGTCGCATCGTCCGATATTTCTGCCGATACGGGTGACGCGGATGACGACGCCGTTGCAAATAATAGGGCCGAAGGCAATATTGCGACTTCCCATCAACGCCTTGGTGAGCAGATGGATAATTCCCTACTGAACAAGACGCTGTCTGCTGTCGTGGACAAGCATAACGGTCTGCCAAAGCGTATCGCAATTCTTAACACCTTGGCGAAGGAAGTCGGTTTCCAGAGTCGCGCCGAGCACTCGAAGTCTCTTGACGATGGTTGGTGCGTATCCAAGTTTGAACCACCGCAAATTCAATCAGGTGACGACGACCTTGACAAGATAGCCAAGATGGTGACGAGCGTCAGCAATTACCTGGTAGGCACCGCTGTTACAGCGTCCGGCAATACGATAATGTCCGACGCGATTGCCCCGAAGCTGTATCGGGCTCTGTACGGAAAGGCCAACAAGGTCAGCTTCGCCACAAACAAGATGCCCAAGACTACAAAGGATCGTATCTCGCTGGAAGGCTATACCAATACGATGAAGGCCGTTATCGACTCGGTTATCGCCAATAACGAGCTGAACAGGTCTTTGGCCGGACTTTTGAAGGACGGCAAGACCGCGTTTAACGACTTGAGGAATTATGTCGAATCGGCCTACGCCGCAATGAGCATGTTCTCGTTGAAGCCGTATGGGGCGGTTGACATTGGCCAGGCCGAACGCGAGCAAAGCGCTATGAATACGGCCAAGTCGTTCGACCAAGTCATGATTGACCCAGCCAAGTTCAGCAAGTACACCGGAATGACCTGTGGCTATTCCAAGCCGACCCCGCTGGGCGAAGTGCTGAATTTCGTGTCGCTGATGGCTGAAGAGGACGATGAGGATTCTCCGTTTGGTAATGCCGATTCGGATATCCTTCACAAGAACCCGATTATCAACAAGGTACTTGTCGCGCTTAACCACGTGATGACCAACAAGGGAACCGACTCTGACGGAAAGGTACTGAAGGAGTTTGTCGACAATACCAAGTATACTCCGGAACAGCCTAAGCCTGAACCCGAGACGAAGGTTGAAGAACCTAAACCGGAACAACCGAAGGAAACTCCGCAACCTCAGTCCAAGCCGGAAGAACCTCAACCCGAACCGGAGCCTGATGACGACGATGACGACGGCCCGCTGATGATGTAGGTTTGATATGGAATGTATAACTTCATATAACGCCGTCAACAAGCAATTTACCATTGATGTGTCTAATGAGCCGTCGAATGTTTTTAGGGCTCGGTTGTTGCTAAATTATGGCGGGATTTTGTCTTATTCCGGCTCTAACGGTAGCGGGATAGTTGCTAGTGTAACCACGCCAGATGATAACGTCATCGGGTATGACGATTGGAATAGCTCTTTCCGCCCGCCCCGTATAGATTCCCAGGACAGCAATTTTAATTGTGAAATCGATATCGAGCTGCATGATTCTGCGGAACATATAATTACTCTATCCGATGTGATAAATGATGATTCGGCTTCGATTGCCGGCGTCCTTGTTGAATATCTTCCGGACGAGAGCCGTGGATCAATTGACCGTATTCGTGTAATAGGCAACCGGGTCATTGTCCAGACGGATGGCGTGCATCCGTTTCAGGTGGGCGACGCCGTCGAGATTAGCAATGAATCGTTGGCAAGTTCCCATCTTCTTGGCCCCAACGGACTTAGACTCTGTGGAAACTTCATAGTGCAGTCCAGAACTGACCATTCGTTCACGTATTATACCAAGCATTACGTAGACCCGACATCCGAGGTGGTAATTTCCGATTCTGGCTGGCAATATACAAAGTGGGTTGCAGGTCACGGCGACAGCTACATTCCATCTATTCCGTCGGCTGCGATTCCGGTGAACTGGGACCGGGGATTCGAAAATATTCCCGCGTACGACCATATGTCGAATACGTATTTAGTCGAGCCAACCCTTGACACGTATTTCACCGAAGGTGACACAGCCGTCCATATCGGTGAATCTGTTCTCAAGTGCAGCGGTGGCGCAAGCCGGTCGATGGTCTGCATGAAGTTCCCGAAGATAACGATGGATGTAGACTACGGGCAGGCAGCTGTGCTCAAGATGTTTGCCGCTTCAATGGACACAAGTGAGGCGACCCTCACTCTTTATCAGATGGATTCGAACGGGTGGCGCGATGATATGTCCTACGAGGAGGCCTTGGCCCACGTGACCCAGGTGCCCGTTTCGTCTTGTCGAGTGGTAAACCCGGCCTTGAAGAAGGATAACCGGTCGGTCGACACGCCGAACGTAGGTGACTACGGGAACTACGCCGAGTTTCCAATTGACTCCGCCATCGTTTCTGCGTGGCTTTCCGGAAGCAATTCCTACTCCCCGTCAGTGGCTATGAAAGTTGTCGGCGAGGCGTCCTCGACCGTCGAGTTCAACTCTACCGACGCGGGCGCGTTACCCCCGTATTTCGTGATTAGCGGCGGTGAGGCCGCTATGGTCGACCCTGTACCATTCGATATTGTAATTACCAGCCCGTCGGCGGAGCCCGGACAGGTGGTCCGCATCGAGGTGAACCAGCCGGACTGCACTTTCGGAAACAGCCTCTACGACAATGTGGTGACGTTCAACGGGGAATCCGCCATTATTATGTCGGGTTCGCCGTACTACATCGATGCGGTAGTCCCCGACACGGTGGCCGGACCCACGCAGGTTATGGTACTGCGTAAGCTCCGTACCAGGCCTGGTAATCCCGTCCAGATAACGAATCCGGCATCGGTATACGTGGTGAACGACTTGGCCAAGCGCGACGTACGACTCGCCGAGAAGAAGATTCCCGGTGAAATCATGACCAAGGTCAGTCGTTCAGCTCTGTACAACCGCGATCTCGGTTTTAGCAATTTTACTGAAATTACCGACGAGACCAGCCTGTTGCAGAATGTCTATTCATGCCTTCTGACTAGCCGTGGAGAGCGTCTGTTTAACCAGAATTTCGGCACCCGCATTGAAGAAAAGATTTTCACGCTGGGGGACGCCACCGAGGAAACCGAGCTTCTGAAGGAATGTATCCAGGCTGTCGAGACATACGAACCCAGGGTGACGATCGACCCCGAGCGCAGCTCCTGCAATTTCGACGAGGCCGGACAATATAATTTAATCCTTGCGGTCATATTGCCGACGGCAAGGACCGAGATGTTGAAGTTTACATTCAAGAGCCGTGGACGGTATGTCTGATGTTGATACAGCAAATTGCCGACAAGCAGCTGGTCTATGTGCGCGATTACAAGACCGAATACAAGGATGTCGCCGAAGAGTTCGGAATGCTTGACGAAACGGGTGCCTTTAATAAATACGTAAGAATATCTGAAGAAAATTATATCAACAAGAACGGCATCGCCATGCCGGCTTTCCACATCGTCGGAAAGACGGTGAACGTGTACGTCGTGAACGACCGCGTAGAGGCCGAGTCCAACGATGCGGAGGGCATCGCCAAGGCGCTCAACTACTTCCCGCCCGATTCCCGGTTCAACGTGGGCGACCACGTTTTCGTGTCGAAATTCTCGACCAAGACGGGAATCCTGAAGGATTCCGTCCAGAGGGGAATATCGGTGAAAAGCGGGTACAAGAAGGACTTGTCCAAGATTTACGACTTGATGATGCACCTTGACCTGAACAATGGGAAACTGTTCGAGCCGGTCATAGCTAGGTACGTCTATACGGACAGGGAAATGCCCTCCAGGATGCGACTGGTCGGCTATTTCGACCTGGAGAAATACCTTAGGGTACTGAGAGACCCGAAGGCCGACTATTTCCATCATCAAAGCGGTGATTTGTTGGCTTATTTCGAGATGGGCGACAAGAAGTTCGCCGCGACTGTCGTCAAGGTGGCCAGGGAATGTTGCATTCTCGAGATATCCGGGCCCAAGGGAATATACGATCTTGACAAGATGAAGGAGTTCCACCCGCTGGTCGTTTTGAGCAAATCCCCGCTGAAAATCAAGGAGGCCCGTTTTCCGTGGTTTAAGGTCAAATTTGACCATACTGACGTTTTTATGACCCCCCTGATGTCCAAGATGGACGCTTGGAAAAGCCTGCAGGGGGCACTCGATTTGCTGTCTTTGCCGGAGAAAAAGAAATGATCGAGTGATAAACGTGTCTTTGCAGAGCCACCCCTTCCCCGTTTGTAATTCAAATTCCCTTTTGCTACCTTCCTCGTTGTAAATTTTTTTAAACCCCAAAACCCATATAAAGGACTAATCCCTATGGCAACAGCAAAGAAAACCGGAAAGGCAACCGTCGCTGACGACGGATTCGCATTCTTCCAAAACATCAAGGTCAACGACCGTTACGCGGACAAGTTGATCCGACACCCGAATTTCGGATTTTGCGACTCGGGTTCCTACGCCTTCAATGCCCTCCTGTCGGGCGACATTTTTGGCGGATTCCCCCTTAACAGATTCATCATGGTGGCCGGCAAGCAACAGTCCGGTAAGTCCTTCATCGCGAAGAACAATTTCGCCTATGGACTGATGAAGAAAGGCTACTACATTTTCTGGTACGACACCGAAGGTGAAACGACAGAAGAGGATTTGGAAGAGCAGAACGGCTTCGTTCCGGGTCAGTACCGCCTGATCAAGGAAATCACGACGGTCGAAGACTACTTCATCTCGGTTAACGGCATCATCAACAAGCTCGAAGTAGACCGAGGCGACAGCATCGAGCTCAAGAGAAAGTGCGCCATCGTGCTTGACTCTCAGGGTGAGCTTTCTACCGAGAAGGCGATCAACGACGCTACCAAGGGCGAAATCAAGTCCGACATGACCAAGGCCAAGATTCTGGCCGGTATGTACCGCTCTATTACGAACCGTTGTGCCAACCTCGGCATACCGATGTTCATCACCAACCATATCTACATGGACTCCAGTGGCGCCATGTTCGGTAATCCCGAAAAGATTGCCGGTGGTGAAGGCGCTCAGTTCTCCGCCTCTATCATTCTCAGCCTCTACAAGACCTATGAGAAGCCGTCTAAGGATGGCGATATCACCGGTGTCGTGCTCAACGCCACGATTACCAAGAGCCGTCTCGTAAAGGCCAAGCTCAAGGCGCCGATTTACGTTGACTACAACCACGGAATCGACCGCTACTATGGTCTCCAACGAATTGCAAAGAACGCCGGCCTGGTCGAAGAATGGAGCAAGGAAAAGTACGGCAACCTCGAAAAGCCGATTGACGAGGACACCGGCAAGAAGACCCTGAAGACCTGCTATGTCATCAAGGACCCGTACAAGGAACCCGATCAGTGGATCGTATGTACCATGAAGGGTCTTATGAAGAAGACGGGACTGGGTACCATTCTTGAACCTTTGAACGAGTACGTTAAGAGCGAGTACAAGTTCCGCCCGCCGAAAATACGTCGTGACGACGAAGACCTCGACCTCGACGAAGAGCAGGTTAAGGTCGCCACGAAGAAGGCTGAACATAACATCAAGGCCGAAGCCAAGTACATGGCGGAGACCGCGAAGAAGATGTTGCAGCCCGATGAATCGGTTGACGCCGCTGAGTAATCATATGGGGTGTCGCTTAGGTGACACCCCTCTTTCCCCATTTAATCCATATGCAGCAAGTTTACGACTTAACAAGAGAAGATATCGTTCTTCGCACGTTTTTCAGCGACAAGCAGTTGTCCCAGAGGATGATGCCATTCCTCGACCCGACTCTGTACGAGGACAAGACTAATCAGAAGCTTGCCGAAATCGTTAACAAGTTTGTGCGAAAGTATCATCGCCCGCCTGAGGCGCAGGAAATCGTCGTTGGCCTTGAAAATGCCGAAACGTATGGAGAAGTTCGTAAACACATCATTAACATCTGTAACGCGAACGTGACCACCCTGAGGCCGAACATGCTTGTCGAGCTGCTCGAAAAGTTTTATCAGGAAAAGGCCGTATATAACTTGCTGCGACAGTCTGCTGTGTCCATATACGAAAACAACGTGGACGCAGTCCGGGAACTAATTCCCCAGATAAAGAACAAAATCAACTTTTCCCTGCATATGTCGCTCGGTCTCGACCTTATCGAGGATATCGACGAGGCGAAACGCAGGCTCAAGGAAATTTCGCATCCTATCCCGTCCGGAATCACCGATGTCAACGTGTGGACCGCGCAGAGGAAGGACGACCCGTCGACAGGCGGATATCCCAGAAAAACGCTGTGCCTGTATGTAGGCCAGCCCAACGTCGGTAAGACGCTCGTTTTGTGTTCCGAGGCGTGTTATGCTGTACGCGCCGGTTACAACGTTATGTACATCTCGCTCGAGCTTTCCGAGGAATACCTGTGGCGACGTATGGCGGCGAACCTTACCGGTATCGACCAGTACCAGGTCACGGAGCTCTCTACCGAGGAATGCAAGCAACGCATCGAGAATGCAAGGCTTGCCTCCGCCGAGAAGATGGGCTGCCTGAAGATCAAGCGCATGAAGACAACCACCACGCCGTACGAAATCGAGGCTGTCCTCGACGAGTACGAATCCGTTGTCGGCGCCCCAGTGGATATGCTTGTCATCGACTATATCGGCATTATGCGACCGAATCAGCGTGCTGGTATGCTCGAGAATATGTACAAGGATGGTCAGGCCAAGGCTGAACAGATCAGAGAGATTTGCAACGAAAGGAACATTGTCGGACTCTCCGCCATCCAGTTCGGCCGCCCCGGTTATTCTTCGCTTGACGCCGGTCTTGAATCCGTGCGCGAGTCGTCCGGCTATAACGAGACCGCTGACTTGATGATTACTATCACGATTGACTCGATTCTCAAGGGTCTGGATATGTACTATCACGTTATCAAGAAGAACCGCTTCGGCGAGAATGAGGTACCGTTCTACACAAAACGAAACTACGGCACCATGCTGTGGTATCCGGCTACCCAGGAGGATGTCGAGGAGGAGCACCGTCGTCGCGAGGAATTTGACGTGGTCACTTCGGCCACCTCCAATATGTTCGGTTCCTCGGTCAACACGGGGTTCGGTAGAACACAGAGGAGTCGTCCCGCCCCTCCGAAGAAGTCCCATCCGCCGATGACCGCCGCCGAACAGAAGGAAGCGCTCGGGGCGCTTGACGACATGAGTGCGCTGGTGTGATATGATATAATTTAAGTGGTAAGCTGTAACTGGATGACCAAATGGATTTATCGGTTTACACCCATGCCACGGAGACGAACGACCGGATTCCCGTATCAAACGAGAACCTTGACGAGCTCGTATTGACTAATGCGAAGAACTCTTCAATCCTGTCGTTATTGGAAAAGTATCTCCAGACGCCGAGATATGAAGGCGACGCCTGTATCGTGCTGTCGATGCCGGACGCTGTGCTGAAGAAGTATAGGGAAAAGCTCAATTCGGCTCTCTGGTGGCTATACAAGCGATATTGCAAGAAGGATTTCGGCATGATGGAGCTGCTTGTCGCAGTAGAGACTATGGTGGACGCCAGCAAGCTCACGGCTATGCTTGACAACGATATCAAACTGCTAGTGGCTAAGGAGAAGGGCATAACAATCTCCATCGACGAACTAGAAGTCGCCGCCAAGATGGCGGGAAGCAAGAAGCAACAGAAGGAAGATGCTGCTCCCGTTGAAGATGCGGAGCCGTCTATCGAAATGGACCCAGATCCTGACAAGTTGCTTGAGGATGACCCCGACGAGGAAGCCGAGATTTTAGGCGGCCTTGGCGTAATGGACGAGGAAGAATAATGTCTAGATTCAATGTGAAGAAGAGCGTGAACGCCATTGTCGAGCGACACGAGAAGGATGTTGCCGAATACACCGAAAAGGTGAAAGAGGAAAACCAGAATCTCACTAACGCTATCGTGAATATGGGTAGCGCGAAGGTTGGCGGTGCCGGAACAGGTGTGCTTGTCGAGACGCCCGCCTACAAGAAGTGGCTCACTAATATCCAGTCGAATAACCCGTTCATCGGAAAGTCCTACATGCAGAAGGCGACCGAATACGAACGCGACGACGAGGATGCAAAGGGTCAGTCCGAGATGACCGACGAGGAAGCCGCAAAGATAATGTTCAAGGATGAAAACGGCAAGCTGCATATTCGTGACGACTACGACCCGAACTGCATTGACGAAGAAGTCGAGAACGAGAAGTTGACGGGCGACGCGTCAAAGTTCGCCGACCTGTGCGAGATTCGCAAGATTGTCGCCCCGAGATTGACTTGGGACTTTGACAGCCTTCTTGCCGAAGTGGAGGCGAAGCTCGAGGAACTGCATGCGGACGAGGACGACTATGTTCTTCCGGAAAACCTCGGCGAACAGCTGCAGGCCGCGATTGACCATGCCAAGAACATCGAGGCAATTACCTGGAAGGCCGAAGGTGCCAAAAAGGAAGAGGAACCTCAAAAGGACGTGACCCCGGTCACGAAAGATGTGAATTACGTGAGCGCCGACAGGTTTGCCGATTACCTGATTGAGCTGTCCTACTGCAAGAAGAAGGATATTGCCGATATCGATAAGCTGGTTGACGCCACGATAGAGCAGGCACGCCGCGACTGGTCCGAATATGTTGCCGCCGACGAAGGCGAGATTAACGACGAGATAGTCGAGGCCGGCCGACAGAAGCTCAAAGAATATTTGGCCAATGTATAAACTCCGTTCGGATGGCTAGAAAAAGGGTGGTTTGTAATTGTTTGCAATTCAAATTTCCTTTTTCTACAATATCCAATAATCAGTTAAACCCGAAACCCTAAACCCTTAGAAAGGAATAATCCCTATGGCAACTGATGATATCTCCCTTGACCTCCTTACCATTGATGGGGTCTCCAACCTGGCCCAGGCAACTGGCGACAACCGTGAAAGCGATCCGCGTCTGTGGAAGCCTCGCGTTAGCGCGAAGAATCCGACTTACGACGCAATCGTCCGCCTGCTTCCGCAGGGCGTTGAAGGTCTGAAGAACAAGACCTATCCCGGCGTGAAGGTAATCTACCACCACTTAAGATCTGGACAGATGCACCGTGAAGTGAAATGCTGCAAGAGCATTCCCGGTCAGACCCATTGCCCTATCTGCGATGCGATCTGGAACCGCTACGATGAATTTGTCAAGCTCTACGGCAAGGATGATGCCCGTACGAAGGCTGTCGTGTCCATGGGTGCCCGCCCCGAATGGTTCACCAACGTCCTCGTGCGTCAGGACGACAATGTCCCCGACAACAACGGCAAGGTGAAGGTGTGGCGTCATACCGATGCTATCGACCGCGAACTCCGTGCACCGTTCGATGACAGTGCCAACACTGAATCGAAGGGCAACGACCAGACCGTCCGTCCGGGCAGTCTGCGTGACCGCAAGAACAAGGAAAAACGACGTTTCTTCCCGCACTCCCCGACTACCGGTGTCGACTACGAAGTCACCGTCAGCTGGGATCCGGCCAAGAAGATGACGACGTACGATGGTTCTTGCTACGCAACGGAAGCCACTCCGCTGGCCGACACCAAGGACGAGATGTTGGACATCTTGAACAAGTGTTACGACCTCACTGACTTCCTCAAGGACGTTCCGTCCGAAGCCGAAGCCGCTAAGATCTACGCTGACTTCATGAACGAAGTGTCCCGTCGCAATGAAAACGCCGCGTTCAACAAGGCCGGCTTTGCTCCCGAGGCTAATCCCAACTATGCCCAGGGCGCACAGGTCAGCACCGTGAACGCCACCGAATTCCTTGGCTCCCAGAAGACGGCTACCGAAGCCGCTTCCCAGCCTAGCGACGATGACCTCGTGAACCTCGCCGCTTCCAACAAGGTCGCCGCTTCCAAGGCAGCGCCCGTTCAGGAAGCAACTCCTGCCGACCTTCCGGCGGTAGGTGGCGAAGACGACGACTTGCCGTTCTAAGTCTAATCATCGAAATCCTGGTTCAGAATGGCGGCCATCTCACGGTGGCTGCCATTTTCTCTGAGGTACACAGATGTCCTTTTCTTATGAAAACATACCGTATGGAGCTCTGGATGAGGCTGTTCAGGAGCAATTTAGCCAGTATGCGATGAAGGAAAAGTCGTCCGAATACAACTTCGTGTGTCCTTTCTGCGGCGACCTAAACAGACCTAACAAGAAGAAGGCTTACATATACAAGGACACTTGGCGTTTTAAGTGCTATCGGTGCGGCTATTCCAAGCACGTGATGCAGTATTTCAAGGAAAATGATGATGCTACGTATTCGCGCCTGTTATTCATGGGATTCGATAATAATCGCGACCGCTCCGATAAAGATAACAACGATAAGGCCAAACCGAACATAATCCTCCCGTTTGAGGATGGTGAACTTGTGTCAATTCTTGACAATGTTCCTCTGGCGCGTGATGCAATCGCGCTTTGCAAGAAACGACTGATTCGTCCGGAGGTGTACGAACACTGGTTTGTCTGTCTTGAAGGTGAACAGTTCCTGAAGCGTGACTCGGGAGGGGCATATATCTATGACGAGAACGGCCGCCCACTTGGAAATAAATACAAGAACAGGATAATCATTCCGTTTTATAAATTTGGTGGGATGTGGAACCAATTCGACGCCCGTGCTATCGATCCTCAGAATCCGAATCGCTATATGAACTTCGAGGGTGTCAAGCGCGAGGCATACAATATCGACTTTGTCGATTTCACAAAGCCGTTCTACATTCTTGAAGGAACCGTTGACTCTACGTTTGTAAAGAACTCGATTGCCATAGGTGGAGTCAACCATCTCCAGGAAGTGCTCGCCGATAATCCGGATATCGAGCGAAATAAAGAAAATTGTACCATCATCTGGGATAACGACGACCCCGGACGTAGTGCCCGCGTCGATACAGTTAGGAAAGGTTTCCGGTGGTTCGACTGGTCAGAAATCAAGAGCAAGGACATAAATGCCGCCGTGATGAATGGCGAGATGCCATTGGTCTCGTCCGGCTACGTAAATCCCGACTTCATTGAGGCTCGTTCGTGTAAGCCTGAAGGCGCCGAAATATTGTTCTCGTTGACCTATGGTGACATTAAGAAACGTGAACGCTCGGCACGGAAGGCTAATCAGGAGTTACTCCGCGCAAAGTTCTCCGCCAAGCGCAACCTAGGGATATATTTCTGATGCTTCAAGGAATCCGAAGATTTGGCGTGCCCGAATACGTTACCGCTCAATATGTAGCGGACTATCTGGGTCGTCCGCTCGAAGCGATGCACCAAAGTGGATTTTTCGACGGGATTCCTTACAGGCTGACCGCGAACCGAGTAAAGCATTATCATCTGAACAGCTGCATCAAGATGATGCGCGTCTACAATATCGACCCGCCTTGCCGGGTTCACCCGTATGCAAAGTGGAGGCCGTCTGAGATAATTGCCGACCTTGACGTGACGGCATGTGCCTATTTGAATCTTGTCAAGGCAGGCAAGCTGGTTGAACAGGAGCCCGACCATCGGGGAAAGTTCGTGTACTACAAGGACTACGAGCGATTCATCAAGAACTACGTGCCTATGAAGATGATTCCATGGCTTCCCGCAAAACTGAACATTAGGGACGCGGCTGAGTTCATCGGCACTACACCGAATAGGCTCAAGGCGGAAGTACGCAGGGGCAATGCCGACGCGGTTTGGTATAACCGCACCACCGACGGAAAACGTCGGTATCGCTGGATGACACGGGAGCAGATTATTCAGTATATCACGAAGCAGATCGAAGGCGCGGGACATCGTTCGAAGAAACTCATTAGGAAGAACCCTCTGTCCGACGTACTTACCGTACCGCTTACAGCGATCTACCTGAAAACGACCGAGGTCAAGGTCAAGTCGATGGTCAATTCGGGTTATCTCGAACCCGGAAAGGCCTCGCTGTCCAAGAACAAGTCCCGACTATATAATGTGTTCGGCAAGGAATATCTTGACGCGAAATACGATCATTATTGCAAGGTAAAATACTACAACGAGGGCAAGTGCTATTACACTCGTGCGGCGATCCGCAACAAGTTCGGCAAGACGAACTACTGGATTACTACCTATATAGTCGGTAAGTGCCATGAGTTGCTTTCGAATGACGGAAAGCTGTATACGCCCGAGGAACGCGCCGAAGAGAACCGGAAGATGGGCCGTATACCCGAGGCCAGTATGGGATGGTCGCAAAAGGAAGTCGAGGCCATCGTGGAGAGCGGTGTCGAGATAGACCCCGTCGTCGAGCTTTCCGAATACCGGATGAAACATTTGGAAGCGCTTGACAAGACAAACTATAACGAGCTTCGCCGAAAATTGAGGATGTACCGCGAGAAGAAGTACGCGAAGGTGCTCGTCAAGCCGGTAAAGGACCCAGTCGAGATCGCCCTGCGTGCCGCTTTCGAGGAGAAGGTGTTCCGTCGCGAGGCCCGCATCAGCGAGATTCTGGCCGCCGCCGCAGAGAAGCGTGCCGAAGAAAATCAAATTCGCTCCCTGCTCGGTATAGATCCGAAGACAATCGTTACCTTGACGCCGGACATTATCCTGAAGAACAACTTTGAACCGGAGAAGGTACTTATCCTTTATAGCCGTAACGGATGGAACGACGTATACACGAAGCATTCGGTCGAGCCCGTTGAATGTACGTATAGGGCCAAGGACGCGGCCATCGTTACCACCCGTGTCAAGACAAAAGTAATCTCGGTATTCAGCAACATAGCCAGAGTTGCTCGCAAGATTTCGAACCTCCCGCCAAAAGTGTCTCCGTCGTGGATAATCCTGGCCCCGTCCAGTTCAATAGTGGCGGACCCGTCATTTTACCTGAAGCTGGACAATGTCCCGACCGAGTATGGAGCGGTCGGCCCGTTCGGGTATGAATATGTCCTACCCAATGGCAGCTGGATTAACTGTCCGGCCACTTATGGGATGTTCAGTGAATACTCTCTGACGGATCAGTCGAAGTCCCGACGGATTGCAGGTACCCGTAGCGCGGTTGGTACTCACGAGGTTGCCGTGCTCGACGGCCCGTTTGTTGCCGTTCGCGGTGGATATTTGAAACTGCTTTGCGAACTTAAAAATTTCAGCGTATTGGGCGACGGGCGGTCGTTTGTCCCGTTCGCCATATCTATGATTATGCGCCGCCTGGGGGTGAAAATGTTGCAAATCGAGGTGGATTCCATGCGGTGCAGCGATTTTGAGCCGGATAGGTATAATGTGCAGTGGAACAGGGCCGAACGCATGCTAATCGGCTTTGCGAACCCGAGTTTGAAATTCAAATCCTAAACAGCTATTATTCCGCATAAAGGTGAGTATATGCAAGAAGATATTAAGTCGATTTCCATCAAGTATAGTGAGCAGTACGCCGAGCTGCTGAAGACCGTCACCAACGTGACCAAGGCCGGTTGCACGATTATGCAGCACGTCGATGACAAGTACCGCATAAGCATACCGAACCAGGCGCTCCTGACTCACATAGCGGCCGGAGAGAAAGATCTTTATTTCGACGCGCAACGTATCAACGTGTTCTCTATGACCGAGTTCATGAAGTATTCGGAGGCCGTAGGGTATCCGAAGCGAGGCGAAGTGTCTCTGTCCCAGATGATTTCCATTACCGGCAAGCGATACGAATATATCAAGTTCGCTTCGAGGGGTCTCACCTGCTTAACACCGACCGCCGACCCGAGCTGCTTCAAGAAGACCGCCACAAAAATTCCGGGTGACCGGAACAATCCGGGAAAGAAGATTCGAGTCGCCGAGATTTGCTTTACCGAGGAATCTATCAAGGATTTCGAGAAGAAAATCAAGCTGGTGCCTACATGCAAGTTTGTCACCCTGTTCATCGACGAGGGTGGGGTCAAGTTCTATATCAAGGGAAAGCTGGCTCAGCAGATTACTTATTGTGTCGAGTCGACATGCACGAGGCATCTCGACGATAAGCTTGTTAAGAAGCTTTTCCGCCCCGGACGCGTGGCGATGTTCCCTGCCACGTATTTCAGCATGTTGAAGGGGTTTGGCGGTACGTTCGAAATCGATATTATGTATGTCCCGAAGGACGATGGCTCCGACCAGATGACTCTCGTGGGGTACAGCTATGTCAAGGGAGCTGACGAGAACCAGCCGATTTTGCTATATTCTGCAGCGTCGGAATGTTCCGCAGCATCGATTGGATTTGATTTAATAATCTAGCAAGAGCAACTCATTCGAAAAAACAAAGGTGGCCTTCGGGCCACCTTTTCCGTTTTCTTGGTTGAATGTTAGCGTTTGGTTGCGCGGTACAGGGATATGGTGGATTCGACGAGATGTTTGTTCTTGCAGGACTTAATGACCGATTCCTCAAATACGTCGATGTCGCCTATGTCGCCGTTCATCCGGTCGTAGTGGTCCATCATCGCTGTGTCGATGTCGTCGCCAAGCGACTGGTCCGGCTCGTATTTGAGACCCTCTCGTTCATATTGGCGGACGAGCCCGCCGATGGCGTCGATGGCGTACTGCAGGCAGTCGCATTCGGTCTTGTTCTCGTCTCCCCAGTAGATGAAGATGCTTCCATACTCATCGCCCTGTTCGTCTACGCCGATCGGCTTGTACTCTACTTTTCCCGAGTGGGCGCCCGGAAGCGACAGGTCAAACGTGTATTCGCCGGTTCGTGTCGTTTTTGTAAGTTGGCTGGCATCTTGGACCAGTGTCTCGAATTGCTTTGGATAGAACATGGCTTACCTCTGTTTCCCGTAGTTTATAGGCCGATGTCGTCGAGGACACATTATAAACTTGATGAAAACGGATATAGGTGTTCATACCATGGAAGTCAAATTCAATAAGGATGCCCTGATTAAGGCGATGAAGGAAATGAGCTACGTGTCTACGCAGAGCGGACCTATCGAACCTTCCAAGGCCAAGGTGATAAAGATGCTTACCGAGAAGGTGCCGAAACCGGTCTCCAAGCCGCAGGATGGCGAGGACTGGGACAAGCGTGAGTACAAGCAGAACGACGACCTGTCTTACGGAAAAAACCTGATAACGACCAAGACGCTGTACAAGAAAGTCGTTACCGAGGCCGTATCCAATACCGAGTATCGCGGTTGCCGTCTCAATCTGCAGTCAATCGACATGAAGGAAACCCACTGCAAGTTCATCATCGACCGCCGTGGGCATGAAATCATGGTTGAAATGTACTACCCGAACACCAACAAGAACATCAGTGTCCGTCTGGAAAGCGACAACCACCTGTCCAACCTGTACGAGGTTCCCCTCGACAGCGAGCAATTTATCAACAATTTTGGCTATACCATTCTGAAGACTTGTGACGAGCTCTTGGAGAGCGGTAGCAAGTATGACCTTGGCGCCGATCTCGATACTATGCAGTTTACCAATGGCATGGGGTCGGCGGTATACGACGTGAATGATTCTATCGTGCAACCGAGTAACTTGTTGCGCGAATCGGTCGACGGACACCTTGCCCGACTCAGGAACCTTTGCGACGCGGTCAACATTATGGAGGCCGACGAACAGGCACCTGGCGCCGAGGCGTTCAGTATGGGAGCGCCCGAGGATGTTCCGGTTCCCGACAATATTCCTGGTATGAACGGCGGTCAGATCGGTGCCGAGGACGTCAATGGCGACGACACCTCGCCGAACACGACGGTCAACTTCGCCGACTGGATTCACGATAATATTTCCGATATCGAGACTATCAGCACCGACGGCGACAGCCCGATTGGTGGTACGTCCGCCCTCGACCGACTGGGCAAGATGGTCGCCGAGCGTATGGCCCGAAACAACAACAAGTCCGACGGCAAGGGAGCTGCGGTGACCGGCGACGAATTGTATTCCGGATTCTCGGGTATCAAACAGGAAGGTCCGGGTGCTATTTGGAACAAGTTCTTCGAACTCTATTCCGAACTAGCCGACCATTCGGTGACTATCCAACAGATTACAGACTTCAACAAGTTCCTTGAGAATCCGGGAACCGACGAACTCACACTCGATAAGTTCGACCGGAAACTGCAGGAGATTTTCCCCGAAGCTTACGGTGGTTCCGGTCTCGGAACCAACATGAACACCGACAACGTGTCCGTCGATGGCGAGCAAAATTTTGGAGCCAACGAGGGATTGTCCGGCGATGTTGCCGTGGATAACATCATCGGCGGCACAGGTGGCTTGGGTGGTGGTTTTATGAACGATGGGTCCACCGAGTCCATGATGGCGAAGGTTAACCCGGAAGTTGACGCCGCTACCGAGGAACCGGTCGATTTCGGTGATTTTCCTAAGGAAGGCGAAGACGGAGAAACTGCGGTGGGCGACTTAGAGGTGTCCAACGAGGACAACGTGGCCGACTCGCTAGGCAACGTCTAGTATTTTCGACATTTTCCTTGCGTTTGATGTAATTTATTATGTGGTTACCAAACGCAAGGATTTTTTATGTCCGAAAAGTCTACTCTCAGTTCTATGTTCATCGACGAGACCGAACCGACTACGCTGGTCGAGCCTGTCGTACCTAATGCTGAAGATACCCAAGTCATGATGTTCCTGACCAACGGCCGTCTCGGGCAGGGTCTGGCTCTTGTCGAATCCTCACTTACCGACAAGGAAACTACCGCCCGTCTCCGTACGGCTATTGACAAGGACGGCGCCATCTGGCTCGAGATCGAGACGCAGAATGGAGTCCACGTGATGGCGGACGCCTTGCCTCTTTCCAACCGCTTTACCGAATCTGTCTACGTCAATGCGGCCGACCTTTGCCACGCGGTAAAGGAGCTTGCGAAGGAAGCGCATATCGGCCTCTGGGTCGACCAGGGCAAGCTCTATCTCGGCGCCTACTACAACGACGAGTTCGAAGGTTTCGAATTGGAGTGCGGCTTCGCTCCAGCCAAGGAGTTTACCCCGGACGGGGAGAACGAGTACGATACCTCAATCGAGATTGACCAGGCGAGCTTCAATACAATCCTCGACGCGGTGTACGAGTTCGAATGGGTTGAAATCTACCGGATGAAGAACACGGTGTCGTTCCGTACAGGAAACGACAAGTGTACCATCGCCACGGTGATGCAGAATCAGGTCCGTACCGATGACATCCTCCCCGATCTCAGCGTAAGGATTCCGGCAAAGGTGTTCAAGACTCTCCCGCTGGTCAACGCGCTTGACGACGGCATCGCCATGTCCGTAACGCTGAAGATGAACACCAAGTATCACGTGATGAAAATCGAGGGGCAGTATTCCCACCTGTTCTGCCAGTTCTCCGAAGGCCAGCTGAAGACGTTCAACAATGACGGCATGTCCCGCCAGTTCACCATTATGTCCGACGCGATTGCCGCCGCTATTGGAACCTATTTCAACATACATAGCACCGACCCGACTGGCCTTGTCCGTCTCTACGCGGTCAACGACGGTTTGCTCGGCATCGAGACGGTAGACAAGTCCAGAATGGACATCAACCTGACCGTCGGCAACGTCACGATTGACAATATCGATATGTCCCTGCAGATGCCGATGGATGTGCTGACGATGATGATTCGAAATTCCGGATGCCCGAAGCTCGACTTCCTCTACAACAAGGAAGCTGGCCGTGTGATGATGGCTTACGGCAACGGCTACTTCCTCCGCAAGTGTTGCTACCAGGCATAGATGAGAATGGCCGGTGAGAGCCGGCCTTCTGTTAAGCGTTTTCAATCGGCTCGGACTCGTCCGGGCCGTTTTCTTTCGGTGGCTCGGGCGGTGTCTCTGCGTTTACTTCGTCGCTGGATTCGACGTCGCCGTCGGCTATTTCCTCCAATTCGTCCATGCCTAGCGGGGCAAGGTCCTCCTCAGGCTGTTCCGGATTGTTCGCGTTGATCTGGTCGATATCCGCCTGTACTTGCTGGAACACGTCCTGCTCGGCTGGTGGAAACAGGTCGAACTCCCCGTTGTTGGAATCCGCGAACGGGTCCTGCTCTGGAGTAGTAAGCTCGTCGTAGGTGATCTCGTCGGATTCTTCCTGCTTCTCCCCGTTCTTGTAGATATCGAGAAGTTTGTCGAACGCCATATCGCGGATAGTCTCGCCGATGTCCTTGCCGTCCATCGAGTTCGGGGGATTCTTCATAAGTTCGTCGGCGGCTACGCGCTCCTGCTCGCCGAGCTCGACCTTTATCTCATTGAAGTCCTTGCCGGACGCATCCTTGAGCGTCTGCATGTACTTCGGCTGGTTGCTGGTTAGGACGGTCGTGGTCTCCGGCGTCAGCAGGGTCTTGTCGTATGTTCCGTTGAATGGCAAGGTCATAATTAGTCACCTGGTTGTCTTGTTGTAGTTTATCGGGCGACGGTTTTTTGGCCACCTAATAAACTCAAAATTAAACGAACATTTTCAGAGGTACCCAATGTTCCACATTTGCGACGAAGAGAATTTTAAGGGTCTGATCGATAAGGTTGCAGCTGAACCCATCGACGAAGAACCTTACAACATCGTCCGCGACCCGAAGCCCGTTGTAGAGACGGTCTGTACTTTTGATGGAGTGCCGATCAATCTCGAGAGCTGGACGAAGGGTGGCGGTGTAGCGGAAGACTCCGCAAAGGTCGGCAAGGCCAAGACCGCCCCAGATGCCAAGCTGGCGAAGTCCGCCGGCAAGACCGACGGGGAAAAGAAGGACGACGGCAAGGTCGTCGAGGAAGTCGTGGCCGACGACAAGAAAAAGAAGGACCAGGTCGTTGAAGTAGACGCGAGCGTCGAGGTCAAGGCCGAGGACGCCCCGTCCGTCGGAAAGGGCAGTAATTTTGACTCTGTCGCGAAATCCGCCAAGACCTCCCAGGAAACCGAGGCCAAGTCCAACAAGAAGTTTGAGAAATGTTGCGACGATCAGAAGCGTATCGACATCTTCAAGGAAGGCGTGCGTAAGCTTGGTGTTGATTCCAAGACCAAGGCCGATGCCGACAATGTCCTGAAGGAGTTCGACAAGCTTATGAAGAAGTAATCGGTATTCCATAGCCGTCTTAGCCGACGGAATCTCTCTACCGCCGAAAGGCGGTTTTTTTGCCCAATTTTCCCAAAATTGCAATTCAAACTCCCTTTTTCTACCTTCGTCCCGAGGAAACCCCTTATGCCCGTAACGAATGAATCAGTGACCAAGAACGTGAGGCCGATGTACAGGTCGGTCTACCACGACACGGCGAACGACCGCATGTACATATGGTACGTGGACGGCTCGTTTGACGCGGTTCCGGTCAAGCACCAGTTCTACACGACGCAAAAGGGGCAGTACGACGCCATAGAGTGCGGGATGAAGAACATCTGGGGCGAGGAGGTCTACAGGGTAGATGTTCCGAAACGATCCGGTCTCTCCGCGTACGAATTTGAAAAACGAATCAAGCAGGAGCACGAGGGGTCGGACAACAACCTCGCCGAGATTGATATCGACCCGAGATGCCGATTCCTGCAGTCTCACTACGCCGACACGGGCATGATGCACCCGAACATGGATGACATCAACCTGTGCTTTATGGATATCGAGAACGCCACGACCGGCCGATTCTCCGCGCCCCTAGAGGCCTTGTACCCAATTAACGTCGTCACGCTTTCTTTTTCCAAGGATAAACGACGATACACGTTCGGCCTGAAGCGGGATATCGACGACGAGACCAAAGAATTTTTCCGATCCAAGAACTGTACCTATACAATCTGTTCCGACGAGGCCGACCTTATATCGAAGGTAATGTATTGTATCGGGTCCAACGACGTGGACATCCTGTCCGGTTGGAATTTCGAGTACGATACCGTTTACATGGCCACGCGCATAAAGAAGCTCAACGAGAACCTTCCGCGTTCCAGCCAGCTATCGCTTGACCTTATGTCGAGGATGCGCGGTCAGAACAAGCACGCGTATATCAATAAGGAAAACCAGCTAGTCATCAACGGCACCGAGGTCATTGACTTCCTCGCGCTGTACAAGAAGTATACGTTTTCCGAAGAATCTTCCTACAAGCTTGACTATATCGGTGGCAAGGTCGCCGGACAGCATAAGGCCCCGCTTCCCGACGGCTACCAGTCGTGGATTAATCACTGGTCCATGTATGTGAAGTACAACTTCATCGACGTCGAAATTCTGGAAATGCTCAACGAGAACACCCAGATGTTCCGGCTCGCCGTCACGTCGTCTGCCGCTGCACGTGTCCCGTTTTCTTTCGTATTTGCTTCCAAGAAGATGCTGACCGGCTTCATGCTGGACCACCTGCATCATACAAACCGCGTTTTTCCTCCCTATCGTACCCAGCACAAGGAAGAGTTTCCTGGTGCGTTCGTGTATTCCGTCCCCGGCTACAAGGAATATCTAGTATCGTACGACTACCGGTCGCTATACCCGTCGATTATGATGACTTTCAATACGTCGCCTGAGATGAAGGTGACGTTCCCGATAGACTACGTCCTTACCGACGAAGAGCGGGAGAACCTTATCAAGAGTCCGTGGGACCATAACGGCAAGTATCAGGTGTATTACAGGAAGGACCGCGTCGGCGTTGTTCCCGAAGTGACTAGGTTGCTGTTCGATGGCCGTTCGGAACTCAAGAAGCAGATGAAGAAGGCCAAGAAAGCCGGCAACAAGGAACAGGCGGCTGTCTTCGACATGATGCAGAAGGTGTACAAGGTTTTAGGAAACTCTCTCTACGGCCTGCTCGGTTCCGAACATTTTGCCCTATACGATGTTGACAATGCGGCGTCCATTACGGCATACGGCCAGCGTCTCATCAAGTTCACCATCGAGTGCCTCGCCGAGTACATCAACAACGACCTGAGCACGGACGACCGGTTCTACAACGTGTTCGGTTATCGTCCCGAAATCGACCCGAAGATGGTCGGCACGTTCGAAGATTCCGAAGGCGAGGTAAACTATCGCCGTATGAGCCATGGCGATACCGACTCGTTCTTCGTCCACTTTGGCGATATCTACGAGCCGTTCCGGCAACGGCAGGGCACGGGTACGTCGGTATTCGTGTTCAAGAAGAACGAGATGATTACAAAGAAGGAGTTCGATTCGGAGCACGAACTCGACTCGAAGAAGTTCTTTAACAAGATGTGCCTCGAGTATGGTGGCGACTCGTGGCGGTCGGCCGATATGAGGACTCCGGACGAAAAGACCGGATTTACCAAGTGTCAAATCACGTTCGCCGACGGTATATATTTCTCTGGCGAGTACAGGGTTATTTACAACCGATACCGGCTCACCGACTTCTGCAGAATCCTCGACGCGTGTATCCTTGAGGAGGAGCTGGACAAGTATATGCTGGCCTATGCCAACAAGTGGAACTACCTCACCAATGAGCTGTTCCTCAAGCGGGAAAAGTGCATATACAAGGCCATCGTTACCGCAAAAAAGAAATACATCTGCCTGGTCGAGAGTATGGAAGACATCGTGTATCTCGACCAAGGACACAAGGATGACGAGGGCAAGTGGGTCAAGGGCGACCTGTCAGTCAAGCCGGAATATGCGATTACCGGTCTCGAACTCGTGCGCAGCTCTACAGCCATGTTCGGTCGCGACCGTATGATGGAAATGGTGAACTTGATGATGGACGGTCTCGACCGCAACAAGGTCCGCGCCCGCCTCCTAGAGATGAAGAAGGAATTCTTCGATGCCGTTAATGAGGGCAACATCAACTATATCGCCTGTCCGAGCGGTGTCAAGACTTGTCCGCCCCCGTTCGAAGTCCTCGAGAAGATGACGACTGAGCAAAAGCTCGAGAATAAGTATGAATGGCGATGCCAGGGAGCGTCCGTCTGGAATTACCTGATCCTGCATGACCCGGAACTATCGAAGCATACCTATGAGCCGGTTGCCGCCGGTTCGAAGATCAGATTCATCAAGAAGGCCGACAACCTGTTCGGCGTGTCGATTATCTGCTACACCGGTGATGAATGCCCGAAAAGGTTACTTGAGATATTCCATCCCGACTGGGAAGAACACTGGAAGACCAGCGTTGCACAGATTCTCGGACGACTTTTTGATGCAGTCGGTTGGGACGAACAGCTCGAATATGACGAAAGCGATTTTATAATGGATTACCTATGATTAAGTTTCTGAAGAAAATAATTGAAAAGATTGCGCTAGTGCCGGTGTGTTGGCGGAACCGGCGCATCGTCGCGAAGTACCCGTTCCTAAAGTGTTATTCGGCGGATCCCGACGATTTCAGTTGGACCCAGCTGGACTACCTGCCCGTGGGCTGGCGACGTGTCGTTCTTGATTACATGAAACGACTGCGCGACATTCTTGTCAAATACAACGAGCTTTACAATTTCAAGATTGTCGAGGTCAAGGAAAAGTGGGGAGTCGCGTGTATCTATCATGCGGGCCTGTACAGCGGAGACTGCGACAACGAGGTCGACGTACTGATGGCCGAACTGTCGAGGGAGACTTCGAAGGTATGTTGCTACTGCGGAAAACCCGCCACCGTGCATTCCGTTGGCTACATTCTTCCATTCTGCGACAAGTGCGCACGGAAGACGAAGTTCAAGGTGAAACCTCTTTCAGAGAACTAGGAGCCGGCCGTGGCAGTGTCAGCAGAGACGTTTTCGGGGAACTGGTTGCCCATGATTCCGAGGGATGTGCGCCCCGCTTCCGGATGCAGTGCCGATTTCGCACCCTGCTTCGCCGCGTGCGACTTCGCTAGGATTTCGTCGGAAACCGTCTGTTTGTCGAAGTATTCGTTCTCGTCGAGCTCGTCGGTGCAACAACCCGGCTGTGGGATCGCTTGCGGGGGGTTGACGTCGGAACAGACCTGCTCGTACAGCTTCTTTGCGGCACGGCCACTTGCGCGGTCGATACTGGAAACAAAATCATAAAACACATTAGACATACTAGGAGTTTATTATGGTAAATCTGGGAAATTTCGAAGATGAAGATGGCATCGGAGCTGCCGTCAAGAAAAACGAGCCATGGACTAAGAAGTACGCGGCTCACGACCTTGATGGGCTTGTGTTGCCTACCGAGATTCGCGACGAGATCGAGTTCGCGATGAAGGAGAACAGCTTTACCGATTATATCTTCCATTCCGGTGCTCCAGGCACCGGCAAGTCCTCTCTGGCAAAGGTCATCCCCGAGATGCTGGGGGTCGACTACAAGTTCTTCAAGTGTACGAAGGATGCCGAGATCATGGCCGACATCGAGGAGTTCATCATGTACGGCTCCAGCGACGGCAAGCCGAGATTCATTATTATCGACGAGGCCGATAAGCCGAAGGACGCGGACAGAATGTTCCGCTTCCTGCAGGCGACCATTTCCGAGGACACCCGTACCGTCAGGTTCATCCTCACGATGAACGATTTCCATCGTATGCCCGACGCGATGATTTCCCGTTGCCACGCGATCGAGTTCGTCGTCCCGTCTCTCGAGGAGAGCGACTACAAGAACAGACTTTACGCCCACCTGATGAAGATAGCGAAGGCGGAAACCGAACCGTACGGCGGCATCGTCGAGAAGAATACGATCATCAGCCTTATCAAGCAGTACTTTCCTGATATCCGTCAGATGATTGTCTGCATGCAGTCCATCTTTAACCGGAACAAGGGAAGCATTAAGGGTGACCTTCCGCAGGTCAGCGGTGACCTCATCAAGACCATCTACGATATGACCATTAATTGCCAGCATCTCGACCTCTATCACTACATCACGGCCAATGTGAAGTTCCCGCGAAGCATCTACAGCCCGTTCGGCCGTTATTTCGTGGATCACATCACGGAGAAGTTCCCTCCGTCCATCCTGATTCCGTTTGGTATCAAGCTGGCCGATTATCAGGACAAGGCCTCCCATTCCGTGGACCAGATGTTCAACCTCTGGGGATTCCTGCTCAACCTGATGCAGATTCTCCAGACGGCCAAGAAAGAGGCTGCCAATGGCGTTCGACCATAAAAAATTCATTATGGACAGGGTCGCCGGAAACCCGGTGACGGCGGCAGATATTGTCGATTTCGACACGTTCGCCGCCATATACACGCTTTCTATGACGCCTGCCCTGACGAACATTGCCAACGCCCTGAACACCATCGAGTTCACGAAGCTACCCAAGCACGTCCAAGCGAAGGTGTTCGAGGGGTTCAACAAGATGCCCATCAGCGACGGGTACATACGCGCCTACCCTTCGGAAATCAATGCCGTGAACGAGCGTCGCGAGCTTATCATGGACACCTACGACGTATCGATGACCGAGGCCGACATGCTTTACCGATACGGCCTTGTCGACATGAAGCTCCTGAAGGAGTATCACGACTACCGTTTCGAGGGTATCTTGCCGAAGACGAAGCGCACCACGAAGGTGAAGAAGGAAAAATAGGATGGCTAACTGGACGAAGACAAGCGATTCCGTGCCGGCCCACCGGAACGCGGTCGCTATATTTCCTCCGTGGCAGGGGCATGAGTTTGCCTGTTGGAACGAGTATGAACAATGCTGGGACGGCGATGACGGCGACGATTTCTTGTGCCACAAGAGTGCCGTGTTCTGCTGGTACGAAATTCCCGAGGTCCCGGCCGAACTGAAGGCCGAATATTCAGCAGGCGATATATGCCCGAAGACATAAAGCTAGTGATGGATACGTTTCATGTCGACGAGGAAAAGGCGCAGATGATGATTGACGCGGGCCTGAATGTCGACTATATGAAAAACGGCTTCAAGGAAACCATTGAAGCCGAAACGAATCTTGGTGACAAGCTGAAAACTATGGACGAGTCCGTCCGGTCATCACTTGAGCAGGCTGCCAAGTTTGAGAAGGACTTTGAATAGGTTCTGGGCGTCGCCTTCGCCCCCTTCGTCGGATTCCGGTTCGGCGGGCCTGTAGTTCCCGTCTTCGTCCAGTTCGATTGCCCCCTGTGCGTCGACGTCGCCGGCCACGTCCAGCTTTTCGGTGGCATCTTCCGTATTTTCCTCGTTGGGCTCCATTTCGGGGGTCTTTTCTTCTTTCTTGCCCGTCCCGTCGTCGACGAACGGGCTTTCCTTTTCCTCTTCCTCGCCTTCCATCTTCAGCGCGGATTCGGCGTAGCGCTCGAACAGGTCGAGTAGTTGCAGATTCTTTTCCTGCCCCTCGAAGGCGCCTTCCCCTGCGGCGAAGTCGTACAGGTGCTCGGCCACGGTCTTCCCGTCAAGGTCCCGCTCGTACCAGGCGTTGCCCGGTTCGGTATTTTCGGTATCGCCCGGGACGGTGACGGCGTTGTAGTTCATGTCCTTTTGGAGAAGCTGCCGGAGGAAGTCGTAGTCTATCATTTCCGTCATACGGCCCAGTGCGGCGTCCACGAGGCACTTCAGAACGCAGTCGTCATTGGAGTCTTTGGCGGTGAGCACGATTGGGTCGATCATCAGGAGCTCGGGAAGCTTGTGGGCGGCCCAGATGTGTAGCTGTGTAGTCCAGTCTCGGTCGGAAGTGCGGAGAGGCTGTACAAACTGCATCGGGAACTTCAGCAGGGCACGCCTCGCGTCGGGCGATATGAGCTGTGCTTTCTTGTTCATGCTCGTCTGGAACGACTCGATGACGGCCCGGTCGTCCGGACGGGCAGCCTTGAGCTCGTTTAACTTGAAGTTCATAATCCTGTAAAAATTCGCCGTTTCCGCCATGTCGGAGCCGTATGGGTACTTGCTAACCGCAGTTTATCGGTTTTTGAGCGAAAAAACGTGACCACTCCATAAACTTTGATGAAACAAACGTACCATGAGGTATAAATATGGGAACTAAGATGGGTTTTCCGCCTGGTGTACGCATCCAGCTGAGGGACAACTCCGCATACTCGGTGGAAACGAGTCCGTTTACTACCGCCGGTATCGTCGGTTTTGCCTCGAAGGGTGAACTGAACAAGATCATCCAGGTGAACTCGACGGCCGAACAGGACGCGAAGCTGGGTTACGGCTATCAGAGTTACAAGTACAACCAGGGTATGTACGCTGCCCGTGCTGTGCTCGACGCCGGTGGCGTTGTCGAGTTCGTGCGTCCATACGGCGAGGAAATCGACCGTACTGACCCGCGCAAGCGCGACTTGAAGACGGACGCCTTCGTGGTGACGTTCGACAAGAATGCCGGCCAGCAAGTCGAGGGCGGTGCGTATGAAAACGAGGCTAACCAGAACTCGTTCAGAATCGAACACTTCGCTTCGACCCGCTACAAGACCGACGGGGCGTCTTCGTATGGCTTGACCCGCAAGATCAACAATATTTCCGAAGCTATCGTTTCCGGAAACAACGTTGTCTTTGGTCTCACGGCTTCCGAAGATTTCGCTGACAGCCCCAAGGCTCGTAAGTGGGACGGCTCTCATTGCACCGACATGGTGCTCTTCTCGATTCTGAATCGCGATCCGAGCTATGCTTACCGCGCTTATGACCGCTTTGAAGTTGTCGGTACTCCCAAGTACACCGACAGCACTACGGTACAGGCTACGCTTTCCTCTAACCCGACCTTCGTGATTGGTGACGAAGTTCTCCTTCCTGCTACGGGCGGTAGAAACAGCGCCGTCGACCTGAAGGCCGAAGTGGTTGACATTGTCAACGAGCGCGACATCACTTTGAAAATTCAAGTGGATGGGACAAGCAATCCTCCGGCTCCGCAGTATTTCTCCGCTGTTATCTTCTCTCCGGACCAGGCGACTGCCATTGAAGATGGTTTTGACTATATGAACATCAAGACCGCTGTTGCTGGTCAGGGTGTCAAGAAGTTTGACGCAATTCAGTGGGGCGTAACCGGTGGAAGCCTTGTCGCTTTTGATCTGGGCTTGATTAAGACCGGAACCGCATTTACTTTCAAGAACAAGAACGGAAACGATATTGACATCCGTCTGTGGAAGGCCTCTCAGGTAACCGCAACCGTTACGGTGGATGGCGATAACCTGAAAATTGCCGCTACTGGTGCCGAATTTGCCGAAGGCGATGTGCTGTCCTTGGGTTACAACGACGTTATGTATACCGACCTGTTCGTAAAGGCGATTGACGAAGGCGTAGCCGTTGTTGACAAGCCTCGCGAATTTAGTGTCGGAACCGGCACCGCCAAGGTGACCATTTCGGAGTGCTCCGAGGTTACGTTCTATGCCGATGTAACGAACGCTGCTTGCTGGAAGGACGTGGCCGACGCAGTTGTCAAGGTTCTGAACAGTTCCTCGATTGGTTTCGCAAAAACCGCTGTTGTCAATGACATCAATGTTGCTGAAGGCGATGTGTTTATTGTTGACCCGAGTGCCGCATTTGATTACGCCATCGGTGACAAGGTGATCGCCGTTCTTGGTAGTGATGACGAAGCGACCGTGAACGACGCCATACTCTCCGCCAAGTTGGAAGTAACCGACGTCAATACATTCAATGGTACGATTAAGGTTAATGTAGCGCACAATGTGACCATCCCGGAAGGCGTGAGGGTGCAACTCCTTAACTTGTCGACGACTTCCGCCGTTGCATACAACGCGGTTGTATCGGCAATGGATGTTGAACGCGGTACTGCTGTTCCCAAGACTGTAACGATTCCAGAAGGTCAGACTAGCGCAACTACCACACTTAGCGCAACCGCTGGTTATACGCGGTATGCGTTGGTGCCTTCTCCAGACACGGCAACTGCTACTTGGAATGGAACTGATACGTTGACGGTTTCGATTGCCGAAGCGGCTGGTGTTGGTGGTACGGAAGTTACCGTTACCGCAACCCCTGAACGTGATGTCGTTCGTGATATGGTTACTACGTATATCGTGTCGAGCTACACGATGTATGTCAACCCGACCGAACAGATCGAAAGCGTTGTTGTAGAGAACACCCCGAATGCGTTGGATGCCTTCACTACACACAAGGCTCTTTGGAACATTGACGTGGAGAAGTCCAAGAAGGTCCTCGCCGACGGCGATATAGGTGCTACCTTCCTCGGGCTCGGCCTTGCCAAGACGAGCTACCTGGACGTCGATTTTGACAACAACCCGCGCCAGGTCTATGTACTGACCGACGAAGGTGTCAACATTGCACGTATGTACCTCTCGATTCGTTACCGCTTCAACGGAAAAGTCTACGAGTTTGACGGAACTATCATCCCGTACAGCACTTCTTCCCGTATCCAGCTCGGCATCAAGTATGCGGCTGATTATGAGCTCACCAACAGCGGGCTCGAGTTCGTGCTGAACGATTCTGGAGTCCTCGAGTACTTCCTCGAGAACAGCTCCTACGACCTGTCCCAGTCGCTCATCGGCGGAACGCTGAACGGCTCCGTGACTTGCGTTGCCTACAACGAAAATGACCCGGCCATCAAGTATGACGCGGTTTGGTCCTACAACCCGCTCAACAACCGCTCCGGCAGCACTCTCTCCGCCGTGTGGAACCTCTTCCTCAATAAGGACGGTTCCGACGTGGATATGCTCGTCGCCGCCGGTATGGCCATCAATAATCCGTTCATGAACAAGATTGAGACGCTGAATACCCAGGTTATGCAGGCGATGTTGAATGTCTGCGAGGCCCGTAAGGACTGCTTCGCTCTCTTCGACGCCGTTTCCGAACCTGATATCGAAAAGGCTATCAAGAAGGATATGGATGCGGATGGATTTGTGTCTACCATTGGCCGTTGGGGATTCATCTACGACGGACGTGGCCTCGTCATGGATTCGGTGTACACGAACGGTGAAGCCGAAATCATGAAGTCCATCCAGCTTGCGTCCATCATTACCGGCAACCGCCAGTCCGGCGTTTACTGGCAACCGCCTAGCGGTTACGACCAGGCGCCAGTTCCGTCCGCTTGGGGCACGAAGGAAAAGTACACCCGTACCTATAGCGCCGAGGACAAGAACTGCGACGTTGGCCGCCTGAACGATATACACGTCAACGCTACCCGCGTGAACCGCGAGGGAATGATTATCTGGGGCGATTTTACCATGCAGATGGAAGATACCGCATTCAATCAGGCCCACGTGACCATGCTCGTTGCCGGAATCCACAAGTCGTTCTATAAGTACCTCGACCACAAGGTGTTCCGCCTCAACACGACCAATCTCCGTGCCCAGATCACGTCCGACCTGCAGGGTCGCCTGAACGTGATTAAGCGCGGCAACCCGCAGGGATTGGTCGATGGAAAGGTGATTTGTGATGATACCAACAACACTCCGGACATTGTCGAACAGAACTTCCTCATCGTCGATGTGAAGCTTTTGCCGACAAAGAGCGCCCGCTGGATCATCCTCCGTACCTCGGTCGAATCTACCCAGAACGGAAACAAGATTTCCACCGAAATCATCATGGGTTAATAAAGGAGGTTCATCATGGCACTTAGTGAAGAACAAAAAAAGAAGGTCTTCTGGGCTGGCGCGATTGACCACCTCGTTGACCCGGTGCGAAGCACCCGCTGGCGCATGGTCGTACCGACGGATATTTTCCATCTTGTCGGCGTGAACTGCACGAACGGCGTTCATTTCGGTAAGGAAGGCGGCGAGGACGAGTACGCCCTGCACGTGCAGGGTGGTGCCAAGATTCCGGCCGTGAAGATCAAGGATGCCGCGATTAAGTACATGGGTTTCGAGAAGTTCTTCCCTGTTCAGCAGGACGGACTCGCCGGAACCATGGACATCAAGGTGTTGCTCTTGGAAGACATGCGTGCGTTCGAGATGATGCTCGCCTGGAACCAGACTTGCTTCAACCAGGGTATCCTTTCCAATACCGGTACGAACGACGCCATCCACGAGTCCGACCGTACGGCGAACGAAGGCAACAACCACATCAACCTGGGTCTCGGACAGCAGGAGAACCACAACAACACCTACGCGGGTCTGTTGCGCAACGCCTCCGTCCGTCTCGAGCTCTACGACTGGATGTACGGTAACGTCATCCTGAGCGTCCTGCTCGTGAACTGCTGGCCGAAGAACGTCGACGCGTCCAGCTTCGCCCTCGACTACGAGAACGCGAAACTCGGTACCTTCAACGTCCAGTTCCGTTACGACCGCTTCAACCTTTACATCCCGCCTGGATATAAGGTCATCTAGCGGACTAGCAAGAACAATTAAAACGGCGCCTTCGGGTGCCGTTTTTCGTGTTTTTGGAGAAATTTGCACTATAAACTGGTATTTACTATTCTTGAACTGACTATGAAGTGCGAAGTACGCGATCCGGAAAACATCACGCCCGTGTCCAGCAAGGATATCGGGGCGATGCGCCGTTACGTGTCCAAGGCTATATCGATGACCGATTCCAAGGGACGGCACGACATCGCTACGCTGCTGGACAACACGGCCTACTGCATGGGCGAGGGTTCCGTGATAATGCTGACGCTGATGTTCCAGGAGCGACTGAAGCTTGCCGTACTGGAATATCTGCTCAGGAATGCGCAACGCAACAAGTATATGGCCAGTATGAATATGAAGTACGGTATCGGCCTGATGGACAAGGGGGAACCCGCTGCCCGAAAGATGAACGTCGCCGAACTGAAGCAGAAGATTAAGAGGGTGGAACGTTTCATCGAGTTCCTTGACCCGTCTCTGAAGAGGATTCTCTCGTACCCGAAGGATGCTGACTACTTGATTTCCAAGTCGAAGCCCGGCAGGGAAATCGGCGAGATACTGTATATAAACAGCTAGGAGTTTTTATTATGGATTCTACGATTCCGGAAGAACTTGTCAATAACAACGCGAATCAGCTCATCGATGACGAGGAGATCAAGAAACTCCGCGACTTCATGACGCAGACGTTGAAGAGTACTGACGATAAGGGAAAGCCGGACATGGAGCGCATTCGGGACAATTCCGCCTTCAATATGGGCGACAACGCTTTCGAGATTACCGGCCTCCTGTTCCAGGAAAGCATAAAGCTGGAGACTATGGAAGCCCAGTTGAGGGAGCTGATGGGGGTGAAGTACGATACGCTGATGAATACGAGGCTGGGATGGTCGCCGACCAACGAGGGAATCCGTATAATGCTCGAGGGCGACGAGGACGTGTCGAAGCTTATGCTTGAAGTGGCGAAGCAGAGCCTATATGTCAAGCTGCTGTCGACATCGCAGGAAATCATTCGTTTCTATCCGAAGAACGCCCAGTGCCTGATTAATGTGGCATCGTACGGAAAGGAAATCGGCAAGATTCTGTAAGGTAAATGTATGGAAACTGTATTAATCGGTATAGCCATAGACGTCGCGTTCGCAATAGTGGCGTACTTATGCAAGGATATGTTCACCAAGGTGAGGGCGTGGTGGCGTACCCAAGGGTCGACTAGCATCACAATCCCGACTTCGTGCGACCGGACACATAACGACGTTCACAAGGCTGACCAAGGCGAACCCGTCGACGTAGAGAAGGTCGTCGAGAAGGCGGAGCGTGTCCTAATGAACAGAGTTCCTGGGCTGGCTACGAATATATTGAATAGTATTGCTAGATCCTACGGGGCGTGCGTTTGCGACCAGCACGTGCTGAAACTGGGTAAACCCGGAGACATTGTCGGCGTTGTAGACAATCCGTGGGAAACTCCCAGGGGCATTCCTTTTGAAAATAATATGTGGTCTCAGGGTTGCTCGTTCGAGGTCGACTCGTCGAGGTCTGTACCGAATTCCGGGTTACCGTCTCTATCGTTCGAGTCTGGTGCGTTAGCATTGGATACGCCGAATCGGATGGCCGAATACGTGCAAGCGACAATCAACAATAAGCGACGCTGGTTAGCGGAGCGCAAGGCGGAAGAGCGGGCAAAAATGGGTAAAGTGATGCACAAGTGGAATGCAGTGTTGGAGTGATTATGGCCGATACAGTAGATCCGAATTCTTTTTTTAGCCTATCGAAGGTAGGCGTACAACCGACCCAGAAACCGTCCGGAGATAATGTTTTCGGCGCTTTCGAGCATCATCTCAACCTTCCGAGCGGTTCGACGAAGGACGCTCTCGACAGTGCCAAGAGTCTGATCGCGCAGTCTAATGCGCTCGTCCAGCAGAACCAGGAACTTGATTACAAGGAATCGAAGTTTGACGAGTTGGAAGCCGACGACATCAACGATGACCTGCTCCGTAAAGACCGCGCACGAATCCGCAAGGAGGCGCACGAGCTCTACGACCTTAACAAGAACCTCCTGATGAACCTCTACACCCGCCTCAACTCGCAGGTTGACCCGAGCGACAAGATGTGGGCTGCGGTCGCGAGCATGATTTCCGCCCTCAGCAATTCGCTTACGGGCCTAAACAAGATGACGAAGGAGTTCCGCGAGGAAACGGAGCACGATACGGAGAAGCGCATTCTTGCCGGCGAAATTTCTGAAAATGATACACAGGAATACGATATGTCGCCGACCCAGGCCAACAAGCTTATCGACGCATGGACTGCGGAGAGCGAGGAGAAAATCCAGCAGGAACTTAAAGAAATGGCCGAGCGCAACGAGAAGACCCTGATCGAGAACCACATCAAAGAAACCGAGCAGAAATTGCTCGAACAGGAAAAGAAATAATGAAGATTGCAATAGTAGGAGATCTCCACCTTGGATTCACTTGCCGCAAGGGGCCGATTATGTCGGCCGTCGTCAAGGGGCAGTACGCTTATATCGACGCTATGATAGCTGAATGGAAGGCTCTCGGCGTGGAACGGGTCGTTTTCCTTGGTGACATTTTTACCAACGAGGCTTTCATCACCACGGATGTTCTGGATTATGCTCTCAGGCTTTTCCGTGACAAGCTGGCCGACTTCAAGGTTCACATCATTGCGGGAAATCACGATATGCGCTACGTCGACAGCGCCGACGTGTGCTCAATTAGTTTCCTCGGCGCGTTGCCCAATGTCAGCGTTTACGTGAACAGCGTCGGTGTCGAGAAGTTCGACGGCAAAACTTGGTATTTTGTTCCTTGGGTATTGCCGGCGAACATGGACAACGTATCCAAGTGGTTCGTCAAGATGTCGAGGGGCGACATATCAAATAGGGTTATTGTCGGCCATTTCGACATAGTCGGGGCCAATATGGGCGCCGGTAACGTCGCGAAGGTCGGGTTTGACCCGAAACGCCTGCTTAATGCCGCCGAGTGGACTTTCTCTGGGCATTACCATGTCCCGTCCGAGATGTCCAGCGACGGGGACGACGGCAAGGTTTCCCGCCTGCTCTACACGGGTTCTCCCTATCATATGAGCTTCTCGCATATCGGAACCGACTGCGGTTATTACTTGATGGATGGCGATAAGCTGGAATTTCACGAGAACAAGGTATCGCCTAGATTTATTTCGGTCAAGGACACGGAACTCGACTCGTTACCGGATGACCTGTCTTCGTGCATAGTCAAGTTCTCCGCCGATTCCGCACAGTCTGCGGACGCGTTGTCCGACATGAAGCTGCGCATTTCGTCCAAGAACCCGGTCTACATTGACCAGGCCTATTACGGCGAGGACGGCAATATCGTCGATACCACCGAGGAGGTGGACGAGGAAGAAGCGAGGCGCATAATGTCGGCTACGTCCGTCGAGATGGCCGAAATGTATATGGACAAGTATCCAGACATCTTGCCGAAGCTTAACGACGCCACGGCTGACCCGAAGCAGAAAATCGTAAGCATGCTTACCGAATACGACGCTAAATAATCAATTTGAACTAATTTGAGGTTAAAACCAATTGCAGATGGATATGAAGCAACTGAATATTCAGAAACAGATCGATGAATTTGTCGCGACTGCGTTCACGGGGAAACTGTCGTTCAACATCCTCCTGATTTCAGACGAGGATTCCCGTCTTTCGATTCTTCGTGGCTATAATGCCTTCAGCTATGTCAAGAAGGCTTTCTCTTCGCTGGGCGTCAGCATCAACATCACTTCGATGGGAAGCGCGGACTTCTGCCGTAACGATCCGGACATCACGAAATTCGACGTGGTCTGGATTGACAACGTCGAGAACGCGAAAATGACTTTCAATATCGCTGACAAGCTGGATGACTATGCGTCTTCCCTCGTCGGCACCAATGTGTTCGAGCTTGACGAGGAAAACCAGGCGCTTGCCCGCAAGTTGCGTTCTCTTCATCTCCGTGTCATCTACGCGCTCGACGAGTTCGTCTGGAACGCGCCGGCTGGCCGTCAGAAGAAAATTGGAGAATGCCTCCTTATCGAGGACGCCTTGTACATGTCCGACATTATCGTCGTGCCTACCCGCGAGCTCCAGCAGCTCCTGTTTGACTGCCATTTGGTGGACAGCGACAAGGACGTGGTTTCCATCCCGTCGTTCGTGAGCGACTGGTTCTATCCCGTCCACAAGATATTCAACCGCAGTTCCAACTACTCCACGTCCATCCGTACGCCGAAGATTCTCGTAAAGGGTGTCATCCTACCGAAAAACGTGCAGGAGTTCATCGTCCAGAACTACAAGGAATACAGCATCACCATCTGCAGCGTGGTTGACCTCCGTAAGGACATATACAAGCTTATTCAGGAAGGCAAGGTTTCTGTCCTCCAACACTGGGCGAGCCCGTTCCTCAAGAAGGAGAACCTCCTCGAGACTATGGCCTACGAGCGCGACTACGGCTTCGATTTCGTTATCAACACGGTACCACCCGATATATCCGAAGACCCGTACGAAATCGCCAACCTCGATACCGACTGCATCATAGCCGTCGCCGAGGGCGCCGTGGCGATTGCCGGGGTGAAGGACGCCAAGTTCTCCCCTGAAAGCCACATCTGCGTTGCCTGCGGTCTAGTGTACGGGAGCGAGGATCCGGCGAGCAACATCCGCGCACTGGTCGAGCGCTACCGCCGTTCCATCGACTGGGACACCGCTTACCAGAAACAGCGTCTCCTGCTCAACCAGCGCCTTGTTAGCAGCCAGAGTGTCGTCGGTGGCTATTTCCATGCGATGCTCGGTCGTACCTTGTCCAACAAGTACGCCAACCAGCTTAGCCAGATGGTGGCCAAGCAAAAGGCGTCGGCGAAGTAGTATGAAGTATTGGGTAGTTCGATACGACGTCAAGGGATTTGACGCGAATGCGGAACAGGGCTTGCACGACCTCAAAGTGCCGGCCCCTGCCATAATGAACGAAATTCCCTATGATGAACCCGCGCTGGCGCAGGAGGAGTGCGACCGGCTCGGAGCTGTAGAACCGGGCGAGACCATCGAGCTCGACCTGAAGAACGGAAAACATTACAAGGGGCCCCGGTACATATACCGTATCGGGAACTCCGACAAGTGAGGCTGACATGGACCCTTCTGTGAATTTGGCCAAGTATGACCAGGAAACGATTAACTACATGAAGGCTGCCAAGAGCATGATAGCCAACAATCACGGTATGGCGATTGACCGCGATCCGAAGGACATCATGAAGGAAAATAACGGCAAGTTGCGCGATGCGGCTAGAATCGTTAAGCGCAAGAAGGGGATGGTCCGCCAGAACACTGTACGCAATGTCCAGATGTCACGGATTCCCGAACAGGTCGCGCAGCCTGTGCAGACTGCACAGCCGAGCGATACGGCGATGACCGCCCAGGGATACGACCACTACATGGAAACGTTGATGGGGAGGTCGGGTTTCCCGCCCGTCGCCCAGCACAATGTCGAGCCGGCACAGGAACTATCCGAGATACCGGCCGAACCGATGCAGTCGCCCGAGCCCGTGCAGGAAGTTCCTCGCGTGCCGGACACGCCGCAACAGCCCATGTTCGCCCCGAGGGTCGCCGACCGCGTGGATGCGGACCGGTTCGCTCCGAGACAGATGGTTCCCCAGCAAGCGCAACAGGTGCCGCCTGTCGTGCATTACCCGCAGACAATGATGCAGGATGTGTTCCAGCGGGAGCCGGAATACAATCAGCGCCCATTGCAGCAGGCCTACCAGCAACCCGTTGCCCCGCAAACTCGTCCCGAATTTGTCGCCACGCCGCCTCGTCAGGTAGTGCCGGAACCGGTTCGGGATTTCGACGCGTTTACGGACGTGCGCGGGCTTCCTTCTACCGGTGCCGTCTACGGCTCGCCCATATCGGGGCAGGCTTTCAAGATGGTGGACCTGTTTATGTTGAACGACCTTGATTCGGAAAACTTGACGTCGGTGTTCAGCGAGATATTCGCACGTCGCCTGCGGGGTGTCTCTCCGGAAGACATCCTGTCGTGTGACGAGCCGTACTTGCTTCACTGGCTCAGGGCGTCCTCCTTCCCCGACCAGCCGTTACCAGGGATTGTCTGGTTCGAGTGCCCGGAGTGTCACAAGCGCAACGAGGCACCGCAGGGGAGCGACGGGTTCCCGGTGGGGTTCTACAACCTCAATTTCCGGATTCAGGGCAACGTAAACGAAATTCTCGCCAAGCACGCGCCGGGTTATTACGCGTTCAACCTTCCCGACGGCAGGGAGTGCGACGTGTACCTCCGCAGGCGCTATCACGCCAGACTTGTGGACGAGGCGTTGGCCGAGTACCGCAAGAGTATGGGGCACGAGATGCCGTCCTACTTGCAGGAAATCGTGAAGGTGGCCGTTATTCTCGAGATTCAGGAGTGCGAGGGGTTGAACGAGAAGATCAACTTCCTTTCCGATATGAACGTCCATGTCGCGACGAAGATGTTCGAGGAAATCAACAGCGCAAGCCTGATCACGCAGATTACCGCTAGTATGAAGTGTCCGAATTGCGGGAAGGAGGTGTTGGTCCACTATCCCTTTCGTCTCGAACAGTTTATTCCCAGTCTATGACAAGATTAAGCTGGTAAGGGACAAGTGTCTGGTGTCCGATATGCTCCATACGTCGGTGCTGGACTGCGAAAGGCTCTTCATACCGGAATTCCTCGAAATCAAGAAATACTGCGTTGAGAAATTCAACCAGCTCAATGGTGTCGAGGACGACGATTCAGGTTCGGAACTGGCGGGAATGCTGGGAAGGTGAGGTCGAAAGGCCCCACCTTTTTTTATAAACTACGATTAACTGATTTTGGGTAGCTGATGGCCACCGATATTGACTTGAAGTCGGCCGTAAAGGAAGGCGTTCTTGAAGGAATGGGCGCCGTGTTCGGCAGTATCGACGCGGCAAATGACCACGACGACCTTATCAAGTTCCATAACGAGGCGAACGGGATCGAGACCCCCGAAGAGGCCGTCCAGTCCCGTCTTAACTCGGTCATCGAGAACCAGCGCTCAATCATCGAACTATTCAGGACCTATAACGAGCGCACCTCCGGCGTGGAATCGTCCGGGGAACCCATAGGGCAGTCTGGATTCGCCCAGCAGGCAACTGCTTCCAGCCAGAACGGGATGTCCCTCGGCTTGGGCCTTTCTACGGGCTCCTTCATGGGGACGCCGGGTTCCATTCGTACCTACATCGTGAACCACGGCGTTGTAGTCGCTGATGGGGCGGGTATCGTTCAGGGAGGCTCTTCTGACATTGGCGCGGCCGAGACATCGGTTCCGGCTGCTTCACGTGACGATTCTGACCGGGTGTCTTACAAGGCGGGCATCGGCGATGCGACGGAACGGGAGAACGCTGCTCGATTCGACCAGGAAAAGCGAAACTACCAAGAGTACACGATGAAGCCGACGATGAGCAAGCTCTCGCAGGCCCTCGACAAGTATCTGGAACAGCAATCCGGCCCCGACAATGGGTCTGGTATGTTCGACTTCCTAGGCAAAGGACTCCTAGGCAAAGGATTAAGTGCCCTGATTGGTGGCCTGGGCGGGCTGGCCATCGGCTGGATTTCCGGTCTCAAGACGCAATGGATGAACGTGGGCAGGTCTTTTGTCAAGACGTTTAATTCTGCAGTCGGATGGCTCAAGGATACCAAGCTTGCCAAGAGTATGTCTGACTTGGGCAAGACGTTCAAGGGCGTGGTGTCCGGCATGAAGGACGCCGTCGTCGGTAAGTTCCGTGGAATCGCCAACACGGTCGAGTCCTCTCTGGGAAAGGTCAAGACGTCGTTCGTGAAGACGCTGTCGGGATGGAAGAGTGCAATTTCCGATAGTGTGATTGGAAAGGCTGCTGTCGCCGTCAAGGATGGCGTAGGCAAGATAATGGGCGGTGTTACCAAGGCTGTGAAGACTGCGGCTAGTGCCGTGGCTCATTCGCCGATAGTGAAGACGGGTGCAATGGCTGGAAAGTTTGCTATGGGCATTGGTAAGCGAATCCCTGTTGTCCAGGCTGCCGTCGGTCTGGCCGACACCGCCAAGAACACCTACGACGTGTTTAAAAAAGGCGGGGACATCAAGGACATCATGTCCACCGTTCTCGCCGGTACTACCGACGCCCTTGTCAACTCGCTCGCCGTACCCGAGATAATCGGCGCGGTTACGGGTGCCGTTCGCGGTGCCCGCAAGGACGGCCTGTCCGGAATGTTCAAGGGTGCAGGCGCCGGCATTATGAATGCCCATGACCCGAACAAGGTTACCATCGGGCAGGCGTTCGCCTCCGAGGTTGCCCATTGGTCGGGTAACGAGACCGAGACTACGAGACGGATGCGTACGGCGAATAAGTACGGGCTTACCAAGTCCGAAGTCGGCCTGAGCAACATCAACGGGAACGCGGGCGGTTTCGGCACGGCTGCTTCGCTTTATACCGGCGACCGAAAGCTTGCCGCCGGATCCACCGAGAATATGAACATGCCGAACGCGTCTACGGGTGACGAGGTATCGTCGAAGCGTATGAGCGACGAGGAGCGCATCAAGGAAACCGCCGACCTGTTCAAGGACAGTTTCATAGAGGCTCTGACTAGCGACGAGGTGAAACGTGTCAACGCGGAGCAGGCAAAGGCCGCCGGCGAGGCAATCAACACTTCTCTGATGGGGTAGCGTATGGCCAAGGGTAACCGTACTAACGAGTTGAAGAAATACAAGGTCAGGGTTGGGCACACGTCCGGCATGATGCGGGAAGCCCTGCCGAAGCCCAACGTCGTTCGCATACAGGTGCTGGATGGTCCGGCACGCCGTTCGTTCATGGGCGGGTTCCATAGCACGCTGGATGAGTTCAGGACGACTATGCAGGATGCCGTAGCGGCGGCGAGCCATTACAATATGTACGAGCCTTTCTACGGGATCCTCGATAGCTCCGAGGGTCAGAGGCCCAGCCTTAACGTGAGCGCCAAGTGGGCCGCGCAGAACGCGACCAAGAGCGGTTTCGCCATGATGAATACGCTTCTGACTTCTGAAGGGCAGGGCGGTATCGTTGGCCTGCTTCCTTTTATTGGCGGAAATCTTTCTGACAAGATAAATACGGCTCTTGGTACGATTGATAAGGTTGCCACGACATCAATGGGGTTCGCCGGCATGAACAACTACGCTACCGGTTCGACGACTATCAAGCAGTTCACTGGCACGACGATCGATGCCAATATGCCGCTCAAGTTCAAGTGGTACTTGCCTGAACAAGAACAGATGTGCCGTATATCGATTAAGCGTCTGATCACGATGGCTTACGTGCGCCCGATGGTTAAGGACGCGGCCACCATCGCGAACGGCATCATAAATGCCGTCGTCCAGACCGGGTCGTCCGTTTATGACGCTGTTACCGGCTCAATTACGGGATCCTACAACGAAGGCACGAGCAGCCAGAACAGGGGCAAGCAGGTATCCAGCAATAAGGAGGAGTCCGCCGGCCACGATTCGATGCTCGGTAAGTGGGCGAAGAACGCCGTTAAGTACGGCGTGAACGTGTACAATAGCATCAATAGTTATTTCGGCGGAGAGATTACGGCCAACCCGTTACCCGTCCGCATAAGCATCGGCCATTATCTCGACATCGAGCCCGTCGTGATTACCGACGTCAGGATAACCGCTTCTAGGGAGCAGTTCATATCGAAGGACGGTACCCACCTGCCCATATGGGTGGAAGCCGAGGTCAAGTTCGATTACTGGATGCAGCCGGGCCCGACCAAGGACTTTATGTCGTTCCTCGGCTCGGAGGTGTTCGACGAATGGGTCCGACGGGACCCGAAGACCGACAAGAATCAGAAGGCCGGCGGATTGGCCGGGGCGAAGAAGTAAGGGGGGCATATGGCAGCAGACGAAAAATTTCCCAGGATAAGGGAGGACAATTTCAACGTAGCCGGCGTGTTCCACATTCCGATGGTGCAGAATGGCCGTCTTGACCGCGTCATCGGTGACCTTTACGGCACGCCGACGATGTACAAGGCGTTCGCCGCCGTGAACAACATCAGGAATCCTATGCAGCTCAGGGGGACTATTCGTCCGGCGCCGGAGGCTATACGCAATGAGCTAGTTTTAAAGGGGTACCGGGGGGCTGAACTAGAGAAGGCCGTCCGCGAAGCCAACGACGATGTCGTATGGGGCGACCGCGACTGGCTCGGATATAGCGACGTGTTCAACGGAGTGATCACCGAGGCGGCGGGCGACGCTAATTACATCATGCCTGACCCGAGCAGCGTTATTGATTGGCATACGAAGTACAACGAAGTCGAACAGGAATAATAATGACCAGTACAGGAACAAGTTTCAGCGTCACCGTCATCTTGGATGACCGTATCTTCGACTCGAGTGACCTCAGCGAGCTTTCGATGAACATTCCGCTCAACGAGCTCCCCTATGGCACGGCGACACTTCTCGTGACTAATCTCCCCGAGTTCAGGCTCGACAAGGGATGTTTCGGAAGATTCCTGTTCCTCAATACCGGCTACAAGGACGTGGACGGCAGCGGGTTTTCTTTCATGGTGCTTTCCGCGTCACAGTCCATAGTCAACGAGGGCACGATTTCTGTGAAGTTTGATTGGAAGATGGCATCCCCCGAAATCCTGAAGAAGGACACCGTGGCTATCAAGGGTTCCAGCCTTGACGCTATGCTGGACGTGCTGAAGAGCTACGGCGATAATATCCCGCATGTCAACCTGATTACGGGCGAGGCAGCGAACCTTACCGACACTATGACGTGGAGGTACGTTAACTGCAACCTCGTCGACAAGTTACGAACGACTGTTGAACACTCGGCTATGGTGGGCGACTACATGTTCTGGTGTTACGATATTGTCAGCCGTTCGATAATCATTTCTTCGCTGAACACGTCCAAAAAGGTCAGCACGCCGATGGCCTGCATCTATTCGCAGGACGCCATCACTTCTACCGCGAGTTCACGTTTCGTCGATACGAACACGGGAAGCGAGGCGTGGCTGTACGCGCAGGAGGAACGCGTCACGAACAAGGGCGAGAACTTCTCCGCGTCGTTCCCGAACATAGTATATTCCAGCGTCGACTCGAAGGGACGCGCAGACGTGTCGAACTGCTACGGCGACTGTTACGATTCGGTTATGAAGCATTACGGCGCCATGGGTTCCGAGCAGGTCGCCGCTAAATACGGCATCAAGGATACCAAGTCCGTATACGGTGACTTGAAGGTGGTGAACAACTTCCCCGGAAACGTGCATAATTCATACTGCATCGCCGGCGACGTCCGTCTCCGTCACTTGTCGGAATATTCAAAAATCATGGCGATCGGCCTTATGAACTGCATCGGCCCCTCGGTAGGTAGCCGTGTATACGTGTATGCCCTGAAACCGTCGAAGAACGGAGGTACGGACGGTCCGGATATGTACTACACGGATGAGTATATCGTCATCGCCAAGCGTATCAAGAAGGAGACCAAGGTTTCCGCAGGTACGCTAGGTTCGGCCCATATGGTGCAGAACCCCGACCATATGACCGTATTGACTCTCGTTTCGAACCACGACGGCACGATGGGATACGATACGACGATGAAGAAGCTTGATGAAATCGCGTCGGCCTGTAAGGTAGAGGCCGAAAAGGCTAAGCGGTAGATTATGTACAACGTGTTACCTGACGTAGACTATATTGCGGTGGTTGTCGAGGGAAGCGTCGACACCATGCACCGTGGTGCTGTAAAGGCTCGCGTGCTTGGCGTCACCGACGAGTTCGATGACGACGACCAGCCGTATTTCTACCCTGCATTGTCGGGAGGCTTGCAACAGGTTCCGCAACCGGGATATTTTCTCCGCGTCCGTCTGGAGGACGGCGACATCAACCGTGGGTTCTACTACGGGATATCGGCTACCCCGTCTTATCTACCGCCGGAATATTCGGACAGCTATCCTGATGTCGCCGTGGCAAACCTCGGCGAGGATGGGTTCTTCTACACCCACAACAGGCAGACCCACGTGACGACCATCGACAATCCGGGGAACAACTCTAGTGTCCTGTGGGACGCTGCCGGTTTCGTGACATACGAGTCCACGGCCGCTCACCCGAACGCGGGGATGGGCGCCAAGGAGGGAGGCGGGTCCAACACTCAGCACGTGCTGACGGAGGCGACAATCGACATTTTCACCGCTATGCCGGTCGGCGGCAATAGGGACACGTCCGGTATCGGGCAGGGAAGCGAGTATCTGCGGGTACCGCATATATCTCAGGCAACCATTGACGCGTTCAACGGCCAGCCACCGCAGGATGATACGTCGAAGGCCCCGGCAATATCCGACACCATAGACGATAGCCTCCAGTACAACGAGCTTGTCAACGCGTCCGGCGAAGTCGTGGCCAAGGTACCCGTAGAACTTACTGACACGATGATAAACCGTAACGGCAAGGTTATCAAGCGCATACTTGTCTGCCACACTGAAGGCGAGTGTTTCCCCGTGATGGCGTCCAAGATCATGACTACGGGTAACACGGCGCACTATCTTGTCGGACAAGTTGAAGGCGAACCCGAGATTATGGGCGAGGGAACCGATAAGGATTCCTTGATGAATAGCGGGTTCTACCAGTTCATCGATCTCGACAACGACGGCGGTGCTTATAGCGGTTCCACGATATACGGAAAGAAGGCCAATGTCGATTCCGTCATTGTCATGTTGGTCGGTGACGCCGCCCATGCCCCGACCCCGTACCAGCAGGAAATGCTCGGCATTATCGTCGAGCACGTTCGCACGGTTGCTGGTGACGACGACATTCCTGTTATGTCGCCTAACGATTTCGATATTCCGAGCCTGAAATCCGCTATGCCGCTCTTCACGACGGAGGTCTACAATGGCTGACGCTAAGAAAAGGATGGAATGCGAGAAGCCGCGAAATGCGGCGAGCGATGGTGTACAGGCCTCTGTCAACAGCTCTGTCGTGTCTTCGCCCACCCCGTCGACGTCCTCTCAGATGGCCGGTACCAGTGGCTATCCGGTGAAGCCGGGGTTCGTGTCCGCGCTCGATTCCGGCGTAAACACTATTATGGATAGTGCCGGACGGGTCGCTGCCGCTATGGACGTCGGTACGAGACGCCTGAATGCCATCGACTGCAGTGACGCCCTGTACGAGTATATCATGGCGAAGCTCCCTCCTGTATGCACATCGTTGCTGAATGGTGGAAAGTCGTTCATGAACAACGCCACCAATTTCGCGCACGGAATTACATCTGGGGCGTCGATAGGAAACCTCATACGGACTCCGGATTTTGTAAAAAATGTGTGCTCCTTCATCGAGATGTGGGGAGGCACCATCGACGGATGGCTCGATGTCGTGGCCAAGGCCGCCATCGTCCTGTTCAAGAAAATCGACGCCGCCAGGGAACGTCTCGAGGATGCTACGCTTGACTTTACTGAAGCGGTGCGCAACTGCGTGCTCGACGTGATAAATGCGATACAGGACAAGCTCAACGGACTGCTCAATTTCTCGATGGCCATCAACTGGGATGACCTTGGAAAGTACATGAACCAGTGCCCGTGTCTGGCAAAGGTCATCGCAACCCTTACTGGCTGTACTAAGGACGCCGACGGAAATTCCACCGATGGAAGGCCTTGGGCCGTCATCGCCTGTATCAAGGACAAGTTTTCTTTCCTTAATGTCGAAGATCTTAAATTCGGTCTCGACACGATGATAACGAAATATATCAAGAATTTCATCAACAAGGTGTTCAACCTGATCGATTCGTGGGTGGTGTATGTTTATCGGTTGCTCATACGCCCGTTGCGCAGCTTGATAAAGGCTTACGCGAAGCTGCTTACAAAGAAGATGAATGTCAACGCGTTCATCGATATGGTTGGCCCGTTTGAGTGCTTCTTCGTCTACACCAAGGAATATGACCACGGCTCGTCCTACTATGGGATGTCCGCAGTCGACATGATCAAAACTTACAAGGGATGGGTGAGCTGTCTGGAAATAGCCTGCCCTAACTTGTCTGAGAAGATAAAGAACCGGACGAAGCAACTTTACAAGGACTTGCGCCTCGAGGATAAGTATTGGCGTCGGGCGATGGAGGCCGACATATACACTTGCTGTCTTGCCATAGAGCTTGACGCGCCTACCGCAAGGGAAAGCGTCCTCCGACAGCTTTACAAGGAGAACCCGTGGGATACCCTCATGTCCTGGATTCGCAAGGCGAAAAACAAGGACGACAAGGTTTCGCATGCCGAGGAAGAGGCTGAGAAGTACGACGAGAGTCGCCCGTTCACGTTTACTGATTTCCACGGGTCGGAAATGCCGGTGCAGTCACCCGTGAAGGAGTCCGTTACTTTCACCTATTCGTCGGACACGGAAAACGAAGTCCAGACTGGCCCGCTCAAGATTTCATCCGACGAGGAGGAATCGTTGAAGATGATTCTGGACAGCATGTTCTCGCAGAAAGACGATTCGTACTACGTCGAGCACATGTACCAGCTGATCCGCTTCACCAACAAGTACGCGACTTCGAAGGGGTATGTCGAGTTCGCGTCAGGGAAGCTTGACGGGATAGAGTCGCTTACCGGAGACTATTCCCAGACCGATACCGGCATGAACGAGAGCTCGTCTAGGTCGCCATACTACGTGGACGACCCCACCGGTTACGCCACTGCTGACGGGTCGGTTACTACGCCGGCGCTCGTGGCCACTTACGACATCAGGAACGATTTTGACCCGGCCCGTTCTGACAAGATATCGTTGTACAAGTTTACCCCGAAAGGACGCGACGAGGCTCTTTCGGACTATTACGCCAGGATGTACTCGTCGGCGACGGCATAGCTATGACTAAGAACTACTATACGGACTGCAGTAAGGGACGCTACGACCTCCTCCATCCGGAGAAGTATATGCCGAACGCGCCCACTCCTTGGTACAAGTCCGCCTGGGAAAAGAAGATGTTCATCCTGTGTGACGTGCATCCGATGATCACCCTGTGGGGTTACGAGCCGCCTCCGATATCCATTGTCTATATGTCGCCGAAGTTCCAGAAGCTGGCCACGTACAAGCCCGACCTTTATGTCGAGGTGACGGACGCGGACGGGGCCAAGAGCAAGTACCTGATAGAAATCAAGCCGACGACGTATTCGGTGGTTCCCAAGATGCCGCACCCTCCGGCGAACCAGGCCGACGAGGCCGCTTGGGAACGGTACAGGAAGCGCAAGGTGTCCTACGAGACCAAGCTCATGGACGTTATGGTGAACCACGCCAAGTGGGCCGCTGCCGAGGAATGGTGCCGTCAGAGGGGCGTGAACTGGTTCATTGCCAACGAAAAGAATATGGGCCACCTGTTCGATTGTAACGTTCACTTCTGATTTTGATGTAATTTAACACATAACCAAGGATTTACGATACGATGTCTTGTTGCAGTGATGCGGCGGTCATCAACGGCGGTTATACCCCGTTGAGTCAGCGACTGCTCGAATACGGTATGGACGCCTACAGTGACCTCGCGCCGAACAGGCAACGGGTCATTATGTGGGTATTCATATTCTACGACCAGAACGACCAGTGCCCCACTTGCAAGCAGGCCTTCGACGGCATGTTCTCGTGGTTCAACAAGTACCACTTGCTGGACGACCCCGTGAGATGCGTCCGGACCGTCGTCGAGCCGGAGCCGGAAAAGAACCTGATCTTCGTTGACAGGGGCTCGCGGAAGCTGCCGATGGTATTGTTCTGCAACGAGAAGGGAATGATTTTTGACGAACTGTTCGAGTTCCCAGGGGCGAAATGGCTCGAGGAATACATCTTGCCGTATATCCAAAATGATGGACGTTTGTGATGGAGAACAAGAATACTATTTATATCATGGGTTACAGCCTTGACGCGGTCATCGAGGCCGTTCGACGTAAGATGAACGGCGACTCGGTTCATTTCCTAGCCACGGCCCATCTGGGCGAACCGATCGACCGGTTCAACGATATGCTGTCGGCCAGGACGGTCGCGTTACTTAACGTCATTTCGCCCGTTAAGGTCGAGTACAAGGAATATCATAATCCACGGTTTCTCTACATTCCTTACGACAAGGTCCGCATCAAGAACACCAACAACGGCATCATCCAGTTTCCGCTCAACAAGAACTCGTTCGAGGACGAGGCCGAGTGGAAGGGCATCTGCGACGCCTTCAACAAGGAGCCGGTGAGCTCCGTGCTTGCCGACAAGGGTAACCTTCCCTCCAAGCTGGTTAGCGCGATGAAGGCCAATATGCCCGTAGCCTTTGTCGATACCTTCTGCAAGGCGATGGGCATGACCAGGTGGCGCGGGATTCAGCTTTCGCACCTGACTATGATTGGCTTCCACTACGAATACCCGTTCTCCTTCCTATGTACCGACTATACCGAGACATTCTACAGGCCGAACATGAGTTACGAGGAAATGTGTAACGGCATGCTCGCATCGCTCGGGATTCCTATTACCTATGTCAACGCGAAGGCCTGTTCCAGCATGATTCTGGATAGGAAGTTTACCGACCCCCTCATCATAATGGACAACAGGGTCGACGCCTACCTCAATTACATATGTGGCCGGTTTGACCGCATCCGCATGTTGTCGGAACAGGTCAAGATGCCGCCACAGCTTGCGACCGGCCGTAACGGCCTCTACTACACTCCGTACAGCACCGATTTCTGGGGAGTGATAATCATCGACGACAAGGCGTTCAAGCTCACATCGGAACTCGTGACTACTCTGTATGACACGTTCCTGTCCGAAATTCCGCTGAGTCGCACAAACGCCAAGATGTACAACCAGTACGAGACAATGGTCAAATTCTACGGCCAAAACAAAACGCTGGACGTTCGCCAGCGCGTAGAAACAATGGTGAAATAATTAGTCGTCCTTCTTCTTGAAGCTCCGGAGCCCGTACTCGTTGTAATAATCGGACGGGTCGAACGTCTCGTACGTGTACGCCTTCGCCGTGTACTGGAGTTGCTTGTAGCTGTCCTCGTAGAAGGATTTTCTGTACGTGTTCATGTTCGTGTTCGGGTCCATTGCGTTCTGGTCGGATCCGTCCCTTGTGTTGTCGCGCAAGTACCGCAACTGATTCTTGAAAGACCCGTGGAAGGCGTTCGGGTAGCTGAACCCCACGGTGAACTTGCACGGATTCGTCTCGCTGAAGCTCACCGTAACATCGGGAGAGTTCTTCAAGACGGCCGAATTGAACTCGAACATCTGATTCAGCGCGATGTCGGTTACGAACGGGTTGCTTTCCGTTGCGTAGGCCCCGTTGCCGCTCCGCTGCATCGTGGTGGATTCCGAATACACGTCCACGGCGACGTTGATCTTGTGCCAGGTGCTACGAGCCTTCAACACCAGCGGACTGAACTGCACGTTGAATAGTGCGTTAAAAAACTGGTACCACATCATATACGGGTCATCGACTATCGAGAGATTCAGCACTTTCGGGCCTTCGTCGCCGTTGACCAACGGGTACTTCATTTGCTTCGTCGTGTCGATGCCGCCGTAGTTCACAATCTTTGCCGTGTTGCCGATAATCTTCGCCGACTCGCAGGCCCAGTACATGTTGAGAACCTTGTTGTTTCGGTCATAGAACAGGTCGAGCCAGTCGTTGAACGCGTATTTCCAGTGAAGGTCGCCCGTGCCGTGGAATGTCTTCGTCGAAGATATGTTGTACTTGTCGGCATAGGCGTTTCTGTCCATGACGCGCAATGCCTCCGAGACATAATCGCCCCAGAAGCCGACGCAGTATTTGTTCAGAAGGTGTCCACGTGCGGACGCGTAGAACTTTTCCATATAGTAGGAGAGGTAGGATTCGCCCGACACGTCGCGACGGGCCGTATCACCGAGCCCGGATGCAGTCCCGTTCATGTAGTTCGTCGGCATATCCTATCCTCACTTGTCGTAATAACTGTCTGACCCGTACGACACACAAATCGCGTCCATCAGTTCGTTCGGGTCCGGAAGCCTGATGAGGCGCCTGTCCTCGAACTTTATCGTCAGGTTAAAAGGCACCGTCTGCAGGACACCCGGCTTGAACTTGAGCGGCCCGATCGCCGTGAAATGGCAACGTTCCAGACGGACAATCATATACTCCTGCGCGACGTCGTCGGCTAGGTGCATATCGATCCACTGGACATACGTGAGCCTGTTGCGGTAACGCTTGTCGTAGCCGTAGACCCTGTGGTTACGGTCTTTGACGGGGTCGGCGTCGGTCTGTCCGCTTTGGACGGTCTCCATGTACCGGTTGATTCCCCAGTAGTTCTCGTAGTGGTTGTCGGTCAGCATGGTGACGGAAATCGTCTCGTCGTACTGGTTGTCTTCCTGCGTCGGGATGTAGGTCACGAACTTGTAGTGGCCTTCCCTTTGTAGGGAACACTGGAGGCCGGGGCAGTACCAGTCCTGGATGTTGGCGTTGATGGTTTCCTGGGCGTCGGTGGTGTACGGGTCGGTTACGCTCTTGCGCCCCTCCTCGTAGTTTACGGGAAGTTCCGATATGCGCAGACGGCCGAACCCCTGATGCACGGGCACGGGGTTTCTTGCCAGCCGTCTGGCATGTTGCTGGAGCTCTTCTAGTGCGCCCTGCGCCATGATGGGCCCCGCTTACTTGGCGGTTTCGAGTTTCTTCGGCTTGACCGCGCCTGACTTGTCGGGAAGTGTATTGCCCTTGGACGGGATGGCGTCCTTCACGACGACCTTTGTACCCGGTAGCTCGGGCATCTTGGTCGGCGCCTTGTCCTTCACGACGACGGTCGCGCCGGACATGTCGACAATCTTCGGCTTCTTGTCGATCTTGCCGAGCCCGTCCTTCGGCTTCACGGCGCCGGTCTTGTCCGGCAGCTTGGTGGCCGAGGTCTTTGCCATCTCGCGGAACAGGCCCAGTTCCTCGGTGGTCGAGGTGGTCTTTCCGTTGATGCCGGTCACCTTCGTGGTCTGCAGTGCCTTGATGGCGCTCGCAACCTTTTCCGGAGTCGGGATCTTGTCGCCGTTCTTCACCTCGAGACGCCCGAACTTGTCGCCGTCGCCGGTGTTGGCGCTCGCCTTGCTCTTCATGTTGCTCTTGAAGTCTTCCCACGCCGTGATAACGTCGGATGCGCGGAAATCGTTCTTGGGCTTCACGACGCCGGTCTTGTCGGAAACGACGTTGGAGTTCTTCTTGGCCTTGGCCTCGGTAAGCGGCTGGCAGAACGGGAAGATGTCGTGGACACCTATTGTGTTGTCAGTCTTGCTCGGTTGTTTCTTGGCCTCCAAGATGACCTTTGCAAGCTCGGTTTCGTTGGGCAAATCAAACATATCGTACATGGTTGACCTTTATAGTGCTTTACCTCCTAGTTTATATCGAGGTTTGTCTGTTTAAAGTCATAAACTACGGGCAGAGGTCTACCGATGAAAGCCAAGAAAGTAGCGGGAATCCGTCTTATCAACTATATCAACGCTGGGATAACGTGGGATTCCCATAAGGACATCATACTTGATTTCTGGATCCTCAACAAGTGTCGCGAGGACGGGTTTGCCCCGCACGACTTCGACGGCATATCCCGTGTGGTCGACCTGCCTACCGTGGCACAGAAGAAGTTTGCCGAGTGGTTCGCCAAGTACGACTTCCAGAATGAAGACCCGCAATGGATAAGCTTTGTAAACGGCACGCTCAACTTATTTTACCACACGTCGGAACCTCGCGAAGAGGAAGACGGCGAATGGTACATCGAGCTGATGCAGTCCGAGCTGGAGGCGCGTACAATCTGCGAGACGCAGGTGTACCACGGGCTCCCGAACCTCAATACGTTCTGGAAAGTTGACACTAACTCGAAGACCGAGGAAGTCGGTGGACGCCGTAATGGCTACATCTACACCGTGAAGCTGAAGGAACTTAGCCCGGTCGACACGAAGAATTTCTACTGGGGCGTCGTGTTTCAGTGCGACGAGACCGTTAGCCTGGCGTATAATGACCACGGGGAGACCAAGCGCAAGTGCATCAACTGGGCCGCGAACGCGGAACACATGACACTGGTGCAGGTGAACGCCGACGGGCGACTGAAGATTGTGCCGGTGAAGGTTCCGGGCAAGTCATGGCGTGCCGACCGAAACGTACCCGAGGGTATCGTCAATATGAACCCTATGTCCCCGTCGGCTCTCCACAGCTATATCGTTGCGCACTACGATAACTTGTACGGCGTGTGGGATAGGATCGACGAGGTCGTGAAGACTGCCCGTGAAAACACCACGGCCCGTATTAACGCGCTCAACACGATGAACGACGAAGAGGTCAAGGTGTCCAAGGTAATCGGCAATCTGGACAAGTTCATCAAGGAAGGTAACGTCACCCCCGAGCGACTGGAATACAACAAGGAAGTTCGAAAGGCGCTGCTGAAGAAGTTGCGCATTCGGGACAAGGAAGAAAAGAAGGAACTGCGCGACATCGTCAAGGCGGAGAAGCGCAAGGAAGAGGCGAAGCACAACAAGTTCCACGTCTCAAGTCAGCTGACATAAGAAAAGGCGGTCATCGACCGCCTCTTTCGTTAAATGATATCTTCCGGCAACGGTTCGTCGGGAAGCGGTGGTTCGCCGTCTCCCGGTAGGTTTGCGAAGTCGTCCTCCTTGGGAAGGTCGATCGCCATCGGCTTTAGTTTGGCGACGTCTTTCGCCACGGCGTTAACGATTTCGTCCTCCTGTTCAGGGAGCGAGTTGTCCCCGTCTATTCCCGCCTTCGCCGCAAGGCCGACAACCTTGGTTCCATCGTCGACCTCGTTGGGATTCTCGCCGACGGTCGCCTTGAGGCGTGCTACCGCGTCCTTGCTGTCCGGCTGGCCGAAAACGGCCTCGTGTATGCAGATTACGGCGTCGCGCATTTTCGGGCTTATGGTGTCGAGGACGGGCCGGAGTTCTTCGAGAGATACGTACATGGTCGCCTCCGTCTAGATGAACCTGGTGATGTTCGGATTTTGACAGATAATGGCAGCGGAGAGCTTCTTGGCCGTCTTTTTCCTGATGCGCACCCGCTTCTTCTTTACCGGAGTGGGGGCCTGCGGTGGCGCCTGCATGGCAGGCTCCTTGACGACCTTCTTCTCGGCCGGTGCGTCCACCGCCTCGACGGGCGTCTCGTTTTCTTGAATGTCTGTGGACGGGGCGGCGAACAGGGCGTCGTCGAGCTCGTCGGTGTCGATGGAATTGATTTTTTTCTTTGCCATGCCCGTAGTTTATCAATTATTTTCTTTAAAATAGTTCCGACTCGGAACGGAATGGACTAATTTCCTTATTACTGAAGAAAAAATCCTATAGGAGAAAAAACCCATGAGCACAGTTCTCACCATAATCCTTATCGCGGTGGCTGTCGCGCTGGTAATCTACGGCGCGAAGGCACTGTTTTTCAAGCCGAAGGCTAACGACTTCGTCAGCGTCGACATGTCCACAACCAACACACAGGTCGTCGAAGACGTCCCCGCCGTCACCGAGCCGGAAATTCCGGTTGTCGAGGCGGACATTGGTTGCACACCCGCTCCCGTTACTGATGATCCCGTTGCCACGGAAGCGGCGCCGGAGACTGCGGTAACGGAAGAAGTGGCGAATACTACCGACAGTGTCGAAACTGTCGACGCCCCGATTGGTGACGCCGCCCCTGAAGTGCAGGCCGCCCCTGAAGTGCAGGTCGCGCCGGCTCCGGTCAAGGCCAAGCGTACCAAGAAGGCCGATACGAAGAAGGCCAAGAAGTCCAAGTTGAAGAAGGCCGAACTCGGCGAAGTCGGCGTGTTCCTTGCCGGACTCGACAAGACTTCCACCAAGCGTCCCCGCAAGGCTACCAAGAAGGCCGACGTCAAGAAGGCCGACAAGAAGCCTGCCAAGCGCAATAAAAAGGCCTAGCCGTTCATTGGCCAGGTCCCGAACCGCTGCCACGCGCAGCGGTTTTGTCATTTGTAGCGGTAGGTGATACGTCCCCTGCTCAGGTCGTATGGCGTGAGCTCGACTATTACCTTGTCGTTCGTCATCACGCGGATGAAATGTTTTTCCATCTTGCCCGATATTCGGGCTATCAGCGTATGCCCGTTGGCCAGCTCGACCGTGAAGAACCCGTTGCCGCGTTCCTCGACCACGATCCCGTCGACCTGTATGCCAGCTTCCTTAGCCATCTTTCTCCTTCTTGGTTATGCCGGCGAGCAGTGACTTGATGTAGTCTTCCACGAAAATGAACTCATGGTTGATGCTGGACACGTTGCCGTTCAGCTTCGCGTATAGGAGCACGCTGGTCCGGTTACGGTACACGTTGCAGGATTGCCTGTCGTGCGAGACCCGGATGGTGACCACATAGTCCGAATATTCGTAGCCGGGGCCAGTCTTGCAGCCAAGAACGGGCACGGACCGCGAATACTTGGTGAGCTTCTCGGCAGCTTCGTTGACCAGCTTCGCGAACGCGAACTGGTCTAGGGTGAGCGCCAGCGATGTGAAATCCTTGTTCATGCTTGCCATAATCCGCAGTTTATCGTGTAAACAAAAATTTGCATTTCAAATTGGCCGGAATTATATTTATCGCAACCCCACATAGGTGTAGTGGATGAAGACCTATGAAGAAGACCCTTCTACAAAGAAAATCATTGAGGAGACCCTGAAATACAAGATTCTCGGCAAGAGCGCCGAGATGAAGCTATTCAAGGAATACTATTCCCCTACGACAAACGAAGCGAGGCGACAGGAGATAAAGGTCGCCATCGTCCAGTCCAACCTCAGGTTCGTCCTTGCCGTGGCCAGGGCCTACAAGAAGTCGACCGGGTTGCCGATCAACGACTTTTATTCCGAGGGGAAGCTCGGCGTCCTCGAGGCGTTCAACAAGTACGACTACCGCAGTGGTACCAAGTTCGGCTCCTTCGCCGTGTTCGAGGTGAGACGTCACATGGACCTCATAGTCCACAACAGCGACCAGGTATACGTCCCCGTGAGGCTCAGGAAGCGGGTGCTGGCGAGCAAGAAGCGCGGCGAGAGCGTCGACGGCATACGGTATGGCAGGCTTGCCGACAACGCCGTCTCTGAACCCGCCTCGATAGAGACCAGCGTCCTCGCCTTCCCCTCGTCACCCGCCCCGCTCGTTCTTGGCGACACGCTCAAATCGTCCGATTCGACCGACGTGGGGGTCATAGATAGCGACCGGGTGGCTAAGCTAAAAAATATACTGGATGACACGCTCACGCCGGAAGAAAGTAATTTACTTCGCAGACTGTATGGTTTGGACGGCTATGAGGACACGGTCAGCGAGATTTCCTCTGCGAGACACATGAGCAAGGAAGTCATACGCCGGGCGAAGAACCGGGCGTTGAGTAAGCTACGGGATGTTCCAGCTGTCGCCGAACTGCGCGATTCGCTGGATGGATGATGAGTTTCATAAAGAACATAGCAGCACGGATTTTTGGCCGAAAGAACGATGATACAGTCGAAGTACAACATATCAAAAGCAGGTCCCCTATGGCAGAAGATGATTTCGGATCGACTATAATTTTCAACAACGGTGTACCGGACACCAATGTCACCCTCGGTACTACCGGCGAGGGAGAGCGGGTTTCCTCGGCCGCCATCATGCGTACGCAACGGGAGACCGAAATGATTAACCAGAACAATCGCATCGGTGGAAGGGGCGTCGGGCTCAATACTATGGCGCAACAGCCTCCCCCGAACCAGCAGTTTGCTGGAAATTACGCGCTCCAGCAACCGCCACCGAATGGCTACGCCCAGCCGGTCCAGCCAGTCCAGCAACCGCCGTATTACCAGCAGCAACCTGTGCAGATGGCGGCACCGCCTCCACCGCAGGGGACGCCGGTGCCTATCCAGGGCGTGGCTCCGCAACAGGGTTCTACAACGTACCTCGAGGAACCGTTCTCCGAGCTCGCCATGACCGACGACCTGTGTCACGTCATCGTCGACCTTCCGGGCGTGCGCAAGGAGGACACCAAGGTCGTCCTCACGCAGAACAATGAGATTGCCATCACCTTCACCAGGAAGACGTTCGTGAGCAAGCTGTCCGCCGAACTGCGGAACGCCAAGAAGAACGCCTCGGCGGGTAAGTCCCGTGCCAAGACGAAGGTCGTGTCGCAGGTGAATATACCCGACTATATTCTCGGTACCCATACGGTCATCTACCCGATTCCTCGTCCCGTCGACGACGACAATATGAAGTGTACGTTCGAGAACGGGCAAGTACACGTGGTGCTTCCTTTCAGGACTCCTCCTGAAGGAAAGACCATATCCTTCGGTTAACTTTTCCGAGAACTCTTGACATGAAGCGGTGTTGAATGTATATTTAGCACCGATTTCTTATTAATAGCGAGGAAACAATGGCACAATATCAAAAAATCAACACGATTTTTATGCGTGACGAAAGGAACGTCATTATGCCGTACCACGAGTTCGTCCGTCCGGAGCTGACCTATCTCCGCAGTTTGAAGTTCCGTGGCGAGGAAAAAATCGACGGCACGAATATCCGACTCGAGGTCGTAGGCACGCTTCGCGGTGACGAAGCTGCCGAGTTCAGCGTGTCCTACAAGGGCAAGTCAGAAAAGGCATCCATCCCGGCGAATCTGGACGAATACTTGAAGGCCACTTTCCCGCCGGAGAAAGTGCTCGCCTCCCTTAACCTGAAAGCCGTCATCCCCGTGTCCGAGTTTGCCGAACATGAGTGGATCGACGGAAACGGCAACCCCGCTTTTGGCAAGGTGCCGACGTTGATCACTATTTACGGCGAAGGCTACGGGTCCAGGATCCAGAAGTGCGGCGGACGCTACATCAAGGATGGCGTGTCGTTCCGCGTGTTCGACGTCAAGGTCGGCGATTGGTACCTGCTCACCGAATCCCGCGACGAGATTGCCGGCAAGCTCGGCGCCGAGACCACGCCGCTAATCGGCTACTTCACGCTGGACGAGGCGATCGACTTCGTCAGGAAGGGTTTCAAGTCCACCGTCGCCGAGGACAAGACTCTCAATGCCGAGGGACTTGTGCTTCGTACTGACCTCGGGCTCCGTTCTCGCAGCGGGGAGCGCATCATGACGAAAATCAAGACCTGCGACTTCGAGAAGTACCGCACCATATACGGGACGGACGAGCCAGTCGCTCAGACTCCGGGCAAGTTCATAACCGGCGAATAATTCGCCCCAAAAAATGAGAAACTCCGTGTGATTTGCACACGGAGTTTTTAATTGTATAGTTCTTAGTGCTTTCCGCAGTTGCAGCCTTTATTCACTATGCCGTAAGTCTTCCTGACGACGCTGCTCGCTTTGTAGACGATTTTCATCGCGGCCAGCTTGAACTTCTCGGGCAACGCCCACATGTAGTCCTTGACCTCGGGGAAGTCCTTCACCAGAGCCTCTATCGCGTCGGAACCGGTGTGGGTCTTTCCGTCGGTGCTGATGTACGAAAAGTCGGACGCCCCCTCGGGAGCGGGCAAGTATTCGGCCCGGTCGCCTATCTTGCGCTGTATAAGCCTCTTGTACTGGGTGCATATGGGGCACCCGTTATCATAGAAGAATCTAGGCTTTACAGGGACAAGATCCATTACCACGCCCCGAAGCTGATGGAACCGGCAGACTGTTTGGTCTCCACCGACCCGTCGTCGTTCACCTTCGTGGTCTTCGGCGTGCCGTAGGTATAGGTCTTCATCGGACCGCAGATTTCGTCAAGCATTTCCTTGAGGTCGCCATAGTCGCAGAACTCGCCTTCCTTGCAGTTCTCGGCGCCGTACAGGCGCTTGTCCTTCATCATCCCGTTAGTCCGGTCGGCGGCATCCTTCATCGGGGTCTCGTCGACGGACGAGTCGGTCAGGCTTTCCATCTGGGCGTCGTTGAACGCCATGAGTTGGAGGATCTTGTTGAGGTCAATACCTTCAATGGGTTCGATTTCGTCTTGGTTGAACTGGAACTCAGGCCAGCAACCGTTGGAACCCTCGCAGTACTCGTCCATGTTGTTGGTTGGCTTCGCGGCGGTGATGACCGGGCCGTCGGAGCTCTTGACGATGAGGATGACGGGGAACGCGTTGGTGCGCGACTTGATGCAGTCGCCCGGATGGTATTGGAACTCGCAGTCGGGGTCGCCGTCGATACAGCAGCTCTCGCGCAGACCCTTCTTCAGGGATTTCGCCACGCTGAGCCCGCCGAGACCCTTCGCGAGGATACTTTCGACCGTGCTCTCGTCAATCTCTTCCTCGGGGTCGTTCTCGAAGATGGGACGCTTGGCCTTGCGCTTTCCAGTGATGTTTCCGGAGCTGCCCGCAACGCCGGCGTCGGCAGTGCCGTCCACCTTGACAATGGTCGTTTCGTTGCCCTTCTCGTAGGGACGCGAATCCATCTCGCCATCGATTACGAGTGCGCCCTGGTCGGCGTCGTCGGCGTCGTCCTTTTCCTTGCTAAAGTCGAGCGCCTCCATTGCCACTACCTGGGTGAGCGCCTTCAAATCGTCGAGCTCTCTGAACATCTGTACGTATCCTCGTGTGCTTAACCGCAGTTTATACCGGTTGGGGATTTCTTTCCGGCCTCAGACGCATATCGGGAAGCTCGTAGGCGGCGCCCTGGTTGTACTGGATCCTCGATATGCCATTCTGTTCCTCGACGGCATCTTTGTCCCTTACGAACTCGATGGCGGCGTCCTCGGCACCCTTGTGCCCGGACATCGAGGTGAACATTAGCTCGAGTCCCGTGAGGAACGGGAGCTCGACCTGGTTGCCCTGGAACCAAGTGGATGCCGCGTGATAGATGAGCCAATAAAGTGCCGTCACGTGGTCGTCATGGTTTCCTCCACCGCCACCCCAGTGCTTCTTCGTGGTCTCGGTGAATGACATCAGTTCCTGTATGGTGGACTCGTCGTGGAGTTTCACGTAGAATCGCTGTACATACAGCTTCAGGAGCATGACGGCCGTCTGCTTCAGCGTGTCCCCGGACCAGAGGCCACGGAACTTGTTGTCGTAGTTCACCAGGTGTTCATACTGCAGGTTCTCGAAGAAACGGTTGTACATCAGTGCGCCCGGACCGTTGTACTCGATGGTCAGGTCGGGGTCGTAGTAACCGTGGAGGACCATGTTCGCTATCATCGCGAAATCCTCGATGGTCGCCTCGTTCGACGACAGAACGCATACCTGTTCTAGGTCTGTACTGCTCCTTGCGAGAAGAATCTGGAGAACGTGGTAGTCCTGACGGATGCCGTAACCTGTGTCTATCGAGGCGATGTACACCCAGTTGTTGACTTCCAGCTTCTGTTTCGACATTGGCTCTTGGAATATTCGCAAGCTGTACATCTTGTCGAGGCCCCTCACGAGCTTCGGCTTTGACGGAGTAAGCTCCTGTAGAATCTTGTAGTCGATGAGCGTAATTGCGGAACCGATGAACTCGCATTCGTATTCCTGCCTGAATTTCTGTTCGCCGATACGCGCCATTTCATCGATGCCCCACTGCTCGGTACGGCCAGGAACTTCGTTCCATTTCACCGTAGAGCGCACGTATTTTGACATCAAGTCGTGATAGGACGCTTTGTCTTCGTCAACCCCGTCTTCCCACATTTGGTAGAATTTATTAAGGCCACACGGGGTACTTGTAATTATCACGCGGGTCTTCTTACCGGCCGAAATAGCTGGGAACACGGACGCGCAGAATTCTTCCGCCATGCCGGAGCGCAAGAACGCGAACTCGTCCAAATACAGCAAGTTCGGCGAGAAACCACGAATGCCGTCAGGAGAACTGGCAGCCACGAGGATACGAGTATTGTTCGAAAACTGAATACTCATTTTGTTCCATAACTTTACGCCGGGTTGTAACCAGTATGGCAAGGCTACATAGGAATCGCGCAGAAGTTGCAGCTGTTCCTTCGCGAGCGAAAGTTTGTTTGCGAGCATGGCGACAAGCTGATCCTTATGGAACATCGCGTGCCACAGAATGAATCCTCGAACGATTGTTGATTTACCGACCTGGCGTGACCAGCGGTTGATATTGAATCGATACTTCAAGAATCGCTTGATGGCTGCATCCTGGAACGGCCACGTCTTGAACAGCTGCATTCCATCGTCCTTCGTGTTGATGTACATGTAGGTATTGATGAAGTACAGCGGGTCCTGTGCGCACCGCTTTATCTTGGCAAGTTGCCATGGCTTGAGCTTGACGCTTTCCTTGGCGTCTCTCAGGTTGGTTATACCGTTGAATGACATTCAAATCTCTTTTAACTATAATTCCATCTAGTTAGTTTATAAGGTTGATGGTTATGGCCGATTTTTGCGTAGTTACGGCATTTTTCGACAACAATAACCAGTTCCGCGAACGGAACTTACTGTCAGTTGTTGACTATTACGTGCATTATTTATCCGAGTGCGAAATTGTGATTGCGGAACAGTATCCGTCGGGTTTCGCCGAGAAGGTCGCTTCCTCCTATCCGGACCGAGTCAAATTGGTGGGGATGGACAGTATGCGGCACGATCCTGACCGCAAAGGGATTTTTTGCAAGTCGGAGCTGCTCAACGAGGCCATCAGATCCAGCGACTGCGCATACTGCGTGATGGGCGATGCCGACGCGTTGCTTACCGAAAAATGTTTCGCCTCGTTGAGAGAGGCCAAGTCGGCGCTGGACTCGGGCAGGGCCTCCATCGTCTATCCGTTCGACGACGTAATCTACATGAACGAGGCTGACACCAGGCGCATACTGGAAGAGAAGCCGATGCTTCCGGGAGAGAAGGACCACGGGGTCGACATATTCAGGCAGACCGGCCTATGCAACGTGTTCACTAGGGACACGTGGGAACGGGTCGGCGGATTCGACGAGGACTTTGTCGGCTGGGGCGCGGAGGATGACGCCTTCCTCTGCAAGTGCAGGCGTATAGTCGGCCCGCCGCTCAGGCTCGACGGCACGATATACCATATGTTCCACCCGAAGGTGGACACGGAATCCTACAGGAAATCGGCCGGCTACATAGCCAACCGCAAGCGTTGCGCCTGCATACGGCGCATGTCCGACGACGACCTGTCGAGATACTGCAGGGGGGAGGCCTCCCTGGAAAGCCTCGTGACGAAGTACGCGGACGCCGACCGTCTCGAAGTCGAACTGAAGTGGCAATGTTCCCCGTCCCTCACCCTTGAAATCGACACTACTATCTACGACGTCGACCGGTCCGGCAAAATGAGTTTCACCAAGCTCCTTGACGCCGTCGCAGCCGAGGACGGCAGGGAAAACGTGCCGAAATGGGTACGGGAGTACATAGGGATAGTGCCCGGCGAATCGGGGCCGTTCCTTGACGGCTTGCTTCCGGAACAGGTCAGGGAAATCGAGGAATACGTCAGCCGATGCAGTTCGTAAAGGACATATCAACCGAGCCGGGGTACTCAAAGTTCAACCATTTGGCCGTCCAGGTGGCGATGGCGCGTCCTGACACGAGGTACTCGTGCCCCGAGAACCCGGCCGTCGCCGTATGGCAGCTCGGGGACGGGATGGCGGTTGTCGACCGGCGTTTCGTGCGCCCGGTGGTCATCGTCCATGACTGGTACCCGCACTACGCGAAGTATCTGGAGAAGGCAGGGAGGATAGTTTTCCTCGGCAATTTCGACCATCCCGAATACCCGACCGCGAAGACGCTGGCCAGTTACCCGTTCGAGCCGGAACCGCGGATCCCGAGCGACGGTACCGAAGTGCTGGTCGAGGGGGTGTACGACGGGTCGTGCGAGGATTGGGTGCTAGGCGAGTGCGAGGGAAAACGGGTGAGGTTCGCGTGCTTTGGAAACGACGACCCCGATTGCGACGACGCGCAGGGTCGCCTGCTCGCCCGTATACGCGAGGCAGCCTCTTCCGTAGTGGAGAGCCGGAGGCCTAACGAACTGATGCTGTTGACCTACATGAGGTCGGCCGACAGGGTTATCCACTGCGGGTCGGGAAGGAGGGGGTTCCTCCATTCTGCGGCGGTGTCCTACGGCGGACATTCCCAAACGCGTGACGACGGATTCACGGTTTCGACAATTTCGGACCTGGTGGCTTTACTACCGGCCTGAATCTGCTATAATTCGTTCAAATTTTGAGGTGTATATCGAAATGAATAAATTCCATTCTAAAGTGATTTTCTGGGGAAAATGTGTCCTTTTTGGCCTTTTCGCGTTCAACCTTGTCAGAGTCTGCATACGCACTTGGAAGTACGGCGGTGTCAAGACCAACGTGCAGGTGAACTATGACGGCGACGATGATGATCTGAACCCGGTCGACAGCATGAACAACGGAGGTATGTAATGGCGGAAGGCGTAGAGACCGACATCTGGGTCGAGGGTGGCGAGAAGAAGGAATCGGGCATCGGCTCGAAGATTATCCGCAACCTCGGCGACATGCTCCTGCACATCAGCATCGACACCGATCTCTGGGTAGGCCGGAGCGCCAAGGAGAAACTTAACTACCTGAAGAACCAGGTCATAGGCGGGGCCAACGGGTCGAAGGTGATCGACGTCGGCGCACAACTTGCGGAAAGCTTGATACAAACGGTGAAGGCTTCCACGACTAACGCCGTGGTGCGCAAGTACGCGGACCTCGCGGAGACGGCGCTTAACCTCGGCAAGGCGAGCATGGTCATCAACAACCTTTTCGTCGCGCAGAAGTACGAGGTGCAGACTAGCTTTGACGAGCTCGCCAAGTTTATGGGCTACAAGAACGGCAAGTCCATCCACGTGAAGCAAATAAACGCGACGGCGGACATCTGCAGGTCGCTGATAGAGATGTCGGAGAAGATCCAGAACGAGTACGGGCTGAAGGTGGTGAAGGTGTTCACTCCGCGCACGGACACCCCGGCTAACGTCAACTCGAAGTTCGTGTGTACATATATGCAGGTTAAGTACAAGGGGTCGACTATCGGTCTCGAGATCAACTACATGCAGAAGAAAACTGCCACGGACGCCACCACGAGCTCGGAGTTCAGCTACATCAATATCGGCATATCCAACAGCGAGCTCTACGCTTCTGATGTGGAGGACGATGACGATTTGGACTACGACATACTCGGGGACATCGAGAACATAATCTATTCCGTGTATATCAAGACAATCGACATTTCGAGGCGCATCATCAAGATCGACGGCTCCGCAATCCACACGGTGAAGCGCGAGAACATCAACTTCGATATCAAGAACATTGACATCGACACGATGGCGAAGACCTGCCGCTCGGTACTCAACAATCACCGCCGTCGCGGCTACATCCTGCAGGGCGACCCAGGTACGGGAAAGACCGTGTCGATCCACAAGCTACTGATGCAGTTTACCGATGTACCCGTGTTCTGGATTTCTTCCGACGCCATCTGCGACACGAAGAAGATGAGGTCCGTCTTCAGGATCCTGAATATGTTCCCCGGAAGCATCTTCGTCTTTGACGACATCGACGGAAACGACTTCAGCGTGAAGACGAACCTTACCACGACCTTCATCACCTGCATCGACGAGACCAATACTAAGAAGTTCAGCGGAATCATCATAATGACGATTAACGAGCCGCAGAGGGTCCACCCGACCATTAAGACGAGGAACGGCCGCATCGACGAGGTTATCCATGTCCACAACCCGAACACCACGGAGCAGGTTCTGGATGTCATAACCCAGCGCTACAAGCACCTGGGTTCCGAGCGTCCGGACTGGATGAACGAGAAGAACGAGGAGTTCGTGGCCGGGATGGAGAAGATTGTCCAGTCGAATTTCACCCATGCCCACATCGCCGGTATAGTCAGCGACCTTGTGGACTTGTACAGCGATGACGGGTACGGGTGCAAGGACTTCCTCTCCCTGATCGACCGGCGTATCGAGAGTATCGCCAACGCCTCGATGGTCGCTAACGAGTCGGGTCACATTTCCGCCCCGTCGACCTTCAATATGCAGGTATCGAATACCAATAATGGCTAAAAACTACATATGGTGGTCGGGACGCTCCCGACCACCTATATGTTGTGGTTTTGTAACAATTTCTGTACAGTTTATCAACACTCGCGGAGGCCCGCTCTGATAAACGTACCACTGCCGAATGAGGTAATTTAATATAAAACCGAGAGGAATTAATGCTTACTCATGTCATCAAGCGCGACCGGAAACGACGCAGAAAATTCGAACCGAAGCATATTTACGACGCAATAGAAGCAGCATTCAAGGATTGTAAGGCCCCATATACCGATGACGCACTGGACTCGCTAGTCAGCGAGGTGGTCGACAAGATTTCGGCCAACGGAGCGAAATCCGTGTATGTTGAGGTCATCCAGGACACCATCGAAAACGTGCTCATGGACAACGGTTACAACGCCACCGCCAAGGCATACATCACCTACAGAAAGGAACGAGACCGCGAACGGGAACTCAAGAGCGAGATCAACACGACGGTGAGGGAAATCATCGACGCGGACCTCAAGACTAGCTCCCTCCTCCGTGACAACGGAAACGTCAACGGAGCTCTCGTCGCCTCCTCCATGGCGAAGGCCGGCGGCGAGACGATGAAGATGTACAACTTGCTCAATATGCGACCGGAACTGGCCAGGGCCCACAAGCAGGGCGACATCCACATCCACGACCTCGACTACTATTCCCTTACTGTCAACTGTTTCTTCATCCCGCTCGCCAAGCTCCTCGCCGACGGGTTCGACACGGGTAACGGCTGGGTCCGTCCAGCGAACTCCATCGAGACCGCCTGCGCCATCGGCGCAATCGTCCTCCAGACTTCGCAGAACGCGTTCTTCGGCGGGCAGGCGTTCGCCAACTTCGACTTCGAATTGGCGCCGTACGTCGACCGAAGCTTCCAGAAGAACCTCAAGCGGGTTATCCGCAACGCTATCGTGACGGTCTCCGCTCTCGGAGCCGGCAACAAGGCCGACTACGACGCTCTTATGAAGATTCGCGAGAAGTACGACCTCCGTATCATCAAGGACGTGAACACGACCGACCTGAAGAAATTCGTTGAATCGTGGTCGGGCGAGCTTGACGACTACGACTGCGGCAGGGAACCGCTCCCACCGCTCCCGTACGACGAGTTTGACCGTGAATACGTTTTGCCGCTCGGCGACGGGACGTCGTGGAAGGTTCCGAAGCAGTTGGTCGACGAGGCCGATACCGAGACCGTAAGGAACACTTTCCAGGGACTCGAATCTTTCGTCCATAACGTCAACAGCCTTTTCTCCCGCTCCGGAAACCAGCTGCCGTTCAGTTCCGTCAACTTCGGCCTGGACACGTCGAGGAGCGGGCGTCTTGTTTCGTTCGCGCTCCTCCACGCTACTGAGGAGGGCATCGGCAATGGCGCCACGGCCATATTCCCCATTTCAATCTGCAAGGAGATGGCTGGCTACACGATCAACGAGGGTGACCCGAACTACGACATCTGGGAGAAGTCCTGCGAGGTTCTCGCCAAGCGATTCTATCCTAACTTCGTCAATGTCGACGCCCCGTACAACAAGGTGTATGTGAAGTACGAGACGCAAACCGTGGACTACGACGATAAGAACGTAGTGGACAATCGTGGGCAGAAGCTCTACAGGGTCTCGCGAGGCGTGTTCTGGGAACTGGTCAGTGTCGATGGCGACAAGGCCAAGCTGCGCAAGCTCCGCCCTGAAACCACGATCGCCACCATGGGATGCCGTACCCGTTCCATCGGAAATGTCAATGGCGAATCCGTGACGACCGGAAAGGGCAACCTCTGGTTCACGACCATCAACCTGCCGGCGATTGCCGTGCGTGCCTCTATGACGGACACCCCGATCGACTCGTTCTGGAATGAGCTCGACGAGAAGCTGGCAATGTGTCGTCAGTGCATGGAAGACCGCTTCAAGCAGATCAGGAACCGCACCTACGCGAACCTCTACTTCCCTATGAAGAATGGTCTCTATATGGGCTCCGACAAGAACGCACCGGTCAGTACGACTATCGAGAAGGCCATCAAGAACGGCTCCAGCGCGATTGGCTACATCGGCATCTACGAGGTGTGCCTTACCCTGCTCGGCAAGGTGTTCGGCGTCGACGAGGAGGCCACCAAGTTCGGCTACTCCATCGTCAAGCACATTCGCGACTATACCGACGCCGTGCAGAAGGAAACCCACATGAACTGGACAACCTTCGCCACGCCGGCGGAAAACGTGTGCGGGCGCTTCGCGCAGATCGACGCCAAGCGATTCGGTTCCAACAAGAAGCTGCACGTCCCGGCGGACGAGCTGTGGGGCAAGGGTTACTACACCAATTCCCATATGATGCCGTTCGACGTGAAGACGACCCTTGACCACAAGCTCGAGGTCGAGGCCCCGTTCCACGCGCTTACCAATGGTGGCCACATCTTCTACTACAAGATTGATGGCGACCCGCGTCAGAACATCGAGGCGGTGAAGAAGGCCATCCGTGCGATGTACGACGCCGGAATCGGCTATGGCACCTTGTCCATGGACCAGGACACTTGCCGTGAGTGCGGCTACGTTGGCATCATCGGAAACGAGTGCCCGCACTGCCACACGAAGGACAACGGCCACAACATCCTCCGTATCAGGCGAATCACCGGCTACCTTGTCGGCCGTTCATCCCAGTCCATCGAGGAGTCGTGGGGCGACGGCAAGCTCTGCGAGCTGAAGCGTCGGGTGAACATCTGATGCGCTACGGCAAGATAGAGTACGACAGCGTTGTCGACGGGGACGGGTTTCGCGTGTCCCTCTTCGTCAGCGGCTGTCGTAACCATTGTCCAGGATGCTTCAACAGGGAAACCTGGGATTTCTCGTATGGTGACGAGTTCACCCCGGTGGAAGAGAACGAGGTCATCGAGGCCTGCAAAAGGTCTCACGTCAGCGGTCTCACGGTACTCGGGGGCGAGCCGTTCGAGCCGGAGAACCAGACGGCCCTGCTCGACTTTCTTGCCCGCTTCAAGAAGGAATGCTCGGACAGGACGCTGTGGATGTTCACCGGATACGTCCTCGACAGGGATTTGCTGGAAGGCCAGCGCAAGCACGTGGATGGCGTGACTTATCCGATTTTGAGACTCGTCGACGTGCTCGTCGACGGGCCTTTTATTCAGGAGCAGAGGGATGTGACGCTCCGTTTCCGGGGAAGCGCGAATCAGCGTATCCTGACTTCTGACCAGATATTGTCGAGCCTGTCCCGTTAAAATAAGATCGTTTCTTTATTTTTGCATAAAATCTTTAATCTTGCTATTGACAATCGTGTCCTCTTTACTTATATTAAGCGTACAAACACCTAACAAAGAGGACACAACTATGGAAAAAGTTTCTCGTAAGAGATGGAACACCACCGAAATCAAGCTCGCTCTCGCTGGAAAGCCGGTTCCCGGCCGTACACGTAGCGCCATCAACACCCTGCGCAGCAAATTCGGATTGCGTACCAAGAAACCGTGGACGGACGACGAAATCAAGCTCGTTATGGCCGGCGGGTTCCCTAAGGGACGCTCTGCCAACGCCGTCTACCAGGAACGTCACAAGCTGAAGGTACCCGTCGCGCTTGACCGTCGCATCGACCCCAAGCATCCGAACCAGCTTGAGCTTGACCTTCCCGCAGTGCGCAAGAACGCACCGCTGCATCACTACGAGTCCGTGGCGAAGCTTCTTAAGCCCATTTATACCATGTTCAACGCCGGTATGAATGTCGATGAAATCGCCAAGGAAATCGGACAGAGCAAGGAATTCGTCTCCCGCGCAATCGACCTGAAGAAGGAGTTTGCGCAGGCCGGCAAGTCCGCGAAGTAAGAAATCTCATTCGCACAAAAACGGGAAAGGCGGCCGAGAGGTCGCCTTTCTTTTTTGTTTGGTTATGTATATTCAGCGCGTGTCATTCGCCGTCAATCATCCAATGCCTTGGACAGTTCTACGAGGTGGTATACCATATTGGACACTTCGTTATCTGTTGGCTTTGTTATCGTTTTGATTATGTGCGCCCGCTTATCCGGATGGCCATATTTGACCGTGACACATTTCTTTTTTGTATTATAATTGATATTTATCCAATCCATCACATCAGGGTACTTCTTTTTGTTTCTCGAAGTAAGGATCTTAATTTCGACACAATCAGTCGGCGTAATGATATTGTTCTTAATTATGTTGACAATTTTAATATCCTTCTTGTTGATAGGATAACCTGTATTCTTGCTATTATACTCTTTCAAGTATTCGAGCAGCACAATACCTTTCTCCATAACGGTTGACGCTTTATCATTAAGGGTTTTCTTGTGTGCTTTATATGCTTTTACGCTATTGTCGATATGTGCCCCGATGATTTGAACTATGCTTCCCTCACGCTGTTCGCCAAGGTTCATGTCGTCAATGGACCGACAAAAGTTTCCAAACATAAATACGTCATCGTGCGCGAAGTAGACATGGTGGGAAAGCTCATCGCGCACGGCTTGTTCCATATCTTCGGGATACCCGTGGGCGATTCTCGGACGTTGGCCGGCCTTATTTGCTGACAGTATGTGTTCATACATTTCCGAGCAGGCATAACATCCATCACTGAGGAATGCGTATGAGTCCTCTTTGGTTACGAAGAATGCGGTGTGCTCGAGCGCGTCAGTGAATTGGTCGCCGTAAGTCGAGCAGGGTTTCCCTTCGCTGAACTGATAAATCAAGTACCCGTCGGGACGTCTTTGTACGAGCCGGTAGTACACGGTAATGGGAATCATTTTTCCCTTTGCATGCGGATCAACGTGGCTATATTGAGTATAGTTGCACGTTGTTTTGTACTCGGTTCCTATTTTAATATCGCTGGCGTTTACTTCTGGAAACATATCGTTGTGTCCTTCAGGTTGAAGTCCCGTATATAATTGGTCCGAAAATAGAAGAGATCACCCAAGCTATTGATCGGGAGCATATCATCAATACATAGAGGTCGGCGTCGGTCATTTTGATACCAAGAGCTGTTCGCCCGCTTTCTTTATGCAAGTCAGCAGGACTTCTTTCCAATTTCCATTCGGGTCGAACTTGCCGGCGAGCTCGATGGGCCGGTCCACGATCTTCTTCCGGTTTTTCGATATGCCCAGCTTGAACGTGGTGCTGTCGGCGAAGCTGAAGTTGAGCATGATGGATTCGTTCTTGAACACCGACATGTACTTCGATTCGCAGTCACGCTTGAATCCGGCGCGGACCAGTAAGTCGGTAAGCGCCTTCCTGTTCTCGTCGGATGCGTTCTTCTCTTTTACCAGCTCGGTTTCCTTGATGGCCACGTAGACGCTTATCTGTCCGCAGGCGGCGTCCGGCGCGGCATCCTTGAGCGTGATGGAGTCGGTCTTGGCGCCAGCGTAGTTCACGAACGCCACCCTGATGGTCTTGTGGCCGCCCGGATTGGAAAACGTTACCGAAACGCTACCTTCCAGCCTCAGTTTCTCGTCGGTGAGATTGATCGAAATGCTGTGACCGTCGTCACGTGCTATCTCGTGCGTGAGCGAGAGCCTGTCGGTTATGGCCTGCTTGTATAGTTCTAGCGGAGACATATCATTCCTTGGTTGCTGGCTTGAGCGCCGGGTCTTTCTCGACCGCGTTGTTGATGTCGAAGTCAATATGCACCTGCGACATGATCAGGTCTACCTCGCTTAGGATCCCGCCCGCGATGTCGGGATCGAGCTTGGACACTTTCTTCCGCAGGCGTTCGCAGGCGTCCTTGATGATGTCGTACTGTTTCGGGGCCAGGTCTTTCCGCGTGAAGTAGAGACGGTGTGCGTTGGTGAGCGAACGGAACAGGCTGGACTCGCCCGTGAACTGCAACGTGGATTCGGCCGTCACCTCGCCCATCGTGATGAACACGCGCTCGACATTGGCCTTGCCGTCCTTGGACGAGTACGTGCCCCTGAACTTGCCGTAGAGGTCGCCTGCCGCGTATTCGCCGGAGAACCCGATAGTCTCCGTGTGCAGTACCTTCCTGATGGAATGGGTCTCGACCACGGCCACCTCGGCGTCCGCCTCGAACACGAACGACATCGCGTCTGACAGCTGCTTGGCGAATAGATCGTTGAAGTTCTCGGACTCGAAAATCATCGAAATACCCCGAATTTGGATTATAAACTATAAATTATTACATTCCCGGTCAAATGAGCTAGTTTAGAATGAAGGCGGGACAACGGCCCGTTCTTCGGTTTTAACTACAATATGAGGATTTTTAATGCGTTCACGCGATGAAATAAAAGTTTTCCTGAAGGATGTGCAAGGCAAGGATTTGGGTATTGTCGAACGTGCGAAGCTTTTTGCCGAGTTCGCCCACGCGGGGCAGCTCGACAAGGGAGGACAGAACTACATCTACCACCCCACGCGGGTCGCCGAGTCGACCGCCGAGGCCTACAATGACGACTACCTCACCGCGATAGCCTACATGCACGATGTCGTAGAGGACGGTGGTTTCACCGTTAGCGACCTAGCCGCCTACTTCCCGGTGGCCGTCTGGAAGACGGTCGAGCTCCTGACGAGGGGCAAGTCCGACGAGAGGTCGAAGTATATCGACACCATCGCCACCAACCTTCTCGCTACCAAGGTCAAGCTGATGGACCTGAAGGACAACATGAACCTCTCCAGGCTCACCTACGTGACGGAGAAGGACAACCAACGACAGAGCCGATACGTGGACGAGTACAGAAAGCTGAACGCCGTGCTCGCCAAGTTCAACGAGACCCTGTCGCCGGAAGAGATGGAAACCGAGACCTACGCCGACCTGTATATGTAGGATAATCCGCTGCGAAAAAACAAAAAAGCCGCTTTCCAGCGGCTTTTGTTTGTTGATGGTTGATGTTTAGATGATCCAGTCGACGGCGGCGATGACCGGCTTGTAGTTCTTGAACGGTTCAATCCGGCTTCCCCACTTCGTCATGTTTCCGCAGAGCCCCGTGTTGTACGGGAAAAGCTTGCTGTACTTGCACTCGGCGGGTTCGTCGTGGAGACGGAGAAGCGAGAGTCCTTCGTGGCAGGCGAGCATGTCGTGCTGTAGCTTGCCGCGACGCACCCCGTACTCGTCCTCGATCATCTGCCTCATCCCCGCCCATATGCCGTCCGTCGTGTTCCTCTGGTTGTGGCACACGTTCTTGCCGACGAGAATGATCTGCTTGATGTTGTCGCTCGTGAGCACCTCCTCGGTCGCCTTCACGTCGCAGTTGAAGTTGAAAGTCCGGACTTCGGACTTGCCCCTGAACTTCTCGAGCTGGCGCGGGATGGGAACCACGTTCGCGCCGACGAAACCGCCGTTCATCACGAGGTTCTCCAGCTTGTGGTTCCTGACGTAGCGGGCGACCGAAGTGAGGGCGCCCCCGATGAAAATGGTTTCGGTTCCCTCGGGAATCTCGTCGAGCACCTCGATGCCGAGATTCCTGAGGAGTTCAACTCTCTGTTTGCCGACTTCCGAAGCCGGCTTGGGATCGAGCACGACGTTCGCAAGGACTCCCTTGTCGAACATATACCTTGCCGCGATCAAATCATCGACGTCCTGGTCGATGTCTGCTATGTATGTGATCTGTTTCATAATGACATAATATACATTATCATGGCCGTCTTGTGAACTACCCGCCGCCTAAAGGTGGGTGGGTTTCTAGTTTTCGCATCAACGGGTTTGCGTGTGCCACGCTATCACTAGCGAGCATAGTGGCAACTCCCTCAACGGAGGCTTGTTCCAAGCACTCAGCTCTCTTTGACGAGCCAATCATCAAGACTACACGGGCCGAATGTGTGTCCCTATCCATAGTATATCCGCAACTGCACTTGTAGATTCTATCCGCAAGAGTGGGATGGTTTATACATCCACAGATAGGGCACATCTTTGTGGTCGGCTCCCATTTTGAAATCTTGAAACTCCGATCGCTCGCTTCTAATGCGACAAGTCGCTGCTTCAATGACCCAAGACAGGATGATTGGACTTGTTTTCCGAACAATCCTTCATGCCAACCCTTAATCTGCTCGTCTTGAAAGTAGATTACATCATAGTCGGTCGTTAATTTGTGGTATATCTTGTTGGCGATGTCTTTACGCCTATTCGCCAATCTTTCATACTCACGCCTTAACTGACGCATACACTTGCAATACCGCCTTGACTTCTTCTCGTTTTTCCTAACTCCACGCTTGTTCAGTTTGCGTGACAGGAATTTTAGATAGTCAGTTTCTCGCACATCGCACTTGTACTTGTCACCGTATGACGTTGTTATGGAATCCTTTATGCCGAAATCAAGACCGACGTTCTTGTTGGTAGGAATCCTTTTGGATTTCGGCAGCATAACGCTGACCTTGACGTAATAGCCACTAGCCTTACGGACAAGTTTAGCGTCCGATATTTCAAACCTCTCAAACTGCTGTAATTGGTCAAGTCCGTGGACACGTAGTCTGCGGAATCCAGGAATCGTAATCCTGCACCCGTCAAGTATCTGTGTATAGCCCGTAATGATGGGCAGGCAATTAACTTCGGACTTAAAGCGTAAAGCCCCGACCTTGACGCCCCTCTTCTTGGCTTTCGCAAGGTTCACGATGTCAGATTTCTTCTGTGCCACAGTTGCCCTGTGGAGAACAGACGGCAGCGTGACAGAACTTTCAACAGCGTTTCTATCCTTGTCGTAATGGATTACCTTCTTATGTTCAGTGTATTTGTAATCAAACAGGGATGCGTCCGCACTCTTTTGCGAGAACGACAGCATATCGTTAATCACCCACTTCGCTTCCTTGAAGCATTGGACTAATTTCGTGAACACATCTTTAGAATTATGACGTATGGAAACTTTCAGTTCAAATACACGGCATATTTGTGTCTGCCGTCTAGCCCGTGTTTCGGAAATGGATTCCCGAATCTTGGCCTTCGTATTTTCGCTTCTTACCGCTTCCATGACGAGATTCTTGACTTAAATTAAAGTTTATAACACTTTAACTCAAATATATAATAATTACGGGCGCTCTAAATGTTATTTATTTCTTACATTCTCGGCGGGCCTTACCCATACCCTAAATGGTGCGGGCTTGTGACCGCCTGTTTGTCAATACTTGTTACGAATTATTGTTTCGCTTTTGCCGCAACGTCGGGAGCGATCAGGTCGTCCGTGCTTTCCTCCGGCGCTTCGGGAGCGGGAGCCGGAGCGGGCTCGGGTTTAGGCGCCGGCTTCGGCTGCGGTTTGGCCTTGGCCTCGGCTGCCTTCTTGGCCTTGCTCGCCTCCTGCGCACGCTGTATGGACTCGCGACTGCAGGACTGTACTAGGATGAGGACGGCCTTGGATATGTCCTTCACCGTGTAGTTGTCGCCCGATTTCATCGCGAACTGGGTCACCGCCTTGGTGAAGAAGGGCACCAGCTTATCCAGCTTGACTTGCTGTGCGGCGTTGGTGACGCCGAGGGTCCGGAGCGCGTATCGTGCGGTCTTCAGCAGGTTACCGGATTTCTTGAAGTCCTCGACGAGCTTAGCGGGGGTCGGGCGAAGACCCTGTTCGACCGAGTCGCTGTTGACGGCGTCGGCCTGCATCTCGGGCGTTGCCGCTGTCTCAGGAGAGATTTCAGTGGACGGCTCAGTTGACTGGTCGACCGGTTCAGACGGCTGTTCGGTCTGGGCTTCGGGATCGCCGGATGTTTCGCCGGTAGCTTGTACATCGGGGGCCTCCAGCGAGTCGTCCGTGGCTTCAGCAGGCACGGCGTCGCTATCGGACGGCATATCCTCGTCATTGAACGGGCTCGCGCCTTCCTCACCCTCGAAGATGAAGCACCCGCCGTTGCGGAACGCTACGATGAAGTCATATTCGTTCTGTTTCATGTCTGCCCTCGTGTCAGTCTCCCGTAGTTTATAAGGTTTTTCCTTTGATCCTCTGATAAACTGACGGGTGAACGCGAACGCGGATGGAAAATTATGGAGATTACTACGCACGTTTTGACATCAAAACAAACCTTGAGCACTGACCAACAGCACCAGGCTCGTAAGAACGTACAGGCGGTCGGCGCGGTCAAAGTTAACGGCTCGACCACGATTTCTCCAGACCCAAACAATAACGACATAGTTGACCTTTCCGATGCATTCTATACAATCCAGAACGCAATCGAAAACGTGCGACAAGTCCCTACCGTTCAATCGTCGGACAATGGCAAGGTACTGGGGGTGACCGACGCGAATGGATCGATCGGGTGGGTTGAACCGCAAACGGTTTCCCAGGTAAATGCGGACTGGACGGCTACTGAAGGCGTTGCGAAAATTCTTCACAAGCCGGATTTGAGCGTATATGCCCAAGCTGCTGACTTGTCTTCCGTGGCAACTTCGGGGTCGTACAATGACCTCGAAAACAAGCCCGAGATTCCTGCCGCGCAAGTCAAGGCGGACTGGAACGCAAGCGGAACCGTTGCCGAAATTCTTAACAAGCCGACAATTCCCATTGTCGACCAAGCATTTGATGCGACATCGACCAATGCCCAATCGGGTGTCGCCGTGTCCGGTGCCGTATCGGGCAAATATGAAAAACCGTCAGGTGGGATTCCGGCGACTGACTTGGAATCAGCTGTGCAGACGTCCTTAGGTAAATCCGATTCCGCGATTCAGGGTGTAAAGGTCAATCATTCGTTATTAACGCCCGACGCGGACAAGGTAGTTGACGTCGTAGTCGACGAAGTCCCTACGGTGACCAGTACCGATAACGGCAAGGTTCTGAAGGCGTCGTATAACAATGGGGTTGCTTCGTATGCTTGGCAATCGGAAGGCGGTGGATCCCAGAGCGTGGTTGACCAGCACTACAGCGCGTCGTCCACCAATGCGCAGTCCGGTACCGCCGTTGCTGAGGCTATCGGCACGGTTCGACAGGTTCCGTCTACTCAGTCGAGCGACGAGAATAAAGTGCTCGGGGTTACTGATGCGAACGGAACGCTCGGGTGGGTTACTCCTGCGGCTTCGCAGGTAAACGCCGACTGGAATGCGACATCGGGTGCTGCAGAAATACTTAACAAGCCTTCCTTGGCGGCGGTGGCCACATCGGGTGCATATTCAGACTTGAGCGGGACGCCGGACCTTAGTAACTACGTCACCGATGCGTCATACGTCCACACGGACAACAACTACACGAACGCCGACAAGAGCAAGCTCGCCGGCATTGCCGCCGGCGCAGAGGTCAACGTCCAGAGCGACTGGAACCAGACCGATGATACCGCCGACGATTTTATAAAGAATAAGCCGACGATTCCATCGTTCAGCCAGAATCAGATGGATGCCATCGATAGCGGGATTACATCAACCAAGGTTGGCAACTACGATGGTCACTTGTCGAACACGGATGTCCATGTCACCACTTCGGATAAAACTGCGTGGAATGCTAAGTATGACAAGCCGTCTGGTGGCATTCCTAAGGCGGATCTGGCAGACACCGTCCAGACATCGCTAGGAAAAGCCGACACCGCGTTGCAAGAGCATCAGGATATTTCGGGAAAGGCCGATAAATCTGAGATGTCGGTGGTTGCCGGAACCGGAACCGATGCGGACAAGACGACGATTACGTTGAAGAGTGGAACATCGGCGACGGTGTTGACTTCTCACCAGGATATCAGTGGCAAGCAAGATGTCATAAGCGACTTATCCGATATTCGTAGCGGTGCCGAGGCCGGTGCGACCGCCGTACAACCGGGTGACTTGGCTGCAGTAGCCACGTCGGGTTCGTACAGCGACCTGTCCAACAAACCGACAATTCCTGCGGCTCAGGTAAATTCCGACTGGAATGCGTCTTCTGGTGTTGCCGAAATTCTCAATAAGCCTTCTTTGTCTGCGGTGGCTACTTCGGGTTCGTACACGGATTTGACCGATACGCCGTCTATTCCTGCGGCTCAGGTAAATTCCGATTGGGATGCTTCTTCCGGCGTTGCCCAAATTCTCAATAAGCCGTCTTTGGCTACGGTGGCTACGTCCGGCGATTACGACGACTTAACCAATAAGCCGTCAATTCCGGATGCCCAGGTAAATTCCGATTGGAATGCTTCTTCCGGCGTTGCGGAAATTCTTAACAAGCCTTCCTTGGCTACGGTGGCTACGTCCGGTGATTACGATGACTTAACCAATAAGCCGTCGATTCCTGCGGCTCAGGTAAATTCCGACTGGGATGCTTCCTCTGGCGTTGCTCAAATTCTCAATAAGCCTACCTTAGCTGCGGTGGCCACGTCGGGCTCGTACAACGATTTGTCCAACAAACCGACGATTCCTGCGGCTCAAGTTCAGTCAGATTGGGAGCAAGATGATTCTAGCGAAGTTGACTATATCAAGAATAAACCTTCCTTGGCTTCGGTGGCCACGTCGGGTTCGTACAGCGACCTGTCCAATAAGCCGTCTATTCCTGCCGCCCAAGTAAATTCCGATTGGGATGCTGTCTCTGGTGTTGCCCAAATTCTCAATAAGCCGTCGATCCCTAGTGTTGATCAATCATATGGCGCTTCGTCCACCAATGCGCAGTCCGGTACCGCCGTCGCGGAAGCCATCGCCGCCGTGCGACAGGTTCCGTCTTCTCAGTCGAGCGACAACGGCAAGGTACTCGGAGTCACCAATACGAGCGGTTCGCTTGGCTGGGTTGACCAGCCAGCCGATGAGCTGCCGTCGATTACCGGAAACGGCGGTAAGGTACTGAAAGTCAACGCTGGCGCTACTGCGGTCGAATGGGACGACGAAACTGACACTACTTATGAAAGCAAGACAGCTGCGGAAAGCGGAACCGATGTGTCCTTGGTTACGACCGGCGAGAAATACACTTGGAACCATAAGCAAGATGCCCTCTCCTTTGATGGTACATACAACGCATCGTCCAACAAGGTTGCTACCGAGTCCACAGTCAGCTCTGCTGTACAGGCTCTCGATGCCGAAGTTACGTCATCCGACGGCACGAACGTGCAAGTCAAGGTTACCGAGGCGAACGGCAAGGTCACCGCAGTGAACATCACTACGGACAATACCGAGTCGAAATCCAACAAGAAGCAGAGCATTGACTCGACTTCGGAAACCGAATATCCGTCGAGCAAGGCGGTCGCCAACTTTGTCAATTCGTCCGTGGCCACGGCGACGGCGAGGTTCCTTGGCAGCTTTACGCTGACCAACCTGGGCCTGTCCTACGGCGCTACCAATGCGCAGATTGCGACTGCTCTCGACAACCATACCTGGCCAAGCGGAACGACGCCGACCAACAACGACTACGTGTACGTGGAGATACAAGACCCGCAGACCACTGGCATTGATGACGAGGTTCGCCGGTTCAAGTTCAACGGAACTGTATGGGCCTACGAATACACGCTGAACAACTCTTCGTTCACCGCTGCTGAAAAGGCCGCTATCGATTCCGGAATCACCGCGACTGCGGTGAGCAACTACAATACCCACATTGACGATACCGATATTCACGTTACATCGTCGGACAAGAGTGATTGGAATGCTAAATACGATCTCCCTTCTGGTGGCATTCCCAGCACCGATCTCAGCTCGGATGTCCAGACATCGCTTGGAAAGGCTGATTCTGCCTATCAGTTGCCCTCCGGAGGCATTCCGGATACTGACCTCAGTTCTGGGGTACAAGCATCACTTGATAAGGCCGACACCGCTTTGCAGTCCCACCAGGACATTAGTGGTAAAGCCGATAAGGTAAGTGGTGCCACGACCGGCAATTTTGCTGGTCTCGATGCCAATGGAAACATTACCGATTCAGGTAGCAAGGCCGGCGACTTCGCTACTACTGCACAAGGTGCCAAGGCCGATTCTGCCATTCAGTCGGTCAAGGTGAACGGGTCTGCATTAACGCCGGATGCAAACAAGGCGGTTGACATCACGGTACCGGCTGCACAGGTCAAATCGGATTGGAATTCCAGTTCGGGATTGAGCGAGATTCTCAACAAGCCAGATCTTAGCGTATATGCTCTCAAATCCGAAATGTCGGTGACGGCTGGAACGGGAACTGATGCGGACAAGATGACCATTACGCTGAAGAGTGGTACGGCGGCAACAGTTCTTACCACTCATCAAGACATCACCGGAAAGCAAGATGTCATAAGCGATTTGAGTACGATCCGTTCCGGCGCAGAAGCTGGTGCGACCGCTTACCAGAAGCCGTCTGGGGGTATTCCCGATACTGACCTCAGTTCTGCGGTACAAGAGTCGCTTGGGAAGGCGGATACGGCTCTCCAGAGTCACCAGGACATCAGCGGGAAAGCCGATAAGGTCAGTGGCGCCACAAACGGCAATTTTGCTGGCCTCGACTCCAATGGCAATCTTACCGATTCCGGTAGCAAGGCCGGCGATTTTGCAACAGCAGCACAGGGCGGAAAAGCAGATACGGCGGTTCAGCCAGGCGACCTGGCCACTGTCGCGACCAGTGGGTCATACACTGACCTCTCCAATACTCCGGACTTGTCTGGCTATGCGTTGTCATCCAGTCTGGCCACCGTCGCAACCAGTGGTGACTATAATGACTTGGATAATCTGCCGACTATTCCGACCGTTGACCAGTCATATGGAGCTGCTTCGACCAACGCCCAATCTGGCGTCGCCGTGGCAAGCGCAATATCGGATAAGGCTGATAAGGTAAGCGGTGCTACAAATGGCAACTTTGCCGGTCTCGACTCTAACGGAAACCTTACCGATTCAGGTAGCAAGGCCGGCGACTTCGCTACTACTGCACAGGGTGCCAAGGCTGATTCTGCATATCAGTTGCCCTCCGGTGGAATGCCGTCGACGGATATGGCGTCCGGAGTTCAGACATCACTGGGTAAGGCGGATTCTGCCATTCAGTCGGTCAAGGTGAATAGTACGGCGCTGACACCGGACGCAAACAAAGCGGTTGACATCACGATAAATAACTCAACAGTCACAATCGACATGGCCGGTACGGCATCAGCGCCTAACCGCGCCGTGGGTTCGTTCACGGTTGACCAGGCTTCTGCTAGTACGATTACGATTCCAGCTGCAGTGTCGGCGGTCCCTGCGGTTCTTGACCAGAATAACGAAGTCGTCACGGCTGCGGTTCCCGCCCAACCCGGCGTGCTAAGTTCTGGCGACAAGGAGAAGCTCGATGGCCTGTTCAACGTTACCGGCAGCTCCACCATCGCAATCAACCCGTCCACGCATGCGGTTAGCGCGATTGTTGGGCCGGACGGTGGCGTGGTAGCGGGTGCCAATGGATTGATAGTCCAGCCGGACTTGGTTTCCAGGGTCGTATACGTTGGTGCTGACTGCGTGTATAACGACAAGACGTTCTGGAGCGATTCCACGACGGTAGATGGTATCATCGCTGATTATGCTAACCAGACTGTTACTGACTATCGCGGCAACGGCGTACCTTTGGCTCGCTTCGTTGCCGAGTACGACAGCAATCGTTACCGCATCGCCGCCATCGACGAGACTCCGGGCACGGTCGAATATAACAGGAAGATTGGTGGCCAGATCATCGACTTGATGCGAAGCGATTTCTGGATGTCATCTCATCCAACCTACGACATCATCAAGTTCGACAAGGACATGGACAAGCTGTTCGACTTGCTGATGACCGGCTCGCCCATGAATGCGTACCTGTTGCTGAACGACATGACCAGTACCGCGTTCATCACTGACGCTCGCCGTGAGATGTATATGGACATGATCAAGGCTTACGACGCTTGGCCGTACGCGGACAAGGATACCGCATACGCTGACTTCATGGCTGAACATGCGCTCGATCGTTTCGTACAGGTGTCGACAACTTGGCCGCTCAATTCTTGGAACTCCTACAGATACGTTATGGCTGGAACGCCGACTGCGACTGACAAGATGATTTTCGTCATTCGCCATGCCGAACGGGGCTCTGATACCAGTGTTAATGGTGACATCAACTCAACTGGTGTGACGACTTGTACCACTATGGGTGAACAAGTACGTAATAACACCTCTTGGTCTGGCAACACTATATCGAATTTCCCGGCGAACGATGCAACTTACTATTCTACAGAATATTTGAGGTGCAAGCATTCCGCCCAAGCATTTGCTAGTGCGCGTTATGATACCGACTTTGCCGCATCGGATTATAGCGGCATAACGGTCGAAGCTGATTTGCTCTACCAGTACAGATTCTTCTACCAGCCGGCAGAGTCCGGTAATAGCACACTAATCCGTAATTACTCTGTCGATCCGACTCGATTGAGTAGCTCGGAACTCAGCAATTACTTCGGGGTAAGCTCAGCAGCCGAGGCTCAGGAAAAGTTGTCCAACGACTATGTGAGAGTCTGCAAGGAAATCTTGAACAAATCGACGGCTAGGTTGAATATGTTCTACACGCATGACTTCTTCACGTTGCCTTTGGCCGTGATGGCCTCCAACAAGTATTATACTTTCTCGGGAAGCGGTACAGACAACAATAACTGGATCAACTACTGTGCGGGTATCGGTATGATTCTTCATCCGGACAATACATACGAAGTGATGCCGGTGCGCGGTAAGAGTAACGGTACAATGACTATCTAATTAATCCATAATACATCAAATCCCGGGCATCCGTCCGGGATTTTTGCTATATTTCGAATATGGCAAGAAAGATACCTGAATGGCCACGCGACAGGCCGTATTTCTACGACGGAAATTCCTATTTCTCCGATAAGGGAGGAAAGCCGTGCAGCTCCGTCGAGGACGCCTACCGGGAGCGGTACAAGGCCGAAATAGCCGCTGGCCGGATGCCGGAGAATCCAAGTTACGGGTACGTGTCCGGTTACGTGGCCGTGCTCGGCCTGTGCTTCGTCATATATCTGATACTATCTTATTTTGCAGGAAGTTGATATGGAAGCGCCAGAAGATCTTCAAAACGCTATAGTAGATTATACCTATTCGTTCCGGCATCATGAGCCGTTCAAGAACCTGCCGAAGGACGACCTGTACTACACGCTGAAGAATATGAAGAACAGGGACGAGGACGAGGAACGTATGTTCCAGGGTGTCGTGAAGTTGCGCCAATCGGTGGAGAATTTCAACGAAACCATTCGCGCTACCCTGAAGGCGAAGCTCGACAGGGCAACAGGGATTGTGAAGGAAATGTTCGTCGGGAAGTTCGTCACGTACAATTACCGCAACAGGGACATCGAGAGCAAAGACATGGACTATATCTTCGTCAAGGACGTAGAAGTCGGGCCATGGGGCGGAGGGACTCCCCATTTCCTGCTGAAAGGCCCGTCAGTGCGCATTACGTTCGGCTATCGTCCGCAAGGCCATACCATGCAGTTCGACCCGAACCGCGTCGTGCCGTTCGTGCCGACCACCGCGCCGAACGCGAATGCCGTAAAGGAGGCCGTCCGGAACTTCACCCCGGTCAGGTACAGCACCGAGAATGACTTCCTCAGCCGGTCGAAGCTGCTGATAGATTCCATAGGTAAGGCGTACAATGAAATAAGGAATACGCTGGTACAGATAGCACACGAGGATAAACATGGTTGAAGAACTCAAGAAGACGCCCGTAGCCAAGACGGACAACGATGTGAAGAATCTGTTCGGACAGTTGGACGACCTCAAGAAACAGATTGCTGATGTCGTGGTGAGGAAAGCCGCCGAAAAATTCGAAGGAAAGTGGGTCCACGTGAAATGCTGCGACATTCATAGATACTATCACGTTAAGCAGCTGACGAGAGTCAACTACGCACACCCTAAAGGGTGTGAGCTTGTAGGTGCAACCGTTTGAACTAGTTGCAACCACGATTGGCCGGTTGACGTCGGCCTGCCCGAAAATACCATAGATCCGTAGGTCGGCTTGACTACGATTGAGTCGGGGTGGTGACGGAGGACAATGTTGCATGCGCCGTTACCATCGGCGTCAAGCAGTTCTCCATCTGAAGCGTAATAACGAGTACCCAGCCGTTTGCCTTGCGGCAATCCTCGGTAGTCGAGGCGGGATGTATAAGCTGGTTCAACTGTTACCACTTCCTTCCCTAGAAGCGGTGCCTTGTACTCTAGAGTGGTCTGGATTTCTTTCAGAGGAATCTGCCCAAACCGGTTATTATGCTTCTTTCTTTTGACTTCCATGTTCTTGCCATCTACCTTGATGGTCTTCTTGGAAGTTGATTTCTTAATCTTGCTTAAATTTTCTAGTACATAGGTAGTATAGTCCTTGGCGAGAAGCCAGTTCACTACTCGATGTATTTCGTTCTTCGATCGATTTAGTTCAGTCTTTGATAATTTCCTCAAATGACGCTTAGCTGAATTGGTATTCTTCGCCTTTAAACAACGGCGGAGATAGCGGAGCTTTCTTCGTTCTCTATTAAATTCACGGTTGATCCACCCAGTTCCGTCGGAACAGGTCACAATACGTCGAATCCCTCGGTCTACGCCGAGAGCTTCACCTTCGGTGTGCTCAAGTTCCGGTACATCGAACTGTATCGTTAAGAAGAACCGACCGTTTCGATAGAAGACATTGCAGTTCTGTGGGCGGTATACCTCAAATAGCTTGTCTAACCGTTCGTATGTTTCAACGGTACAGCGGACTCGCTTGAAACCGGGTACAGTCAAATCGACGGCATTATGTGTTAAATTGTTGTACAATCGCTTGTCGAGAACCATAGAAAGGTTCTTCTTGATAGGCGGCTCGAAATTATCCTTTTCGTTTGCTATGCAAGTAGTCCAGTTGCCTACGGCTTCCAATATAGCCTTCAGGACCATCTGGCTGCTTAATAGCGGAAATTGCTCCCTCAGTTCCTTGTAGTATTCCGATTGTACATCGTATCGACTTAATCTATGGTGCTTAAAGTCTATTCTTCCGAATATCTGGCTAAGATAGTTATAGCAATTCTTCTCAGCTTTGAGAACTTCCTTGTATCTCGATTCGGTTTCCTTGTTAGGGAAATTAAGTATTGCGTTATAACTAATCACCATAAAATAAGCAATGCCCGGTAGACACTTATTTTGGCCTTCAGTATCTACCGAGCATCTAAAATCCTATCCAGTACCAGAAGAAGGCCAATAATTCCGATACATAAGGAAGTTTATACATTCTGTAAAAAATGTTTTGCTATATTTTCAACTGATTTGCGGCCATTCCTATGCCACCCTAAAGGGTTCCCGACCGCTAATCGCGCTCGGTGGCATCTTCCTGGCCGATTATTTTGTGAACTTCAGCAGTTACATCACGGAGGGGCACGACCCCGAGATATATTGCGTGTGTGACTGCGAGTTCTCGTTCACGTATCATGACGGACTCACCCTGTATCGTCAGGAGTCTACCAATTCTCTCGAGCTCGGCCCAAATACGAAGGTATGTACCGAAGAAGAGGTGCGTGACGAGCTCAAACGGTTCAGGAAGGAGATGGACAGCGCGGTCACCGAAATGATGGACAAATTCACGACAAAGAAATAGCCGCTATTGCGGCCAGTTCTGTTGCACAGAAACACACGCGGCGGTCGCCGCGTGTTTTCGTATGGGCGGAAAACTTACTTCTTGTCGTCGGCCTGTTCGACCTTGGTTTCCTCGACCTTGACCTCTTCCTTCACGTCCTCGGCCTTAGACTCCTCCTTGGCCTTGTCCTTGTGGTGGAAATGGGGCCCGAAGGCTTCGCGGTGCCGGCGGATGCCTTCCTTCCGGAGTTCGTCGAAGTTCTTCCGGAACGTCTCCTGGCGCTTCAACAGACCCTCGATGAAGGTACTGACCTTCTCCTTGTCGACGGGTTTCTTGGTACCGTCCTTGTCTACGGTTTCGAGAGGGACCTTACCGGATTTCAGGGCCTTGTCGACACCCTTGAGACCCTTTCGGAAGATGGAATCGAAGAGAGCCTTGTTGACGGCCTTGCGTTCCTCGGCGGTAATCCGCTTTTTCGGTTGCTGATTTTGCATATTATACTCCTGTTTAAACTTGTTTATCATTCTTGGAGAGCTCCAGAATTTGACTCAGGCAAATCCGGCGGTTCCAAGAACATACCGCCATTCGCAACTTTCCTGAGTTCGAATGTTGGGCCGACCAGTTCGAGTATGTACGTCTCGCCAGTCGATATGGTTCCAATCTCCGTTTCATTGAGGTAGATCGTGATTGGAACATTAGTTGAACCATCGATTGTGATGTTGCTGCCATCATTGACGAAGCACCCAACTTTATTATTGGAGATATAGAGCTTGGATTCCGGCAATACACGGGACATCGTATCGTCGCCTTCCACATATACATATATTTCATTAATATTGGAAGGAATACCCGAAAGTGGAACGGGTGCCTCACCGACCACGAAGGTTGCGGATACGTTGCCGTCCTCGATTGTGACCGGATCGGAGTCGGTGTAGTTTTCGATGTTCAATACGTTGACCGAATTGGTGCTGATGCCCATGTCATATTCAGCAGCAATGGCATAGTATTCTCGTTCAGGAGGATCGCCTTCACCTGGGTTGGGAATGGTTTCATATGTTGACACCAAGGTTTCCGTAATCAGCTCAGCAAAGGACTTGGCCTGGGGTGTTGACCACTCGACTTCGTCAGTGTACAGCCCGATCGAATACGGGGTTTCGAACAATGCCGCCGTATTGTTATTGACCTCGACCTCTCCATTGTCATTATTGATGTAAAGGAATATTTGGGCCATCGAGCAACGTTCGATGCCGTGTCGAGCAATTTCAAAGCTAGTAAAAGTTACTGTTGGTTCGTGTGAACTATCAGCATTGTTTTCATAGAGTTGGTATGCTGTCGTATCGTCCTTAAAATCAATGGTGAGCATATTCTGGGTCAAGGCCATGAACACAAAATATGCCGATAGATCTGCAGTCTCATAGTAATTGCCAGCAAATTCATCTTCCGTATGTTGTAATGAGTAAGCCCAGAAGTGATTGCGATAGAAATATATCGGATCCAATAGGCGGTAGTAATCCGAAGAATCGCTGGTCCATTCGTCATTTTTGGAATCCATGGTCAGCCGAGGAACGTACGAAAGCACGGAAGCATACAATCCGATCTCGGCAACCAGGTAATATTTAACCGTGACTGTTAAATTCGGACCGGATGATGTTTGCGCCTTGCTTGTGCTGGAGCGACCTTGCAAAGTTGAGTTAACCGGGGTGGAATACGAATTAATTATTTCCTCCGATTCAGCAATAGCAAAGATGGATTTATTTATTACCGACGCATCCACTACCTTGAACCGTATGGTTTTACCACCAAAATAAGGATACCATGGCGGCATAAAGTCATTGAGGTCGGTAATGTAATCATTGTTTAAACTAGCGCTCTTTAGTTCTTCACTAACCTTGTATTCGAGATATACATCGATACCCTGTGGGGCAAACCATTCATAGTTCTTGATGGCGTCCTCGATAGTATTGACGTACACTGCGCGGGTTTCCGTTGCCACTATCTTCCATTCGACCGGCTCGGCACCCTCGACTCGGTTGGCTTCCCAGTCGGGAGTAATCGGGTCGGTGTCGGTTATCTGCTCCGGTTCCGGGTCAACCGATTCGTCCTCGCTGAATACGAAATTGCACAGCGGGACACAGTTGTAACTGAATGGAACCGACACATTCTCGTTAGTCTCCGAGTCCTTCTTGGCCTTGGAGCCGATGGACATGATGTTCTTCGTGTCCGGCATCAGGCTACAGGAGAATATCTCATAGGGCGGCTTTTCCGTTGGCGGTTCTTCGGCTTCGCCGTAGTCATACACGGAAACCAACAAACTGTGGAACCCGTCGTAGGCGAACGTTACGCCTTCGTCAAATTCGAGAGTTAACCAGTGCTTTTCGCCGAGGTCATTGTTCTTGAATCGGGCCTCGAACAGCACATTGCCATCGAACACCAAGTTACCGGTAGTCGGCGGTTCGATAGAATCGGTCTTGCTGGTGAACGCAGTGTAGTGCGTGTACCGAATATATGCCTTGAGATGCCGAGTCATGCTACGATATCCGTATGCAGTGGTGTCCCAGTAAGGCGAGTAGTAGAATCGAATTCCAGTGATAAGTCCGCCACGCTGGATATACTCGGCGGGATATATCATGTGCGATTCGGAGACCGGAGAAGCGTTCCAAACGGCGTCAGTGGAGTTGACCGGAAGAGGTCCATAGTGACCGGTGTTTCCAGAACCCTCGTCTGGTACTTCGCTTGCTGTGGTGTCGTATCGGACACCGTCCGCGAATATCAACGAAACTGATGGGATACCATCACGAATGGCTGAATCCCAACTTATATCAGTAGGTGGTGTATCGCCCCAATAATGCTTATCATCATGTTTTACTGGTGTAATATCGCTTATATCGCTAGATATGCAGAAGGTGCAAGCGTCATAAGAATTGTCTTCATCGACGGTATAATGGAATGATGGAGTTTTGAAATCAGGAACATCATCCCCAAGATAATATGTATTGGTGATTACAATAAGATTTTTGTCTTTTGGAATAGTGACCTCAATTGGTACATATGTTTCCACATACGCTCCGGTTTCTGGGTCGTATTCCTCTCTATTTTCACCAAATGGTATTTCTATTGTTTTCCCCGGTGCAAATTCTAATTTTCCCTCAAAAACGATGTCATCCCACGTGACCGTTAGGATGTTATCTAATTCTTCAAATGAGCCTATTCCATCAAACGAGTCAACTGATGCATCTACTAGTGCAATATACACATCGAGGTAGCGATCGCCAGTTTCGCTGTCGTTACCGCAATAGTATTTCATAGAAGACACTTTTCCAGACATACCAATATCAGCAGAATGATATAGTTGGTACGATATGGATACCTTTTTGCCTCCAATTCCGAATACGCGGTCGTCGGTCCTGCTTGAGTTCTTGTCACCAATGGTAATCGGTAACTCATATTTCGGCACAGAATATGGTTCATTGTAGCCAAATGTAATATTCGCTACACCGTACTGCGCCGTCATTGTAGGATTGTGTTCCGGATCTGGCGGGATTTGAATTTGTTCGCCACCAATGATTGAACAGCGTTGATTTGTATAGGAACCGTCCGTCTTGTAGAAGAACGTCGGCAATTCGCCTCGCACTATGGTCGGGTCATACTTAACACTGATAATAACTACTAGCAGATTGCCGTCACCGCTATATTCAATTGCGGACTGTTCGGGCTCGGCATCATCATCGAGAAGGTTAATCTTGGTTACTGGAATCTTTACGGTACCATACGGCAAGAATCTGACCACTCCATTATATATGAGATCGTCAATGTCCCAATCAAAGTAATCCTCGAAGGCTGACAAGCTAATTGGTTCATCAGGAAATTCTTCAAACTCTCTGCTAATTTCCTTCACTACTACTTGAATGACATAATCATCGGCGGTACCGGGTCCGCAATGGAATTTCAAGGAGGTAATTTTACCCGGCGTGAGATCTTCGCTATGATATACCTGTGCGGCAACGGAGAAGTTGTTGCCATCGTATTCGAATATTCTGTTGTCGAATGTTTCGCTCTCCGGTCCGGTGTCTCCCTCGATCGGTACGTACTCCGGCACGTTCTCGGTGTTCTCTACACCGACCAAGTCGATGGTGGAGCCATCGCCGGCACCTATGCGCATCTGTACGGCCTTCTTTCCGTCGTACACGGTAGGTACCACTTCTCCGTGAAGTTCCCAAGAGCGCATTGCCGTGTCGCTGGAATCCTGTTCGGTGACTGCCGCCTTGAGGTCGGCATTTTCCGCATTAACCGACGCGTCGGTAGCCGTGCTAGGAATGTTCTCGTAGATTACTCCCTTGCCGAGCACCGCAGCTCTGTACACGTCGTTGAACGGTGTCCCGTCATGGAGCTTGATGTAATTACGGATGAAGTCGGTCTCCATACTCTCGACCGACAGCTTGGTACGCGTGAACACGCCGGCAATTCCGGTGCCGGTGGTACCGCCATCCTCGTCCTCGTCTGTCCGGAATGTGATACCGGCCCTGACGTGGATGTTGGCTAGATCGTGCGGGAGGCCGTCGATTACGCCCATTCCCATAGGAATCTCGGTCAAACCGTGCCATTCGAGGCCGAACAGCGGAACAAATTTGGCAAATGCATCCTTGATGGCCTCGTCCATTCCGCCCGGAGCGCCAGGTACCGAGCCCGACGCAATGTTAAGCACGTAGTCGACGATTGTCTCCACATTGTAGTTGCCGAGAGCCCTAATCAGAAGCTCGACAATGGCCGTACCGATCATGCCACCCATGTTGCTCAGGCTGATGACGGAGGCAGACGGGGTCGCACCGGCGACCTTGGCGAGACACTGGGTAGAATAGAGCCGCTTGGCGTCCTTGTCGAAGCGCAGGAGCGATACCGGCCATCCACGTTCGACGAGGTGGTACACGGCTCGCTGGGTCAGGACGGTGGAGAACGATAAGGTCATGTTGTTGACCGTGCGCAAGATTTCAAGGGCATGGTCAAGGCTGATGCCGATTCCGAGCAAGTTGCCGACCGCATCAATAAGGCCCTGTACATATTCGATTTCAGGGAATTGTTCGCTAATCTGCTCAATGTATGGTTCAATCTCTTCGAGCATATCGATCAGCTTGTCAAGCATGATGCCTTGATTTGCATCGCCGGTCAACGGAGCGAAAATGTTCCAGCCGTTTACGTCGACGATGAAACCCTTGTGGGGGTCTAGCTCGAGAGTGGTATCCGGCCCAAGGAGGTCATCAAGACCTGGGATAGTGGACATGCGGCGGTTGATGTCCATGCCCATTGCGAACAGGTAGAAAATGTCATCGTTGCGACCGAACGTAGCTTCCGTGAGTCCGAGAATGACACCGGTGAGCTGTTCTGGGTCGATGCCAAGCAAGTCGACAATCGAGTTGGAATCATCTTCGGAATCTCCAGACTCGTCGGATGGATTATCTTCATTCTCGTTCTCATTCTCGTTCAATTCGTCGCCGTTACGGGTGACCGCCAACCGAGTGACGCCGCCTTTAGTAATATTTCCGTCGGAAACCGATTTTGACGATTTTTCGTTACCTCCAATAAGACCACCGATAATGCCGCCGATCCCGCCGGAATCGCCTCCGCTGATAAGGCCACCATTCGTTTCGCCGTTTCCGATGCCAGCGAGAGTGTCAGTGAGCTTGCCTTCGGTGAACTGGCCGAGAGCTTCGAGGATTCCTTCGATCGAGGACAGGTCGACCCCGGCCTCCCTGAACGAAGCCAGGTCAACAGCATACGTATTGGGTAGGCCGATGACGAGGTATCGAGGAGTGATGAATGGCATACTGCGCTTGTAGGCGATGCCCATGCCAACACGGAGAACGCCGGCGAGCGTGATGTCGAGATCGACCTCGTACGGAAGCAAGGTATCGTAGAGCACACCGAGAACGGTCGGAAGAATCTGGCCGTATATGTCCTGTACCATTTGCTGATAATTCCATGCCACCCAGTCGTCATAGTCGGCATCGACCGCGGCACTTACATCCGGGTCATCTAAATCCGGTGCCACATAGTCAGAAAAATCAAGCGTAATGTCGAAGTTTGGATCGTAGAATTCGTCCACTACTTTGTCGGCATAGTCGAATACCGCATACTTCGCCAGATCGAGCTGACCGGTAATTAGCTTGATTGCATCCCCTTCCTCGAACGGCGTATATCCGTTCTGGTACACCGGGGTGTCCGTCACCGGAACGACCTCGCCGACAGGCATACGGAATGCCATGTTGAACTGATTGAAACGATCGTTGTACTTCTTGAGTATCACGTCGGGAATCTCGTCAAAATAGTATCCAACGAGATGACGGATATATTCGTCAGTGGTCTTGTAGTCTTCGATGACGTGTGGCCGCGAGCTTCCGGTCAGGTCGGTGATATTGAGCACACCTTTCGAGGTCGCCCGAGTTATCCACTTGTCATAGTCGGCCTGTGCCTTCTCGCGAGAGGCGGGGTCGGTAAGGTTGGGGTCATAGTCACTGAAATTGAGCGTACTGTCCACGCTGGGATCGAACGAGGACGGCACAGCCGGTACATCATATCCACGGTAAGTGTACTTCGGCTCGCCACCCTCGTAATCTTCTTCCGGCGGATATATGGCACAGCCACGACCGTACATGTAGAGGTCGAACCTTTCGAGAGGCAGCTTGCCGTAGGCCAACTGCAGAGCCTCGTCATAGGTGAACGGAACGAACCCTTCCTGATAAGTCGGCTCCACACCTTCTTCTTCAGGTACAACCTGGCCAGCCGGCGCACGGTAGGCCAGGTTAATCTTCTTCAGCTCGGTGAAATACTGGGCTGCATACCAAGCACGCTTGATGGATTGGATTTTGTTGCCGTCTTCCACCGTACCGAGCGCATGATTCAGCGGCCCCACGAGGGTCGAGAAATAACCGGGAATGCCGAACTTCAGGTAGACAGTCTTGCCTTCGGCCTGGGCCCGTGCGATGTCCCACCACGTCGACGTGAGACCTGGGAGAACGACCATGTTGCCACCGCCGACACCGGCTATCTGGCGTCCGCCGATGGTAATAATCTTGTCATCCTCGGATATACCCAGTTCGAGCGAATGGCCATTTTTGTCTGACTTTGTGCATTCGGCGAACAGCTTGTCGTCGCCGAAACCGGAAATCATGGGCGGAAGTTCGGTATTAATATCGCTCATAGGTGGCTCTCAATTAAAACTACGTTTAATCGGAGTTTATATAATTGGCGAGCTTAGAAGAATGCGCAGATGGCCGTGACAAAGCCGCCGAGGAAGAACGATGCGGCTATGGCGGCGACCTTCGCCACAGTGCGCCCTGAGGCCACGTACCGCCCCAGCATCCTCGCCCGTTCCATGATGGCGTGACGCCCCTTGACGTGGTCGAAAAGACCGTCCGAGCGGTCATGGGAACGATGGCCGACCTTCACCGAGTCTGTTATGGATATGTCCAGCCCAGCATATAGTGCATCCAGCCCCATCGCAACATCCTCATATCCCCATCCATTACCGAACGCCTCGGAGTCGAAGATACCTTCGTCGAGCCCGTAGACCTTTTTCTGGAAGATTCTGAGCTTGGCGAGGCCGTTGCGTGACATCCCGAAGTTGCAGCTCCAACCGATCATTCCCGTAAGCATGAGGTCGAGACGTTCCGAGAACGTCTTGGATGTATTCCAGGCTTCCACCGCGCCGGAGACAAGTCTCAAGTCCCGGTAGTCGATGGGGGCACCGGCCCACAGGTTGTCCATGTTCGCGGTGAGTAGGTCGGATGGCGGCATGGCGAGCGATGACACGTCGTCGTGCCGGCGCGTACCGAATACCAGGTCGTGGTTTTCTAATAGCGTCTCGTATTTTGCAAGGAAGTCGGGGGAATCCGGATAGCAGTCCCCGTCGATGAATACCAGCGCGTCGTATTCGGAGTAGCGGAAATGCTCGATAACCGAGTTCCGGTTTCCGCAGCGACCCAGAAACTGCTTGAAATTGTTGAGTGGAATGACGTTCCCTGGGTCACCCGGAAGGTTCCAGTACGGCTTGGCGTCTGACATCACGTAGACTGCGGCTGGCCTGACCGTACCGGAGTACAGCATAGCGATGGTCTCGCGTACCATCGAGTGCTGGTTGTGGTTAGGTATGGCGACCGCGATCCGCACGTTAACCTCCGTTCACGGTGAACGTGTATGGCGTGTAGTTTACCGCTTGCATTGTAGTATCGTTTTCCCTTCTGTCGATTACTACCCACGAGCTGTCCGTACGTGACGAGGTCGGTTCATTGGTAGCGCATAGCGTCCAGGTTTTCGGATTTCTACCGGAGTTGGATGCGGTGTCATTGGCCGTAGTTAGGGTGTAGTATGCGACAAGTTCCGGTGTTGCCGTGCGACATATCTGGTATACACCTTCAGACGGGAATGATGCGCAGAACTTGGTACTTGTATTTCCGTCATATAGTTTTTCGCCACCCTCGGTAGAGCTATATCCACCGGTTCCCGCTACATATATGAGCGGTATCTTGTTACCATTGTTGTTATACAGTTCAAGTTCGGAGAGCTGTACAATGGAACCACTACGAATGGCGGTAATGTCCAGCTTGAAATAGGTATAACCGCTGCCAGCAGCGTACGCCGAAGCGGATATGACCCAATTAGCCGATGAGGTTGGGATATACCAAGTATTACCGGCTATGGTTCCCGTGCTGACCGTCACATCAGATGCACTCATGCCCGAAGCATACGTGCATGTAATTTGGGCGGTGTCCCCCGGCGATACGTACTGGCGAGTGGGCGATATTGCCGTGATTACGTTAGTGTCTAGCAAGCTGGCATTGACCTGTACCTTGGCTGGGTTTATTGTTACCGTTACATCCGATTGTATGTCTGATACAACGATTGCTCCGTTAACGAGTGTTCCGCCACTGATTGAAATAGTCGAACTATCGGCCCCATCAGTAAACGTAATCGGTATTGCGACCGAGTTACCTTCTGTGGTCGATATGTGAGTTGTTCTCGGAGATACCCACGTGCAGTTGGTTTCAATCGAGACAGTATAAACCGGATTGTCGGTTTTGAACGTCAGATTTGCGACCATACAAAATTGACTGGTGTAACCTGTACCATAGCGTAGTGTATTACTATCGGCTGGGTCATATGCACTTGAATTATATTTAGAAATAAATCTGCTATTACCGTCAACTTGATATCCATATACTCGAGCGTCCGTACTTAGACCTGTACCGGTCTTGTCGTTAATTGTAACCAACAAATTATTTACGCCGTTGTAGTTGAATGGAGTATCCAAGGGTATTTCAAGCCAGCCAATTTGGGACATATTTATCGTTCCGCTAAATACTTTATTGCCTGCTGGTTGAGTAATCATATCGGATGCACTTGCATACGATGAAACATTTGTATAACCTAGATATACATCAACGTTGCGGTTGCCGCTGGATACATAGGACACGTACAGCGATAATTTTGTTATCGGGCCAGCCATATTCACTTCGTTTGCAAGTATAATTTGCTGTTTTATCGCATATTGACGACTTACTTGGGCATAAATGTACAGAGAATGTATAACTGGGCCGAAACCCACACCAATAGTGGTTTCGCTTCTATCGACTGGCTTGTTACTGAGTATCATTTTCCAGTATGTTCGATAGTTACTACGGGTGCCAGTGGTCAAGCTAAGGTTTTCCGGAGTGTACGGGTCATTGTTATTGCTGGCATATAACACCTTATTAGAACTAGATGAAATCGTCGAGAAATAAATTCCCGCCAAGGATTCCCCGGAGTTGTCAATTAATGCTATGAGTAAATAGTCTGAACCGTTGTATACAAATGGCTTATTTAATTGCATTTCAAACCATCCGGTTGCACCGATATATATCAGTCCACTATATACTTTATCATCGTCGGATGGGATTATCCAGCTAGTTGTTGAGCTAAACTGCGTCTTATTTGTATGTTTTATATATAAATCGACACATCTGATTGTAGGTGATGAAGATGAATATTGAGGCACCTTAAACGAAACCGATTTAATTGTGGCTGCGGTTCCAATTTCGTTTGCGGTAATTATTTGTTCGCAAGCAGTATAGTAGTATCCATTTCTTATTGGATAATACCCTGTTGAACTAGATTCATTGCCAATAGTTATTTCTCTATTGTCGTATACATCTTCAATTTTCGGGTAGATATACCATACATTGCTTGGTACTAAGTAAGACATTGTACTATCGTCGAAACTGCCGCCCGGTACAGTCACGTCTTCATCGCCATATCCGTCAGCATAAGTAACCGTGAAGGTTGCCGTATCACCCGGAACTCCATATATAACGCTTGGCGTAATTGCGATAACCCTGTCAGTCGAGGAAATATCTGGTATAATTTGCACCTTCGCTGGGCTAATCACGACGTTGACGTTGGATTGAATGTTAGTTATGACGATCGCACCGTTGACTAGTGTTCCGCCGCTAATTGAAATAGTGGAGAAATCTGCGCCATTACTAAGGGTAACCGGTATACTGATGGTGTCGCCAAGTCTTGCAATGGTGCTGTCTATTTCTGTAGATGCCCACGGGCAAGCGGAACTGTCGATGGTGATTGTATATAATCGTTCGCCAGAAATAACCATTTTTAGCTGGTTTTTGGAGGTTGTTATCGATCCGCCATACGTAGCCGCTGATTCTGGGGAATAATTGGTATTATCATTGTATATATACAACGTAGAACCATTGCTTCCGTCAAACGTGGCAAAGTATCCGGAACTGGTGTATGAACCCGTATTATCATCAACCATTATAAGGAGATTACTATGTCCATCGTACTCGAATGGTGTTGTCAATGTTAATTCATGCCAACCGGTCGTACCGCAATATATGGTTCCACTAAATACTTTGTCGGAGTCGCTCATGGATACCCAGTCGTTATAGCTGCTAAATGCGGTTTTATTGGTATGGGCCATGTAGATGTCAATAGTACGAGTCGATGAATCCGGTGTAACAATATAGAAGGCAATCGTTTTAATTGTTCCAATCGCACCAATTTCAGCCGCTTCGTATAACTGCTCGGTAAGTGAATACTTATAATACGTATTAAGTGGTATGTCACTTCTGGATGATTCTCCGGAACCAATTAATACCTCGATATTGGAGACATTGTCCGTAATGGCCGGACGTATCGACCAAGTATCAATCGGTACTATATATGTTAATACATTGCCATTGAATGTGCCGTTGTCCACATTGACATCATCCGCACCGCACCCTTCCGCATAAGTCACAATAAATTCAGTAGTCGCACCTGGCGTGGCATATGCTACGCTAGGAACAATCGCAATTATTGACTCGGTATTTGACAAGTCTGGCATAACCTGTACCTTGACCGGAGCAATGGTCACGTCGATATCGGATTGGACATCGGCGATGACGATGGTATTATTGGATAGTACGCCGCCAGTCACAGAGATCGTAGATTCGTCTGCACCGTCGATAAGTGTTACTGGGATGGTGGCCGTATGACCCTCGAATCCGTAATAACTCTCCGATTCGGTAGACGCCCAGTCACACAATGACTCGACGGAAATCACATACGGTTCTCTTGCCGGGACTAGCGTAACTTCAACATCACTTGTGACATTCTCCACCGTCACCCCAGCCTCGCTGACGGTACCACCGATAGCGCCGACATAGGTGTAGTCGGCTCCCATGCTGAGTACGAGAGGGACGGTTACCGAGCCTCCCTCGTATACGTGTACGGAAGATACGCTCGATTCTGCCCATTCGCAATTCGACACGAATGTGACCGTGTATAATGGCAGGTGCTTCCTGAGCAGCATCCCGTTCTTCTTGTTTCCGAGGCGGATACGTCTACCGCTCGGCGTGGTGATATACGGCTGGCCGGACATCAGATATCCTCCATTACTCTGGGCTATACATGCCCACTTCCACCCACTTGACTTTGCCTTCTACCGGATCCCATTCGAGGACGTGCCGGCGTTCTGGATTGGTCGGCGGTTTGATGGATATCGTAACTTCGCCGTTGACTGCGTCTTCGACTATGTGGATTCCATCGCCTTCGGTCAACGTAGCGTCATCCTCACTGGAGACGAACCGACGAGCTTCAACAGTACCATCCGCATACACGGTGAACGCATTGGAGCGCTTGATGTACTGTTCGTCTTGCCACATCAGATCGTCACGTTCGCTATAGCCATTGCCGATAATGAACAGCGCCTTGTTTCTATCTGGAGATGGAATTTCTTTCCACAAGGATTCATCCCATGGGGTACCAGCTTCAATATCATCCTGTGCTTCGTAGAATTTTCCAATCTGTCCACTAGCGTCTTGCTTGTACACTACATCGGAACGGTCATACGAATCTTCTTGGTGGTAAAATTCTTTGATACGAGCCGGGCCGGGTTTCGGAGCATTGTACTTGCCGAGAACGGTCTGCCACTGGTCGGACACGAGCTGGGTACCGATAGCGACCGAGTTATGTCCATAGGCGACGATGCCGTTACCCATGAGCACCTGGTTGCTTCCATTTTCGGCCCAGTTGTCATTACCTTGAACAAAAGAATTGCTCGGGCAGAATGGTTCACCGGACTGGTTAATATCGAACAGAGTATTAACTATCCTGTTGTTTGAACCAAAAATTGTATGACCGACGTTGAACGAACCGACATGGTTTTGCTGGCCGACCACGTAGGCACGGTCGATAAGGTATCCCATATCGCTATCAATGTGCTTGTCTGGCTGGCGATATTTCGGCAGATTGTAAACGTAGTAATCCCATGGCTCGTTGTAGAAATAATTTTCTGTCCAAGCGGTGATATAGTCTTCAAGCGCCTGGTCATACTCATACATGTTATCGCCGTCATCATTGAAGTATTCGTCATATACGTCATATCGCTGATCCGGCATGACGTTCAGACGTTTTGTACTGAACTCGTAATATTCTGGTATGAATTTATAGATTCTGCCGGCAAACACTCGCCACTTGACGGTATAGATATCTCCGTCTACCTCATATTTATTGACTTCACCAAACCAGTACAGATTCACTTCGCCGGTTTCCGTCGCAATGAAGTATTTGGGGTAGGACGACTGGTTCGACAATGCATACGACCGCTGATAGTTGATGATCTGTTCGACACTGAGACGAACCGGATCGACGCCAGACAGGTCATTTTCTCGCCCGGTCACCGTCGAGTCCATGATGGCTACGCCACACAAGTAGTTGCGTCGCCCAGATATAGTATTCCCACAGAACTCGTCGCCATACGCGCCGTACAAATTGTACACCTTGTTCTCGGAACCAGAAATGGTCAAGTGCGGAATACGAACTACTCCACCGCCGTCCGCATTGTTCACCAGGTTCCTATTGCCGTGGATGTTTGCATAGTCAACGCCGTTCACAATGTTGTTTTCACCAGTAACGAACGAGCAATTCGCATCCCCGACGAAGTTATCGCCGAAGTTCACTGTAGCCCTGGAGTTCACCATCCATGCGTCGAGCGTAATGTAATAAGGTAGATCCAGTGTCATGGAATCCATGATATCCGGAATGTAATTCCTTATGTTGGAATAATACCAGTCGTCCGAGGTGCAATCAGCATTTTCGCTGTGGGAGAAACACCCAAGCAACCCTTCGCCATATGCACCAAACAGAACCGTATTTTTGGTATAACCCCACCCATTTCCCCAATATGGGTTGCCTTTTTTGGCTTCAATGGTTTCATTGCAGGATGATTTTAGGTAGGCTCCGTTCATCAGTACATTTTTTGATACCGATGGTGCGCTGGAATCGATCTCCTCGTTGTTCGTTACATGTAACATCGATCCTTGCGTCAACACGTTATTGTCGATGGAATACGACGTGTACACTTCTGCGTCGATGAAAGACCCAATTACCAAGTTTCCGGCCGCTGTACGGTTTGGTGGATATGAATTATCATCCTGGTAATCATCACCCCAGAACCGGTTTACTGAATTGATGAATATGTTGTCAGTTACGCTACTAAACCATTCGGCATCAACCCTCGCATGTAGTATCGTGTTTCGATCAAACGCATTACCGACATTGATATCTGTTGGATAAGTGGAATATTGGTCCCACGGAGTGTTATGCAACGGATCAATCAGAATGTTATCGTTTGCCGAAGGTGCGCATATCGAAGTGGTATAGCTATCATCTCCGGATGGCGACATCATGACTATGTTGCGCGAATATGCGCCATACCCATCTTCGGTTGTGCCGAACTCGATACGGGCACCGACCATCATATTGTCGGTCAATACGCTCGAGCCGGAATATTTTGATTTCTTGTCGGTTTCCGTATCGTAATCCACTTCGGATGCAACCAGGAAGTTTCGAGCGCAGTACGGGTCGGTTTCACCGATGCCATAGGCATTCAACTTGGATTCGATTATGCCCATATTAGCCGTACCGATAATGTACGAGCTCATCATCGAGACGTTGCGGTACCCGCCGGCATAAGAGTGATGAATGGCCAGGTTCTCACCGCCATTTGCCATCGAGTTGAAGCCCAGGGCGATGTCGTAGTTGCGACCGACCACGTTGCAGTTACCGATTGCGAGACCGAATCCGTCATCGTCGGTATTCTCGGATTTGCCGTGTGAGTCAACAGGTGCCAAAGAACGGTTGTATGCGCCCAGCAAGATGGAGTTGTGATGGTATGACTCGTTGCCAACACCCATCAGGATGGAGTTGCACCATACACCGGCTTTTCTAAACGGTATACGGATAATTTGATCAAGCCGGTAGTTTTTGGCCGATTTCCTAAAGAATTCTATCGCGGCGGCATAGTAGAAGAATGTCTTCGCTTGGGTTGCGTCAGTGAATGTGGACTCATCAAGCGACGGGCTCCAATAATACATCAGATTAGAGGCCAGTTCGAGCAAGTACATTTCGTAGGTGGCCAAGTTTGCCGCACCGACATCGACGAATTTCTCGAACAAAGCCACATAGTCATTGCTAAAGTAAGCGATTAATTCCGGCGTATCCAATAAGGTTGATATTATTGTTTTGCGTTCCGTTTCATCAGCCTCATCCCATCCATAGAAGAGGTATACAAACGAAGCGCGGTTTTCCGAATCCATCATGCCAGTCGGCGAGCACAAAAAATCAGAGTACGGATACTCACCGATGTAATCGGTTGCTAAATGAGATGCAATATCGCTATACAGATATGGATATGGCTCGTAACCATCGTCGCCAGTAAACAAAGTATTGGATACTTCATAACGCTGTGAATCGTACCACTCATTTACCTGTTCCTGTGTGTACTGGTTGGTGGTGCGCAAGAAATCCCTTGCGGTAACGAGAATACTCTGAAAGTCATCAAAAAATTCATTGCGCAGCTCAGGCGCAGTGTCCGGCGTAATTAACGTGTGTGCCGTGTACGAACCCAAGTCACTTGTGGAATAGTTACCAAATCCGACTAGGGTAGCATGATTTTTTGCACCGGCGTCGACGTCGGTCAAGTTGTCTTCGCCGAACAGGATTGAATGACCGTAGGCAGTGTTGCGCTGACCTATGTATATGGAATCAGAATCGCCAACCGACTGGTGGTCAATTGACCACTGCATCCACGAGTTGAGCACCCCAGGCTGAGTTGCCGTCGTACCGATTTTCTGCCAATACGATTCCGCCTGGCCGCCGGGTACACACCATATCCACTCCGCGAACGTATCCTCGGTGGCGCCTCCTTCATCTTCCTGGACGAGATAAATATACTTCGTCGAGCGTTCGCCCACCGGTACGTCTGGGTGGCGGTCGGGGTCATCCTGAACCGGATCAACAACTACGTAGCTAGTGAAGTTCGCTAGACGCTCGTTGATAATATTCAACTGTTCCGTAACGACGCTATTGCTAATCGGATTGCCCGAATGCTCGTCGAGTGCCGTATCCACAATGGGGATCATCCTCTTGATGCGACGGTATAATTGCTTCGCGCTTTCTTCGCCTACGTACGTAAAATTAGCCATTGCCGTTTACCTCGGGTGTATTGTCTTCTGCATCAACCGCGTCAAGCCACGTGTCCATCAACTGGGCACTGCAGGCTATCGGTGTATATGACTCGGGCACAGTCGCCCACGTGCCGTCCCCTTTCAGGTATTTGCCCCGGTCTCCCGTCTCGGGTGCGGGGACAAGACCCTTGGCGCCGGCCTGTTCCGCCGTTGCGCCGGTGAACACGGGCAGGTCTTCCATGGTCGGTTCCGACCAGGTGCCGTCCCCTCGCAGGAACTTGTCCTGGTCTCCGGCCACCGGCTTTGGAGGTATGCCGTAGTTTCCGTCCGCGTCCGCAGTCGCGCCCGCCATCTCCCTTATGACTATCAGGTCGGCCGGTTCCCCGGCTACTGTGCCCTCGTGTACTTCTATCGGGTATTCCCCGTAGATGTTCGGACGGACCAGTTCGGCGTTGACCTTGAGGAAGTACGCCGGCTTGCCGTGGTCGTAACCCGGATGTACCTCTATCGTCCCGTCGTCGGACTTGATGACCGTGTCGTGCATCACGACCGTGTTGGTCGACGGGCAGCACGGGCCGGGCATCGCCGGCGGTGGCGGCGGTGGCGGCGTGAACGGGCGCTCCGGGGCGGGCCTGGCTACGGGTGCCCTCTTTGGCGGGGGAGGCGGGCACGCCCCTCCCTTCTTGGTGCCGATATCTAGCGGATGCGCCATGTTCAGACCTCGAAATGCGGTTTAAACGCAGTTTATACCGGGGGCAGGCCGACGGGCAGCTTGCCCTTTGCTATATTTCCGGTAACAGAAAAGGAGCCTGACCATGCAAGAAGGGAATAACGAAGCCACGTCGCTGCGTACGATCGAGCTCGCCGACCAAGTCGACCTTGTCTACGTAATGCGGCTTAACGGACGTCGCGAGGACGACACGCTCGTCATCAGCAACGTCAAGTTCGAGAGAAAGGAAGGCTGTGCGTTCCTGAAACTGGATTGCGACTCGAGTCCCGAGGTCAATTGCTTCCGGTTTGACAAGTGCGAGTTCGACGGCAATATGGTCATCCGCATCCATTCGGGCGCCATCCAGGTGCCCGCCGTACAGTTCGAAAACTGCTCGATGGGTGAGTGCCGCCTGGAATCGGATTTCTCGCTTTCGCTGAAGGACTGTTCGGCCGCCACCCCCTTCCGGGTGATCGACACGTCCGAGTCCTCGGCTCATTCTCACACCTTGTCGCTCGTCGGCTGCGCCAAGGCCCTGTTGGCCACGACCGATATCGATTGGCACGGAATCGTGGCCATATGCAGCGCGGAACTGACGCCTGCATCCAGCATCAAGATCAGGCACGCCCACGGCGTCGATCTCAGCGCGGTTGTCGGCAGGCCGGTGGTCACGATTACAGGTGCGGGCGAGGATAGCTACGTGACAGTGTTTTCCTGCTCGTTTGGCGAACTGAATGTCATGAAGTCTATAGTACACAGGCTCGGCGTACAAATATCCCGCATCCCCAAGATGCGCGTGGCGTATTCCGTTATCGAACAGCTCTCCATCGATGACGGTAGCGTGACCGAGCTGGAGGCCCGCTCTTCGGCGAGCGCCAATACGACTTACGGCGTCGTTCCCCCGACTGTCACATCGATAAACAGTTCCGGATTCGGGGAGGAGACGAAAGCGTCGGTGATGTACGTCCCATGTCGCGTAGAGAACCGTCACCAGGCAACCGTCGGCTATGCAATCGCCGAGCTCCTTGTCCCGAGAACGGCGAAACGTACGGATTACACGTCCTACGTGATAGCCTCGGAGGCCAAGGTGATCGATATCTACGAGGCACGCAAGGTGATCAATGTCGACGAGGCTTACAAAGCCCAGAATACGTTCATACACCCGCCGGTCAAGCCGGCGTTAGGATTGCGTTATGTGGCGATGCTTTCCTTCCCGTTAATTTCCGGAATGGTCGAGCAGCCTACCGAGTTCAAGATAGGCCGTATCGTTACCGACGTGTACGGGTGTCGCACCATCAACGAGGCGGAAAATCTGCCTGATCAGCCCTAGCGCACGTCGACGAGGCCGGTACCCTTGCAGGTGGAACACACCCGCTCGCTGTCGTCGACGCCGGTGCCGCCGCAGTCGGGGCAGTAGTCCCTGTCGTCGGCGTTCTCGTCGGGCTCCTCGTCCTCGGAAAAGTCGTAACCCTCCGCGTCCCTTTCCCATGTGTGCGAGGGCACCTTGCTGAACTCATCCGCGTCGCCCGACGGCTTGTAGCCGGGGCGTTCGTACTTCAGGATGATGTCCTTGATGAGCCGGTGACGGACGATGTCGTCCACGCCGAGTGTCACGAAGCCTATCCTCGGCACCCCACGGAGCAGTCCCAGCGCGTGAACGAACCCGGAGTCCGCCCTGTCGCCAAGGTCACACTGCTGCGCGTCGCCGCATATGACCATCTTTGAATCGCGACCGAGCCTGGTGAGCATCAGCTTCATCTGCGACACTGTCGTGTTCTGGAACTCGTCGCAGACGATGAAGCTCTTCTGCAGGGTGGAACCCCTTATGTAGGCCAGCGGGCACACCTGTACCTTGGAATAGAAGTCGTTGTTCGAGAATATCTCGTCAAGATTCTTGTCCTTCCTCTTGGCCCGCTTCTCCTTGGCCGTCAGGGTCGGCATCTGCTTCACCTGTTCCTCCGGCTTGACGCGCCGTCCCTTGATCAGGGAGATGGCGTCGTAGAGGGGTTGCATGTATGGGGCGATCTTCTCGTCGAGCGAGCCCGGAAGGAAGCCGAGTTCCTCCCCTCCCGTTACCACGGGCCTGGTAAGGACCAGCTTCTCGTAGTTACCGCTGTCCATGCCGGCTATACCGAGCCAGGTGGCGATGGCCGTCTTGCCGGTGCCCGACGGCCCGTCGACGAAAATGATGTCGTTCTTCTTGATTGCTTCGACGAGGTTGTCCTGTCCCTGCGTCTTCGTGTAGATGGGACGGTTATGCCTGTCCCTGATGATTTCCTGGCCGCAAAAGTTTTGCATCGCGAATCCCGTTGTTGAGGCTGAATTGCCTCTATAATAGCCGTTTATAGTTTTTTTTCAAGTACCTATTGACTTTTGCAAAACGGAATACTATATTTTGGAATATGGACGTGCGCGACGCGTCCGGCAGATTTAAAATGAGCTTAACGGTGCATTCAGCAATCAACTTTTGTTCTAACACCAAGCCGCCAATATCGGCTCGACGCCGGTTGCCCGTTTGGGTATAGTCTAACGTAGGACAGCGGCTACCTGAACAACGAACGCACCGTGCCTTTGAAAACAAAAGGCGTCCCGCACCACAGGGAAGTGTCCGTGACGACGGACATCACTTGGAGATTGCATGCCGGGCGCCAGTCCGGGCCCTATAGTTGCCAGGCCGGCAGGTCTACATTTGCGAGTGTCCTGCCGGAGTCCGATCAAGGCCGTCCTCGCTTGCAAGGAGGCGACCATGTACACGACTTCTAAACAGCGTAACGACTACGGCGTCAAGTTCACGGGAACCATATTCCCGCCGACGATGCCGATGAACGGTCGACCTTTGCCGCTATTCTAGGAAGCGACACGCTGAAACGGACATAACGGGGAGCCGTAAATCTACAACTAACCGCATAAGAAAAATATTGTGTCGTGGCGGGTAGGGTGACCGGCGAATTTAACTCTTTCTCATGGATTCCGCCTTCTGGCGGGCAAGCTTGAACGCGTTGGATCTGGTGAACAGGTCCCACGAATAATAACCGTGTGTCGCGATGAACTTCGCTATGCACGGGAAGACTTCGGCCTTCAGGCGCTCCGTAGCCACCTTGAACTCATTCATCCACGACTGGTCGTGTACCATCTCGGTAAGGCCTTTCCACTGGCCGTCGATTACCGACACGGCCGGGTTGCCGTACGTTGTTTCTACCACGACGTAGGTCTTTATGGCCTCGGTGACGATGTTGCCGTAGGACGGCTCCTCGGCGACGAGCTTTTCCATCGCCTCCACGAAACCCATGGCGTTTTCGGCGGACTCGTTCATCGCCGAGTCCCTGTTGAGCATGTCCATGTACCTGCCCTTCTCCTCGGCTTCCTTGAACTGGGGGGACATGAGGAATTCCACCAGGGCGGCGTCGCCGAACTTGGTCATGTAGGTCAGCAGCTCGTTCAACTTCATCTTGAAGTCCACGAAGTCGGCGTCGAACGTGCTCCGGTCGGCCTCCTTCAGTCGCAAGTCCCTGTTGGTGACGCGGTGTGCGCTGGGGGCGGGCTCCTCCATCTTGGCCGGGTTGCCGAACACGGCCTCCTTCGCCTTGCCGCAGGCGGACTTGATGCCGTCCATCAGGCCTTCGTTGAGGATGTAGCACTTGGCGATGCACTTCAGGACCTCCTTGCCCTCGGGGTGTATCTTGGCGAGCTTGGTGAGACCTTCGAGATAGATAGCGTGTTTCTCGGACATTGCGTAACCGTGGATGATTTACCCATAGTTTATAACGAATTTGAGTTTCAAACGGGTCTGAGCTATCTTTCTGCCACTGGAGAATCCATATGGCCAAAAGACTTACGAAGGCTGACCTGAACGAGGACCAGCTCAACGCGCTTGAATTTATCAAGAACTTCATCAACTCGCCCGACAGGAGGCAGATGGTCCTGTACGGGGCGGCCGGAACTGGCAAGACTTCTCTTATCAACGTCCTTCTCGACGAACTCGACGAGGACGCGAACTCCCCCGTGTACTACTGCACGGCGCCGACCAACACGGCGGTCGAGGTGATTGCCGACAAGACGGGGCGCGACTTCGACCGTACCATTTACTCCCTGCTGGGACTCATCCTCGTGGACTTTTCCGATGGCCGTCCCCGTCTGAAAAAGGAGAACGAGAGCCACCTGCACGAATACGACCTCATAATAGTCGACGAAGCGTCGATGGTGTCCCTCATGCTTCTCAACGAGATCCAGCGACAGCTGCGAATATACACCGCCCTGAAGATCATCTACGTGGGCGACAGGTGCCAGATCCCTCCCGTGGACGACGCCAACAACGGGAATCTCGAATCCATCATCTTCCAGCTCCCCCTGCAGGTCGAGCTTACCAAGGTGATGCGCACGGCCACGGAGAACCCTATCCTCGGCGCGGTAACCGCCATGCGTGCCGACATGAAGAGCGAGACCGACCTGTTCGAGCACGAGACAAAAGTGGCCGAGGACGGGACGGGCATATACTTCTACGGACTGCAGAAGCCGTTCATGAACACTATGCTGGATTATTTCCGTCGACCCGAGTACAAGGACGACCCGAACTATGTGATGGCGCTCGCCTATACCAACAAGGCCGTGGACGCCATCAACGAGAAGGTTCGCGGGGTGCTCTATCCCGACAGCAAGCGGATGTACGAGCCGGGGGAGGTTGTCCGGGTCGAACGGACATACGGCAACATCATCAACAGGGGAAAGTCGTCCATTTTCAGCGTGGTGTACTCTATCGGGGAACGCCTGCGCGTCGACGACGTCGAGGACACGGCAGACCCGGCCTACGGGATCCCCTGCTACAAGATCAAGGCCACTAACTGCGTCAAGAAGAAGTCCAGGCGAACCACGAGCGTGGCCTACGTAGTGGCGCCGGAGGGGACGGACCAGTACATGTCGCTGAAGGAAAAGCTCGCCGTGGGCGCGAGGGAGAAGGAGAAGGAAATCAACACACGCGGGCACCACGTCTACACCCCGAGGGAGGCGTGGAAGGAGTATTCCGACTTCAAAAAGTTCCACCTGTGGCTGGGTTACATCTACGCGCTGACCTCGCACAAGGCGCAGGGCTCGACGATACAGAACGCCTTCGTAGTGGAACGCAACATCAACCGGATTTCGGAGGCCGAGCTCAGGAACAAGCTGAAATACACGGCGTTCACCCGTGCCGCCCGAGAGCTCCACGTATTGAGCTGATATGTTGGCCGGAATACTGTATTGCGCGACGGCGGTGGCGACCGCGTACCGGATATATCGCAAGATGAAGAAGCGCATTCTCGATTCCGCCAGATATCCGACGGGCCCCTTGTCGAGCCGGTATAGCGTGAAACGCGATGATTCGATGAAGCACCTATGCCGTCTCTCGGTACACGACCTGATGACGGAACTGACGAAGGAGATTGATGCGGAGATACTCAACGCAATGAAGCTTTTGGCACAGTCTAACCTGGAAACTCTTGACGGAAAGGCTCCCAAGAGCTATATTAAATCCGGAAAACATCCATGAAGGAGACTTAATGGCATTTATCAAGGCTAATTTCGTCCTGATGCAGGACGAGGGTGGCAAGGACCTGGGCAAGATGCCCACCGGACAGGCCAAGGAATATGCACGCAAGAGGGGAATGGAACTGTTCCCCGTGGACGAGAAGGTTGACCCGCCCGTCTACACCGTCAGGCCACGGCAGAAGTTCGTGCCTCGTCAGGCGGACGACGGCCGTTCCCAGTACGTAGTGACCGCAGACAAGGTCCGTTGCTCCGACGAGAACGGAGTGTCGCTCGGCGTCATATCCACGGAGGAAGCCAAGCACATTGCGTCCGAGCGCGGCCTGGACCTCATAGCCGTCAACAATCACATGGACCCGCCTATCGGCCGGATCGGCGACCTCAACAAGTACATCTACGACCAGAAGAAGGCGCAGAAGGAGAGGGAGAAGAAGAGCAGGGCGGCGGCGAGGGGTTGCGAAAAGAAGGACTTGAAGATGACCTCCGACACCACGAACGCGTCAAAGGCCGACCGCGCCCGCATACTGAACCAGGCGAACGAGTTCCTGAAGGACGGCCACCCGGTGGACATCAACATCCGGTTCCGTGGTCGCGAGAACGCCCATTCCGATACCGCTATGGCGAAACTCCGCGAGGAAATCGCCGAAGGCATCACCGAGGGCACCGTCGGGCAGGAGACCCGCAACTCGACCGGTGACACGTTCACCATCAGCTGCGTCCCCAGGAAGAAGCACTAGGATTTTTCTTTGTTGGGTGCGGGGGTCGGCCTTCTGGCCGGCCCCCTTTTCTGCTTAACGTAGAAAGCCGGCCCGAAGGCCGGCTTATGAACGATTAAGCTAGTCGATACCTAGTACCCGCGACAGGCGCAGTAGGCACGGTAGGCGTCCGCCGAGTTCGCGGCGACCTGCTTCCACGCGTCGGTCTTCAGCAGGTTCTTCAGTGTCTTGTTGATGTTCCGCGTGTCCGTCGTCACCAGCGACTGCCCGAACTCGTTGTGGGTGCTGTCCTCGGACACCACGCACACGTTGTTGACCAGCAGCGGGGCGAGTCGTACCTGTTCCTGTCTAGCGGAGTTCGGATAGGCGTGGAGGTTGAGCACGATCTTCGACCGCTGGATATACGAAATCAGGTCGTCTCCGAACACTCCGGTCAGGATGACCGTCTTGGCGTGCCTGTGGCTCATCGTCGACCACGCCTGCAGTATCTGCAACCGGCGCGGGGTCAGCATCCCGTAGAACAGGACGTCAATGTCCTTCACCTCCGGCGCCTTCGTGTTGTATTTCAGCGCGGGAGTGTACTCGAGAGGCATGTACTTCGCCTTTATACCGAACGTGGCGAGGAAGTTGATGTTGTCGATGTCATAGTCCCAGACTTCGTCGGCCTTCCTGAGCCAGTCCAGGTAGAATGGGTTGGCGCAGGTCGCCCCTGGGAACATCTGTTCGAGATTGTAGACTATGACCCTCTTGTGCGGGTGCGTAGACCGGTACGCCTCGGGGTACATATTTGTTTTGCACAGCGCTACCACTATGCAGGCGTCGTCGAGGTCCTTCCGGTCACTGAACTTGTCTTCCAGCCACGCCTTCACGTCGTCGAAGACTCGGTCGTTGAATGTTTCGATGGTCGGCATTACTGTACTTCCGTGAGCGGGATTGCAACCTTGGCCACGACGGCGCTTCCGTCCGTGACGAAAATGTTAGACTCGGCCGGGTAGTAGGCGTGGAGCACGGTGGTGGCGAACTCGTCCGGGCCCACTATGCTCGGGTTGATGTAGACCTTGGTCATCTTGCCGTCCTCAAGGGCGTCGATCGCGCCCTCGGCGCCCACGTGCCAGTGGCCCATGATTGCCACGTCGGCGTGGTTGTGGATGAGGTCGGTGCGGATCTTGCGGAGAACCGTGTTGATCGCGCCGGCAGCGGCGGTGGAGCCGTTGTAGCGGTCGCCGTGCTCGAGCATCCAGCGCTGGTTGCCAATCTCGGTCACGAGGACGGTAGCCTCGTCGTCGAACTCGACCGTGATGTTCTTCGCCTCGGCTTCGCACCTGTCCTTGAGGGTGCTGTATATGATATGTTCGAAGTTGTCCAAGCTGCGGTTCTTGCTCTGGAGCTTCTTTCCGGTGCGGGAATGGTTTCCTACGACGCAGGAAATCTTGACCGTCTTGTAAAGTTTCGCGTACTTGAGGATGATGCCGACGAGGAACGAGTTCAGGACGCTGACGCACTTGGGTGCCGTGTATGCGTTCGTTGCGCGGAGCTCGTCATGGATTTCGCCGGAGATGAGGTCGCCCAGCATGAGGATGTGGAGATGGTCGCATCCGTAGATGGTCGCGAACTTGTAATTTTCCTCGAAAAGCTTGGTGAGTCGCTTGAACGCGATTTCCGGGTTGAACTTGTTGAATCCGAAGTTGGACTGGGGCTGTACCACCTCGCCGAAATGGAGATCCGATATCGGGAGGACGTTGTAGTGCGGTCCGCCCTTCTTGCCGGCGTTGACCAGCTTGAGCTCGACGTTTGCCGGCTTCACGGACGCCGCCGCTTCCGCCATGCGGTTGACCTTTTCCTTGCCGACGAAGGCCTCCTCCTGGAGCTTCCTGAGTTTTTTCTCCGTCGCCTTGAGCTCGCGCCGGTAGTAATATTCCTTGCCGTGCTCCTCGTCCTCGCTGTAGCCAAACATGAGGTCTTCATCCTCGTCCGGCGTTTCGGAATGCGGGAGCCTGTCCTTCGGGTTCTTCGGCGGGATGAAGGTCCCCTCGGTGGAAACCGGTCTCAGCAGGTTCTCGAGCGTCAGGTCGACGATCCGGTTGAACTTGTCGGCCGGTATGTTAGGCTCTATCCAGCCGGCCTCTACGAGTTCCTGCTGGTAGGCTTTCACGATGGACGGGTCTAGGTTGAAGTGTTTCAGGAGGTTGACCACGCCGCCGTTGTTGACGAGCGTCGGGGTTGTGCGAGGCTTTGGCTTTCCAATGACCCGCTGAATCGACTTGGAGGCTTTTCCCATCAGGATTGTCCTTTGTAATTGTTTACTCGATAAATTATATCGAATGGGGTTTGTTGACCATTATGTTAAAAATTTCTAATTTGAAATGCAAATTTTCTATGAGTACGAGAAAAATGAGCAAACACAAAAACCGTCGGCGCGTCAAGCGAGTGTTCATGACGGTGGAGACAATCATCCTTTTCCTGCTTGTCGCAGTTGGTTCCTACCTGGTTGGTTCATACAAGAACAATTTTGAAAAAATCGACGAGACTATGTCAGTGGCGCAGTCCACATCGGATGCGATAGCGGCGAAACTCGACAGCCTGGACGCCCATGTGGCCGCCCTGCACGAGATAACGGAGGCCAACCGGGCTCGATCCCAGCAAATCGCCACCGGAACGAAAATCATCATTTCCGCGAAAAAAGACATAGAACCTCGTTTTGCCGCCAAATTGGCCAGAATCATATACGACGAGTCGGAATTCAGCTCCAGCGTCGAATACCCGTTCCTGCTGGCCGTCATAGCGGTGGAATCACGGTTCAACCCCGACGCGGTTTCGCCGGCCGGGGCCAAGGGGCTTGGGCAGCTGATGCCCGCCACGGCCGAATCCATGGCACGGCAGGCGGGGATGTCCTTCAAGCCCGCCCTGCTGACCGACCCGAGATACAACGTTAAGCTGTCCGTCCAGTACTTGGGCAAGCTGAAGCACATGTTTCAGACCAACGTCCTTGTCGCGGCGGCTTACAACGGGGGCCCGCTCGGCGCCCAGAAGTACAAGAAGTGGATCGACGGCGAAATCCCGCAGGAACAGGTGCATCCGGAAACCGTGTCCTACGTCAGCATGGTGATGGAAAAATACTACGCATACAGGTCGCTTTTACAGTAGGAGGCTCTATGTGGACTTTAATTCTCGTATTGGCTATTCATGGTTCGGTATTTACCGAACCGCAAACTATGATGACCAATATTCCCGGCTTCTCATCCAAGGAAAACTGCCTAGCGGCTGGCGAATCCCTTGCCAAGGAGAATCAAAAGCGCGGTTCTTGGATATATCACTGTATCGAAGTGAAATGAGTTGACCACTCGCGATAAGATTCCTATATTCAGAATATGAGTATTCAAATTTTATCAATTACGAACAATCCGCTCCAGTTCATCGGTCGTTGCGCCGGAATCTGCTGGGACACTCCCGTCGACGATCCCGATAAAAACATCAAGCGGGCCAAAGAGTGCATCGAAAGCAACCACGGTCGCGTGCTTGAATTTCCCGACATGACCATTGTCATCGATGGCCCGTCGGCAAGGATGATGCGCGAACTTTACACCCACATCGGCGGCGGTCCGACCCGTCTGCAGTCGTCCACCCGCTATGTCAACGAGAAGGATTTCAAGTATTACACTCCGCCTTCTTGCCAGAAGGACGGCGTCAAGGAAATCTACGAAGAAGCTATGCAACACGACGCCGAAGTGTATGGAAAGCTTATCGAGTTGGGCGTACCCCGCGAAGACGCGGCTAACAAGCTTCCCCTTGGAATGGAGTCCAAGATGGTGTGGAAGATCAATCTACGCGCCCTGGTGAACTTCTTCAACAGGCGCCTGTGTACCCGCGCACTGAAAGAAATCCGCGAATTTGCCACGGCGCTCAAGAATACCATTGCCCAGGTCGACGAGGAATGGGCCTGGATTACCGAGAACCTGTTCGTGCCGTCGTGCGAGCAGTACAAGTATATGAATCCCGCCCTGTGCTTCTGTGTCGAGAAAAAGGGATGCGGTCGTCACCCATACATCAAGGAATGGAAAGCCAAATGATCGAGACTTACGGCGAATACTGCAAGCTCTGCGACGAGCTCAAGAAACTGGCGAAGGCCTACGACGACGGAAACGCGCTTGTCGACGATTCCGTCTATGACGCCAAGTACCGCGAGCTCAAGGCCTATGAACTCCAGAACCCCGACCTGAAGCTGGATGACTCTCCGACGAACCGCGTCTACGGATCCAACACGGACGGGTTCCGCAAGGTCGAACACAAGATACCGATGGTTTCAATCACGAACGCCAACGGGATCGAGGAGGCGGTCGACTGGGTCCGCAAGATGCGCGACAAGTACGGGGCGAGAAAGTTCGAACTCGAGTACAAGCTCGACGGCGCGAGCCTGTCCCTCATATACAAGGACGGTACACTCGTCGACGCGGTCACCAGGGGTGAGAACAACGTGGGTGACGCTGTCCCTGAGAACGCCGTCCGTATGCAGGGCGTTAAGACCTGCATCAAGCGTAAGGGCGACGTGGAAATCCGTGGCGAGTGTCTGTGGTTCTTCGAGCAGTTTGACGCGTACAACGAGCAACTCGAGCAGTTCGGGAAGCCGCAGATATCCAACCCGCGCAACGGCGTAGCCGGCACGCTCAAGCTGAAGACCCCCGACGAGGTGGAACAGCGCAAGGTCAACTTCGTGGCGTACATCGTCGCACAGGGTTCAGAAAGCGACACGCAGACGGGCGACGTGGAATACCTCGAGTCCGAAGGGTTCGAAGTCCCCCCGCACGAGACCGTAGACGTGACCGGCGACGAGGGTCTGGAACGTTTCCGCGAGGTCGCCGAGAGGATGCGGGAGAACAGGTACAACATGCCGTACGCCATCGACGGCGTCGTCATCAAGGTGGACGACAAGGAGCTGCAGGACAGGATGGGATATACGTCCAAGGCCCCGAACTTCTACAAGGCCTACAAGTTCCCGCCCGAGGAGAAGGACACCGAGCTTATCGACATCGAGAACTCGATTGGAAAGTCCGGCGCCATCACGCCAGTGGCCGTGTTCAAGCCGGTCAACCTCGCGATGACCGTCGTACAGCGCTGTTCGCTCCACAACTGGGACTTCGTCGAGTACCTCGGCCTGTTCAAGGGTTGCACGGTAAGGATTCGCAAGGCCGGCGAAATCATCCCCGAACTGGTGAAATGTGTCGAGACCGGGGTGTCCAAGGACGATTACGACATCCTGGTCAACGAGCGCCATGAAAAGCCACGCGTATACGCGGAAATGCCGTACTCGAAGCGCCTGATCACCAACAAGGAGTTCTACAGGCGTCCTGAAAAGTGCCCGTTCTGCGGGTCAGTGCTTTGGCACGACGTCAACGACAAGGACGAGGAGCTGGTGGCCTGGGTGTGCAAGAACCCCGAGTGCCCCGCCCAGATGGTCGAGAAGCTGTGCCATTTCGTAGACCGCAAGGTGATGAACATCCGTGGCCTCGGCGAGAGCTCGATTCAGCAGCTCTTCGATTCCGGCAAGGTGCGTACCTTCGACGACCTGTACAGGCTCAAGAAGGAGGATATCGAACAGGCGAGCGACCGCCACGGGAAGAAATCCAGGGCGTTGCAGTCGGCAAAAATCCTCGACGCCATCGAGAAGTCCAAGGGCAACTTCCTGCACCAGTGGATCGAGGGGTTCGGTATCACCGGGCTCGGTCACACGGCGGCGCCTATTGTGGCCGAATGTGTCCACCGTTGCGGGGGGATGAAAAAGTTCATCGCCAACCCGACGTTCAGTACGACGGCGACCGAGTTCAGGCAGTACGCCGACACGCTTGGCGTCTCCGCCATGATAGCGGACGCCTTCCTGGATTTCGTGGTCAACCAGCAGGTAGTGCTGTCCAACCTCGTCTTCGCGGGGGTGACGTTCCCGCACAAGGAGAACAAGGTGGTGTCGGCATCGCTCGCCGGACGCGTCTGCATCATGACGGGCGTGTTCGACAAGCTCGGGAGGAACGAGTTCAAGGAGCTTGTCGTGGCGAACGGCGGTACCGTCTGCTCCGGCATAAGCAAGAAGACGAACCTCGTCCTTATGGGCGACGGCGCGGGCCCGTCAAAAGTCAAGGCTATCGAGGACCTGAAATCGGCAGGGTACAAGATCGACGTGTACACGCCGGACACGCTGTCCGATTTCATGAATATGGTAGAAGGTAAGCATGAGGAAACCGATCAGGAAGAATAAGGACAACATCGACCAGACGAAGGGGATGGTTGTCTTTCCCAGTTCGCAGAGCACGCTCGCTACTACATGGGTGGACACTGTAGACAAGATCGTGACCGAAGGAACGGGCAAGGCCGACGTCAACCGTCTCTCCGAAATCAAGAGCAAGCTGGAAAACGCGCTCGTGGTCGTCAATAACCGTCTGACGGAGGAGCTGGACCGAGCCGACCGGAGAAACCTGCTCGCCGCGAAGCTTGACGCCCGCAAGTGGCTAATCGAGCACGGACCCGGACATATTGCTCGTGTCAAGTGGATGGGCCTCGCGCAGACTACGGCATATATGCTGGTCACTTGCGTGACTTATGACCCGACGGCCTCGTCATTCCTGATTAGTGGCATCACGTTCAGCGTGCATATCAGGAACAACGGCAAGGGGGGCATCATTTGCAGTGGTATCAGGACTCCGTCCCCGATAATGGCGAGCTCGCTTTGTATCAAGAATGCCGAGCACAGGCATTACGTGATTTCCGGTGCCGTCCAGAGTGTTGAGTTCGGTTTCGATTATGAAAACGGGGTGACCGAGGATGCTCTGGTCAATGGCGTGTCCGACGAACTGACACGCCTCGGCGAAACATGCAACCAGTTTAAACAAATGAGGAAAAAATGTCAAATCCAAACCTCAAGGCGAACGAAAGGAGCGCCACCGAAAAAAAGGTTCGGGAAAAAGGAACGCTCCTCTTCAAAGTGATTACCGGCTCGACCGCGTTCGGGCTCAATACGCCGACATCGGACCTTGATATCCGTGGCGTATACATTCTTCCGTGGGAAGACCGCATCAGGCCGTACGTCGGTGACCAGATCGCCGACGAGTCCAATGACGAGACCTACTGGGAAATTTCGAAGTTCTTCAGGGAGCTCGCGAAGGCGAACCCGCAGGCGCTCGAGATGCTATATTCTCCGGACAGCTGCATCCTCGAGGGAAAGGAGTATCTCGAGAAGTTGCGTCGCGACATGAAGTTCGTCACCCGGAGATGCGAGAAGACTTTCGTCGAGTACGCGAAAGGCCAGATTGCCCGCGCACGGGGCATGAACAAGAAGGTGTTCAACCCGAAGGCGGCCGACAAGCCGTTGATTCTCGACTTCTGCTACGTAATGATGCCGAACGGCACTGCGGTGCCGGTCAAGAAGTGGCTGGCCACCCACAAGGACGACGAGTACGGCGACGACCAGAAGTGGTACGCCGTCGCCGCCATTGACCATGTCGACATGGGGTTCGCCATTTACGGGCAACCCGTTTCCGAGCGCAACGTCCCCGGACTCAACGAGCACGAGTGGAGATGGGCCTACGGAATCGTCCGTAACGAGGAGACGAGCTGCGAGATCCAGCTCAACTCTATTCCGCAAGGTAAACGCGTACTCGCGTTCATGTCATACAACAAGAATGCGTATTCGAAGGCGTGCAAGGAGCACTCCGAGTATATCGAATGGGAAAAGAAGCGCAATCCCGAGCGCTATGCCACGATCATCGCCCATGGTCAGGGCTACGACGCGAAGAACATGATGCACTGCGTGCGACTCCTCTTCACGGCCCGTGACATCGCCGTGACCCATACGGTCGTAGTCAGCCGGAAGGCGGAACGCGACTTCCTGCTCAACATCAAGAGTGGCGCGTGGAAGTACGACGACCTGATCTCGTACGCGGAAAAGCTGGTCGAAGAAGTGACGGGCTTGTTCAAGAACTCTGGGTTGCCGGAGGAAGGCCCGTCCGAGGCGGAGATGTACGACTACCTTATCGGGTTCATCAAGTCTGTCCAGAGAGAGTTAGTCAAAGTATAGACAAATATACTTATTGACTTTTTAACGTGTTCGGGACTCTTAGCTCCGAACCGTCCATACTGAACAATCCGGAAGGCAACCAGTAGAAGCCTTCCGTATTGGCCAGTTTGGATAACTCAGTCGAGTGAGGTATAGCGGGTAGATCTGCTTCGTGGTTCTTAGCCGCATTGATGTCGGCATCCATTGTAAGCCCACATAATGGGCATACGTACAGCTTTCCCTTCCTCGCCTTCTTGAGTACGTGTCCACACCCGGAGCAGCGTTGAGAGCGGTAGGGATTCGATTGCAGATTTATTCGGACACCGAACTCCTCTGCAACTTGTGCCAACCTAGTAACTATCTCCGGATTGGACCAATGTTTCATCTTTCTGGACGTATTCCGTCCATAGTTGATATTCGTTATCTTCTCAAGGCCGATTTCTTTGATATTTGAAAAATCTATTCTTTTGATGGCATAGTTAATGTAATTACGCCGTTCGGTCTGTGTTCGACCAAACGCTATAGAACCTTTCTTCTTACGAGCTAATTTATCCGTTATAGTGTCTAAATTAACAGTTATAGTCCTATTGGGTTCGCCTTTTCTAGGTGCGCTGACAACCATATCTGGTGTAGTTTGTCCATCGGATAGTGATACGCAAGTCAATAATCCTTGATCGGCACCGACCTTGATACCGGTTTCCTTTTCAACGAATTCCTTCTCCCAGCGGAGTTGGATGCCATATTCGTCTATTAGATATCCATTGCATCTAGTCCACGTACCGTCTATATACTTTGCTAAATGTTTTTGACGACATATCGGTACATTGAATATAGGCAATCCGGTTGATTTAATCTTCAAGAATCCATAGAACTCGCCATTTGGCGTAGGTATGAACTCGGCACACTTGCTCGATATTTCGATACCGGCGTCAGATAAGTCTGGCTTGGACGGATTCCTTGTTTCGATCGTTTCCCAAAGCCGTTCTAGGTAGTTTCCTTTTCCAGCTTCCTTGTCGAATACATACAATCTGGCAACATTCTTGCTACAAATTGCGCGTAGCTTGCCGCTGAGCTGTGTAACAAGAGAACTGAGCATCCGAGCGGAAAGCCACGTAGTTATATTAAATCTATTATAGTCTAGGTACTTAGGTAGTTCGTACTTGAACTGTGCCGGGTTGAACTCGTGCCAGCCGTTTTCATCTTCCCAATGATAGCCATTGAGCCACATATCGTCGCAAATCAGCTGCATAACACGACGCCATTCCGCAAGCAGTTCGTCTATAGACGAACGCTTGCCAGTATTGGCGAACTTCAGCGTATGCTTGGTGGCTCTTATCATCTAGCGACCATAAAAAGCGAGTGTCCGAACAGTGCATATTCTCGAAGCCTACACCGTCCGGACACTCTAAAAATCCGTTATTATATAGAAAACCAGGCTTCGAGGTTGATTTTCTACATTAAGTTTATATATGTTCCTTATCTCATGCTTGCCAGTTTATGAGTCTAAAGCTATATTTCATCCGTGTCTAAAGAAAAGAAGCAACTCAGGAAAGTAGAAGTCAATTTCATCTCCAAGAGCGGATTCGGGACGGCTTCCGACATATACAAGGTCGTCGTCGGTCCTGGCTCGACTACGGAGAAGGAAATCGACTGGAGGACGGCCCACATGGAGCCCGACGAGTGGACCCGAGAAATCGGATCCGATGAACTTATAAAGGAGATCTAGTATGGCTGATATTGACAACAGCGAAGCTATCAAGAAGATGATGCACTTTGAAATCGAGGGCGATACCTACTTCGTCCAGGTTCAGATTCGTGGCAAGGACGTCGGCGGTCGTGACCTCATCGTCAAGGATTTCCATATACACAGCATCGAGCATCTCGACAAGGAATATCCGGATATCAAGGACCTCTGCAGGAAGTATCGCGCCCGCGCATACATCCGTCTCAACCAGCGCAGCACGTGGGACGCCAACATCATCGCGCAAATCGAGGCGCTCCAACAGCAGATCGAGATCAACCGCGTCATGCGCAAGCACCTCCGCACGGGTGAAAAGCCGACCTTCCCGAAAGTCCTCTCCATCTCGAAGCTGTACAGCAGCGCACTCGGGCGCAACAACACCGAGGCGTCGGAGTCCCGCAAGTGGATCGTCGACGTCGACCCTGACATGGTAGACCCGTCGAAGCCGGGTTTCGGTTCGATTACCGAGATTGCGGACACGCTTTCCAACATCATCGCGACCAAGTGCGGCACCAAGGAAAACCCGGAACCGCATGAGATTGCGAGGTTGCCGTCGAAGTCCGGCATCCACCTCGTGACGACTACGTTCAATATGCATGCGTTCACGTGTGCCGTCGGAAAGCCCAAGCAGGGCGACTTCGTGAAGCCCGATGCAAATACCAACCTGTTCATCCCGTCCAACTTGTTCATCACGGAATAGAGTATGGCGAAAAAATCGCGCCGGCGCTCCGGTATATGGAAATTATGTAAGACCGTGATATATTCCGTCATGGTCGTAAGGATTGTAATGGCTGTTATTGTCAGGATTCACAATGTCAAGGATTAGCGAAGCTTCGACGTATCTTGGAAATGTTCATTTGCCTGTCGCGCATCCCCGTAACAAATGTGCGCTGGAGAACACTGCCGAAGAACCCAAGGCCGAGGAGGCCAACGAGTCTTCGAACGGCAAATCGTCCAACACCACCGACATAATCCGGCAGATTCAGTCAGCGGTAGAGGACCTGCCCGAGTTGTGGTTGACGGGGAAGGGTAACATTATCGACCTGTTGGATGACCTGTTCGACATCTCGGAAGTGAAGGAACGGTTCAAGAAGGGCGGGTATAAGACCCTGTTCACGTCGTTGCTGTCGTTCAACGCCACCAAGTACATCTTCGCGTTCGATACGATTGTGTCCTTGCTCGCCCCGAACCATATCCTGAGCAAGGCGTCGAACATGATGCGCAACATAGCGCTCCTCGACAGCATGGTCGGCTCGACCATCGGCAAGATTTCCCTGAGCGGCAACCTGCGGGCCGGTGAAGACCTGAAGAACTTGCTGAAGCAGTTCAAGGATTTTCCCTCAACCCGAACGACTTCTACATCCGCCAGCACGGGCAGATCGGTATGCTGTTCGTCTTTTTCGCTACGATTTCGGACTGTAAGGTCGGCGACGTCATAGAGCTCAACTCACCTGCATTTCGGTTCAGACCTCTTCCCGACGGAATGTACACGGATACGCTCCACTGCAGAATCGTGTACAAGTCGCACGAGTTATCTCGCGACCCGTACGGCCTGTACCTGAAAAGCGCAACGGCCGACAAAACCATCGTTCTCTGCGAACTTCTTGAACTCAACCGGTTCATAATGCTCGCCCCGTCGCTCGCAGGCGACCGGAGCGACCTTACGGTCCGTCGCCTTATTATGGGATCTCCGGATTCTATATACGCGTTCTACAAGTCGGAAGACGACTTTGAGGGATATAGGGACACAGCCATACTCAGGGCACTTCCCATGTCTACCGTCGATTTTCAGAAAAACTGCATCGGGTTGACAAGCGAAGGGGACATATACAAGCTCGACCGAACCATTTTCGATACGACAGTCGACGAGGTATACGATACCCATGCGCTGACCGTCATCGAACGCATATCGAACTCAATCAAGCTCAATTGCTCCAGAGCGTTCGCCCTGGTCGGGATTCCCGGAACGGGCAAGACCTTCCTGCAGAAGAAGATTGTCCGAGACCATCCTGAATCGGCGGTCATTAGGCCTTACATTTCCGACAGGGGCGTAAACGACTCGCTGATCCGTTCGATTGGCGAGACTGTTATGGCGATCCCGTTGCGCAATGTCCTCATTGTACTGGACGATTTCGACAAGGGAGTGCAGGGTGACGAGAACCTCACTCCGCAGTACAAGAGCCAGAGGCTCATCGAACTGTTCGATACCCTTCACAGAGCATGTCCGGGCGGGTTCGACAAGGAAACGGGGGAACCGAAGAGGACGTTCACCCTCGTCGCCACGATGAACAGCCCGAAGCTGCTCGACAATTCCGTGATAAAACGCTCGAAACGCTTCGACGAGGTCATCGAGATCGGACTGCCGGAAACGTTCATCTACGGGAAGCGCCTCAATGCCATCAAGGACCCTGACGACTGCACGGACTTCACCTCGTCACGGTTCAAGCCGGTATACTGGTACATGCGCCGCAAGGTAATCACGCTTGCCGACCTCGGCAACATTTACGACATCCTGCGCATCCATCGCCGGAAGAAAGGTGATAAACTGCGTTATAACATCAGAGACTTACTCTACGCTGTCAAGTACATCGGCCGCAACAGGGCCTCCGCCAGCAAGGAGTACGAATTGTGAGGCTATTATGCAGGATTCCAAGGTCAGGACCATTCTCTCCACGGTAAAGAGCAAGAGCGTCGCCGGCGTATCCCCGGTGGACTACATCGACGGCGTATTGGACGCGCTCCCCGACGGGACGAACGCCGCCGTCGAAACCGCGAGCGCCGGCAAGAAGCCGCTACTCGCCGCCGACTACGGGAACGGATCCCGCGCCCTGTTTTAGCAGGGACCAGTCGTTACGCGCCTTTTCCAGGGCGGAGTCGAATTCCGACTTCGCCCGTTTCATATATGCGGAGATGTACGCCATCAGCGTAGCCGTGGCGCCGGCCTCGTTTTCCGGCCAGTATAGCACCCTGCTTCCATCGTCGAACATCCCGTCGCGCCTTATCCTGTCCATCACGGCCTCGTCGAGGGAATCGACGACTCCCCTCCTGACACCGTTCAGGATGTCCCACGACACGTAGTTCACCTCTTCCGTCGGCAGGTTGTCGAGGAAGGTCACGTGCTCCTTGCCTGCCATATCCTCGAAGATGACGCATTTCCCGTTCGTGGAATCGGTAACCTGCTTCACCACCATCGACTGCGCGAACTTCCTCGAATGCTGTCCGGACGTCGCCTCCGGGTGGTATATCAGCTTGTGGTGGGTGGGGCAGAGCGGTATGGCCACGTCGGAACCCAGTCGGGACCCGAGCTCCCGGAGGTGGATGTGGTGGAAATCGATCAGGGCGCGGTGCTCCGTTTCGTAGGGGCACCCCGGAAAACAACACTTGAACATGCCGAGAAGATAGCAAAACCGCGTTCTGGACTCAAATTCGGCAAATTTCCGGGACAAGCGTCGATACGAGTGGCCACTGGACTAAACTGCAGGTAGGAGGCGGCCCATGGAAACACAGATCGTAAGGCTTGTAGGTCAGATAAGCGAAGAGACGATTTCACCCGTGATAGAGGAACTGGGCCGGCTAGACCCAGAGACTAGGGAGGTCACGCTCGTCATAGACAGCTACGGCGGGTCCATTGAGGAAGGCTTCAGGCTAATCGACGCAATCCGCATAATCCAGTCTAGGGGGGTGGACGTACACTCGGTCATAACGGGGAAGGCCTACTCCATGGGGATATACATAGCTCTCGCGGCGAACAAGCGCACCGCCTACCCCAGCGCACGGATAATGACCCACAGCGCACGCTACGACGGGCTGGAGGAAGATACGCCGTACACGGCCAAGGACCTCAAGACGATGTTCCTGGAAATGGACAACTATGACAGGATGTTCAAGGAACTGCTGGTGTCGGCCGGCGTCGACCCAAACGACGCGGACGTCATTATGGCCAAGGACACCTATTTCGGCGTCGACACGGCCATACGGCTCGGTTTAGTGCAGTCAGTCGAGAAGGACGTCGTCTGAAGCCGCCTGCGCTCCATTTCCTCCTTCACGTAGGGCGACAGGTTCTTGAAGAACATCTCGGGGCAGTCGGTCAGGGCGAACGAGTCGTTCTCCGGCTTGACGTTGCCGAAGCTGTCTACGAAAGTGGCGTCGCAGTGCAGGGTTTCTAGGTCGAAGTCCATTTCCACGGAGAACAGGTGCAGACGCTTCTTCGACTGGTAGCGACGGTCGCCTATCTCGAAGATTTCGGTTTCCGCAGGTATAGAGAGACCGGTCTCTTCCATGAGCTCCCTCTTTGCCGCCTCCAGCGGTGTCTCCCCGTTCTCTAGGTGTCCCTTCGGTATGTCCATCGAGTGTTCGCCCGCCTGCCGTCCGGTCGGGTGGCACGCTAGGATCTTGCCAGTGCCTTTCTTTACGATTATGAATCCGCAACTCTTTTCCATATCCTCAAATATAGCAAACCATGAACTATTACAGGATTATAAACTGCGTTGGAAGCGAAAAAGGACATTTCAGATGGACAAGACGAATATCTTCTTCTGCACCGAGGACGACGGGAACGAGCTCGCCGTCATGCTCGACGACACGCGACCGGATGGTTCCCTGGGCTGCTATTCCCATGTCGGCCAGCATTCTACCGCCGAACCGGCCTATATCGAAGGTTGCCGGCCCATGTTAAACCCAGAGCAGTCCGACCTGTACAAGGAACTTCAGGGACAGGGATATACCGACATCAACATTGTCCCGAACTTCAACGAGCCTGACGCTTCCCTTGCCGACAAGGTCTCCGACATCGCCAAGTCAAGCACCGACAACCAGGCATTTGCCGAGGCCGTCAGCCAGATCGCCAAGGCCTGTTTCGAAGGATATGGGTATGGGGCCAAGGATTATGAGTCCATGGACGTCAATGCCTTGTACCAGGAATTGCTTAGTCACGAATTGTTTACCGAAAACGAATTGGTGCTGGTTACCAACGGGTGGGGTCTTAACGAAGATACCCTCAACACGGCGTGTTATGCCCGCTACGGATTCAATACGGCCGCACAGACGCTCGAGGACGATGATAAAAACGGAGGTTAGCCGATGAAACCGTGCCTGGCTATCAGCATTAACGGCGGTGGGGCGCTCGGAATAGGCCCGCTCGCTTTCATGTGCCGCCTCGAACAGGACATCGGCAAGAAGCTCGGCGACTGCGCTGTCGCGTTCGCGGGCACGTCGACGGGTGCAATCATTGCCGGCGGTCTCGACGAGGGTTATTCCGCCCACGACCTGTTCGACCTATACAGGAACAACTTGAAAAAGATTTTCACGAAGTACCCGTGGTACAAGCGCGTCAAGCCAACGTGCCCTCCATACGACAATACGTTCCTCAAGTCGATTCTGAAAGAAAAGTTCAAGGGTAACGTCGGCGATTGGAAAAAACCCATCTTCATTCCGACCACGTATACTAACGGCAAGAGCGTCGAGAAGGTATGGGACCTGGGTGACAAGGATGTCCCTAAGTCTTTCGCCATCCTCACCAGCACGGCCGCCCCTACGTTCTTCGACATTATTGTCAAGGACGGCAAGAGCTTCGCGGACGGCGGACTCTGGGCGAACTGTCCCGTGGCCGTCCTGAACGCCGGTTTGAAGTGCTCGGAATACAATGGTCATCTGCGGATATTGTCGTTCAATACCGGAATGGACATGCCGAATACGTTGGTAGGGAACCAGTCTTTAATATCGTGGATTAAGTATCTTCTTACGGGTTGGATCGCTAGGGCCGGAAAGAGCAACGATTATATCGTCATGAAAGACATCGGGGAAGAAAACTTCGCCGTTGCGTCGCCGCATTATGACAAGTCGATCCCGATGGACGATACGGATGACGACACCCTCGACTTAGTGATCGGAATGTGGAACGACTACTACGACGCCAACAAGGATTACTTCCTCCACTTTGTGAATCCTTAATTTACGGGCCGGTTTCAACCGGCCTTTCTTGTATAACAATTAATTATTTTGTACATTTAAACAAAAAGGAAAAACTATGTGCAATCCTATAGAAGAGAAGCAACAATCGATTATCGTTAAATATCTCGACGACACGGTTAAGCGTCTGCAATACACCGACAAGGGTGACTGGGTCGACCTCAGTGCGGCGGAACGCGTCGAACTGAAGAAGGGAGAGTTCAAGACCATCCACCTTGGTGTCGCTATGCAGCTTCCCGAAGGATATGAGGCGCACATCGCCCCGCGCAGCTCCACGTTCAAGAACTGGCACATTATCCAGACCAACTCGGTCGGCGTGGTCGACCATACGTACTGCGGTCCCAACGACTGGTGGAAGATGCCAGTGTACGCCACCGAGGACACCGTCATTGAGAAGGGAGACCGTATCTGCCAGTTCCGCCTCATGGAAATTCAGCCGACGTTCCCGTTCGTCGACGGCAACCTCGAAGGCGAGGACAGGGGCGGTTTTGGGTCTACCGGCAAAGCATAAACTGCTCGCATGACAGAACTCCTTCGACCGCTTCTAGGCGCGGTCGCCCCCTACGGCGGGACTATCGGCGCCATACTATTCGCCCTGTGCAACCTGCCCATAATCATACAAATTTACGTCAAACGCTCGTCGGAGGGGGTATCCCTCCCGTACGTGCTCATGTCGTTCTGCGCCAACATAGGGTGCGGGCTATTCGTCCTGGACAACAACCTAACGACCGGCGTGTGGCAATACCAGCTATATTTCAACTACGGGACGGCGCTGGTATTCTGCGCATGGATTCTGTGGCTGATACACAGGTTCCGCCCGAAGGACAAATGAACTAATTTCCTCGATGTTAAACCAAACACCGAGGAAGCCGCATGGCGACAGAACACAGTAACTACACGGAACCCGCCCCCTTGCGCGTCAATGTCGGGGACATCGGCCGGAATTGGCCAGACCGACTCCAACAGGCCACAGGGGCGTCGTTTGACCCGTGGTATACCAAGAAGCAAGCGCTTGAACTCAAGCCCACGCAACGGCCGAATGACAACGAACGGCTGTCGGACGACCACCTGAACCTCGCGCCAAATACACCGTCCGAACAAATTCCGGTTGTCGAGGCGCCCGTAGAGGCGTCGGCCGAATTTATGAAGGCCTACAACGAGAACATCAAGGCGTACGAAGCAGCGGTCGCCAAGGAGAAAATGGCCGGCAATATGAGTTCGGTACTTCCCGACGGATTCAGTCCGTGGGGTACTTGCCAGACTCAGGTGAAAGATGATAGGCTGTCCGGCATTCATGCCAAGATGATGGTTGACAACTTGCACAAAAACATGGAAACCCGCATTATGGGTTCCATGAGGAGCCCGCTCGCCCCAGGTGTTTCGATCGAACTTACCGAACCCCCGAAGAAGCGCGACGGCTTGCACTCCTACACGTATGAAACGCCGCCGTGGGATGCCGGCATGACAATCAAGTACGGGGTAACGAAACCCGAATGCACACCAACCACACAGGAGAAACACGACCCAATGATACAGCCAGACTACAAAAAGGACGACGAAGCGGAAAAGCTCGACGAGATGCGCAACGCAGCCACCGCAAACGAGCGCGAAGTTGCCGAGAACACCAACGACGTGTGGGTATCCGCAACGATGATTTCCAACATAAAGTCAAACATCGAACTGCTTGCCAGCACCATTGAAAAGCTGAGATGGGAAGGTGACGAACAATGCTCGAAGGTCGACAACAAGACTTGCGAGGAGATGATCCGCGTAAACCGCGACACGCTCGAGGAGTTCATTAAGATGTTCGAGCGGTTCGCCAAGGAAACCAATGTCGACCTGCACGCCACCCTGCAGAACGTCCCCGACAAACCTGTCGAAAACGACATCCACCCAGCCAGGGAGAAGTCGGAATCCCGCGCTAAAGTGAAGAGCCCGCTTGAAGACATCTATATGAAGGACCTCGGCGACAAACGGGTCGACTGGCACGCCGATAATGACGAGCCGAACGAGTTCGACAACCCGAGCATTGACAATGTGAGGCGCTACGTCACCGCACACAATATCCATTTCACTAAGGACGGCGTAGACCCTGTCCTCGAAGGCAAGGGAGTGGACGTCGATTCCCATCTCGTGATCGATTTTCAGACGGACAAAATCCGCAAGCTCACCCAGGAAGAATACGCTAAATCGGTCTCGGAAACCAGCATTGCATCAAGCAAGTTCAACACGGATTTCTTGAAAACCCCCGAGCAACCTAAACCGGGATTTAGTCCGATGGCGACTCCGTTCTGCCCGCCGCCGGCAATGCCGCATCCGATGTATGCTCAGCCGCATCATATACCGGTACCCGAGGAAAAAGACCACAAATCCGGTATTGACAATAACGACCTCCCGTCCGGTCTCATCGACCTCATCATGCACCTGCCGGCCGATATGTGGCACTACGAGGTAGTAGACAACGAGGAAACCGACGAAACCGAGGAAGATAGAAGAATCATTCTGTCTTTCACCCACGATACACGCACCGTCACGGTCGAGCTCAACCGCCTCACCAACATCGTGACGGTCAAGTCCAAAAAGACTGCGCGTGGCACGTATCTCTGCCAGTTCGCCTGGGTTGACCCGTCCGACCTTCCGGAGACGAAGGAACCCAGCAACAAGGCCAAGCTGCTATCCTGGATGAAGATCAACATCGACAATCTCATGAACTAGCCGATCGACTGATTTTAAAAGCGGTACCGGGTCCCCGGTGCCGTTTTTTGTTCGGATTGCTATATTTTTGCAGAAAAATGGAGATAATATGCAAAATACCCTGTATCAGAATCAGTTGAGAGTTTTATATTCGAAAACGGATACGATTTACGTGCTGGTCGGAGAGAACGACAGGTACTACGCCGAAGCGTTCAATGAGCCGAGCGCCGAACACGCGCTCTACGCCACCGAGAACATAAGCGAGGCTACCAAGTTCTCTAGCGAGGCGGATGCCGAGCTGCTCATAACCCGCATAGCCTCGTTTCACGTTTCGTCGGACGACGTCATAGCGAAGGTACGCCAGGAGTTTGTGTCCAAGTGCAAGCCGAAGGCGATCGTACACGAGGAATGTTTCTCGGTGCGGGAAAAGGTTCCGCGTATCCCTGTAATGCAGGTTTCCCTCAACAAGGAATCGATAGCAAAAAGGTAGTATGGGCAGGATTGTGGACGCCGGCATTACGTTGCGGCGTCGATCCACGTCGACATCGACCGGCCTATCTTCTCGACGATGCCGGTAACCAGGGCGTTCCCCATGAGGAACGCTCTTTTAGTGCCCGTCACTCCCTCGGTGTGGTTGTCGGGGAACATGTTGAGCCGCTCCAGCTCGATTGGCATCAGCCTGCGGTAGCGACCCGACGGGGTCAGTATTACGTGCTTGAACCTGGACGGCGCCGTACCGCCTTCGCCGGTGATGATGGTACGGGACGGCTTGCCTAGGTTGTCCGGAAACGCCATCGGGCCCTCGGTGTAGTTGTACTCGTATCCCTCGGAAGTCACTCGCTTCTCGCATTTCCCGCCTTTCAGGTACTGCCATCTCGGCAGGTCCTTGCTGTCGATGAAGAACTCGGCCGGCACGTCCTTCTCGTCCACGAGAACGTCGCCGAGAGTTATGCTCGGCCCCACGTAGCACGGGTCGACATCCACGGTGGTCACGAGGCGGTCGCGTAGTATGCCCGCCGTGAGGAACGGGGAGGTCTTCTTCCCCTTGTTGAACTCGTCGGAGACCTTGACAAGGTCATCTTCGAGGGAGAATGCGTTCATCTTGGACTTTGCCGACGGCTTCGACTTGAACGCCGTGCCGATCACGCCGTTATATATGGCGACCTCGGCCGACTGGCTGCGCATCTTCGTGGCAAGGTCGCCGTCGTTCCTGTAGGCTACCATGTACGTCCGGCGCCGTCGTTGCGGCATCCCGTAGTCGGCCGCGTTGATGACTCTCCACTCAACATCGTAGCCGAGGTTGGCGAGAGAGGCGAGGATGATCGCGAAGTCGCGACCCCGTTGCTTTGCCGGGGATTTGAGGAGACGGTCTACGTTCTCGAATATGCAGTAGCTCGGCTTGTGCTTGCTGTCCTTGAGGATGCGGTAGATTTCCCACCAGAGTACACCCTTCTTCCCCTCGATGCCGCCGGACCGGTTGAGCGTAGAAGCCACGCTGTAATCTTGACAGGGAAATCCACCCACGACCATATCGGCTTCCGGAATCTGGTCTACGCCGACCTTGCATACGTCCTCGTTCGAGTGGCCTTCCTTGCCGAAACGAGCCACGTACACCTCGGAAGCGGCCTGCTTCTTGGTTGACGGCTCCCATTGGCTACTCCACACAGTCTTGAACCGGTCGGACGCACGTTCGAGACCGATGCGGAACCCGCCGACTCCCGCGAAGAGTTCGACTACGCGAACCGGCTCGCCGGAATCCGGCGCGGTCGCGGTTGGTTGGCTGTTCAGGTAATTCTCTATGGCGGGGCAGTAATGTGGCATTTTGGAGTCCTTCCGAAAGTGTTGCCAAAATATAGATCCGAGATGGTTGAAGTTCAAATTTCCCATGGCTATATTGATTCGCATGAGGACAATTACAATCGAGCTCAAGGTCGACGACCGAGATGGAATGCCTGACAACGACCGCCTATGCGACGTACTGGGGACGCTGGGCAGCGACATCATCCGCGAAGTCGGAAACATTGCCAAGCCCGTGTGCATGCGGATAAACGACGTCATGGTTTGGAGCAGGTTCATCCCGCTCCCTGCCCCGTTCAAGAATATCGACTTGTCCGACACGTTCTTCGACTCCCTGCGCGAGGATTATCCCGGCTTCAACGAGTGGTTCGAGCGAAAGCGGGACGCGACTGCGTACGTAGTTTTCGACGTATCCAACAAGCTGGCGGGTTTCCTCCATACAAAGGTCGAGGACGAAACCGAGGATTATTCCGATATCGGCGACCTGCCGCCGAAGCGACGCCTCAAGATATGCACGTACAAGGTATCCGAATCCGGTTGCGGCATCGGTTCGATGTTTATGCGCATCGTGGATTCGGAAGCGAAGCGCAACAAGGTGGACGAGACTTATTTCACTATCTACATGCGTACGCAGGGCCAGGTAGACCTGTGCAGTTTCATGGAACGTCACGGATTCCTATATTACGGCTACAGGAAGAACGAGGAATACGTGTTCCAGAGAAAGGAGAACCCGGATGGAAAAGGAAATATGGGGGTCGATGCCCCACCTGCAGCAGTGCATATCGGAGATGACGCCCGAGCAGCGGGCGTACGTGGAACGTTCCAAGGCGAGCCTGCCGCGCCGTAGCCCGAAACCGCCCGACCCCGACTACATCGACAAGGTCATCGACGGCGAAAAGGACATGACCACGTTGAAGCCGAGGAATATGAAACCTAGGAATACCTGGCGAATGGGAGGATGCATAGCGAGCGTACCCGAGGATGACGAAGTCAACGAGCGGTTATGTTTCGAGCAATTCCGGCGCGATTACAGGTTCATGCGACGCTTGATGCGACTGGACCTACCGAGATACCGCGACGGACGTCTCGACTATGAATCGCTATTCGGCCGGGACATAGCCGAGATTCGTGCCGAGGAGGCGCACGAGAAGGAACAGGAGCGTCTGGTCGACCAATGGCAGGCGCCTACCGTGGAGGATATCCTCGCTGTATGTTTCGACGCAATTGAAAAAATCTACATCAGGGAGCACAAGCACGTGTCGCGATCGCACACTAGGGCCGGCTACCAGCGGAATCTCGACAAGGAAAGGAACCGGATGAAAGGCGTATTCCCGGACAAGCTGGACGACTTTTGCTACACGATGAAATGCCCGAATAAACTGAAGCTGGTCTGCCGTGCGAAGATACTGGACACCTGGTGGATGGAGGCCTACGTGCCGCTCAAGACTATGCTCCAGAGCGTCGGCGTCGCTTTCGACGGCGAAAAGTTCTCCATCGGCGACCAGTCGATAAGCGTCGACTCTATATTGTCGGCTAAACGCTAAATCGTTGCCCCGGACATGACCATATAGTGTATCTCGACCTTCGTCGCTGTATACACCTTCAGCTTCCTGAGACGGGCCCACAGCCCGAAAATGTGTTCTGCCAGATACCCGTCTATCCGGAAGTTGCTCTCGTCGATTCCATGGAACTCGTCGAACAGCCGCAGTTTTGGGAACAGCCACTCGCAGTATTCGGCCATCAGTTCGCGGCGGGCGATGAACATGTTGCACTGCCGGAGCGTACGCTCGCCCATGTAGGATAACAGCATCTGCCCGAGGCCGTCGTACTTCTCGTCAAGTATGTCCGCCCAGGCGAGCAGGTCGTCTATCTTTCCGGCTCGGATGAAATACTTGTACGCGCTGAACCCCTTGACGTGGGTGTAGTTGCACATTATGATGTCGTGCGTCTTCAATATTTCGGACGCCTCGTCCAGCGTCATCCTCGTCTTGTTGTGCTTCGGGGAGGCGAAGAATCTCCTGTAGTGCTCGAGGCCGACTATTTCCGACGTGGAGTGCTTCCACATATGGTAAAGGCCGGTCAGCTCGCAGTACCATTTGTTGAGAAAGTCGATATTGTCGCCGTCGTGCGGAACGTCCACGAGAAACTTCTCGCGCCCCGCATCCAGTTCGGGAAACATGTTCTTCGACGACCCGACTACGTATATGCTCATATTCAATTCCTATCTGAAGTTCTGCTTGAGCTTGCCGGCAATCCAGTTTATGTCGAGCATCAGCGACATGAAGTCGACCTGCGTCGGGTCCATGAACCAGAACGGGCGTATGTGATGCTTCAGCGAGACGTGCGTCCGGTTGTCCATATAGTAGACCGTTCTGTAGTATGCGAGGAGCACCCGGACGAGCGGAATGGATTCCGAATCCGTGTTCAGGATAAGAACCTTGTCGGTGATCGATTCCCTGTTATCGAGTACGCAACAGGTGTGCGACCCGCAGAAAATCTGGTGATACGCCGTTGTCGGGACGCTCATCGCGCCGCCGAACAGGCATTCCATATCGGCGCCGTGTTTCTCCCTGCCGGTGAACAGCGACTTGCAACTGATGACGCAGGGGCGGTCGAATGTATAGTACGACAGGTCGTGCTTGCCGTCTTCGCTCCGGTAGTCGACTTTCCTGAAGTGGCTCGACGACCATTCCATGCCGGCCGTAGTGAGCATTAGCGGAGCCGCCTGCGTACAGGCGAACTCGGTAGTCCAATGGTGCTCGTTTTGCTTGTAGCCCAGGTATAGAGGAACTCCCTCGAACACGTGGAAGTGGCTCCCGTCGGTAGGACGGACCAGGTCGGGCCTGTTGTTGACGTTGACGACGAAATTGTAGACCATATTTTTGAAATTAGTCATTTTGTTGTCGCTAGAATTGAAAAATGCTATAATTTATGTTGGACGGCAACGGTGCCGTACTTTGATCAAAGGAAAAACACTATGGGAATTCTTAATACCCTCAAAAAAATTCTCCACATCGGCGCGGTCGTCGTCGATGATGGTCTCAACAAACTCATCAGCGTTGAACTCCAGCTGAAGGCGGTCGAGAAGGATACTATCGACGCCTTGGACAAGCAGGCCCAGAACGCTGTGAAGCTCAACGCCGCGAAGATCGAGTTCGACCGCAACTATGACAAGGCCAAGCAGGAACTTACCCGCATGAAGACATCGTGCGAAGTTCTGAAGAACAATCTTGTCAAGCAAGGCAAGAACCCGAACGAAGACGAGGATATGCAGCTCGCCGCAGCCACCTACGTCGAGCAGAAGAAGCTCGTTGACGAGATGGCTAACCAGAAGGAAAGCATGGACACCATGATCAAGCGCGTTGACAAGATTCTCAAGCATCTCAAGCTCAACAAGAGCGTGATCAATATGAAGGCCACCATGCTCCGTCAGAAGATCACGATGTACCAGAACCAGGCCCTCATCAGCGAATCTGGCATGATCGACATCAACAACACGTTCAGCGAAATCGACGGCATTGTCCAGAAGATGCAGGACGAGCAGCAGGCAGCCCAGCGCGTCGACGCAATCGTCAACGGCCGCGACACCGCTCAGGTCGCCAACGATGCCGACGTCATGAACTTCATCGACAGCTTGTCCTAATCAGGCAGGAAACTCCGTTATCCCCTAAGTGTCGCCTCCCGGCGACACTTTTTTTCTATTTTTTTACAAAAAAGCTATTGACGATGATGATTTTGTATGCTATAATTATTGCGGCGTCCAACCCCGGCCGCCACAACTATATGGATATACAATATGCAGCTTAACGGATTGACTTCGAATGAAGTTACTCAGTCTCGTGCCAAATTCGGCACGAACCAGATTCCGGATACGGAACCGACCACCTTCTGGGCGGAGTTCAAGGAGTCCTTCAGCGACCCGATGATTCGTATCCTCCTCGCCATCGCAGGCCTTATGCTTGCCCTGTGGGTGGCTAAGTTCATCTTCCCCAACGCCGGCATCGAGCAGACCATCTACGAGCCGATCGGCACCATGGTGGCAGTCCTCCTCGTGGCGACGATTTCCGCGAAGACGGCGGTTTCGTCCGACGGCAAATACCGCGACCTCAAGAACCGTACCGAAAAGGACAAGGCCAAGGTGATCCGCGACGGATCCACGCAGACCGTCGACTTTGACGACGTGGTTGTCGATGACATCGTCCACCTGCAGTCCGGCGACAAGATTCCCGCAGACGGCACCCTCATTCAGGGCGAACTTCGCGTCGACAACTCCGCGCTCAACGGTGAAGCCGAGGAATGTCACAAGGAAGCCGACGAGAACGGCGTAATTCCCGAAGAAATTACCGGCGACACGTTCGTCGACAAGTCTTCCCTCTTCCGTGGCGCCATCGTGTACGACGGCGACGGCTTCATGAAGGTCCAGAAAGTTGGCCTCAAGACTATGATGGGCAAGATGGCCGAGGAAATGTCCGGCGACGAACCGGATTCCCCACTCAAGACCAAGCTCGCCAAGCTCGCTAACCAGATTTCCGTTTTCGGCTACATCTCCGCAGCTCTTATCGTTATCCTCTACCTCGTTACCGGCATCCTCAGCGCGGGCGGCGTGGGCGAGTTCGTCGATATGGGATGGCAACACGTGCTCAACACCTTCATCCGTGCAGCAGACCTCGCTATCCTTATCGTGGTATGCGCCGTGCCCGAAGGCCTGCCGTTGATGATTTCCCTCGTGTTGATGCAGAATACCTCCAAGCTTCTCGACCATAACGTCCTGGTGCGCAAGGCGCAGGGTATCGAGACGGCCGGCGCGGTAAATATCCAGTTCTCCGACAAGACCGGAACCATCACCAAGGGCAACCTCGAGGTTGTCGAGCTCTTCGACGGCAAGGGTAATTCCACCGGGATGTCGGATAAGCTCATCAACTGCATCGCCCGCAACACCCAGTCCACTTTTGACCGCAAGGGCACCGTCATCGGTGGCAACGCCACTGAACACGCACTTATGAAGTATATCGGCATGGACAACTTCCACGGATGCTCCGTCGGTGTTACCGCCATGCAGGGATTCAACTCTGCCAACAAGTTCTCCCAGGCCAAGCTCGCCGACGGCACCCTCGTGTACAAGGGAGCCCCCGAAAAGATTCTCGCCAAGTGTACCAAGTTCATGGACATGAACGGCAACATCGAAGACGTCGATATGAATGCGCTCAACGCCAAGATCGACGAAATGGCCAACAAGGCTATGCGTATGCTCGCTTTCGCGTACTGCGACGCCGAACTTGAAGAAAACGTCATCCACGACAACCTGACTCTCATCGCCGTCGCCGCCATCCGTGACGACGTCCGCCCTGAAGCCAAGGCTGCTATCGAGGCCATGCAGAACGCCGGAATCCAGGTCGTGATGATTACCGGTGACCGTCTCGAGACGGCCCGCGCAATCGCCAAGGACGCTGGACTCGTCAAGAGCACCAAGGATATGGTCCTCTCTTCTTCCGACCTCGCCACGATGTCCGACGACGATGTCAAGAAGATTCTCAAGGATATCCGCGTTATCGCCCGTGCCCTCCCGACCGATAAGTCCCGCATGGTCCGCATTTCCCAGGAAATGGGTCTCGTCTGCGGTATGACGGGTGACGGCGTCAACGACTCTCCCGCACTGAAGCGTGCCGACGTCGGTTTCGCTATGGGTTCCGGTACGGAAGCCGCCAAGGAAGCGGGCGACCTGATCATCCTCGACGACAACTTCAACTCCATCAAGGATGCAGTGTGGTTCGGTCGTACGATTTTCCACAACATCCTGAAGTTCGTCAAGTTCCAGCTTACCATTAACGTCGCCGCAGTCGGTGTGACCCTCCTCGCCCCGCTCTTCGGTTGCGAACCTCCCCTTACCGTTGTCCACCTCCTCTTCGTTAACCTAGTGATGGACGGCCTCGGATCCATAATGCTCGGTTCCGAACCCGCTCTCCCGAAGTATATGACAGAGAAGCCGCGCAACCGCGAAGATTCCATCATCGACAAGTCCATGGTCGGCTCCGTAATTATTCCGGCTGTCTGGATTATCGCTCTCGGATTCGTGTTCCTCAAGGTCCCGTTCTTCACGACCCGTTTCGACTCCGTCCTCCAGATGAACACGGCATTCTTCGCGTTCTTTATCTGGAGCGCACTCTGGAACGGATTCAACGTGCGTTCCGACCGCTTCGCCATCTTCTCGCGTTTGGCTGAAAATCCGGGTTTCCTGAAGGTGCTCGTAATCATCGCTTTTGTGCAGGCCTTGATCATCAATGTCGGTGTGCTCAATAACCCGGTGTGCCAGACGATTTCCAAGATGTTCAGCTGCATCCCGTTCGGCTTCACCGAATGGTTGATTATCGCGGTGCTCTCGTTCACAATCATCCCAGTGGCATCCGTTGCCAAGCTGGCTCTCGCAAGGAAATAGCATATGCTTTCACTCTCTAAGGGCGGTTCCCTCAACCTCTCCAAGGAATCCGACGGCCTCACCCATATCTTCCTCGGCATGGGTTGGGCTATCAAGGACAAGAACAGCAAGGAGACCTACACCGAGGAAGTCCCGGTCAAGTCTATCAGCAACCTGTTCCGCTCGATTTTCGGCGGCTCGCTCGTCACCAAGTCCGTCACCCGTACGCGCAGGGGCCCCACTTCCCCGTTCGAATACGACCTTGACGCGTCTTGCGCCCTCATCAACCTCGATGGCAGGTGCAATAACTCCGACCTGATCTACTTCAACCACAAGAACCACTCGTCCGGAGCGGTCGCGCACGGTGGCGACAACCTCACCGGCAGTGACGGCAACAAAGACGACGAGGTCATCGATGTCCGTCTGGACAAGGTCCCGAACAACATCAAGACCATCGTGTTCTTCATGAACATCTACCAGGCGTCCTCCCGCAAGCAGTCCTTCAAGGACCTCACCAAGGCATACATCCGTATTGTCAATGCCGACGGGAATGCCGAGCTCTGCCGTTACGACCTTACCGACCTGAGCCCCAATGACACCGCTCTTATTCTCGGCAAGCTCGAACGCCAGAATTCCGAATGGGTGTTCACGGCGGTCGGCGAGTCCCTTACGGCCGATTACCCAAGCGAGGTGGTCGGTAAACTCAAGAAATTCATCAACAACAAGAGGTAAATCATCATGATCAATCTTACCAAAGGCGAAAACCACGCACTCGACAAAAACACTCAGACGGCCCTGATCGGTCTCGGTTGGGACATCAAGTCCGGCGCAGGCGACAACTTCGACCTCGACGCTGCGGCTTTCCTCCTTGATGACAAGGGTCATCTCGCGAGTGACGGCGACTTCATCTTCTTCAACAACAAGAAGCACTCGTCCGGCGCGGTCGTGCATTCCGGTGACAACCTCACCGGCGAAGGCGACGGCGACGACGAGCAGATCAAGATCGACTTCAGCAAGATGCCGGCCAACATTGCCCGTATTGCCATCGTGGTCAACATCTACCAGGCCGCCGCACGCCACCAGAATTTCGGCCAGGTCAACAACGCCTTCGTGCGTCTCGTCGACACTACCGGCGGAAAGAACTCCGAAGAGTTCCGCTTCGACCTCACCGAGGACTACTCCGGATTCACCGCAATCCGCGTGGCCGACATCTATCGCCACAATGACGAATGGAAGATGAAGGCCGTGGGCGAGGGTTCCAACAACGACCTCGGCGCGTACGCCACTTCGTTCAAGGGGTAATTGTCAATGGCACTTACTCTCTCCAAAGGCAACGTGATTTCCTTGAAAAAGGGAGTCAAGTATGCCAAGATTGGCCTCGGTTGGCAGTGCGGTACGCAGAACATCGACCTTGACGCGTCGGCGTTTTTTCTCGGTGCCAACGGGAAGTGCGCTTCCGACGACGATGTCGTGTTTTACGGTATGCAAAGCGACGACAAGGTCCACGTATCCGGCGCGGTGAAGTACGGCGGTGACAGCCTCTCCGGCGGCGACGGCGACGATGACGACGAGACGCTCTTCTTCGATTTCGAGAAGATGCCCCGGCGCGTCACCGAGGTCGACATCACGGTTACCATCCACCGTTGGAAGACCCGTAACCAGACGTTCGGAATGGTCAAAAAGGCTTACTGCCGCCTTATTGCCACCGACGCGAACGGCAACCCAGACGGCTCCGGAGACGAGCTCCGCTTTAACCTCCCTGATGACTACCCGAAAGATACCGCAATCCTCGTGGCCAAGCTCATCAAGGACGACGCCAGCAGGACGTGGTCGTTCAAGGCGGTCGGCGACGGCTACCAGAACGCCGGCCTCGGCAAGCTCGTCCGCGACCGCGGCCTCGTTTGCGACGACGGAGACCAGTAATGGGCGAAGCTTACGATATGGAAAACAGAACGCCGTCGAACCGGAATGGCCGTAACAAGGCCATCCTGTTTGCCTGCCTGGTTGCCTATATCGCGTTGGTCGCGCCGTCCGTCTACGGTATGGCCCGGTTCTTCACCGGTATGGCAACCGGAGGCTCCTGTACAGCCGACGTAGCCATCGTGCAGCCGGACGGCACGTATATCCAGTCTGCCGTGATATCGCTCAATGGTGACGGCGTTGTCGTGAAGGACATGTCGTGCGCCAAGTTCAACGAGCGTTACTCGGAAGAACGTCCGCTTAACCTATTCCGCTACGCGCATCCGTACTTCGCGCTATACTCTTTGCTGGTATGCGCGGGGACGCTGGTGGCCTTAGTGTCCTGGCCACTGGCGTCTTTCGGCGGATTCTTGTCCCGTAGGTTGGTCAAGCGTAAACAGAATTGCTAGTAGTCCATATAGCAAGCCAAAGCGCCTCGCCGGTAACGGCGGGGCGTTTTGCTATTGACAATTCACTGTATATTTGTTATATTTACGGTATGGAAAATGTACCCGATTCTACGCCGGAGACAACGAAGCACATCGATGCCGTCTTCGAACGCCTCCTGAATTTCGCAACGAAGATTATCAGGCGCGGCCACTTGCACGACCGTACCAAGCTCCTCCCGCCGGAAAAACCTGGTTTCGACAAGTACACGCCTGACCTCGCGAAGCTGAAATACGGAACCAAGGCGTACGAGGAAAACAAGGCCAGGATGGCCCCGTTCCTCGGCCACCACTACAGGAACAATTCGCACCATCCGGAACACTTTAAAAAATTCCACGACGGGATGACTCTATACGACCTTGTCGAGTACTATGCCGACATATCGGCGTCGGTATCACGCGGGAAGGACGGGAATATTTTCAAGTCGCTCAGAATCCACAAGAAGAAATACAAAATGTCAGACCAGCTCTATAACATACTGAAGAACACGGCCAAGCTGGACTTCCGCAGGGAGCCGGCGCCCGGCGTCGAGGGATATGCCACCGAGGACCTAGCCAAGTCCGCGAGCACGGTCGATGAGATCGTGAAAGAAGCTCCATGAGGACGCTCCTTGCTATCCCGTCGAAGGGACAGGTGAAGTACCTGCCCCGCATGCTTGCCGACCTCTGCGCGATGTCGGTAAAGCCCGATCGTGTCCTCTACATGTTGGACAGGCCGTCCGCATCGGATATCGTGGAATGCAGGAAGCTGCTTTCCGGAAATGCGTCCGTCGAGCTTGTCATCGTCAACAAGATGCCTGATCGCATCGGGCATCCCCAGATGGTCTACGGGGAATCCCAGTTCCTCGCCGGACACGTCAGGGAACTAGCCATCAACTATATGCTGGATAACGGATACGACGCCGTGGTGTTCACCGACGGCGACTGCCTACCCGAGCCGGATCTCGTCAAGGAGCACGTCGCGGCGCTGGACTGCGGTTCGCCCGCCGTGTCGGTGGGACAGCGCAAGGAGTTCATCCATGACTGGGCTGACCAAAGACTAAGGCCGGATAGCCAGATATCCGTGTTCTTCGACCGGGCGACTCCCGTAGAGAAGGAATGCTACTTCGTCGATTCCGGCGTGGTATGGACGTGCAACTTCGGCATGAACAGGGAAGCCGTCCTGAAGTTGCGCGGTATCAACAATACCCTCTACGGAAGGGAGGAGACGTTCCTGAGCGACTTCCACGGGACGTGGGGAGGCGAGGACGGCTTTATCGGCATGGAGTGCTTCTACACGGCGATACCGGTCATTGCGCTCCCACTGGGGCCCAGCGGGGTCAAGCACCAGTTCCATACGAGGGAATCCGACAAGTACCAGCACGACTCGTTCATAGACTATCTCGAATCGCACAGGGAACAGCTCCTGTACCTTCTCGACAGGTATGGCCTGAACGTACGCGGGATCGGCTTCCTCCCGCGTGAGGACATACTGAAGCGCGACGGGATTTTCGAAACCGAGCCCTGACTAAATTTTCATTCACTTAAAGCGAGGAATAAATGAAAACCGTAACAGAATATGCAATCAATCAGAAAGTGTCCATAAAGGAAACTGACATCGCAGAACTGTATGGCCTTTCCATTAAGGTCACTGGGTTCATGTACCATAAACCCGAATGTACTTTGAAATACAGTCGTAAACTCATTGATGGCGTAAGCGGTTGTGGTTGGCTTAACGGCCTCAATGATTATGGAAAGCCTGAAAAGACTATCACGTTATTCCTCAAGGAAGAGGGCAGGCCATCCAAGAACCTGGCTCTAAACTTGAAGGCGGAACCGATCAACCCCGAGTTCGTTAAGATCTTTGAACAGGATATTGCCGCACTTGAACAGAACAATGTAACCGGTTTCTTCTACAACTATCGTATTTGCAATGGCGGAGCCAACTACAAGGAAATGTCCATTAAGGACGCGGAAGCTATGATGGTTCTCGATGAGAATGGGAATTATAAAGGTTTCACGCTGTCGAATCTGACTAATTTTAGCAGCATCATTCTTACTGCCGCCGCCATCAACCAGGCTAGAGAACGCTATGAAAAGGATACCAGCAAGGAAAAGGTTACGCTCGAAAAAATCGAATCTTATCAGGAAGTCGAGAAGGGTAATGATGTGTTCTATGGTGGCCTGATTTTCGGTAAGGATATTAAGAGCCATGAATATGGTTATAAGTCAGAAGGGTGGTGATAATGGCTGTCCGTCCGGCGACATTCATACTGTACCAAGACAACTACCTGTTGCGCGACGACACAATCAGAGTAGAGTTCAACTCGTTGGACGATCTACTGGCCGTGCCGAAAATACGTGACGCATTGTTCGATAAGGACGGAAATATCAAACCAGTGCATCGGCTGTATTGTGAGGAAAGCGGGCTTGAGCCTTGTCACGATCCCAGCAGAACATTCTCTATATATTTCCAGCATTTGTATGAATTTGACAGATCTCGAGGATATTTCCGACCGGTGGCAATAGTAGAGGGATACCCCAAGAATGTCGTTACCAATGCAGTCAACATGCTTGTCCCGAAAGAGGAACGCATCCCATACCAAGAGGCGTAATATATAAACTGCGGTTAGTAATAAGGAATTTCTTATGCCGACCAACAAGCAGGTGCTATATCGAGTTATCCATCAGATCCTAGGCCTGCCCGAGTGCGATGCGGGCGATATCAAAGTGGATATGAACGACATCTCGCTTTCCGACCGAGGATTTGTCGTAAAGTTTCGTACACCCGACTCGACCTCTCCCCTGTTCGTTATGAAGTCCAATATGGTCAACACGGAAATCGTGTTCCGTGACGAGAACGTCAGGCGGCGTATCGATGTTACCGACACGGGAATATCCGACGTTGACCTCGGCTGGGTCAAGAAGGCGATTGCCTACTACGTGCGCACCGTGCGCGAAATAGCGACCCGCGTCATGACGGCCGAGGGCGCGATGCAGTCGGAGCGTGGTGAACCATATTTCGAACAGTTCCCGAAGGCTTCCCCGAGACAACTGCTCGACCAGTCGTACCCGAGTCCGGAGCTCGTTGACGCGGTGAAGAACTATCTGACCGTGATGGGCGCCTACGACGAGGAAGCCGCCGAGGGAATCCTGACGGACAACAGGGTAGCGCTATCCAGACTCGTCGCCTCCGGGGTGTCTCCGGCCGACGCGGTCAAGTACGTGTTCAACTCGCCGACGCAAATCGCCAACATCGATCCCGACGACATCGTGGTTTCCGACAGGAAGACCGGTGAATCGGTCACTCTCGGGCGCAGCTCGGGAAGCCGGCTCTCCACCCTTCTCGACGCCCCGCTCAACGAGAATACGTCGTGCTCTGTCGACATTGGCTACCTGCAGGGCGGCGAGCGTCCGGCGATGTTCTACCGTCTCACCATAGACGGCGGCAAGCTGGCTCTCACGCGCTACACGAACCCCGACGAAGGCGGTAAGGTCAATACCAGCTCGGTCAAGTCCACTACCGCCCTGGGTGACCTCGATTCGTTGAACGAGTGGATCGATTCCACCATCCAGTCCCTCTACGAGGTCGACTACGACATCGACAACAAGCCGAAGGGCAACCTCGTCGTGTATTTCGGTGAGAACCCGCCGGAAAAATATCCGGACGACGTGGCCGCGACCATGGCGGCCTACAGGAAGGCGGGACACCGGGTCGAGATGTCGGCGAACGCCGGTAGCACGAACCTTGTCAGCGATGTCCCGGTCGAGTGCAAGGTTGCCGACACGGCGGACGACAATACCGACCACGCCGTCGTATACCTGCTCGGCGGTACCAAGCTTCCCGTCATATCCATCCCTGTCGACGGCGACACGTCCCACGCGGGAGAAGGTTTCATCGTTGTTGACGACGGCGCCGGTACGGAGATGAAGTATATGACCCGCGTCGGTCGCAAGACGGCATACGCTTCGGAATCATTCAACACGGTTGCAGGTGCGGTTAGCTTCGCCCGCAAGCTAGTCCCTGCATACAAGCTCGTGACCGATTTTGACAAGGGAGTGCGAGGCCTCGTCAGGCTCCTCATCAATTCCGGCGCGAAGGACGTGGAAGGCGCAAACATATCCCATATCGACCCGTCGAACTACTACACCGATTCGAAGATAGACAAGGTCGGCGACAACGTGAAGGTCGTCATGACCCTGTTCTCGACGATTTCCGACAAGACGATGGTGTTCGACGCGATCGTTTCCGACGTCGAAGGCGGGGTGAAGGTTGACTTCATGTACAGACCCGCCGCGGCAAGTACGCCGGTAGAGGTCAAGCTTGGCGACGAAAGCGTTGCCCAGGCGCTTACCGACCCGTCCAACGGCAGCTTCAACGACATAATCAAGACCATGATACCCGTGCTGGCGTCTTCTATGTACGGCAACAAGCCTACCCAGAGCGAAATCGCCAAGAACACGGCCCAGGCCGAGCTGGAGCGCCGCCGTCGCAACAGCCTCGTCGCGGAACCCGAAGTGGACAAGTCCGACGCCATCGCCAAGATTGGCGCCTGCCGCACTGCGTTCGACAACACGTTCGGCCCGATGGTCGAACAGCTCCGTGACAAGTCCGGCGAGGGAGCGTACGCCGACGTTACCTACAAGCTCAGCCAGAACTACGTGTCGCGAAACGATGACGGAAACATAGTGTCCGTGTCGTTCAACGTGGACAACGGCGAGAGCGGAAACTTCTTCACGATGCAGAAGGCCGACGAGGCCGGAAAGCGTCTTGACGAGAGCGTCGTTGTATGCCAGGTCGAGGGCAACGCGAACAGCTACGTCTCTTACGAGAACGGAAGGCTGTCTCCGAAGTTCGTCGAGTGGTTCCTGTCCAAACCGGGCAAGCTGCAGAGCGCTATAGCAAGGGCGAGACGGCACGCTGAGGAGCCGCCCGCAGAACCGGACACTTCCCTGATATACAGGGACGGCCCAGAGGACGAGGATTAAAAAAAGGCACCGCAGTAGCGGTGCCGTTCTCGTCTTCAGAAATGGTTACCACGCGAACGTCTTCTTCAGCGAATCGGCGGTACGGCCCTGCCGCTTAACCCATTCGTGGTCGTGTTGCATCTTTTCCCCGTTCTCTTTCTTTTTTTTCTTTTTTTTCTTTTCGCCTTCGGGTTCATCCGGATCCGGCGCGAGGTCGCCCCACACCATGTCGTCGTCATCGACATCGGGTTCGTTTTCTTCGACTTGCTCGCCTTTCAGGCTACGTACGTGCTTGTTGATGGCGGCTACTATGTAGCGGTAAATCTTGTTCCTTGTCTCGTCGTCGGCGGATTCGAAGTCGGCGATGAGAGGCATGTAGTACGACGTCGCGATGTCGCGTACTTCTTCCTGCGTGATGTGGGGGGTGTCGCAGTCCGCCGGAATGCTGTTGGCGTATTCTTCGGTAAATTTCTTCACAGCCACGTTGTATATGTCGTTTGGCGTCTGCGCCTGTTGCTGTACGGGCTCCTGGTCATTCTCCGACTGCTGTGCCGTAGCCGGTTGAGCCTGCTGGGCCTGCGTAGCGTCCTCGAATATGGAATTGGGGTTATGTTCGCCGGTACGCTCGAAAATGCGACCGAATGCGTCAAGCATGTTGCACCCAATGTGTTCAATCATAATAGGCTCGCGGTTCGTTTTGATGTAGTTTATAAGATTGAACTAAATAGGAACCACGCATGACACCGGAAAACATCTCTGATAGGGAATCCAAGTTCGCTCTGAAGCTTGTCGATTCCAACGCTAAACAGTTCACCGCAGGCGATGCCATCGACATCGGCGGTGGATTCAGCATCACGCCGTTGACCACTAACATCAGCTCGTACTACTACAAGACCCCGACCACGAAGACACAGATATGTCTCCATTTCACGGTCGGCATGATCCAGTCGGACATAGCCACGCTGACGAAAGCGAACAACCATATGTCCGTGCAGTACGTGGTCGACCGCCTCGGACACATCTACAGGCTGTTCCCCGACGAGTTCTGGAGCTACCATCTTGGCGCGAGCGCGGTCGGCGGCAACGCTGCCATGTCGAAGCAGTCCATCGGTATCGAGATTTCGAACTACGGCCCGCTCAAGCTCAACGGGGCCAAGTATGAAGATGTCTACGGCAGTACCTATACGATGGACGACTCGCTCGTAGACAAGGTGTCCTTCCGTGGTTACGACTACTACGCCAAGATGTCCGAACGACAGAAGGAAGCCGTGGCGCGTCTGGCCGTGTACCTCTCCAAGAAACACGGGATCCCGCTCGACTTCAAGGAATTCTTGTCCGAACCGTTCAAGAGCAAGGAGGACGCGCTCGCGTTCCGTGGGATATTCTGTCACTGCCATGTCCGCAGCGACAAGTACGACCTGCCTCCCGAACAGGCGATGCAGATCAAGGACGCGATAGCCGCCGTCACCAGCCCAGTTGCCGAACCGGCGCAGGAACCCGTACAGGAGCCGGAAAAGGGACCCGATAAAGAGCCGGAAAAGGAACCGGAAAAAGAGACAGAAAAGGAGCCCGAACCGCAACAGGCGCCCGCCGTGGAAAGTCGTCCGGAACCTGTCCGGCAAGTTGAACCGCCTGCACGCCTGCCGTGGTGGCAACGGCTTCTTGAAATTCTTCGCGACGCGTTCCGCTAAGTTCAACCGTAATTGCTATATTTGCACCATGATCGACATTACAAAGACACACGCATTCTTCTTCACCGAGTGGCCGTCCAACTTCTACTATACGACCATCGAATACAAGGGACAGAAGTTCTTCTGTTCCGAGCAGGCGTTCATGTGGGAAAAGGCCAAGTATTTCAAGGACGAGGAAACCGCCTCCCTCATCCTTATGGTCGATACGCCTATGAAGGCAAAGCAGCTTGGGCGTAAAGTCCGTAACTACGTCGATTCTGAATGGGACAAGGTGCGGTTCGACGTTATGTACGAGGTCAACTTGGCCAAGTTCTCCCAGAACGATGAGCTGAAGCGCAAGCTGCTCGACCCGAAGTTCGACGGCAAGACCTTCGTCGAGGCGTCTCCCTACGACAACATCTGGGGAATCAAGATAGGCCTCGGAGATGCCCGCCTTCACGACGAAAAGAACTGGATGGGGCAGAATCTCCTCGGTAAGGTCATCACGAAAGTCCGCGAAACCCTCAAGTCGGAAAGTAAGTGATGGCTACCGCAGTCTTCTATGTCGTGTTTGCCGTTCTGGGATTCGTCGTGCTGGCGCTGTCCCTTCGGAACGACTTCGCCGGACGGTCGCGTGACATAGTGGACGCGTGGTATGCCAGTACTGTAGACAAGATCAAGAAATACGCCGAGCTGGAATGCGGATGGAACGGATACGACGCCCCGATGATACCCCCCGAGGTCATCGCGTTCAGTCTCGCAGTGGTCGAAGAAATGAAGTCGTCCGGCCCGTGGGTCGCCCTGTGGGAGGTGTTCCCGACGGGGAGGGAGACCATACAATTCGAGACGAGCCAGACGGCCTATGTCGAAGTGGAAATATACAAGAAATACGCTGTGCTGTTCGACCAGAGCAAGAAGAGCAACAGCGAACAGGTATTGCATGCTTTCGACGCCAAGGACGCCGTCGAAAAGATGAGGTCGGCGACGAAAGTCCCCCTCATGAAGAAACTCAGTTGGTATTGGTATGGCGACACTCAGCAATAAATATGATGTCCTGCTTGTCGGGGCCGGCCTGTTCAACGCGGTTCTCGCGTACAGGTTGCAGAAAATGGGGCTTTCCGTACTTGTAGTCGAGAAGCGGAAAGGGGAGGACGCTATCGGCGGTAATTGCTCGACAAGGAATATGGGTGGAATCCACGTGCATATGTACGGGGCGCACATCTTCCACACGTCGGACGAGTCCGTATGGAATTTCGCAAACAAGTTTGCCAAGTTCACCCCATTTGTCAACAGCCCCGTAGCTATGGTGACTACCTGCCACGACAAGGCTCCTCGTCGCGCAAATACCTCGGAAAAGGTCGTTCTGCCCCGCAAATATTACGCGTATAACCTCCCGTTCAACATGAACACGTTTGCACGCCTGTTCAACGAGACCGACCCTTGCATAGTCAAGTGTATCATCGATGAGGAAACTGCCCCGTACGTCAAGCCCGAGTACGCGAACCTCGAGGAGAAGGCTCTTTCGATGGTTGGCCCGACCATCTACGAGACGTTCATCAAGCACTACACCGAAAAGCAGTGGGGGCGTCAGTGTACCGAATTGTCCCCCGATATCATAACGCGCATCCCGCTCCGGTTCACCTACGACAACAACTATTTTACGGACACGTACCAGGGAATCCCTGTCGGTGGGTACAGCCAATGGATCAAGAATATGTTCGGCGATGCCCACATAATCACGGGCGTCAATTTCCTCGAACATACGGAAGACCTTATCCCCATCGCGAGCCACGTATTTTATTCCGGACGGGTAGACGACTTCTTCAAGCGCAAGTACGGGGAACTGGAATACAGGAGCCTTAGCTTCGACATCCGTTTCGAGCCGACGGACAATTACCAAGGTGTTGCCGTGGCCAACTGGCCGGGGCCGGAAGTCCCTTACACGAGGACAATCGAACACAGGCATTTCATGTCGGCCGAAGAGCAGAAGTCCATAGAGCATAAGGGCACGTACATCACGACGGAATACCCGTCCAAAATGTACACATACAGCGAGCCGTTCTACTCGGTGAACAACGCGAAGAACAACGCCCTGTACGCGAAGTATCTAGCGGAATGCCCCGACTATATGACGTTTGTCGGCCGGCTGGGAATGTACAAGTATAACGACATGGACGACACCATACTGCAGGCGTTAAATATCGACTTGTCGCGGTTTGCTAAAAAATTATAAATAGACGGCTATAAGAAAAGGGCACGGCATGATTACGATCGACCAGTTCAAGAAAATATGCAGGGAAATTCTTGGAGAGATCAACTGCTCTTTCTCAGAAAATAAGTTGCGCGAAGATGCTCTGGAAGACTTCACGCGTGTCATAATATGCGAAGCCGCAATCGACGGCTACGACTACAACCAACGGGCAGTTGCTGAACTCATTGTATATGACAACGGAACGTCGATAACTCGTGTGTACGATGTGGATTCTCCGATTCCATATCCTTCCGAGAACGTGTTCAAGTTTAAAAGCGACTTGAAGAAATATACTCACGCAGAACTACATGGCGCTCAGGCAGTCAGCACGTACGTGAAGAAAATCAAGAAAGACAAAATATTCCGTGATCCGCGCAATATCGCAAAGTTAGTCACTCAGATAACTGAAAACTTGCCGAGCGAAGCACTGTATGATATTATTTGCAAACTAACCAAGAGACACGAGCTAGTATCCGACATAAAAACAAAGAGGTAATCATCATGCCACAAAGTGTAACACAGCTCGAACTCAACAAGAAGTCCGACCGATACAACTACCGCCTTACACAGAACCTGCGCTACAAGGAGCGGGCCGAGGACGTCCTCAAGTATCTTGATGGCCAACGCTGTATGCCGTTCAAGAATGGCATGGGTTACTCCCTCTCCGTTGAGGGAAGCGCCCTCGTCCTTGTCACCAACCGAGGCGCCTGCGAGATTGGCGAACACAAATGCCTGACCCGAGAGATGAAAGGCGACGAATACCGCATGGTGTGCGACGTGTTTGACAAGTCCGTTCGGGATGCCGTGCAAGCGGTTGACAGTTCTACCCCTCAGGTTTAAGTGAGCTGCCATAATCCTGGCCGCAACACTTTGGGTGGATCTATCTAACGGAAAAAGTGTAATATATTACCGAAAAGTGTAATATATTGCTGTTTTTGCCTTCCGACTACCCGTTAGACAGGGTATTTTAAGCGAAAAGTGTAATATATTGCTGTTTTCGGCGAATATTTTAGTTGCATAACTATCTTGCTTCCGGCCAGAGCGTCCGTATGGCGGTCAACGTCTTGTTGAACGTCTCTATCTTGTCGTCGCCGGTAACGTCGACCATGGCGAGCTTGTTCTCCGTCATTCCGAACTGGTCCATCTGTTTGAACGTCTCGAGATACAGGTTGTTGTACTTCGGCGCGTCGAGGTCGAAATCCGATATCGGCTTCTCCCGTGTTCGGATCCGGCGCATCAGTTCCTCACTATCCGTGTTGACCATAAAGATGACGATTACGTCGTTGTTCTTCAGGTATTCACGGATATTGTTCGTGCGGGTGACCATGTTGATATCGAACATCATATTCGCCGATATCGTGTCGCGGTCTCGATCCTTGATTTTCACCGGAATGTAATGGCTCTGAAAATACTCGTCCAATGCCTTTATGACGGTGCTCTTGCCGACTCCGTCAGTACCTTCTATCACTATCGTCTTCATATCTTAGCCTCCTTGTTCCACTTCACCAGCGTGGCTACGGCGAGCGCAGTCCACACTATATACAGGCCCAACAAGTACAGAGCCTGGTTCGGGAGCATCCAGAATTCCACGACGTAAGCAATGTCGTTCACGAGCCACACGACCCACGCTTCGACCTTCCGGAGCGCCATGAGCCAGAGAGCGACGAACGTGGTCACCGTTGTGAATGCGTCGATGAACGGCAACGGGTCGTCTGTGTTGCGCAGGATGACGCTCGCCACGGCAACCGCCAATACAGTGAGGACTATGACGGCCGTTGCCTGAATCGCGGTACAGTACCTGATGGCCGACTCGGCGCGTCCCCACTGCCACCACGCGTATGCGCATATGCCTACCATTATGCCGTTCTGTACCAGGTCGCCGTACAGGCTGTTCATATACGAGAACGCGATCAAGGCGACAAGCTGGACGATGTAAACTATCCAGTTGCACCTCTTGTTCATGAGAACGAGGATTCCCTGGGCAAGCCCGAGTGCCGTAGCCAATATTTCGACCTGTGCCGATGTCATCTTGCGACTCCCCTGCTTAATCTATGCAGCTCGTCCAGGCACGCGTCTCGGGCGGCTGTCGCCGACTCGAACTCGTGGAACCTGATTTGCGGGTTGATTGCCTTCGCCTGTAGGAACGGGTACCAATAAGGATGGTGGATCTGGCCGTCTAGGCCGACCGCAGTCGAGTCTACCTCTGTTTTCCTAATGGACTTTACGTAGTACACGTCGATATGTTTCAGCTCCGTCGCGGCGAACACGAGCTCGGCGAGCGTACCCGGCGCGTCCACGCCGTCGGGGAAAACGAGGAATACGTGGGTGGCATCCTTGATGGCTTCTATCTCGGCCTCGACCACGTCGGACGGGCCTAAGCCGCGCTTGTAGTAATAGAACGGACCGACGTAGTCAACCTCGCCGATGGCGACCGACGGACCCTTTTGCTCGATGAACGGGTCGCCTACGAACGAGTACCTGAAATCCTTCTTGATGTTTTCCTCGGAAAACTCGGCGTACTTGAATGAGAACGGTCCGCCTATGTAGACCCTAGGCCTGTTGTTGCTTTTCATATAAAATCAAGCAAGTAAACTCACCCATCTTTAGAAGGTGAGGGGAATTGCTCGCTCCTTGTACATAAATATAACAAAACATTTTCAACATATCACAAATATATCTATATTTCCAATATATAAACTGATATATGAATTGAGGTATTTGACCGTCCCTCAGTTCAGCGAAGCCTTTAGATGCCCGATGGATGCTGACGGTCAAAATAAGCGTCTATCGGGCATTCTTGTGTCATGGTACTGAGTTACAACGTCAAACTGAACTTTCCGGACAAGGAGACCGAACAGGCGATGCTGGACTGCCTCAAGACCGAGGCGGATTGCTACAGCTATGTATCCGCTTTGCTGGAAACGACTGGATTCCGCGACCGCCCGATGTCACGGTACGACGTGCATTACAGGTTCTACTACGACATACGGAAGCAGTATCCGACGCTAAGCAGCCAGATGGTCTGCAAGGTCATACAGGAGGTCGTTGCCAATTGGAAGACCTGCCTTCAGAGCAAGGAAAAGTTCGACACGCCGAAAAAGACCAGCCTTTCGATGACACTGGACAAGCGACTGTACAGCAAGCTGACCGGCCATTCGGTCAATATCACGGTGCCTGGTTTCAAGAAGGTTCCCTGCACATTTAGTGCATATCCACTGCTCCAGTACATGTTCGATTCGTACAAACCGAAAAATTGCAACATATTCTACCGCGACAAGCAGTTCTGGCTCACCGTCCAGTTCGAAACAACTGAACTTGATTTAGTTAACGAAGATGTGCTAGGGATAGACCGTGGCATAAAACGGCTAATTACGTGTTCCGATGGAACTGCAATATCCGATAAGGAGTTCAACAATAGTAGAAGGAAGATTCGCTACCTGAAGCGCTGTCTGAATAGCAAGGGAACCAAGAATGCAAAGCGGCATCTTAAAAAGCTAAGAAATCGGGAAGCCAGGATGTCGAAGGACTACACGTATCGTGTTGCCAAATATATATTGTCGAAACCGCAAGGAATTATAGTTCTGGAAGACCTCTCAAAAATCAAGAAAACGACTTCCAGAAAAAAAATCACCACCGAAAGTGGCGAGACAAAAGAAATCAAGAGAAAACGGCACAACAACCGGTTCGGACAGGTTGCATTGAAGCAACTGCAAACCGTGTTGGAGTACAAGGCACCGCTCGTGGGGAAACGGGTGGCAACAGTTGAGCCGGCCTACACTTCCCAACTCGACTGTCGAGGATTGCCTAACGGCAAGAGGCTGGGTACCCGCTATTACGCTGCCGACGGTATGGTGCTCGATGCGGACTGGAATGCCGCCATCAATATAGCCAACCGCTACCACCCATCTACATTCGAATTGCCCATTTGTGGGCGATTGAATTTAGGTGGCAGGCCACTGTCAACTGGCCAATCGAGGGAACTACTGGGCAACCGGGGTTCCCTCAAGCCCACCGGTCCTTTAGCCGGTGGGTAGTTGACGGTATAGTCCTAACTGTTTGAGTGTTGCTTCCATATCGACATCCGGATAATACTTCTTCCAGGTGTCGTATGCGTCGAGCGGCTTGTCCGGCTTTGTGAATCGGGCGCACTCCCAGTCGAGTGCGGCCTGCACCTTGTCCTTGATGTCGCCTGTGCTCCTGTGATAATGGTGGTTTGACCATGCCCGGTGAAGAACCTGTGTCAGGCGCTTGCCGAACAAGATATACATCGGGACCTTGTCGAGGTCGTGAAACGGGAACGAGAACCCCTTTTCCTTTGCGAGCTTCTGCAACGCCCTGTGATGGTCGAGCGTGTACTTGATTAGCGCGATACGGGACTTCAATGTCTTAATCATGGCCCAAATATAGCAATTTGCTGTTTAAATCGATTGATGCTATATTTAGGCGTGCATTCTTAAACAACCCTTATCAATGGAGCTTTTATGTCCGCTTTTGAAACCAAAGGAATCCTCGTATCCAAGCAGGACGCCGTAATCAAGGAAACCCGCGTCACCAAGCTGAAATTCAAGATAAACTCTCCGGAATCGGTACGATCCTTCGCCCGTGCCCTGCAGACCGAATGCAAGGTAGACGGCGTCATCTCGGCGACCGATTCCACCAGCGGAAACTGGTCCTACAAGGTCAACACTAAGGAATACTGCATCTACCTCAAGTTCTGCTTCGGTACCGAACTGGAGTACATCACCGAGTTTGACGGCCAGCTCGTCGGCGCGTCATTCTCCCATTCCATGAAGGAAGTCAAGGAAGAGCTCGTCGAGAAGTCGTCCTGCACCATAGAGATCCTGAAGGAGCGAGACACCGACGCCGACTTCAAGCTTGGCGAATACATCAAACGAACCATCACCGACGAGAAGACCAACAAGAAGATACTCGTCACGATGGTACTTTCTGCCGACCCGATTCCCCAAAACCCGATTATAGGCACGGAAATCTAAAATGCAAAAATTCTTGATATCTTCCGACATAGGCGGCGCAAGCCTTACCAAGGGCGCCCTAGAGTATATTCTCGACCATAATGGCGAAGCCGGCACTGACAACAAGTATTCGGAATCCAACGGATGCGTGTATAGGGAGTATACCCTTGGGTATACCGGCACTCGGGAATCGCGCCCCAGCCCGCTGTATACGGAATGGTATCAACTCTACAAGGAGCAGACCCCACCCGAATCAGTCCGTCCGTTCAACGAAATTCCACCCGACGCATCGGTCCAACTGCCCACAAGCAACGGCCTGAGAAACCTGTTGCCGCAGGAAATGACTCAATCCGTGTATGACGCGTACGTACCGAGCGAATATTTCAGTGAGCTTGACCGGCTCAACGGCGGATGCCGTCTCCGCATCGTCACCGTGCCGGAAGGCGCCGACGTATATATCGTCTCCGATGACGACATGGGATGCGAGCGGGTCGAGGAATTTCACCGTTCCTGGTCTGTACAGCCTGACGACGAAATCGCTTTTGTTGAGACGGTAAAGAAACTTTCGTCAATTTTTGAATATGACCCGATCAAGCCGAATCAAGTAGTGGACACCGATGAAATCCAGTTTGTTCACCGGGGCTATAAAGGCGACGGCGTCCTCTTCGTGCATAATGGACGCGAGGGCATCGCTGTGTCCAAGAAAACGGGCAAGGTTGCCTTGCTCGTGCTCGCCGAATATTTCTGTGAGACGGACATACACCCGAAATGTTGGTTTGAAATTGTCGGCGCGGAAAAGGATCACATCACGTCACAGTACGGAATGCTGTTCAAAATGAAAGAGATGAAATCATATATGGACTTGTGGACGCTACTCCAGCAACGGCTGAACAAATAGGAGGTTATTATGCCAGCAAATATGGAGAAAAAGCTACCTGTTGTACAGTCGCCGACGGCTGATCGGGAAGCTAATATCATCAACGATTGTATAAAGCTGCAGAAAATGATCAAGTATTGCGACACCGCTATGACCGTATTGCTTGCCTTGATTTTAGTCGACGCGGTGTCGTTATTTTTCTCGATGATAATATACGCAAGTTCGGATGCCGCTTTGGCCGGCGCTATTTTTGTGGTGTGTCTCTGCCTTGCGCCATTGTTGATACTGGGCATTATTTTCTGTCCTACGCCGAGTCCATACGGAACCAAGCTCATGGTGGCGGCAAACAAGTTGCCGAACGACACGGATGCAATGATGCACTTGAAACGCCGACTCATCGACGAAGCCGAAGACGCCATAAAATGGCATTAATCGTTCCAGAACTTCTCGATAGTTCCGACCAGTGCGTATTTACGCAACGCGCTTATGCAGGAATGGTATGACGAGTAGTGGTTCTGCACATTGAGAGCAATGTCCTTCAATGTCGCTCCTGGATTCGCCTGCACATATTCCTTGGCGCGTGCGATGAAACGCGAGAACGAAGTTGACCTGGAGCCGGCCTGTGTGCCGGCTTCAAGCTTTTTGTCCATGTGCCTGAGTTCGGGAAGCCAGAAATCGAGGTCGCCCGGCAATGGTTCGGCTTTCAGGGCGATTCTTGCGAACCTCTGGGGCGTGTCGTCGAGTATTCCCTGGTATTCGCCAACCATTATATAGCCAATCCCCAGTGCGCGGAGCACCTGTCTGGCATCGTTGTTTAGCGTACAAGGACAGGCGACGTACACACGCGTGGCTGTATCGAGCCACCTGGTCGCTTGCGCAATGACCTTGATGTTCAGCTGTTTCTTGAGCTCGATAGCGATCACCTCGCCGTCGTTGAAGTATACCAGGTCGCACGAACCCGATCCGCCGATGCCTACTTCCTCGGCCATCTCCATGCCTTTGAAAAGGTTGGCGTCCTTTATGGCGCGTCCTACCTCTACCTCGCTAATGTCGAACTTGAATTGCTTGCGTCGTCTCATGCCGAAAATATAGCTAATTGTCCGTAAAAAGCGAAATCCATCGCGTTTGCGATGGATTGCCCCTTGTGCTTCTCTTTTCTCGTGTACTTCGATTTTAGCTGTACCACCCTTGTTCGAAGGGTGGCGCCGTTGCCGGTTCCGGCAACCCTCGCCATGCGCTGTCGCGCCGTTTCGGTAGCTTTCGTCTTCATATTGCTTTCCTCGCGTTGATACAAGTTTAGCAATTTGCTATATTTCGGTCAACCAAAGAGGATCCGATGGACACTAAAGACACGAAAGACACACTCAAGCTCAGTAACCTGTATAACGCCAAAAACCTGACTACCTTGGTCGGCGACCAACTCAAGGCGCTGAAGACGTACGACCCGCGCAAGTTCGCCCAGGTAATCGAGAACCAGCTGTGCCTGAACAGCGGAAACATGCCGAAGGCGTTCAAGGACGTGCTCAAGTTCAACGTACCCATACTGCAGTCCGAGCTGAAGCCTTACGTGTACGAGGATAAGTTCGGCCGTGGCACCGTGCCGACTGACACTTATTTCGTCAAGAGCTGTGGAAAGGTCAGCGCGATTATCAAGATCATCGGCGGGGAGACCGGCATCGGGACGGTCAGCCCGTCGAAAATACCCGACGACGTGTACGTGTATACGGTCGGGGAAATCAGCGAGAAGGTGGTCGCCACCATCAAGCTGTTCACCGACGAGATCGAACGTCTCCGCGCCGAGGAACGGGCGAAGAAGGAACAGGATTGATGAGAACCATCGGCTTGTGCGCACTTGCGGCCGTGCTCGTTGCCATTTCGGTGAAGAACGCATTCCGCGACTTCGTCCGCAAGTGCAACGGCATGATCCGTCTGGTGGCGTGTGCCGGCGGGTCCTATATGTTGTTAAGGTGCGTCGTGTTTCACGCCGACCCCTACCACTCGGTGATCGTATATGTAGCGTTGAGCGAGACGGAATGTAAATCTGTGATACAGGATATGTGTGACAAGTACCCGAAGGTATTCGAATATGATGACATACTCGGCATTAAACGGTCCCGGCTCAAGACAAGCGGGTTTTTTATCTCGCCGAATGCGAAATTGAAGCAGACGATTCCTGATTGGGACGACTTCAGACATTTCCTAAAAAGCCTCAACAATGTCCCACCCTTCTGGCGCAATCCCGTGCCTGTAGACGACATTATCAGTGATTTCAAGTCACGATGGAAACAAACTATTATAAAATATGGAACATAAGGAGATCATATGACAAAGCGCATATCAGAATCCGTAATCGCCAAGGCGAGACGTACGATTGGGCACCGCTCGGGCCGCGCCACTTCGGTGAGCCCGCGCCTTCCTAAGCAGTACAAGAAGAAGAACCCGAGCAAGTGGATAATCCACCACTTGACCCAGACAGACCTGTACAAGTATTCAATGGGCCAGCTATACTTCCACAAGCACCGCAACGTGCAGGCCCGCTGGGAGTTCAAGCTGCGTTCCAAGGGGGTCCGTCTCGACCACCTTTACGAGGCGATCAACCTCGAACTCGACCACCTCTGCACGCTTCGCTACACCATGACTGAACTGAACGGGCTCCGCGTAGTCGGCTCGTGGCTCGCCGAGGACTTCGTTCGTTACCTGAAACTCGTCCAGCTCAACCGCGAGTACATCCATTGCGAATACGACCCCGATGACGAGTGTGGTCTCAAGATATGGGCCGAGGGACCGCAGATGGACGTGTTCTGGTTTGAGATTTACTGCCTCCAGATTGTCCAGCACCTTTATTTTGACGACCTTGAGATCGACTGGGACGCGTCCAAGGCAGCTCTCGACGAAGCTATCCAAAAGTGGAAGGCCGCTGCCGAACGCGGTATCAAGTTCACCATCTCTGACTTCGGTATCCGTCGCAGCGTCGACGACGATTGGAACGAGTATATGGTGTCCACCATGTTGAAGGAACTCCCCGGCGTATTTGTCGGCACCTCCAACGTTTACCTCGCAATCAAGCTGGGATGCAAGGCCATCGGAACTTTCGCCCACGAACTCTACCAGGTTTACCAGGGCCTCGACTACATCAACCTCCGCATGTTCCAGGTTGCCGTGTTCGAGGACTGGATGCACGAGTTCGGCGGTGACCTCGGCATCGCTCTCTCCGACATCGTCGGCTTCAAGGCATTCCTCGCCGACTTCGGTGGCGACGACCCGCGTGGCAAGCTCTATGCTAAGGTGTTCGACGGATGCCGTCACGATTCCGGCGACCCGTACACGTGGGGAGAGATGCTAATTGCGCATTACCGGAAGTTGAAGATTCTGCCCGAGACTAAGATCGGCTGCTGGAGCGACTCCCTCAACGTCGACAAGTCCATCGCCATCGCGGAACACTTCAATCTCCGCATCAAGATCGCTTTCGGAATCGGCCAGTTCCTCTGCGCGAGCCTCTTGAAATTCAAGAACAATACGGACAACCGCAAGCCGCTTTCCATGGTGATGAAGGTTGTCATGATCAAGGCGCACGACAAGGCCCCGTGGGTTTGGGTCGTCAAGCTGTCCGACTCGGTCGGCAAGACGATGTGTCCCGACCAGGAGCGCATCGACCTGATCAAGCGTACGTTCAATTATAGTTCGATTGACGACGACCCTCCAATCTGCCAATAACTTGTTAACCAAAGAATCCAGTTGCCACGCGACTGGATTCTTTGCTATATTTTTCGCATGGCATCCATTACATTTATTTATGGCGGCGCGTTTGACCCGATTACCATCGGTCACGAGAGCATCATCTACAACTTGACGCTTTACATCAACTCCATCATCGGAAAAGACAAATTTGATAGTGTCCACCGGATTATCGCCGTGACGGCGAACGACGAGAAGAGCTATCACTTATCGCTGAAGCATCGCATGGAGATGGTTCAGATCGCTATTCCGGAGGCGCTGGGGTGGAAAGTTGTCGAGCAGGAAACCCGCATGGCGGATTTCGTACGGAACCTGCGCAAAGAACAGCAGACCCCCGAAGATAGCATACCCGGTCCTTTGTTCGTCATTGCCCTCGGTTACGATGAATGGGAAGACTTGAAACATAACAAGTGGGTCGACTCCGATTTCCTGTTGCATAATTGCTCGTTCATCGTCGTGGACCGCCCTGATGTGCATAGCAAGTATACCCGTCAAGACGAGACCGGTTACTCGGTCACGCATGTTAAATGGGGCGTGCCCTGCGTATCCTCGACACAGGTCAGAAACGATATGCGGAATACTCCGCTGTATGCCGGCAAGGACGTATCCATCCCCGTGTCGATGTACCTTCGCGGGCACCACCTGCTCGGCCAGACTACGGCGGTCGAGTACGAGGAGATAGAGAACAAAGGAATCAATTCCTATAACCCGAAGGACTTCCCGAAGCCGTCGGTCACGGCCACCACCCTCATTACGTTTAAGGATCGTGTGCTTCTTGTTCGGAGGAAGAATTTCCCCGACCACGACATGTGGTGCTTTCCGGGAGGCTTCGCCAATCCGCACGAGAATATCGAGACTGTCGGGGCTCGCGAGGTGTTCGAAGAGACCCAGATTTCCATACCAGAGGACAAAATCATCCAGATCGGCGTGTTCACTCCCGACGACCCGCGCATCTGGAAGTTCGAAAAGTTCTGGTCGTACGACGTTGCCCTTTGGGCGGACGTGTCGTTCCATCAAAACACTAACTTGCTTGAGCCGAGGGCGGCCGACGACGCCAAGGACGCCCGCTGGTTCCCTATAAAGGAAGTCAGGGGCATGCAGTTGGCGTTCCACCACAACAAAATTCTCGGGAAGTTCTTATCCACACATCCCGGTTACGTTTAAACCGGCATACAGCCAAAAGGAAAAACAACCATGATTCAGAAAGATTCCTACGATTTCCTCGAAGTCACCGACTGGCAGGGCGACTTCAACGATGGTGCCCTCAAGAATGACGCCGCTATCGCGAAGGAAGATGCAGTCATCGCCGAAATCGACAACTTCGAAGGCGATGTCCTAATTGCAACCCGCGATACCCATGACAAGGACACATACGGCGATTCCGTCGAAGGACAGAACCTCCCGATTCACTGCGTAAGGGGCACTCCCGGCTGGGAAATCACCCCCCGTGTACAGGAAGCTCTCGATCGGGCGAAGGCTGCCGGAAAGACGGTCAAGTATGTCGACAAGTCGACATTCGGTTTCCTCGGCTGGCCGAAGGTACTGTTCGATATCGACAGCACCGACCAGGAAGCCGTACACGCGCTTCTCCGTGGCAAGAAGATCCGCATCCGCATCATCGGTACCTGTTCCAACATCTGCAACATGAGCGCTGCCGTAATCCAACGCGCCTGGTTCCCGATGGCCGATATTGAATTTGTCGATGGCGCATCCGCACCTTCCGGCCTTACGTCTAAGGAAGTTGAGGATAACCAGAAAGCCGCGTTGACCATCGCGGCAAGTATGCTCTGTAAGGTTGTCCCCACGGTCTACAAGGGTTAAGATATGCCGGGCAAAGACGTAGTTCAGTTTACGCAGATAAGCGACATCCACCTCGGCGGGGATTACAAAGGATTTTTCCCCGTAGAGGAAAACTTCAAGCAGGTTCTCGACTGGGCGCCGGCGGACTCCTACCTCATTATCACGGGAGACCTTGCCGACAACAACCACCGCGAACACTACGAGCGCATCAAGCGTGACGTCGAGGCTAAGTTCAATGACCGGTACTCGGTCTTGCCGGGAAACCACGACGACGTAAATGTCCTGAACGAAGTCTTTGCCGGCCATACGAGCTCCTTTGTATACAGGGGTGTCCCGGTGTCTTTAATCCCGACTATATAGGACGAGTCCGCAGGGAGCGAGTTCGGCGTAGGGATGGATTTCTTTGACGACTACGATATGTTGCCCGGTTCGATAGTGTTCACCCACTACCCCGTGTTCGACACGTCGCACAAGTTCATGAACAAGCACGCGCTGTCCCAGCCAGGAAAGCAACGCATCCGTAACCTGATGGAAAAAACGAAGTCCTCCTTGCTGTTCTGTGGCCATTTTCACGATTGTTGCAAGTCAGAAATCACCAACACGGTAACTGAAACGCACGATATGGGTCATACCGAGGTCAGGAACGGGACTGAATTTGTCCAGTACATCTGTCCCGCGACGCAGTGCCAAATCGACCCGTTGTCGGATATGTTCGTATGTTCGAGCAAGAAACCGAACGGGTTTACCATAAACGTCTATGTCGACACGCCGACTCCGCAATCCGTTATACGCCGTTCCGATGTCGGCGTCCGTCGTTTCGTAATTTGAACGCCATGATGAATAATCCGCTTATCGAAAATGAAATCTATGAGCTTCCACGATATCCCCATACGGAGACCGTATTCATTGTTCCTAAAGACGGGATGTACGAGATAACCAAATTCAATACGTTTAGGCTAGAAAATGACCAAAAACCAGTCTTGGTCGACAGCCTCTACGACGCATGTTGTCTTGTAACAGAGTATCTAAATTTCATTGCGCGTGAATTTCTTCATCCGCATACCGAGTTGTACGACTATTCCGGAAAACAGGTGTACTTCATACGGAATGCGCAATATGCGCTGGTTCCTGACTTCAATAAGGATGGCGGATGGCGGGTGTTCGACTTTGTCGGGCTGAACACGATTTCGTTCAATACATATACCGAAGCGAAGGACGCGCTAAATACGCTGATGAGTGTTGTCTCTCGGAAAGACGACGTATTCGTCGCCGCTCCGGGATGTTCTTTGAAATGAAGAGGATGCAATGAGTAGCCCGCATGTATGTTCTAAGATTTCCTACGTGGTTATTAGCGCACGAGTCAATGAGTTCCTCTGGTTCGGTACAACCCATCACGGCGTCGGGCTCGACTCGCTGAGCGCATATTCTGACCTTATGGCGTGCTTGACCGACTTCGAAAAACGTCATGCCAATTACCGAATAAAGGTAATGTATATTGATACCGTGGGTAAGGCGAGAACCTTATGGCGTACTCGGCCGATGACGTTCGACTTTATTAGACTTGCTACCGAAAACTGGAGCAAGAAGGACCACAAATGAAATTCTCTCCGATAAAAGATGATTCCAATGGATTCAAGCACGTCAACGGTGTCTATTTCGCCGGCTCTTTGCAACAGAAGCTCTGTACCGACCTGGTCGACATATCCGAGGTCGACATCGATCCTTTCAAGGTATTGATAAATGGCGGCAACGGCATAAACGGTCTCTCCGTCGAGGTGGAAGGATTTGATGGAGACGCCGTTCTGTATGCGTGGAAATCTAACCGAGGCGTAGTAATGATTTGCAATCCCGGATTCGAGGCTTTGTGGTTCCGTGGATTCATCGTCGACAAGTCCGACAAGGATGCAGTTGAATACGCGTCGAAATGTTTCGAGGAAAAGAGACAAATTTTGTAATTGCAAAAAGTTGTCATCAAAATTTTAATATGCTATATTTAGGCGCGAGGTTAGTATGAGCTGGACAGACTTGACTAAAAGACTGAAGGACATTGGCATCCATACAGCGGCCGACGGCGTCGGAAATTATGGGTTTTCGTACAACGGGTATCACCTCGGCGGATATACAGATGGCGACCCGTATGTCACGTTCGCTACCGACTGGAAACGCAACGACAATGACAAATACTCGTTCGCATCCCCTGAATACATCATGTCCGTCGATACGAAGAAATACAAGTGCGCCGATTTCGACAAACTCTCGGACGACGAGGTAATCAACATTATTACCGATTCGCTCAAGCTCTTGAAAGCGAAGTACCCGCAAGTCGACCGCATCCCGCAGACATTAAACGGCCCCATACGGTCGTCCCGCTTCATCGTTTTCGAAGGCATCGACAATTCCGGTAAGACGACCGTGTCCAAGCGGGTCGCCGAAATGATGCCGTGGTTCACTTGGACGAAGGAGCCGGCTTTCTCTACCGAGGAGGCCGACCGGCTGAATTCCGACGAGTTCAAGGGCAAGGACGCCAAACGCGAGGTGTTCTTCCTCGAATCCCGATTGAAGCAGCAGTTGCTGTACAGGTCCTCTCCCTGTCTGCTAGACAGGTATCTATGGACTGGCATCGCCTACGTGAAGGCGTTCTCCCCGTCGATATACGAATTCTGCGCCGAGCTGTACACCAACCATAACATTTTCATGAAGCCCGACCTCGTATTCTTTATGGAAACCCCGATCGATAAATGTTACGACCGGGAACCGAAACTGAAGAAAGAGCCCGGACGCCTCGAACGTATCCGCCAGGCATACAGCGACACCGAGAATCTCGTTTCTTCCCCCATTGTCTACATCGACGGCAACATGGGAATCGAGGAATGTGCGAAATTCTGCGCCGACGAGATAGTCAGGCGCTTCCCCGACCAGGAAATTTTCTAAATTAACCTACAACAACCACAAACAAAAGGACGTCTAACATGAAAAAGACTGATCTGATTACCAATTCCACCCCTTCCGCTTGCGGTTGCGGTGCAAGCTGCAAGGCTTCCTGCGCCTGCAAGTGCCACGCAGCCAGCAAGGTTGCCAAGCTCGCCGACGCTAAGAAGGCCGCCGCTTCCAACCTCAAGACGCTCCGTGACGCCGCCAAGGCCTCTGCAAAGAGCCACAGCGCCGTCGCCAAGAGCTTCAAGGAAAGCCAGAAGGGTCTCAACAAGGCCAACAAGGCCGTTGCCAAGGCCAAGGCCGTCTACGAGCAGGCATCCCGCCGTCTCGCCGAAGCCAAGGCAAACCTCAAGACTAAGTAATCCTCCAGTTGATGGGAGGGGCGGCCTCACGGCCGCCCTTTCTTGTTTCTAAGCCATCTTTCCGTGGCACATGAAGAACGCCTCGGTAAGCACCTTCCTCAATTTCAGGTCAACTTGCATCACGGATTCCTGGAACGCGCCGGGGGGCAACTGCTCGTAAGACCACGAACCGGACATATCGTCCTTGATGTGCTCGGACACGGTGTCCAATCCCGCAGTCACGGTATCGCCCATCCGGTTGGACTTGTATACGAATCGTTGCTCGCCGTCCTGTACGTCTCCGTACCCGACCTCCCCGAAAACCTCGTCATACGGGTCGATCAGCTCGACCGTGTCCCCCTTGTCGCGGGTACGCAGGCCGGTGCCCTTCACCATCGCGTTCACCGCGTCGTGCAGGGCGGAACTAAGCTTGACGTTGACGATTTCGGGACGTGGCATGTTGTTTCTCCGTTGATTCAGATGTAGTTTATCGTCGGGAGGCATAAACTTACCTCATATGAGCAAGATTGACGAAAAACATCCCATCGTGGAAGGCCTTGACGCGCCGAACTGCCTTTTGTTCGGCCGTGGATACGGGGAGACAGCTTCCCCGTTCGGCGTGGACGCCACCACGAGGTACAACTCGTTCGTCACGCGCACCGACCCGTACACTGGCCGTACGAACCCGGTTCTCGCCAGGGTTGCCGGATTCGAGGCGAACAACGCGGGAAAGTACAGGCCCGACCCAAATCCAGAACTTGACGAGTTCGTCGATACACTTTTCCTCGACGACATGGGCCCCGAGGGCAGCTTCATCAACGGCGAGAACACGTACAAGGTGATAGAGAGCATCCCGTCACGCGAAGTCGCTTCCGCCCCGCAGATGCCGGCTCCGAAGAAAGTCGACGACGTAAATGAAAAGGAAGCCATCGACGACGGCTTCCTGGACTTCGCTTCAATGTTCGGTTCGGCTAGAAATTGACGCCGCAGTCGGAATTGTTGAACTCGCGGTTGAAAAAATCCATCCCCTCGGAATTGCTGGTGTTGCCGCGTTCCTCGTCCCACGGTAGACAGCGCGGGCCGTTGTTGGACACGGTTCCCGGTTCCATCACGTACCCGTTGGGTATCATGTCGTATCGTCCGTCGGCGTATCGCACGGCGGTCATCTCGTGGTCCGTGGTCGGGGTAGCCTCGACTATTTTCAATGTCCCGAAATGCGGTTCCGGGCGAGGAGGGGGGCACGCCATCCCCGGATAGTGGGACGGGTGCCTGAGGTCCGGATGTTTCGGTCCTGGGCCGAAGAACGGGTTGAACGGCGGTTTCATAGATTACCTCCCGTAACACCTGAACGGGATGCACCCGTTGGGCGGATAGGCCATGTAGAAAGGCATATACGGGCCATACGCGTGATGGGGCATGGGCGGGCGCCACGGGCCACCGCAACGGCCGCACGGATTCGGGTACTGGACCGATGGTACGTACTCCCAAGGACCCTTCTGCGGGGGAGGGAACGAGCAACAGCTAAAGTCGGGCACGGGCGGCTGGTTCGGGATGAACAGGACGGGACCGCATGGGGCGCAGCTCCTGGTGAAGAAGGCCGGCGTCTGGCCGATGTGCGGATGTACGCAACAACCCCCGTAATTCGGCGGGGGTACCGGCGTCGGGCGCGGCATAGGCTGTACGTAGTTTCTCTGGCAGGCGCAGCTCATAGGCTACCTCCCGGACATTGACGTCCTTCTGCTAATGGTTCGGCGGGACTTCCTGGCCGGAGTGTTGGGCATCCGGAGAACCTGCGTGTGTATCTCGTGTATGTAGGAATTGCCGCCCAAGTCGGAATAGACCTTGTACATCTTCTCGAAATTCTCCCGGTCGTAGTCGCCGATGTAACCCTTCTCGATCGCGTTGTTGTAGATTGCGGTGAGGTCGTTGCGCGTTGACGCTATTGTCGCTTCCTTCATTAGCGCCTGTTCTTTCCGGTCGTTGTCGAACTTGACTTCGAGGTCCTGTTTCAGGACGGTCACGAAGTTGTTGATGTTGGCGACGTCGGCCTCGATCTTGGTGACACGGGTGTTGAAGTCAACGGACTTGTTTAGACGTTGAACCACCCATCTGCGCAGGGGACTTACAAAGCCCACGACGGCGGCGGATAACGATGTCATCGCAATGATAAGGCCCGAAACAAGTTGGATATAATCGGTCAGCGTACTAAGTTCCATGTTCAGCGATTCCTATGTTACACCAGTTAAGTTTATAGCAGGCTGGACCCATTTCCCATTGACAAACGGGGGTCTGAAAACTATATTTTTATTATTATTTTTCATCCACCAACAGAGGTCAATTATGGTATACATCGAACAGCACATGGACATCCGCAACTTTATCGACGGGGACGACGTAGTGGTCGCCCACTGCATAGCTGCTGACCTCAACTGGGGAAGCGGTGTCGCCCCGATAATCAACCGGGAAATGTTCGACGCGGAGGACGCCTGCCGTTACCGCTGTTCCACGAACGCCATCGGGGTGCCGACCCCACTGCGCGTGGGCGAGTGCCTGCCGGTCAAGACGTACAAGCATCACGCAACGCTCGTCAACCTCATCACCAAGCTCCGTTCCCAGTACAAGCCGACCTACGAGAGCCTCACCGAGTCGCTGGTGTCCCTCCGCTCGTACATGCAGGTGAACGGCAAGAACATCCTCTATATGCCCAAGATCGGTTGCGGTATCGACATGCTCCACTGGGACGTAGTGAGCAACATCATCAAGGGCGTGTTCAACGGAACCGATGTCAAGATAACCATCGCCATCAAGGACTAATCATGAAATTTCCCGCAATTATAAACCGCCTGCACGAACGCATGCGCAAGATTGTCGCCTCGGTCATCGTCATCCCGAATAAGGCCAAGGACGACAACACAAAGTCGAACAACGAGCTTCCGCAAGATCTACACTCGAGGATGAAGCGGTACGAGTCTTATTTCACGGGCAAGCAGACCAAGGAGGTCTTTCCGAACTTCCCGCATCGGAACGTGGTCGTCATACCTGCAGGCTGGCCCGTTGGGCTCGACGGCTATACCACGGTCCCCGAAGGGTTCTACCCCGTAATCCGTGTCGACGGGCACAAGTTCAGCACATTCACGAAGCAGTTCGACAAGCCTTTCGACAAGCGCGTCACGGATGCGATGATCGCCGCCACCAAGGCCATCGTTGACAATTTCCAGGGCATCATCGGCTATACCCAGTCCGACGAGATCACCCTCGTCCTTCCCAAGCATTCCGAGATGTTCGGGCGCCAGTGCCAGAAACTCGCGTCGCTCGCCGCCTCGTGCGCTGCGGTGCATTTCTACGACTCCCTCATCAAGTCCGGCTACGGGGCTGGAAAGTCCGTCGTGAAGATGCCGGAGTTCGACGGCCGCACGTTCGGCATTCCCGACGACTCCGAACTCGCCAACATGTTCGTATGGCGCGAACGCGACGCTATCCGTAACGCTATCAGCGCCGTCGCCCGCCGTTTTTTCAGCGACAAGTCCCTGCTCGGTATCAACAGCACGGAGAAACTTGCCAAGCTCTCTGAAAAGGGTGTCGACTTCTGGACTATGTACCCGTCGTGCTGCACAAGGGGAGCGTACTTCAAGCGCGTCGAGATTGACCGCAATTTCAAGGTGGAAGACCTCGAGAAGCTACCCCCGAAGCACCACGCCCGTACCAACCCGGAAGAGTTCTTCGCCCGTCACCCGACCTGCACCGTCGTGCAGGAGATGAATCTCCCGGTGATATCCACGATCGCCAACCTTCCGGACGTCCTTATCAACAACGCCACGCCCGTACGGAAGGATGAGGCCGGCAACCCGCTTAAATCGGTAGACGAGGCATAACATGGGTCTTATCGGGAACATCATCGGCAGCGTGCTTACCGACATGGCGACGAAGGCCGTCGGCAAGGTCATCGCCAAGGTAATCGGCCTGCGCAAGGGTGACGGCATCGACATCAACGGGACGAAGGTCAAGGCCGACGGCGGGGACCTCAAGGTTGACGAGCACGGAGTTCATGTCGACGGCAAGACCTACGCCATCAAGGACAGGATAGTCAACATTTCCGTGTACGGAAACCCCGGACACGTGTCGACGGCGAGCGGACGCGTCAGCGTATCGGGATCGTCCGGCTCCGTCACGACGACGTCAGGAGACATCAGCGTGGGCGGCAACGTCACGGGAAACACGCAGAGCGTATCTGGAGACATCGACATCTCGGGCCGCGTAGGCGGTAACGTGTCGTCCGTGAGCGGCGACATCGATATAGGATAGTAGATGCTCACATATTTCATTTCGGACATCCACGCGGACGCGTGGCTCCCCCTGACGAAGAACGAATCCGTCCTCCGTCCGGAACTGGAGCGGATGTACGACCGCTATTTCCACCCCGCCGACGCCGTGTCGCTGTCTGGCGACATAGCCGACGACTCGACCCTATTCCTGTCCGTGGTGAAATTCCTCGCGGAGAAATATTCCCGCGTCTTCCTCACGCTCGGCAACCACGAGCTCGCCGTGAGCGACAAGTTCGTCATCGACGATGCGTTCGACGACACCGAGTCCAAAATCGCGTTCCTGAAGGAACACCTATCGGATATCGGCAACGTCCACCTGCTCGACGGTGACGTCGTCGAAGGGTTCGGCGGTACGATGGGGATGTGCGACTTCAGCTTCCAGGTTGAAGATGGGCGTCCGTACGACTCGCTGGCAATGTGGAGTCGCGCATACCACGACGGCAGGTGCTGGAAGTACATGAACCAAGACCCACTCGCCATCCTGAAATCGGAACGCGAGAAGCTTTCCGGAATAGTGGAACTGGCGCCGAAGGTCGTTCTGACCCATTTCTTCCCTGTACAGATGGGTGTGCGTGGCAGCTTCGCGGAAGACGAGAAGACGGCGTTCTACTGTTTCGACGCGAGTGAATATCTGGAATCCCTGCCCGAGTCCACTATATGGCAGTGCGGACATACGCACAACATAGTCGACACTACATGGGTGGATAAAAACAACAAGGGGCATCGCATCATCTGCAATCCCCTTGGCCTTCCGTCCGAGAACAACGGATTCAACTTCTTCTACGACGAGAAGACGTTTCTTATCAACATTTGTTAGGTTCGGTCCAGTCCATCGCGTAATGCACGATGGTATTGCCGATAGTTATCGCTATCGTCGGTGGAACCTGTTTGGCACGACGGGCATAGTCCTCCTCGGTCAACCGGCGCACGGCCTCGCCGTACTCCTTTCCGGGGGCGATGCCCATCGAGGCCACCTTTTTCCGGATGTCGGCGGGGTCGGTATGGTTATCCTTCAGGAACAGTGCCGTCTGCAGGCGGATGGCGAAGTCCGAGCAACGCTCGACCGTGTAGCCGGTGGCTGCGATCAGGGTGACGAAGTCGCCGCTGATAAACCTGACCGCGTCGGTCCAACTGGTCTCCCAGTTACCCGAATCCACGACGTGCTTGTTCTGGACATACCATTGGAACAGGTCCTTCTCCTCCCTGGTGGGGACGAGGCTTTCCAGCGTCTGGTACGGGCTGTGGGACAGGAACGCGAGGACGGGCACCAGGTTGCGTTCGTTCAGGAGAACCTTTGGCGCGTGTTCCGTCAAGAAGGTACGTGCGTACATCCTGGGCAGGGCGGACAGCAACGACGTCTTGTTGCATTGCGACAGCGCCTTGATGTGATGCATGATGTCGAGGTCCAGCACCATGTTCACGAACGTGTAGAAGTTGCCGCGACTGACGACACTCATGAACTCCTTGCGCACGCGCTCAAGAGTGAGGCCGTCGAGCTTATCGGCGTTCCGCTTAATCGAGTCGGCCGTGTCCTTGTCGAGGGAATATCCGAACACGTTGGCAAACCTGAGGGCGCGAATCATACGGAGCGCGTCCTCGCCGAACCGCTGGTCGGGGTCGCCCACCGTACGAACCCTCCTGTTGACTATGTCGACAACGCCGTCGAAATAGTCCACCACCTCGCCGTTGTCGTCAAGACCCATCGCGTTGATCGTGAAGTCGCGACGAGACGCGTCCTCGCGGAACGTCTTGGCGAACGTAACGGAATCGGGATGGCGCCCGTCGGAATATTCGCCATCGTTACGGAACTGGGTGACCTCGAACGCCTCGCCGCAATGAAGGACAAGGATGGTCCCGTGCTTTTCGCCGTTATTGCTCCTTGTCGCGTATTGCTTTTTGAGGATATCGATGGGCATGTTCGTGGCGATGTCGACATCGTGAATGTCGAGCATGTCCGACTGCCGGAGATCGTACCTGACAAGATCCCGAACACATCCGCCGACGGCGTACGCCTCGTAGCCGAGTTTCCTGATGTCGGAAACCAAGGACATCGCGTCCTCGAGCAGTTTAATGTTGTACTTGTGGTAATCTATCTTCATTTTGCCTCGCTTTTTGGGCTAAATATAGAAGAAACTATTAAAAATGTCAATACTTCTCGGGAAACTCTTGACGGGCACCCAGTTTAAATGTATATTGCGTACAAAACACGAGGACACAATGCCAGAATTGAACGACGACAAGTACAAACTCCACGACGAGCCCGTCGTGGTCCACCACCCGGCGGGAAATATCGCCAAGCGCATCCAAAGCGAACCGACCATCCATATCTTCGTAGACCTCGAGGGTACTGTCATAGAGTCGCTCAGGAATCCCCGATTGCTCATATACAACTGCGTGAACATCAGCGAGTTCATCAAGACGCGGATCGCGGTGATGAGGAAGCCGGTAGTAGTCGACATTTTCACGTGGGGATGGAAGACGAAGGACGAAGTCAACGGCGAGCTCGTCGAACAAGTATACAACAGCATCGGGGTCTACTCCGAACATCGCGGCTCCGTGTTCGTCAAGGAGGATTCCGTCGACGTCTGGTTGAACAGAACTCACGACGTGCAGGATAAGGATGCCATGAAGCGGATTCTTATGCAACCCGGCGGAATGGGCAAGTTTATGGTTAGGAAGGCCAGCTGCGCCATCGACCTGCTGGGTAATGACGACGAGGCCATCCTGATCGACGACACGGTCATCGACGGCGTCGACACCGCTCCCGGCAGGTACGGGCGCAGGGTCACCTGCGTCAACCCGAACACCCTTCTCGTCAAGGTGCATAACGAGCTCGGCATGTTCCAGTCGGAACTCATGCTGTGCTCACCGGACGGGAAGTACGTCGGATGCGTGAAGAACCGCGCAGCGTATGACGACGTGCTATCTCAGATACGAAAGAAACATCTGGAAGGCTTTTACTTCATGCTCAACACGGGGCGCGTATACATCGGTGCCGACGGCGATATCGTCGACCCCACGCCCGAGTTCAAAATCATTATCAAAGAGGACTAAACATGACCGAACAAGTTCACCACACCACGCGTCGCCTCCACAAAGAACTGAGGCCTACCCATCTACTTAACGCAATCAAGATGATGAAGGCGGCCAGCCCCAACTGGGTCGACTGGGTCCTGAACATCAGGCAGTCTATGGGTATGGAATCGCTGTCCTATGACACGCTGACCCATCCCGACGTGATTGTCGCCAAGACCATATTCGAACTCAAGGCAAAGCTAAAAGAGATCAATTCCGAGCAGCAGGCGCTTAACCGGTTGAGCAAGGCAGTTCCTTCCTTGCGGAAGGATTTCCCCAACGCCCACATTACGGACCTTATCGAAAATGCCAGAAAGCACTGTAACGCGGTTGTAGAGGCATCCGCCGCATGGCGCGATATGCTGTCCCTGCTGGCGGAACTGCACAGGGTGTCCTGCGGGAGCATGCGTCTCGTCAACGACATCCTCCACAACATCAATCCCCAACGCTGGTACTCGATCATATCCGTCGAAGTCACCAAAATGCTTTCGATATACGACACCCGCGAACCCGAATTCCGCTATAACCAGATTCCCGAATTTAATCCCCGTTTCCTCGGGGCCAACAGCACTATCCTGCCCGAAGACGGGACGAAGGGATGCGGGGTCCACGCCATTATCTTCGCCGGTTACGAATCCAACGGGCGCCCGATCCTGTTCTCGACGGACGGCACGTTCCGCTATGTCAAGAATAAGGCCGGCAAGAAAATCATCCAGTTCGACATGATTTCCGGCGAACCGATTTCCCCGCAGTGGCATATCGTGTGTTTCCAGCCGTCGCATCCCGAGTTCGCCCGTCCGCGCAAGGACCAACCGGCATGACCAAACCCGTACACGCATACTATCCAGGCTCGTTCAACCCGGTTACGCCGGGGCATCTCGCCGTTGCGGCGAGCGCCTCCGTGCTATTCGAACGGGTGACGTTCCTGGTGGCCGTAAACCCGGCCAAGAACTACGGGGTGTCCGCCGAACAGAGAGCCGCTTGGATTCGCCGTTCCGTCGCCGGCATAGATAACATCGACGTGGAAATCCTGCCTCAGGGCGAGACCGTCGTCGGCCACCTTGTCAAGGACCGGAACAACGTCATAATCAAGGGACTTCGGGGAGTGGCGGATGTGGAAAGCGAGTTCGAGCAACAGGTATACAACGAGATGCTGAACGACATCGGCGTGCCTCTCCGGTTTATGTACATGTTCATCCCGCCGATGAAGTACATATCGTCGACCGGTCTACGCGACACGGCGAAGCTTGTCGATTACAATAAATTCTTTTCGATGTTCAGCATAGACACGGCATTGCTTGACCAGCTTTCCTTACATAACACCTTACTGAGCTACAACACCATCCTGAAGGAAGTATACGAGACTTACCATGGATAGCACAAAATTCGTCATAATTACAGGTCAGATGGGATGCGGAAAGTCCACGGTATGTTCCGACCTCCGTGAAATGGGCTACCTGACCTGCGACTCCGACACGTTAGTACGCACCCTATACACGAAGGACAACATAAAGACGGCTTGCGCCAATGCGTTCGGAGACGACGTACTCGACACCAACAAAAATATCGACATCAAGGTGCTGGCCGAACGGTATTTCCGTCCGGACTATACGACGGGAAGGGTGGCGTTCGAGGATGTACTGTTTCCCGAATATGCCGACTTGGTCATCGAGCGGTACAAGGACACAAAAAAGCTGGTGTTTATCGAGATCCCGCCAATTAAACAGATAGCCGAGTTCGGAAAGCGCCTCAAGGTAGAAGGAGTCGCCTATATCCAGGTTGACCCCGACGTACAGAGGGAACGCCTGCGGGCCCGTGGAATGAACGATACTGACATACTGAACCGCCTGATGTTGCAGAACGCCAGCAACGTACTCGATGGCCAATGGTTATCCGGAATCGTCCCGAACGTAATCCACGGAAACACGTTCCCATACGACTATCCTTCAATTCGAATGGCGGCCGAAATCGTGTCTTTGTTCGCGTCGGATCTCGACAAGATGCACGCGTTCAGCCAACAGTTCAGTGGTTTCAACCGCTATACGCAAAAAAAGATAGTATGCAAGATGTGGCACGATGCGCCGTGCGGATGCACGAAGTGCCCATACCAGTGCCATCGCGTAAGGGAGGGTTAAAAATGGGTAAATTATTCTTTTTCTTATTGGGCATCGCGACCGGCGCCTGTATTGTCACCGGGATAATGCTGTTCACCGACTGGTTGTCAATGGAACCGGCACCGCCGTGCAAGAACGAAAATTATATCGTGTGTTTCAAACCGGCCACGAACGAGATTACTGTTCCATATGTCAATATGACGATAAATGTGGGCAACGTGTCGATAAACAATGCCGGAAATGTCGCATGCAGGTCGTTCCCGCTTAATGACTACATCGTAGAACGTACATGGTTAACCCACCGTCTCTTTTTTACGAACAAGGTTAACCCGGTCGAAACATACGAATTCAACACATATGAACTGTCGTCACATCGCAAGCTATGTCTGGATTGATTCAGTTTCCGGTTCATATCAACCAGACAAGTGACGACAGGCACCCCACCGCGACAGTCAACAAGGCTATACCGACCAAGTAGATAGTTTTCTTAAGTGGGGACATATCGTTAGACTGAGACGTTGCCATAATCCCTGATCTCCTGAAGTATGTTTTTTCGCATGATGGCTTTCATCTTCTGGTCGATGGCATCCAGATAACGGACGAGGTCGGCCTCGTTCGTCTTGTAATCCATATAGGCACCGAGCCGTCCATAGCTGACCTTGTTTTCTTTAGGCCCGACATATGTGATTATCATGTCGTAATCTTCGTCTTCGTGCTTACCGACCGAAAAATCTATGGAGTAGCGACCTAGACTAACTGTGAAGAAAATACGGTCGGACCGCCTCGAGTTGCGCACGGCATCTTTGTACGCCTCCAGCGTGTCGATATTGAGGTGGTGCGAGCATAGCCGCTTTCCGTAGCTCTCGACTGCATCGAGAAGTTTCCCGTATGCAAGATGCAACTTGTTTAACCTATCCTCGGCATTAATCTCGGCAATCCGCTTGAGCTTGGCGTCCATGGCGACGTCATATTGTTCCTTCACGAAGTGGACGAACTTTGAAAGCTCGTCTTCGTTCATGAAGAACGGTTCTATACTGACTCCAAAAGCATTATAAGCAGTTTCGAGCTTGATATGTCTAGTTTCGTTTGGCCTAGTTACGACGCTCGCCCCGATAATTTCGTTCGGCGCCGGCATATTTATGTTCAGTATCTTGCCGTCCGGCATTTGGATCGTATGCAGCTCTCCGCCGTATTGGAAAAGTTGTCCGCACACGTGCTTGACGTGCTCGATAAATCCCTGGTGACTGTCGACATGCTTGTTGAAAGCATCGTTGGTAGTTGCCATCGGTTCCATAAGAGCCTCCTATCCTTGAAACACGTTACCGTATTTGTAAGCCAACACGTCCGACAGTTTCGGTTCCTTACCATACTCGTCGAACAACGGAGCGCGGGTAGATTCCGGTTCACTACCACTGATATCCATAAGTTCTTGCAAACTCGCGTCGAAGAATCCGGAAGGATAGTCGACCACATGGCCTTCCTGAACAAACGACCCGTGCTCGTTCAATGTCATCGGCTTGCTGCGACCGTGCGTGGCGAAGTGGAAAAGACAGATGTTCGGCTTGTGCTCGTAATCGGTCGCCGTGAGATAGCGGATCTGGTTGATGAAATGGAAACCGGGGTTCTGCATTGTCAGGCTTATGTTTTTCGTCCGATAACTCATTTCTATGAATTTCTATGAATGATAGCAAAAGTTGCATATTATGTCAATGAGTTCATAGAGCTGAGTTCTTGCTTCATAGTCCGGCACGATTCATCCGCTAGGAAGAATTGCAACCTCCGGTCTCTGGGGCTGACAAAAGTCACACCTTCCTTCTGATATACAGAAGGGCAAGCATCGGCGGAACATCCGCCTACGGCTAATCGCGCCGCAACATTTTCGTCGGTCTGGACGAGTCCAGCCAACCACTGGCCATAAAACTTGAGATTGACCGCCGCATTGGCGTCACGGTCATGATGACAGCCACATATTGGGCATGTCCATTCACGGTCAGCGAGAGTTAAATTGTCATTATGATAGCATCCGCAGTGCGAGCAGTAACGACTACTTGCATAGAACTGCGGAGCAAATATGAGCTTAATACCAAGCCATAGACACTTGTATTTAAGAAATTCCTTGATTCTACCAAAATTGGCATCTAGGATACTGGATGCAAGATTGTGGTTCTTCGCCATATTACCTGGTCGAAGAGTCTCCATCACAATCATCTTTGGCTTCAACTTGTAGGTCAAGTCGGAAGTCATCTGGTGGGCATGGTTCACTCGGATACAGGTGACCTTGTGCCAGGTCTTGGCCAACCGCTTCCTAGCCTTCTTGCGGTTCTTTGACTTCTTATGTTTCCTAGATACCGCCTTCTGTAATCGCTTGATACGAGTTATATAGCGTCGGTATGCCTTCGGATTGGAATAGACGATGCCGCTAGAAGTGATTCCAGAATCCTTCACGCCGAGGTCGATACCCTCGATGTCATCGGAAGTTATTTCGGTATTAGACGAATAAAGTGGTTCTACATCGACATGGTAGGCGAACGATACCGACCAGTGACCAGTAGGGTCTACCGATACGGTAGCCATCGCAATAGGCGTCTTTTCCACACCGTCTGGTATCTTGATATAGTCCTTCTCGGCTAGTCTTACTCTGCCGAGTGTTGGCACCTGAACGAAATCACGACCGATGAATACCCCGCCCGAACAACGGAACGATTCGTCTACGCCGTACTTATGGAACCGTGGATGCTTGGCCAATCCCTTGAAGAAACGCTTCCAAGCGGAACCGAGGTCGATTAGGGCTTCCTGACCGCAGAACTTGGATACTTCGGTCATCCACTTGTTCTCTGGTAGTTTCTTATGAATGCACCATTCCTTATGCCAGTCAATAGGAGTTCCGAGCTTGCACTTGACCTTCTCGCCTTCTGGCGTATTGGCCTTGGCTTCTTCGTATGCGGCGTTCTGAACAGCGAGTTTCCAGTTGTAGGCACGACGAGAGACGGCGCACATACGGCGCATAGTCCGTATCTGAGCCTTAGTCGGCAGTAAACCTATCTTTCGTCCGCACTGCTGTTCCATACTACATTATACTTGGATTGATTCAATTAACGGGATGAACAATTCATCAAACATCACTTCACGATTCAAATCAATAAGCCAGCATTCGCTTGGTTCGTCAACGACAAAGTTTACATCGCCGCAGTCGTTTTCAACTTTTAGGGTAGCTAAATCAGCTTTTCTGATAGTACCAAAGTTTTTTGATGCTAAGTTGGACATAAAATGCCGAGCATCATCGCTGGAGTATCCACATAACCGCGTAATATCATGGTCAGATACGGCGACAGTCAAGTGAATTCGTTTTTCTGTATCATTTTCCAGATAATGTGGTTCAAAATACTTACCGAGTAGGAACTTTCCAATTTTAGCAAGTGCAGTTTGTTCTTGTTCGGAAAAACATTCATGTATTAACTCTGAAAATTTCATATAAGTCTCCTACATAAAGGCGAATGCCCCGCAAGGAACTAAATCGCCATTCATTTCCTCGCGAGGCATTCAAAAGTTTTCTATCAGCTTACCGAAGAATGGCGATAATTCGATAGCTTTAATGTGTATAATATAGTCTATATATTCCGTTTTGTCAACCCAATAGCGTCTCCAAGTGCGGTATTTTTATCTGGCATTACGGAATTCCACTCATCCCAATCCTTGAAAGTGGTCTTTTGGTTTTTGTTTACCCATTCAGCGGCTTGGCGTGATGGTGGCGAAGTTTGCTTATTGGTATAATGCCAATTTTCTTTCCAAGTATTAACAATATCATCCAAAGACCTTCTCCACGAACCACTCCAAGTAGCTAACTGTTCCAGTCGTTCGGTATAAAACTCAATTCGTTTGTCATTATTCAGAATCAATCCGCTAAACAGTCCAATCAATGTCGCTGGAATCGTTTTAATTGCATCCATAGCACGGTCTGTATAGACACGGACTCGTTTTGCTCCTGGGTTATCTTGTGTATAATCTAATCCACCATGATATTCAAAATCACCGAAGTAATAGTAAGGATTACCGTTTTCATCAGTCCCTTTCGGAATAGCATTTTTCTTTAGGTATTTTCGATATTTAACAATCGGCAATCCACCAAAGGTCTCTTGAGATTTTTCCATCAAGTTCGTAATAGCCGCGATGATTTCTTTTTCAGTCATTTCAGCCACTGGTTTATCTGATACTTCTTCGACTTCTTCAATAAGCTCTTTACGATAGGCTTCTCGGTCTGTTCTAATACGGTCAATAACCGTGTGTATGAAATTATTTTCACTTCGTTTTCCGCATAAAATTTGAATAATGTTAAAAATCACACACCGATACAACTTGTATGTTACATATACCGATGCCGGTGCTGCTAGAAATGTTGAAAAATCACCGTTCCATAGGGATGCTTCAGTTAATACATTATCTTGCTTAACCGCATTACAATACGCTCCGAATCCTTCAATTAGCGGTTTAGCCATATCAGCTTTGCCACAACTTTCGCACAGATTTTGAATAAAGTTAATGTAAATCCTATCTAACGACGGATTGGATTGGATTGGATTGGATTGGATTGGATTGGATTGGATTGGATTGGATTGGATTGGATTGGATTGGATTGGATTGGATTGGATTGGATTGGATTGGATTGGATTGGATTGGATTGGATTGG